>Ga0209676_1000047_pt1 | contig 408645 bp, 373 predicted proteins | sample AraplaCvi_mLB_r2_FD_184282 | JGI IMG/M metagenome (GOLD analysis project Ga0209676, IMG submission 184282) | Arabidopsis root microbial communities from North Carolina, USA - plate scrape MF_Cvi_mLB_r2 (SPAdes) (version 2) | ecosystem: Host-associated > Plants > Roots > Endosphere | place... | reverse complement strand
TCTTTAAGAGTGGCCAGAACTTCGACCCGACCATGCTGAAAGTCGGTCAAGCCCGCTTCCAGCAGGCTTGACCACGAACATAGGATCTCGACTCTACAGGGGCAGGCCCCTGTGACCTTTGGCCGGTCCCGCGCACCGCCGTGCCCGCTACGCTGGACGATTCGCCGTCGGAGAGAGACTCCATGAACGTCCGCAACCTGGTCCCGCTGGGCCTGACCATCGCCATCGCTGCGTCGCTGGCTGCCTGTGGCAAGAACGAAACCGCGCCGGCCGCCACCGCCGATGCCAAGCCGGCCTTCGATCAGTCGCAGATCAAGACCCCGCTGATCTCGCTCAACAGCGCCGACCTGGATCCGTCCATCGCCGCCTGTACCGACCTCAACGGCTTCGTCAACAGCAAGTGGCTGAAGGCCAACCCGGTGCCGGGCGACCAGACCACCTGGGGCAGCTTCGAGATCCTGCGCGAGCGCTCGCTGGAAGTGCAGCACGCGCTGGTCGAACAGGCTGCCGCCAGCCAGGCCAAAGCCGGCTCGGTGGAAGCCAAGATCGGTGACATCTGGAAGACCGGCAACGACGAAGCGAAGATCGAGGCCGCCGGCCTGGCACCGCTGCAGCCGCAGCTGGACAAGATCGCCGCGCTGAACGATACCGCCGCCATCACCCAGTACCTGCGCGACAGCCAGGCTGAAGGCAAGGGTGTGCTGTTCTCGCTGTTCGGCAATGCCGACTACAAGGATTCGGCCAACGTCATCGCCTACGTCGGCCAGGGTGGCCTGGGCCTGCCGGAGAAGGGCTACTACTTCGACGAATCGCAGGCGAAGATCCGTGAGGCCTACGTGGCCTACATCGCCCAGGTGCTGACCCTGTCGGGCATGGACGCGGCGCAGGCCGCCGAGCAGGCCAAGGCCGTGATGGCCTTCGAGACCCGCCTGGCCAAGGCCTCGATGTCGCGCATCGAAATGCGTGACCCGGCCAAGCGCTACAACCCGCTCAGTGCTGCCGACGCCGACAAGCTGACCCCGAACTTCAGCTGGACCGCGTTGTTCGACACCCTGAAGGTGCCGGCCGCGCAGAAGTTCTCGCTGGCGCAGCCGGGCTTCTTCGGTGAAATGGACAAGATGCTGGCCGACGTGCCGGCCAGCACCTGGCAGGCCTACCTGCGCTTCCACACCGTGGATGACGCCTCGCCGTATCTGAGCAGCCAGTTCGAGAAGGCCAACTTCGACTTCTACGGCACCACCCTGCGTGGCCAGAAGGAAATGCAGCCGCGCTGGAAGCGCGTGCTGGAATCGGTGAACGGCGGCATGGGCGAAGCCCTGGGCCAGCTGTATGTCGATGCCGTGTTCCCGGCTGAATCGAAGGTCGCCATGCAGCACCTGGTGGAGAACCTGTCGGTGGCGCTGAAGGCACGCCTGGAGCAGCTGCCGTGGATGGGCGAGGAAACCAGGAAGAAGGCGATTGAAAAGTGGGCCAGCTTCACCCCGAAGATCGGCTACCCGGACAAGTGGCGTGACTGGGCGGGCCTGCAGACCAGCGGAGACAGCTACCTGGGCAACATGCAGGCGGCGCGCGCCTTCAACTACCGCTACATGCTGGACAAGATCGGCAAGCCGGTGGACAAGACCGAGTGGGGCATGACCCCGCAGACCGTCAACGCCTACTACAACGCCACCAAGAACGAGATCGTGTTCCCGGCGGCCATCCTGCAGGCGCCGTTCTTCGACGCCAAGGCCGACCCGGCGCTCAACTACGGCGGCATCGGCGCGGTCATCGGCCACGAGATGATGCACGGCTACGACGACTCGGGCAGCCAGTTCGCCGCCAACGGCAACTTCGACAACTGGTGGACCGACGGTGACCGCAAGGCCTTCACCGAGCGTACCGACAAGCTGGTCGCGCAGTTCGACGGCTATGAGTCGGTGCCGGGCGTGTTCGTGAAGGGCAAGCTGACCCTGGGCGAGAACATCGGTGACCTGGGCGGCCTGACCGTGGCCTACGACGCGCTGCAGATGGCCCTGAAGGAAGACCCGAAGGCCAACGTCGAAGTCGACGGCCACAGCCAGGACCAGCGCTTCTTCATGAACTGGGCCACCGTGTGGCGCCGCAACTTCACCGATGGCGAGCTGCGCGTGCGCCTGAACACCGACCCCCACGCACCGGCCAACTTCCGCGCCAACGGTGCACCGTCGAACATGCCGTCCTATGCCGCTGCGTTCCAGTGCAAGGCCGGTGATGCGATGGTGCGCGGCGACGACAAGCGCGTGGTGATCTGGTAATCGCCACCGCGGTTGTCTGAGTGCAGAAGGCCCCGCGAAAGCGGGGCCTTTTGTTTTGCATTGCTTGCCGGGAGGTAGAGTCGACCGTTGGTCGACTATCGCGCGCAGCGCGGCATTTTTGCGGTCTGTGGGAAGAGCAGTCGACCTACCCGGCCAGCATGTCGCGGAAACGCCTCAGCACGTACGGGTCAATCAACCCGCCGGCCTGCTCATCGAGGATGCGCAGTACCGCGTCATGCTCCATCGCCTGGCGGTAAGGGCGGGCGCTGGTCATCGCGTCATAGGCGTCGACCACGGTGAGGATGCGTGCGCCCAGCGGGATAGACTCGCCGTGCAGGCCATCGGGGTAGCCGCTGCCGTCGTGGGCTTCGTGATGGGCGCGGATCAGTCGCGCCACCGGCACCGCATCGCTGCGGCCGGTGGCCAGGAAGATGTGTTCGCCGCGCACCGGGTGCTCGCGCATGATCGCGCGATCCTCGTCGGTATGCCGACGCGGGCTCAGCAGCACGTCATCGGGAATGCCGATCTTGCCGATGTCGTGGAAGCGCGCGGCCAGGCCGACGTGGGCGCGGCCGTCGCTGTCCATGTCGCAGCGGATGGCCAGGCGCTGCGCGAGCAGGCCGACGCGGTCGCAGTGGTGGCGGGTGTAGGCATCGCGCATCTGCAGCGACATCGATAGTGCATCGACCAGGCAGGCATCGGTGTGCAGCAGATCGGGAGGGTGGGAATCAAGCATGGGGGTGGCGCCGCCTTGGCACGCAGAAACAACAAGGCCCGCGTCTGCGGGCCCGGATGGGGTGGGGTGGTGCATAGGGTAACGCGTGCGCCGGGGTCAGCGCAGCGCCAGGGTCAGCAGCAGCGCACGGGCCGCGTTGAAGCGGTCCTCCGGCAACGGCAGCGGGTGCTTGATGCGCAGCTTGTCAGGCCCTTCCATGGCATACAGGTTGGGCTGCTTCTGGATCAGCTGGATCACCGCCATCGGGTCGATGTTCGGCTTGGATTCGAACACGATGCGGCCGCCGTTCTCGCCCAGGTCCAGCTTGCGGATGCCCAGGGTGTTGGCCTGCAGCTTCAGTTCGGCAATGGCGAACAGGTGCTTGGCCGCATCCGGCAGCAGGCCGAAGCGGTCGATCATCTCCACCTGCAGCTCGCGCAGCGCCTCGCTGTCACGCGCGCTGGAAATGCGCTTGTACAGGGTCAGGCGGGTGTGCACGTCCGGCAGGTAATCTTCCGGGATCAGCGCCGGCACATGCAGTTCCACTTCGGCGCCACGCACTTCCTCGCCGGCATCCAGGTCGGGCAGCTTGCCCTGTTTGATGCTGCGCACCGCGCGTTCCAGCAGCTCGGTGTACAGGCTGAAACCCACTTCGGCCATCTGCCCGCTCTGGTCTTCGCCCAGCAGTTCGCCGGCGCCACGGATTTCCAGATCGTGCGTGGCCAGGGTGAAGCCGGCGCCCAGTTCGTCCATCGAGGCGATCGCTTCCAGGCGCTTTTCCGCATCCGGGGTGATCGAGCGACGGTCCGGCGCCACCAGGTAGGCGTAGGCGCGGTGGTGCGAACGACCGACGCGGCCGCGCAGCTGGTGCAGCTGGGCCAGGCCGAAGCGGTCGGCGCGGTTGATGATGATGGTGTTGGCGTTGGGGATGTCGATGCCCGATTCGATGATCGTGGTCGACAGCAACACGTTGAAGCGCTGCTTCTGGAAATCCAGCATCACCTTTTCCAGCTCGCGCTCGGGCATCTGCCCGTGGGCGATGCCGATGCGCGCTTCGGGCACCAGCTCGGACAGCTCGCGCTGCATGCGGCCGATGCTTTCCACGTCGTTGTGCAGGAAGTACAGCTGGCCACCACGCGCCAGCTCGCGCTGGAAGGCTTCGCGCAGCAGCGCGTCGTCCCATTGGGTGATGAAGGTCTGCACTGCCAGCCGGTTCGGCGGCGGGGTGGCGATGATCGACAGGTCGCGCAGGCCGGCCATCGCCATGTTCAAGGTGCGCGGAATCGGCGTGGCGGTCAGGGTCAGCAGGTGCACGTTGGCGCGCAGCGCCTTCAGTGCCTCCTTCTGGCGCACGCCGAAACGCTGCTCCTCATCGACGATGACCATGCCCAGGTCCTTGAACTTCACATCCGGCTGCAGCAGGCGGTGGGTACCGACGATGACGTCGATGGTGCCGGCGGCGACCTTCTCCAGTTCGGCCTTGATTTCCTTGGTGCTCTTGAAGCGCGACAGCACTTCCACCTTCAGCGGGTAATCGGCGAAGCGGTCGCGGAAGTTGCGGTAATGCTGTTCGGCCAGCAACGTGGTCGGCACCAGCACCGCCACCTGCTTGCCGGCGCTGGCCGCGGCAAACGCCGCGCGCACCGCCACTTCAGTCTTGCCGAAGCCGACGTCACCGCAGACCACGCGGTCCATCGGTTGGCTGCTGGCCAGGTCGCGCAGGGTCGCGTCGATGGCGGCCAGCTGGTCGGGGGTTTCCTCGAACGGGAAACCCGCCGCGAACGGTTCGTACATCGCCCGGTCCACCTGCAGCGCAAGGCCGGCACGTGCCTGGCGGCGGGCCTGGATCTCCAGCAGTTCGGCGGCCACGTCGCGCACCTTCTCGGCCGCCTTGCGCTTGGCCTTGGTCCACTGCTCGCCACCCAGCGAATGCAGCGGCGCGGTTTCCGCCGAGGCACCCGAATAGCGGCTGATCAGGTGCAGCTGGGCCACCGGCACGTACAGGCGGTCGCCCTTGGCGTATTCGATTTCCAGGAACTCGCCGGGCATGCCGCCGACGTCCATCGCGATCAGGCCACGGTAGCGGCCGACGCCATGGTCTTCGTGCACGATCGGCGCGCCCTCGGTCAGCTCACCGAGGTCGCGGATGATGGCTTCCGGCTCACGGCCGGCACGGCGCGTGCGGCGCGTGCTGCCGGCGCGCTCGGGGAACAGCTGGCGCTCGGTGAGCACCGCGATGGGCGGCTCATCCAGCGCGAAGCCGTCTTCCAGCGGCGCCACGGTGATGGCGAAGCGCGCATCGTCGGCGAGGAAGCTGGGCAGGTCGGCCACCACCGGCGGCTTCAGCTCGGCGGCCTGCAGCACTTCCAGCAGGGCTTCGCGGCGGCCCGGTGAATCGGCGGCGATCAGCACCCGGCCCGGGTAGTGGCCGAGGAAGGATTTCAGTGCATCGCCAGCGGGCGCGTCGCGCGCGGCCACCGGCAGTGGCGGCAGCGGCTGGTCACCCAGCGCATGCGCATCGGCGATGCGTGCGTGTTCGGGCGCCCAGACTTCGATGCGCGCGGCATCGTTCAAGCGTTCGCGCAGCAGTTCCGGCGACAGGTACAGCGACGAGGGCGGCAACAGCGGCCGTTCCACATCGTGGCGGCGCTGTTCGTAACGGTCAGCGGTCTGCGCCCAGAAGGCCACGGCCGCTTCATCCGCACCGGTGCACACGACCGGCAGGCTGCCGGCGGGGAGATAGTCGAACAAGGTGGCGGTGCGGTCGAAGAACAGCGGCAGGTAGTACTCGATGCCGGCCGGGGCCAGCCCGGATTTCAGATCCTGGTACAGCGAGCTGCGCCGGGTATCGACATCGAAGCGCTCGCGCAGCGTGCCCAGTACGCGGGCGATGCTGGCATCGTCCATCGGCACTTCGCGGCCGGGCAGCATGTGCACCGCCTCGACCTTGTCCAGCGAGCGCTGGCTTTCCGGGTCGAAGGCGCGGATTGAATCGATGTCCTCGTCCAGCAGCTCCACCCGCAGCGGCTCGTCGGCGCCCATCGGGAACACGTCGAGCAGGCCACCACGCACGGCGAAATCGCCTGGGTCCATCACCTGCGGGACGTTGCGGTAGCCAGCGCTTTCCAGGCGGCGCTTCTCGGCTTCCAGGTCCAGGCGCTGGCCGACCTTCAGGTCGAAGCTGCCACCGATGACGTAGCTGCGCGGGGCCAGCTGCTGCAGCACCGTCTGCACCGGCACCACCACCAGGCCGCGCTTGAGCGTGGGCAGGCGGTGCAGGGCGGCCAGGCGCTGCGAAATGATGTCCGGGTGCGGGCTGAAGCGGTCGTAGGGCAGCGTTTCCCAATCGGGGAACGCCACCACCGGCAGGTCCGGATCGGTGCCGATCAGGGTCTGCAGGTCGGCTTCGAGCTGGTTGGCGCCGTGGTTGTCACGGGCGATCACCAGCAGCGGCGCGTCGTGCGCGCGCGCGGCCTGGACCAGATACCAGGCCAGGGCGGTCGGCGAGGCGGGGGCGCGCCACCAGGCGCGGAGCTGGCCGGCGCGAGGCAACGGCGGGGCGGGGTATGAGGTACGCGACATGGACCGCCGATCTTAGCAGAAGGGTTTGTCGCGACCGTGTGCGCAATGCAGTTGGTAGCGCCGGGCCGTGCCCGGCGGATGCCGCATCACTGCTGCGCTCGCCGGGCATGGCCCGGCGCTACGTCAGTTGTCCAGTTCCAGCACCATGCGCACCAGGCCATCGGCGCCATTGGGGTGCGGCACCGGCTTGAAGCCCAGCGAGGCGGCCAGCTGTTTCATCGGCTCGTTCTCGGCGGCCACGTCGCCATACAGGCGGTCCAGGTACTTGCCGCGGCCCCACTTCACCAGCTTGCGCATCAGCTGGCGGCCCAGGCCCTGGCCGATCAGGAAGCGGCTGATCAGGATCGCGTATTCGGCTTCACGGGTACCGGGGATGATCGAGGCACGCGCGACCGCGCCAACCACCGCTTCACCGGCAGGCAGCGACTCGGCGGCCACCAGGGTGATTTCGGTCTTGGGGTTGGGGTGGGTCAGGCGCTGGGTGGTGTCCGCCGAAAGCTCGGTCACCGACTGCAGGAAACGGTCACGGATTTCTTCCGGCCCGAAGAGGCTGAAGGCGGCCTGCAGCGGCGCGCCGTCTTCCGGGCGGATGGGGCGGATCAGCAGCTCGTGGCCGCTGGGAGCCTTGAAGATCTCATGCCAGGGCGGCATGCGGTTGCGAGTGGCCATACCGGGTGATTCCTTGGTGGTCCATCGATTGTGGCATCACCGGGGCTGCATTCCGTGAACGAAAGGCCCACGGGCGTACAGCCTCGTGAAGACGGCAGATCGTGGCCTATTCGGGGGCCTTGAGCCAATCCAGGCGGGTGGTGGCACCCGGCTCGCCCAAGTGCTGGCGCAGCGCCGGCAGGGCCGGGCCGACCACCCGGTCGAACTGCCAGGGGGCATTGAGCAGCAGCATGCCGCTGCCGTTGAGGCGCAGCGGTGAGTCGTCCGGACGCACCAGGAACTCGATGGTCATGGCCGATTTCACCGGCAGGGCGGCGGCCTTGCGCAGAAAATGCAGGATGGTGCGGCGCTGCTTGATCGGGAACCAGACCGCGCAGGTCGCCTGCGGCCAGCGCGCCAGGATCTCGGCCAGGGCGGCCAGGATGGCGTGGTACTCGGCATCCTGTGCCTCGTACGGCGGGTCGATCAGGACCAGGCCGCGGCCGATCTTGCTGCCGTTGACCTTCGGCGGCAGCTGCGAACGCAGCAGCGCATAGCCATCGCCCTGGTGCACGCCGACGCGGTTGTCGTGGGCAAACAGCGCCTTCAGCTGGGCCGCTTCGTCGTCCTGCAGCTCACAGACTGCCATCCGGTCCTGCGCGCGCATGGCCTGGGCACTCAGCAGCGGCGAGCCCGGGTAGGTGATCATCGCGCCCACCGGGTTGTCGGCCTGCACGGCCTTCAGGTAGCGCTCGATGACCTCCGGCAGCTTGGGCTGGGCCATCAGGCGCATGATGCCGTCTTCGGCCTCAAGGGTCTTGCGGCCCTCTTCGCTGGCCAGCAGGTAACGGCCGGCACCGCCATGGGTGTCGAGCACGAAGAACGGGCTGTCCTTGCGCTTGAAGCTGTCGATCAGGGCCAGCTGCACGATGTGCTTGAGGACATCGGCATGGTTGCCGGCATGGAAGGCGTGGCGATAGTTCATGGGCGGCAGTGTACGGGGCGGCGGCCGCAGCGGCTATGCTGCGCGCCATGACAGCCCCCGTTGCCCAGGTCCTGGTAGTCGAGGACGAAGCCGCCATTGCCGAAACCGTACTGTATGCCCTGCGCAGCGAAGGCTACGCGGCCAGCCACTGCCTGCTCGGCGGGCAGGCCCTGCAGCGCCTGCAGGAGGGCGATGTGGACGTGGTGGTGCTGGACGTGGGCCTGCCCGACCTCAGCGGCTTCGAGGTCTGCCGCCGGCTGCGCGCTCTGCCGGGGCCGCAGGCGCAGGTGCCGGTGATCTTCCTGACCGCCCGCAACGATGAGCTGGACCGCGTGCTGGGCCTGGAACTGGGTGCCGACGACTACATGGCCAAGCCCTTTTCGCCGCGCGAGCTGGTGGCCCGGGTACGCGCCCGGCTGCGTCGGGTGGCGCCTGCCGCCCCGGCCGTGGCGGCGGTCGATCCCGGCTGGCGCGAGCACGGTGCCTTCGCCATCGACCGCGAAGGCCGCCGCATTCGCTACCAGGGCAACACCCTGGACCTGACCCGCTATGAGTACGCCCTGCTGGAGGCGCTGCTGCAGCGCCCCGGCGCCATCCTCAGCCGGGCCCAGCTGATGGACCGCGGCTGGGACAGCAGCGCCGACAGTGCCGACCGTACCGTCGATACCCACGTCAAGACGCTGCGCGCCAAGCTGCGCGCCGCCGGTGCCAGCGACGACCCGATCCGCACCCATCGTGGCCTGGGCTACGCGCTGGAGGCCTGAGCCATGCGCCTGGTACTGAAGCTGTTCCTGGGCTTCTTCCTGATCACCGGCATCGCCGCGTTCTTCGTCATGCGGGTGTTCGTCAACGAAGTGAAACCGGGCGTGCGCCAGGCGATGGAATCGACCCTGGTCGATGCGGCCAACGTGCTGGCCGAAATGGCCGCCACCGACGTCAAGGCCGGCACGATCGGCAGCGGCAGCTTCACCCGCAACCTGGCCAAGGCCCGCCAGCGCGACCTGAAGGCGATGGTCTGGCGCTTCCCCAAGCGTTCGCTCGATTACCGGGTAACCATCACCGATGCGCGCGGCATCGTCATCTACGATTCGCTGGGCCGCGACGTCGGCCGCGACAATTCGCGCTGGAACGATGTCTACCGCACGCTGCGCGGCGAGTACGGCGCGCGCTCCAGCCCGGAAGTGCCCGGCAGCGAGGGCGACACGGTGATGCACGTGGCCGCGCCGGTCTACGACCCCGCCGATGGCCACACCCTCATCGGCGTGCTCAGCCTGGCCCAGCCCAACCGCAGCATCGATCCGTTCATCGCTGCCAGCCAGCGCGCCATCATGGAGCGCGGTGCGTGGCTGATCGGCCTGTCCGCGCTGGTCGGCGTGCTGGTGACAATGTGGCTGACCACCGGCCTGGGCCAGCTCAGCCGTTACGCACGCGCGGTTACCGCGGGCGAGCCGGTGCCACCGCCACGGCGCCGCCGCGATGAGATCGGCGATCTCGGCCACGCCCTGGAAACCATGCGCCGCAAGCTGGAGGGCAAGGCCTACGTCGAGCAGTACGTGCAGTCGCTGACCCATGAGATGAAGAGCCCGCTGGCCGCCATCCGCGGTGCCGCCGAACTGCTGCAGGAACCGATGCCCGATGCCGACCGTGCGCATTTCGCGCGCAGCATCGTCGACCAGCAGGAGCGGCTGACCGAGACCATCGACAAGCTGCTGGCGCTGGCCGAAGTGGAACAGCACGGCTGGCTGCAGACCCGCGACCCGATCGCGCCGGCCACGCTGCTGGGCGATGCCGCTGCCGCCGCACAGGTGCGTGCGCAGGCGGCGGGCATGGTGGTGCGGATCGGCGCGGTGCCCGACCTGCGCCTGCACGGCGATGCGTATCTGCTCCGGCAGGCGATGCAGAACCTGATCGACAACGCGGTGGCGTTCTCGGCGCCCGGCGCCGAGGTCGAGCTGGAGGCGGTGGCCGATGGCCAGGGCATGCGCCTGCAGGTGGCCGACCGTGGTGCGGGTGTGCCCGAGTACGCGCGTGACCGGGTGTTCGAGCGCTTCTATTCGCTGGCGCGTCCCGGCAGTGGCCGGCGCAGTTCCGGCCTTGGCCTGCCGTTCGTGCAGGAAGTGGCGCGCCTGCACGATGGCCGCGCCAGCCTCGAGCCGCGGCCCGGCGGCGGCACTGTCGCCAGGCTGTGGCTGCCGCTGGGTGGACCGGCACAGCGCGCCCGTCGCTGACTTCACATTCGCTTCAAATTCGCCACAAACCCCGCTCACTGCCGCCGTCCATCCTGCAGTCCTCTCCAACGAGGACGGACGATGAAATCCCTGAAGATGCTGTTGCGGTTCGCCATCGTCGGCGGACTGATCCTGCTGCTGCTGATCCCGCTGACGATGATCCGCGGCGTCATCAACGAACGCAGCGCGTACCGCGACGAGGCTTTCGCGCGGGTGGCCGACAGCCGCGCCGGAGCGCAGCGCCTGGTCGGCCCGGTACGGGTGGTGCCGTGGGTGGAACGCCAGCAGGTCGAGGTGGTCGACGCCAAGGGCAACAAGAAGATCGAGGAGCAGGTGAGCGAAGGCCACTGGCTGCAGATGCCGGCCTCGCTGGACGTGGGCGGCGAGATGCTGCCGAGCCAGCGCGAGGTCGGCCTGTTCAAGGTACCGGTGTACAGCTGGAACGGCCAGTTGAGGGCGACCTTCGCGGCCGACGATTACCCCGTGAAGCCGGGCCGCAGCTACGGCCAGCCGTACGTGGTGCTGGGCGTGTCCGATGCACGTGGCCTGGTCGGCACGCCGGATCTGCGCGTGGACGGCAGACAGGTGCGCTTGCTGCCGGGTGTTGGCGCGGCCAGTGAGGTCGGCCGTGGCCTGCACGCGCCGGTGGTCGGTTTCGCCGAGAGCCTCGGCGGCACCCTGGCCGGCAGCAGCATCGAACTCGACCTGCGCCTGGACGGCAGCCGCGCGCTTTCGGTGGTGCCGGTGGGTGATGACACCCGGATCGCACTGCGCTCGCGCTGGCCGCATCCGTCCTTCAGCGGTGCGTTCCTGCCCAATGAGCGACGCGTCGATGCGCAGGGGTTCAACGCGCAGTGGGCGGTCTCTTCGCTGGCCTCGGATGCACAGACGCAGCTGCGCCGTGACGGTGCGATGGACTCGCAGGCGGTGACGGTGTCGCTGGTGGATCCGGTCGACACCTATACCCAGGCCGACCGCGCTTCGAAATACGGCATCCTGTTCGTGGTGCTGACCTTCGTCGGCTTCATCCTGTTCGAACTGATCAAGTCGCTGCGCATCCACCCGCTGCAGTACCTGATGGTCGGCCTGGCGCTGGCGATCTTCTTCCTGCTGCTGATCAGCCTGTCCGAGCACATCACCTTCTGGAAGGCCTACCTGGTCTCGGCCGTGGCCTGCATCGGCCTGCAGGCGGTGTACCTGGCCCATGTGCTGGGGCATTGGAAGCGCGGCCTCGGCTTCGCCGCGCTGCTGACCCTGCTGTACGGCGCGCTGTATGGCCTGCTGGTCTCGGAAAACAACGCGCTGCTGATGGGATCGCTGCTGCTGTTCGTGATCCTGGCGCTGGCGATGTGGGTGACCCGCCGGGTCGACTGGTACGCGCTGGGCGCAGAACTGAAGTAAGGAGCACGCCATGGGCTGGCGCCGGGGATTGTGGCAACGGGCACGGCAGGGCCTACCCGCCCTGCTGGAAGTGGATGCACTGCTGCAGGCACATGGTGTGCTGGCGGCCCTGCCGGGGGCACGGATCGCCCCCGGCCTGGTCCGCTTCCAGCTGGCTGCGGTGACTTGCGAAGGATTGCAGCGGAAAGGGCTGGAATGGCTGGCCGGCGCGCGGCAGGGACGCGGCGCGCTGGCCGGGCGGGTGCCGCGCTACCGGCCATGGAAGGCCGGCGCGGCGGCGCTGTCGGAGATCGGCATCGACGGCCTGCCGCCGGATTGGCCGGTGCATGCCGCAGTGTACGGCTGCAGCAGCATCGACCAGCGCCACTGGCTGTTGCTGCTGCCGGAGCGCGCGCAGCTGTGGTTGGGGTGGCATGGGTGATCGCGCACAGGTCATCCACGCATGGCGTGGATCTACGGCAGCCACCGCCCACGATCGACACGCATGGCGGGGGGAGCGCGGTGCGGTCCATGACCGATGGGACGGGGGCGCTGCGCCGCCGCTGGCTAGACTCGATGGGTTGACGATCGAGCCGAAGGGCAGGGGTGTGATGTGTTGAAGTGGGGTGTGCTGGCCGCAGCGCTGGCGATGGGTGGCAATGCAATGGCGCAGCAGCGCGAACCGGTGGACCTGGACATGGTCAGCCGCATCCGCCAGGAGGCCTTCCATCGTTCGCAGGTGATGGACACCTTCAGCTACCTCACCGAACGCATCGGCCCGCGCCTGACCAATTCGCCGGCGATGGGCCGTGCCAACGCCTGGACCCGCGGCAAGTTCAACGAATGGAAGCTGGACAACGTCCACGACGAAGCCTTCGATGATTTCGGCCGTGGCTGGGAGTTCACCTCGGCCAGCGTTGAAATGCTGGGCGACCGCGTGCAGCCGCTGCATGCCCTGCCCAAGGCCTGGACGCCGGGCACCCGTGGCCCGGTCGAGGGCGAGCTGGTGCAGGTGGACATCAAGAAGCCGGAAGACATCGAAAAGTACCGTGGCAAGCTGCGCGGCAAGATCCTGTTGCTGGGTGAAGCGCGCGAGTACAAGCGCGGTACCGAGGCCGATTCGCACCGCCACGATGCCACCTCGCTGGAAGGCCTGCAGGAGTTCACCCTGCCCAAGGATGCCGCCGCCGAGCGGGCAAAGCGGGTGAAGGAATATAAGGAACGCCAGGAGCTGGCGGCCAAGGTCAACGCCTTCTTCGTCGAAGAGGGCGCGCTGGCTTCGATCAGCATCAGCAGCTGGGACAACGGCATCATCCGCGTCGCCGGCGGCGGTTCGCGCAAGGCCGGCGAATCGGTGGGAATCCCGGAACTGGCGATGATCGCCGAACACTTCAACCCGTTGGCGCGCGCGCTGGGCGCCAAGCAGACCGTGCGCCTGCGCGTGGACGTGGCCGCCCGCTTCACCGATGAGGCCGACCAGCCGGGGTACAACACGCTGGCCGAGATCCGTGGCAGCAGCAAGCCCGATGAAGTGGTGATGATCGGTGCCCACCTGGATTCCTGGCACAGCGGCACCGGGGCGGCCGACAACGCCGCCGGCGTGGCGGTGATGATGGAAGCCATGCGCATCCTCAAGGCCACCGGCGCCAAGCCGAAGCGGACCATCCGCGTGGCGTTGTGGAGCGGCGAGGAACAGGGGCTGATCGGTTCGCAGGCCTATGTGGCCAAGCACTTCGGTCGTTTCCCCGAGCCCACCGACCCGGCGCAGAAGGCGCTGCCGGCCTCGCTGCGCGACCCGACCGGCGCCCTGCAGAAGACCCGCGATTACGGCAGGTTCCAGGTCTACTTCAACATGGACAACGGCTCCGGCCGCTTCCGGGGCATCTACGCCCAGGAGAACCTGGCGGCGATGCCGATCTTCGAAGCCTGGCTGGCCCCGTTCCATGACGTGGGCGCCACCACCGTGGCCACCCGCAACACCGGCAGCACCGACCACATCAGCTTCGACCGGATCGGCCTGCCGGGCTTCCAGTTCATCCAGGACCGACTGGACTACTTCACCAATGTCCATCACAGCCACCTGGACACCTGGGACCACGCCGAGCCGGACGACCTGAAGCAGGCCGCCGCCATCGTCGCCTCGTTTGCCTACAATGCGGCGATGCGCGAGCAGTCATTCCCGCGCAAGGCTGAACCGCAGCCCTGAAAAACCGGCGGGAGGGGCGGAATGCGTCCGCCCCTCCTTGCCTTTCCGGGGCTGGTGGTAAAATCGCGGGATTCCCGTTCCCCGAGCCCTCCATGATCTGCCGCACCCGCTTCGCCCCCAGCCCCACCGGTTACCTGCACATCGGCGGTGCCCGCACCGCGCTGTACTGCTGGCTGGAGGCCCGCCACCGCGGCGGCGAATTCGTGCTGCGCATCGAGGACACCGACCGTGAACGCAGCACCCAGGGCGCGATCGACGCGATCCTGGAGGCGATGGACTGGCTGGGCCTGGGCTACGACGTCGGCCCGATCTACCAGACCGACCGCGTCGCCCGTTACCTGGAAGTGGCCGAGCAGCTGGTGGCCGACGGCAAGGCGTACTACGCCTACGAGACCCGCGAAGAGCTGGACGCGATGCGCGAGGCCGCCATGGCCAAGCAGGAAAAGCCGCGCTACAACGGCGCCGCGCGTGAGCTGGGCCTGCCGCGCAAGGACGACCCGAACCGCGTCATCCGCTTCAAGAACCCGCTCGACGGCACCGTGGTGTTCGACGACCTGATCAAGGGCCGCATCGAGATCGCCAACAGCGAGCTGGATGACATGGTCATCTTCCGTCCGGACGGCTATCCCACCTACAACTTCGCGGTGGTGGTGGACGACTGGGACATGGGCATCACCGAGGTCATCCGCGGCGACGACCACATCAACAACACCCCGCGGCAGATCAACCTGTACGAAGGCATCGGCGCCCCGGTGCCGAAGTTCGGCCACATGCCGATGATCCTGGACGAGCAGGGTGCCAAGCTGTCCAAGCGCACCGGCGCGGCCGACGTGATGCAGTACAAGGACGCCGGCTACCTGCCCGACGCGCTGCTGAGCTACCTGGCCCGCCTGGGCTGGTCGCACGGTGACCAGGAGCTGTTCAGCCGCCAGGAGCTGATCGAGCTGTTCGACGTGACCCACTGCAATTCCAAGGCCTCGCGCCTGGACATGGCCAAGCTGGGCTGGGTCAACCAGCACTTCCTGAAGACCGAGGAGCCGGCCAGCATCGTGCCGCACCTGGTCTACCAGCTGGAAAAGCTGGGCCTGGACGTGGCCGCCGGCCCGGCGCCGGTGGACGTGGTGATCGCCCTGCGCGAGCGCGTGCAGACCCTGAAGGAAATGGCCGAGAAGGCCGTGGTCTGGTACCAGCCGCTGACCGAGTACGACGACGCGGCCGTGGCCAAGCACTTCAAGGCCGGCGCCGAGCTGCCGCTGGGCAAGGCCCGCGAACTGCTGGCGGCCCTGCCGGAATGGACCGCCGAAGCCGTCGGCGTGGCCTTGCACGATGCTGCCGCCGCGCTGGAAATTGGTATGGGCAAGGTCGCCCAGCCGCTGCGCGTGGCCATCACCGGCACCCAGGTCAGTCCTGACATTTCCCATACCGTGTACCTGGCCGGCCGTGAGCAGGCCTTGAAACGCATCGATGTGGCCATCACCAAGGTAGCAACGGCCTGAGCCCTGCCGCCCAGACCTGAACCGGAGAACGCGCATGCCCGCCAAACCAGCTTCTGCCTGTACCGCCCCGCACCACCACGTCCACGACGCATCGGATTTCGTGGCGGTGGTCGAGCGCGTCTCGCGTGAGCGCGGGCTGCGCCTGACCCCGATCCGGGCCAACGTGCTCAAGCTGATCGCCGAGGCCGGCAAGCCGGTCAAGGCCTATGAGCTGCTGGAGTGGGTGCGCAACGGCAAGGGCGTGGGCGCGGATGCCCCGCCCACCGTCTACCGCGCGCTCGACTTCCTGATGGCGAACGGCTTCGTGCACAAGCTGGAATCGGTGAATGCCTTCGTGGCCTGCCACCATCCCAGCAGCGCGGCGCATTCGGTGCCGTTCCTGATCTGCAACAGCTGCCACAGCGCGGTGGAACTGGAAGACCGCGAGATCGTCACCCAGCTGGAAAAGCGCGCCAAGGAACTGGGCTTCCAGCCGCAGGCGCAGACCCTGGAAGTGCACGGCCTCTGTGCGCGCTGCGCCGGCTGACAGCCACGGGGGTAGAGTTGACCGTTGGTCGACTATCCTGAGAACCGCATGAGGACCGGGGGGCGGATCCCTTTGCCCCAGGCAAAGGGCTCTGACCCCATTTCACAGACGCTGCCGCAGCCGCTTCAAGGCCACCTTGCGCGCAGCAACCATCTCTTCCTCCTCCAGCGCCAGCGACTGCAGCCACCCCATCGCTTGAGCCACCGATGCACCGCGCGCGGCATACAGCGCCAGGCTGCGGCCCTGCGGGGTCGGCGCCTGTTCCCACGCGCGTTGAACCAGGCGCAGCAGCGCCTGCTGTGTGGCTACCGGCACCACAACGCCCTTGTCGAATGACAGCAGCGAATTCAACGCAGCCAGCGCCCACGTCGGCGCCGACATCGGATCGCCCTGGCTGAAATCCGCCTGCGCGCAGAACCCCCAGCAGCGCCATTACCGACGCCTCGCTGCGCACGTCTTCCAGCACACCAGTCGCATAGGTCGCCCGCCGCGGATCATCCAGCAACGACTGCAGCCCCGCCACGCCGCCGTGGCCGAATGCCGCACACGCCTGCGCCTTCTGCACCCTGTTCCAGCACGAAGCGAATCAGATCCTCCACTTCCACGTTGCCGCCATGTTCCAGCGGCGCAGGGGCCTTGGCCGCTTTTTTGGCCAGTGCGTTGAATTTCATGTCTTGTGCCTGTTCCTGGCATAGGGCAGTCGAGCATGGCTCGACTCTACAAATAAGGCGGAGCCGCAGCCCCCGCTTTTGAGTGTATTCCTTTGATTCACGTGGCTGACGCGCACGGAAAATGTCCGTGGCCGGGTGGGTGGGGTAGGCGGGACCGCAGGCGCCATGGATGGCGCCTACGAGCCCCCATGGACGGGTTTACGGCGTGTCCCGGCTGCCCCACCCACCTGGCCCATCCAGCAATCCAACCGCAACGATCAGCCACGAGGGGCTCCGCCGTTCGCAGCCCTCGGCGAAGCCGCGCACTTCGGCAGGCGGCAGAGCAGTCGACTGACAGTCGACTCTACCGGGTCCGCGCGCTAATCCATCGGCTTGGTCGCGGTATCCACCCGCGCGATCACCGACATCCCCGGCCGCAGCCGCGCCGCCAGCTCCTGCCCCGGATCGATCGAAATCCGGATCGGCAACCGCTGCACCACTTTGGTGAAGTTGCCGCTCGCATTGTCCGGGCGCAGCACGCTGAACTCAGATCCGGTGGCCGGTGCGATCTGCTCCACGTGGCCGTGCAGGCGCTGGCCATTGAACGCATCCACCGAGAACGTCACCGGCTGGCCGATGCGCATCTGCCAGGTCTGGCCTTCCTTGTAGTTGGCCACCACCCACAGCGCCTCCGGCACCAGGAACAGCAGCTGCGAACCGGCCGCCACATACTGGCCCACGCGCACGCTGGCCTCGCTGATCTGCCCGTCGCGCGGCGCATGGATGACTGTGTTGGCCAGGTCGATGCGGGCCAGTTCCAGCTGCGCCTGCGCGCTTTCCACCTGCGCCTCCAGGCTCTTGCGCGCCACCTGGGTCGATACCAGCGTTTCCTCGGCGATGCGGATCTGCGCCTGCGCCTGCTGGACGCTGGCCTGCGCCGAGGCCTGCGTGGTGCGGAATTTGTCACGGTCGTTGATCGAGACCAGCTGCTGCGCGGCCAGTTCCTCATAACGCTTGGCCTCGTTGCGCGAGCGCTGCAGTTCGGCCTGGCCGGCCGACAGCGTGGCGCGGGTCGACGCGATCTGCGCGCGGTTCTGCGCCTGCGACTGGTCAGAGTTGGCCAGTGCCGCGCGCGCGCTGTCCAGCGTCGCTTCGGCCTGCGCCACCTTCTGCGCGTAGATGCGGTCGTCGATGCGCAGCAGCGGCTCGCCCTTCTTCACGTGCTGGAAGTCCTTCACCAGCACCTCGGTGACATAGCCGGCCACCTGCGGCGCCATCACCGTGATCTGCCCGCGCACGTACGCGTTGTCGGTGACCATCACGCTGCTGGTGAACGGCCACAGGTTCCAGGCGCGCAGGATCAGCGCGATGCCCAGCAGCGCCACCACCACCATCACCACCACGCTGCGTGAGCTGGGCTTGAGGTATTTCGGTGCCGCCGCCGGCGCGGCAGGCGTGGGCGCAGGCGCGGCGTCGGTCGGCGGTGGCGGGCTGACGTTCTCGGGGGCGTCGCTGTCGGAGCGGGGCGGTAGCGGAGGCATGGCGGCGGGCTCAGTGGGGCGGGGCGGCGGTGGCCGCAGTGGGCGGAGACGGATGGTGCTTGCGCCATTGCTTGAGCACGGCGGTACGCAGTGACAGCAGCAGCAACCAGCACAGGAAGCCGATGGCCAGCCAGCCGCTCAGGGTGAACACATCATTGAAGGCGCGCACGTTCGCTTCGCGGCGGGCCGTGGTCGCCAGCTGCGCGGTGCCCTGCGCGCTGCGCAGCACCGGGTCGGTGATCTGCGCGGCGTAGATCTGCTGCTGGATGCGCAGGCGCTGCGCGACCACCGGGTCGGCCGGATCGAGCTGGCTGGTGATCGCGCTGGAATACAGCTGCTCGCGGTGCAGCTGGAAGGTGCCCAGCACCGCCGAACCGGCCAGGCCACCCAGGGTCTGGGTGATCGACAGGGTGACCAGGAAGGTGATCATGTGGTCCACACCCTGTTTCAGCGCCGCGGAAATGCCGAGCATGATCAGCGGGCCCATGAACATGCCGGCGCCGACCGAGGCCAGGAACTGGCTGATGTAGAAGTCGTGCGGCCGGTCCAGGCTGGTGCGGCTCTGGTCGAAGAACGCGGCGGTGCCCAGCAGCAGGATGGCCATCAGCAGCTGGGCGATCAGCCGCTTCGGCCCGAAGGTGAGCGAAGCTCCGGCGATGCCGACGATCACGCCGGCCAGGATCACCACGAACAGCGGGCGCATCTGGTCCGGGCCCATGCCCAGCGTGCGCATCAGGTTGACCACGCCGTAGGACTGTTCGGTGGTGAGGAAGCGCAGCAGGAACGCGCCGACGATGAAGTGCAGCACCGGCAGGGTGGTAAGCCAGCGGATCTGCAGCAGCGGGTTGCGCCGGTAGTGCTCGATGACCAGTGCGGTGGTGGCCAGCGCGATCGAAGCGACCAGGGCCCAGCCCAGCCACGGCGTGTTCAACCACCAGCGCGTGTAGCCCTGCGCCAGCACCACTACCAGCAGCGCCACGGCCGGTGCGAGCAGGGCGAAGGTGAGGAAGTCCAGCGGTTCGAACGCCTTGATCTGAATGCCCGGCGGCAGCTTCAGCACCACCACTGCGGCGAACGCGCACAGCGCCAGGCCGGCCTCGAACGAGTACAGCTGGTGCCACTGGCCGGTATCGACCAGCGCCGGCGAGACGATCCAAGCGAGGGGCACCGCCAGCTGAGACAGGCCGACACCAATCACCAGCAGGTTGCCGGTGAAGCGCCGCGGCAGCGCCTGCAGCATGTACAGCGTGCCCAGCGTCGAGCACGCCGCGCCGGCAAAGCCGCTGGCCGCGCGGGTCAGCAGCGTGGTTTCGTAGCTGCCGACGAACAAGTGCAGCACCGCCAGCGCCGCATACAGGCCCAGGCCGATTTCGGCGAACAGACGGATGCCGTACTGCTGGCGGAACTTGAAGGCCAGCAGGTTGGCAGTGACATTGACCATGGCATAGGCCGCCACCAGCCAGCTGCCCTGGGTGGGCGTCAGCGCGAGCTGGCCCTGCAGGAAGGGCAGGTTGGCGGTGACCAGCGCATTGCCCAGGCCGCCGGTGATGGCCACCAGCAGCGAGACCAGCGCATAGGCCGCGCGACGGTACGGGGGGTGCCAGGGCATCGAGGCCGAACCGGGCATGGTCGGCTTCTCGTGCTCCTCCCAGTCCGGAACCGGCTTGAGATACGGCTGGACCATCAGCGCCCCTGGTTGGCTGCTCCCTGGAGGCCGCCGCGCAGCAGCTGCAGGGCGCGTCCGGCCAGCTGGGCACGCTCTTCGCGGGTCTTGCCGCGCAGGGCTGCGCCCAGCATGCCCGAAATCAGTGAAATATCCGTCTTTTCCAGGTCCGGCCGGCACAGGCCGGCGGCTTTGGCGCGGGCGATGGGTGCTTCCAGCAGGTCGCGCACGGTCTCGCGCGCGGTGCGCATGGCGGGCACGTCCGAATCCACCGCGCGCCAATAGTCGGCCAGCGCCGGCGAATCGATGATGCGCTGGGCCATGCCTTCGAAGACCTCGAACAGGGCGTCGTCGCGGTCGCCCAGCTGTTCCACCTGGCGGCGGATGCGGTCGACGGTCCGCTGCAGCAGTGCCTGGATCAGCGCGGTGCGGTCGGGGAAGTTGCGGTACAGGGTGGCGCGGCCCACCTGGGCGCGTTCGACCACCAGGTCCAGCGGCGCGGTGACGCCGTGTTGGCCGAACACATGGTCGGCGGCATCAAGGATGAGGGCACGGCGGGCAGCAGCATCGGCACGTTGGGTGGTCATGGCTTCATTATCGGACAATAATGTCCGGCTGGCGAGACGGTGAATGACGGGAATGTCCGTTTGTTGCTGTACGCACGTCTTTGTAAATGCGGCGTGAAGATAATGCCCGTGGGAGCGCACCCATAAAAAACGGGGGCCATGAGGCCCCCGGGAGAGAACGGCGATGAACGTCGCCAGGAAATGGTTGGTTGGGACCAGTAGATCCACGCCATGCGTGGATGGCCCCAAACGCGTGGATGACCGATCAGAAATACGCGCGGATGCCGAAGGCGACACCACGGCCCGGCAGCGGCGAGTAGTCACGCAGCAGCGAGGTGTGAGGACGCACTTCGCGGTTGGTCAGGTTGCTGCCATCCAGGAACACCTCGTAGCTGTTGCTGTCGCTGCGGTCCCAGCGGTAGGCGAAGTGCGCATCGACCAGGGTGTAGCCGTCGCTCGGCTCCTCGTTCTGGGCCACATCCTTCTGACGGCTGTAGCGCACCGCGCCGACCGACGCACGCCAGCCGTCCTTCGCCCAGCGCAGATCGGCGCCGACGCGGGCCGGGGCGATGCGCGGCAGGTAACCGGTGTTGGCCAGATCCACGCTGTAGTTGTGGTTGTGGTCACCGTGCGGCACGGCGATGTCCAGCGTGCGGCTGCCGCTGCCATCCAGCTTGGCCTGCACGTAGTCACCGAACACGCGCAGGTCCCAGTCGCCGGCGTTGCCTTCGAACAGGTGCACCAGCGCCTCGGCCTCGGCACCCTTGAACACGGCGTCCTGCTGCGTCCAGGTACGCACCGGCAGGCCTTCGGTGATGCCGGTGTCGGCCAGGTAGATGAAGTCCTTGAACCTGGTCTGGTAGATCGCGGCGGAGAAGTCCAGGCGGTCGCTGTGGGTGTGGATGCCCAGCTCGACGCGCTGGCCGCGCTCGGTCTTCAGGTCGGCATCGCCGATTTCCAGCGAACGGGTGGCGATGTGCGCACCGGCCGCGTACAGCTCTTCATTGGTCGGTGCACGCTCGGAGCTGTCCACGCCGATGCGCAGGTCGACCGCATCGTTGAGCTTCCAGATACCGGCGGCGGACAGGTTGGTGGCGTCGAACCTGCGGCGGCGGTAATCACCGGTCGGGTCCAGCTTCACCTGGTCGTGGCGGCCACCCAGTTCCAGCTTGAACGGGCCGAACTGCTTTTCCTGCAGCACGAACAGGCCGGCGTTTTTCGTGTTGGTGTCCGGCACGAAGGCTTCTTCGCCGATGGCGCCGAAATCGCTGTTGCCGAACTGCACGCCGAACGCGCCGTCCCAGCCGCCGATCTGCTGCTGCACGGCTTCCAGGCGGGTTTCGATGCCGCGGTTGGTGAAGCGGGTGGACGGCGTGCCGGCTTCCAGCTCCACGTGTTCGTAATCGGTGTAGGCCACGCGTGCGTTGACGTTCTTCAGGAACGAGACCGGGTTGTAGATGCCGGCCTTGGTCTCGAAGCGGTTCTGCACCATGTCGATGCGGACGTCATGCTCGTCGCCTTCCTCCTCCTCGTCGCCATGGTCGTGGTCATGGTCGTGGTCATCGCCATCGGCATGCACGTGGGCGCCGTTGGGAATGCCGTAGTTGGTGCGGTAGGTGCTGGCCGACACGCCGAGGTAACCGCCTTCGCCCAGCCAGGTGGCACCGACGCCACCAGCGCGGGTACGGATGGAGCTGTTGTCCAGGCGGCCGCGGCGCGGCTCTTCGCCTTCCTCGCCTGCGTGGTCGTGGTCGTCGTGGTGGTCTTCCAGGCTGTCGATCACCGCGTAGCCGGGGATGCGGTAGTCATCGCCGTTGCGCACCAGGCCGTCGACATGCAGCACGACGTTGCCGCTGACGCCGTCGAGGCGGAACATGCCGCTGCGCTCGTCGTTGACCGAGTTGCCACGCACTTCGGCACGGCCGCTGAGCGGACGGTCCGGCAGCTCGCGGGCGATGCGGCCATCGACCACGTTCACTGCGCCGCCGATGGCGCCACTGCCGAACAGCAGGGTAGCCGGGCCCTTCAGCACTTCGATCTGGTCCGCCAGGAACGGCTCGCTGCTGGTGGCGTGGTCGGCGCTGACGGTGGAGGCATCCATGTTGCCCATGCCGTTGGACAGCACGGCCACGCGCGGGCCTTCCTGGCCACGGATGATCGGGCGGCCGACGCCGGGGCCGAAGAAGGTGCTCTGCACGCCGGGCAGCTTGGCCACAGTGTCACCCAGGGTGCCGGCCTTCTGCTCGTCCAGGCGCTCGCCGGCCAGCACGTCCACCGGGCGGGCCAGCGACTCGGCATCGCCCTGCAGCGGCGAGGCGGTGACCTGCACCGACGACAGCTCGGTCAGGTGGCGGTCACGATGGGTATCCTGGTCGGCGGCGGCAAAAGCAGCCGACGGCAGCAGGGCGGCGAGGGCCAGGGCCAGGGAATGCGGCTTGAAACGTGGGTGGTGAGAGGGCATCCGGTGCTTCCTTTGTTACATTGTATCAATCGGGTGGCGCACGTATCCCGTCGTGGGACAGGGGGAGGGAAACCGTGCGGGTCGGGGACGGATGTTATATTATTCCATAACGATTCGCCGACCCTGCTGGAAGTCATGTCCCCGTCCTCCTCCTTCCGCCGCCTGCTCGACCGCTTCGGCGCCACCGGTTCGATGCTGTGCGCCGTGCACTGCGCGGTGATCCCGGTGCTGCTGGCGATCGCCCCTTCGCTGGGCCTCTCGTTCTGGCTGAGCGACGGCGTGGAAATGACCCTGGTGGTGTTCGTGACCCTGCTTGGCCTGTTCAGCCTGGTCATGGGCTACCGCCGCCATGGCGCCCTGCGCGCGCTGGCTTTCCTGCTGCCGGGCCTGGTCGCCCTGTGGGCGGGCGTGCTGGTCGACGCGCTGCACCACAATGCCGTGCCGCATGCGGTGGTGATGACCTTCGGCGGCCTGCTGGTGGGTGTGGCCCACCTGGTCAACCTGCGGCTGAACCACGTCCACGTCCACGACGCCAGCTGCGCGCACTAGGCGCGTCGTGTTAGGATTTCTGATCGTGCGCGGGGGCGTCCAGCAAGACGGCCCCGCCGAACCCGTGTCAGCACGGGGTAACCAGATTTCACACTTTAGGAGTTGAAGACATGGGTAAGGGTGACCGCAAGACCGCCAAGGGCAAGCGCTACAACGCCAGCTACGGCAATGCCCGTTCGCACACCGCGAGCAAGGTCGCTGTAGGCGCCGGTGCCCCGGTTGCCAAGAAGACCGTGGCCAAGGCTCCGGCCAAGAAGGCCGTGGCGAAGAAGGCTGCTGCCAAGGCCTGATCCGGCCGGGTACGTGGTCCAAAGAAAAACGCGGCGCCTGGCGCCGCGTTTTTTTTGTGCCCGGCATTCCTGCCGCTGCGCTCGCCGGGCATGGCCCGGCGCTAACTCACCGCCCCCGGCGGCCGTTGGAATCAACGCAATGTTTTCTGCAGCGTCCCGGCGTTGCCATCGTTCGGTGCGGCCGGCACCTGCAGCAGCTGCGCCAGCAGCGGATAGACGTCGACGTTGTCGAAGCCATCGATCACCAGCCCCTGGCGGAACGAGGGACCGCGCGCGACGAACACGGCGCGCATCGAGGGCAGGGCATTGTCATAGCCGTGCGAGCCACGATCCTGGTGCGCGCGCGTGCCGATCCGCTCGGCATGCAGTGCGTCCCAGCCCTCATCCATCTGGCAGACGATGGGCGGCACGCGCGGGTGCGAACCGTAGTGCCAGCGGGCCGGCAGCGATTCCTTCTTCCAGCATTCGTAGTGTGCGTGGCGACCGAGCAGGGCGCGCTCGGCCTGTGCCTCGCGGCCGGCCACCGGCGCGAAACCGACCGACTGGCCCTGGCTGACGTTGCGGGCGATGGACGGATCGGCCATCGACTCGGTGGACGCCACATGGCCCTCGGCCACGCTGGCCATGCCGTGGTCGGAGACCACGATGACGTTGGTGGTGGCCGCCAGGCCCTCGGCTTCCAGGCCATCCAGTACCTGGCCGACGATCTCGTCCGCCTGCACGATCGCATCGCGGTACTCGGTCGAATCGGGGCCATGGTTGTGGCCGGCCTTGTCGACGTTTTCCATGTACAGGGTGGTCAACCGTGGTGCATCGGCATCGGTCTGCGCCAGCCATTCCAGCACGGTACGCGCGCGTTGCTGCAGCGGTTCCTTGCTGTTGTAGACCTGCCACTGGCTGGGGCGGGTCCCGTCGATCTCGGCTTCGCTGCCCGGCCAGGACGTGGTCGCGGTGCGCACGCCGACCTTCTCGGCACCGACCCAGATCGGCTCGCCGCCCCACCAGCCACTGTCGGTCACCGCATCGCGGTCACCCAGGCTGAAGCGGCCCAGCTGGGCATCGTCCATGCTGTTGTTGACGATGCCATGGTGGTCCGGGCGCAGGCCAGTAACGATGGTGTAGTGGTTGGGGAAGGTCAGCGACGGATAGGAAGGCGTCATCCAGCGCGCACGCACGCCGCCATCGATGATGCGCTGCAGGTTCGGAGTGAGCCCCCGGTCCAGCGCATCGGCACGCAGGCCATCGATGGAGATCAGCAGCAGTTTCGGCGGCGGCGCGTCGGCGCGCGCAACCGGCGCGGACGAAGAAGGCGTGGTCGTGCAGGCCGCCAGGGGCAGCAGCAACGCCAGCGAGCAGGTCAGGCGTACGGAAGTCATCGCGACATGATAAGCGTGCGCAATGACGCACCCAAGACACGGCGCGCTGCCGCGCGTGTCGACCAAGGTCGGCGCCCACCAACAGCCGCGTGTCCCAGTAGATCCACGCCATGCGTGGATGAAGCATTCGATATCCGACAGATGTGCCGACCAACGGTCGGCACCCACCAACAGCCGCGTGAACCCGCCAGTCCACGGAATGCCGCTCTTGATCTTGAGATTGCCGGCCAGCGGCCGGCACTACTGCGGGCGCAGGGCGCAGCCCCGCCGGAACTCCCAAAACCCTCAGGCAAACAGCGGTGCCTGCCGCTGCTCCAGCCGCAGCAGCGCCGCCTTGGTCTCCAACCCACCCCCAAACCCGGTCAATGCACCATTGCTGCCAATCACCCGATGGCACGGCAGGATGATCGGCAACGGATTGCGCCCATTCGCCGCGCCCACCGCACGCGTCGCCGTCGGCTGGCCCAGATGCTGCGCCAGCTGCAGGTAACTCCAGGTCCGCCCGAACGGAATCAGCGCCAATGCATGCCAGACCCGCAGCTGGAACGGCGTGCCCTGCGGTGCCAGCAGCAGATCGAAGGTGCTGCGCTCACCGTGCAGGAACTGCAGCAGCTGCTCGCGCGCCGCCGGCAGCGCATCCGGTGAATACAGCCAGTCGCCGCGGCCACGTGCCGGATGGCGGTTTTCCGGGAACAGCACGTGGGCCAGGCCACGTTCGTCACCGGCGATGGTCAGCTCGCCGATCGGGCTGTCGAAACGATCGAACAACAGGGTCATGTCGGTTCTCCAACAAACGTGCCGGACAGGTGCCACAGGTGCAGCACCGCATAGGCGCGCCAAGGCCGCCAGGGTTGCGAACGTGCTTCGGTGGCACGTTCGCTCAGGCGCTGGCCCTGCGCATGGCCGAGCACCTGCTGCAGCACCAGGTCACCAGCGGGGAAGGCATCGGGTTGGCCCAGGCCACGCAGGGCGATGTACTGCGCCGTCCATGGCCCGATACCGGGCAGGGCCACGCAGCGGGCGACGAAATCCTCCAGCGCCTGGCCGGGGCCGAAATCCAGTTCACCACTGGCACAGGCTGTCGCCAGCGCCCGCACGGTGGCCGCACGCGTGCGCGGCAGGCCGATCGATTCCAGCGGTGCCTCGGCCAGCACCTCCGGTCCTGGGAACTGGCGGTCGAACTCGGCGGGCATGCCGGGCAGGTGCGCGCCCCACGCATCGACCAGGCGACGCGCGAAGGTGGTGGCCGCGGCGACGGTCACTTGCTGGCCCAGCACCGCGCGCACGGCCACCTCAAAACCATCCCAGCCACCGGGGACGCGCAGGCCGGGCCGCTCGGCGATGCCGCGCGACAGCAGCGGTTCCTCGGCCAGGGCAGCGTGCACCTGCTGCAGGTCGGCATCGAGGTCGAACACCCGGCGCACGCGGCGCACGATGTCCGGAATCAGCCGCGGATCGACCGCGCCCAGCTGCAGGCGCAGTTCTGGACGCTTGGGGTCGGCGGTCACCCGTAGCAGGGTGGGGCGCTCGGGCGTGCCGAGCACGCGCTGGTAGCTGTCTTCGCCGATCAGTTCGATGCCCGGCAGGCTGCGCTTGCGCAGGAAGGCGAGCATGCGCGGGAAATCCAGCGGCGGGCGATAGCCCAGGCGCAGCACCAGGCTGCCATCGTCGGCGGCCGAGGGGGTGTGCTGGCGGCGCAGCGCGGTCGGTGCCATGCCGCAGCCTTGCAGGAAGGCGGTGTTGAAGCGACGCACGCTGTTGTAGCCGGCGGCCAGGGCAACGTCGGTGACCGGCAGGGTGGTTTCGGTCAGCAGCTGCTTGGCCAGCAGCAGGCGATGGGTGGCGTGGATCTGCCCCGGCGTGGCGCCCAGGTGTTCGACGAACAGGCGCTGCAGCTGGCGTGCGCTCACGCCCAGTTTCGCGCCGAGTTCGGCCACGGCCTGGTCCTGCAGGGAGCCAGCATGAATGAGCGCCAGGGCGCGCTGCACGGTCTGCCCGGCCAGGGCCTGCTGTGCCTGCGGAGCGAGTTCGGGGCGGCAGCGCAGGCACGGCCGGTAGCCCGCGGCGGCAGCGGCGGCGGCGGTCGGGTAGTAGCTGATGTTGCGCGGCTTCGGCGGCGGTGCCGGGCAGACGGGGCGGCAATAGATGCCGGTGCTGCGCACGGCGGTGAAGAACACGCCATCGAAGCGCGCGTCACGGGCCAGGCGGGCGCGGTCGCAGGCGGCGTGGTCGAGGGGGGGGGCGGTGTCCATGGCGCCAGTCTAGGGCGGGGCGGGGGGAGATACTCGCCGGATTCGGACATGGATGTTGGTGGGGGTTTAGGCAGGGCTTGCAGCCCTGCACCCGCTAGGTCCGCGTCAACGTCCAGGTCAAAAGCTGGCTTCCTGTGGGTAGGCGGGGTGGGTCCGGTGGCAGGGGGCGCTGCAAGTACGTCCATGTAAGCTCGGTCGCCGCATCCATGCGGCTCACGCCCCTGCCACCGGACCCACCCCGCCTTCGACAGTTTCCTGCGGCTGTTGGTGGGTGCCGACCGTTGGTCGGCACGCTTCTGCTGTCGGTAGGTGTCGACCGTTGGTCGGCACGCTTCTGCTGTCGGTAGGTGTCGACCGTTGGTCGACACGCGCTCCCCGGGGTCAGAGGGGGTTCAGTGGCGCGCACTGAATACGCGCCGGGGACGGGTAGACTGGGGCCTCGTTTCCATGAAAACCGGTTGCCCGATGTCCGTCAGATTCCGCTGGTTGCCCCTGTTGTGCCTGGCCCTGACGGGCTGCAGCCAGCTGGAGAACCCTGGCAACGTCACTGCCGCCGACAAGGCCACGCGGGCGCCGGCCAGCGATGGCGAGAACATGGTGTCGATCAATGCGGCCGATGCGCCGCCGCCGCCGGTGGCGCCGCCGCGCAGCAGGGCGGATCGGCCGTGGCCGCAGGCGCAGCTGGAGAACGGCCAGGCCTGGGTCAGCTGCGGCACCGACTATGCCGCCGATGGCGGGGACGGCGTTGAACTGGAAGGCCTGCAGCGCGAACAGATCGAGCAGGCCATGCAGCCGTGCGTCGAACGCGGGCTGCTGCGCGTGCGCTACCACGGCAAGATCAATCCGGGCTTCGCCGAAATGATGTGGCGGCTGGCGGTGGTGGCCGATGCGTTGAAGATCCACAAGCGCATCCTCGATCTCGATTCCAGCGGCGGCCAGGTTGAATCGGCCATCGTCGCCGGCGACAGCATCGGTGAGTCAGGCTGGACCATCTGGGTGCGCGAGGGTTCCATCTGCCACAGCGCCTGTGTGTTCGTGCTCGCGGCCGGCGATAACCGGCTGCTGTCGGGCAAGGTCGGCATCCATCGCATGATGCGCATCAGTTCCAAGGCTACCTCGCGCGCCGAGCTCAACCGCGAGCTGCACGAGGTGTACGACAACGTGAAGGATTACCTGCAGCGCAACGGCGTGGCGGTGGGCGTGGCCGACCTGATGATGACCGTGCCCAACCGCAGCCTGCGCCTGCTTACCCCCGACGAGCTGCGCCAGTACGGCCTGGACGGGACCAACGCGGTGCAGGACGACCTCGAACGGATCAAGCAGATGCGTGCCTGCGGCGATGATTTCGTGCAGCGCAAGGATGCCTTCCTGGTGGCCTTCGACCAGCAGTGCAAGCACGAAGGCGCGGAGATGGAATCGATCAACAGCTGCGGCCAGGCGCTGAAGCAGCGCTTCGGCTTCCCCGATGAGGTGTGCCCGGAAGAGAGCCCGCTCTCGGAAATCGATGTGGCGACCCTGCCGCCGGCCCCGCCGGAGAAGCCGCCGGTGGCCGAACAACCGGCCGCCGAAGGGGCCGCGCCGGCCGCGCAGGGTGATGCCGCGGCCGTGGAAGCCAGCGCCCCCGCGCGCTGACGGCGTACTCACCGGTCTGAAGTAGACTGCGGTTCTTACCCTCGAACCGGCGGTGTCCATGAAGCGCGTGTGTTTGCCGAAGTTCCTGCTGTTGTCCCTGATGCCGTTGACCGCGCTGGCGCAAGCCCCGGCACCGGCCACGCCCGCACCGTCCCCCTCACGCCCGGCGCCGGCGACCCCGGCCCTGACCGCTGCGCAGCAGGCACAGGTGCAGAAGCAGGATGCGGACATGAGCGCTGCGGCACTGAAGGCCGCCCAGCTGGTGGACAGCAACCGTGCCGGTGAGCTGTGGGACGGTGCCTCGGCCGTGGCCCGCCGCGCGGTGCCCAAGGCGGCGTTCGTCAGCCAGCTGGCCGCCGATCGCACCCGTCTGGGCACCATGAACGGCCGCGGCCAGCCGACCATCACCCGGGTCAAGTACGCCGCCGGCGCCGCCGTGCCGGAAGGCCTGTACATCAACGTCAGCTTCCCGACCCGCTTCGCCAACAGCGCGCAGCCGGTGCGCGAACTGGTGTCGTTCCGTTTCGACGAGGACCAGACCTGGCGCCTGGCCGGTTACAGCCTGCGCGCGTCCGCACCCTGACGGAGAACATCGATGGCCACTGAACTGACCCTGCTGGCCTGGGCGATGCTGCTCGGCTTTGTGTACATCTTCGCTGCGTCCACCGTGGTCACCCGCGAGCGCGGAATGAAATGGAACGCGTCGGCGCGCGATGCGCCCGACGTGCCATTGAGCCCGCTGGCGGGAAGGCTGAAGCGGGCGCAGGCCAACTTCTTCGAAACCTTCCCGTTCTTCGCTGCCGCCGCGATCGCGGTGGTGGTGGCCGGGCGCAGCAACGAGACCACTGTGCTGGCCGCGCAGGTCTATTTCTGGGCGCGGGTGGTCTACCTGCCGCTGTACGCGGCCGGCGTGCCCTACGTGCGCAGCCTGGTCTGGGTGGTCTCGATCGTGTCGATCTTCAAGCTGGTATTCGCACTGCTCTGAGGCAGGCGCGGGCCTGATCCAGATCATGGCCAGTCATGCGCCTGGCGCTATTCTGGGCCCGACTGGAATCAACGGCAGGAGGCGCGGATGCGCAGGATGGACGTGGTGGTGGTCGGTGCGGGCCCAGCGGGCCTGTGCTTTGCGCGTGCGCTGGCTGGCAGCGGTCTGCAGGTCGGCCTGATCGAGGTGCAGCCGCGCGAGGCGCTGGCCCAGGCGGCCTTCGATGGCCGCGAGATTGCCCTGACCCATGCGTCTCGACAGAGCCTGGAACAGCTGGGCCTGTGGCAGCGCCTGCCCGAAGCGGAAATTTCCGAGCTGCGCGATGCGCGGGTGTTGAACGGCGCATCGCCGTTTGCGCTGACCTTCGCCAGTGGCCAGCGCGATGGCCAGCCGCTCGGCTGGCTGGTGCCCAATCACCTGATCCGCCGCGCCGCCTGGGAGGCGGTGCAGGGCCAGACCGGGCTGGAGCTGTTCGACGGCCGCAAGGTGCTGGCCGTGCAGGCCGATGCGCAGGGCCACGTGGTCACGCTGGATGACGGCAGCGAACTGCATGCCCGCCTGCTTGTCGCCGCCGACAGCCGCTTCTCCGCCACCCGCCGCATGCTCGGCATCGGCGCGCAGATGCGTGACTTCGGCAAGTCGATGCTGGTCTGCCGCATGCAGGTCGAGCGCGACCACCATCACGCCGCGTGGGAATGGTTCGGCTATGGCCGCACGATGGCGCTGCTGCCGCTCAACGAGGGCCAGGCCTCGGCGGTCATCACCCTGCCGCCGCGGCAGATCGAGGAGCTGCTGGCGATGGACGAGGTGGGCTTCGGCGAGGCCATCACCGCGTGCTTCGAGCATCGCCTGGGGCAGATGCAGCCGGTGGCCAGGCCCAAGGCCTATCCGCTGGTGGGGGTGTACGCGCATCAGTTCATCGGCGAGCGCTCGGCGCTGATCGGTGATGCCGCGGTGGGCATGCACCCGGTCACCGCGCATGGCTTCAATCTGGGCCTGGCCAGTGCACAACGGCTGGCGCAGGGCATCCTGGCGCAGCAGCAACGGGGCGCGGACATTGCCGCGACCGGCATGCTGGCGCGATACCAGCGCGGTCACCGGCTGGCGTCGCGACCACTGTACGAGGCCACCAACGCCATTGCCAGCCTGTACACGGACGATCGCCGGCCGGCACGCCTGCTGCGCGCGGCCGGGCTGCGGGTGGCGCAGGGCGTGGCGCCGTTCCGGCAGCTGATCGCCGCGCACCTGACCCAGCGGGTGGCCTGAACGGGCTGGGCGTGCCTGGATCAGCCGGCGGCCAGCACCCGGATCTGGCTGTCGGCGAATTCGACCACCTGGCCTGCGCGGATCTTGCAGGCCTTGCGCAGCTCGACCTCGCCATCAACCCGCACCTGACCCTTGCTGATGACCATCTTGGCCTCGCCGCCGCTGGTGACCAGGTCGGCCAGCTTGAGCAGCTGCTTGAGTTCGACGTACTCGCCGTCGAGGTCGAATTCGAGGATCTGCATGGTGGGGTATCCTTGGTTAGCGGGCGGGAAGGGCGCGTATTGTGCGCCAGCGCGACCCGGAAGGGGATGCGAATGGTTTCCTGTACGCATGGTTCAGGGAGAGTGCGGTATCATTCCGCTCTGAGTGAGTGAAATCTCCTCCGACCGAGCAGCGCCAGGGCACGCGATAAGAAGGGCGCCCAAAGCGCGGACCATCCCTTTTTTATCGCACTGCCATGCAGATGGCCGTGCCTTTGGAGTTCCCCATGTCCCAAGATTCCCAGACGCCGACCCCGGCGCCGTTGCAGTTCGCGCAGCTCGGCCTGTCCGAACCTGTGATGCAGGCCGTCAGCGCCATCGGCTATGAAACCCCGTCGCCGATCCAGGCCGCCACCATCCCGGCGATGCTGGAAGGCCGCGACGTGCTGGGCCAGGCGCAGACCGGTACCGGCAAGACAGCCGCTTTCGCCCTGCCGGTACTGTCCAACATCGACCTGCAGCAGATCAAGCCCCAGGCCCTGATCCTGGCGCCGACCCGCGAGCTGGCCATCCAGGTCGCCGAGGCCTTCCAGTCCTATTCGTCGAAGATCCCCGGCTTCCGCGTGCTGCCGGTGTACGGCGGCCAGCCCTACGGCCAGCAGCTGTCGGCCCTGCGCCGCGGCGTGCACATCGTGGTCGGTACCCCCGGCCGCGTGATCGACCACCTGGAGCGCAGCACCCTCGACCTGTCCGAGCTGAAGACCCTGGTGCTGGACGAAGCCGATGAAATGCTGCGCATGGGCTTCATCGACGACGTCGAAGCCGTGCTGAAGAAGCTGCCGGAGCAGCGCCAGGTGGCGCTGTTCTCGGCCACCATGCCGCCGCAGATCCGTCGCATCGCCCAGACCTACCTGCAGGATCCGGTTGAAGTCACCATCCAGGCCAAGACCACCACCTCGGCCAACATCCGCCAGCGTTACTGGTGGGTGAGCGGCATGCACAAGCTGGACGCGCTGACCCGCATCCTGGAAGTCGAGCCGTTCGACGCGATGATCATCTTCGCCCGCACCAAGGCCGGCACCGAGGAACTGGCCGGCAAGCTGCAGGCCCGTGGCCTGGCCGCTGCCGCCATCAACGGCGACATGCAGCAGGCCCAGCGTGAGCGCACCATTGCCATGCTGAAGGAAGGCAAGCTGGACATCCTGGTGGCCACCGACGTGGCCGCCCGCGGCCTGGACGTGGAGCGCATCAGCCACGTGCTGAACTACGACATCCCGTACGACACCGAAAGCTACGTGCACCGCATCGGCCGTACCGGCCGTGCCGGCCGCAGCGGCGAGGCGATCCTGTTCGCCACCCCGCGCGAGAAGGGCATGCTGCGCCAGATCGAGCGCGCCACCCGCCAGCCGATCGAAGAAATGCAGCTGCCGAGCGTGGAAGCGGTCAACGACACCCGCATCAACAAGTTCACCTCGCGCATCAGCGAAACCCTCGGTGCCGGCGGCCTGGACTTCTACCGCCAGCTGCTGGAACGCTTCGAGAACGAGCAGAACGTGCCGGCCATCGAAGTGGCTGCTGCCCTGGCCAAGATGCTGCAGGGCGATACTCCGTTCCTGCTGCAGCCGCCGGTGCGCGCCCCGCGTGAAGAGCGTGCGCCGCGTGAACGCTTCGAACGCCCGGAGCGTGCCGACCGTGGCGACCGCAACGAGCGTGGCCCGCGCTTCGAACGTGGCCCGCGCCGTGAAGATGGTGAGGGTGGCTTCGAGCAGCGTCCGCGTCGTGATGTGCCGCCGCGCGGTGCGCCGGAGCAGGGCATGGAGACCTACCGCATCTCGGTTGGCCACCAGCACGGCGTGAAGCCGGCCAACATCGTCGGCGCCATCGCCAACGAGGCCGGTCTGGAAAGCCGTTTCATCGGCCGCATCGACATCCATGACGACTTCTCGCTGCTGGACCTGCCGGCGCAGATGCCGCAGGACGTGCTCTCGCACCTGCAGAAGGTGTGGGTGTCCGGCCAGCAGCTGCAGATGCGGGCGCTGGCCCCGGGTGAAGACACCAACCCGGCACCGCGTCCGTTCAAGCCGCGCTTCGACAAGCGTGGTCCGGGCGGTCCAGGCGGTCCGCGCCGTGGTGGTCCGGGCGGCCCGGGTGGCCATGGTGGTCCGGGTGGCGACCGCGGCGGTGACCGCGACAGCCGTCCGCCGCGTCGTGACGGCTTCAAGCCGCGCGGCCCGCGCAGCTACTGATCCGCCGCGATGTGCCTGAACAACGCCAGCCCCCGGGCTGGCGTTGTTCGTTTCGGGCCACAAAAGGGGGACGGAGGGGATTGAATCCATTCCATCCCCTCCGTCCCCTTGCCGTGGCCCGGCTTCGCATGGTCCACACACGGGCGGCCATAGGCTGACATGGTTGATCAAGGAGGCTGTCACGGCACATTCGGGGGGATCCGGGATGGGTAGAGGCAAGGAGCAGCATCAGCGGCGGGTTCCGATGACCCGTGGTCTGTGGGTGCGGTTCGTACTTCTGACGGGCATGGCGATCGGACTGGTCGGCCTGTCCGCGTTGATCCAGGAACTGCAGGCGGCGTCCACTGCCTGGATTGCGGGCCAGGGGCACTGGTCGCGTGGTCAGCAGGATGCCACCGCCGCGCTCAGCCGTTATCTGGCACGCGGCGATGCGCATGATCTGGACGATGCCCGGCGCGCCCTGCAGGTTCCGCTGGGCGATCTGCATGCGCGCCTGGCACTGGAACAGCCCGAGCCGGACCTGGCAAAGGCCCGCGAGGGCTTCCTGCGCGGCGGCAACGCACGCGAGGAGGTCTCGCGGCTTATTTTTTCGTTCCGTTACGCACGCGACCTCGGCGAGTTCAGTGAAGCCACCCGATTGTGGCGGCAGACCGACACGCACCTGCTGGCCATGCAGGCGCTGATCGACGAACTTGACAGGGTGCCGCCGCAATCACTGCAGCAGCCCCGCGTGCGCAACCACTACATGCAGCGCGTGCACGACGTGGACCTGCAGCTGCAATCGCAGGCCGAAGCATTTTCCAAGGCCCTGCTGCGCATGGCACATACGGTGCGCATCGCTACCCTGATCGTCGGCGGCTTCTCGGTACTGGTCATCACCCTGATGGCGATAGCCCTGGCGCGCCGTGTCGGCACGGACCTGACCGAGCACGAAAGCCGCTTCCGCGCGGCCTTCTACCAGGCCAACGTGGGCATGCTGAAGCTGGATGCGGCCGGGCGGGTGATGGAGGCCAACCAGGCCATGGCTGACATCCTCGACTACCGCCGCGATGTGCTGCAGCAGATGGCCCTCGGCGACCTGCTGATGGACGGCGAGCTGGTGCTGGACGCTGACGGCCGCATCGACTGGGATCGCCAGCTGCGGCCGGGCGAACTGCGCTTCCGCCGCCGCGACGGCAGCCTGGTCTGGGGCCGCTGGAGCGGCACCGCCGTGCGCAGTGCCGGCGGCCGGCTGTCGGTGTTCTCCATCATCGAGGATGTCAGCCAGAACCATGCGCTGGCCCGCGAGATCGAGCACCACGCCAGCCACGATCCGCTCACCGGACTGATCAACCGCCGCGAGATCGAGCGGCTGCTGGAACGCGCGCTGCTGCAGGTCCGCTCGGAGGGCGGCACGCATTCGTTGTGCTACATCAACCTGGATCACTTCAAGCTGGTCAACGACAGCTTCGGCCACGCCGCGGGTGACCAGATGCTGCGTGGCTTCGCCGAGTATCTGGTGGGCGCGGTGCGCGACGGTGACTGGGTTGGGCGGCTGGGCGCCGACGAATTCGCGGTGTTCCTCGGCCGGGCCAGCCAGGACGAAGCCAAGCGGGTGCTGCAGCGGCTGGTCCGCAATCTGGGGCAGGCCACGTTCCCGATCAGCGAGGGCAGCCCGCAGCTGAGCTGCAGCATCGGCGTGGTGGAAGTGACCGCCGATGCGCCCGACGTGAACTGGCTGATGAGCGCCGCCGACAGCGCCTGCTATGCAGCCAAGCAGGCCGGCCGCAACCGCGTGCACTGTTTCAACGAGGACCGCCTCGCGCTGGACGAACGCCGGCACGAGGCCGAACGCCTGCAGCGGGTGAGCCGGGCCATGGCCGAGAACCGCATGCTGCTGTATGCCCAGCGCATCGCCAAGGTCGGCGATCCCGGCTACCTGCATTACGAGGTGCTGGTGCGCATGCGCGATGCCGACGGCGCGCTGCACCTGCCGGGCCAGTTCATGCCGGCGGTGGAGCGCTATGGCATGGCCGTGGCGCTGGACCGCCATGTGCTCGGCCTGTTGTTCCGCCACCTGCAGGTCTGCCCGGCGCATGTACGCCAACTGGGCCTGTGCAACGTCAACGTGTCGGCGCAGTCGATCGCCGAGCCGAGCTTCCTGGCCTTCGTCTGCGACCTGCTGGAACGTAACCGCGCGCTGGCCGCCAAGCTCTGTTTCGAAGTGACCGAGACGGCGGCGATCAGCAACCTGACCCAGGCGCGGGCGTTCATCGATGCGGTAAAGGCGCGGGGCTGCCGGATGGCGCTGGATGACTTTGGCTCGGGCCTGTCTTCGTTCGGGTATCTGCGGCAGTTGCCGGCGGACATCCTGAAGATCGACGGCGCGTTCGTGCGGGACATGGACACCGATGCGGTGAGCCGGGCGACGGTGCGGGCGATCAGCGAGCTGGGGCGCGAGCTGCAGATGGAAGTGGTGGCCGAGTGGGTGGAGACGGCCGAGGTGGCACAGACGCTGGTCGACATGGGGGTGGCGGGGCTGCAGGGCTATGCGATCGAACGGCCGCAGCCGCTGGAGCGGTTGACGCTGGCCAACCAGCGGCCGGTGCGGCTGGTCGGCACCCAGGGCCCGCCGGGGTAGGGGGTTTTCTGCAGGGCTTGCAGCCCTGCACCTGCTGTGAACCAGAGCAACGTCAACGTCAAAAGCCGGCATTCCGTGGGATGGCGGGGCACTGTGGGTTTACGGCGTCCCCCTCAACCGGTGCTTACGCTCTGGCTCGAAGCAGGTGCAGGGCTGCAAGCCCTGCCGTACTACCACCATTGGCCTACACATTCCTGGCTCATTCCGCTGCGATAATGCCCGCCAGGGGCGACGCGCAGCGGGCGCGGGCGTAAGCAGAAGCAGGATGTAGCGTGGTCGGCAGGCAGTGGCGTTACGGAACGGGGGCGGTGCTGGTCGTGCTGCTGATGGTGCTCGCCGCGCCATGGCTCGGCCATGCACGAACGGTCGAAAACGGCCGCGATTACCTGCTGGTCGGCGCCGCCACCGATGAGCCCACCCCGCATCGCGCCTGCACGCCGCAGATGCTGTCCGGCGACCGCCAGCAGGTCACCGTCGACGCCCCGCCCGAAGGCTGGTCCGGCGAGCCGCAGGCGCTGGATGTGTTCAACGTATTCGCTGGCGAAGTACGCCTCAAGCATGGCGACCGCGAAATCTGCGGCAACATGCACGACGCGCGCACCCGTGATTCGCGCTTCCGCGCTGGCATCGGCATGGTCGCGGTTCCGCCGGCCGGCAGCCATGAACCGTTCGTGGTGTCCTGGCAGAAGCCGTTGAAGGCACGCTGGGTGCCGACGCTGCTGCTGGGTGCGCCCAGTCCCGTGCAGCAGAACGACACCGCGCGCCTGCTGGTGCGCGCGGCCTGCATCGCGGTGGCCATCGCCCTGGCGCTGTCGGCGCTGATGGCCTTCCTGACCACGCGTGACCGCATGTTCCTGTTCTACATTGCCGCTACCGTGGTGCTGGTGCTGTGGCAGTCCATCCTCGGTGGCCTCAGTGGCTACCCCGAACCCTGGCTGCCAATCGGCGACCGCGGTCCCTGGTGGCTGCTGTCGCTGACGGCGGCGACCCTGGCGCTGGTGCTGCCCGCGCTGTGGCGGCTCAACGGCGGTGACCGCGTGCTGCCGCGTTCGCGCCTGGCCCAGCAGCTGCTGCTGTGGGGCCTGATGGGCGTGGCCGTGCTCGTGCCTTGGCTGCAGCGGGAGCGTCTGGCGGTGGTGGCGCTTGTGCTGCAGGCCTGCTTCATCAGCGGCTGCCTGTTGTCTCTGGCCATGGGCGTATGGGCGCGCGTGCGCGGCGATGCCTGGGCCGTGGCCGGGCTGGCCTCGCTGTCGCCGATGCTGGTGCTGGTGGTGGCCGATGCGACCCGCGCGCAGTGGCTGTTCGAATACCGGGTGGAGGCGCTGCAGCTGGCTGTCACCTGGCTGCTGATGATGGCCGCCTACGCGCTCAACCAGCGCCTGGGGCGGCTGCGCCAGCAGCGCGACGAGATGCGCCACCTGGCCGAGACCGACGTGCTGACCGGCCTGCCCAACCGCCGCGCCGGCCTGCAGCAGTTGGACCAGCAGCTGCAGCGGGTGCAGCGCGAGGGCGGCACGCTGGTGATCGGCTTCCTCGACATCGACCTGTTCAAGGACATCAACGACCGCCACGGGCACGCGGTCGGGGACCAGGTGCTGGTGGCCGTGGCCCAGGCGCTGCGTGCGGCCGTGCGCCACCAGGACGAGGTGGTGCGCATGGGCGGGGAAGAGTTCCTGCTGCTGCTGCCGGGCATGCCGCGAGACCTCGCCGCCACCCGCCTGGAGCAGCTGCGCCAGCGCATCACCGAACTGTGCCAGGAGCTGCAGGTGCCGGGCCTGGAAGTGACCGCCAGCATCGGCCTGGCGCAGTGGCGACCGGGCGAGGACGACCTGGCCGCCCTGCTGCGGCGGGCCGACCATGCCATGTACGTGGCCAAGCGCAGCGGTCGCAACCGGGTCTTCGACGGCGAAACCGTCGATCCATTGCTGCCGGCGTGACCCGGGCGGGGCGGCGATGGCCGATAATGGGGCCATGACCACCCGACTCAACAAATACATCGCCGAAACCGGCTTCTGCTCCCGCCGCGAGGCCGATCGTCTGATCGCCGCCCGCCGGGTCACCGTCAACGGCCATCCCGGCGGTACCGGCGCCGTGGTCGGCGAAGGTGACACCGTGCTGGTCGACGGCCAGCCGCTGCAGGTGCGCGTGGCCCGCAAGCCCGGCGCCCGCCGCCACGTCTACATCGTGCTGAACAAGCCGGTGGGCGTGACCTGCACCACCGAAAGCTCGGTCAAGGGCAACATCGTCGACTTCGTCGGCCACGAGCAGCGCATCTTCCCGATCGGCCGCCTGGACAAGGATTCCGAGGGCCTGATCCTGATGACCAGCAACGGCGACATCGTCAACCAGATCCTGCGCGCCGAGAACGGCCACCAGAAGGAGTATCTGGTCGCGGTCAACAAGCCGGTCACCGATGAATTCCTGCGCGGCATGGCCCGCGGCGTGCGTGTCCACGACCAGATGACCCTGCCGTGCCGCACCTCGCGCATCGCCAAGTTCGGCTTCCGCATCACCCTGGAGCAGGGCCTGAACCGGCAGATCCGTCTGATGGCCGCCGCGTTCGATTACCGCGTCACCCAGCTGCGCCGCGTGCGCATCGACAACATCAAGATCGGTGCGCTGAAGCCGGGCCAGTGGCGCAACCTGACCGAACAGGAACTGCGCGGGCTGCTGCCCAAGCAGCAGGACTGGTGACAGTCCCACTGTAGAGCCGAGCCCACGCTCGGCTGCCCGTCAAGCGGCCCGCCCGGCAGGTCCGGGCGCGACATCAGCTAGACTCGACAGTGACCTGCCGGAACGTGACGCTGCATGATCAAGCCCGACAAGCCGACTGATGAGTCCCGACGCCTGGAAGCGCTGCGTCGCTACCAGATCCTGGACTCGGAGCGCGAAAAATCCTTCGATGACCTGGTGGTCATCGCCAAGGCCGTGTGTGGCACGAGCATGGCCGCGGTCACCCTGATCGATGTTGAACGGCAGTGGTTCAAGTCGATCAACGGAACCTCGGCGGTCGAGCTGCCGCGTGACGATTCGATGTGCGGGCACGCGATCCTGAAACCGCGAGAGGTCATGGTGGTCGAGGATGCGCAGCAGGACGTCCGTTTCCACGACAACCCACTGGTCACCGGCGACCCGCACGTGCGCTTCTATGCCGGTGCGCCACTGATCAGCAGTGATGGTCAGCCATTGGGCACGCTGTGCGTGTTCGATCCTGAGCCCCAGTACCTGGATGCGAGCCAGGCCGAGGCACTGGCCGCGCTGTCGCGCCAGGTCATGCTGGTAATGGAACTGCGCCGCTTCGCGCGGGATATCCAGAGCCACATGGTGCAGCGCGACGATTACGAGCGCCTGCTGTCCGAGTACCACGACGTGCTGCTGGCGCAGAACGCCGACCTGACCGAACAGAGCCGCACCGACGCGCTGACCGGCCTGCCGAACCGGCGCGCCATGGCCGCCGCCCTGCAGGACGCGGTGACCAGCGCCGACGGCCAGCCGCGGCAGACCTGCGTGGCCTTGGTGGACATCGACCACTTCAAGCACATCAATGATTTCCAGGGCCATGCCACCGGCGACCGCGTGCTGGCCGCGCTGGGCGCGCTGCTGCGCTCGCATTTCTCCGGCCGCGGCATGGCCGCGCGCTATGGCGGCGAGGAATTCGTGGCGCTGATGCCGGATGTGGACCTGCGCACCGCCGAACTGCAGTGCGAGTTCCTGCGCATGGCCGTGGCCGCCCTGCCGCTGGGCTTCCCGGTGACGGTCAGCATCGGCGTGGCCCAGTACCAGGCGGGCGAAACCACCGACCAGACCCTGGCCCGTGCCGACGCCGCGCTGTACCGGGCCAAAGGCAACGGCCGCAACCGGGTGGAACTGGCGTCTTAGCCCATCGCGTCGGGATGGGGTCGGACGGTCCGCCCTGTGCGGGTGACGGGCCCGTCGCAGCCCCTGCGATACCCTCATCGCACCATGACGCTCCCTGCGAGGACGCCACGCATGCTGCAGACCCTGGCCATTGCCCACTACCGTTCGCTGCACAGCCTGGTATTGCCGCTGCAGCAGTTGAACGTTGTCACCGGCGACAACGGCAGCGGCAAATCCAGTCTTTACCGTGCACTGCGCCTGCTGGCCGAAACCGCGCAGGGCGGGGTGGCCGCCGTGCTGGCCCGCGAAGGCGGGCTGGCGTCGGCGCTGTGGGCAGGCCCGGAGAACATCGACCCGCGGGTGTCGCGGGGTGAGATTCCGCTGCAGGGAGGCCCCCGGCAGGAGTCGGTGGGGTTGAAACTAGGCTTTGCCACGGATGACTTCGGCTATGCCATCGACCTGGGCTACCCGCCACCGAGCCCCTCCGCGTTCGCGCGCGATCCACAGATCAAAGCCGAGGCGATCTGGGCCGGCCCGTTCCTGCGCAGCGCCAGTCTGCTGGTGGACCGCCGAGGCGCGCTTTTGCGGCAGCGCCATGGCGCCGGATGGGACGTGGTCGATGACCGCCTGTCTCTGTTCGACAGCCTGTTCACCCAGGCCGGTGATCCGCAGCGCATGCCCGAAGCCATCGCGCTGCGCGAGTACATCCGCCGCTGGCGTTTCTACGATCACTTCCGCAGCGATGCCGATGCGCCCGCGCGGCAGCCGGCGATGGCTACGCGCACGCCGGTGCTGCACCACGATGGGCGCGACCTTGCCGCCGCTTGGGTGACGATCCTTGAAATCGGTGATCCGCAGGCCCTTGCACGCACCGTCGACGATGCATTCCAGGGCGCGACGGTGAGCTTTCAGGAAGGTGATGGAAGGCTGGCCCTGCGCTTCCATCAACCCGGCCTGCTGCGTCCGCTGTCGATGGCCGAACTGTCCGACGGTACGCTGCGCTTTCTGTTGCTGGCCGCTGCGTTGCATACGCCGCGGCCACCGCCGCTGCTGGTACTCAACGAGCCGGAAACCAGCCTCCATCCTGACCTGCTGCCCGCACTCGCGCGTTTGATCATCGCCGCCAGTGCGCGCAGCCAGGTGTGGGTGGTGTCCCATTCCAGTCGGCTCATCGCAGCACTGGAACAGGCGCCGGACTGCCACTCGTTGCATCTGCACAAGGAACAGGGCCGCACGCTGTTGAGTGGTCAGGGGTTGCTTGACGCTCCCGCATGGCATTGGCCGCGGCGTTGACGCCGCGCGTCACTCGGCGATGTTGCGCGCCTCGGCCGTGCCCAGGATCTCCGGGTGCTGCACCCGCTTGCGACGGTTCAACAGAGGGTGCAGGAACACCGCACCGACGATGATCGCCACGCCCAGGTAGAACCACGGCGTCACTTCATGCTGTTCGCGCAGCAGCACCACCGCCAGCAGCACGGCATAGACCGGCTCCAGGTTGGTCACCAGCTGCACGGTGTAGGCGCTCAGATGGCGCAGGGCGACCAGGGCCAGGGCAAACGGCAGCAGCGTGCAGACCCCCGCCAGCACCAGCAGCAGGATGCCGTCGTGCAGGTTGGGCACCACCCACAGCGGGCTGGCCAGTGCCGGCAGCAGGTACGGCAGCACCGGTGCCAGCAGGGTCAGGGTGAGGGTGCCGGCGCCCAGTTCCAGCGCGGTGACCGTCAGCGGGTCGGCATGGCTGACCATGCGCTTGTTGAGCGAGCCGAACACCGCCACCAGCAGCGCCGACAGCGCACCGACCAGCACGCCCAGGCGCATGCCATCGGGCACACCGCCGACTACCAGGGCCACGCCCGGCAGCACCGCCAGGCCGAAGGCGAGTTCGCGCAGCTGGAACGGGCGCTTGGCCACCCAGGGTTCGATGATGGAGGTGAACACCGGCGCCAGCGCGATGCAGGTGGCGGCCACCGAGGCATTGGCCAGCTTCACTGCGCCATAGAAGGTCAGCCAGTGCAGGGCGACCAGCGCACCGATGCCAGCATAACCGGCCACCAGCCGCAGGGGCAGGGTGCGCAGCCCGCGCCAGACCCGCGGCAGCAGGGCCAGCATCGCCACCACCAGCAGCATGCGCCACCACACCAGCGGCAGGGCGGGCAGGGTGATCAGCTTGCCGAGGATGGCGGTGACACCCCACAACAGGACACAGAAATGGATCTGCCAGAGCGCTTTGCGGGTGTCGGGGGTTGTCATCGGTGTATTGTGCGGCAAGCACGGGGTGGCCGGCGATGGGGAGGGCCGCCTGCTGCATTCCGTCCACGGAGTCCCTGCCATGCCTGCCGACCGTTTGCTGCGGGGTTGGGCCGCGCTGACCGCGCTGGTCGCCGCCACCTCACTGCTGCTGCAGTACCTGTTGCTGGTCAACCGCCCCGGCGGCAGCGTGGGCATCGCCGCGGCGACGCTGCGGTTCTTCGGCTACTTCACCATCCTCAGCAACCTGGCCGTGTGCCTGGGCTCCCTGCGCCTGGCCTCGGGGCGAGCGCTGCGGGCGACCGCGGCGGCGCTGCTGGCGCTGTGCATCGGCGTGACCGGCCTGATCTATGCAGTGGCCCTGCAGGGGCTGTGGCAGCCCACCGGCCTGCAGTGGTGGGTCGACATGGGCCTGCACTACGCCGTGCCGCTGCTGTACCTGGGCGGCTGGCTGCTGCTGTTGCCGCATGGAAGCCTGCGCTGGCGCGCGCTGGGCAGGGTGCTGCTGGCGCCGGTGGCCTACTTGGGCTGGGCGATGCTGGTGGCCGCGCTGATCGGGCAGGCCCCGTATCCTTTCCTGGAATGGCAGCGGATCGGCCCTGCCGCGTTCGCGCTCAACGTGCTGCGCGTGGCCGGCGTATTCGTGCTGGGCTGGACGCTGCTGTGGGCGCTGGATCGCTGGCGCCGTCGCTGAGCCGCTGCAGGGCCATCGCGGCGGCGGGATTGCGTGCCTTGCCCGCGCCGATGCACAGCAGGTAGACCTCGCGCGGCTGCGGCACCGCCGGTTCGGCGAGGCAGGGCAGGTCGTCCACGGGTTCGCCGCGTGACCAGCGCCGTGCACGTTCGGCCCAGCGCTGTTGCTGCGGACGCGGCAGGCCTTCGCGCAGGCGCGCCTGGCTGCGCTTGATCCGCGCGTAGACGAAGCCGGCGCTGACGTCGCCGTGCAGCGGGGCCTCGTCACTGTCCTCGATCACCAGGGCCACGCCATGGCGGCGCGCGGCGGTGACCAGCGCGGGGCCGTGCACGTGCGCGTTGCGCACTTCCAGCGCGTGCTGCAGCGGCACGCCCTGCAGCGTCTTCGGCAGCGCGGCCATCAGCGCTTCCAGTGCCACCGCATCGGCCGGGTGCTTCGGGTCGAACTGCCACAGCAGCGGACCCAGCCGATCCCCCAGCGCCAGCGCGGCCTGCAGGAACGGCGCAGCCGCGTCAACGGTGGAGGACAGGTCGCGGCGCTGGACGAGGTAGCGCGGCGCCTTCATCGAGAACCGGAATCCATCCGGCGTCTGTGCCGCCCACCGGGCGCACTGCGCTTGGGTGGGCGTGCGGTAGAACGTGCCGTTGATCTCGATGCAGCGCAGCGCGTGGCTGGCTTGCGCCAGCTCCTCGCGCTGTGGCAACCCTTCGGGATAGAACATGCCGCCGCGCCACTCCGGGAACACCCAGCCGCCGATGCCGCAGCGGATCGCGGCGGGCGTCACTGGCCGTGGTCCGCAGGCCAGGGAACGTAGCTGGCGGACGCCCGCTGCAGCCAGTCGATGGCGGCCCGTGCATCGCGGCAGCGCAGGAACGGAACGATGGTGGAACCGCTGCTGGATGGATCGCTGTGGACCATGACACCCCTCCTATGGCACACGGCAGGATCGGCCGGCGGCCGTTACCATTGCGCGAAACCCCGGTGACGGCCTGCACATGGCCGCAACCCCTGTTCGGAGATGGTGCTGGATGAACAACTGGATTGGAGGCGCCGTGCTGCTGGCCTGCGCGACGATGGCAAATGCGGCCGAGACCGCGCCGACCCCGGCGCAGCTGCAGGACCTGGATGCGACCGTCGAGCGCGTGCGCGCGCAGTTCGACGTGCCCGGCGTGTCCGTGGCCGTGGTCAAGGATGGCAAGGTCGTGCTGGAACGCGGCTGGGGCGTGCGTGAGCTGGGCAAGCCGCAGCCGGTACAGGCCGATACCCTGTTCGCCATCGCCTCCAACACCAAGGCCTTCACCGCCACCTCGCTGAACCTGCTGGCCGAGGACGGCAAGCTGAAGATGGACGACAAGGTGATCGACCACCTGCCGTCGTTCCGCATGTCCGATCCGTTCGTGACCGGGCAGATGACCCTGCGCGACCTGCTATCGCACCGCAGTGGCCTGAGCTTGGGCGCAGGCGACCTGCTGTTCTGGCCGACCACCTCCTACAGCAATGCCGAGGTTGTGCAGCGGCTGGGCCAGGTGCCGCTGAAGGGCGGTTTCCGCGAGCGCTATGCCTACGACAACATCCTCTACGCGGTCGCCCAGCAGGTGATCGAGAAGGTGTCGGGCATGAGCTACCAGCAGTTCCTGCAGACGCGCATCTTCGACAAGGTGGGCATGGCCGGCACGCGCTACAACGCCGACCACCTGCAGGCCGGCGACAACGCGGCGGTCGGCCACGCCAAGTACGATTTCAAGGATCTGCGCACCGTTGCGCCGCTGACCTGGTCGAACAACGCCGGTGCCGGCGGCATCTATTCCAGTGCGCATGACATGGCGCGCTGGATGCAGGTGCAGCTGGCCGAGGGCGCGCTGGCCGATGGCACGCCGCTGTTCAGTGCCAAGACCCAGAAAGATATGTGGCAGATGATCACGCCGCAGGCCATCGCCGCGCCGAGCGTGCCCGAGCTGGAGCCGGCACGCGCCAACTTCGCCGGCTATGGCGAGGGCTGGAGCCTGAGCGATTACCGCGGGCAGAAGCTGGTCTGGCATACCGGCGGCTGGCCGGGCATGGTCTCGCGCCTGACCCTGGTGCCGGGGCAGAAGCTGGGCGTGGTGGTGCTGACCAACCAGGAATCGGGTGCGGCATTCAACGCCATCACCCTGAGCGTGCTCGATGCCTACCTGGGCGGCGAGAAGCATGACTGGGTCGATGCATACGCCAAGGGCGTGGCGAAGGGCCAGGAAAAGGCCGATGAAGCCTGGGCCAAGCACCAGGCCGAGCGTGCCAAGGGCAGCACGCCGTCGCTGCCGCTGGCCGCCTACGCCGGCACCTACCGCGATCGCTGGTATGGCGACATGGTGGTGTCGGCCGAAGGCAAGGGCCTGCGCCTGCGTTTTGCCAGAACCGCGCAGCTGACCGGTCGCCTGGAGCACTGGCAGCACGACACCTTCATCGTGCGCTGGGATGACCGCTCGCTCAACGCCGATGCGTTCGTGAACTTCAGCCTGGACCCGGACGGCAAGGTGCGCGAGGTGCGCATGCAGTCGATCTCGGACCTGACCGATTTCAGCTTCGATTTCCAGGACCTGCTGTTCACCCCGGTCAGATGAAGGTAGCGCCGGCCCATGGCCGGCGAGCGCGCAGCGCGTTTGCGGACATCCGCCGGGCATGGCTCGGCGCTACCGGATCAAAGGGCGATCGTCGGGTCGCGTACACACCGTCCATGGGATAATCCCCGCGCTGATCTGGCGAGGGAATGTGATGTTTCGTTGGTTTGAATCCCTGATTCCGGTGTTCCCGCCCGTGGACGGCCGCACGCCGCCGCAGAAGGTGCTGCCGTTCTACCTGCACTACCTGCGCCCGGTGTGGCCGGTCCTGCTGGCCACCCTCATCGCCGGCCTGCTGCTGGCGCTGGTGGAAGTGGCGATGTTCGATTACCTGGGCCGCATCGTCGACATGGTCGCCGAGCAGCCCGGTGCCGGTTTCTTCCAGCGCCACGCCAACGCGCTGGGCTGGATGCTGTTCATCACGGTCATCGCGCGGCCGATCCTGGTCGGCCTGCACAATCTGCTGGTCAACCAGGCCATCGTGCCCGGCCTGAGCAACCGCTCGCGCTGGCTGATGCACAACTACGTGGTGCGGCAGAGCCTGAGCTTCTTCCAGAACGACTTTGCCGGCAGCGTCGCCAACCGGGTGATGCAGACCGGTACCTCGCTGCGCGAATCGGCCGTGCAGATGGTCGATTCGCTCTGGTACATCGTGGTCTACACCGGCACCGCGCTCTACCTGTTCGCGCAGGCGGACTGGCGCCTGATGGTGCCGCTGATCCTGTGGCTGCTGGCCTATGCGGTAATCCTGGCGTACTTCGTGCCGCGCGCGAAGAAACGCGCATGGATCGCCTCTGAGGCGCGTTCGAAGGCGATGGGCCGCATCGTCGATGGCTACACCAACATTCCGACGCTGAAGCTGTTCGCCCATGGCGGCCGAGAGCAGGCCTACGTGGCCGAATCGATCCAGGAACTGGCGGTCAAGCACCGCGCGCAGACCCGCATCACCACCGGCATGGACCTGACCATCGCCATCGTCAACGGCTTCCTGATCGCCGGTACCTGCGGCCTGGCGCTATGGCTGTGGAATGGCGGGCACATCACCGTGGGCGCGATCACCCTGGCCACCGGCCTGGTCATCCGCATCCACAACATGTCCGGCTGGATCATGTGGACCATCAACGGCATCTTCGAGGACATCGGCACGGTGCAGGATGGCATCACCACCATCGCCCAGCCGCTGACCGTGCAGGACCGCGAGGACGCCGTGCCGCTGCAGGTGGCCCACGGCGGCGTGCACTTCCAGGACATCCACTTCCACTACGGCAAGAAGGGCGGCGTGATCGCCGGCCTGGACCTGGTGGTGAAGCCCGGCGAGAAGATCGGCCTGGTCGGTCCGTCCGGCGCCGGCAAGTCGACCCTGGTCAACATCCTGCTGCGCCTGTACGACCTGGAAAGCGGCCGCATCCTGATCGATGGCCAGGACATCGCCCACGTCACCCAGGAAAGCCTGCGCCAGCGGATCGGCGTGGTCACCCAGGACACCTCGCTGCTGCACCGTTCGATCCGCGACAACCTGCTGTATGGCCGGCCCGATGCCAGCGACGAGCAACTGCGTGCGGCCGTGGCCAAGGCGCGTGCCGAGGGCTTCATCGACACGCTGGTGGACGGGCAGGGGCGCCGTGGCTATGACGCACACGTCGGCGAGCGCGGCGTGAAGCTGTCCGGCGGCCAGCGCCAGCGCATCGCCATCGCCCGCGTGCTGCTGAAGGACGCACCGATCCTGGTGCTGGACGAAGCCACCTCGGCGCTGGATTCGGAAGTGGAAGCGGCGATCCAGGACAGCCTGGACGAGCTGATGGGCGGCAAGACGGTGATCGCGATCGCGCATCGCCTGTCGACCATCGCGCGCATGGACCGGCTGGTGGTGATGGACCAGGGTCGCATCGTCGAAACCGGAACGCACGCCGAGCTGATCAATGCAGGCGGCCTGTATGCGCGGCTGTGGGCGCGGCAGACCGGTGGGTTTGTGGCGGCGGATCAGTAACCGCCTATGGGGTCGGATCCCTTTCCGCAGGAAAGGGCTCTGACCCCAGTCTGAGCCAGACCAAGGAGGTCTCATGAGACCCAATCCCGGACGCATGATCGTAGTCATCCTATTTGTTGGCGTTTCGGCAACGTCTCCCGCGTTCTGCCAGAACGTAACGCCGCCACCGACCCTGTCGTACAGACTTTTGCAAAAAAGGAAGGGCTGACGGCGGACGAAGCTGACAGACGACTGCGCCTTCGAATGGCGGCCGGAGAAGAGCTTCAGAAGATCATGGAGGTCATGCCGGACAGGTTTGCAGGCAAGACGTTCACCGAGAACCCGATGTTCGTGACGGTCAGACTGACCGGAGCTGACCCGGTACCTTCCAGGATTGTGGAGACGCGATATGGACGGCTCACCTATCATTTCGTGGTTGGTGCTGCGCATTCGCTGAACGAGCTTGAAAACGTCGTGAAATCCAGAAGCTGTTTCCGGAGCATCAGGGACTGATGGTTGACGGGAGCCGCGGCGTCATCGTGGTTGAGTTGCCGGCAAAGGATTTTGAGAAGATTTACGAGGGCGAGGAACGTGAGGCCAGCCGCATGCTTTCTGTTCCGATCGAACTGAGGAAATCCAAGGCTCCGGTGAAGCTGCTCCAGGCGCCGGAGATGCGGTAGGCCGGGCCGATCCCCTCTTTCCCGCCAGCAGTGAAGTGAGTGCCATCCACGCATGGCGTGGATCTACTGGCAAACCGGGAACATCCATGCCACGCATAGATCCACGCGATGCGTGGACGCGGGGCAGTAGATCCACGCCATGCGTGGATGAACCCATCCGCAGTGCGGACCAACGGTCCGCACCCACCACCTGAGGCAGTAGATCCACGCCATGCGTGGATGAACCCATCCGCAGTGCGGACCAACGGTCCGCACCCACCAGCGGGGGCGGTAGATCCACTCCATGCGTGGATGAACCCCATCCATGAATGCCGAACAAAAAACGGCCCGGGTCTCCCCGGGCCGTTTTGTTCCATCTCACACCCAACCAATTACTCGATCGGCTGGTCCAGCATCAGCTGGCGTGCGAAGCGCACCGGCGGTGCGCCGTAGGACAGCATCTGGTCGTGGTAGGCCTTCAGGTTGAACGTGTCGCCCAGCTTGTCCTGCATCGCCTTGCGGGTGTCGAAGTGTTCCTGCGCACCGACAAAGTAGGTCGGCAGCTGCGCCGAGGTCAGCTGCGCGCGCACCCACTTGCCCGAGGCTTCGCTTTCCTGCTGGAACGCATCGTGGGTCATCAGGTGCATCGCCTTCTCGCGATCCCAGTTGTCCACGTGCACGCCCTGGTCGAGGATCGCGTTGGAGATCGTGCGCAGGTAGAACTTCAGCTGCACCAGGTGGAACAGCGGGTCGTTGTCGAGGTAACCCTGCTCCTGCATCATGCGCTCGGTGTAGACCGCCCAGCCTTCGGCAAACAGGCCCGAACGCAGCACCGCACGCAGGGTCGACGGGAACTTGGCCGAGTGCCAGCCTTCCAGGTAATGGCCCGGGGTGCCTTCGTGGATGCTCAGCAGGTGGATCATGCGCGAGTTGTACTCACGCAGGAACGAGTCGACCTGCTTGTCGTTCCAGTCGTCCGGAATCGGCGACACGGCGTAGAAGGTCTTCAGGTTCTTGTCCAGCGGGCCCGGCGAATCGCAGTAGGCCACGGCCACGCCGCGCTGGAACTCCGGCATCAGGATGATGTCGACCGGCGCATCGGGCAGGGTCATCAGGTCGTGTTCGCGCACGAAAGCGGTGGACTGCTCCAGCGCGGCCTTGGCATCGTCGACCACCTTGTCGCGCGCCGGCTTGTCGGCGTAGGCCAGTTCCAGCGCGGCTTCGATGGCCTTCTGCTGCTGCTCGTCGGTCGGCTGCGCCGGCATCTCCGGTGCGCCCGGCCTGTCCTTCAGCACGGTCTGCGCGATGCCGTACATATCCTCGCGCACGCGCTTGAGTTCTGCGCGCGCACGCTCACCGATCTCCTGGCGCGACAGCGAGGAGTTCAGCGCGAACTTCAGCTTCTGGTCGTACTTTTCAGCACCGATGCGGAAGTCACCCTTGGCGTTCGGCACCAAGGTCTTGTCCAGCCAGGTCTGCTGCTCGTCCACGGCCTTCTTCAGGCCGTCAATGGCCGCCTGCAGGCGCTGCTGGTCGGCCTGCGGCAGTTCACCGATGTGCGGGGTGATGAAGGTATCGACGATGCTGAGGATGCCCTTGTTCTGCTTGGCCACCGTCTCGGCGTGGATCTTCGGCACGCGTGCCGGGTCCAGGTTCTCACGGGCCTGGGCAAAGATCGCGGGCAGCTTTTCCATGCGCGCGGTGGCCGACTTCAGGCGGTCGGGCAGCGGTGCGAATTCGCGCGCCATCAGGCCGTACAGAGCGCTGCCAGCCAGGCCGTTGTAGACCTGCGGGTCCCACTTGCCGGACTGCAGCACTTCGCTGTTCCAGATTTCCGACTGCAGCTGGTTGCGCAGAATCGCCGCATCGACCTGGTTCTCGCGGCCGAGCTTGGCCACGTCGATCTTGTCCAGTTCGGCGAGCAGGCCCTTGTAGGCCGCCACGGTCTTCTGCTGGCCGGCCGCGCTCAGGTCGTCGATCTCGCTGTCATGGCGGTGGTCGCCGATCTGCGTCGCGCTGACCGGGGACAGCTGCATCCAGGTGTCCAGCGCACGCTTGGACAGGTCGGCGAAGGCGGTGTCGACCGCCGCATCGCCGGCCTGCTGGCTGGCGGCCGGGGTGGAACCGTTGGTCGGGGCGTCGGCCGGCTGGCAACCGGTCAGGGCGGCGACCAGGGCAAGGGCAAGGAGATGCGGGCGCATCAGCGTTCCTGTACTGAGATCAATCCCCGAGCATAGGCCGCGCGGGGCGCTTTGTCCCCCTGCCATAGGATTACCATGAGCGCTGGCAGGACTCCCATCGCCCCGGAGGGCGACCCCATGCAGATTCACGGAAGAAGCAGTTTCAGCACGCGAGGCGGGTTGGCAGCCCTCGTTCTGGCAGCAGCGCTGGCGGGCTGCGCGGCGCAGGGCGACCACGCCGCGTCCGCTGGCGGCGCCGCGGCTGAGGCGGTGGCCTCACCGGACGGCGCGTTCCTCGCCTACGAGCACGATGTGCAGGTGCAGCTGGAAGCCACGCACATTGCAGCGCGCATCCAGCAGATCACGCAGGCCTGCCAGGGGGCGAAATTCGGTGATTGTGCGGTGCTGGAAGTCGACCAGCGCAGCGGCGAGCGCCCCAGTGGCGAGGTCAAGGTGCGCATCGCGCCGAAGGGCGTGGAACCGCTGATCGGCCTGGCCGGTGAAGGCGGGCAGCTACAGGCGCGTAGTACGCGCGCCGAGGATCTGGCCCAGCAGGTGGCGGATACCGCGCTGACCAAGGCCCGGCTGGAAAAGGAACACGCCCGGCTGCTGTCCTATCAGGACCGCCAGGATCTGAAGATCGAGGAACTGATGGCGATCACCACGCGCCTGTCGGAAATCGAAGCGGGCGTGGAGCAGGTCAACAAGGACGCCGCGCAGCAGCGCCGCCGCATCGACACGCAGCTGGTCATGCTGCACTTCGATACCACCTCCGGCCAGCGCGGCCGCAGCGAGATCGGCGAAGCGCTGAGCGAGTCGGGCAGCATCCTCAGCACCAGCATCGCGTTCCTGATCCGCGCGGCGGCGGCCCTGCTGCCGGTGGCCATTCTGGCATTGCTTGCCGGCTGGGGCATCCGCGCATGGCTGCGCAGGCGCCGTCGCAAGGCGTGATCGAACGCAGGGTGGGAACGCCGGGCCATGCCCGGCGAATCTCAGTGCAGTGGTAGCGCCGGGCCATGCCCGGCGAACCCTCAGCCTAGTGGTAGCGCCGGGCCATGCCCGGCGAACCGTCAGCCTTCGTCGGTCTCGTACTCGACGAACACATCCAGCTCCAGCGCCAGTTCCTGCACCGCATCGCGCACCTTCTGCGCGGTGCTTTCGTTGCCGACTTCCACTTCCAGTTCGTGGATGCCCGGGCCGATGTCATCGGACAGCCCGGCCGAACTGGAATCATCGTCATCCATGTGTGGCATCAGGTCGTCGGTTTCTTCGACATGTTCGATGCCCTCCAGGCCCAGCAGCAGGTCGCTGATGGCGCGGGCGTCGTCTTCGGTTCCGGTGATGCGCAGTCGCAGCATTGCCATGGCAGGTACACGGTGTGGGGTTGCCTGCAGCCTAGCCAGCGGAGGGCAAAGATCGGGTGAGGGTGTAGTCAGCCGGCCGTGGGCGGGCGCCCGAGCAGGCTGTCGGGCAGGGCCGGAATGGGCGTGCGTTCGTCCTGCGCCTGGGTCAGCAGCCAATCGATGAACAACCGCGCGGCCGGGCTGGGCGGCTGCGCCTCGGCATGCACCACGTAGTAGGCATAGCGCGCCTTCAGTGCCGGGCCAGGCAGACGCACCACTTCATAGCGCTGCAGGTAGGGCTGGGCGACGTGGGTGCGCGCCAGTACCGCACCCATGCCGTACACCGCCGCGCGCATCGCATCGGTGCTGTCGGCGAATGTGTGCATGGGCGGCAAGGGTGAGGGTGGCCGCACGCCGGCATGGCGGAACCAGTCGCGCCAGCCCTGCGGCGAGAGATCGGTCAGCAGCGGCAGCTCGGCGATACGCGCCGGGTCCTGCAGTGCTTCCACACCAGGCAGAGCCGGCGAAGCCACCGGGAACAGACTGTCATCCATCAGGTGCTGCGCATGCAGGCCCGGCCACTGGCCCAGGCCGTAGCGGATGCCCACCTCCGGCCCGTTCTCGTCGTAGCGGTCCAGGCCGCTGCCGGTGTGCAGTTCGATGCGGATGTGCGGATGGGCCTGGGTGAAGCGCGGCAGGCGTGGCAGCAGCCAGCAGTAGGACAGCGAGCGCAGGGTGGCGATGCGCAGCGGCACGCTGTCGGCGTCCGGCTGCAGGTGGTGGGCGACGGCGGCGACATCGGTGAACGCGGCGCTGGCGGCGTCGGCCAGCTGCCGGCCCTCGGCGGTCAGGCGCACGCCGCGCGCGTGGCGCAGGAACAGACGCACTTCCAGCACCTCCTCCAGGCGGCGCACATGGTGGCTGACCGCACTGGCGGTAAGGTGCAGCTCCAGCGCGGCCTGGGCGAAGTTCTGGTGGCGTGCGGCCACCGCGAACACGGCCAGCGCGGGGAGCAGGGAAGGGCGTAGCTGCATGTCGAGCCTCAAACCATATTTGTGGCTGGCAGCGATACTACGCGCTTGTGCGGCAGGCGTCTGCGGATGATCCTTTCAGCCCAGACACGGTGCAGGCGCAGGACGGAGGCAGGGCATGAACGCGGTACCGCAGGTGGCAGAACGCGATTGGCGAACCCCCTTGGAATTGACCCTGCTGGGTGCGATCTGGGGCTGCTCGTTCCTGTTCATGCGCGTGGCCGTGCCCTCGTTCGGCCCGTTCGCGCTGGTCGAAGTCCGTCTGGTGCTGGGCGCGCTGGTACTGATGCCGTTCCTGTGGCGCGCCCGTGCGCAGTTCCCGCCGCGTCGCTGGCTGTGGCTGGCCCCGATCGGCCTGATCAACTCGGCGCTGCCGTTCGTGCTGTTCGCCTATTCGGCCGAGCAGGCACCGGCGGCCATCGGCGCAATCTGCAATGCGATGACGGTGCTGTTTGCTGCGCTGATCGCCTTCCTGTTCTTCGGTGAGAAGATCGGCGTGCGCCGTGCCAGCGCGCTGCTGGTCGGCTTTGCCGGCGTCGTGGTGCTGGCCACGGCCAAGGTGTCGGGCCTGAGCATCGGCATGGCGGTGCTGGCCGGCGCGGCCGCCTCGCTGCTGTACGGCCTCGGCGTGAACCTGGTGAAGCGGCACATGACCGGCCTGCCATCGGCTGCTGCGGCGGCGGCAACGCTGGGCTGTGCCTCGCTGTGGATGCTGCCGATGGCGGTGACCCACTGGCCGCAGGCCGCGATTCCGGGCAAGGCCTGGGGCGCAGCGATCGCGCTGGGCGTGGCCTGCACCGGCCTGGCCTTCCTGATGTTCTACCGCCTGATCGGCCGCATCGGCCCCTCGCGCGCGTCGACGGTGACCTATCTGATCCCGCTGTTCGGCGCGGCGTTCGCGTGGCTGTTCCTGGGCGAGCCGGTGACCCTGCAGATGCTGATTGCCGGCGGCCTGATTCTCGGCAGCGTGGCCGTCAGCCAGAAGGGCTGACGGCGGTAGCGCCGGGCCGTGCCCGGCGAGCGCAGCGGCCGCATTTGACGTTCCGCCGGGAATGGCCCGGCGCTACCTCACCGGCACCGGAACATTGCACAGGTCGATGTGCCCGGCCGGGCGCTTGTAGAAATCATCCACGCGGTTGCGCCGCGCTTCCACCGTATCGGCGAAGGTCTTCGAATCGGTGCGCAGCACCTGGATCGGCGTGCGCTCGGCGGCCGGCACGTCGCTGGCGCGGCGGATCGAGACGATCGGCGTTCGCAGCTTCGGGTCTTCATAGAAACCCATCGGCGCCGGCCCGCGCGGAATCGCGCTGAGCAGCTCCATGCCCTTCAACACGCGGCCGACCACGGTGATGTTGCGGTCCAGCTGGCGCGGCGATTGCCCGGTCACCACGTACAGTTCGGCGCCGATGCTGCTGTCTTCCTCGTTGCTGCGGCCGGCACCGAGCATGCCGTAGCAGTGCGCCAGCCAGGCCTTGCCGGCCTGCGGATCCTGGCCCACCGGGAAGCCATCGACGAACCCGGTCTGCGCGGCCCAGCCATCGCGGTCGGGCAGCACGCTCACCTTCAGGCCGGCGCTGGCGCGTTCGAATTCGGCCGGCAGCTTGCGCGCGGCACTGCCGAACGGCTTGGCCTTGGCCGTGTTATCAGCGTCGGCATCGCCGAACTGCACCACGAAGTTGTCCTGCGACCGGTAGATGCTGGTGCCGTCCCAGAAGTGCTCATGGGCGAAGGTCTGGATGTTGGCGACATGGCGCGGGGCGAACTGCGGCGCCAGCTCGATGATCACCCGTCCGGCCGGCAGGTCCATGTACAGCAGGTTGGCCGGGTCCGGCGTGCGCCAGTCGCTGGCGGTCGATGCATCGAGGATCTGCTGCGGGCTGCGGTAGGGCGTGGCCGCACTGGCCAGGGCGGGTAGCAGGCAGGCGAGGGCAACGGCGGTCAGGGCGAGACGGCGGTGCGACATGGAATCCCCGGAACATGAACGAGGCTTCGATTCTGCGTGACAGACTCTCCCACGCCAACCTGTAGGGTGACTAACGACACATTCGCTATACCGGACTTCGCACTACTGTTGACTCCAACATAGTGGGGGGCCGGTCATGAGCGAGGACGACGTCCACCTGAAGAAGTTCCAGAAGGAGCTCAGCGCCGGAACGGTGTCGCTGGCCCTGCTGGCGGTGCTGGCCCGGGCGGGCGAGCCGCTGTACGGGTACCTCATCGCCAAGGAGCTGGAGCGCGTGGGTGAGGGCGTGCTGAGTGGCAAGCAGAGCGCGCTGTACCCGGTGCTGCGCAACCTGGAGGGCGCCGGCCTGCTCGAGAGCCATGTCGAGCCGTCCAGCAGCGGGCCACCGCGCCGCTACTACCGCATTAATGAACGTGGCCACGAAGTGCTGGCGCAGTGGCGCCAGGCCTGGCAGGCCACCCGCGATTCCGTCGATTCCGTGTTGGAGGGGGTACCGCAATGAACGAGCAGAACCTGGCAGGCAGTGGCCTGCCCACCACGATCGCGCAGTACCTGGCACAGCTGCGCGCCGCGCTGCAGGGCGCCGACGCGGCGATGGTGCAGGACGCCCTGTACGACGCCGAGGAATACCTGCGTTCCGAACTGGCCGCGCAGCCGGGCCGCAGCGAGGCCGAGGTGATCGCCGATGTCGCCAGCAGCTATGGCGCGCCGGAGGAAGTGGCCGAGATCTATCGCGAAACCGAGGTGACCGTGAACCGCGCGCTGCGCACGCCGCGTGCCGACACCCGCCCGGTGCTGCGCGCCGCCGCCGAAGCCAGCGGCGTGGCACCGGCCGCGCCGACACCCGCACCGGTGCAGCGTTCGCTGGCGGCACGCTTCTTCGGCGTGGTGATGGATCCGCACACCTATGGCGCGCTGTTCTACATGCTGCTGTCGCTGGCCACGGGTACTTTCTTCTTCACCTGGGTGGTGACCGGGCTGTCGCTGTCGCTGGGCCTGATGATCCTGATCATCGGCATACCGCTGACGGTGCTGTTCTTCGGTTCGGTGCGCGGGCTGGCGCTGCTGGAAGGGCGGCTGGTGGAAGCGCTGCTGGGCGAGCGCATGCCGCGCCGGCCGCAGTACACCGACCGCAGCCGTACCTGGCTGCAGCGCATCGGCGACATGTTCACCGATGGCCGCACCTGGCTGACGCTGCTGTACTTCCTGCTGATGCTGCCGCTGGGCATCGTCTACTTCACCATCGCGGTGACCCTGCTGACGGTGTCGCTGGCCTTCATCTGGTCGCCGGTGGCGGCGCTGTTCGACTCGACCGTGCCGAGCATCTACATCGATGGGACCAACGTGCTGCCGCTGGCGTTCACGCCGGTGCTGGCGGTGGTGGGCGCGCTGCTGCTGCTGGTGACGATGCACCTGGCCCGCGGCATCGGCAGGCTGCATGGTCTGCTGGCCAAGAACCTGCTGGTGCGGCTGTAAGCGGTCAGGGGTCGGATCCCTGTTCGCAGAACAGGGCTCTGACCCCGGATCCCATCATGCTGGGGTCAGAGCCCTTTCCGTTGGAAAGGGATCCGACCCCTGCCGGGAATCAGCCCGCCTTGCGCCGCAACGGGGTGACGTTGCTCTTCTTCTTCGTGGCCTTGGCGGCCGGTGCTTCGGCATGGGCCGCGAAGAAATCGCGCACCTTCGGGTACACCACTTCGCGCCAGCGGCGGCCGCTGAAGATGCCGTAGTGGCCGGCGCCTTCGACGATGAAGTGCTCGCGGCGGTCGGCCGCGATGCCGGTGCACAGCGCCTGCGCCGCTTCGGTCTGGCCGAGGCCGGCGATGTCATCCAGCTCGCCTTCGATGCTCAGCAGGGCGGTATCGCGGATGGCCGACGGGTCGACCTTCTCGCCGTTGACCACCCACTCGCCACGCGGCAGCAGGAAGTCCTGGAACACCACCGAAATGGTATCCAGGTAGTACTTGGCCGGCATGTCGAGCACGGCGTTGTACTCGTCGTAGAAGTTGCGATGCGCGTCGGCGTCTTCGAGATCGCCCTTGACCAGGTCGGTGTAGAAATCCCAGTGCGAACTGAAGTGGCGGCTGGGGTTCATCGACAGGAAGCCGGCGTGCTGCAGGAAGCCCGGGTACACGCGACGGCCCGCGCCGGGGTAGCTGGCCGGCACGGTGTGGATGACGTTGTTCTCGAACCACGACAGCGGGTTCTGCGTGGCCAGGTTGTTCACTGCGGTGGGGCTGCAGCGCGCATCGATCGGGCCACCCATCATCACCAGCGTGCGCGGGGTCGGCTCGCCACGGCTGGCCATCAGCGAAACCGCGGCCAGTACCGGCACGGTCGGCTGGCACACGCTCACCACGTGCAGGCGCTCCACGCCGAGGTGGCGGATGAACTCCTGGATGTAGGCGATGTAATCGTCCAGGCCGAACTCACCTTCGCTGGCCGGCACCATGCGCGCGTCCACCCAGTCGGTGACGTACACGCGGTGGTCGCGCAGCAGCGTGCGCACGGTATCGCGCAGCAGCGTGGCGTGGTGGCCCGACAGCGGCGCCACCACCAGCACGAACGGCTGGTTGAGCATGGTGTGCAGCTGGTCGGCTTCGTTGCTGTGGCGCTTGAAGCGCAGCAGCTTGCAGAACGGCTTGCTCACTTCCTCGTGCACGACGATCGGCACGCGCTCGCCTTCGACCTCGATTTCGTTGATGCCCCATTCGGGCTTCTCGTAATCCTTGCCGATGCGATGGAAGAGTTCATTGACCGCCGCCAGGCGATCAGCGCCCGGCATCTGCGACCACCAGTGGCCCTGGTTGGCGAAGAATCTGGCGTTGGCCTGGGCCTGGTGCACCCAGGGGGCGAGCAGGTTGCGGGTCAGTTCGTGTAGTTGATAGAGCATGACGACCGAATATGTATGGTCATATGTTGCCGCGCAGCATATCCCATCCGGGTGTCCCGCAGGTTAAGTCGGGCAAAAATAATGAATCCGGATTCACATCTTTTCCAGCGCGGCGGCCTCGTCGGCCAGGCCGGGCCCCAGCCACAGGTGTGAACCAATGGCCTGCAGGCCCTGGCGGCCCAGCTCGCGGCGGTACCAGCGCGTCGGCCGGGCTTGGAAGCCCTCATGGTCGCCGTCGAACTCATCCTCGGCGGCAAAGGTCTCCAGGAAGGCCACGCCGCCGGTCAGCTCGGCCACGCCGGCCAGGCCTGCCCGCAGCTCGCGGTCGGGCACGTAGTGCATCACGTCCGAACACACCAGCAGGTCGACCGGGGCGCAGGGCCGCAGCCAGGCGAAATCACCGAAGCTGGCCATGTGCAGGTTGCGGGTACGTCCGTAACGGCGCACAGCGTACTCGCTGCTGTCGAAGCCGAGGTATTGGACCTTCGGACGCAGCTTCAGCAGGGGCGCGCGCCAGGCGCCTTCGCCGCAGCCGATGTCGAGCACGCTGCGCACCGGCCGTTCCAGGTAGTACTCGGCGGTGGCCACGGCCAGGGCGACCTTGCGCGCCAGGCGGGCGCTGCCGCCGATGTCGGCACGGCGGTACCAGCGTTGGAAATAGGCGGCGTCGTAGGTCTTGTCCATGGGGCGGTCGCAGTGGTGAAAACGGCGCCTATCGTACGGCGTCGCGGCCATGGTGCGGCAATTGGCCGCGGCAGCCACCCACGGGGTGGCTCTACTGCGACAATGGGCATCCATCCCCGCCAGCCGCCGGAGCGAGCGCATGCAGAGCTATTACTGGGTCAAGACCTTCCACATCGTGTTCGTGGTGGCCTGGATGGCAACGGTGTTCTACCTGCCGCGCATCCTGGTGAACCTGGCCGAGACCACGGGCCAGCCGGCGGTGGGCGAGCGCCTGCAGCTGATGGGCCTGCGCCTGTACCGCTTCGGTCATTCGATGTTCGGCCTGGCCTTCGTGCTGGGCCTGGTGCTGTGGCTGGGCTACAAGGTCATCCCCGATTTCCCGACCATGGTCGCGCCCGGCGGCGCCGGCTGGCTGCACGCCAAGCTGGGCCTGGTGGTGCTGCTGCTGGTGTACTTCATCTGGACCGGGCGCCTGCTGAGGGGCGTGGCCAAGGGCCGCGCGCTGCCGTCCTCGCGCGCGCTGCGCTGGATCAACGAGATCCCGCTGCTGGCCTTCATTCCGATTGTCTGGCTGGTGCTGGCCAAGCCGTTCTGAGGCGTGGATGCCGTCAACGCGCAAATGAAAAGAGCCGGGCATCTGCCCGGCTCTTTCGTTTCTGCAACCCTGCATGTTGCCGGCCAGCGGCCGGCACTACCGGGCTTACGCGGCTTCGTAGGTGCCGTAGCTGCGCAGGCGGGTGTAGCGCTGTTCCAGCAGCTGTTCGGTGGACAGCTTGTCCAGCGCTTCCAGCTCGTTCAGCAGCACGGCCTTCAGGCGCTTGGCCATCTGGGTCGGGTTGCGGTGGGCGCCACCGGTCGGCTCGCGCACGACCTTGTCGACCAGGCCCAGGCCCTTCAGGCGCGGAGCGGTCAGGCCCAGCTGTTCGGCGGCATCCTTGGCCTTGCCCGCGTCCTTCCACAGGATCGAGGCGCAGCCTTCCGGGGTGATGGTCGAGTACACCGCGTATTCCAGCATCACGGTGCGGTCGCCCACGCCCAGCGCCAGCGCGCCGCCGGAACCACCTTCACCGATGACGGTGCAGATGATCGGCACCTTCAGCTCGGCCATTTCCATCAGGTTGCGGGCGATCGCTTCGGACTGGCCGCGCGATTCGGCGTCGATGCCCGGCCAGGCGCCGGCGGTGTCGATCAGGGTCAGCACCGGCAGGCCGAAACGCTCGGCCATCTTCATCAGGCGCAGGGCCTTGCGGTAGCCCTCCGGCTTGGGCATGCCGAAGTTGCGCTTGATCTTTTCCTTGGTATCGCGGCCCTTCTGGTGGCCGATCACCATCACCGAACGGCCGTTGATGCGGGCCAGGCCACCCATGATGGCCTTGTCGTCGGCGAAGGCGCGGTCACCGGCCAGTTCCTGGAATTCATCGAAGATGATGCGCAGGTAATCGGCGGTGTACGGGCGCGACGGGTGGCGGGCCAGCTGCAGCACCTGCCACGAGGTCAGGTTGCGGAAGATCTGCGCGGTGCGCAGGCGCAGCTTGTCCTGCAGGGCGTGAACCTCGGCCTCGACATTGACCGCCGGTCCGGCACTGGCGTTGCGCAGTTCCTGGATCTTGGCTTCCAGGTCGGCGATGGGTTGCTCGAAGTCGAGGTAGTTCGGATTCATCGGAAGCCGTCGTGTAAAGAAGAGGGGAATTCTAGCCGAATGCGCAGCAATGGCCCGTACGCCTTCGTCTGGAAGGCGACGGTACCCCAGCCGGGCAGGGGGCGCCAGTCAGACTGGGGCGGGGGCCAGCCTCAGTTGGCCCACGGCGGGCTGTAGCGCACTTTCAGCGTGCGCACGGCCGGGTCGGCGCGCAGCGCCTCCATCAGCTTGGAGTCGATGCGCACCGCGCTCTGCCCGGACACGTCGAGCATGCCGGCCACGCCGCCCTGCGGACCCTTCAGCAGCAAGTCCAGGCGCAGCGGCGTGCGCCCGGGGCGATGGCGGTCGAGCAGGGCATTGACGCGCTCCCAGACCGGGCGCTGCTGGCGCAGGTCCAGGCGCAGCGACAGGCGCGTGGCGTAGTTGGCGCAGACCTCATCGAAGTCCCAGCACTGGCGGATGCGCAGCGCATAGCCACCGTTGAACTCATCCTCGCGCAGGCCGCCCTTGACCACCAGGATGCGGTCCTTGGTCATCAGGTGGCCGAACTCGGCCATGGCATCGGAGAACGCGCTGCACTCGACGCGGCCGCGGCCATCCTCGAGCTGGATGAAGATCTGGCTTTCGCCCTTGCGGCGCACGCCGACCACCTGGCCGGCCAGCACGGTCGGCACTTCCGGGCGCCAGCGCTTCTCGCCGCCGTTGCCACCGCCGCCACCTCCACCGCTGTTGCTGGAACTCCAGATCTTCTCGACCGAGCCCAGGTCGTTGCCGACCAGATCGCGCACATCGTCGCGCCACGGGTCGAACGGGTGGCCGCTGAGGTAGAAGCCCAGCGTGTCGCGCTCGCCGTTCAGGCGCTGCAGCAGCGGCCACTCCTCGGCTTCGACCAGGTCCAGCTGGATGGTCACGGTGCTCGGGTCGGGACCGCCGAACAGCGAGTTCTGGCCCGAGGCACGCTCGCGCGCCATCTGCTCGGTGGCCTTGATCACCTCCGGCAGCTGCAGCATCAGCGAGGCGCGGTTATGGCCCAGCTCGTCCAGCGCGCCGCAGTTGATCATCGCTTCCAGCGTGCGGCGGTTGAGCTTGGCCGAACCGACGCGGGTGCAGAAGTCGAGCAGGTCCTTGTAGTCGCCGCCCTTCAGGCGCTCGTCCACCACCGCTTCGCAGGCACCCTGGCCGACGCCCTTGATCGCGCCCAGGCCGTACTGGATGGTGTCCGGCGTGACGGCTTCGAACATGAAGGCAGAGTGGTTCACCTTCGGCGGCAGCACGGTCAGGCCCAGGTTGCGCACCTCGTCCAGGAAGCCGACCACCTTTTCGGTATTGTCCAGGTCCGAGGACAGCGTGGCCGCCATGAACTCGGCCGGGTAATGGCGCTTGAGCCAGGCGGTCTGGTAGCTGACCAGCGCGTAGGCGGCGGCGTGCGACTTGTTGAAGCCGTAGCCGGCGAACTTCTCCATCAGGTCGAAGATCGCATCGGCCTTGGCTTCGTCGACGCCGTCCTTGGCCGCACCCTCGCGGAAGATCTCGCGGTGCTTGGCCATTTCGGCCGGCACCTTCTTGCCCATCGCACGGCGCAGCAGGTCGGCGCCGCCCAGCGAGTAGCCGCCGACGATCTGCGCCATCTGCATCACCTGCTCCTGGTACACCATGATGCCGTAGGTGTCTTTCAGGATCGCTTCGGTGCGCGGATCGGGATAGATGATTTCTTCCTGGCCGTGCTTACGCGCGTTGAAGGAAGGAATCAGGTCCATCGGGCCGGGTCGGTACAGCGACACCAGCGCGATGAGGTCTTCGAAGCGGTCGGGGCGCGCGTCCTTCAGCAGGCGGCGCATGCCCGAGGATTCGAACTGGAACACCGCACCAGTATTGCCGTTGGCGAAGATGTCCTTGTAGGTGGGCGCATCGTCCAGCGGGATCGCGGCGATATCCACCGGCGGGATGCCGGCGCGCTCGTGGCGCTTGTTGATCGCCTTTACCGCCCAGTCGATGATCGTCAGCGTGCGCAGGCCGAGGAAGTCGAACTTCACCAGGCCGACTTCTTCCACGTCGTTCTTGTCGAACTGGGTGACCGGGTTCTTGCCCAGGCCGTTTTCATCGTGTTCGGCGTACAGCGGGCAGAACTCGCTCAGCGGCTCGGGCCCGATCACCACGCCACCGGCATGCTTGCCGGCGTTGCGGGTCAGGTCTTCCAGCTGCAGCGCCAGGTCGATCAGGTCGCGGACATCGTCCTCGCTCTCGTAGCGCTGGATCAGTTCGGCCGACGCCATTTCCGAGCTCGGGCCTTCCTTGCCCTTGCCCAGCGCATCCTTCAGGTGGATGCCGAGGATGTTCGGGATCAGCTTGGAAACGCCGTCCACCAGGCCGTACGGGAAGCCCAGCACGCGGCCGGAATCACGCACCACCGCCTTGGCGGCCATGGTGCCGTAGGTGATGATCTGGCTGACGCGTTCGCGGCCGTACTTGCGCGCGACGTAGTCGATCACCTCGTCGCGGCGGTCCATGCAGAAGTCGATGTCGAAGTCGGGCATCGACACGCGTTCCGGGTTCAGGAAGCGCTCGAACAGCAGGTTGTACGGCAGCGGATCCAGATCGGTGATCTTCAGCGCCCACGCCACCAGCGAACCGGCACCCGAACCACGGCCCGGGCCGATCGGGATGCCCTGGTTCTTGCCCCACTGGATGAAGTCGGCAACGATCAGGAAGTAGCCCGGGAAGCCCATCTTGATGATGGTGTTGAGCTCGAACTCCAGGCGTTCGAAATACTCTTCGCGGGTCTTGCCCGGCGCCAGCGGGTTCTTCTGCAGGCGCTCTTCCAGACCATCGCGCGACATTTTCTGGATCCAGGTGTCCAGGGTTTCGTCGTCGGGCACCGGGTAGTTGGGCAGGAAGTAAGTGCCCAGCCGCATCTCGATGTTGCAGCGCTCGGCCAGCGCCAGCGTGTTGTCGATCGCATCGGGGATGTCGGCGAACAGCGCGCACATCTCCTCGGCCGACTTCAGGTACTGCTGGTCGCTGTACTCGCGCGGGCGCTTGGGATCGTCAAGCACGCGGCCGGTGGAAATGCACACGCGTGCTTCGTGCGCGCTGAAATCGGTCGGCGCCAGGAAGCGCACGTCATTGCTGGCCACCACCGGCAGGCCGCGCTGGCCGGCGGCCATCAGCGCGAAGCGGTTGAAGGTTTCCTCGCCGTCGCGGCCGGTGCGGGTCAGCTCCAGGTGCAGGCCATCGCCGAACGCGCGCTGCCAGTCGGCCAGCTGCTGCTCGGCCAGGTCGTGCTTGCCGTCCAGTGCCAGGCGACCGGCCAGGCTGTCACGGCCGGCCAGGGCGAACAGGTTGGCGTTGCCGGCCTTCAGCCAGTCCGGGTGGATGGCGACGCCGCCTTCGGGGCGGTGGCCTTCCATCCAGGCACGGGTCAGCAGCCGTGACAGGCTCAGGTAGCCCTCGCGGTCGCGGCACAGCAGGGTCATCCGCCACGGGTCCTGGCCTTCCTCGGCGATCATCACGTCGGCGCCGGCAATGGGCTTGATGCCCACGCTTTCGGCGGCCTTGTAGAACTTGACCAGGGCGAACAGGTTGTTCAGGTCGGTCACCGCCAGCGCGGGCAGGCCAAGTTCGACCGAGCGCGACAGCAGGTTGGCCTGCTTGGCCTTTTTCGGGTCCGCCTGGTCCGGTTTGGCCGGCACGCGGATGGTCGAGTCCGCCAGCGAGAACTCGGTGTGGACGTGGAGATGTACGAAGCGGGAGTTGGACATGCCGGACCAGGTTGGAGCGCGCGGGCCCCGGGTGCTGACGGGGGAATCGTCGCCGGGGTCGGGAAGCGCTGGAGTGCCCGGTCAGGGTAGCGAGGGCAGGGGGTGGCGACAAGGCTTGACGGTACGGCGATTGCGCGATTGCCGCCGGTGCGTTCACGCGTTCATGGGAGCGCCGGGCCATGCCCGGCGGCGGTTGTTCAGGCAATCGCGATGTCGGCGGCCACGACCTGCGGCACTGCCAGGCATTCACGCACCGGGGCGAAGCTGCGGCGATGCTCGACGCAGGGGCCGTGTGCGCGCAGCGCGGCCAGGTGGGCCGGGGTGCCGTAGCCCTTGTGCTGATCGAAGCCGTACTGCGGGTGCCGCACATGCAGTTCCTGCATGTAACGGTCGCGCGAGACCTTGGCCAGGATCGAGGCGGCCATGATCGCGCGGTCGATGCCATCACCGCCGACCAGCGCCTGCGCCGGCAGCACCAGGCCCTTGGGCACGACGTTGCCGTCGATGCGGGCGAAGCCGGCCACGTGGGCCACGGCCGCCACCACATCGCGCATGCCCTGCAGGGTGGCCTGGTAGATGTTCAAGCGGTCGATGGCGTTCACGTCCACCAGCACCACTTTCCAGGCCAGCGCGCGTTCGATGATGCGGTCGTGCAGCTGCTCGCGGCGCGCTGCCGTCAGCTGCTTGGAATCGTCCAGGCCGTTGATGCGCGGCCGCGCCGGGTCGAACACCACGGCGGCCACGGCCACCGGGCCGGCCAAGGGCCCGCGGCCGGCCTCGTCGACGCCGGCCACCAGACGTTCGGGCTCGACCACTGCCGCGCCGTCGAACAGGGCCAGGCTGGCCGCAGCGGCAGCGCGACGGCTCATGCGGTTTCCTGGTTGCGCACCAGCAGCTCGCCCACCGCGTCGGCGGCACGCGCGGAGGCATTGCGGCGCAGGCGTTCGTGCAGGCGCTCGTAGGTGCCCTGCAGGTCGGCGGTGCGCTGCGGGTGGTCGAACCACTGCTGGATGGCCGCGGCCAGCTTGTCCGGCGTGCAGTCGTGCTGCATCAGTTCCGGGGCAAGATCCTGTGCAGCGAGGATGTTGGGCAGGGCGAAGCGGTCGACCTTGATCAGCCCCAGCGCCTTCACCAGGCGGTAGGTCAGTTCGTTGACCCGGTAGCCGACCACCATCGGCCGCTTCACCAGCATCGCCTCCAGGGTGGCCGTGCCGGAGGCCAGCACCACCACGTCGGCGGCGATCAGCGCCGTACGCGCCTGGCCATCGAGCACATGCGAGTACGCCACCGGCAACGCCGAGCGCGACAGCTGTTCCTCGATCAGGCGGCGGCAGGCGGCGTTGGCCGCCGGCACCACCACGTGCAGGCCGGGGATGCGTTCGGAGACCTGCCAGGCGGCTTCAAAGAACGGTTCGCCCAGGCGCGAGATCTCGCCCAGGCGGCTGCCCGGCAGCACCGCCAGCACCTTGGCCGAAGCGGGCAGGCCGAGCGCGGCGCGGGCTGCGTCGCGGTCACCGTGCAGCGGAATGTCATCGGCCATCGGGTGGCCGACAAAGCGCGCGTCGATGCCGTGCTTTGCGTAGATCGGCGGTTCCATCGGGAACAGGCACAGCACCAGGTCGGCACTGCTGCCGATCTTCTCCGCGCGCTTCTCGCGCCAGGCCCAGACCGAGGGGCTGACGTAGTGCACAGTGGGAATGCCGCGCTGCTTCAGCCAGCGCTCGATGCCCAGGTTGAAATCCGGGGCGTCGATGCCGATGAACACATCCGGCTGCCATTCCAGCGCACGCTCGCGGAACGCCGAGCGCAGCTTGAGCAGGCGCGGCAGGTGGCGCAGCACTTCGGTCAGGCCCATCACCGCCAGCTCGCTGGCGTCGTGCCAGGTCTGGCAGCCGGCGGTGCGCATGGCATCGCCGCCGATGCCGGCGAACTCGGCACGCGGGAAGCGGGCCTTCAGCTCACGCACCAGGCCCGCACCGAGCAGGTCGCCGGAGGCTTCGCCCGCCACCAGCGCGATCCGCAACGGGCGCTCGCTGAGCACCCGCTGCGCCGGCACGCTGCCGGCCATCGAGGCCAGCGGAATGACGGCAGCGCCGGCCGGCGCCTGGCCGGTCGTGCTGCTCATCGCAGCAGGTGCCTCTCGGCGTGTTCGATGAAGTCCAGCATCGAGCGGACGTCATCGCTGGCCTGGGCCTGCTCGGCCAGCTGCTGCTTGGCTTCGGCCAGCGGCAGGCCGGCCACATACAGAGTGCGGTAGGCGCGCTTGATGGCGGTGATGCGCTCGGCATCGAACCCGCGGCGCTTCAGGCCTTCGCTGTTGATGCCGCGCGGGCGGCCCAGCGAATCGGTGCCGACCATGGTGAACGGCGGGACATCGCCGTTGGTCAGCGCGCCCATGCCGAGGAAGGCGTGGGCACCGATGCGGCAGAACTGGTGGGCACCGGCGAAGCCGCTGATGATCACGTAGTCGCCGACGGTGACATGCCCGGCCAGGGTGGTGTTGTTGGAGAACACGCAGAAGTTGCCGACGTGGCAGTCGTGGGCCACGTGCGTGTACGCCAGCATCCAGTTGTCGTTGCCGATGGTGGTGATGCCACCGCCGCCGCCGGTGCCGCGGTTGAGGGTGACGAACTCGCGGAACACGTTGCGGTCGCCGATCACCAGTTCGGTGCGTTCACCGGCGAACTTCTTGTCCTGCGGCTCGCCGCCGACCGCGACGTGGCCGATGAAGCGGTTGTCGCGGCCGATCCGGGTCGGGCCGTGGATGCTGCAGTGCGGACCGACCTCGGTGCCGGCGCCGATCTCGACGTCGGGACCGATGATCGTGAACGCGCCCACGCGGACGTTGTCGGCCAGTCGAGCCGACGGATCGATCACCGCGGTGGGATGGATCAGGGGAGCGCTATCGGTCATCTCGTTCCTCCGTGCAGGGTCATTCGCGGGTGCCGGCGCACAGCACCTCGGCGCAGGCGACCACTTCACCATCGACCTTGGCCACGCAGTCATACACGGCCATGTTGCGGATCACGCGCTTGATCTCGACGTGCATTTCCAGCACGTCGCCCGGCACCACCTGCTTGGTGAAGCGGGCCTTGTCAACCTTGACCATGTAGAACAGCTTGGACTGCGAATCGCGGCCCAGGGTGAGCTGGGTCAGTACGCCGCCGGCCTGGGCCATGGCTTCGATGATCAGCACGCCCGGCATGATCGGCTGGTTGGGGAAGTGGCCCTGGAAGAACGGCTCGTTGATGCTGACGTTCTTGGTGGCGACGATCCTGCGCGCTTCGTAGTCGATCGACAGAACCTTGTCGACCAGCAGGAACGGGTAGCGGTGCGGCAGCAGCGTCTGGATCTGTGCCATGTCCGGCAGGGTCTGGGGCTGGCTCATTCTTTCTCCTTGCTCACAGACAGGATGCGACGGGCCAGTGCATCGAGCTGCTTGAAGCGCGCGGCGTTCTTGCGCCACGTGCGGTTGTCGGTCAGGGGCGTTCCGGACGAGTACTCGCCCGGCTCGGTGATGGAGTTGCGGACCACCGATTTACCGGTGATCACGACCTTGTCGCAGATTTCCAGGTGGCCGACGACACCAACGGCGCCGCCGAGCAGGCAGTAACGGCCGATCTTGGCGCTGCCGGCGATGCCGGTGCAGCCGGCGATGGCCGAGTGGGCGCCGATCTGCACGTTGTGCGCGATCTGCACCAGGTTGTCCAGGCGTACGTCTTCGGCCAGCACGGTGTCTTCCAGCGCACCGCGGTCGACGCAGGTATTGGCGCCGATCTCACAGTCGTCGCCGATGCGCACGCCACCCAGCTGCGGCACCTTGATCCACTTGCCGGCGTCCATCGCCAGGCCGAAGCCATCGGCGCCGAGCACGGCACCGGGATGGATGCGCACGCGCTTGCCGAGCTTCACGCGGGTGACCAGGGTGACGCGGGCAATCAGTTCGCAGCCACTGTCGAGGGTGCAGTCTTCGCCGATGATGCTGCCGGCGCCGATGATGCAGTTTTCGCCGACCACGCTGCGCGCACCGATGGTGACGAACGGGCCGATGTGGGCGCTGGCGGCCACCTGGGCCTGCGGGTCGATGACCGCGCTGGGGTGGATGCCCGGCTCACGCACCGGCACGACGTCGAACAGTGCGGCGATCTTGGCGAATGTGGTGTAGGGATCCTTGGCGACGAGCGCGGCGCCGGGGGCGGCCTCGGCGTCTTCGGCACGCAGGACCACCAGCGAGGCCTGGCTGTCGGCCAGCTGCGCGCGGTAGCGCGGGTTGGCAAGGAAGGTCAGCTGGCCGGCACCGGCATGGGCGAGGGTGGCCACGCCACGGATGGCGGTGGCGGGATCGCCATGGACCTGCAGGCCGAACTGATCGGCGAGTTGCTGGGCGGTGTAGGTAGGAGTATTCACGGCGGGAGTTTAACGTGTGGAGCCAGTCCGGTCATGCGGCGCGGTTCCACGGCCAACGGCAGGGCCCCTCGTGGCTTGCAGGATAAGGCCCGTGGCAGGGTCGGACGGGTAGGGCCAGCGGGGGACGGCGCAAGTACGTCCATGTAGCCTTGGTCGCCGCATCCATGCGGCTCACACCCCCGCCGGCCCCACCCGTCCGCCCTCCGACGGCGTGGCGCGAGTGCCAGCCACGGAAAAACGGAAAAAGATCAAAAGCGGAGCCCGCTTCCGGCATCCGAGCCAAACGAAAACGCCGGGTTGAGCCCGGCGCTTCGTAACCCGTCTGGTGGAGAGCCCCCCTTCTGTTAAGGGGGGCGCGCCCCTGGGAATCGCAGGAGCGATTCCCAACGTTGCTACGCAACGGCCCGAAGGGCGCATGCCACGGATGGCATGCGTAACGGCGCGGGGGATAGGGAGCAGGATAGGCCCCGCGGTTTGCATCGCAAACCGTGGGAACGTTTGGGGGCCAGTTAGAACTGGCCACCAAACGTAAATTGCAGGCGCTCGATTTCGTCGCCGTCCTTCTTCTTCAGCGGGAACGCGTAGCTGATCGAGATCGGGCCGACCGGGGCGCGCCACAGCAGGGCAACACCGGTGGACACGCGCAGTTCGTTGGCCTTGAAGTTCTTGGTTCCGTTGTAGACGTTACCGAAGTCCAGGAAGGCCGACACGCGGGCGGACGGGCTGTCGAACAGGCGCGGGAAGTACGCTTCCACCGAACCAACCGTCTTCACCGAGCCACCCAGCGGCTGGCCGTTCGGGTAAGAGGAGGTCGTTTCGCGCGGCCCCAGGGTGTTGTCTTCGAAGCCGCGCACCGAGTTGGTGCCGCCGGCGTAGAAGTTCTCGTAGAACGGCAGGCCCGTGGCGGTCACCGTCTTCACGTAGTCCGACGAAGCCGGGGTGCAGTCCACGGTCTGGGTCGGGTTCGGATTGTCGGTGCTGGACGGCGTGTAGCAGATGTCGCGGGTGTAGTCCTTGCCGTAGCTGTCGCCGTAGCCGATTTCGGCGCGGGTGTTGATCACCAGCGACGGCATGATCGGCCAGTACTTGCTGATCTGGTAGTTCAGCTTGAAGTACTCGACGGTCGAACCCGGCAGCGTGGTTTCCAGGCCGATGCGCTGGTAGGTACCGCGGGTCGGCATGAAATAGTCGTTGCGCGAATCGCGCGCCCACCCCAGTTCGGTGCGCCAGGCATGGAAGGTCTTGGTGCCGATGGCGTTGATGTAGTCGATGATCGACTCGGGGGTGGAACCCGGGTACGTCGTGATCTGGTTGCTGTCGATGCCGAACATCAGCGAAATGCTGTCGGTCTCGGTCAGCGGCACGCCGAACACCACCTGCGCCGAACCATTGGTGCTGTTGTACTGCGCGGTGTTGAAGTCGGAGTAATCCAGTTCGCGCCAGGACAGGTTGTAGCCCAGCGACACGCCATCATCGGTGAAGTACGGGTTGGTATAGCTGAAGCCGTAGCGCTGCAGGTAGCTGCTGCGCGAGGCTTCCACCGACACGCGGTTACCGCCGCCGAGGAAGTTGTTCTGCGACAGCTGCACCGAGGTGGTCATGCCGTAGGACTGCGAGTAGCCCAGGCCGAACACGAAGCTGCCCGAGGTGGTTTCCTTGACGTTGTAGACCACGTCGACCTGGTCGTTGCTGCCACTGACCGGCGGGGTTTCAACGTCCACCGACTCGAAGTAGCCCAGGCGCTGCAGGCGGATCTTGGAACGGTCGATCGCAGCCTGTGAGTACCAGCTGTTCTCGAACTGGCGCATTTCGCGACGCATCACTTCGTCGGAGGTGCGGGTGTTGCCCTTGAAGATGATGCGGCGCACCGACACGCGCGGGCCGGGGACGACCTGCATGTTCACCGCGACGGTCTGCTCGGCACGGTTGGTGGTCGGGATCGGGTTCACCTTGGCGAACGCGTAGCCGATGTTGGACAGCGAATTGGTGATCGCGTCGGAGCTGAACTCCAGCAGCGCACGCGAGAACGTGTCGCCGGCGCGCTGCACGACCATGCGCTCGACATCTTCCTGCGGCAGGACGGTATCACCGCTGACCTTGATCTCGGAAATCTTGTACTGGTTGCCTTCGGTCACGCCGGCCGTCACGAACATGTCGCGCTTGTCCGGGCTGATCGAGACCTGGGTCGAGTCGATGCTGAAGTCGACGTAGCCGCGGTCCAGGTACCAGGAGTTCAGCTTTTCCAGGTCGCCGGACAGCTTTTCCTTGGAGTACTGGTCATCGCGGCGGTACCACGACGCCCAGTTGTGCTCCTTGGATTCCCAGGTTTCCAGGATGTCCTGGCTGTCGTACTTCTCGGTACCGACCAGGTTGACGTGCTGGATCTTGGCGGCCTTGCCTTCCTTGATCGCGATGGCGATGTCCACGCGGTTGCGGTCCAGCGGGCTCACCGTCGGGGTGATCTCGACGTTGTACTTGCCACGGTCGTTGTACTGGCGGCGCAGTTCCTGCGTCACGCGGTCCAGGCTCAGGCGGTCGAAGGTGCCGCCCTCGGTCAGGCCGATGTCGGACAGGCCCTTGAGCAGCTGGTCGGACTTGATGTCCTTGTTGCCGGTCACGGTCAGCTTGTTGATCGCCGGGCGTTCCTTGACGGTCACGACCAGGATGTTGCCCTGGCGATCCAGCTGCACGTCTTCGAAGAAGCCGGTCTTGTAGAGGGCGCGGATGGTCTCGCCGACCTTGCTGTCGGTGACCGTCTCGCCACGTTCCACCGGCAGGTAGGTGAACACCGTACCCGAACTGATGCGCTGCAGGCCGTCGACGCGGATGTCGCTGACAGTGAAGGGCTCGGCTGCCTGGGCCAGGGCGGGAGCGCCGGTGACGGCGGCGAGGGCGAGGGCCAGCAGGCGGCGATTGGGGAGTCGCGTCATGTCACGTCCGGTAGGAAGGTCGATTTCATTGGTACGGGATGCCGGCGCTGTAGACGCCAAAAACGTGGAAAAGTTCATCGCGGGACCAGGCCGAGGATGTCGTTGTAGAACGCCAGCCCCATCAGCCCGGCCAGCAACGCAAGGCCGATGTACTGACCTGCGGCGATGGCACGCTCGCTCAGCGGGCTGCCCTTGACCAACTCGATAAGGTAATACAGCAGGTGCCCGCCGTCCAAGATGGGAATCGGCAGCAGGTTGATGATGCACAGGCTCAGCGACAGCAGCGCAAGGAACTGCAGGAACCAATCGAGGCCGCGTTTGGCCGAAACATTGGCCACGCGGGCAATGGTGACCGGGCCGGAAACGTTCTGCAGCGAGGCTTTGCCGGTGACGATGCGGGCCATCATGCCCAGCGAATCGGAGGCCAGGCGGCCGGTTTCGCGCACGGCCACGGTCACCGCATCGAGCGGCCCGTACCGCATCAGGGTGTCGTAGGCGGGGCTGAACGCGCCTGAGAAGCCCACGCCGATCTGCCAGACCGGCTTGCCCTGGCCGTCCTTGCCCGCGCGCGGGGTCACTTCCAGCGCCAGGCGCTCGCCACCGCGCAGCACTTCGATCATCCCCGGGCCACCACGGCGGCCCAGTTCCTGGATCTGCGCGCTGACCTGGTCGGCGCCTTCGATGCGCTGGCCGTCGATGGCCACGATCAGGTCACCCGGCTGCAGCAGGCCGGCCACGGCCGAATCGGCGGTCAGGCTGTCCACCTGCGCCGGCTGCAGCGACGCCTGCCACTGCAGGCCAGCCAGACTCGGCACGCGGCGTTCATCGAAGCCGGCCGGCAGCTGCGACAGCGGCAGCGTGCGCTTGCGCACCTGCTCGCTGCTGTCCAGCACCTCCAGGGTCACGTCACGCCGGTCCATCGCCGCCGCGGTCAGGGCCATGCTGGCATCGCCCAGGGTGACCACGTCGCGGTCGTCCACGCGCAGCACGCGGTCGCCGCTGGCCAGGCCGGCGCTGGCGGCGATGCCGGTGGTACGGCCGATGGTGGCCGAATAATCCTGCTTGCCGATCACGAACATCGCCCACAGCAGCAGGATGCACAGCAGCAGGTTGGCGACGGGGCCGGCGGCAACGATCGCGATGCGCTGCCAGACGGTCTTGTGGTTGAAGGCCTGCCCGCGCTCATGCGGGTGCACCTCGACCTCGCGCTCGTCGAGGAATTTCACGTACCCGCCCAGCGGCAGGGCGGCGATGGCGAACTCGGTGCCGTGCTTGTCGCGGCGCGACCACAGCGGGCGGCCGAAGCCGACCGAGAAGCGCAGCACCTTCACCCCACAGAGGCGGCCCACCGCGTAGTGCCCGAACTCGTGGAAGGTGACCAGCAGCCCGAGGCTGACGATCATCCACCAGACCGATCCGATGAAGTCAGTCATGCAGGCTCACGGTGGCGGGCAATGGCAGCGGCGTCATGCGATAGGGGCGTGGCGTTCAGGCGGCGTCGATGGCGTTCAGGGTCAACTGGCGGGCCCGCTGGTCGGCGGACAACAGGCCGTCCAGTGTATCGGCTGCTTCGGTCGGCAGTGTTGAAAGAGCGTTAGCAACCAGTGCGGGAATGCTCAGGAAACCGATCCGGCCCTGAAGAAACGCTGAAACAGCCTCTTCATTGGCCGCGTTCAGCACCGCCGGAGCGGTGCCGCCGGCCTCCATCGCCTGCCAGGCCAAGGCCAGGCACGGGAAGGCCTCGGTGTCAGGGGCTTCGAAATCGAGCCGGCCCTGGCCCAGCAGGTCCAGCCCGGACACGCCCGATTCGATGCGCTGCGGCCAGCCCAGGCCCACGGCCAGGGTGGTGCGCATGTCCGGCAGGCCCAGCTGGGCGAGGGTCGAGCCGTCGACGAACTCGACCAGCGAATGGACCAGGCTCTGCGGGTGGACCAGCACCTCGATGCGCTCGCCGGGCACCTTGAACAGGTGGTGCGCCTCGATCACTTCCAGGCCCTTGTTCATCAACGTCGCCGAATCGACCGAGATCTTCGGGCCCATGGACCACTTCGGGTGGGCAACGGCCTGGGCCGGGGTCACCTGTTCCAGTTCGGCACGGCTGCGGCCACGGAACGGGCCGCCCGAGGCGGTCAGCAGGATCCGGCGCACGCCGGCCCCGTCCAGGCTGGCATCGCGCGAGCGCAGGCACTGGAAGATCGCGCTGTGCTCGCTGTCGATCGGGATGATCTCGGCGCCGGCACGCTCGGCGGTGCGGGTCAGCAGCTCGCCGGCCAGCACCAGCGATTCCTTGTTGGCCAGCAGGATGCGCTTGCCGGCAGCGGCGGCGGCAAGGGTCGAGGACAGCCCAGCGGCACCGACGATGGCGGCCACCACGGTGTCGCACGCATCGCTGGCGGCCAGCTGGTCCAGTGCGGCGGCGCCGGCGTGGGCCTCGGTGGCCAGGCCGGCGTTGCGCAGGCCGTCGCGCAGCTCGGCGTACAGGCTCTCGTCGGCGATGACCGCATGTGCGGGACGGTGCTGGCGGCACAGCGCCAGCAGCGCCTGCACCTGGCGGCCGGCGGCGAGCACGGTGGCCTGATAGCGCTGCGGGTGGCGGGCGATCACGTCCAGCGTGGAGGCGCCAATCGAGCCGGTGGCGCCGAATACGGCGACCCGGCGCAGGTCTGCAACAGCATCCATGGTCAGAATCCGAAGATTTCCTTGCCCAGCGCGAACACCGGCAGGGCAGCCAGCACACCGTCGACGCGGTCCAGCACGCCGCCGTGGCCAGGAATGAGGTGGCCCGAGTCCTTGGCGCCGGCATGGCGCTTGATCAGGCTTTCGTACAGGTCGCCCAGCACCGAGGCGAACACGGCCACCACCGAGGTGACCAGCAGGCCCGGCAGGTGCGCGACGTCCACGCCGGCCAGCCAGCCCAGGCCGACGGCCACGGCAACACCGGCCAGCAGGCCGCCGAACAGGCCTTCCCAGGTCTTGTTGGGACTGATGCGCGGGGCCAGCTTGTGCCTGCCGAAGTGGCGGCCGGCGAAATAGGCGCCCGAATCGGCGGCCCACACCAGCGCCAGCGCGGCCAGCAGCCACAGGTGGCCGTTGTGGCCGGGCGGATCGCCGCCGGCATGGATCAGCACCAGCGAGGCCCAGGCCGGGACGATGGCGAGGGTGCCGGCCAGCAGCTTGAAGATGCGGGCGGGACTGCCCGGCTGCGCGCCGAAGGTGAAGAAGCGCAGCCAGACCAGGGCGGCCAGCCACCAGGCCACGCCAACCAGGGTCGCCAGCTGGAACAGCACCAGCGAACTGCCATCGGCCCAGACCATCAGCACCATCAGCAGCAGGTTCAGCACCAGCAGCACGGTACGGGCGAGGGTATCTTCGATGCCGGCCAGCTTCAGCCATTCCCACAGGCCGATCAGGAACACGGCGGCGGCGGCGGCAGCCAGCCACTGGGTAGGCAGCAGCAGGATCGCGGCAATGGCCACCGGCGCCATGATCAGCGCGGCGAGAACTCGGGTCTTGGTCATGGGCTGGGCGTCTCGGTGGCCAGGGCGGCGATCTGGGCGCTGGTCAGGCCGAAGCGGCGTTCACGGCTGGCGTAGGCGTCCAGCGCCTGCTGCAGCTGCCCGGAATCAAAGTCCGGCCACAATGCCTCGGTGAACCACAGCTCGGTATATGCCAGCTGCCACAGCAGGAAGTTGCTGATGCGGGTATCGCCACCGGTGCGGATGAACAGGTCCGGCGGCGGCAGGTCTGCCAGGGCGACCTGGCGGCCCAGCAGTGATTCGTCGATCTGCTCGGGCAGCAGGCGGCCGGCAGCCACTTCCGCGGCCAGCGCACGGGCGGCGCGGGCGATGTCCTGGCGGCCACCGTAGCTGGCGGCGATCGACAGGGTCAGCGTGGTATTGTCGGCGGTGCGCTGTTCGGCCAGCTGCATGCGGCTGACCAGCCCGGCACCGAAACGCTCGCGTTCGCCGATGAAGCGCACGCGCACGCCACGGCGATGCAGCTCGTCCACTTCACGGTCGAGGGCGCCGAGGAACAGCTTCATCAGGGCATCGACTTCTTCCTGCGGGCGGCCCCAGTTCTCGCTGGAGAACGCGAACAGGGTCAGCGCCGGAATGCCCAGTTCAAGGCAACGGTCGATGGTGCGGTTGACCGCGCGCGCGCCGGCACGGTGGCCGATCACGCGCGGGCGGCGGCGCTGCTGTGCCCAGCGCCCGTTGCCATCCATGATGATGGCGACGTGGCGGGGCAGGGCGGCCGGCAACGGAGGCGGGACTGAAGGCATCGACTTCAGACCGACAACAGTTCCTTTTCCTTGTCGGCGACGACCTTGTCGACGTCCTTGATGCTGCTGTCAGTCAGCTTCTGGATGTCGTCTTCGCCGCGCTTCTTCTCGTCTTCGCTGATCGCCTTGTCCTTGACCAGCTTGGCCACTTCCTTGTTGGCGTCCTGGCGGATGTTGCGGATGGCGATCTTGGCGCCTTCGCCTTCCTTCTGCACCTGCTTGGCCAACTCCTTGCGGCGCTCTTCGGTCGGCGGCGGCATGTTGATGCGGATGGCCGCGCCCAGCGTGTTCGGGGTGAACTCGTGGTTGTACAGGCCCTTCTCGATTTCCTTGATCATGCTCTTGTCGAAGGGCGTGACCAGCAGCGAGTGGGCATCGGCGTTGGAGATCGACGCGACCTGGTTCAGCGGGGTGCTGGCGTTGCCGTAGGCATTGACCGTGACGCGGTCCAGCAGGGCGGGAGTGGCACGCCCGGTGCGGATCGAGGTGAGGGTGTGCTTCAGAGCGTCGATGCTCTTGGCCATGCGCGTCTGCGCGTTGTTCTTGATGTCGTTGAGCATCGCCCGGGTCCTGGATGTAACTGGAATCGGGCGATTATAGGCGAATACGGGACGCTGACGGGCCTGGATCGGCCCGCAGCACGCCTGCCGCTCAGGCTCAGGCCGGATCGCGGCCCTGGACCAGGGTGCCGATGTTGGCGCCGCCGAGGATCTTCAGCAGCTCGCCCGGCTGGCCCATGTCGAACACGCGCATCGGCAGGTCGCTGTCACGGGCCAGGGCGAAGGCCGCGGTATCCATGACTTCCAGGCCGCGGCGGATCACTTCGTCGTAGCTCAGGCTGTCGAAGCGGACCGCATCGCTGTGCTTGTTCGGGTCCTTGTCGTACACGCCATCGACCTTGGTGGCCTTCAGCAGCAGGTCCGCGCCGATCTCGATCGCGCGCAGGGCGGCGCCCGAGTCGGTGGTGAAGAACGGGCTGCCGACGCCGGCGGCGAAGATCACCAGGCGGCCCTTTTCCAGGTGGCGGATGGCGCGGCGGCGGATGTAGTCCTCGCACACGTCGTTGATCTTGATGGCGCTCATCACGCGGGCCTTGGCGCCGAGCTTCTCCAGCGCGTCCTGCATGGCCAGGGCGTTGATGACCGTGGCCAGCATGCCCATCTGGTCGCCGGTGACGCGGTCCATGCCGCCTGCGGCCAGGCCGGCGCCGCGGAAGATGTTGCCGCCGCCGATCACCAGCGCTACTTCGGCGCCCGCCTGCTGGGCCTCGATCACTTCACGGGCCAGGCGGTTGATGATCTTCGGGTCGATGCCGTAGTCCTCATCTCCCATCAGCGCCTCCCCGGATAGTTTCAGAAGGATGCGGCGATAGGCGAGCTTGGACATATGAACCTCGTGAGCGTGGAAATCGCGGGGGATTCTACGCGCATGCGGCGCGCGGCCAAAGCATTTTGTGCACTGCGGCGCAGAAGGCTGCACTGCCCCGTTCAGCCGGGGCAGCGGGTTCAACCCAGTTCGGCGCCTGCGGTGGCAGACAGCTCATCATGCCCCAGTTCGCCGGGGGAGCGCGCGATGACGCGGTTACGGCCCAGGTTCTTGGAGCGGTACAGCACGTCATCGGCCGCCCGCAGCAGGTCCTGCACGCCGGCAAAGCGCTCGTAACCACCCTGGGTGGCCACGCCAGCGGAGAAGGTCACGAAAAGCGGCCCGCCCTCCAGTTCGACCATCGGGGTGGAGACGATGCTGGCCAGCACGCGGCGGATCACGTCCAGGGCCACTGCTTCGCTGGTGTTGGGCAGCAGTGCGACGAATTCCTCGCCGCCGAAGCGGGCCACGGTGTCGCTGTTGCGCAGCTGGCCCTGCAGCTTGTTGGCGAACACGCGCAGCACCTCGTCACCGGTCAGGTGGCCGTGGGCATCGTTGATCTTCTTGAAATCGTCCAGGTCGATGAAGGCCACCGACAGCGGCCAGCCCTGCCGGCCGGCGCGCTGGAACTCCTGGTCGAGCACGGTTTCCAGCTGGCGGCGGTTGAGCACGCCGGTGAGGGCGTCGCGGTGGGCCTGGTCGGCCAGGCGCTTTGCCCGCGCCTCGAATTCGTCGGCGCGGCGGCGCGCCTGCTCGGCATCCTGCATTTCACGCAGGTTGCGCAGCGTGGTCAGTTCCTGCGCGTGGTCGATCAGCTCGCGCACGCGGGAGGGCGAGCTGAGGCCGGTCTCGAACAGGCTGGCGATGTCCGGCAGCGCGTCGCTGATGCGCGCCAGCACCTGGTCGAAGCGCGCGCTGTCCAGCTGCAGGCGCTCGTGGACCTCGTGCAGGGCGCGTTCGCGCGCGCCGTCGGCATCCTCGTCCAGCCAGATGTCGGCAACCGCGCCTGAGAGCTGGACGCAGGCCTGGAAGGTGTTGTCGGTGGCGGGCTCGGACTCGCTCAGGCGGATGCTGTCCACCAGGTAGCGCGGCAGGCCCCACTGTTCGGCTACCCAGGCGCCGACGTCGGCGTGGGTGCAGCCCAGTTCCTTGCGCTCGCGGGCGAGCAGGTCCAGGTTGCCGCCGGCTTCGCGCAGCAGGGGCAGGTAGCGCTCGGATTCAGCCTGGGCCAGGCACAGCACGCCCATGTCCTGCAGCAGGCCGGCCAGCATCAGCTCTTCCAGCCGGCGCAGGCCGCGGGCCTGGCCCAGCTGGCTGGCGGCCAGGGCGCTGAGGATGCTGCGCTTCCAGGCGCGCTGGCGCAGGTCGTGGTCGGCGCCGCTTCCACCAGTCAGGCCCTGGGTGACGGTGAAGCCCAGCGCCAGGCTGATGGTGGCGTTGAGGCCGAGCATGGTCAGTGCCTGGCCGAGGTTCTCGATGCGGCGCCGGCTGGCATACAGCGGCGAGTTGGCGATGCGCAGCATGCGAGCGCTCAGCGCCATGTCGATGGCGATGATGTCGGCGGCGGTGGCGATGTCCGCTTCCGGGTCCTGGGCCAGTTCGATGATGCGCAGGGCAATACCGGGAGGCGAGGGCAGGTTGCGGCACAGCGCCAGGGCAGCAGTCAGCTCAGGAGGCATGTCGGATCGTTCAATTCCATTAGGACAAGAATACCTAGGGATACATCACAGTCTGCGACTTCTGTTCCTGTTATGCGATTGCGTATTCCCCTGTGTCGAGTATCGGCTTGAATGGCGGATAACGCAAAGATCCTTGCTCTGGATGTGCGCACCAACGGTGCGCACCTACCGGGGAGAGAGTGCAGGCACCCGCGGTGCACACCCATGGGCATAAAAAAAAGAGCCGCGGTTTCCCGCGGCTCCTTCTGGTCGTTTTACAGCCGGTGGGCTGGAATCAGACCTGCATCGCCTTGGCAACTTCGGCGGCGTAGTCTTCAACCACCTTCTCGATGCCTTCACCGACAACCAGCAGCTGGAAGCCAGCCACGTCGGCGCCGGCGGCCTTGACCACCTGCTCGACGGTGGTGTCGCCCAGCACGTAGGTCTGGCCGTACAGGGTCACTTCGCTGACGATCTTGTTGATCTTGCCGGCGATGATCTTTTCCAGGATGTCGGCCGGCTTGGACTTGTCCTTCTCGGACATCTTGGCCAGTTCGATTTCCTTTTCCTTTTCCACGAACTCGGCCGGCACATCGGCAGCCTTGTTGTGCGGCGGCTTCAGCGCAGCCACGTGCATGGCCAGGCCACGGGCCAGCTCGACGTCGCCGCCGATCAGGTCAACCAGCACGCCGACCTTGCCGTTGGTGTGGACGTAGGCACCGACGTTGCCGGTGGTGTCGACCTTGACCAGGCGACGGATCTGGATGTTTTCACCCAGCTTCTGGATCGCGGTGGCACGGGCTTCTTCGACGGTTTCGCCGGAGGCCAGCTTGGCGGTCTTCAGGGCCTCGGCGTCAACGGCGCCCGATGCCAGGGCGGCAGCGGCGACGGAATCGACGAAGTTCTTGAAGTTGACGTCGTTGGCAACGAAGTCGGTTTCCGAGTTGATCTCGACCAGCACGGCCTTGCCGCCGTCCTGGGCCAGGCCCAGACGGCCTTCGGCGGCCACGCGGTCAGCCTTCTTGTCGGCCTTGGCGGCGCCCGACTTGCGCAGGGCTTCAGCAGCGGCGTTGATGTCGCCGCCGGCTTCGGTCAGCGCCTTCTTGCATTCCATCATGCCGGCGCCGGTGCGCTCGCGCAGTTCCTTGACCAGGGAAGCAGTGATTTCCACGGGATTACCTCACGAAAGAAAGGGGTTGGGCCGGCATGGTGGCCGGCCCGTGTGACAGTGTCCGGTCGCCGCGCCAGTGGCAGCGGTCAGGACAGGTGGGCGCAGGGCGCCCACCGGGGCCTGGATCAGGCCTGGGCTTCGCCCTTGTCAGCAGCAGCCTTCTTGGCCGGTGCGCGACGGGCCGGCTTGCCTTCTTCGGCAGCAGCGGCGTCGGCGAACTCTTCTTCACGCACCGAAGCAGCGTGCGGAGCAGCAGCCTTGCCTTCCAGCACGGCGTCGGCAGCGGCGCGGGCGTACAGCTGCACAGCGCGGATGGCGTCGTCGTTGCCCGGGATCGCGTAGTCGACCAGTTCCGGGTTGTAGTTGGTGTCGACCACGGCGATAACCGGGATGCCCAGCTTCTTGGCTTCCTTGATCGCGATGTCTTCGTGGCCGATGTCGATCACGAAGATGGCGTCCGGCAGACGGTTCATGTCCTTGATGCCGCCCAGCGAGGCTTCCAGCTTGTCGCGCTCGCGACGCAGGCCCAGCACTTCGTGCTTGACCAGCTTCTCGAAGGTGCCGTCGGATTCACCGGCTTCCAGTTCCTTCAGGCGGGCAACCGACTGCTTGACGGTACGGAAGTTGGTCAGGGTGCCGCCCAGCCAACGCTGGTTCATGAACGGCATGCCGCAACGCTCGGCTTCTTCACGGATGGTTTCGCGGGCGCTGCGCTTGGTGCCCAGGAACAGGACGGTGCCGCGCTTCTGGGCCACCGACGAGATGAAGTTCATCGCGTCGTTGAACAGCGGGACGGTCTTTTCCAGGTTGATGATGTGGATCTTGCCGCGGGCGCCGAAGATGTACGGAGCCATCTTGGGGTTCCAGTAGCGGGTCTGGTGGCCGAAGTGGACGCCGGCTTCCAGCATCTGACGCATGGTGACCTGGGGCATTGCAATACTCCTGACGGGGAACCGGCGATTCCGCCCGCGGGATAGGTATGCGGGACGCGTGGAAGCGCTGATGGTTCCGGGGTTGGGCTTCCCTGTTGCCTCCGTGGCCGAACTCCTTGCGGAGCACCCCGGCACGGATGGGGGCAACAAGTGTGGATTCGCCGATGACGTACGGCGTGGACGGTGTTCCGCGCACAGGGCGGCAGGACATCCCGGCGATTATAGCCCGGCGGCGGCGTCCGCTGCAATTGCGGGTCCGGGCGCAGGCAGGACCTGCACCTGTCCATCCTGCAGGCGGGCCAGGAAACGGCCGCCTCGGTAGCTGTCGGTACGGGGCGGCAGCTGCCAATGGCGCTCCCGGGCGGCCAGCACATACCCGGCGAGACCGGGCAGCAGCACGTGCGGCTCGCCCTGCGCGTCCTCGTACACGAGGTCGCTGAGGCGGGCGTGGCGGGGCCCCTCATTATGCAGTCTCAGCTGGGGCTGCGCCGCATCGCCGGCCGTCTCCACCCAGAGCCGGGCCCGCGCGCCGGTGGGATCACCGCCGCGGAACAGTGGCAGGGAATAGCGCGACTGCCGGCGGTCATCGGGGGTCAGCATCACCCGGTAGGCCTGTTCGGCGGCGACCCGTGCGGGCGTTCGTGGCAGCAGCCAGACCCGCTGGCGGGCGCCGGCGGGCAGGTCGATCAGGGTAGGACTGGCCAGGACCTGCTCGCTGCGCTGCAGCCGTTCGGCACCGGTCTGCTGGTCCCAGGCCCAGATCTGCAGGCGCCCGCGCCAGGGCCCCGGGCCGGGGTTGTACAGCCACAGTTCGGTACGGCCGCCGGCCGCGGGCAGCTGCAGGGTGGTCGGCACCAGCTCCAGTGCCGCCGCCGGCAGGGCCAGCAGCAGAGCCAGCAGGCCGGGAAGCCGGCGCCCGGGCATCAGTAGTAGACCGTGGGTGGTTCGGGCAGCACGCGGCCGCCTTCGTCCCCGGTCGGCGGTGCGAGCTCACGGACCTGCGCGGGCAGGGCCGGGGCCTCGCTGTACTGGGCGGGGACCGGGCAGGGGTCGGTCGTGCCGGACGCGGTGGCGCAGCCCTCGACCACCACCAGGCGGATCTGCAGGGCGGTGGTCGCCGGCTCGGCCCGGGCGGTCATGCTGGCTGCCAGCATCGCTGTCATCGATAGCGCACGTACCACCGGCCGTCTGCCCTGCTGGAAATCCCTGAGCGCGGTATCGGCCGCGGTCGGCGGATCTGTAGAGAAAAAGGCGCAGTCGAGCATGGCTCGACGCTACGAAAAGCGCGGTCCAGGGCATGCGGGTTCAATAGGTGATGGTCACCGTGATCCGGTCGTTGTAGGTACCGGCCGGCGGCTGTCCCGTCATCGGCGGCACGCGGCCGTAGATGGTCAGCTGCTGCGCCGTGCCGGTGCCGGTGCCGCTGGCAGTGTCCACGGTGAGGGTGTTGCCCCAGCGCTGGCTGCGCGCGGCATCGCGGTACAGCTCGTAGCCCAGGTAGTACCTGCTGCCACCGATGGTCGTGCTCATCCGCCGCGTGCTGGTGGCGGCTGGGTTGTTCTGGCCGTTGTCGAGGCTGACCTGGTAGGCGGTGTTCTTCAGGCAGGTCAGGGTCACGGTGGCGGTCTGGTCGATGTTGGCGGGGATGCCGCCGGTAACGTTGCCGAAGTTCATGTCGGTGGTGACGTAGCTGCCACACAGCGGCAGCACGTTGGCGGTGGCGGTGAAGCTGAAGGCCGCGCTGGCCGTGGCGGTGCCGGTGGCGCCGCCGTTGCACGTGGCCGGCACCGTCGCGGTGCCGAGCAGGACTTCGTTCCAGGCCCAGGTGAGCACCACGCTGGCACCGCTGAAGGTGCTGCTGTAGGCACCGGAGGCCAGCGCCTGGTTGGCCGGGATCTGCGCCGTCAGGCTGGTGCTCTGCGCGCCACTGCCGCCGGTCAGCACTGGCACGTTGTAGCTCATGGTCAGCTCCTGCGCCGGGGGCGTGCCGCGCGGCACCAGGCCGGTGACCTGGCTGAGGCCTGGGTCGTTGTAGAGCTGGAAATTCATCGTGTCGGCGCTGCCGGTGGTCATCGTCCGCCAGGCGGAGTTGCTGCCTCCGGTGCCGGGGCCAATGCCGACGCAGACCCGCACGCCGGTGGTGGCCAGCAGGCTCAGCGCGGCTGTGCTGCAGGTGACGGTGATGTTCAGCGTGGCAGTGGCGGGGCCAGCCGCGAGGCTGGTGATGGTGCCGAACGGCAGCGTCGGATTGGCGGTCGCCACGCAGGTCGCGGTGGCGCGGGCCGGTGCCGCCACCGCCAGGCCGGCCAGCAGCAGCAGGACCAGCAGCAGGTGGCGGGCGGTCATGGCGCGGTCTCCGGGATGCATTGCAGGGCGGCCGGGCGCGGCTGCGCGCCGCTGGCCACCACCTGCGGCTGCTCCGGCACGCGGGAACGGCACTGGCCGCTGCTGGTGGTGACGTACAGCGTGGTGCCGGGGCTGACGTCTTCCAGGTACAGCAGGCCGTCGTAGCCCACCGTGGCCTGGCGGCCATCGGGCAGCCGGACCTCGCTGCCGGCCTCCAGCGGTTGGCCCTGCAGGTCCTGCAGTATCAGCGTCACCGACGGCCGTGCGCGCAGCTTGAAGGTCACCCCGGTACCGGCCCGCTGGCGCGGCGTGACCCAGTCCTCGATGCGGTCGGCGCGCATGTCGGCCGGCAGGTCCAGGGTGTCGATCGAGACGCGGTTGCGCTGCCAGGACAGCAGCGGGCTGACCAGCAGCAGGCCGCGATCGTCGGTCACGCCGATCAGCCGGTTTTCCAGCCGCACGGGCACGCCGCCGACGCCGCTGGTGCTGACCACCGCGAAGGCATCGGAGACTTCGCGCGTGGCGAAGGTATGCCCGTCCATCCACACCAGGCTGCCACTGGCGCTGGCATAGGCGAAGTTCAGTCCGCCTTGGCGTGATGCGCCGAACGAATAGCGGCCGACGTCGTTGAGGATGCCGACCTCGGCCAGGCCGCCGGTGCCGTCGTCGCCCTGGCGGATCTGGGCGCGCCAGCCGATGCCGCTGGCGCTGCCGTCGCCCGGCACCGGCTGGGTGACATCGGCCACCCAGCTCTGGGTGCCGCCGTTGCGCTGGCTGGACACGCTGGCCTGGCGGTTGTTGCCCAGGCTGGCAGTCAGTGACAGGTAGATGCTGCGGTCCTCGGATCTGTCCAGGTTCTGGTTGATCGACAGGTAGGCCGACCAGCGCGGGCTCCAGCTGCGGGACCAGAACAGGCTGGCATAGCGGTTGTCGTCGCCGTCGGGGTAGCGCAGCCGCAGGTAGCTGGCGCTGAGCGTGCCCAGTTTCAGCAGGTCCACGCCGACGGTGGCCTGCTCGCTGATGCTGGGTGGCAGGTTGTCCTGCAGTGCGCCCAGATCGCGGAAATCGCCGTGGCTGCGCACGCTGCGCAGGTTGAAGTTGAAACGGCGGTTGTTCCAGCTGTAACCCACCGCCCATTGCCCGCCCTGCAGGCCCTGGTAACGGCTGTGTGCGTAGGCCAGGTTGACCACGCCGGCGCTGCCCAGCTGCCACCAGCCGCCCAGGCCGGCCTCGGCCAGGCCGGCGCCGCCTTCGGCATGGATCTCGCCGGTGAAGCGGTCGCTGATGCCGCCGCGCCAGTTGGCGCTTGCCACGGTACGGTCGTCGTAGGCGAAGGAGCGCTCGCCGAACTGCTCGCGCAGCCGGCCCACGCCCAGCGACCAGTCCGAGAGGCCTTTGGCCAGCAGCTGCTGGGTGCCATAGAAACTGAAGTCCAGCGTCTGCATGCGGCCGAACGCATCGGTCACCACCACCTGCGCGCTGCCGGTGCCGCTGATGCCCGGCTGCGCAGCCAGCTGGAACGGGCCGATCGGGACCTGGCCGCTGTACTGACGCAGGCCGTCCACGTAGAGCTCGACGGTGGAGGGCACCACAGCCTGGCCGAGGAACGACGGGGTCGGGGTCAGCACGCGGTAAGGCTGCAGCCCATAGTTGCGGCCGATCTGGATGCCGCCCAGGCGCACCGGTCGTGACCAGTCGACGTAGCCGCTGTAGAAATCACCCACTTCCAGGGTCAGCGCCTGCTCCGGGAAATCCAGGGTCCAGCGCGTGTCCAGGCGCACGCCTTCGCTGCGCCAGTGGCGATCCTCGGCCTGCTGGTAGCGACGGCTGATGGTGGTGTTCTCGAACGTGCCGTCGCCGAGCCCGAAGATGCGCATTTCCGAGGCCACGCTCAGATTGGCCAGATCGTCGACGCGGCTGCCGTACACGTCGTAGTTGAACAGCACGCCGGGCGAGGCCTTGCCGCTGGGCGCATTCACCTGCGGGCGGCTGAGCACGGTGGTCGGCAGGGTCAGCTGGTCCAGTGGCACGTCCAGCGCGAGGGTCTGCAGGCCGGCGTCATAGCGCACCACCACGCCGTCGAGCTGGTCCAGGAAAACCGGCGCTTGGCCGGTGGCGTTGAAGCCGAGCTGGCGCAGCACCTCGGGGCGGGCCTGCAGGCGGCCACGGTCTTCAACGAAGGGCAGCAGCCCGCGCGGCGTGCTGTTCAGCAGCACGTCCAGATACAGGGTCTGGGTGGCGGTGAGCGGGGTCGGTGCCGGCAGGATGGCATCGGCAGACACCCCGGAGACATCGGCGGCAAGCGTTGCCGCGGGAGCCAGTGCCGCACCCAGCAGCGCGCTCACCAGGGCCTCAGCGAGCCTGTGGGGGCGATAGCGGTGTCTGCGCGGACTCGCCATTGAGCTTGGCCGTGATCTCGTCGTTGTCGCGGTCGATCGCCGTGCGTTCCAGCGGCCAGCGCATCACCTGCCCGGGCAGCACGTAGCCGAGCAGCCCCGGGTGGATGATGCGCGGCCGCTTGGCGCTGCCCAGCGCCAGGTCGGCGATCTGCGCATAGCTGTTGCCGCTGTTGCGGATTTCCACTCCGTTGCGGCCATCGTCCAGCCGCACCAGCCGGGCCTGCAGCTGCGGGGCCAGCGTGCCGCCACCGCCGGGCTGGATGAACACCGGGATGGAATAACGGAGGACGAACTGCATGCCTTCGGCGCGGGTAGCCAGGTCCGGCACCTCGTCGACGATCAGGCGGTAGTACTGCTGGCTGGCGGGAGGCTGCGGGTCGGTACGCATCACCCGGATCAGCTGTTGCTGGCCGGCCGCCATTTCCTTCATCGGCGGGGTGGCCATCAGGTCGGTGGTGGGCAGCAGCTGCTCCTCGCCGTCCTGCTGGCTCCAGCGGTAGACCCGCACCTGCACCTTCACTGGTGACGCACCACTGTTGGTCAGCCACAGTTCGGCGGCGCGCTGGCGTGGATCCATCTGCAGGCTGGTGGGCGCCACCTGCATGCTGGTGGCCGCCGCCGCGGTGGCCGACAGTGCGAGGCCGAGCAGCAGCGCCACCCCAGTGGCGAGCCACGGGCGGGGAAGGGCCATCCGATGCCACCCCATCAATAGGTGATCGTTGCGGTGACCGTGTCCAGGTAATTACCGGCCGCGGCGTTGTTGGTGCTCAGGTTGGTGATCTGGCCATACACCTGGTAGGGAACCGCCAGGCCCGTGCCGATACCGGCCTGGGTGTTGGTGCCCGAAGTGGCGCCCCACACCAGGGTGCGCGCCGCGTCCTGGTAGAGCTGGTAGCCGACATAGTTGTTGGCCGTCACCGCGGCATTGGTGTTCTTCATCCGCCGGGTGGTCACGTCGTTGGCGGTGCCCGCATTGGCGCCGGCATTGAGCGAGATCGTGTACGGGGTCAGTGCCGAGCACTGCGCCGTGACCGAGCCCTGGCCCAGGGTCGGGGTGGCGGTGGTCGACGCGGCCGTGCCGAAGTCGACGTTGGTGGCCGCGGCTGCGGTGATCGTGCAGGCCTTGGTGACGATCAGAGTGACGTTGAACGTCGTGGTGTCGGCAGCCGTTGCGGGGCCGGCCAGAAGCAGGGCCACGGCCCAGGTGAGCGGGGAACGGACTGCAGATCGCATGTACAACCTCCCTGACCCGTGGGTCTGTTGAACAGGACGGTGCGGCACGTTCTGAGCCGCGTTGACGACGGTCCCGTTCAGCCTAGGGCGGGTAAGTGTCTGTATCCAGTGATGTTTGCGTCGGACAAAGCGCGGGTTGGGTCACGTTTTCACGGTCCTTGCCGGATCCGTGCATCGTCAGTTCGCCCAGTTGGGTGGCGTTCGTTCAGATTGTGGCCGGATCAGCGATAATGGGTGCCATGAGCGTGAATCTGAAAACCCCGCAGGAAATCGAGGCGATGCGCATCGCCGGCCGCCTGGCCAGCGAAGTGCTCGACATCGTCACCCCCCATGTCAAGCCCGGTGTCACCACCGAGGAGCTGGACCGCATCTGCCACGACCACATCGTGAACGTGCAGGGCGCCACGCCGGCCAACGTCGGCTACCGCGGCTTCCCCAAGAGCGTGTGCACTTCGGTCAACAATGTCATCTGCCACGGCATCCCCAGCGAAGGGAAGGTGCTCAAGGACGGCGACATCATCAACATCGACGTCACCGTCATCAAGGACGGCTGGCACGGCGATACCAGCCGCATGTACTTCGTCGGCACGCCGTCGGTGATGGCCCGCCGCCTGGTCGAAGCCACCTACGAAGCGATGTGGCGCGGGATCCGCGCGGTGCGTCCGGGTGCGACCCTGGGCGACATCGGCCATGCCATACAGAGCTATGCCGAAGGCGAGCGTTTCAGCGTGGTGCGTGAGTACTGCGGCCACGGCATCGGCAAGGTCTACCACGATGAGCCGCAGGTGGTGCATTACGGCCGCCCGGGCCAGGGCCTGGTGCTGCAGCCGGGCATGACCTTCACCATCGAGCCGATGATCAACGAGGGCACCCGCTACAACAAGGTGCTGCCGGACGGCTGGACCGTGGTGACCAAGGACCGCAAGCTGTCGGCGCAGTGGGAGCACATGGTCGCGGTCACCGAGACCGGCGTGGATGTGCTGACCCTGTCGCCGGGCGAATCGCAGGTCTCCTGACGATGCTGCCGGCGGGTTCACTGCTGGACGCGCCGGCCGATTCGCTCGAGGATCCAGAATGGGCGTCTGCCGCACGGCAGGCGCTGCAGCAGGCCGATGCGCGCCTGTACCGCCGCTTCGACCAGGGCGACAACATCGAGCGCCTGATCGCGCTGCGCGCGCGCGCCGCCGACCACCTGATCCGCTTGGCCTGGCAGCGCTGCGTGCCGGCCGGCAGCGGGTTGTCGGTGTTCGCGGTGGGGGGCTATGGCCGCGGTGAGCTGTTCCCGCGCTCTGATATCGACCTGCTGGTGTTCGGCGATCCGCCTGCGCAGCTGGCCCATGAGGCCGGCCTGTCGCGCCTGTTCGCGCTGCTGTGGGACTGCGGCCTGGCGGTCAGCCATGCCGTGCGTTCGGCGGCGCAGTGCCGTGAGGCTGCCGCCGACCAGACCGTGCTGACCGCACTGATCGAAGCGCGCCCGATCGTGGCCGACGATGCGGCCCGGCGCGCGCTGCGCGGGGCCATCGATGACCGCGAGCCGTGGCCGGCACGCACCTTCTTCCTGGCCAAGCTGGAGGAGCTGCGCAACCGCCACCAGCGCTTCGGCGATACCGCCGACAACCTGGAGCCGGACCTGAAGGACGGCCCCGGTGGCCTGCGCGACCTCAACACGCTGGGCTGGATGGCGCTGCGTGCGTTCGGCGTGCGTGACCTGGAAGCGCTGGTTGGACTGGGCCATCTGGGCGCCGATGAAGCGGCCGCACTGAAGCGCGAGCGCGCGGTGCTGGCACGCCTGCGTTTCGGCCTGCACCTGGTGGCGCGCCGCCCGGAAGAGCGCCTGCGCTTTGATTACCAGAAGACCCTGGCCGCACGCTTGGGCTTCGAAGACGACGCCGAGAACCTGGGCGTCGAAAAGATGATGCAGGGCTTCTACCGTGCCGCCCTGGTGGTGCGCCGGATCAGCGACCGCCTGCTGCAGCGCTTCGAGGAGCAGTTCGACGGCGAGGCGCAGCCGGAACCGTTGACCGTGGGCTTTTCGCTGCGCCGCGGCTACCTGGCCGCCAATGATGCCGAGTGGCCGTGCGGTGACGTCGGCCAGGTCTTCGCCCTGTTCGCAAGCTGGGCCAACAACCCGCAGATCCGCGGCCTGCATTCGCTGACCGCGCGTGCGCTGGCCGAGGCGCTGCCGCTGCTGCCGGCCTACGACCGCGCCGATGCCAATGCCCGCGAACAGTTCATGGCCCTGCTGCGCGGCCAGCGTCCGGTCGACACGCTGTCACGCATGGCGCGGCTGGGTGTGCTCGGGCAGTGGATTCCCGCCTTCGCCCAGGTCAGCGGGCGCATGCAGTTCGATCTGTTCCATGTCTACACGGTCGACCAGCACACGCTGATGGTCCTGCGCAACATCGGCCTGTTCGCCAGCAGCCGTGCCGACGAACGGTTCTCGATCGCCCACGAAGTCTGGCCGCGCCTGCGCAAGCCCGAACTTCTGCTGCTGGCCGGGCTGTTCCATGACATCGCCAAGGGCCGTGGCGGCGACCATTCCGAACTGGGGGCGGTGGACGCGCGTGCGTTCTGCCACGCCCATGCGCTGAGCGGCAGCGATACCGAACTGGTGGCCTGGCTGGTGGAGCAGCACCTGCGCATGTCGGTGACCGCGCAGAAGCAGGACATCGCCGATCCGGTGGTGATCCATCGCTTCGCCACTCTGGTCGGCAGCCGCGACCGCCTGGACTACCTGTACCTGCTGACCTGCGCCGACATCGCCGGCACCAGCCCCAAGCTGTGGAACGCATGGAAGGACCGGTTGCTGGCCGATCTGTACTTCGCCACCCGCCGCGCGCTGCGCGATGGGCTGGAGCACCCGATGCCGGCCGCCGAACGCGTGGCCGAGGCGCGTGACAGCGTACGCGCGCTGGTGCGCGAGCAGGGCTACGACGATGCCACCATCGATCGCCAGTTCGCGGTGATGCCCGACGAGGGTTTCATGCGCCTGCGCCCGGAACAGCTGGCCTGGCAGGCCTCGGCGCTGGTGCCGATCAAGCAGGGCCACACCCTGGTGAAAGTGCGCCGGATCAGCGTGGACGACCCCGCGCTGGAAGTATTCGTGCACTCGCCCGACCGCGATGGCCTGTTCGCTGCGATCGTGATGACCCTGGACCGCAAGGGCTATGGCATCCATCGCGCACGCGTGCTGGATGGCCCGTCGGACACCATTTTCGATACCTTCGAAGTGAGCCCGGCCGACACCTTCGCCGATGGCAGCAGCGCCAACCTGGAGGCCGCGCTGCGCGAAGCGCTGGGTGGCGACCTGACCCTGCTGCGCCCGTCGCGGCGAGTGGTGCCCCGGCAGCTGCGCCACTTCCGTTTCGCCCCGCGCATCGAGTTCCGCGATGAACCCGGCGCGACCCGATTCGCCCTGGTCGCCCCCGACCGCCCCGGCCTGCTGGCCGACGTGGCGTTCGTGCTGCGCAATCAGCGCCTGCGCGTGCATGACGCGCGCATTGCCACGTTCGGCGAACGCGCCGAAGACACCTTCGTGATCAGTGACGAACACGACCTCCCCCTGACCGAACCCGCCCGGCAGCAGCTGCATGACGCAATGCTGGCCTGCCTGGACCCTGATCGAAACGCCGGAGACCCCACCTGATGGCCACCAAGCCCGTGAAAAAGACTGCTGCGACCGCCAAGAGCGCAGCGGCGAAGAAGACTGCCGCACCGAAGAAGGCCGCCCCGGCCAAGGCACCGGTTAAGAAGGCTGCTGTTGTGAAGAAGCCGGTCGCGAAGAAGGCCCCGGCCAAGAGCGCCGAAGCTGCACGCGCCGAAACCATCGCCCGCAAGTCGCTGCGCAAGCCACCGGTGCCGGGCGTGGAAGAGCTGAAGTTCGGCATCGAAAGTGCTTTCGAGCGCCGCGCCACGCTGACCCTGCACGAGCTGGAAGGGTCCACCCGTCCGCTGGTCAACCGCGTGATCGATGGGCTGGAAACGGGCGAATTCCGCGTCGCCGAGCCGGACGGCCACGGTGGCTGGAAGGTCAACGCGTGGCTGAAGAAGGCCGTGCTGCTGTACTTCCGTGTCAACGACATGGCCATGGTCGACGCGCGCCCGGCGCCGTTCTGGGACAAGGTCGAGTCGCGCTTCGCCGGCTATGACGAAGCGAAGTTCCGTCGCGCCGGCGTGCGCGTGGTGCCGGGTGCGATCGCCCGTCGCGGCACGTACTTCGGCAAGGACGTGGTGCTGATGCCGAGCTTCACCAACATCGGCGCCTACGTCGGCGAAGGCACCATGGTCGACACCTGGGCCACCGTCGGTTCCTGCGCGCAGATCGGCCAGCACTGCCACCTGTCCGGCGGCGCCGGCATCGGCGGCGTGCTTGAGCCGTTGCAGGCCAGCCCGACCATCATCGAAGACCACTGCTTCATCGGTGCGCGTTCGGAAGTGGTGGAAGGCGTGGTCGTCGGCCACCACAGCGTGATCGGCATGGGCGTGTTCCTCAGCCAGAGCACCCGCATCTACAACCGCGCCACCGGCGAGATCACCTACGGCTACATCCCGCCGTACAGCGTGGTGGTGTCCGGCTCGCTGCCGAGCAAGGACGGCACCCACTCGCTGTACTGCGCGGTGATCGTCAAGCAGGTCGATGCCAGGACCCGCAGCAAGACCAGCGTGAACGACCTGCTGCGCGGCCTGGCCGATTGAAGGCGACTGCGCCGGAGGACCTGGCGCCGTCGGCGATCTACCGGCATCCGTCCGACAGCCTGTTCGGACGGGTGCTGCCGCGCCTGTTGCATGCCCCCCGGTGGACCTGGCTGCGCCGCGCGCTGTCGCGGCGCTGGCCGATGCCGATGCTGGCCAGTGATGTGCGCGATGTGGTCTACGTGAGCTGGTGGGTGGATGTGCGGCACGCGCCGCCGCCGCCGCCCGGCCACCATTACGTCATCCATGAAGGGCGCACGCCCTACACCATCCTCAGCTACCGCCACGGCCACTTCGGCCCGCGTGCGGCCGGGCCGCTGCGTGCGCTGATGCCGTCGCCACGGCAGAGCAACTGGCGCTGGTACCTGCGCCGCGATGACGCTCCGCAGGGAACGCCGGTGGTGCTGTTCGACCGCAACGTGATGGACCGGCTGGCCTTCGTGGCCGGCGCGCGTGCGTTCAGCGATGCCATGCAGCCGCATCTTTCCAGGCGCTTCGAGCATGTGGTGCGCGACGATGGCGGTGGGCACACCCTGATCGAAGGCGGGCAGGGCAGTGCCCCGGGCCTGCACCTGCAGTGGCGCGCGGCCGAAGGTCTGGAGGCTGATGCATGGACCGCCGCTTTCGGCGGGCATCCGGACCTGCTGCGTTTCCTGACCTGCCAGGACGAGGCCATCGCCCGCACCTGCGACCAGCGCTGGGCCAGCACCCGCATCGATCTGCCGGTGGACATCATCCAGCTGCAGCCGCTGCAGCTGCAGGGCGAGCTGCAATGCCCGCGCCTGCAGACGATGGGCGTGGACCTGGCCGAGGGGCTGGCCCTGCGCCTGCCATCGTTGCCGTTCCGGGTCGTGTCCGAGCGCCTGTTGTGAGATTCTGGCCCTCTGTTTTCCTGCATCACAGATGGCCATGAGCACCACTGTCCACGGTTTGAAGAACTGCGATACCTGCAAGAAGGCGACCAAGTGGCTGGACCGCTTCGGCGTGCCGTACACCTTCGTCGACTACCGCGACAACAAGCCCAGCCCGGAAACCCTGCTGGAGTGGGCCGCGCAGCTGGGCGGCCTGGCCGCGATGGTCAACAAATCGTCCACCACCTGGCGGCAGTTGCCGGACAACCGCAAGGCCGCTGATTCGGATGCCGAGTGGAAGCTGCTGTTGCGCGAATACCCGCAGCTGATCAAGCGGCCTGTCGTGGTGACCGCCGACGGCACGGTCAGCCAGGGCTTCAGTGACAACGGCTTCAAGGCACGCTTCGGCGTGGGTGGCGCGTGAGCGCCGTCCTCGACCTGACCTGCGAGCTGATCGCGCGGCCGTCGGTGACGCCTGACGATGCCGGCTGCCAGGCGCTGCTGTCCGCCCGCCTGCAGCAGGCCGGTTTCCAGTGCGAACACCTGCGCCTGGGCGAGGTCGACAACCTCTGGGCGACCCACGGCAGCGGCGCACCGGTGCTGGTGCTGCTGGGCCACACCGACGTGGTGCCGCCGGGACCGCGCGAGGCGTGGCAGAGCGATCCGTTCACCCCGGAGATCCGCGACGGCGTGCTGTACGGCCGTGGCACCGCTGACATGAAGGGCAGCGTGGCGGCCTTCGTCATCGCCGCCGAGCAATTCGTGGCCGCGCATCCTGACCATGCCGGCACGCTGGCCGTGCTGCTCACCAGCGACGAGGAAGGCGATGCCATCGACGGCGTGCGCCATGTCGCGCGCCTGTTCTCCGAGCGTGGCCAGCGCATCGACTGGTGCATCACCGGCGAGCCTTCGTCGACGGCGACGCTGGGCGACCTGCTGCGCGTCGGCCGCCGCGGCAGCCTGTCGGCCAAGCTGCGCGTGCAGGGCGTGCAGGGCCACGTGGCCTATCCGGACAAGGCACGCAATCCGATCCACCAGGCGGCGCCGGCCCTGGCCGAACTGAGTGCGCGGCGCTGGGACGAGGGCTATGAGAGCTTCCCGCCGACCAGCCTGCAGATCTCCAACATCCATGCCGGCACCGGCGCCAACAATGTGATTCCCGGCGAGCTGGAGGTGGATTTCAACATCCGCTACAACCCGCACTGGGTTGCGCCGAAGCTGGAAGCGGAGATCACCGCGCTGCTGGACCGGCACGGCCTGCAGTACACGCTGAAGTGGCACCGCAGCGGCGAGCCGTTCTACACCCCGGAAGGCCCGCTGCGTGCGGCCGCGCGTGCGGTGCTGGCCGGACACATCGGCCGTGCCCCGGAAGAAAGCACCGGCGGTGGCACCTCCGATGCGCGCTTCATCGCACCGCTGGGTGCGCAGTGCATCGAAGTGGGGCCGGTCAACGCCAGCATCCACCAGGTGGACGAGAACGTGCGCGTGGACGAGCTGGAGGCCCTGCCGCGCCTGTACCAGCGCCTGGTGGAGCGCCTGCTGGCGTAACCCCGCAATCCCGCCCGGGTAGGTGCCGACCGTTGGTCGGCACAGCGGCAACCCCGCAGTTGGTGGGTGCCGACCGTTGGTCGGCACGCCTCCTGTGGTTGCCAACGCAACTGTTGCACGGCCCCGGAAACCGCGATACGGTCAGTGCCATGTCGATCCACCTGGCCACCGCCGTCAACAATACCAATCGCAATAATCTGCGCGCGAATAATCGTGCGCGGCCGATGCGGGACTGCGCCCTGGGTAGATAGACAGCAACATACGCCCGGACACCAGAAAACCCGCATCGGCCGATGCGGGTTTTTTTGTGCCCGGGCCCAGCCCTCCCGGGCCTGGCTGGCCGGTCGAACACCTTCCCCCCGTGTAATCCCCCACAACAGGAGCACCATCCATGTGTTCGATCTTCGGAATCTTCGGCCTGCAGGCCGGTGACGATCTTCCCGCCCTGCGCCGCCATGCGCTGGAACTGTCGCAGCGGCAGCGCCACCGCGGCCCGGACTGGAGCGGCGTGTACCTGGACGAAGGCGCGCTGCTGGTGCACGAGCGCCTGGCCATCGTCGACCCGGCCGGCGGCTCGCAGCCGCTGCTGTCGGCCGACGGCCAGCTGGCCCTGGCGGTCAACGGCGAGATCTACAACCACCAGGCCCTGAAGGCCGCGCTGACCAGCGACTACGCCTTCCAGACCGGTTCGGACTGCGAGGTGATCAACGCGCTGTACCGCCAGGGCGGCTCGCCGGCGCAGTGGCTGGAACAGCTCAACGGCATCTTCGCCTTCGCCCTGTGGGACCGCGATGCCGGCCGTGTGCTGGTGGCCCGCGACCCGGTCGGCGTGGTGCCGCTGTACTGGGGCCACGATGCGCAGGGGCGCCTGCGCGTGGCCTCGGAAATGAAGGCGCTGGTGGATTCCTGCGCCGACGTCGCGCAGTTCCCGCCGGGCCACTACTACGACAGCGCCAGCGGTGAACTGGTGCGTTACTACCAGCAGCCGTGGCGCGAGTATGCCGACGTGGAAGGCCGACAGGCCGACCTGGCCGACCTGCGCCAGGCCTTCGAACAGGCGGTCGAGCGCCAGCTGATGAGCGACGTGCCGTACGGCGTGCTGCTGTCCGGTGGCCTGGATTCCTCGCTGGTGGCCGCCGTGGCCGCGCGTTACGCACGCCGCCGCATCGAGGATGGCGGCCAGAGTGAAGCCTGGTGGCCGCGCCTGCACTCGTTCGCGATCGGGCTGAAGGGTTCGCCGGACCTTGCCGCTGCCGCCATCGCTGCCGAAGCGCTGGGCACCGTCCACCACGGTTTCGAATACAGCTTCGAGGAAGGCCTGGACGTGCTGCCGGAAGTGATCCGCCACATCGAAACCTACGACGTCACGACCATCCGTGCCTCCACGCCGATGTTCCTGCTGGCACGCCGGATCAAGGCGATGGGCGTGAAGATGGTGCTGTCCGGCGAGGGCAGCGACGAGATCTTCGGTGGCTACCTGTACTTCCACAAGGCGCCGGATGCGCGCGAGTTCCACCAGGAACTGGTGCGCAAGCTCGATGCCCTGCACAACTACGATTGCCTGCGCGCCAACAAGTCGATGATGGCCTGGGGCGTGGAGCCGCGCGTGCCGTTCCTCGACCGCGAATTCCTCGACGTGGCGATGCGTTTCGATGCCGCGCACAAGATGGTCGGCGCCGGTTTCGGTGGCCGCCGCATCGAGAAGGCGGTACTGCGTGAGGCCTTCGATGGCTACCTGCCCGACAGCATCCTGTGGCGGCAGAAGGAGCAGTTCAGCGATGGCGTCGGCTACGGCTGGATCGATGGCCTGAAGGCGCACGCCGAGGCGCAGGTGAGTGACCGCGTGCTGGCAGCGGCCGACAAGCGCTTCCCGCACAACCCGCCGCAGACCAAGGAGGCGTACTACTACCGCCACCTGTTCGAGCAGTTCTTCCCGAGCCGCGCCGCAGCCGAAACCGTGCCGGGCGGCAAGTCGATCGCCTGTTCCTCACCGGCTGCGATTGCCTGGGATGCCAGCTTCGCCGCCGCCGCCGACCCGTCCGGCCGCGCCATCGCCGGCGTCCACGAGCAGGCCCTGGCCTGACGTCTGCGCCGGGCATGGCCCGGCGCTACCGAAGGCACGTTCCCTTTTTTGTATCATCGGGCCCCTGCGCATTGGGGAATGTTCATGGATGTACAGACCGGAGGCAGCGTGCCGCCGATGAAATGGGGGTGGCGTTACCTGGCGTGGGCGGCGGTTCCGCTGGCGATCGGCCTGGCGCTTGCGCGCTATGCGGGACCGGCCGTGCCGTCGGTGGCGGCCAAGGCCGAGGCCGTGGTCGGCAGTGACTGGGCCCACCACCTGGCATCGCCGCTGGGCCTGTTCCTGCTGCAGCTGCTGGTGCTGCTGCTGGTGGCCAAGGGCGCGGGCGCGCTGCTGAAGCATTTCGGCCAGCCGGCAGTGATCGGCGAAATGGCCGCTGGCCTGATGATGGGCCCGCTGGTTCTGGGCAGCCTGCTGCCGCAGCTGCACGGAGCGTTGTTCCCGGCCGCGTCGCTGGGGCCGCTGGGCATGCTCAGCCAGCTGGGCGTGCTGATGTTCCTGCTGGTGGCCGGTGCCGAACTCGACCTGGGCGCGCTGCGTGGCCGCCGCAAATTCGCTTTCACCGTCAGCCATGCCGGCATCGCCGTGCCCTTCGTGCTGGGTGTGGGGCTGGCCATCTGGCTGTATCCGGGGCACGGCCCGCAGGGCGTGGGCTTCACTGCCTTCGCGCTGTTCGTCGGCATTTCCATGAGCATCACCGCCTTCCCGGTGCTGCTGCGCATCCTTGCCGATCGTGGCATCACGTACACCCCGCTGGGGCAGACCTCCATTGCCTGTGCGGCGCTGGGCGATGCCACCGCGTGGTGCATGCTGGCGCTGATCGTGGCCGCCGCGCAGGCCACCGGCTGGCTGACGGCCAGCGTGAACCTGGTCTGCGTGGTGCTGTTCATCGCGCTGATGCTGGGGGCGGTGAAGCCATGGTTCGCCCGCCAGAAGATCGTCCGCGGGCGCGAAGGGCGCTGGCTGCTGGGCATCCTGCTGCTGTCGCTGGCCAGCGCGCTGGTGACCGAAGTGCTGGGCATCCATGCGCTGTTCGGCGCGTTCGCGGCCGGCGTGGCGGTGTCATCCAACGCCCAGCTGCGCGAGCTGCTGGTGGCCAGGGTCGAACCGTTCGCGGCGACCCTGCTGCTGCCACTGTTCTTCGCGATGACCGGCCTGCGCATGCGCGCCGATGCATTGCAGACCAGCGACATCCTGCTGTGCGTGGTGGTGATCGTGGTGGCCACCGCCGGCAAGTTGCTGGGCACCTGGAGTGCCGCGCGCAGCACCGGCATGGAAAGTCGCGAAGCCTGGCGTCTGGGCGTGCTGATGAACACCCGTGGCCTGATGGAGCTGATCGTGCTCAACCTGGGCTACGAGCTGGGCCTGCTGGGTGACCGCCTGTTCGCGGTGCTGGTGATCATGGCGCTGGTGACCACGGCGATGACCGGACCGCTGTTGAACCTGATGGAACGCCGCAAGGCCTGATCCGGTAGCGCCGGGCCATGCCCGGCGAGCGCGCAGCGCGGATGGATCGCGCTTCGCCGGGCATGGCCCGGCGCTACCGTTGAACATGACCTCAACGCGCCGGGACGAGCTTCAGCACATGCTGCGCCCTGCCCGGCAGGAACGGGGTCGGGCGGCCATGCACCCAGTCTTCGTGGCCGGCGCCCCAGTACGGCGACAGCGGGTGGCCACTCTGGCCGCCCGGCATGTGCACGATGCCGTCGGCTTCATGGCCAGGCGAGACCACCATGCGCTGCGAGGCACCGAAGCTCGGGCCCTGCACGCGCGGCATGTCGCGGTCGCCAGGCAGCTGGTCGGCCGGCATGCACAGCCAGCGGCGGGTGAAGGTGGGCAGGGCACGCGAGACCGGGTGGCAGATGTCGGCCACGTTGCGCTCGCCCCAGGTGCGCTGCTGCAGCGGCCCCTGCTTGTCGAGGTCGGCTTCCAGCGTGCGCGCGGCCTTGGCCAGCAGCGCGTCCCAGCTGTCCACGCCCGGTGGCAGCAGGTTGGCCGGGCGTTGTTGCAGCATCGGCCAGACCACACCTTCCAGCTGCGCAAGCCGCAGCGGCAGGTAGTCATTCCCCAGGCGCGCCTTGGCCGGTGCCAGCAGCGCGCTCTCGATGGCTTCAAGCACTTCGCCGCGGAAACCACGCACGATGCGGTAGCTGGTCGAGCTTGCCGAGGCGCGGGCGTTCCAGTGTCCGCTGGCGTCGGCCAAACGCTTCAACGACGGATCTTCGCTGTGCGCGGCGGTTTCCTGCAGCAGCCCCCACCAGCGCTGCAGTAAAACGGCGCGGTCGTCGAGCTGGATCGCCAGCAGGTCGTGTTCATCGAAGCGTTCCTGGGTTGCCAGCAGGTTGCGGATCTGCTGGCCGCGTGCGCCCAGGTCGTAGCCGGCGTTGCCGACCACGGCCAGGGTGGCATCGTCGACGACGCGGCTGTTGGCGGTCCACAGGCGCTGCCCGGGCGGATCGATCAGGGCCGGCGCGGCGTCGCTTCGTATCGGCCATGGCGCGCAGTCCGTGCCGTCATCAAGCGCGCTGTCCTGCAGGGTGTTGAAGCCCTGCGGCACGCAGCCGGGGCCGCGGTCCGGGCGTGCGCCCACCAGCCGCCAGGCAATGCGCCCGCTGCGATCACCGATCACCAGGTTCTGTGCGGGAATGCCGGCATGGTCGGCGGTCTCCAGGGCCTGGCTGAGGTCACCGGCGCGGGCCATGTCGGCGAAGTCCATGCGCACCGCGCCGGGCAGGTGGGCGACCCAGCGCAGGGCATCGCCGCTGCCATCGGCATGGGTGTGCAGGATCGGCCCCCACGCGGTTTCCCGCACCGGAAACAGCACATCGGGCTCGCCGGCCACTGCGATGCGTTCCTCGTGCACGGTCACCGGCGCATTCGCTGGTTCGCGGCGGAAATCGGCCGTGTCGATGTAGCTGTTGGTGAAGCCCCAGGCTACGTGCCCGTTGCTGCCGACGATGACCGCCGGCACGCCCGGCAGCGAGAAGCCGCTGACATCCACCTGGCCACCCGGTGCCTGCGGATCCGGATAGCGCAGGCGCACGCGGAACCACAGGCTGGGCGCACGCAGGGCCAGGTGCATGTCGTCGGCGATGATGGCGCGGCCATCGGCGGTCAGCGCACCGGCCACGGCGAAGTTGTTGCTGCCGACCGCATCGGCGTCGGCGGCAGGCGCGGTGGGCGCGGCAGCCAGCGTGCGCAGGTCCAGCTGGGTGGCGTCGGGCAGCACCGCGTCGCCGCGCGGTTCGCCCTGCAGGGGCGCGTCCCAGCTGCTGCCATCGTGGGCCAGCAGCGCATGCAGGGCCGGCGGCACCACGTCGCGGATGCGCGCCAGCGCCAGTTCGTTCTGGTTGCCCGGGTCCTGCAGGTCGGCGTACATGGCCAGCCCGGCCAGCACGCTGTCGCTGGCCTGCCAGGGTGCGGGCGACTGCCGCAGCAGCAGGTAGGCCCAGGGCCGCACCGACAGATCGGCCAGGCCCGCGTTGACCCCGTCGACGTAGGCACGCACGGCCTGCGGGTTGTCGCCAAGTGCGTCGTCCAGGTGCGCTTCGGTGCGCGCGCGCAGCCGGTGCACGCGCATGCGCTTGTCGGCGTCGATGGCCACCGGCCCGAACAGCGCCGACAGTTCGCCCGCGGCACTGCGGCGCATCAGGTCCATCTCGAAATAACGTTCCTGCGCATGCACATGGCCGAGGGCACGCATGGCATCGGTCTGGCTGCCGGCGGTGATGGTGACCACCCCCAGCGCGTCGCGCTCGATGCTGACCGGCGCGGCCAGCCCGGGCAGGGCCTGTTCGCCCTCCAGTTCAGCCAGGCTGCCGCGCAGCAACAGCCACAGGACCAGTGCGGTGACCAGCACGATGGCGATGAGCACAGCCAGTATCCAACGCCAGGTACGTCGCATTGCAGGTCCTTCCGGCACTCGTGGGGGGATTGTAGCCGCAGGCGCAACTGCGACTGATTCCGATTAGATCACCGTATTTTGAAATGCGGCACCCTATGCCGCATCGATCCACAGGAGCACCTCCATGAAAGGCAACCCGGACGTCATCGCCTGCCTGAAGGAACTGCTGCGCGGCGAGCTTGCTGCCCGCGACCAGTACTTCATCCATTCCCGCCGCTACGAGGACCAGGGCCTGTTCGCGCTGTACGAGCGCCTGAACCACGAGATGGAAGAGGAAACCCAGCACGCCGACGCGCTGCTGCGCCGCATCCTGTTTCTGGGCGGCGACCCGGACATGCGCCCCCATGCGACCGAGCCGGGCAGGACCGTGGAGGAGATGCTGCAGAAGGATCTCGATACTGAATACGCAGTCCGCAACAATCTCGCCGCAGGCATGAAGCTGTGCGAGGAGAAGGGCGACTACGTGAGCCGGGACATGCTGCTGGCGCAGTTGAAGGACACCGAGGAAGACCATGCCTGGTGGCTGGAGCAGCAGCTGGGCCTGATCAAGCGCATCGGCCTGGAGCTGTACCAGCTGAGCAAGATCGACGGCAACGGCGCCCCGGCGCACTGAGCCGGCGCCGCGCTTTGGGTAGAGCCGACCGTTGGTCGGCTGCTCTTCAAAATACAGCCGACCAACGGTCGGCTCTACCAGGCGCACCAAGCAACGTCGCCCGCCAGCACCGGAGCATCGCGAGCCAGCCTTCGCCAGCCAGCCGCTCCACCGCCCGCCAGCCGACAAACGAAAAAGCCGGGGAATCCCCGGCTTTTTCGTGTCCGGGGTCAGATCCGTTTTCAACGAAAACGGCTCTGACCCCTTGTCATGTCGGATGGGTCAGAGCCCTTTCCTGTGGAAAGGGATCCGACCCCGTTCCCCGTCATTCCACCGACAACCCTTCCACCTTCTGCCAGCCGCGCGGCAGCAGGTGGCCGCGGGTGGCGCGGGCGCCCAGGTAGGCGTCGAGCTCGTTGAACTTCAGGCCCATCGTGCGCTGGCCGCTGCGGACCTGCAGGGTCTGGCCCGGGCTGATCGCCACGATCGCCACCACCCGCTCGGTGGCGAGCTTGGCCTTGGGGATCTCGATGATCTTGTTGCCCTTGCCCTTGTCCAGTTCCGGCAGGTCGTTGGCGGCGATCGCCAGCAGGTTGCCCGAGCTGGTCACCGCCACGATGCGGTCGGTCGCCACGTTGGCCACGGCCGACGGGGTCAGCACCGAGGAACCGGACGACAGGTTCAGCATCGCCTTGCCGGCCTTGTTGCGGCCGATCAGGTTCTCGAAGCGGGTGACGAAGCCATAGCCGTGGGTCGAGGCCAGCACGAAGCGGGCGTCCGGTTCGGCGCTGGCCAGGGTCACGAAGCTGGTGCCCGGTGCCGGCGAGAAGCGGCCGGTCAGCGGTTCACCGTTGCCACGCGCCGAGGGCAGGGTATGCACCGGCGTCGAGTAGGCGCGGCCTTCGCTGTCCAGGAAGGCGACCTGCTGGGTGCTGCGCGCGCGCACCGAGCCCTGCAGGGCGTCACCATCGCGGTAGGACAGGGTGGCGGCATCGATGTCGTGGCCCTTGGCCGCGCGGATCCAGCCCTTCTCCGACAGCACGACGGTCATCGGCTCGCTCGGCACCAGCTCGGTTTCGTCGATGGCCTGCGCGGCCTGGCGCTGCACCAGCGGCGAACGGCGGGCGTCGCCGAACTTCTTGGCGTCGGCGGCCAGTTCGTCGCGGATCAGCTTTTTCAGCTTGGCCTTGCTGTCGAGGATGCCGAGGATCTTCTCGCGCTCCTTGGCCAGCTCGTCCTGCTCGCCGCGGATCTTCATCTCTTCCAGGCGGGCCAGCTGCTTCAGCTTGGTTTCCAGGATGTACTCGGCCTGGTCTTCGGACAGGCCGAAGCGCGCGATCAGCGCTGCCTTCGGTTCGTCCTCGGTACGGATGATGTGGATCACCTCGTCCAGGTTGAGGAAGGCCACCAGCAGGCCTTCCAACAGGTGCAGGCGGCGCTCGACCTTCTGCAGGCGGTGCTGCAGGCGGCGGGTGACGGTGGTGCTGCGGAATGCCAGCCATTCGCTGAGCAGCATCTTCAGGTTCTTCACCTGCGGACGGCCGTCCAGCCCGATCACGTTGAGGTTGACGCGGTAGCTGCGCTCCATGTCCGTGGTCGCGAACAGGTGGCCCATCAGCTGGTCCGCGTCGACGCGGTTGGAGCGCGGCACCAGCACCACGCGCACCGGATTGGCGTGGTCGGATTCATCGCGCACGTCTTCCAGCCACGGCAGCTTCTTGGCGCGCATCTGCGCGGCAATCTGCTCGATCACCTTCGACGGCGACACCTGGAACGGCAACGCGGTGACCACCACGTTGTTCGCTTCCTTGGTGAAGGTCGCACGCGCACGCACGCTGCCGTTGCCGGTCTCGTACATCGTGCGCAGGTCGTTGGCCGGGGTGATGATCTCGGCGGTCGACGGATAGTCCGGGCCCTTCACGTGCTCGCACAGGTCGCGCACGCTGGCGTCGGGATCGTCCAGCAGGTGCAGCAGCGCGCTGACGATCTCGTTGAGGTTGTGCGGCGGCACGTCGGTGGCCATGCCCACGGCGATGCCGGTGGTGCCGTTCAGCAGCAGATGCGGCAGGCGCGCCGGCATCCAGGTCGGCTCCTGCAGGGTGCCGTCGAAGTTCGGCGCCCAGTCGGTGGTGCCCTGGCCCAGCTCGCCCAGCAGCACTTCGGCGATCGGGGTCAGCTTGGATTCGGTGTAGCGCATCGCCGCGAACGACTTCGGGTCGTCGCTGGAGCCGAAGTTGCCCTGGCCCTCGATCAGCGGGTAGCGGTAGGAGAAGGGCTGCGCCATCAGCACCAGCGCCTCGTAGCACGCGCTGTCGCCATGCGGGTGGTATTTACCGATCACGTCACCGACGGTGCGCGCGGACTTCTTCGGCTTGGACGCGGCATTCAGGCCCAGCTCGCTCATCGAATAGATGATGCGGCGCTGCACCGGCTTCAGGCCGTCGCCGATGAACGGCAGGGCACGGTCGAGCACCACGTACATCGAATAGTCGAGGTAGGCGCGTTCGGCGTACTCGCGCAGCGGCAGTTGTTCGAAACCGTGGAACACGGGGCGGGCAGGTTCGGTCATGCGGCGTTGTTACCTATGTCGGGAGGCGAAGACGGCGGTCGGCGCTCTCAATGCTCTGATTATCCGGATGCGGCGGGGGATGCCAAGCCACGTGCGGGGTCCAGCCCCGGTTCCAGGCCATGGCCGACCCGCGCCAGGTAGCGCGCGGGCGGCAGGCCGAAGTGGCGGCGGAACACGGTGACGAAGGCGCTGGCGCTGCTGAAGCCCAGCGCGTGGGCGATATCGGCGACGCTGCGGCCCTCGCTGAGCTGGCGCAGCGCCTCGGCCAGCCGGGCCTGCTGGCGCCACTGGGCGAAGCTGAGGGTGGTCTCGTCGCGGAAGTGGCGGGTCAGGCTGCGCGGCGACAGGCCGGCCCAGTGCGCCCATTCGGCAAGGCTGCGCTCGTCGGAGGGCTCGGCCAGCAACTGCGAGGCGATCTTCAGCAGGCGGCGGTCGCGCGGCATCGGCAGGTGCATGCGCTGGCGCGGCGCGGTGCGGATCTCGTCGCGCATGACGCTGAGGATGTGCTCGCGGTCGTCGCTGAGCTCGTCGTCCAGCGGCCATTCGCAGATGCGCTCGGCCACGGCCTGGGCCAGCTTGGACAGCCCCAGCACGCAGGGGTCGGAGGGCAGCTCGGCGCAGGCCGGCGCGGCCAGGGCCATGCCCCAGCCACGCATCGGGCCATCCAGACTGACCGTGTGCGGTTCCAGTGGCGGCATCCAGCCGGCCGAGCCCGGTGCCAGCGACCAGGTGCCGTGCGAGGTGCGGGTAGTCAGCAGGCCGCGTTCGACGTAGATCAGCTGGGCGCGGGCGTGTTGGTGCCAGTCCACTTCACGGGCCAGGCCCTGCGGGCTGTCGAAGCGGAAACCAATGACCGGCGGGCCATCGTTGCGCTCGAACCAGTCCATGGCCACTTCGCGGAGCAGGGTAGGCGGGCCCGGTTCACCTGCCGTTATGACCGGCGGGGGTGGCTGGAATGTGACATTCATTGGCTGGATTGTACTACCGGGCCAGTTCCGGAGGCCATTAAGGTAGCGCCTTCACTGATCGAGCCCGTTGCTGCAACACAGCATTCGATGCCAGATCGAATATTTCCATTGAGAAATATTTTTTTTGGAAGAAAATGCTCACCCATGATCTGTCCGTCCTCCAACCCCCCCAGCTTCGGCCTGCTGCTGCGCCAGGTGCGCGACGGCCTGGTCCGCCAGCTCGACGCGTCCATGGCCGAAGAAGACCTCGGCATCGGCTTCACCCATTACATCGGCCTGAAGCTGCTGGCCCGCATGGCCCCGTGCACCGCCAACGAACTGGCCCAGGCCATTGACCAGGTGCCCAGCGCGGTGACCCGCCTGCTGGACAAGCTGGAAGCCCTGGGCTGCGTGCGCCGCGAGCCGCACAGCCAGGACCGGCGGGCCCTGCAGATCGTTCTGACCGATGAAGGCCGTGCCCTCTGGGCGCGCCTGCAGAAGCGCGGCGACGCGGTGATGGACTTCGCTCTGCGCGACCTGTCCGCCGACGAACGCACGCTGCTGCTGTCCCTCCTGACCCGAATCCGCGATTCCCTGACGACCCCATGAACCCGATCCCGCATCCCACTCTCCGCCGGTCCGGGCGCGCGCTGCTGGTTTCAGCGCTGGCCCTGGCCCTGGCTGCCTGCGCCAGCAGCCGTGGCCTGAACCCGCAGGGCCACGTGCTTGACGTGGACAGCCTGCACAGCGAGCGCACGCTGGCCGACAGCGACCTGAGCGCCACCGGCTTCCCGGCCCAGGACTGGTGGAAGGCGCTGGGCGATCCCCAGCTCGACGCTCTCATCAGTGAAGGCCTGGCCGGCCACCCGAGCCTGGACGCGGCCGATGCGCGCCTGCGCCAGGCCCAGTCGCAGGTCGGCACCCGCCGTGCCGAGCGCCTGCCCAGCCTGTCGGTGTCCGGTGGCTACACCGGCCTGCGCCTGCCCGAATCCATGCTCGGTGACGAGCTGGGCGGCCGCTACGGCGGCAGCAGCCAGGTCGCCTTCAACTTCAGCTACGGCGTTGACCTGTGGGGCGGCAAGCGCGCCGCCTGGGAAGCCGCCGTTGACGGCGCCCATGCCGCCACCGTGGATGCGCAGGCTGCACGCCTGAACCTGTCCGCCGGTATTGCCCAGGCCTACACCGAGCTGGCCTATGCCTGGCAGCTCAACGACGTGGCCGAGCAGGAACTGACGCGCTCGCAGAAGTCGCTGGAACTGACCCGCCAGCGCCGCAGCGCCGGCATCGACAGCGACCTGCAGGTGCGCCAGTCCGAAGCCCGCGTGCCGGCCGCGCAGCAGCAGCTGCTCGCCGCGCAGCAGCGCATCGACGCCGCCCGCACCGCACTGGCCGCGCTGGTCGGCAAGGGCCCGGACCGTGGCCTGTCGATCGAACGCCCGCAGCCGCTGAACCCGCTGGCCCTGCAGCTGCCGGGCGTGCTGCCCAGCGAACTGCTCGGCCGTCGTCCGGACATCGTCGCCGCGCGCTGGCGCGTGGAAGCAGCCGAAAAGCAGATCAAGGTCGCCAAGACCAGGTTCTACCCGAGCTTCAACCTGACCGCGCTGGCCGGCGTGGTCGCCCCGAATGTGGGCGACCTGCTGAAGAGCAGCTCCACCTTCGCCTACATCGGTCCGGCGCTGAGCCTGCCGATCTTCGAAGGCGGCAAGCTGCGCGCCAACCTCGACAACACCGACGCGCAGTACGACCTGGCGGTGGCCAACTACAACCAGTCCGTGCTGGACGCGCTGCGCGACGTGGCCGACCAGGTCAACGCGGTGCGTTCGCTGGCCCAGCAGGCGCAGGCGCAGCAGCAGGCGGTGGACACCGCCCACGCGGCCTTCGACCTGGCCCAGCAGCGTTACCGCGCCGGCATCGGCAGCTATCTGGACGTGCTCAGCGCGCAGTCCATCCTGCTGCAGTCGCAGCAGCAGCTGGCCGGCCTGCAGTCGCAGCAGGTGCAGACCTCGGTGCGCCTGAGCAAGGCATTGGGTGGTGGTTTCCAGCCCAGTGACGCCGACGCCGCACCGATCGCCTCCCATTCCGATTCCTCGCATTCCTGAAGACCCACGCCATGAGCCAGACCCAAGACACCGCGGCCCCGGCCGCTCCCAACCGCCGCGGCAAGCTGCTGCGCGGCCTGTTCGTCATCGTCGTGCTGCTGCTTGCCGCACTGGCGCTGTGGTACTTCATGTTCGGCCGTTGGTTCGAAGAGACCGACGATGCCTACGTGCAGGGCAACCAGGTGCAGATCACCCCGCTGGTGGCCGGCACCGTGGTCGCCATCAACGTCGATGACGGCATGCGCGTCGAGCGTGGCCAGCTGCTGGTGCAGCTGGACCCGGCCGATACCTCCGTGGCGCTGCAGCAGGCCGAAGCCAACCTGGCCAAGACCGTGCGCCAGACCCGTGGCCTGTACCGCAGCGTGGAGGGCGCGCAGGCTGACCTGAACGCCCGCCAGGTGAGCCTGAAGCGCGTGCGCGAAGACTTCGCCCGCCGCAAGGATCTGGCCGCCACAGGCGCCATCTCCAACGAAGAACTGGCCCACGCCCGCGATGAGCTGGCCGCAGCCGAAGCCGCCGTGGCCGGTTCGCGCGAGACCGTCGAGCGCAACCGCGCGCTGGTCGATGACACGGTCATCGCCACCCAGCCGGACGTGCTGGCCGCCGCCGCACAGCTGCGCCAGGCCTTCCTCAACAATGCCCGCGCCGGCATCGTCGCGCCGGTCACCGGTTATGTCGCCCGTCGTTCGGTGCAGGTTGGCCAGCGCGTGCAGCCGGGCAATGCCCTGATGGCCGTGGTGCCGACCGAGCAGATGTGGGTGGAAGCCAACTTCAAGGAAACCCAGCTGCGCCATATGCGCCTGGGCCAGGAAGTGGAGCTGAAGTCGGACCTGTACGCCGGTGACGTGAAGTACAAGGGCCGCATCCAGAGCCTGGGCCTGGGCACCGGTTCGGCGTTCTCGCTGCTGCCGGCGCAGAACGCCAGCGGCAACTGGATCAAGATCGTGCAGCGCGTGCCGGTGCGCATCGCCATCGATGCCAAGCAGCTGGCCGAACACCCGCTGCGCATCGGCCTGTCGATGAAGGCCGAAGTGAGCCTGCGCGACCAGAAGGGCGAAGTGCTGCCGACCGCCGCCGCCAAGGGCACGGTGTTCGACACCGATGTGTATGCCAAGCAGCTGCATGATGCCGACGAGGTGATCCACACGATCATCGAAGGCAACCTGCCGCAGCAGGCCAACGCGGGCTGAGGTCGACATGTCCGCACAAGCTCCAGCGGCGCCCGGCACTCCGGGCGCACCGGCGGCGCCGGGTGCGGCCTCCGGGTTCCTGCCGCCCAGCGTGGCCCTGTGCACCGTCGGCCTGGCGATGGCCTCGTTCATGCAGGTGCTCGACACCACCATCGCCAACGTCTCGCTGCCGACCATCGCCGGTAACCTCGGCGCCAGTTCGCAGCAGGCGACCTGGGTCATCACCTCGTTTGCGGTCAGCACGGCCATCGCGCTGCCGCTGACCGGCTGGCTCAGCCGCCGCTTCGGCGAACGCAAGCTGTTCATCTGGGCCACCCTGGCCTTCGTCATCACCTCGCTGCTGTGCGGCCTTGCGCAGAGCATGGGCATGCTGGTGGTGTCGCGTGCGCTGCAGGGCTTCGTGGCCGGGCCGATGTACCCGATCACCCAGTCGCTGCTGGTGTCGATCTACCCACGCGAGAAGCGAGGGCAGGCGCTGGCGCTGCTGGCGATGATCACCGTGGTGGCGCCGATCTGCGGGCCCATCCTTGGCGGTTGGATCACCGACAACTACAGCTGGGAATGGATCTTCCTGATCAACGTGCCGCTGGGCATCTTCGCCGCGCTGGTGGTGGGCAACCAGCTGAAGGGGCGCCCGGAGCAGATTGAAAAGCCGAAGATGGACTACGTCGGCCTGATCACCCTGGTGATCGGCGTGGGCGCGCTGCAGCTGGTGCTCGACCTGGGCAACGACGAAGACTGGTTCTCCTCGACCAGGATCGTGGTGCTGGCCTGCGTTGCCGTGGTGGCGCTGGCGGTGTTCCTGATCTGGGAACTGACCGACAAGGATCCGATCGTCGACCTGAAGCTGTTCCGCCACCGTAATTTCCGCGCCGGTACGCTGGCGATGGTGGTGGCCTATGCGGCGTTCTTCAGCGTGTCGCTGCTGATCCCGCAGTGGCTGCAGCGTGACATGGGCTACACCGCCATCTGGGCGGGCCTGGCAACGGCGCCGATCGGCATCCTGCCGGTGATCATGACGCCGTTCGTGGGCAAGTACGCCTCGCGCTTCGACATGCGCATGATCGCTTCGTTCGCATTCGTGTTCCTGTCGTTCACCAGCTTCATGCGCTCGGACTTCAACCTGCAGGTGGACTACGCACACGTGGCCGGCGTGCAGCTGATCATGGGTATTGGCGTGGCGCTGTTCTTCATGCCGGTGCTGCAGATCCTGCTGTCGGACCTGGACGGTCGCGAGATCGCCGCAGGTTCAGGCCTGGCCACGTTCCTGCGTACGCTGGGCGGCAGCTTCGCTGCATCGCTGACCACCTGGCTGTGGGCACGCCGTACCCAGGTGCACCATGCCGACCTGACCGAACACATCTCGGCCTACCAGCCGGGCATGCAGGACCAGGTGGCGGCGATGGGACAGGGCAACCTGCAGAACGGTGCAGCGGTGCTCAACAACATGATCAACCACCAGGCATCGCAGATGGCGTTCAACGACATCTTCTACCTGCTGGGCTGGACGTTCCTGGCGATCATCGCGTTCCTGTGGCTGGCCAAGCCGCCGTTCGGTGCCGGTGCCGGTGCGGCGTCTGCCGGCGGGCATTGATCGATCGTCGTGGATGAAAAACAAAAACCCCGCCGGAAGGCGGGGTTTTTGTTTGTGGCGCATCCACGCATGGCGTGGATCTACTGCGGGTTCCGAACGCCGGACATGAAAAAACCCGCCTTCGCGGGTTTGATCGTCCAGTAGATCCACGCCATGCGTGGATGGGCCCCGCACGCGCGTAGTTCCCAAACGCCGGACATGAAAAAACCCGCTTTCGCGGGTTTCATCATTTGCTGAGTCATGGTGCCCAGGAGAGGACTCGAACCTCCACGAAGTTGCCCCCGCTAGCACCTGAAGCTAGTGCGTCTACCAATTCCGCCACCTGGGCGACTCAGGAGACGAATTATGGGGAACGACTGAGGCTGTGTCAACAACAATTCACGCTTTTTTCTGCGGCGGTACGCCGAGGTGCTGCAGCAGGCTGCGCATCGCCGGTGACAGCCGCGTCCAGTCGGCAAAGCACGCGCACAGGCGACGCTGCGCCCAGGCATCGGCGAGTGGCATTGCAACGGTGTGCGTGCTGCGTCGATGCTGGCGCGCGATCGTCTTCGGCACGATGCCCACGCCGATGCCATGGCCGACCATCGTGCACAGCCCTTCGAAGGTTTTCATGCGGATGCGCACATCGAGCCGGCGTCCTGCCTCGCCTGCGAGTTCCTCCACGTAGGTCTGCAATGCATTGCCGTCGGCCAGCGCGACGAAGGTCTCGCCCAGCACGTCAACGAAGTCGAGCGTGCGTCGCGATGCGAAGCGGTGGCTGGCGGGCAGCAGCATCACCAGCGGGTCTTCGGACACCACATGCCGCTGCAGGCCGTCGGCCGGAACGGCGTCGCTGATGATGCCTGCCTCGGCCTGGCCAGCGGCGAGCGCGCGCACGACTTCGGTGCTGGTGCGTTCGTGCAGTTCCACGTGCAGGCGCGGCCGCTGCGCCAGCCAGGGCGCCAGCCGCGAGGGCAGGTAGTTGGTCAGCGCCGCGGTGTTGGCATACAGATGCAGGGTGCCGCGCGCACCGTGGGCGAAGGCGTCCATCTCGCCGCGCAGCTGTGCCTGCTGCTGCAGGATCAGCCGTGCATGGTGGGCGAGGCCGGCGCCGGCTTCGGTCAGGCTGACCCCGCGCGGATGCCGGTTCAACAGTGCCGTGCCGGCATCGGCTTCGATCGCGCGCAGGCGTTCGCTGGCCGAGCCCAGTGCCAGATTGGCCAGCGCGGCGCCGGCGGTGATGCTGCCGGCGTCGGCCACGGCCAGGAACAGGCGCAGGTCGGCGATGTCCATCCGCATAGCTGGTACTCCGGTCGGGCCTGACTTCGGCTGATCCGAAGGCTGTGGCGGCAAGACCGCATTGTGCGCCCGTGTCGCGCCCGCTCCAATGGCGGCATGAACGAGGCGATGTACTTCTATGGGTTGCTGGTGGTGGTGTTCGTGCTGGCCGGCGTGGTCAAGGGCGTGACCGGCATGGGCCTGCCGACGGTGGCGATGGGCCTGCTCGGCGGTGCACTGTCGCCGGTGGCGGCGGCCTCGATGCTGTTCATTCCCACCTTCGTCACCAACGCGTGGCAGCTGCTGTCCGGTCCTTCGCTGGGCCCTACCGTGCGGCGGCTGTGGCCGATGATGCTGGCAGTGGTGGTGGTGACGCTGGGTTCGGCTGCGCTGCTGGTACGGGTGGACCGCACCTGGTCGCGGGTGGCCTTGGGCGTGGCGCTGGTGGTGTATGCGCTGTACGCGCTGGTGGCGCCGGTGTTCCGCGTGCCGCAGCGGCGCGAACGCTGGCTGGGGCTGCTGGTTGGTGCGATATCCGGCATGGTCACCGGTGCCACCGGTGTGTTCGTGATGCCTGCGGTGCCATACCTTCAGTCGCTGGGCATGCAGCGCGAGGAGCTGGTGCAGGCGCTGGGCCTGGCGTTCACCGTGTCGACCATTTCCTTGAGCACCGGCTTGGTGATCAACGGTGCGTTTGGTGTGCAGCAGCTGGGGCTGAGTGCGTTGGCAGTTGTGCCGGCGCTGCTGGGCATGTGGCTGGGGCAGGTGATCCGCCAGCGCATCAGCGCACGGGTGTTCCGCGCGTGCTTCCTTGGCTTCCTGCTGCTGCTCGGGCTGGAGCTGATTCTGCGGCCGTTGTTCTGAAGGGCGTCCGCCGCCGGCGCCACAAACGCTCAAATCGCAGGCAAGAAAAAACCCGCTTGCGCGGGTTGTTTTCTTTCTCGACATGGTGCCCAGGAGAGGACTCGAACCTCCACGAAGTTGCCCCCGCTAGCACCTGAAGCTAGTGCGTCTACCAATTCCGCCACCTGGGCGTCGAGGAGCGAGATTATGGGGTGTTGCTACCGGGGTGTCAACACTTCTCGAAAACAATCTCACTTGGGGGTCAAAGCCCTTTCCTCTGGAAAGGGATCCGACCCCGTTGCTGGATGACAGGCAAAAAAAATCCCCGCCGAGGCGAGGAGTTTTTTCGTTGGTGCCCAGGAGAGGACTCGAACCTCCACGGTTTTACCCGCTAGTACCTGAAACTAGTGCGTCTACCAATTCCGCCACCTGGGCGTTCCAGAGGCGCAATTGTGAAGATGAATCGGCGGGCTGTCAACGATTTCCAACAAATATTTCACGCAATGCTTCCAAAGCCGCCTCTGACCCGCTCTGCACGCCTGCAACGGCTACCATGTAGGGCGATGACTACCAAAAAACCAAGCAACGGCGGGAGCAAGTCCCGCAGCCAGGCCCCGACCAAGGGCGCCAAGGCGGGCGCAGCCCGCACCACCAAGCCGGGCAAGCAGTTGCCGGGCTGGTTCCCCGAATTGAATGAAGGCGGTGCACCGCCGCGCGGCCGCAAGGGCCGCGGCATGGATGCCGCCCTACCGGGCCCGGCCCCGGGCCGCAGGCTGCCGCCGACCGGCAAGGTGATCGACGATCCGTATGCCGCCCGCGAGGCCGAGAAGTACGAACAGCCCATCGCCAGCCGCGAGGCCATCCTGGCCCTGCTGGAACGCTGCGAAGGGCCGCAGACCGCCGAAGAACTGGGCGCGCGCCTGGGCCTGACCGCAGCCGACCGTGCCGAGGCACTGTCGCGCCGGCTCGGCGCCATGGTCCGTGACGGCCAGCTTGTGCAGAACCGCCGCGGCGGCTTCGCGCCGATCCAGACCCTGAACCTGGTCACCGGCGTGGTGATCGCCAACCCGGAAGGGTTCGGCTTCCTGCGCCCGGTCGAGGGCGGCGACGACTTGTTCCTGCCGCCGTATGAAATGCGCAAGGTGATGCACGGCGACAAGGTGCTGGCCCGCGTGACCGGCATCGACCACCGTGGTCGCCGCGAAGGCAGCATCGCCCGCGTGCTCGAGCGCGGCATGACCCGCCTGATCGGGCGCTTCAGCATTGAAATGGGCATCAATTACGTGGTGCCCGATGACAAGCGCATCCAGCGCAACGTGCAGGTGCCGCCGGACCAGACCGGTGGCGCGCGCGATGGCCAGCTGGTGGTCTGCGAACTGACCCAGGCACCGGACAGCCGTCGCCCGCCGATCGGCCGCATCATCGCCGTGCTCGGCGACAAGCTGACCGCGTCGCTGGTGGTGGAGACCGCCATCCACGGCCACGAACTGCCGTTCGAGTTCCCGCAGGAAGTGCTGGACGAAGCCGCCTCGGTGCCGATGGTGGTCGAGCCGGCGATGATCGGCGACCGCGTCGACCTGCGCAGTACGCCGCTGGTGACCATCGATGGTGAGGATGCCAAGGACTTCGATGACGCGGTCTACTGCGAACCGAATGCCGATGGCTTCCGCCTGGTGGTGGCCATTGCCGATGTCTCCAACTACGTGCGCCCCGGCACGCCGCTGGACGAGGAAGCGCAGAAGCGCGCCACGTCGGTGTATTTCCCGGGCTTCGTGGTGCCGATGCTGCCGGAGACCCTGTCCAACGGCATCTGCTCGCTGATGCCCAAGGTCGACCGCATGTGCTTCGTCTGCGACATGCAGATCGACCGCGACGGCGTGGTCAGCCATTCGCGCTTCTACGAAGCGGTGATGAACTCGCACGCGCGCCTGACCTACACCCAGGTGTGGAAGGCGGTGGGCGAGGACGATGCCGATACCAAGGCCTGGATGGGCCCGCTGCTGCCGCAGGTGCAGCGCCTGCACCAGCTGTACAAGGTGCTGTCGAAGGCGCGTGCCAAGCGCGGCGCCATCGAGTTTGAAAGCAGCGAAGTGCGCTTCGTGCTGGACAACCGTGGCGAGGTGACCCAGGCCGGCATGCTGGTGCGCAACGACGCACACAAGCTGATTGAGGAATGCATGATCGCGGCCAACGTGGAGGCGGCCAAGTACCTGCTGTCGCGCCATGTGCCGGCCCCGTACCGCGTCCACGAGAAGCCGCCGGAGACCAAATTCGCCGACCTGCTGGAATTCCTCAAGGAGTTCAAGCTGAGCCTGCCGCCGTGGTCGAAGGTGCGCCCGGGCGACTACACCAAGCTGCTGAAGAAGATCCGCGATCGCCCTGATGCCACCTTGCTGGAATCGGTGCTGCTGCGCAGCCAGAGCCTGGCGGTCTACAGCCCGGACAACAATGGTCACTTCGGCCTGGCGCTGGAGGCGTACGCGCACTTCACCTCGCCGATCCGTCGTTATCCCGACCTGCTGGTGCACCGTGCGATCAAGCACGCGTTGTCCGGCAAGCCGCTGGACAAGTTCACCTACAACGCCCGCGAGATGGCTGCGCTGGCGCTGCAGTGTTCCGAGCGCGAGCGTCGTGCCGACGAGGCCGAACGTGAGGTCGATGAGCGCTACCGCGCCGCGTGGATGGAAAAGCACGTGGGCGGCCAGTTCGACGGTGTGATCAGCGGCGTGACCAGCTTCGGCCTGTTCGTGGAGCTGGATGATTCCAAGGTGCAGGGCCTGGTCCACGTGACCCAGCTGCCGCAGGACTATTACAAGTTCGACGCCACCCGCAAGACGCTGACCGGCGAACGCCGCGGCAGCAGCTACCGGCTGGGCGACCGCGTGCGCATCCTGGTGCTGAAGGCGAGTATGGAAGAGCGCAAGATCGACTTCCGCCTGGTCGAGCACAAGGGCGAAGACGAGGGCGATGGCCTGCCGCCGCTGCCCGAACGTGGCAAGCCTTCCAAGCGCACGAAAAAGCAGTATTGAAAGGTGTGCCGACCAACGGTCGGCACCTGCCGGACCCGGTAGGTGCCGACCTTGGTTGGCAGATTCCTCACCTGGTAGGTGCCAACCGTTGGTTGGCACGACGTTTCGGAGGATCGCATGCAAGGCCAACCCGAGTACCGCGGCGGCTGCCAGTGCGGCGCCATCCGCTTCGAGGCGCGCGGCGCCCTCACTGACAGCTCGATCTGCCACTGCCGTATGTGCCAGAAGGCCTTCGGCGCCTACTACGCGCCGCTGGTCTCGGTGCGCGGCGCGCAATTCAGCTGGACCCGCGGCCAGCCGCGCTATTTCCAGTCCTCCAACGTGGTCCGCCGTGGTTTCTGCGGCGACTGCGGCACCCCGCTGACCTACGAGGCCCCGGACGGCATGGCCGTGGCCGCCGGCGCCTTCGACGAACCCGAGCGCCTGCCGCCGACCCTGCAGTACGGCATGGAGCGCAAGCTGCCCTTCGTGGATGGCCTGGGCCTGCTGCCCGGCCGCCGCACCGAGGACGATGTGGCCGCGCTGGAGTTCCTGGCCACGATCGTGTCCCACCAGCACCCCGACCACGACACCCCGCACTGGCCGCCGCGCAGCCGTTCAGCCGAAGGATGAACGGCGGGTAGCGCCGGGCCATGCCCGGCGAAGGCGTGCGGACCAACGGTCCGCACCCACCAACCAAGGGGCCATGCCCGGCGAGCGCGCAGCGCGGCCGCCGCCGATGCTCTACCATAGCCCCCCCCTTTCCGGTTCGGCCCCCGCATGAGCAAGAACAGCCAGTGGATCGTCGGCGTCAACGCCGTCGCCTCCTCCATCGAGAACGACGCCGACAACGTCCGCGAAGTGCTGGTCGAGGCCGGTGCGAAGAACCCGCGCCTGGTCGAAATCGAGGAAAACGCCCGCCGCAAGGGCATCGACGTGCGCAAGGTCAACAGCCAGGCGCTGGACGGTGTCGGCGGTTCGGTGCGCCACCAGGGCGTGGCGGCGCGCTATGCCGCGGCCCGCACCTACAGCGAGAACGAGCTGGAAGGCCTGGTCACCGCTGCCGAGGGCAAGGCCCTGCTGCTGGTGCTGGACGAGGTGCAGGACCCGCACAACCTGGGCGCCTGCCTGCGTTCGGCCGCTGCCGCCGGTGCCACCGCGGTGATCATTCCCAAGGACAAGTCGGCCACGGTCAACGCCACCGTGCGCAAGACCTCGGCCGGCGCCGCCGACCTCATCCCGGTGGTGGCGGTGACCAACCTGTCGCGCTGCCTGAAGGACCTGCAGAAGCAGGGCGTGTGGATCTACGGCCTGGCCGGTGAAGCCACCGCGTCGCTCTACCAGCTGGACCTGAAGGGCAACATCGCCCTGGTGCTGGGCGGCGAAGCCGACGGCCTGCGCCGCTTGACCCGCGAGAACTGCGATGGCCTGGTCAAGATCCCGATGCCGGGCGAGATCGAGAGCCTGAACGTCTCCGTCGCCGCCGGCGTCAGCCTGTTCGAGGCCGTGCGCCAGCGCGGTTGATCCGACGGTACGACGTGATCGGGGTCAGATTCCTCTCCAACAGGAGAAGAGATCTGACCCCTTTTTTTTTAATCAGAAAAATCGTGTCGACCAAGGTCGACACCTACCAGAGCAGAACCAGGGTCAGGGCCTTTGCCGACCAACGGTCAGCACCCACCATCAGCACGAGATTCCGACAGATCGCGGAAGTCTGTCGAGGGCGGGGTGGGTCCGGTTGAGGGGGTGTGAACGCCATGGATGGCGCGACCAAGCCCCCATGGAAGGGTTTACGGCGTCCCCCTCGACCGGACCCACCCCGCCGTCCCACGGAATGCAGGCTTTTGACGTTGCCGTTGATGTTGACGTTGCCGTTGACGTTGTTTCGGCAGGTGCGGGGCGCAGCCCCGCATCGCCTTACCCCGCGCTGCCGCCCAGCGCCTTGAACAGGGTCACGTCGTTGTTCAGCTGGCTCTGCCGCACGCGCGCCAGTGACAGCTCGGCATCGCGCCGGGTCTGCTGTGCTTCCAGCCAGGTACGCAGGTCGGTAGCACCCACCCGGTAGCGCACTTCCTGCGCGCGTTCCACTTCCACGGCCTGGTCATACGATGCCTGCGAAGCGGCCACCTGGCGCGCCAGCTGCTCGCGCGCCGACAGCGCGTTGTCTACTTCCGAAAGCGCGGTGTACAGCGTCTTGCGGAAGTTGGTCGCGGCAATCTGGTAGGCGGTACCGGCGATGTCGGTGTCCAGCTGCGCACGCTGCAGGTTGAGGAAGGGCAGCGACAGGCCGGCGCCCAGGGTGGCCACCGGGTTGCGCAGCACATCCCCCAGCGAGGTCGCACTGGAACCGAGGCTGCCGGTCAGGCTCAGCGCCGGGTAGTACTGGGTGGCGGTCACCTTGATGGTCTCCAGACTGTTGCGCAGGCGCAGCTCGGCCGCGCGCAGGTCGGGGCGGCGGCCCAGCAGGTCGGCCGGCAGGCCTTCGTCGATGCCGGGGCTACGGGCGGCCTGCAGGTCCTGCGGCTCATCTTGTCGCGGCCACGGCGTGCCATCCAGCAGCACCGTCAGCGCATTGCGGACTTCCACCCGCTGCTGTTCCAGCGCGCTCTGCGCCGAACGCTGCGATTCCAGGTTCTGCAGGGCCTGGCGCACTTCCAGCCGCGAGACGGCACCGGCGTCGAAGCGGGCCTGCACCAGGTCGCGGGTACGCTCCAGGCGCTGCAGGTTGGCCTCGCCGCTGGCGATGGATTGGTTGAGGTAGGCCAGCGTCCAGTACTGGCTGATCGTGTCACCGATCACCAGCAGGGCGGTGTTCTGCCGGTCCTCCTCGCTGGCCTGGGCTTCCCAGCGGGCGATGTCGCGCGCGGTACGCAGGCGGCCCCACAGGTCCACTTCCCACGACAGCGACACGCCGGTGGAATAGCCACGGCTCCAGTCGGCGGCCTGGTCGATGGGACGGCTGCCGCTGGCGCTGACGCCGGACGAGGATGGCTGGGGCCACAGCGCGTTGCTGGCCAGGCCGGCCTGCAGGCGGGCGCGCTGCACGGCCAGGCCGGCGGCACCGAGGTCGCTGTTGGCGGCCAGGGCCTGCGCCACCAGACGGTCCAGACGCTCGTCACCGAAGCCGGTCCACCAGGCGTCCTGGCGGACGTCGCGGCCCGGGGTGTCCAGGCTGCTGCGCGGGTCATCGGCCGGCGCGTTGAGGGTGGCATCGCCACGGCCATAGGTCGCGGCAACGGCTGGGTCTTCGGTCGGGTAGCGGCCCACCGAGGCGCAGCCGCACAGGGCGAGCAGGACCGCGCCGGCCAGCAGCACGCGCGAAGGGGCAGGGGAGGTCAGTCGGGTCATCATTTTCATTCGCGGGCCAAGGCCTCCACCGGGTCGAGCTGGGCGGCACTGCGTGCCGGCAGGAATCCAAAGGCCACGCCGATCAGGGTCGAACAGGCAAACGCGGCGATGATCGAGGCGGTCGAGAACACCACCTGGAAATTGCTGGAGAAGTGGCCGATCAGCACGCCCAGCAGCAGCGCCAGGCCGATGCCGAGCAGGCCGCCGATCAGGCACACCAGCACCGCTTCGATCAGGAACTGCTGGCGGATGTCGCTCTGCCGTGCACCCACGGCCATGCGCACGCCGATCTCGCGGGTGCGTTCGGTCACCGACACCAGCATGATGTTCATCACGCCGATGCCGCCGACCAGCAGAGCGATGGCAGCGATGGCGCCGATCAGCAGGGTCATCGTGCGTGTGGTCTGCTCGATGGTCTCGCGGATCTCGGCGCTGTTGCTGAGGAAGAAATCCTCGGTGCCGTGGCGCAGGGTCAGCAGCCGGGTGATGGCCTCCTGCGCGGCATCCATCGGTGTTTCATCGTTGACGCGCACGGTAATGCTGGAGACGTAGCTCTGCCCCAGCATGCGCGACATCACCGTGGTGTACGGCACGAACACGCCCAGGCTGGTGCTGCCACCGAAGCCGAAGCTCTGCTTCTTGGCCACGCCGACCACGCGCACCGGCACGTTGCCGAGCAGGATCACCTGGCCGATCGGGTCGCTGTCGGGGAAGAACTGGGTCTTCGTGTTCTCGTCGATCACGCCCACCTGCGCCAGGCCGCGGATCGCATCGGTGTCGAAGAAGCTGCCGTCGAGCAGGGTCACGCCCTTCACCCGGAAATACTGCTCGCCGACGCCGCTGATCTGTGCCGTCGCCGACTGGTTGCGGTAGCGCGCGGTCACCGAGGTCGACACGCTGGGCGTGGCGCTGTCCACGTAGCTCTGCTGCGACAGCGCATCGGCGTCGGTGGCCTTCAGCGTCTGCACGCGCGCCGAGCGCATGTCACCAAAACCGCGGCCGGGGTAGACATCGATGGTGTTGGTGCCCAGCGCGCTGATGTTCTGCAGGATCTGCTGCTGCGAACCGTTGCCCAGCGCCACCACCGATACCACCGAGGCGATGCCGATGATGATGCCGAGCATGGTCAGGAAGGTGCGCAGGCGATGGGCGTTCATCGCCAGCAGCGCCATCCGGAACGCTTCGGTGAAGCGGTCGCGGGCCGCGCGCCAGCTGCTGCCATGGGCGACGTCGGCGCTGGGCTGGCGTTGCGCACGGTAGTCAGGCGCCTTCGGATTGGCGCGGTCGGCGATGATCTCGCCGTCGCGGATCTCGATGATGCGTGCTCGGCCACGCTCATGTCGTGGGTGACGATGATGATGGTGTGGCCTTCGGCATGCAGCTCGCCGAGGATGGCCATCACTTCCTCACCGGATTTCGTGTCCAGCGCGCCGGTCGGTTCGTCGGCGAGGATCACCTCGCCGCCGTTCATCAGGGCGCGGGCGATCGACACGCGCTGCTGCTGGCCGCCGGACAGCTGGCCCGGCTTGTGGTGCATGCGGTCGTGCAGGCCCAGCCGCTGCAGCAGCTGCTCGGCGCGCGCGTTGCGGGTCGGCCCGGGGCTGCCGGCATATACCGCCGGCACTTCGACGTTGCCACGTGCATCGAGGTCGCCCAGCAGGTGGTAGCGCTGGAAGATGAAACCGAAATGGCCACGGCGAAGTTCGGCCAGCTCGTCCGGCTCCATCTTTCCGGTTTCGCGTCCGGCCACCTGGTAGCTGCCGCGCGTCGGGCGGTCCAGGCAGCCGAGGATGTTCATCAGCGTCGATTTGCCCGAGCCGGACTGGCCGACGATGGCCACCATCTCGCCGGCATGGATGTCCAGGTTGACGTCGCGCAGCACGGCGATGACATCCTCGCCGGCCGGAAACTCGCGGCGCAGGTCACGCAGGCGCAGCAGAGGCGCCTTCGTGCTCATCGGCGCGGGCCCATGCCACCGGGCGGGCCCATGCGCATCGCGCCGCTGCCGCGGTTGCCGGTGCCGCTGCCGGCTGCGGCCGCACCGCCTTCTCCGACCACCACGCGCTCGCCTTCCTTCAACCCGGACAGGATCTGCACGGAGGCACCGTTGTTGATCCCGACCTTGACCTTGCGCGGCTGCGGCTGGCCCTGTTCGTTGACCACGCGCACCACGCGCTCGCCGTCACGCGTCTTCGGGCCCAGGGCCACGGCCGGTACCAGCAGCGCGCCCTTGGCCTGCTGCAGCAGCACCGAGACCTGCGCGGTCATGTCGATGCGCAGGGTGCCATCGGGGTTTTCCACGTCGAACAGCGCGTTGTAGTAGACCGCGCTGCTGGAACTGGAGCTGGACGAACTGCTGGAACTGGACGAGCTTTCGTTGGCGATGGACGACGGCGCCGGATTGATCTGGCGCAGCGTGGCGTGGTACTTGCGGTCGGGGTCGCCCAGGGTGGTGAAGTACACCGGCATGCCGGCCTTGATCTTGACCACGTCTGCTTCGGAGACCTCGGCATTGACGGTGACCACGTCCAGGCGCGCCAGCATGACGATGGTCGGCGCGGTCTGGTTGGCGTTCACCGTGCGGCCTTCCTCGGCCACCACCGCCACCACGGTGCCGTCCATCGGTGCGGTGATGCGGGTGTAGGCCAGGTTGGCGCGGGCAGTACCCAGCTCGGTCTCGCGGCCCTTGATCTGCGCCTCGTACGACTGCAGCTGGGCGCGGGCGGTCTTCAGCGTGGCTTCGGCGGCATCGTATTCCTGCCGCGAGGTCGCCTCGGCGGCCAGCATTTCCTTCTGCCGGGCGAAGTCCAGCTCGGCCTGGCGCAGGCTGGCCTGCTGCACGGCACGCTGGGCGATCACCTGGTCCAGCGAGGCCTGGGCGTTGAGCACCTGGTTCTGCTGGGTGGTGGCGTCGATCTCGGCGATCAGGTCGCCTTCCTTCACCGTGTCGCCCAGCTGCACCTTCAGCGATTTGATCTGGCCCGAGGCCTGTGCGCCGACGCTGACCAGCTTGTAGGCATCGATCACGCCGGTGGCTTCCACCGTCTGTTCGATGTCGCCGCGGCTGACCGGACTGGTGGCCAGGGCCGGGACGGCGGGCTTGCGCAGCAGCCACCAGGCGCACGCGGCAGCAATGACGACAAGCAGGACAATCACGATCAGACGACCCCGGCGGGTCGCGGGCAACAGGCGGGAGATCACGTGCGGGCTTCACTCGGCAGGCCGCCGCAGCGGCATTGGTGGGCATTGTGAAGATCGGGCGCAGGCGGGCTCAATCCTCAGGGTGTGTCCATGTGTAACACTGTCGGCCGAAACGCGTAACGGCAGGTATCCGGCCCCGGCGTGGATACAGTGGTACGCACTGGACAGGATGCGGTTCAGCTCCCGACACGGGAAAATCGCGACATGGAGACTGAAAACCCGATGCATCGCCTGTTGATCGTCGACGACGACAATGACATCCGCACCCTGCTGGCCGAGCAGCTCGGCCGCGCCGGCTATCTGGTCAGCACCGCGGCTGACGGCACCAGCATGCGCCAGCTGCTGGAGCGCGAGCATGTGGACCTGATCGTGCTTGACCTCAACCTGCCGCGGGAGGATGGCCTGACCCTGTGCCGCGACCTGCGTGCGCGCTCGAACACGCCGGTGATCATGCTCACCGCACGTGCCGAGCCGATCGACCGCGTGCTTGGCCTGGAGATGGGCGCCGACGATTACCTGGCCAAGCCGTTCGAGCCGCGCGAGCTGCTGGCGCGCATCCGCAACGTGCTGCGCCGGACCGAGGCCCTGCCGGCCAACCTGGAGCCGCTGGCGGTACGCCGCGCGCGCTTCTCGCGCTGGATCTTCGATCTGGAACACCGCCACCTGGTCGACCCCGATGGCCGCGTGGTGGTGCTGTCCGGCGCCGAGTTCCGCCTGCTGCGGGTGTTCATCGCGCACGCCAACAAGGTGCTCTCGCGCGAGCAGCTGGTCGCGCTCAGCAGCGGCCGCAACTACGAGGCGCAGGACCGCGCGATCGATCTGCAGGTCAGCCGGCTGCGCAACAAGCTGGCCGACGACGGCGGGCCCGATGGCCTGATCAAGACCGTGCGCAATGAAGGCTACGTACTGGCCTCGGCCGTCAACCTGGAATAAGCAGTGATGAAGCGCCTGCGCCACTTCCTGTCCTCGATGGTGGGGCGGCTGTTCGTGATCCTGCTGCTGGGCATGTCGGTGGCCGCGATCGGCGCGACCATGCTGGCCACGTCCAAGCGCCAGCAGGATTTCGAACGGCAGAACCTCAACCGCATCGCCGACCGCCTGCAGGGCTACGTCAACCTGCTCGACGGCAACCCGGAACTGCGTGACCGCCTGCTGGAAATGGGCGGGCCGAGCGTGCGCGCGCTGCAGCCCGGCGCTCGCTTGGGCCGCGTCGATACGGCGCTGATGGAAGTGCTCGATGACCGCCCCGGACCGGTGGCGCGCGCACATGTGCACTTCACCTCGTTCCGTTCGTGCATCCCCAAGCTGCAGGAGCTGTTGCCGCCGCCACCGCCGGGCCATCGGCGCCCGCCGCGCGAACGCGATCCGTCCTTCATTCCGCCCAAGTGCCGGGCCGTGGACGTGGTCCTCAGCGATGGCACCATGCTGAAGCTGGCGCTGGATTCACCGGCGGTGGCGCACAACGGCGTGCTGGCCGTGGACCCGCTGTTCCTGACCTTGCTGGTGCTGGCGATCGCCGTGCTGGCCTACATCGTTTCGCGCATGGCCAGCGCGCCACTGCAGGAACTGGCCTCGGCCGCCGAGGAACTGGGCGACGACCTGCAGCGCGACCCGCTGCCGCTGCGCGGCCCGCGCGAAGTGCAGCGCGCTGCCGAAGCCTTCAACGCCATGCAGCAGCGGCTGCAGCGGCACCTGGCCGAACGCACGCAGATGCTGGCAGCGATCACCCACGACCTGCAGACGCCGCTGACCCGGCTGCGCCTGCGCCTGGAAAACGTGACCGACGAGATCCTGCGCGAGCGCCTGATCGGCGACCTCGCGGCCATGCAGGCACTGGTGCGCGAAGGCCTGGAGCTGGCCCGCAGCGCCGAGAGCGCCGAACAGCGGGCGGCCCTGGACCTGGATTCGCTGCTGGAAAGCATCGTCGAGGACACCGCCGAGGCGGGCGCCGACGTGGCCTTCGAAGGCGCCAGTGGCGCAGTGCTGATGCTGCGGCCGCTGGCCATGCACCGCCTGTTCTCCAACCTGGTGGACAACGCGGTGATGTATGCCGAGCGCGTGCGGGTGCGCGTGGACCGCAGCGGCGGCGGTATCACCGTGGTGGTGGCCGACGATGGCCCGGGGCTGGCCGATGACCAGCTCGAAGCGGTGTTCGATCCCTTTGTGCGGGTGGAAACCTCGCGATCGCGGCAGACCGGCGGCGCCGGCCTGGGCCTGACCATCGCGCGCGCGCTGGCCGAGAAGGATGGCGCCCGGCTGTGGCTGCGCAACCGCCCCGAGGGCGGGCTGGAAGCGGTGGTGCAGTGGCCGGCGGGCAGCGCGGTGGCCGGGCGCTGACGGCCGAGGCCGGGTCTGGGGGGCAGATCCCTTGCGCCATGGGGGGAAGGGCCCTGACCCCGAGTGAAGCCCGGCTTTCACGCCGCGGTGACGCCGAGGGGGGTGTTTGGCCTATCATTCGCCCCATCTCCCCACAGTTCCCGCGATGAGCCAGCCTGTCAACACCGGCGCGCGGCCCCGTGCCGCCCGGCTGTTCCTGTTCCTGCCTGTTGCCCTGCGCGGCAACCGCACCTGGCCGCTGCCGTTGCAGTAATGGGCGTTCAGGGGGCTGGCAGGCGCCTGGCGGGGCGCCACCCGGAACACCACATCGGTCGCCTGTTGCGGCTCGGTGTGCTGTGGCTGTTGCTGCTGCTGGCGTCGCCGCTGGCGGCCCAGTCCGTCGCGCCGCCGCTGCGCGACTACGCCATCGACGTTTGGACCTCGCGCAACGGCCTGCCGCACAACTCGCTGCGCGACATCGCCCAGACCCCCGAAGGCCATCTGTGGTTCGCCACCTGGGAAGGGCTGGTGCGCTACAACGGCCTGGATTTCACCGTGTTCGACCGCAGCACGCGGCCGGGCCTGCGCGACAACGGCATCGGCGCGCTGCTGGTGGACCGCCAGGGCGGTCTGTGGATCAGTGATTCGCGCGGCAACGTGACCTACCGCAGCAACGCCGGCCAGTGGCGCGTCTGGGAACACCAGGCCAACACCCCGGAAGTGCTGATCCAGTCGATGCAGATGGACAGCCAGGGGCGCCTGTGGCTGCTGTACGAAGGCAAGGGCATCGCCTACCTGACCCCGGAAACCGGCATCGTCTACCAGCCGCCGCCGCCGGACCTGCCGTTGGCGATGAGCTTCACCAAGCTGGTGGTCGACGCCCAGGACCGGGTCTGGATCGGCACCCTCGATGGCCTGGTGCTGCGCGACAATGATGGCGAGCTCAAGCGCGCGCCGGCCGAGTGGGGCGTGGACAAGGGCCTGACCTGGCCCTATCGCGCGCCCGATGGCGCGTTGTGGATCGTGGCCGGCGAGCGCCTCTACCGCGTCGAGGATGACCGCCTGGTGCTGGTGCACAGCCTGCCCGGGCAGCTGCACATGACCGCGATGCTGCAGGACCGTCACGGCGACATCTGGCTCGGCACCGAGAACCAGGGCCTGCTGCGCATCTCCAGCCACGGCCTGGAGCGCCTGCCGGCCGGCCTGAACCTGCCCGGCGGGCGGGTGGTGAGCCTGCGCGAGGACGCCGAGGGCAGCATCTGGGTTGGCGCCAACGGCGGCCTGTACCGCCTGCGCGAAACGCTGTTCAGCAGCTACACCGAGCGCGATGGCCTGAGCGGTGACTACGTGCGCACCGTGTTCGAGGACCGCGACCGTCGGCTCTGGGTGGGCAGCGCCAGCGGCCTGGACCAGCAGACCGCCGACGGCCGCTTCCGGCCGATGCCGCTGCACAACCGGGGTGGCAAGGCGCCGTCGGTCCTCAGCCTGGCCCAAGGCCCTGAGGGTGATCTGTGGGTGGGCACCTTCGGCGACGGCGTGTACCGGTTGCGCGCCGATGGCAGCCTGCGCCACAACTACGATGCGGCCGATGGCATGCCGGGCGGCAACATCCGCGCGATCAGCATCGATCCAGCCGGCGTCGTCTGGGCGGGCACACAGAAGGGGGTGGTACGCATCGAGGGTGAACGCGTGCATGTGTCCGACGTACCCGGCATGCCGGGCGGTCTGATCACTGCGCTGGAACATGACCATCAGGGCAACCTGTGGATCGGTACCATCGAGGGCATCCGCGTGCTGCGCGGCGACCATGTGCAGTCCATCGATCTGGCACCACTGGGCGGCGGCCGCAGCGTGTTCGGCTTCCACCAGATCGGCGACGCGATGTGGATCAGCAGCGACCGTGGCCTGTACCGCTGGTACAAGAACCGCCTGTCGCGGGTCGGCCTGGAGCAGGGCATGCCGGTCGATACCGTGTTCCAGCTGGTGCCCGACCGGCTGGGCAATGTGTGGATCAGCAGCAACCGCGGCGTGCTTCGCACCGACATGGCGACCTTGAACGCCGTTGCCGACGGGCGCGCGCCGCAGGTGACCGTGGAGCGCTACAACGAGATCGACGGCATGGCCAACGCGCAGGCCAATGGCAGTTCCGGGCCCTCGGCGATCCTGCGCCAGGACGGCACCTTCTGGGTCGTCACCGCCGGTGGCCTCAGCACGGTGGACCCACAGCGCCTGCAGCGCTTCCGCGAACGCCCTGCGCCGCCGGCGGCGATCGAAAGCGTGCAGGTCGATGGCGCGCAGGTGCATTGGGAAGGGCCCGAGCGCAACCTGATCCCCGGCGGGCGCCGGCTGGCGGTGAGCTTCGTCGGCCTCAGCTACCTGATGTCCGACCGCATCCGTTACCGCACCCGGCTGGAAGGCCTGGACGCCGGCTGGGTCGAGCGTGGCCCGCAGCGCAGCGTCGAGTTCGTCGGCCTGCCGCCGGGCGATTACACCCTGCACGTGGCGGCCTCGCACCCGGGCGGTGCCTGGGGCCAGCAGGAAGCGGTGTGGAGTTTCACCGTGCAACCGTTCTGGTGGCAGCGGCACAGCGTGCAGGCCTTCATCGGCCTGCTGCTGCTGGGCGCGCTGGTGGCGCTGTACCGGTTCCTGCTGCAGCAGTACAAGGCCAGCAACCTGCGCCTGGCGCGGCGGGTGGATGAAGCGACCTTCGACCTGCAGGCGCAGACCGTGCACCTGCAGGCGCTGAACCAGGAAAAGACCGAGCTGGCCGAGCGCCTGGCGCGGCAGGCCGAGGCGTTCGAGCGGCAGGCCCGCGAGGATGCGCTGACCGGCCTGGCCAACCGCCGCGGCTTCGATGAGACGCTGGCGCGCGACTTCGCCCGCTCGCAGCGCAGCGGTCACCCGTTGAGCCTGGTGGTGCTGGACATCGATCACTTCAAGTACGTCAACGACACCTACAGCCACAGCATCGGCGATCTGGTGCTGAAGGAAGTGGCCGAAGTGATCGCCGCGGCGTGCCGCGATTCGGACCTGCCGGCACGTACCGGCGGCGAGGAGTTCGCGCTGCTGCTCAATGACACGCGGCTGGAAGAAGCGGCGCAGGTCTGCGCGCGCCTGCGCGGCCTGTTCCATGACCATCCGGACTGGGCCGGGGTGAAGGGCCTGCGGGTGACCTTCAGCGCGGGCCTGGTGGAACTGGCCAACGACGACCGAACCCCGGCGCTGCTGTACCAGCGTGCCGACCGCGCGCTGTACCGCGCCAAGAGCGACGGCCGCGACCGCACCAGCATCGGGTGATGTTCCATCCACGCATGGCGTGGATCTACCGGGCAGGTTGGATGGTGGGTGCGGACCGTTGGTCCGCACGGCCGATGCATCTCATCCACGCATGGCGTGGATCTACCGCGGCCAGGCGTTGGCGATGGTGCAGAACAACCGCGCGGTCTGCTCGGTGTCGTACACCGCGCTGTGCGCCTCGTTCGCATCCCAGCCCAGGCCGGCGGCATTGGCCGCACGTGCCAGCACCGTCTGCCCATAGGCGATACCGGCCAGGGTAACCGTGTCGAACACGCTGAAGGGATGGAACGGGTTGCGCTTGTGGCCGGTGCGGGCCACGGCGGCATTGACGAAGCCCAGGTCGAAATGGGCGTTGTGCCCGACCAGGATCGCGCGCTGGCAGCCGTACTTCTTCATCGCTGCACGGACCGGGGTGAAGATGTGGTCCAGCGCGGCCTTCTCTTCCTTCGCCAGCCGGAACGGATGGTCGAGGATGATGCCGGTCACTTCCAGCGACTTCGGGTCGATCTCCAGCCCTTCGGCGGGGACCACGTGGGCGCTGGCGGTCTGGCCGGGGTAGAGCAGGCCGTTCTCGTCCATCTCGATCGGCACGGCGGCGATTTCCAGCAGCGCGTTGCGCTGGCTGTCGAAGCCGCCGGTTTCCACGTCCACCACCACCGGCAGGAAGCCGCGGAAGCGTTGCGACATCGCGCGCTGCGCCATCGGAACTACGGAAACAGGGGCGGCGTCGGCTGCAGGGGTGGGGTCAGTCATGCGCGGATTCTAGCAGAGCGACCCTGAGCGCCCGGCCACGCATCGCATGGCCGGGACGCTGTGCACGGGTCAGCGGTGTGCCAGCACCACGTCGGCGATGACGCCGGTGGCCACGGCAATCAGCACGTAACGGCCGTCGACCTTGCGCCATTCCTGGCCGCGGGCGGGGGCGTGCAGGCCATGGTGGCGGTAATCGCGGACGTGCTCGCCGCGGTGGTCACGGGCGAGCTTGTGGCCGCGACGGGGCGGATCGCGACGGTCGTCGTGGTGATCCTTGTGGCCGTGGTGGTCGTCACGCCCACCGGCGCCATAGGGAGCGGCCATCGCGGGCGAGACGGCGGTGGCCAGCAGGGTCAGCGAAAGGGTGGCGGCAATCAGGCGCTTCATCGGGCAACTCCGGGGGAAGGACGTGGTCATCGAGGCCACGGATCCAGCATCGGGTTTTTTTGATGAATAGGCGATTAAATCGGCCTTTTGCGCGGTTTCCGCGCGTATCGGCGTGTAACGGGGCCGACGCGACTACCGGGGCGCGGCGGCCCGGCCGGCCACCCACGCGTCCACGCTCAGGCGCCCGGCGCCGTTGAACAGCAGCGGCAGCAGCATCGCCATGAACAGCACCGGCAGCTTGAAGTTGCCGAAGCCCTGGTCGCTGATCGCGTAGCCCATGGCCAGATCACCCAGCGAATGCCAGTGCTTCGGCCAGTGCACTGCATAGGTCGCCACCGCGGTCAGCACCAGCAGGCTCGCCGCGGCAAAGCGGGTGCCGAGCCCGAACAGCAGGCAGGCCGCGCCGGCCAGCTCGAACCAGGTCGCCAACTGCCAGTTCACGCCGGCGGGCAGCTGGTCGAACGGGAACGGGAATGCCCCCTGCAGCTCGGCAAACCAGTTCTCGCCCAGCAGCTTCTCGCGGCCGGACTCGAAATACTCCCAGGCCAGCAGCAGGCGCAGGCCCAGCGGCGCCAACCACGGGCCGCAGCGATCCAGCTGGCCGCGCACGGCAGCCAGGGGCGGGGTGTTCATCACGGGGGAACTCCTCGTTGGGGGGTATCAGGCCACGGCGGGCAGCGGGCCGATCACACCGGCCTGCAGGAACTGCTGCAGCAGCTGGGTGCCGGGTTCGATCAACGCACCGGCGTCGAGGTGGTGCAGGGTGGCGAGCTGCTGCAGCTGCTGCCCGCCGGTGGCTCCCGGCGCCTCGTCGATCAGGATCACCAGGTGCGCGGCCAACGGGCTGAGCTGGGCGAAGCGCACCACGCCATCGCCGTCGCGGCGGACCAGCAGGCCGGTCGGTTCGCCCGGAGGGGCGACCGCTGCGTCATCGGCGCCGAGGCGGTGGACCGGCCAGGCGTACAGCAGCGGCCAGGCCAGCGGTGAGCAGCGCAGCGGTTCCTGCAGCGGGTCGATGCCCGGGGCCGGCGGCAATGGCTCGGCCGCACGCTGGTACAGATCGGTTTCCACCCACTCGTAGTGGGCCAGCTCGGCCAGCGCCGGGTGCGGCAGCTCGGGCTGCGCCTGCAGCCACTGCACGAACTCGGCCGCTACCGCCGTGAACAGCGGCGTGCGTGCGCGGTGGTGGGCGAAGTAGTGGCGGACCAGCTGGGCCCAGGCCGCATCGCCGAGCAGGCGCACGCAGACCGGGAAACTGTTGCCGAGCAGGCCCAGCAGGTTGTTGGACAGCAGCCGCTGGTAGACCGCCACCCTGCGCGGGTCGAGGTCGGCCGGGGCGGGCACCTGCTGCGGGTCGCGCAGGTGTGCGGTGAATGCATGCTGCTGCGCGCGCAGGCGCTCGGGCGCGTCAGCCATGGGCGACCTCGCGCGGTGTGCCCTGCAGTCGGCGGATGGCATGCAGCTCGCCCTGCAGTTCGGCGTAGGGCGGGAAGTTGAAGTCGCGTTCCAGCAGGGTCGGGCGCGGCCCGAAGCGGGCGTAGCTGCGCTCCAGCAGCGCCCACACCGGGTCGATCACCGGGCTGCCGTGGGTATCGATCTTCAGGTCGGGTGCCTCGTCCAGGTGGCCGGCCACGTGCAGGCAGACGATGCGCTGCGCGGGCAGCCCGGCGATGAAGGCGTCGGCATCGTAGCCATGGTTGCAGGCGTTGACGTACACGTTGTTGACGTCCAGCAGCAGGTCGCAGTCGGCCTCGGCCAGCACCGCGTTGGTGAAGGCCAGTTCGTCCATCGCCGGCTGCGGGGCCAGGTAGTAGGACACGTTCTCCACCGCGATGCGGCGGCCCAGCAGGTCCTGCACGCGGGCGATGCGCGCGGCGGTGTGGCGCACGGCTTCGTCGGTGAAGGGAATCGGCAGCAGGTCGTACAGCTGGCCGTCGTCGCTGCAGTAACTCAGGTGTTCGCTGTACAGCGGCACGCGATGGCGCTCGAGGAAACGGCCGACCTGCCGCAGCAGCTCGGTATCCAGTGCAGCGCTGCCGCCCAGCGACAGCGACAGGCCGTGGCAGCTCAAGGGGTGGCGCCGGGCCAGTTCGTCCAGGGCATCGCCGGCCGGGCCACCGACGTTGATCCAGTTTTCCGGCGCGCATTCCAGGAAATCGAAGTCGCCGGCCGGGGCGTCGTGCAGGTCCTGCAGCAGCGCACGCCGCAGGCCCAGCCCGACGGCCGCCGCAGGCAGCGGCAGCCGTGGGTGGACGACGCTGGCGGCAGCGTCAGTGCTTGACACCGCACTTGCCCTCGCCGCACTTGCCTTCGGCGGCCTTCTTGTCGCCGGCGGTCCTGGCCTTGGCTTCGGCACCCGTGCCGTCCTTGGCCTTGCCCTTGTCGGCGCCACACTTGCCTTCAGCGCTCTTGCCGTCGGCACCGCACTTGCCCTCGGCATGCTTGGCGGCATCACCGGCCATGCTGTCGGCGGCCTTTGCACCACCCGCCTTGGCCGCCTGGCCGGCCACCAGGTAGCCCTGGGTGAGGTCGGTCATGCTCAGGGCCGAAGCGCTGGCAGTCACGCCCAGCCCTGCGGCCAGTGCGGTGGCGGTCAGCAGGGAGAGGGTCTTGTTGGAACTGCTCATCGGTCGTACTCCTTGGGAGGTGGGCGGGCGCCCGGGGTGAAACGATGGTGCAGTCATCCTACTCACCGAATCCTCGCCGATAGCTCAAATTTTCGTGAGAATTGTTACGGGCAGGAAATGCGGGGCGCACGGCATCCACGCATGGCGTGGATCTACTGGATGTCGTGCGCCGCCTCCCATCCGCCTGCGGCAAGTTGCGGGACAGCAGTAGATCCACGCCATGCGTGGATGAAACCCCGGATCGCGCGCCAACAAAAAGGCCCCTGTCATGCCGACAGGGGCCTGCGTAGACGCAACTGCTGTTGCAGCGCAGTGTCAGACCTGGTCGGTGCTCGACGTCTCGTCGCGCTTCTCGCGCGGCGGCAGCGGCTGCTCACCGTGCACCAGGAACCACACGTTCTCGGCGATGTTGGTGGCGTGGTCGCCCACGCGCTCCAGGTTCTTGGCCATGAACAGCAGGTGGGTGCACGGGGTGATGTTGCGCGGGTCTTCCATCATGTAGGTCAGCAGCTCGCGGAACAGCGCGGTGTACTGCGCGTCCAGGCGGGCGTCGTCCTGGCGCAGGGCGATGGCGGCCTCGGCGTCGTTGTCGCGGTAGGCGGCGATGGCGCGGCGCACCTGCTGCGCGGCGAGGCGGCCGAGGGCGCGCAGGCCCTGGATCTGCGGCAGCGGCGGCACCTTGCCCAGCGCGATCGAGCGCTTGGCCACGTTCGCGGCGTAGTCACCGATGCGTTCGATGTCAGCCGGGATGCGCAGGCCGGCCAGGATCTCGCGCAGGTCGCGGGCCATCGGGCCGCGCAGGGCCAGGCGCATCACGTCGTGGCTGATCTGCTGTTCCAGCTGGTCGATGGCTTCATCGTTGGCGATGATGCGGTGGGCGGCGTTCTCGTCGCGCTTCTCGATGACGTCCATCGACGCCTCCAGCTGGGCGACGGCCATCTCGCCCATGCGCACGATTTCGGCCACCAGGCGCTGCTGCTCTTCGTCGTAGCTCTTGACGATGTGGTCGTTGGGAAGATTCATGGTCTGCAATCCGGGTAGAGCCAGGCCGCGCCTGGCTGGGACATGTGGCGAGGGGGCAACACCGATCAGCCGAAGCGACCGGTGATGTAGTCCTCGGTCTGCCGCTGCGAGGGCTGCGAGAAGATCACTTCGGTGCGGTCGTGCTCGATCAGGTCGCCCAGGTACATGAAGGCGGTGTAGTCGGACACGCGCGCTGCCTGCTGCATGTTGTGGGTGACGATGACGATGGTGTACTCGTGCTTGAGCTCTTCCACCAGCTGCTCGATGCGGCTGGTCGAGATCGGGTCCAGCGCCGAGGTCGGCTCGTCCAGCAGCAGCACCGACGGGCGCAGGGCCACGGCACGGGCGATGCACAGACGCTGCTGCTGGCCACCGGACAGGCCCAGGGCGCTCTGCCCCAGCTTGTCCTTCACTTCGTCCCACAGCGCGCCCTGGCGCAGCGCCTGCTCGACGCGGTCGGCCATGTCGGCTTTGCTCAACTTCTCGTGGTGGCGGATGCCGTAGGCCACGTTCTCGAAGATGGTCATCGGGAACGGCACCGGCTTCTGGAACACCATGCCGACCTTGCTGCGCAGGCGGTTCATCGGGTACTTCGGCGACAGGATGTTCTCGCCGTCCAGCAGCACCTCACCACGCGCTTCCAGCTTCGGGTACAGCGCGTAGATGCGGTTGAAGATGCGCAGCAGGGTCGACTTGCCGCAACCGGAGGGACCGATCAGCGCGGTCACGCGCTTTTCCGGGATCTCCAGGTTGATGCTCTTCAGGGCGTGGAACTTGTCGTAGTAGAAGTCCAGACCACGCGCGGCCAGCTTGACCGGCGACGGCGTGTGCAGGTTCTCGTGCGAGGCCGGCACCGCGATGCGCTGCATGGGCACGGCGTTGGAGAGGTCGTTCATGGCGTTATCCACGGAAAGGTCAGTCATGGGAGATACGGTTGCGCAGCAGGATGCCACGGGCGGCAAGGCTGACCAGCAACACGAAGACAGTCAGCACCAGGGCACCGGCCCAGGCCAGCACCTGCCAGGATTCATACGGGCTGCCGGCGAACTGGTTCATCACCACCGGCACCGAGGCCATCGGCTGGAAGATGTTGTTGTTCCAGTACTGGTTGCCGAAGGCGGTGAACAGCAGCGGCGCGGTCTCACCGGAGATACGGGCCAGGGCCAGCAGGATGCCGGTGATGATGCCGGCCGAGGCACTGCGGTACAGCACCTGCACGATCACTTTCCACTGCGGGATGCCCAGCGACAGGGCGGCTTCGCGCATCTGTGAAGGCACCAGGCGCAGCATCTCGTCGGTGGTGCGTACCACCACCGGCAGCACGATGAAGGCCAGCGACAGGGCACCCGCGAAGGCGGAGAAGTTGCCGCCGGTCTGCATCACGTACAGGGTGTAGACGAACAGGCCCAGCACGATGGACGGTGCCGACAACAGGATGTCGTTGACGAAGCGGACCACGGTGCCGGCCTTGCGGGCGTTGCCGTACTCGGCCAGCCATGTACCGGCCAGTACGCCCAGCGGGGTGCCGATGCCGATCGCCAGCGCACACATCACCGCGCTGCCGAAGAAGGCATTGGCCAGGCCGCCTTCCTGCATCGGCGGCGGCGTCATCCTGGTGAACAGATCAAGATTGATGCCGGCCAGGCCCTTGGATGCCAGGGTGAACAGGATCCAGCCCAGGAAGAACAGACCGAACAGGGCGGTGGCGCAGGACAGCGCGATGGCGATGACATTGCCGATGCGGCGGCGCAGGTACAGGGAGTCAGCGGTGGTGGACATCAGTTGCCCTCCTTGCGGGACAGGCGCATCAGCATCAGGCGGGCGATGGCCAGCACGACGAAGGTGACGATGAACAGGACGAAGCCGAGCAGCAGCAGCGCCGAGCGGTAGGTTTCAGTGGCCTCGCCGAAATCGTTGGCGATCAGCGCGGCGATGGTGGTGCCCGGTTCCAGCAGCGAGGGCGACAGGCGCACGCTGTTGCCGATCACGAAGGCCACGGCCATTGTTTCGCCCAGTGCGCGGCCGAGGCCGAGGAAGACGCCGCCGATGACGGCCGAGCGGGTGTAGGGCAGGACGATGTCCCAGCTCACTTCCCACTTGGTGGAACCCAGCGCGTAGGCCGATTCCTTTAGGCGGGTCGGCACGGTCAGGAACACTTCGCGCATCACCGAGGAGATGAACGGGATGACCATGATGGCCAGCACGAAACCGGCGGTGAGCATGCCGATGCCCAGCGGCGGGCCCTGGAACATCGGCCCGATGATCGGCCATTCGCCCAGGGTTTCGTTGAGGAACGGGGTGACGTACTCGGTCATCACTGGCACCAGCACGAACAGGCCCCACATGCCGTAGATGATCGAGGGGATGCCTGCCAGCAGTTCGATGGCGGTACCGACCGGGCCACGCAGCCAGCGAGGCGCGACTTCGGTGAGGAAGAAGGCGATGCCGAAGCTGACCGGCACGGCGATGACCATCGCGATGAACGCGGTGACCAGGGTGCCGTAGATCGGGGCGAGGGCGCCGAACTTGTTTTCGACCGGATTCCAGTCGGAGGAGAAGAAGAAGCTCAGGCCCTGCATCTGCAGGGCGTGGCGGCCGCCCCACAGCATGGACAGCGCGGCGCAGGCCAGGGCGATCAGGACGAAGATGACGGTGCCGACCAGCACCCATCGGAACAGTTTGTCATTGCGGGCATCACGCGCATCGCGCGTGGACGGAGCTGCTACAGGCTGGGCGATGGCATTCATGGGGACGGCAGGGCCAGGAAAGGGGGCGGCACGACGTGGAAGTGACGGTGCCCGCGCGGGGCGGGCACCGTCGGGTCCATCACTTCAGCTCGGTGCCCCAGTAGGCCTCGATCTGCTTGGTCAGTTCGGCCGGCAGCGGCACGTAGTGCAGCTCGTTGGCCTGGGTCTGGCCGTTCTCGAAGGCCCACTTGAAGAAGGCCAGGGTGTCCTGGTTGCGCTTGGCGTCCTTCGGCTTCTTCTGCATCAGCATGAAGTTGGTGGCGGTGATCGGCCACGCCTGCTCGCCCGGGGCGTTGGTGATGACCAGGTTGAAGTCCTTGGCGCTGGCCCAGTCGGCGCTGGCAGCAGCGGCGGCGAAGGTTTCAGCGTTCGGCTGCACCCAGGTGCCTGCGGCGTTCTGCAGGGCGGCGTACGGCATGGCGTTCTGCAGCGCGTAGGCCAGCTCGACATAGCCGATGGAGCCCTTGATCTGCTTCACGTAGGAGGCAACGCCTTCGTTGCCCTTGCCACCGACGCCATCCGGCCACTGCACCGAGGTGCCTTCGCCGACCTTGGTCTTCCACTCCGGGCTGACCTTGGACAGGTAGTTGGAGAAGTTGAAGGTGGTGCCCGAACCGTCCGAACGGTGGACGATGGTGATCTTGCCGTCCGGCAGGGTCACGCCCGGGTTGGCCGCGGCGATGGCCGGGTCGTTCCAGGTCTTGACCTTGCCCAGGAAGATGTCGGCCAGCAGGGCACCGGTCAGGCGCAGCTTGCCGGCTTCCAGGCCTTCGATGTTGACGACCGGGACCACGCCGCCAATGGCCGACGGGAACTGGGCCAGGCCGGCCTGGGCCAGCTCGTCGCTGCTCAGCGGCTTGTCGGAGGAACCGAAATCAACGGTGCCGGCCTTGATCTGGGCGATGCCGCCACCCGAACCGATCGACTGGTAGTTGATCTTGGCGCCGGTGGCGGTGTTGTAGTCGGCCGACCACTTGGACACCAGCGGGAAGATGAAGGATGCGCCAGCGCCGGAGACCTCAGCAGTCACCTTGTCACCGGCAACGGCCGGCGCGGCGGCTGCGTCTGCAGCCGGCTGTTGTGCAGCCTGCTTGTCGCCACCGCAGGCCGACAGGCCCAGGGCGATGGCCAGGGAAAGGGCGGCGAGGCCGGCCGAGTGCAGTTTCATGTTCACTCCATAGCGGGGAAGAGCTGACGGCGTCAGCGGATGCGGCTATGAAATGATGTTTTTGTTACAGCCGTATGACGTCCATGACAGAGGTGTCGGACATCACGTTCTGACAAGGGTTTCACGGGGTTCTGGACGCCCGGGGCGGGGATGTCCGGTGCCCCCGGGGCCTTGGACTGCGCGCGGTCCACCTCCCGTAGCGTCGAGCTCGCTCGACGGCGCCTGCCCTTGCAGAGCCGAGCCCATGATCGGCTGCGGTCCGTCAGCCGAGCATGGGCTCGGCTCTACAAGGGGCAGGGCCGGGCCCCCAAAAGAGAAAGGCGCCAGACCCGAAAGTCCAGCGCCCGGTTGGGATCGGCGAGGGAGAGAGGACCCGCCGACCCCCGTTCCTGCGGGGGAACGCCTTGCTCAGTACTTCAGGTTCTGCGACCAGTAGGTCTCGATCTGCTTGACCAGGGTGTCCGGCAGCGGCACGTAGTCCAGCTGCTTGGCCTGGGCGTCGCCGTTCTTGTAGATCCAGCGGAAGAATTCCTGGGTCGACCTGGCGCCGGCCACGTTCTTCGGCTGCTTGCGCACCAGGATGAAGTTGGTGGCGGTGATCGGCCAGGCCTGCTCGCCCGGGGCGTTGGTCATGACCAGGTAGAAGTCCTTGGCATTGGCCCAGTCAGCGCTGGCGGCCGCGGCCGAGAACGAGGCGTCCGACGGCTGCACGATCTTGCCGGCAGCATTCTTCATTGCCGCGTAGGACATCTTGTTCTGCAGGGCGTAGGACAGCTCGACGTAGCCGATGCCACCCTTGATCTGCTTCACGTAGGCAGCGACGCCTTCGTTGCCCTTGCCGCCGATGCCGGCCGGCCACTGGACCGAGGTGCCTTCACCGACCTTGCTCTTCCACTCCGGGCTGACCTTGGACAGGTAGTTGACGAAGTTGAAGGTGGTGCCCGAACCGTCCGAACGGTGGACGATGGTGATCTTGGCGTTCGGCAGGGTCAGGCCGCTGTTCAGGGCAGCGATGGCCGGGTCGTTCCAGGTCTTTATCTTGCCCAGGAAGATGTTGGCCAGGGTCGGCCCGTCCAGCTTCAGCGCGCCCGGGGCGACGCCGGCCACGTTGATGACCGGCACCACGCCGCCGATGACCGACGGAAACTGGGCCAGGCCGGCAGCAGCCAGCTCTTCCGGCTTCAGCGGGGCGTCGGAGGAACCGAAGTCCACGGTCGCCGCCTTGATCTGGGCGATACCACCACCGGAGCCGATCGACTGGTAGTTGACCTTCTTGCCGGTCGCGGTGCTGTAGTCCGCCGACCACTTGGACATGACCGGGTAGATGAACGAAGCGCCCGCGCCGGTGACATCGGCGGCGTTGGCGGCAAACACGGACGATGCAGCCAGGATGGCGACAGCGGCGCGCGACTTGAAGGCGTGGATCACGGGAGAGACTCCTGGGGTGGTCGAAGGGCGGCTGCCCGACGTTTCGGTGCACATTCCATAACGGTTACGTGACACGCCCGCGTCTGTCATATGACGCAATCGTGACACCCGTCATGAATGTCCCGGAACCCGCGCCAGATGGCCTGCGAGGCCTTCGGGACAGGGCAGGGAAGGGCGCTTTGCGGCCCCCGCGGCGCAGCTCCGGCGCCGGTGCTGCGCAGGTGCGGCCGCCCGGGTCGCGGGGCGAGAGGGCGCTGAGACGGCGAAGGCACGGCCGGAGCCGTGCCTTCGTTGCAACGCGTGCGTCAGGTCTTACCAGAAGAACTGCGCGCGGGCTTCCAGGATGTTCGGATCGTCATTGACGAAGCCGCGGGCGGTAGAGCTGTACTTCTTGCTGTCCACCATCACGTAGTTGACCATGAACTTGAAGTTCGAACGCCAGTACCAGTTGGCGCCGACGGTCCAGATGTCCATCTTGCCGCCCAGCACGCCATCGACGATCGGCGGACGACCGGCCACCGGGTTGGCCGACAGGTTGCCGTCGTTCAGATCCATGTGGTCGTAACGCACGCCCAGCTGCCACTGGCCGCCAGCCGGGTTGTTCGGCAGGCCGGTGCCTGGGGTACCGCCCTTGTAGCTCCAGGTCTCGCCGGTCACGTTCCACACTCCGCTGACGTAGTAACCGTCGCTGGTGTAGTTGTCGTGGTCGTAGCGTTTGGCCTTGCTGCTGTAGTACTCGGCCTGGGCCTTGAACGGACCCTGGAAGTACATGGCTTCAGCGCCGAGGGTGCTGACGCGGTCGGTGTCGGTCATGTTGCCGCTGTCGACCAGGCGCGCAGTGGCCAGGTCGGCGTTCGGACGGGCACGCACGCGCAGGGTGTCGGCGTCGGCGTCGTAGTCGACGTAGCTCAGGCCGAAGTGCAGGACCTGGCCCTTCTCGTTGATCGGGGCGAAGGTGCCGCGTGCGCCGTAGCCGCTGCCGTGGGCCAGGTTGCGGGTCAGTTCACGACCGAAGGCGCTGGCGGTGACCGACCAGTTGTCCTGGCCGTAACTGTAGGCACCACCGAGGCGGCGGGCGACCGCGTAGGTGTTGGTGACCGCAGCCTTGGAGATGAAGTCGTTGTTCTTGGTGCTGGACAGTTCTTCCAGGCTGTTCGGCTGCTTGAACTGGCCGGCCTGGATGAAGTGGTTGGCGTTGCCCAGCAGCTTGTACTTGACGTTGGTGTCGAGGAACTTGTCAGCTTTGGCGTCGTAGCCGACGACCCACTCCACGTTGCCCGGTCCCTTGCCCTTCAGCACCAGCTCGGCGCGACGCAGTTCGAATTCGCTGTCCTTGCCATTGCCGGCGTCACCGCCGTTGAGGTCCACGACGTCATTGTCGAACCAGTTGCCGTCGGCCTGGACCAGGCCTTCGAAGGTGATTTCCGAACCGCCGATCACATCGATGGCGACTTCAGCGTGAGCAGCCGGCACGTACAGCGCAGCAGCCACGGCCACCGTCAGGAGTTGGTGATGCAGTTTCATGGAGAGGAGCCTTGCAGGCAGGTGGGAAGATGCGCGCAGGCTAGAAGGTAAAGATTGCGTAAATGTGACAGTTCGCGCGCGGCCGGGATCCGCCGCAGGCCCCGTCGCGTCAGGGGCTGACGATGTAAACGCTTGCATGTGACGCTGGGGTTGCGCATGGATTGCAGTAGATCCATGCCACGCGTGGATGCGTTTCCTGCGGCCTACGCGACGGTTTTTTCCTTGAAGCGACACAGGTCGGCAATCACGCAGCCCGGGCAATCCGGCTTGCGTGCCTTGCACACATACCGTCCGTGCAGGATCAGCCAGTGGTGCGCATCGAGCAGGAACTCGGCCGGGATCACCTTCACCAGACGGTCCTCGACTTCGCGCACACTTTTACCCGGTGCCAGCCCGGTGCGGTTGGAGACGCGGAAGATGTGCGTGTCCACCGCCATCACCGGTTCGCCGAACGCCGTGTTGAGCACCACGTTGGCGGTCTTGCGGCCGACACCGGGCAGGGCTTCGAGCGCTTCGCGATCGCGCGGCACTTCGCCGTCGTACTTCTCCAGCAGGATCGCGCACGTGGCGATCACGTTCTTTGCCTTCGCGTTGAACAGGCCGATGGTGGCGATGTATTTCTTCAGGCCGTCCTCACCGAGTGCGAGGATCTTCGCCGGTGTGTCGGCCACCGGGAACAAGCGTCGCGTCGCTTTGTTGACGCCCACGTCCGTGGCCTGCGCCGACAGTGCCACCGCCACCAGCAGTTCGAACGGTGAGCTGTATTCCAGTTCGGTCTTCGGGTGCGGGTTGAGTTCGCGCAGGCGGGTGAACATTTCCACCACGTCGGCGCGCGGCATCACGCTGCCACGACGCGCAGGTGCGCGCGTAGTCTTCTTTGCAGTGGCCATTACTGCTCCTTGCCTGCGGCGCGGGCCTTGGCCCGGGCGAGGATCGCGGCGGCCGCAGCGGGCAGCGCGGGTTTCACATCGGGCGCCGGAGCCGGTGTGCGACGTGCATCACGTTCGGCTTCACGGCGTGCAAGGCGAACGGCGCGTGCGCGAAAGCGTTCGCGTGCGGCCCAGGCGGTGCGCAGGTCATGTTGTGCCCGCAGCAGCCTTTGCGGCAGCTCCGGGTGGTCGGGCAGCAGGCGTGCGTCGGCATCCGCAGCGATGTAGTCCATCAGGCCGTTCTGCAGGGCACCATCGAGATCGTCTGCCTGGACCCGGGCAAACAGCTGCACGGGGTTGGGTCGGGATGCCATGCGATCAGCGATTCTGGAAGGCCGGCGGGCGGCGCTGCAGGAACGCGCTGGTACCTTCGCGCATGTCTTCGGTGGCGAACAGCAGGCCGAACTGCGCGCTTTCATACTCCAGGCCGGCTTCCAGGCTGCATTCGCCGCCCACGTGCACGGCATCGAGCAGGCCGCGCAGAGCCAGCGGCGCCGAGCGTGCCAGCTGCCTGGCGACGTCCTGCACGCGGTTGTCGAGTTCGGCTACCGGCACCACCTGGTTGACAATGCCCAGCGCGAGGGCGCGTTCGGCATCGATGGGGGCGCCCAGCAGGCACAGTTCCAGGGTGGTGGCGCGGCCGCACAGGCGCAGCAGCCGCTGGCTGCCGCCGAAGCCCGGGATCAGCCCCAGGTTGATCTCCGGCTGGCCGACCTTGGCGGTATCGGCGGCGATGCGAAGGTGGCAGGCCATGGCCAGCTCCAGCCCACCGCCGAGCGCGAAGCCGTTGACGCGGGCGATGACCGGCTTGGGCATGCGCTCGATCCGGCGCATCAGGGCCTGGCCAAGCAGCGAGAAATCACGTCCCTGAACCGCGCTGAGGGTGTTCATCTCGGCGATGTCTGCTCCGGCTACGAAGGCCTTGGTGCCGGCGCCAGTCAGCACCACCACGCGGACGTCCGGATCGGCCGCTGCCGCGCTGAACGCCTCGGCCAGGGCCTGCAGGGTGGCTGCATTGAGGGCGTTGAGCTTTTCCGGGCGCTGCACGGTGAGGGTGCGGATGGCACCGTCATCGGTCGCGGCGACGGGCGGGTCGGCGGGGGCTGAGGCCACGGAAAGCTCCTGGAACGTTAAAAAAAAGTGAGATTGAACTCCTGAAACGCAGGTGGGTCAAAGCCTGCGTGGTCAGTAGCGGTTACACGTTGTGGCCGGTATCCTAACCCGTCGCCTCAGGGCGGCGCAGAACGTCCCTGAGTTACCACCCCTGGAGAACTGTTTGATGAAGTTGCGTTCTATCGCGGTCGCCGTCGCGGCCCTGGCCCTGACGGGCAATGCCCTCGCCCAGGACGTCGCGTCCGAAAAGGGCAAGCTGAGCTATTACTTCGGTTACGACTACGGCAACAACCTGGCGGAGCTGACCGGTCGTGGTGAGCAGCTGGACATCAACTCGGTGGTGAAGGGCCTGCAGGACGCCTACGCCAAGAAGCAGCCGGCGATCACCGCCGAGCAGCTGAAGCCGGCCGTTGAAGCGTTCCAGAAGCGCGAGCAGGGCCGTGCCCAGGCCGCCAAGGCCGAGTACGAAAAGGCTGCTGCTGAAAACAAGACCAAGAGCGACCAGTTCGTTGCGGCCAACAAGGCCAAGGCGGGCGTGCAGTCGCTGCCGAGCGGTGTGCAGTATCGCGTGATCGAAGCCGGCAAGGGCGCCAAGCCGACCCAGGCCAGCACCGTGCAGCTGGAAGTGGCCGGTCCGTACCCGTTTGGCCAGCGTCCGGCCGAAGCGCGTCCGGCCCAGCAGATTCCGTCGATCAAGGTCAGCGAAGTCGAAATGAAGGCCATGCGCGAGACCCTGCTGCAGATGCCGGCAGGCTCGAAGTGGGAAATCACCCTGCCGCCGGACCAGGCGTACGGCGCCGACCCGCGTACCGGTTTCCCGCCGAACGTGGCGGTGCAGTTCGAAGTGAAGCTGGTCAGCGTCAAGTAAGTCGAAGCAACATCACTGCACTGCAGGCAACGCGCCGGTGGCTTCCACCGGCGCGTTTCTGTTTGTGCATCCCGCGACGATCACGCACCTTCGTGATCGTCCCCAACTGCAGCCATTCGCGCTACTGTTGCAGGGTGCAAACTACGGAAGAACCGGCGCGTGTTGTCGCAAGCCCCTGCATTGGAGTGTGCAAGCTGGATCACAACCGGCTGTGCGCCGGGTGCGGGCGGCATATCGATGAAATCGCAGGGTGGTCGTCGATGAGCGACCGAGAACGCAGCAGCATCCTGCATCGCGTGCAGCCCCTGCGCGAACAACTGCGGCAGTCGCTGCGCGGATCACTGGCCGACCACGAACGCCTGCTGCGCGCGCTGCATCCGCTGGCCCAACCGCCGCAGGGCGATGGCTGGAACCGCAGTGAACTGAGTGACCTGCTGCCGCCCGGCCCGCCGGTGGAAGCCGCGGTGCTGGCCGGCATCGTGCCGCGTGCTGGCGGTGCCCAGGTCATCCTGACCCGCCGCACCGAGACCCTGCGCACCCATGGTGGCCAGGTCGGCTTCCCGGGCGGACGCACCGAACCGGACGACCGCGATGCGCTGGCAGCCGCACTGCGCGAGAGCCAGGAAGAAATCGCGCTGGCACCGGGCCAGGTGCAGGCGCTGGGCTACCTCGATCCGTTCGTGACCATCACCGGTTACCGGGTGACCCCGGTGGTGGCGGTGGTCGATCCGGATTTCGTGCCGGTGCCGCAGCCCAGCGAGGTGGCCGAGGTGTTCGAGGTGCCGCTGGACTACCTGATGGCTGCCGAAAACCTGCGCCAGGTCGAGATCAACCATCGCGGCCGCCTGCGCCATGTCCTCGAATACGGCTGGCCTGGCCAGCGCATCTGGGGCGCGACCGCCGCCATCCTCTACAACCTGCGTCGCCGCCTGGAGCAAGTGCAATGAAGCCGATCGATCCGCCGTGGACCACCCTGGTCGATGTCGCCACGCTGGCTGCCGCCCTCGATGGCGACGTGCGCGTGGTCGATGCCCGTGCCACCGCCAGCACCGCCGTGCGCGTGGTGGATGCGCGCGCCGGGCTGGCTGACCCGCAGGCCGGGGCAGGGCAGTACGCGGCCGGGCATATCCCGGGTGCGATCCATGCCGATCTCAACCAGGATCTTTCCGACCTGCGCCGCAGTGGCCATGGCCGCCATCCGCTGCCCGACAGCGACACCTTCGCCGCGCGTGTGGGCCAGTGGGGCATCGGGCCGGACACCCAGGTCGTGGTCTACGACGGCAGCGACGGCAGCATGGCGGCCGCCCGCCTGTGGTGGCTGCTGCGCCTGATCGGCCACAGCCGGGTCGCCGTGCTCGACGGCGGCATTGCTGCCTGGCAGGCCGCGGGCCACGCGCTGGCCACAGGCCACAGCGAGGTGACCGCGCAGCCCCCGTATCCGGGCCGCTTCGACACCACACAGGTGGCATCGGCCGACGAAATCGCCGCGCGCCTCAAGCACGCCCCCGGCTGGCTGGTGGACGCCCGCGCCGGCGAGCGTTTCCGCGGCGAGGTCGAGCCGCTGGACCCGGTGGCCGGCCACGTGCCCGGCGCGGTCAACCGCCCGTTCGCCCTGAACGTCCTCGACGGCCGCCTGCGCGACCCGCAGGAACTGCGCGCCGAACTGCAGGGCGTGATCGGCAGCCAGGACCCCGAGCGCGTCGTGCTGATGTGCGGATCCGGCGTGACCGCCTGCCACCTGCTGCTGGCGATGGAAAGCGCCGGCCTGAGCGGCGCCCGCATCTACGCCGACTCCTGGAGCGGCTGGGTCAGCGACAGCACCCGCCCGGTCGCCACCGGCGCCTGAGCCGCGCGGGGTCGGATCCGTTTCCCAACGGGAAACGGCTCTGACCCTATCGGCCCGGTAGCCGTGCAAGGCGCAGTCGAGCGCGGCTCGACTCTACAAAAGCGCATTTCGATTGATTCGACCCCGTGCCGACCAACGGTCGGCACCCACCATCAACAGCAGGTTCCGACAGATCGCGGGAAACTGTCGAAGGCAGGGTGGGTCCGGTTGAGGGGGTATGAGCGGCATGGATGCCGCGACCAAGCCCCCATGGACGGGTTTACGGCGCCCCCCTCAACCGGATCCACCCTGCCTCCCCTCAGGAAGCCAGCTTCTGCTGTTGCCCTGGCGTCTGCAGGTGCAGGGCGCAGCCCTGCAAACCCTCACTCCAACCCTTGCAGCGGCACCTTCGCCAGCACCCGCGCCCATGGAAACAACGGCCCCGGATCCCGCTTGCGCGCCACCGTCAGCCCCGCATCATCACTGGCCGGCAGCCGCTCCAGATCCAGCTGGTCGTGCCCGGCAATGCGCTGCAGCGACGGATACCGTGCCACCAGCGCCAGCAGCAGCGCCTCCAGCGCCACCAGCTGCGCCTCCGTATACGGCTCGTCCATCGCCTGGTGGCGGCTGTCGAACCAGTGCGGGTAGCGGCCGGTGTTGACCAGCTCGATGCCCACCGTATCGGCGTTCATGCCGCGCACGTGGTGGGCGATCCGCTCCGGCGCCACGTACTGCACCATGCTGCCGTCGCGGTCGATGTAGAAATGCCCGCTGTTGCCCGCGCCGCTGTCATACAGCACGCGCTCGCCATACTCGCGGGCCATCGCCAGGTCCGGCAGCTCGGTGCAGTGGATCACCACCATCCGCAGGCTGTCGGCATCACGCAGGGGCAGGCGGTCGTGGTAGGGCAGGGGCTGCAGCTGCAGGCCGGGCAGGAGCGGGGTGGGCATGCGGCGATGCTAGCATTGCAGGATGAACCTGCCTTCCCGATCGACGTTGAACCGCTCCCTGGGAGCGCATGCATGAGCCGCGGCCACTGCATCCTGTCCCACGGCTTCGAGAGCGGCCCGGAGGCCACCAAGGTCACCGCCCTGGCCGAGGTTGCCGAGCGGCTGGGCTGGACCCACGAGCGCCCCGACTACACCGACCTGGACGCGATGAGCGAGATCAGTCGCGTCGGCGACGTGCGCACCCGCCTGCAGCGGCTGGTCGAGCGTGCCGCCGCGGCCGCTGCGCAGGGCCCGGTGGTGCTGGCCGGGTCCAGCCTGGGCGCCTACATTTCCGGCATCGCCTCGCTGCAGGTGCCGGTGGCCGGCCTGTTCCTGATGGTGCCGCCCACCACCATGGGCCCGATGCCGGCGCTGGACGCCGCTGCCGTGCCGACCACGGTGGTCCAGGCCTGGCATGACGAGGTGGTACCGGCCGCCGGGGTCATCGCCTGGGCGCAGGCGCGCTCGGCGCAGCTGCTGCTGGTGGACGACGGCCACCGCCTGGAACGTCACGTAGAGGCCTCCGCGCAGGCCTTCGAGCGCCTGCTGCGCCAGCTGTGAAGCCCGGGCGCACGGCGCGCCCGCCCGCTTTGACTACAATGGCAGCCCCGCCGCCCCCGGCGCGGGCCTGCCGGCCGTGTCCACGGCCCTCCTTTCCGACTGGCCCGGCCCCCGTGCCGCGCCCGACCACCTGCGAACCGATCCCGTGAAATTCTTCGTCTCCTGCGCCAAGGGCCTGGAATACCTGCTTGCCGATGAACTGTCGGCCCTGGGCCTTGGCAAGGCCACCGCCACCATTGCCGGCGTCAACGCCGAAGGCGAACTGGAGCAGGCGCTGCGGATCGTCATGTGGTCGCGCCTGGCCAGCCGCGTGCTGTGGCCGATCGACGCGTTCGAGTGCCCGGACGAGCAGGCCCTCTACGACGGCGTGCGCGCGCTGCCGTGGCACGAGCACATCAAGCCGGAGATGACCCTGGCGGTGGACGCCCACGTGTCCGGCGACAAGATCACCCATGCGCGCTTTGCCGCGCAGCGGATCAAGGACGCCATCGTCGACCGCATGCGTGACGAAGGCCTGGAACGCCCCTCGGTCAACACCGACCTGCCCGACGTGCGCGTGAACCTGTCGCTGCGCAAGGGCCGTGCCTCGCTGTCGATCGATCTCGGCGGCGGCTCGCTGCACCGCCGTGGCTGGCGAGGCGCCGCCCACGAGGCGCCGCTGAAGGAAAACCTGGCCGCCGCACTGCTGCTGCGCGCGCAGTGGCCGCGCCTGCACGCCGCCGGTGGTGGCCTGCTGGACCCGATGTGCGGCAGCGGCACGCTGCTGATCGAAGGCGCGCTGATGGCCGCCGACGTCGCCCCCGGCCTGATGCGCCATGGCAGCCTGCCGCCGAGCCGCTGGCTGGGTTTCGACAAGGCCGCCTGGAAGGCGATCCAGAGTGAAGCGCGTGATCGCGAAGCCGCTGGCCTGGCCGCACTGAAGCCGGTCATCCACGGCAGCGACATCGACCCGGTGGCCATCCAGGCCGCCCGCGAGAATGCCGAAGTGGCCGGCGTGGCCCACGCCATCCGCTTCACCCGCGCCGACGTGGCCGATTTGGCCGCGCCGGAACAGGAGATCGGTGCGGTGGTCTGCAACCCGCCGTACGACGAGCGCCTGGCCGCCGATCCGGCGCTGTACCGCGCGCTGGGCAATGCGCTGCAGAAGGCCGTGCCGCAGTGGCGCGCGAGCCTGCTGTGCGGCAACGACGAACTCGCTTTCGCCACCGGCCTGCGCGCCGGCAAGAAGTACCAGATGTTCAACGGTGCGCTGGAATGCGCGCTGATCGTCTGCGACCCGATCGCCGTGCCGGGCCGCGACCCGGCGCAGCCGCGCGAACTGAGCGAAGGCGCGCAGATGGTGGCCAACCGCCTGCGCAAGAACCTGAAGAAGTTCAAGAGCTGGCGCGCGCGCGAGGACATCACCTGCTTCCGCGCCTACGATGCCGACCTGCCGGAGTACGCGGCGGCCATCGACGTCTATGAAGAAGACGGTGGCCAGCGCCGCACCTTCCTGCACGTGCAGGAATACGCTGCACCGGCCGCGATTCCGGAAAACGACGTGCGCCGTCGGCGCAACGAACTGCTGGCCGCCGCGCGCGAAGTGTTCGGCGTGCCGCCGGAGCAGGTGTCGATGAAGTCGCGCGAGCGCGGCAAGGGCGGCAGCAAGTACGGCCGCTTCGAGCAGCGCGACGAGTTCATCGTGGTGCGTGAGAACAACGCGCTGCTGCAGGTGAACCTGTTCGATTACCTCGATACCGGTCTCTTCCTGGACCACCGTCCGCTGCGCCGGATGATGGCCGAGCAGGTGCGTGGCAAGCGCTTCCTCAACCTGTTCTGCTACACCGGCGTGGCCAGTGTGCAGGCGGCGGTGGCCGGCGCGGCCAGTACCACCAGCGTCGATCTGTCGGCGACCTATCTGCAGTGGTGCTACGACAACCTGGCGCTGAACGGCCAGGGCGGCAACCAGCATCTGCTGGTGCAGGCCGATGCGATGGCATGGCTGGAAGGCGACCGTGGCCAGTACGACGTGATCTTCTGCGATCCGCCGACGTTCTCGAACTCGGCCCGTGCCGACGACTTCGACGTGCAGCGCGAACAGGTGAAGATGCTGCGTGCCGCGGTGGCGCGCCTGGCGCCGGGCGGCGTGCTGTATTTCTCCAACAACTTCCGCCGCTTCAAGCTGGAAGAAAACGCCATCGCCGAGTTCGCCCAGTGCCGCGAGATCACCGCGCGCACGATTGGCCCGGACTTCGAGCGCAACGCGCGCATCCACCGCGCGTGGGAACTGAAGCGCCTGGGCTGACCGGTACCTGGGGGTCGGATCCCTTGCGCGGTGCGCAATGGATCCGGTCCCGGTAGCGCCGGGCCATGCCCGGCGTAGATCCACGCCATGCGTGGATGGCCCTACAACACCAGCAACCGACCCGGGGCGTGGGCCAACGGCCAATGCCCTTGTTCGTACAACGCGATCACTGGCTCCCAGTGCGCCGGCAGGCCAAGGTGTAATTCCAGCAACCGCTGCCGCCCGGCGAACATCGCCGCATCGCGTGCAACCTGGTGCAGGTCATGCGCGCCGCAGCGCAGGGCCGGCAGATCGGAGGCGGACAGGACGCGCATCAGGGTGCGGTTGAGTTCGCGGCGGGGTTCGGCCAGCTCGGCGGGGCGCGGCAATGCGCCATGGAACGGATCCGGATCGCCCAGCGTTACCGGCATCCATTCGAAGTCATCGGCATCAATGGCCTGCAACGCTTGCGTCAGGGATGCTACGGGAACGATGTCTGAGGTTGCCGGCAATTCTTCGCCCAAGCGGGAAAAGAAGCGGATTCCAGCAATCCGTTGCAGCAGGGCAGTTGATTCCATATCAGGAATTGTAGGCCGGTAGCGCCGGGCCATGCCCGGCGTGGACCCACGCCATGCGTGGATGCGCGGTGCCTGGATGGGGTCAGAGTCCTTGCGCGGCGCGCAAGGGGTCCGACTCCGACTGCCGGCTTACAGAAACGCCACCAACAGGCCGAGAACCGGCAGCGCGATGGCCAGCGGTGCGATCCACGTCTGCCGGTACGGGTACAGGCCAAATGCCAGCGGCACGCCAGCCAGGGTCAGCGCACCCAGCCACAGCACCGGGCCCATCGCCCAGCCATGGTCGACCACGCACAGCGCGAACGCGACCGTCAGCAGCGCCCAGCCCAGCACGCGCCACTGTGCGCGCCGTGCCGGCGTCGCGGCGGCCTTGCCGTGCAGGTCCTGCTGGTGCTTTTCCATCGCCAGCGACAGCGCGGTGAACGCGGAGAAGGACAGGGTCAGGGCCAGCAGGATCATGCGCCGGCCTCCGCTTCGGTAGCCGCAGGCGCAGCCGGTACCTTGGTGGCTGCAGCCGCCGCTGCGCGCATCTTTTTTTCGGCCGCGCTCAGCGGCGGCGTCCAGCGCTGCATGCGCCGGCCGCACATCGCCAGCATCGCGCCGAAGGCGAGCATCGACAGATCGAAACCCGCCAGCACCCAATCGCCACTGAGCAGGGTCGCGCCCAGGTGCGCGTGGGTGGTCAGTGCATTGACGACCGGCACCAGCGCGAAGGCGGCCGCGCCGATGTACAGCTGCCACACCCACATCATCCGCTTGGGCCAGATGAAGGCCGCCAGCAGAGCGGCGCCCCAAGCGTAGAAGAACACGTTGGCCTCGGCATTCGAGCGCTCGGCCATCTCCAGCGGCAGCAGGCGGTTGCCCCAGAAGTAGGCGGCAAACGCGATCGGCAGGCCGGCCACGGCGCCGATGTTCAGCGCATCGACCAAGCGCAGGCCGAAGCCGATGCGGCAACTTTTGGCATGCTTGGGCCGTTCCTTCACCGCCCACAGCACCACGCCGCTGGCCACCATCAGGCAGCCGGTCAGGCCGGACAGGAAGAACAACGCGCGCAGGCCCCAATCAGCGAAGCGGGCCAGGTGCAGGCCATACATCACGCCACGGGTGGCGGTTGCGGCGCCGGAAGGCGGGCTCTCCTGCAGCAGCGCACCGCTGGCCATGTCATAGCGAAGCGCCGGGGTATCGGTGGACAGCCGCTTGCCGTCGCGCTGGCGGATGTCGATGACCGCGTTGGCGGCGCCCGGGTTGGTCACGGTGAAGCCCGCCACTTCCACGCCCTTCCAGTGTGCGCGCGCGCTGTCCAGCAGTTGCGCGATCGGCAGCGGCGGCGCGCGGCCCTCGGCCGGTGCGCTCACCTCGGGCATGCCACCGAAGGCTTCGGCGAAGAACTTGTCCTCGTCATGCGGGTAGGCCACTTTCACGCCCCACGGCAGGTACATGATCATCAGGGTGACGATGCCGGTGTAGGTGATCATCGCGTGGTAGGGCAGGGCCATCACCGCGCTGACGTTGTGGAAATCCAGCCACGACCGCAGGCCCTTGTTCTTGCGGAAGGTGAAGAAGTCCTTGAAGATTTTCTTGTGGGTGATGACGCCGGTGATGATCGCCACCAGCATGAACATCGCGCAGAAGCCCACCAGGTAGCGCGCCCAGTACACCGGGATGTAGTGCAGGTCGAAATGCAGGCGGTAGAAGAAGTCACCGCCACGGGTATCGCGCGCCTTCAGTTCGCCGCCGGTGTTCGGGTCCAGCGTTGCATCGCCGAACGCACCGCGACGGCCCTTGGACGGATCGGCCTGGCCGGCGGGCACGCGCCAGAACGTGCTCATCGCCGGGTTGCGCGGCTGCGGCAGCGTCACATACCACATCTCGGCGTTGCCAGCCTTGTCATGCAGGAAATCGATGGCGCGCTGCGCGGCTACGTCGGTGCTGACCCTGGCGCTGGGCAGCTCCGGGCGCATCCAGCGGCTGATCTCCTCGCGGTAGTAGCTGGCGGTGCCGGCCATGAAGATCAGCAGCAGCAGCCAGCCGACCAGCAGGCCGGTCCAGGTGTGCAGCCAGGCCATCGACTGGCGGAATCCGTTCTTCATGCCCAGGCCCCCAGCAGGCGCGACGCGGTGGCCAGCAGCAGGGTGGGGCCGAGGATGCCGACCCAGGCGCGCAGTGCGCTGCGCGTGGCGAAGGCCCACAACGCGGCGCAGGCGGCGACCACGATGGCCAGCAGCATGCCGGTCAGCACGGCCTGGCCACGCGCGGCGGGCAGGGCCACGGCGCAGAACACGCTGGTCATCGAGGCCAGCGCGTAGCCACCGAAGATCGCGGCCAGGGAACGGGACAGCACTCCCCAGCGTTCGCTGGCGAAGAAGGTGCTGAGGCGGGAGCTGGCAAGTTCGGGCGAGCGGTCCACGGCGGTCCTGCAGGTTCGTTGGAAGAAAGGCCGGCGCACCGAAGCGCGCCGGGGTTGGCCATCCATGGCCGGGCGCCGGTCGCAGAACCGGCGCCATCCATCAGGGCGTCAGAGCTTCCAGCGCAGGGTCATGGTGACGTTGCGCGGTTCACCCCAGTACACGCCGTTGTAGAAACCGACGTTGCTGTGATACTTCTTGTCCAGCAGGTTGCTGATGTTGAGCTGGGCGCTGAAGTTCTCGTTGAAGCGGTAGCCGCCGGCCAGGTTCAGCAGGTAGAACGCGTCCTGGCGGATACGCGCACTTTCGGTGCGGCCGCTGGTCAGGTAGTCGGCTGCCGGCTTGACGCTGGCGCGCCAGATGCGGCTCTGCCAGGTAGCACCGCCGCCCAGCCAGAAGCGGCCATCGATGCCGCCCGGGCGCCAGCTGGCGTTGAGGCGGAAGGTGTCCTGCGGGGTGGTGCTGTTCTGTACGACGCCGGCCTGGCTGCGGCTGACGGCGTGGGCAAAGCCCGCCGAGAGGTTCCAGCTTTCGCCGAGACTGCCCTGTGCCTCCACTTCCCAGCCGTGCACCTTGTTGCCCTTGCCGGTGGAGCGGTAGGCCTGGGTGCCATCCGGAAGCGAATTCAGCGGCACCGAATCATCGACCTCGGCCACGTTGTCCTTCTCGCCCTCGAAAATCGCCGCCGAGGCATTCAGCAGGCCGTCGAAGAACTCGGCCTTCAGGCCGCCTTCGTACATCTTGCCGACCACCGGCTCCAGGTAGCTGCCGTTCTTGTCGCGGTAGTTCTGCGGCGCGAAGATGTCGGTGTAGCTGGCATAGGCGCTGAGCACGCGGTTGAAGTCGTACACCACGCCGGCGTACGGCGTGGTCTGGTCCTTGGGCTTGTAGCCGGTGCGCGTGGTGCCGGTGCGGTCGCCGCTGCTGTCGTAGCTGTAGCGCCAGGTCTTGGTTTCCCAGGTGCCGTAGCGCACGCCGGCCACCACCAGCAGCGGGTCGGCCAGGCGCAGGCGGGTAGCCACGTAGGCCGCCTGCTGGCGCAGCTCATCCTGCGAACCCAGGTAGCCCGGACGGGTCACCGACAGCGGCGCGACATCGCCGGTCCAGTTCCGCCAGTCGGGCACCTGGGCGTAACTGGCGGGGGAGGGGTCGATGGAGGCCGCCGGGTACGCGCCCTTGCGCACCGACTGGCCTGCGCCGAACACCACTTCCTGGGTGTGGCCGAACAGTTCGAAGCTGCCGGTGGCGTTGACGTCCGCCACATCCATCGTGCTGTCTTCAACGAAGTTGCCGATGTAGGCGAGCACGCCGGTGCCATCGGCACGCGGGTAGCCCTGTGCGCCATACCAGACCGCGCCATCGGTGTTGCGTTTGGCGCGGCTGATCGCGCCCTTCACCGACCAGTGGCTGCCCAGCTGCTGTTCCAGCCGCGCGAAGGTGGTCTTCTCGATGATCGGCCAGCTGCTCCACGACGCGGAGAGGTTGGTCGAGCGCGGCAGGTTGGCCGGCGTGCCATCCGGGCCCCAGTACGGCACCACGCCCCAGGTCACGCCGCGGGTATGCGGCGACTGGTACTCGTAACCCACTTCGAACAGCGTGCTGTCGGTCAGGTCGGCCTGGACGATGCCGTAGAACACGTCCTTGTCCAGCTGGTAGACATCACGGAACGAATCGCTCTGCTGCTTGGCGGCGACCACGCGCGCGCGGATGCGGCCGTCCCAGGCGATCGGGCCGCCCAGATCGGCTTCCAGGCGCTGGTTGCCCCAGCGGCCCAGGGTCAGGTTGGCACCCATCTGGAAGGTGTCGGTCGGGCGCTTGCGCACCATGCTGATGGTGCCGGACGGATCACCGGCGCCGGTGGTCAGGCCGGTGGCACCGCGGATCACTTCGATGCGTTCGTAGATCACGTTGTCGGTGTTGGTCTTGATCGACCCACCAAACGTGTTGAGCATGCCGTCGATCTGGAAATTGGTGATGTTGTAGCCGCGCGAGACGTAGTTGATGCGCTCGCTGTCGGTGACCGCCACATGCACGCCGGTGACCTGGCCCATCACATCGGACAGCGAGAACAGGCCCATGTCATCCAGGCGCTGGCGGGTAATGACGGTGACCGATTGCGGCGTCTCGCGCAGCGACAGGTCCAGCTTGGTCGCACTGCGCGCGTTCTTGACCGTATAGCCGTTCGCGATCTCGCCGTCAGCGGTCACCTTCACCGTATCCAGCGTGCGCGCATCGGCAGCGGACGGCGCATCGGCGTGGGCCAGCGGGGCACACAACAGCGTGGCCAGGGCCAGCGCCAAGGGTGAAACGACGGGAATGTTCGGTCGGGCCATGCAGTGCGATTCCATGCAGGAGAAAAACATCAGCGATGGAATCCATGCGTGCGGGCGCTTGCGCGGAATTGCGCGACCCGAGGCAACTCCCATCGCCACGCGCTGACGGCCAGGGCCGTCGGCGCACGAGGAGCCGGGGATGTACACGGGCGGAAGCGCGGTGGGGGCGCCGGGTGGCTGAGCGTACAACCGATCAGTAAATGATAGGCATTCGCATTTCGTTAATCAAGCACGGATTGGCCGGGGCGTGGGGGCCCACCTTCAGCGCGACGCGCAGGCGCGGGTGACGTCGTCGTTGAGCTGCCGCTGCGGCGTGCGCGTGCCGAACCACTCGGCCATCTCGCGGCGCGCACGCGCTTTGTCGCAGGCTTCGGCGTTGCTGGCGGCCTCGATGACCGTGCCGGAACCCTGTGGCGCACTGCGGCCGGCATTGGCCTGCAGCTGACGGCGGGCATCGCGGAGCTCACGGTCGACCCGCTCCGATTCCTGCCAGCTCAGCTTGGGATCACGCACGATCGGCCGGGTTACGCCCGTATCCTGCCCGCTCGGGCAGGGCAGCGTCTGGTAGACGGTACGACCGCCATCGTTGCACTTGTACACACGCTGCGCGCACGCATCACCGGCCGCCGCCAGCAATGGCAGCAACACCCATATCCTTCGCATGAATCCCCCCACGGGCCACCCTGGCCCGCATGGCGCGGGAGCATAAGGAGTGTGACCCCAGTCGCGCAACATGCCGCCGCCTTCGGCCAGACATGGGGTCAGAGCCCGTTGCGCAGCAACGGCATCCGACCCCGTGCCGACCAACGGTCGGCACCCACCATAAGCAGCAGGTTCCAAACAGATCGCGGGAAACTGTCGAAGGCGGGGTGGGTCCGGTTGAGGGGGTGTGAGCCGCATGGGCCCGAGGCAAGCCTCGGGCGGGTTGGGCAGGACGCCCAACCCCGGTCTTGCCGTGTGCGCAGGACAGCGCACACGAGCAAGCTGCGACCAAGCCCCTATGGATGGGCTTACGGCGTCCCCCTCAACCGGACCCACCTCGCCAACCCACGGAATGCAGGCTTTGGCCGTTGCTTCTGCTGTTGCCGGCAAGCGGCCGGCACTACCGCGGGTGCAGGGCGCACCCCTGCCAAGCAATCATCAAAATTTGAACAGCACCGTTGCCGCATGCAGCAGCACGCCAATCAACCCACCCACCAGCGTGCCGTTGAACCGGATGAACTGCAGGTCGCGGCCGACGCTCAGTTCCAGCTGCTCGACCAGGTGCCGTTCGTCCCAGCCCTTCACCGTCTGCGCGATGTGCGTGGTCACCCCCTCGCGCAGGCGCTCGGTCAGGCGCTGCGCACCCTCCAGCAGATGCTGGTTGAGCGCACCGCGCAGCGCGGGGTCGCTCTGCAGCGTCGAACCCAGCGACGCCAGGCTGCGCTGCAGATGGCCGACCAGTGCCGAATCCTCGCGCTGCAGATCCGCGCGCAGGCTGGCGTGGATGCGCGCCCACAGCCCCTGCACGTACTCCTGCAGGGCCGGATGGTCGATCATTTCCTGCTTCAGCTGCTCGATGCGCTCGGCCAGCGCCGGGTCTTCGCGCAGGCGCTGCACGTAGTTGCCCAGCCAGGCCTCGTAATCCTGCCGCAACGGATGCTGCGGCTCGGCCAGGACCTGCTGCAGCTCCTCCAGCACCGCCCCCGCCAGCCGCTCGGCCAGGCTGTCGCCGATCTCGTCGATCGGCTTGATCCAGTTCACCGTGTTCGACAGCGTCGGCCACTCTCGCTGGATGTAGCGCACGATCAACTGCGAGGCGCGTTCCTTCACTTCCGGTTGTTCCAGCCAGCGGCCGAGCCGCTGCAGGCCCTCGTCCAGCACGCGCTGGTGGCGGCCATCGGCGGTCAGCAGGGCCAGCAGTTCGCCAGCGGTGGAGGCCGCGTTCCACTGTCGCAGCTGCTGCACGACGAAGCTGTGCAGCTGCCGGCGTACGGCACCTTCGTCGAAGAAATCCAGGGCCTGCAGCGCCCAGCCACGGGCCATGTCGGCCAGCATGCGCGAACGTGCCGGATCGGCCAGCCAGCTGCCGAGACGGCTGGCGGGGTCGAAGACCTGCAGCTTGGCCAGCAGCACGCCCGGCTCCAGAAACTGGTCGCGCACGAACAGGGCCAGGCTGTCGCCGATGCGTTCCTTGCTGCGCGGGATGATCGCCGTGTGCGGAATGGGCAGGCCCATCGGCCGCCGGAACAGCGCCACCACCGCGAACCAGTCGGCCAGCGCGCCGACGGCGGCAGCCTCGCAGAAGGCCGACACCCAGGCCCAGCCGCCGCGCTCGCCCTGCCAGTGGCTGACCGCGAACCCGGCCAGCATCAACAGCAGCAGGCCGAGGGCGATGGCTTTCAGGCGTCGCAGCTGCGCGCGACGCGGATCAATGGCAGACGTCATGGGGGGAGTCTACCTGCAGCACGGTGACGCTGATCTGTAGAGCCGAGCCCACGCTCGGCTGCTTTTGCCGCGGTGCACGGCAGCCGAGCATGGGCTCGGCTCTACAGGGGCGCGTCTTCCCATCGGTAGCGCCGGGCCATGCCCGGCGGCATGCTTACAGCCCGTCAAGCTGCTTGCGCAGCGCGGCCAGCTGCGCGCGCAGGGTATCGTTCTCGCGGGTCAGGGCGACCACACGGCGGCGCAGCGCCGGGGCGTCCTCGCCCAGCTGCTCCAGTGCGGACAGCACTTCGGCATCGCGGCTGGCGACCTCGTCCTCGGTGGGCTCGTCGAAATCCATCTCGGCCGCTTCAGGCTTCGGTGCGCGCGGCTTGCGCTTGGATTCGCGCACGCGCTTGGCCGCCTGCTTCAGTTCGTCCTTGCCACCGGCGGCGGCCGCGCGCTGCTCCTCTTCCGGCAGGTCGGCCACGGCCGCAGCCGCGCTGATCGAGATCACGCCGGCCTTCACCGCTTCCACCACCTCGGCCGCGGCCTGGGCGTGGATCCGCTCGATCATGCCGACCTGGCTGGTGCTCAGCTTGGCTTCGCGGGCCAGTTCGGCGCGGCTGACCTTCGAAGCCGGTTCCCACGGTGGGCTGTCTTCGCCTGTGTCGTCGGCCGGTTCGGCCGTACCGTCGCTCTCGCGCTGCAGCTGCGCCTGTTCCACCTGCTTGCGGGCAGACAGGATGTCGCGCTTGCGCAGGGCCAGCACGCCGCGCTGGAAGTCGGACACGCTGCGGCGGCCCAGGTGCTGCTCGATCATCCACAGGTGCACGTCTTCCATACTTTGGAAGCGGGTGTTCTGCACGGTGTTGAACGGCAGGCCGTGCTTCTGGCAGATGCCGAAGCGGTTGTGGCCGTCCACCAGCACATCACCCCACAGCACCAGTGCGTCGCGGCAGCCCTCGGCCAGGATGCTGCGCTCCAGCGCGTCATGTTCGTCCGCGGTCAGCGGGTCGATGTAGGCCTTCAGTTCTTCTTTGACGACGATGTCCATGGGCACGGCAACAGTCAGGAGCGGAACCGACCATTGTACCTGCTCCCCGCCGCCGTCCCGGCCTCAGGCGGTGGCCCGGATCATCTCGCCCAGGGTGCCGGTGATCTGGTCGATCTGCGTCCTGTCCACGATCAGCGGCGGCGACAGGGCGATGATGTCGCCGGTGCAGCGCACCAGCAGGCGGCCATCGTGGAAGCAGCGCCGGTAGACCTCGTAGCCGCGGGCGCCGGCGGCATCGCGGCGCGGCGCCAGCTCGACCGCGCCGACCAGGCCGAAGTTGCGGATGTCCACCACGTTCGGCAGCCCCTGCAGGGCATGCAGGCGCTCCTGCCAATACTCGCCCAGCTCGATGGCGCGCTCGAACAGGCGCTCCTCGGCGTGGATGTCCAGGGTGGCCAGGGCGGCCGCGCAGGCCAGCGGGTGGCCCGAATAGGTATAGCCATGGAACAGCTCGATGGCCTGCGCCGGGCCCTGCATGAAACTGGCATGCACCGCCTCGCCCACCAGCACCCCGCCCAGCGGTACCGCGCCGTTGCTGACGCCCTTGGCGAAGGTCAGCAGGTCCGGGATGATCCCGAAGCGCTGCGCGGCGAAGGGCATGCCGACCCGGCCGAAGCCGGTGATGACCTCGTCGAACACCAGCAGGATGCCGTGCTGGTCGCAGATCTCGCGCAGGCGCTGCAGGTAGCCGGGGGAGGGCAGGATCACACCCGCCGAGCCAGCCACAGGCTCGACGAACACGGCGGCGATCGTAGACGCATCGTGCAGCGCGATCAGGCGTTCCAGATCGTCGGCCAGTTCGGCGCCGTGGCGCGGCAGGCCCTTGCTGAACGCGTTGCGCTCCAGGTCCAGGGTGTGGCGCAGGAAGTCGACGCCGCCCAGCTGGAGGCCGAACTGCCGGCGGTTGTTGGGCAGGCCGCCGAGCGCCATGCCGCCGAAGCCGACCCCGTGGTACGCCTTTTCGCGGCTGATGAAGCGGGTGCGCTGGCCCTCGCCACGCAGGCGGTGGTGGGCCAGCACGATCTTCATCGCGGTATCCACCGCCTCCGAGCCGGAGCTGGTGAAGAACACGTGGTTGAGCCCGGCCGGCGCCAACGCGGCCAGCCGCTGGGCGAGGGCAAACGCGGGTGGCGAACCCATCTGGAAGGCGGGCGAATAGTCGAGCGTGGCCGCCTGGTCGGCGATGGCCTGGACGATGCGCGGCCGCGCGTGACCTGCGTTGCAGCACCACAGGCCAGCGGCGCCATCGAGGATGCTGCGCCCGTCGATGTCCTCATAGTGCATGCCCTCGGCACGCACCAGCATGCGGGGGGCGCCCTTGTACTGGCGGTTGGCGGTGAACGGCATCCAGTACGCGTCCAGTGAATCGGGACGCTGGGTGGCCAGCGCATGCGGGTCGATCGCGGGGTTCTTCATGCCGCCTCCGTCGGGTCCGATGCACCGACTGTAGCGCAGCCCCGTCATCGTGGCGGTAGCGGCGGCGGCAGAACCGGCGCATCACGGCCACGGCGGTATAAACGGGGCATTCGCTGCCTGGAGCCGAACATGGCTGACTTCCCCGACCGCACCCACTGGCAGGCTCTGGCCGGCCAGCTGGCCATCCCCGCACAGGCCTTCATCGATGGCCGCTACGTGGACGCGGCCAGCGGCGCCCGCTTCGACTGCATCAGCCCGATCGATGGTCGCGTGCTTGGCCAGGTGGCCGACTGCGATGCGCAGGACGTGGAGCGTGCGGTGGCAGGGGCGCGGCGCGCGTTCGAGGCCCGCCACTGGTCGCAGGCGAGCCCGGTGCACCGCAAGCGCGTGCTGCTGGCGTTGGCCGCGCTGGTGGAAAAACATGCCGACGAACTGGCCCTGCTGGAAACCCTGGACATGGGCAAGCCGGTGCGCGATGCGCGCCGCGTCGACCTGCCCGGCGTGGTGCGCTGCCTGAGCTGGACGGCCGAAGCGGTGGACAAGCTGTACGGCGATATCGCGCCGACTGGCCCGCACGAACTGGGCCTGGTCAGCCGCGAGCCGGCCGGTGTGGTGGCCGCGATCGTGCCGTGGAATTTCCCGCTGCTGATGGCCTGCTGGAAGATTGCGCCGGCGCTGGCGATGGGCAATTCGGTGGTGCTCAAGCCCTCGGAGCGCTCGCCGCTGAGTGCGCTGCGGCTGGCCGCGCTCGCCGCCGAAGCCGGACTGCCCGATGGCGTGCTGAACGTGCTGCCCGGGCAGGGCATGTACGTGGGCGAACCGCTGGCGCTGCACATGGATGTGGACGTGCTGGCGTTCACCGGCTCGACCGCCACCGGCGCCAGGCTGCTGCAGTACGCCGGCCGTTCCAACATGAAGCGGGTGTGGCTGGAATGTGGTGGCAAGAGCCCGCACCTGGTGTTCGCCGATGCGCCGGACCTGGATGCGGCGGCCAAGGGCGTGGCGCGGGGTATCTTCTTCAACCAGGGCGAGGTCTGCACGGCGGGCTCGCGGCTGCTGGTGGAACGCTCGATCCGTGACGATTTCGTGCATCAGGTGGTGGCGTATGGGCGGCGCATGCAGCCGCGCCATCCGCTGGAGGCCGATGCACCGATGGGTGCGCTGGTCGACGCCGCGCACGTGGACAAGGTACTGGCCGACATCGCGCGCGCCGAAGGCGACGGCGCGCGCCTGCTGCTGGGCGGTCAGCGCGCCGAGGTGGAAGCGGGCGGGTGCTATGTGCAGCCCACCGTGTTCGACCAGGTACGGCCAGAGCAGGCACTGGCGCGTGAGGAAGTGTTCGGGCCGGTGCTGGCCGTGCTGGCCTTTGATGGCGAAGCCGAGGCCGTGCGGCTGGCCAATGACAGCCGCTATGGGCTGGCGGCCGGACTGTGGACGCGCGACCTGGGGCGAGCGCATCGCGTGTCGCGGCAGGTGCGCGCGGGCAGTGTGTGGGTGAACGGCTGGGATGGCGGTGACATGAGCGCACCGTTTGGTGGTTACAAGCAGTCGGGCAATGGCCGCGACAAATCGCTGCATGCGTTCGACAAGTACAGCGAGATCAAGGCGACCTGGATCCAGCTGTAGCCCCGTGCCGCCGGGCATGGCCCGGCGCTACCGGGCTTCTGTAGAGCCGAGCCATGCTCGGCTGATCTTGATCTTCTGTAGAGCCGAGCCATGCTCGGCTGATCTTCGCGAAAGGCAGTCGGGCATGGCTGGACTCTACAAAACACCGCACTACCGGCATCTCCCGCTGACCTCCAGCACCGCGTCACGCAGCGCCTGCCGGTCCACTTCTTCCACCGCTCCCTGGAAATAGTCCATGTCCTGCTTCCCAAGCTGGCACGGGTCGACGATGTACCCCGGCGGCCACAGGCCGAGCAGCTGTGCCACGCCGTGCACGATCTGCTCGGGCGTCATCGTCCTGCGGATGCGGAAGTAGTTCCGCCGCGGCCCGAACACGGCATGCACCTCGCGGCGGCCGATCAATCGTGGTGCCACCCCCGCCGCCGTGATGCCATCACCGCCGTCGATGCTGCCGGCCGGCAGGCCCAGCACGAGGGGGGGCGGTGTCGGCGTACTGTCGCTTTCCACATCTGCCGGCGACTGCGATACAGGCGCAACCCGCCGCGAGGGGCGGGCACGCGTTGGTGCCGCCGGAACCGCAGCGGGCACGTCACGCGGCAAGGGCGGTTGCGGCGACGGCAGCCAGCGCAGGCTGATGCGTTCTTCGACCTCCAGCGCGGCACCCAGCCGTCCGCTCTGCCACAGCCACGGGCCCAGCAGGGCATGCAGCAGCACCACGACCAGCCAGGCCGCCGCGCGCGGCAGCTGCGGTGAATCGGACCAGCGCAACGCAACCACAGGGGCCATCGGCGAAGCATCCATGCAGGGACCGGTGGCGCAGCCTAACCAGTGTCCAGAAAAATTCCGTTGGCATCGGTGTCGGCTGAAACCATCGACCCGTCAGGCCGCCCGCGCGTGGCAGAATCGGTCGATCCACCTTCCACGCCTTGCCGATGTCCTCGATCACTGCTGCCGCTCCGCCCGTGAATTCCCCCAGTCGTGTCCTGCTGGCCAGCCTCATCGGCACCACCATCGAGTTCTTCGATTTCTACATCTACGCCACGGCGGCGGTGCTGGTGTTCCCGCATCTGTTCTTCCCGCAAAGCAGCGACCAGGCGGCCCTGCTGCAGTCGCTGGCGACCTTCGCGGTGGCCTTCATCGCACGTCCGGTGGGCTCGGCGGTGTTCGGCCACTTCGGCGACCGCATCGGCCGCAAGGCCACGCTGGTGGCGGCGCTGCTGACCATGGGCCTGTCCACCGTGGCCATCGGCCTGCTGCCCACGCATGCGCAGATCGGTCTGTGGGCGCCGGCGCTGCTGGCGCTGTGCCGCTTCGGCCAAGGCCTGGGGCTGGGCGGTGAATGGGGCGGGGCGGTGCTGCTGGCCACCGAGAACGCACCGCCAGGCAAGCGCGCCTGGTACGGCATGTTCCCGCAGCTGGGCGCCCCGCTGGGCTTCCTGCTGTCGGCCGGCATCTTCCTGCTGCTGGGCCGCTGCCTGGGCCAGCAGGACTTCCTGCAATGGGGCTGGCGCATCCCGTTCGTGGCCAGCGCGCTGCTGGTCGGCCTGGGCCTGTGGGTGCGCCTGAACATCCACGAGACGCCTGATTTCCAGCAGGCGCTGGAACGCAAGGCGCCGGTGCGGCTGCCGATGTGGACCGTGCTGCGCGACCACTGGCTGCCGATGCTGCTGGGCACGCTCGGCGCGTTCGCCACCTTCGTGCTGTTCTACCTGATGACGGTGTTCAGCCTCGGCCACGGCACGTCCGTGCTGGGCTACAGCCGCGAACAGTTCCTGCTGATGCAGATGGGCGCGATGCTGTTTTTCGCGGCGGGCATCCCGCTGTCGGCGCGTTATGGCGACCGCTGGGGCACGCGCCGAACGATGGTGTTCGCCAGCCTGCTGATCCTCGGCTTCGGCGTGCTGTTCGCACCGCTGTTCCAGGCGGACAGCCCGTGGCTGGTGTTGACCTTCCTGTGCCTGGGCCTGTTCTTCATGGGCCTGACCTACGGCCCGTGCGGCACTTTCCTGGCCGAGATCTATCCGGTGGAAGTGCGCTACACCGGCGCATCGCTGTCGTTCAACCTGGCCGGCATCCTCGGTGCGGCACCGGCGCCGTACCTGGCCACGTGGCTGGCCGAGCGCTTTGGCCTGGTCGCGGTGGGTTACTACCTGTGCCTGACCGCGGTGGCGACGTTGTGCGCGCTGCTGGCCCTGCAGCGGCGCGCGCAGCTCAGCCAAAGAAACGCTTGAGCGTGCGGCCCAGCCAGCCACCGCTCTGGTGCTCGCGGGCGAACTGGTTGAGGTGCGCCTTGACCTGTTCCGCGTAGGCCTGGTCATCGCCGCGGATGTGGTTGAACAGCCAGCGTGAGAGCATCGTGCGCAGTTCGTCGGTCACGTCCTCACCCGCCTGGAAACGCAGGCGGTACTCGGCCACGCGCTTGATGAAGATCTCATGCACGCGCTTGTGCGCGGCGCAGAACGGATAGCCCGCTTCCTCCATCAGCTCTTCCTCGAATGCGAAGTGCGACATGGTGTAGTCCACCACTTCGTCGATCACTTCGGCCACCACCGCCGCCTGCAGCCCGGCCTGGGCCACATGCAGGTGGTTGAGCATGTCGACGATGCGGCGATGTTGCTGATCGATCACATCGATGCCGATGTTCAGATCGTCCTGCCAGACCAGTAGTGCCATCCCCGGCTCCCCTTCATGTTCATGTCGGGGCTGACTGTAGGATCGCCGCGCTCAGGCGGCGTTGATCTGGATCAAAGCGCGGCGGCCATCGCCGCTCCGCGCGGGCGCAGCGGGTTGGCCACGGTCGCGCAGCTGACGCGGTTGCGGCCGGCCGCCTTGGCCAGGTACAGCTGGCGATCGGCCTCGGAAATCAGCTTGTGCAGCGAGTCGCGCTGCGGGCGCAGGCAGCACAGGCCGATGCTGACGGTCATGCGCAGGATGGCGGTGCCGATGTCCACTTCCAGCGCGGCGATGCGCTGGCGCAGTTCCTCGAAGTAGACGATGGCTTCGTCCTGCTCCATCTCCGGCACCAGCAGGCAGAATTCCTCGCCGCCGAAGCGTGCGATCAGGTCCTGGCTGCGCGCGTGGTCGCCCACCGCGCGGGCCACCGCGCGCAGCGCATCGTCGCCGGCTTCGTGACCATGGGTGTCGTTGATGTGCTTGAAGTGGTCGATGTCGATCATCGCCACCGCCACGCACTGGTCATGCAGCTGCAGCTGCGGCAGCTGGCGCTGGCTCTGTTCCAGGAAGCAGCGGCGGTTGGGCAGGCCGGTGAGGAAATCGCGGGTGGCCAGGTCCTGCAGGGTGCCGATCAGCTCCAGCTGGTCGACGTTCTGCGAGACACGGCAGAAGAACTCTTCGCGCGAAAAGGGTTTCCGCAGGAAGTCATTGGCGCCGTTCTTCAGGAAGCGCGGGATCAGGGAAGTGTCGGTGTTGCCGGAAATGCCAATCACCGCCACCTTGTCGCGCGAGCGCAGGGTGCGCAGGCGACGGGTGAATTCCACGCCCTGCATGCCGGGCATTTCCTGGTCGACCACGGCCAGGCGGATGGCCGGGTGCGCTTCGATCGCGGCCAGTCCTTCGGCTCCATCGGCGGCTTCGAACACTTCATGGCCGTACATGCGCAGCAGCGCCGCGGCGTAACCGCGGGCCGAGGGCGAGTCATCCACCACCAGTGCGGCGATGCGGCGGTTGCGTTCCAGCCGCTGCACCAACCACACCAGGTAATCGATGCTGCCGGGCGTGTTCTTCAGCACGTAGTCGATGATCTGCTGCTGCAGCACGCGCTTGCGCAGGTCTTCGTCGTACACGCTGCTGACCACCACAGTGGGCAGGTCGCGCTTGAGGAAGAACTCGACGACGGCGTCGCGGTCACCGTCGGCCAGCACCAGCCCGGTCAGCACCAGGAACCAGCCGCCATCGTCACTCAGCAGGCGATCGGCCTCGGCCAGGGTCGAGGCCACCACCACCGGCAGTTCCAGGCGCTGCTCGATCGCTTCCCGCAGCATTCCGGTGAACGCGCGGGAGTTTTCCACCAGCAGGATCCGCTGCGGAAGGGGGTCTGCCAGGTCGCCATCGACAACGACCTGCGGGAGGACGGGCATGGTGCGGAGGCTCACGTGAGGGAAGGGCGCTCGGGATGGATAGCGGCGGTTTCGGCAGGAACTTTAGCCGCGCCGTGTGACCGCAGCGGGATGGGACATGGCTGCGGTGGACCGGGACCGGTATGCTCGGTGCCGCTTGCCGGCCGTCCTGGCCGGGAGCCCTCGGAGTCCACGGGCACCGTCAGTGCCCGCGCCGATGCACAGCGGCTGTGCCAGGCGAACGCGGCAATGCCTGGCCGCCCATCACCATTCATTCCACAAGGAGGTTGCCCGTGCGTTTTTCCCGTATGCGTATTGCCATTGCAGCGGCTGCGCTGCTGTCCACGCCGATGATCGCCGCTGCCGCTTGCTGTCCCAGCGATGGCAATGGCATCCAGCTCGCCAGGAGTGGTCTGGGCGAGGCGCTGCCCGCCACGCTGAACCTGAGCCAGGATCCGTCCTGGCAGGTGTATGGCTTCCAGCGCGATGGCATCACCTATTTCCAGGTGAATGACCTGACCGGTCAGGTGAAGCTGATCGTCGGCACCCTCGACAACGTGTTCTGGACCCTGCCGGCGGGCAAGTCGCCGGCGAAGACCTCGTTGCCCTCGCAGCGCCTGGTGATTCCGGCCAATGCGCCGCGCCAGGTGGTGTACCGCCGCGCCGAGTTCTCGCTGGTGGTCTATGGCAAGGGCGCCGACGCGATCTGGTCGGTGGAGCTGCCGGGCGAAGGCCAGTAACGCTGATGCATGACCGGCCCTGCCGCGCGCAGGGCCGGTCGTTGCGGTGCTCAGTGCAGGCCGTGCGGCGCCAACCTTGCCGGCAGTGCACTGTCCTGCTCGGCATGCGCCGGTGGATCCAGCAGCAGCATCCGGATGCGGTTGCCGCGGAAGTCCACGCGTCCGCCGTAGGCAATGGGCCGCGCACTCAAGCGGCGTCGTGCCAAGGCCACGGTGTCCTCAGACAGGCTGCGGTAGCGGTCCAGCAGGCCGACGGTGACCACGATGCCGCGCTGTGTTCCGCGGCGGCCGCAGCGTGCGCGCACCTGGATCTGTCCGCGCTCACCGTCCAGAAGCAGCGAAACCGCCTCGGCCAGGGTGCGGTAGGTAGCCAGCTGCAGGCCAAGGTTCAACTGGCAGGGGTCGCCCTGCAGCTGGTGGCGACCGAGGCGATCGGTCGCATCCCAGGCCTTGTGGATGCCGCTGGCCTGCAGTGCCAGATACAGGCCCAGCTGCTCCAGCTCGGCGGGGTAGACCATGCTGGTCAGCTCGCGGAACTGCCGCGAATGGCTGGTCACGGTGCCCAGCAGCCGTCGTGCGGGTTCGTGGTGGCCATGCAGCTTCAGCAGGTCGGCGGTCTCGCCCAGCGACGTCTCGATGTCATCGGCGATGCGCCGCAGTGCCAACGTGCGCTGGCGCAGGTCCATTTCATTGGCGATGTGCGCATTGCGGGAAAAATCGGCCGCCTGCCGCCCCGCCTGGTCCTGGTGCGCGTGGTGGTGGTAGCGCTGGCTGATGCGCGAGCCCAGCGCCAGCAGGGCGGTGCCGGCGACCGCGACGATCTGCAGGGTCATGAACGTGCGCTCGTCGAACGAGCCGGGCAGGCCACTGCTGGGCGTGCCCACGCTGATCAACATGTTCAGCAGCGGCACCGCGAGGGCCGCACCGCGCCAGCCGTGCATGCAGGTCAGCACCACGGCGGGCAGGGCCATCAGCAGCTGCAGGCTGGTCTTGGCCGGGTCGGAGCTGGCGCCGGCCCAGATCGCCGCGCTGCCCAGCACCAGCAGGGCGGCCAGCGAGGCCAGGGTCGGCCACTGCCGCCAGCTGGACCAGTCATGTCCGGCGCTGCGCTGCGACCACAACAGGGCCAGCGGGACCACGGTGATGATGGCGATGTAGTCGCCCAGCATGTAGCGGATGGCGGTACCCAGGATCGGATCGGAGGGCGGGGTAGGCCACAGCAGATGGGCCAGACCCAGCTTCAGGACCGCGGTGGCCAGCGCCGCCCACGCGGCGATGGACAGGACCCAGGCTTCGCCGAAGGTGGCCAGGCGCCGACGGTGCAGCGCCACCACCAGGGCCACGGCGGGTATCAGGCAGGCCGATGCCAGTACCACCCAAGGCAGCCCGTAGCGGTCGATCATCGGGTAGCGCATCTGCGCGAAGTAGGCGTACTCGCCCAGGATCAGATAGCCCCACAGGCGGGGCGGGCACAGCAGCAGTGCGGCTACGCGGATGCCGGCAGGCAGGTAGAACTGGTCCAGCGAAATCTGCCGGGTGGCCCAGCAGGCAAGCGCGTACAGCGCCGCCAGGGCAAGCCCCGCCGGGCGGATACGTACATCCAGGCGAATTCCATTCGTCCACCAGCTCAATCGCAAGCCTCCCATGCTGCTGCGCGCCAGCGCCCTTCAGGCTTCGCGCCTGGCCCCAGCCGGCGACAGTATCGGCTGCGGCGGACGCTTGCAATTGCCTGCAACGACCGTGCCACTCCGCCGCTGCCGCGCGGTATGCGAGGGCTCCGACCGAGTTCACATTTTCACGTCTGGGGGCTACCACAGCGCGTCGCGCAGCTTGTACCAGGACATCGCCGCCACCAGCAGCGGCGTGCGCAGCAGCCGGCCGCCGGGGAACGGCGCGTGCTGCAGTCGCTGGAACACGTCCAGCCGCGCGCTCTGGCCATCGATGGCCGCGGCGATCACATCGCCGGCCAGGCCGGCGGCAGCCACGCCGTGCCCGGAAAAACCCTGGGCGAAATACAGGTTGCCGTCCAGCCGGCCCCAGTGCGGGGCACGGTTGCGGGTGATGTCCACGTAGCCGCCCCAGACCTGTTCCACGGGGACGTGGGCCAGCTGCGGGAAGATTTGGTGCATGCGCCGCTGCATCAGCCCGCGTAGTCCCGGCGGCGGCAGCGCCGAGTAGCTGGCACGGCCGCCGAACAGCAGGCGGTGGTCATGGCTGAGACGGAAGTAGTCCAGCGCCCAGGCGGTGTCGGCCACCGCCATGTTGTTGCGGATCAGCTGCCGCGCACGCTCGGCGCCCAGTGGCGCGCTGGCGCCGATGTAAGTGCCGACCGGCATGATGCGGCGCTCCAGGTCCGGCAGCAGCCCCTGCAGCCAGGCATTGCCGGCCACCACCAGGTGCGCGGCACGCACACTGCCCTTCGCGGTCTGCAATGTGGCCTGCGCGCCACGCTGCACGCGGGTGACCGGCGAATTCTCGTGGATGACCACGCCGGCCACACGGGCGGCATCGGCCAGGCCGCGCGCATAGGCCAGCGGATGCAGGTGCGCACTGAGCGGATCGAACATCGCGGCGCGGTAGCGCGGGCTGTCCAGCTGCGCGTGCAGGACGTCGCGCTCCCACCACTGCATCGGATAGTCGTAATGGCGCTGCAGGTGCTCGCAGCCGGCGCGCAGGTCGCGTTCGTGGCGTGCACGGATCGCGACGCTGGCATGGCCCTCCACCCAGTGGCAGTCGATGCCGTGGCGCGCGATGCGCTGGCGCATCGACTGCACCGCCTCGCGCGACCAGTCGAACAGATGGCGGGCGTCGTCGCGGCCAAGCTGTCGTTCCAGCTCATCCACCTCGCAGCCGTAGCCCACCAGCGCCTGGCCGCCGTTGCGTCCGGACGCCCCCCAGCCGATGCGCTGCGCTTCCAGCAGCACCACGCGGTAGCCGCGCAGAGCCAGTTCCAGCGCGGCGGTCAGGCCGGTGTAACCGGCACCGAGCACTGCCACGTCGGCCTGCACATCACCGCGCAGCGGCGGCAGCGCAGCCGGTTCGGGCAGGCTGTCGGCGTACCAGCTGGGCGGGAAATCCTCGCTCACCGCTGGCCTCGCGGGCACGGGATGAAGGGGCAGGGCAGGGGCGGGCGATCATTGTTCACCAGCATAGTCTGGCCGATGCACGCAGCCGGGTGTGTGACGGCGACGACTTGCCGCCCGCGCGCCCCGGCGGTTACTTTGATGCCCAGGCCAAGGATGCCCACGCCAAGGAATTTTCCAATGCGCCGCCTGCCTTGGGTGGGCCTGCCCACCGACAGTATCGTGCTTGGCCATCACCGTTGCGCGGTGGCCGGCGAGAAGTACGTGCGCGCGCTGGTCGACGCGGCCGAGGTCACCCCGCTGGTGCTGCCCAGCCTGCAGCCGGCACTGCCGGCTGACGACTGGCTGCAGGGCCTGGACGGCCTGCTGTTGACCGGCGCGGTCAGCAACATCGAGCCGCAGCACTATGAAGGGGGCCGCAGTTGGCCCGGCAACCTGCATGACCCCGCGCGTGATGCCAACGCCTTCGCCCTGCTGCAGGCCGCACTGGCGCTGGACCTGCCGGTGCTGGCGATCTGCCGCGGCTTCCAGGAATTGAACGTCGCCCTGGGCGGCACCCTGCATCCGCAGGTGCATGCGGTGCCGGGGCTGGCCGACCATCGCGAGGATCCGCAGGCAGCGGTCGAGGTGCAGTACGGCCCGGCGCATGCGGTCACCCTGGCTGGCAATGGCTGGCTCGCGCAGTGGCACGGCAGCGACCACGCACAGGTCAATTCGGTGCACGGGCAGGGCATCGCCCGGCTGGCCGATGGCCTGCAGTTGGAGGCATGGGCCGGCGATGGCCTGGTCGAAGCCGCACGCAGCCGCCACCATCGTTTCGTGCTCGGCGTACAGTGGCACCCGGAGTGGCGTGTCATGCAGGCGCCGTTCTATCACGCTATTTTCCGTGCTTTCGGCCAAGCTTGCCGGCAGTACCAACAGAACCAACTGGATTCCCGATGAGTTCCCGATCTCGCCCGCGCAAGACGGCCACGCCCCCCGCACCGCAGGAAAGCAGCCTGCTGCGCTGGCTCAAGGAGCGGCGCATCACCGAGGTCGAGTGCCTGGTGCCGGACATCACCGGCAACGCGCGCGGCAAGATCATCCCGGCCGACAAGTTCTCGCACGACTACGGCACGCGCCTGCCCGAAGGTATTTTCGCCACCACGGTCACCGGTGAATTCCCCGACGATTACTACGACCTGACCTCGCCGTCGGACTCGGACATGATGCTGCGGCCCGACCCGGACACCGTGCGCATGGTGCCGTGGGCGGCCGACGCCACCGCGCAGGTCATCCATGACTGCTACACCAAGACCGGCGAACCGCACGAACTGGCCCCGCGCAACGTGCTGCGCCGCGTGCTGGCCGCCTACGCCGAACTGGGCCTGCGCCCGGTGGTCGCACCGGAGCTGGAATTCTTCCTGGTGCAGAAGAACACCGACCCGGATTTCCCGCTGCTGCCGCCGGCCGGACGCTCCGGTCGCCCGGAAACGGCGCGGCAGTCGTACTCGATCGATGCGGTCAACGAATTCGATCCCATCCTCGACCTGATGTACGACTACGCCGATGCGATGAAGCTGGACGTGGACACGCTGATCCACGAATCCGGCGCGGCGCAGCTGGAAGTCAACTTCACTCACGCCGATGCGATGGACCTGGCCGACCAGGTGTTCCTGTTCAAGCGCACCATGCGCGAGGCGGCGATGCGCCACGGCGTGTACGCGACCTTCCTGGCCAAGCCGATGGAGAACGAACCGGGCAGCGCCATGCACATCCACCAGAGCCTGGTGCGGGTGAGCGACGGCAGCAACGTGTTCACCGGCGAGACCCATGGCGAGGGCGAGTTCAGCCCGGTATTCGGCCATTACCTGGGCGGCCTGCAGAAGTACGTGCCGCAGGCGATGGCCTTCTTCGCGCCGAACGTCAATTCCTACCGGCGACTGGTGTTCGGCGAGGTCTCGCCGAGCAACGTGCATTGGGGCTATGACAACCGCACCTGCGGCCTGCGCGTGCCGCTGGACACGCCGGAGAACATGCGGGTGGAAAGCCGCTTCGCCGGTTCCGATGCCAACCCGTACCTGGCGATGGCCGCGACCCTGGCCTGCGGCCTGCTCGGCATCCGCGAGCGGCTGGCCCCGGACGCGCCAGTGACCGGCAGCGCCAAGGAGCTGGGCTACAACCTGCCGCGCTCGCTGGGCGAGGCGCTGGACGGGCTGGAACAGTGCGCCGAACTGCAGGCCCTGCTGGGCGAACGCTTCTGCCGGGCTTACATCTCGGTCAAGCGCAAGGAATACGAGACCTTTTTCCGCGTCATCAGCTCCTGGGAGCGCGAGTTCCTGCTGTTGAACGTGTGAAGGCCCGCAATTGATGAATGAGCCGCCGGGGGGTAGGCTGGCACCCGTCGCCGGCCCTGCCGGCCTCGCCCCATTCCGCATTCTGGAGCACCGATGAAGCTGCGTATCCTCACGCTCAGCCTGGCCTCCGCCATGCTTGCCGCCTGTGGCGGTGGCAACGGCGGCGCGCAGGACAGCCAGGTCCTGAACGTCTACAACTACAGCGATTACATCGCCGAGGACACCATCCCGACCTTCGAGAAGGAGAGCGGGATCAAGGTGACCTACGATGTGTTCGACAGTGACGAGATGGTCGAGACCAAGCTGCTGGCCGGCAACAGCGGCTACGACGTGGTGGTGCCGACGCTGAACTTCTTTGGCCGCCAGATCCAGGCCGGTGTGTTCCTGCCGCTGGACAAGAGCAAGATCCCGAACCTGGCCAACCTGGATCCGTCGGTGATGAAGCGCATCGCCACCCAGGACCCGGACAACAAGTACGGCGTGCCCTACATGATCGGCACCACCGGCATCGGCTACAACGTGGACATGCTGAAGGAACGTTTCGGCGGCAGCGCCGACATCGCCAACAGCTGGGACCTGGTGTTCAAGCCGGAAAACATCGCGAAGATGAAGGACTGCGGCGTGACCATCCTGGACACGCCGGCCGACATGATCCCGATCGCCCTGCATTACCTGGGCCTGGACCCGCACAGCGGCGACCCGGCCGAGCTGCAGAAGGCCGCCGACCTGCTGAAGTCGATCCGCCCGTACGTGCAGAACTTCCACTCCTCGCAGTACGTGGGTTCGCTGGCCAACGGCGGCACCTGCCTGGTGGTGGGCTGGTCGGGCGACATCATCCAGGCCCGCGACCGCGCCGAGGAAGCCAGCAATGGCGTCCACGTGGCCTACTCCATCCCGAAGGAAGGCGCACCGCAGTGGTTCGACATGCTGGCGATCCCCAAGGACGCCAAGCACCCGGAAGCGGCCTACAAGTTCATCAACTACCTGCTGGAACCGAAGGTCGCCGCGGCCAACACCAACTTCATCCACTACGCCAACCCGGTGCCGACCGCGACCCCGCTGGTGGATGAAGCGATCCGCACCGACCCGACCATCTACCCACCGGCCGACGTCGCCGAGAAGATGTTCACCTACTCGATCAACACCCCGGAAACCGACAAGCTCTACACCCGCCTGTGGACCGAAGTGAAGACCGGCAGGTAGGTGCCGACCGTCGGTCGGCACGCTTTCTGTGAGGGCCGACCAACGGTCAACCTCCACCAGGCAGAAAAACGGAGGCCAACGGCCTCCGTTTTTTTTTGCTTCTGCTCCTGCCCTGCATCCTGCCAACCGGGAACTCATCACCGGCACGCGACAAACGCTTTCACCTCACCTCCTCACCCCTTCCCCTACCGTCCCGTATGGCACCGACCACCGCCGCGACGAGACAATGACCGACCAACCCCAGCGCACCGACGCGCCCACCGAAGAAGACGCCTCCATTAAAGAGGACAAGCCTTCGCCGCTGAAGAACCCCAAGGTCCGCTGGACCCTGGCCATCATCGGCGCCGTCGTGGTCATCGCCCTGGTCGCCTGGCTCATCTACCACCTGCTGGTCGGCCGCTACCTGCAGGACACCAACAACGCCTACCTGCAGGCCGACGCCGTCGCCGTCGCCCCACGCATCAACGGCTACGTCACCGAAGTGCTGGTGCAGGACAACCAATGGGTCAAGGCCGGCGAACCGCTGCTGCGCATCGACCCGCGCACCTACCGCGCGACCCTGGACCAGGCCGAGGCGGTGATCGCTGTGCGCGAAGCCGACATCGCCGCCGCCGCCGCCGGCGTGCAGGGCCAGCAGTCCAGCCTGCTGCAGGCGCGCACGCAGCTCACCGCGGCCACCGCCTCGCTGCGCTTCGGCAAGGCCGAACTGGCCCGCTTCACCCCGCTCGCCGCCAGCGGCGCCGACACCCACGAACACGTGGAAAGCCTGCGCCACGATGTCGAACGCGCGCAGGCCCAGTACGATGCGGCGAAGGCGCAGATCCAGGGCGCGCAGAGCCAGATCGAGGCCAGCCAGGCACAGCTGGAACAGGCCAATGCCGGCCTGAAGCAGGCCCAGGCCGACGCCGCGCAGGCCCGCGTCGCCTTCGAGGACACCGAGCTGCGCGCGCGCATCGACGGCCGTGTCGGCAACAAGACCGTGCAGGTCGGTCAGTTCGTCGCCGCCGGTACCCGCACCATGACCATCGTGCCGGTCGAATCGCTGTACCTGAGCGCCAACTTCAAGGAAACCCAGGTCGGCCTGATGCGCGCCGGACAGCCGGCCGAGATCAAGGTCGACGCGCTGCCGGGCACCACCCTGCAGGGCACGGTGGAAAGCATCTCGCCCGGCACCGGCTCGCAGTTCGCGCTGCTGCCGCCGCAGAACGCCACCGGCAACTTTACCAAGGTCGTGCAGCGCGTGCCGGTACGCATCCGCGTGGATGCCGGTGCCGAGGCGCGCAAGGTGCTGGTGCCGGGCATGTCGGTGGAAGTGACCGTCGATACGCGCAATGCCAAGGATGCGCGCGAGCGCACGAAAGACGAGGCCGAGGCCACGGCCGCACCGGCGCGATGAACGCCACCACCGCCCCTGCAGCGCCCGCCGCCAACGGCAAGGCCGATGCCGGCGCGTGGCTGGCCGTGGCAGCCGGCACCATCGGTTCGTTCATGGCCACGCTGGACATCTCCATCGTCAACGCGGCGCTGCCGACCATCCAGGGCGAGGTCGGCGCCAGCGGCACCGAAGGCACCTGGATCTCCACCGCCTTCCTGGTCTCGGAAATCGTGATGATTCCGCTGACCGGCTGGTTCGTGCGTACGCTGGGCCTGCGCACCTTCCTGCTGATCTGCGCCACGCTGTTCACTGCGTTCTCGGTGATGTGCGGCCTGGCCGATTCGCTGCCGATGATGATCGCCGGCCGGGTAGGGCAGGGCTTTGCCGGCGGCGCGCTGATTCCCACCGCGCTGACCATCGTCGGCACGCGGCTGCCACCGAAGCAGCAGCCGCTGGGCACCGCGCTGTTCGGCATGACCGTCATCCTCGGCCCGGTGATCGGCCCGCTGCTGGGTGGCTGGCTGACCGAGAACGTCAGCTGGCACTACGCGTTCTTCATCAACGTGCCGATCTGCGCAGGCCTGGTTGCCTTGCTGCTGCTCGGCCTGCCGCATGAGAAATCGAACTGGGGCGGGCTGCTGCGCGCGGACTGGCTGGGCATCATCGGCATGACCGCCGGCCTGTCCGCGCTGACCGTGGTACTGGAAGACGGCCAGCGCGAGCGCTGGTTCGAATCGACGATGATCGTGGTGCTCAGCCTCGTCTCGCTGCTGGGGTTCGCCCTGCTCGCGCTTTCGCAGTTCACCAGCAAGGCGCCGGTCATCCGCCTCAACATCCTGTTCCAGCGCAGTTTCGGCGCGGTGTTCGTGATGGTGATGGCGGTGGGCATGATCCTGTTCGGGGTCATGTACATGATCCCGCAGTTCCTGGCGATCATCGCCGGCTACAACACCGAGCAGGCCGGCTACGTGCTGCTGCTGGCCGGCCTGCCGACCATCCTGCTGATGCCGTTGATGCCGAAGATGCTGGAAACGGTGGACGTGCGCATCATGGTGTTCGGCGGCATGCTGTGCTTCGCCGCCGCCTGCTTCGTCAATCTCGGGCTGACCCCGGACAGCATCGGCCCGCACTTCGTCATCGGCCAGCTGCTGCAGGGCTGCGGCCTGGCGCTGGCGATGATGGCGCTGAACCAGGCGGCCATCACCTCGGTGCCGCGCGAATACACCAGCGATGCCTCGGGCCTGTTCAACGCCGCGCGCAACCTTGGCGGCTCGATCGGCCTGGCCATCATTTCCACATTCCAGGAACGCCGCGCCACCCTGCACATCGATGCGATCGGCAGCAGCGTCACCGCCAATTCGACCATCGCCCAGGACGCGCTGCACGCCTATGGCCAGCAGCTGGGCGATGCCACGCAGGCGATGGCGGTGCTGGCGCAGACGGTGCAGATGCAGGCGATGGTGATGGCCTACAACGACCTGTTCTGGATCTTCGGCCTGATCGTGGTGGCGACCCTGCCGCTGGTGTTCCTGCTCAAGCCCCTGCCCAAGGGCGTTCCATTGGCGATGCACTGATGACTTTGACGACCTTCACCACCTCCCTTCGCCCGCACCGCCTGTGGCCGGCCACGCTGCCGCTGCTGCTGGCCGGCTGCATGCTGGGCCCGGATTACGTGAAGCCGGACGTGGCCACCGGCGCCACCGCGCAGGCACGGCTGCCGCGTGCCGCGCAGGCCGACGTGCAGCCGGCCACGCCGCCCAGCCAGTGGTGGCGCGCGCTGAATGATCCGCTGCTGGACCAGCTGGTGGACGAGGCACTGCGCAACAGCCCCAACCTGCGTGCCGCCCAGGCCAAGCTGCTGGCGTCGCGCGCGCTGCAGCGCCAGCGACGCGCCGAGCAGCTGCCCAGCGTGGGCGCCGTCGCTGGCTATGCGAACGTCAACGCGCCCGATGCGCTTGAAAACAGCGTGCGTGGCCTCGGCGAGAACATCGCCGGGGTGGCCGAGGCCAACGGTCGCCCGCAGGAGGCGGCGCAGCTGCGCCAGCAGTTTGCCGATATCGACCTGGATACCGAGCTGTACGTGGCCGGCTTTGATGCCAGCTGGGAGCTGGACCTGTTTGGTCGCCGTCGTCGCGCGGCCGAGCAGGCCGCCGCCGAAGCCGAGGCCAATGCCGCAGCGCTGGCCGATGCGCAGGTGCAGCTGGCGGCCGAGCTGGCGCAGGTCTACCTGGGCTACCGCAGCAGCCGCGAACGCATCGCCCTGGCCGAAGTCAGTCTGCGCGCCGCCGATGACAGCCTGCAGCTGACCCGACAACGCCGCGAGCGCGGCGCCGATTCGGATCTGCAGGTCGAACGCGCGCAGGCCCAGCGCGAGCAGCAGCAGGCCGCGCTGCCGCCACTGCAGGCACAGGCCGACGAGGCGCGTGACGTGCTGGCGCTGATGGTCGGCCGCGAGCCCGGTGCGCTGGACGCGCGGCTGGCCGCTGACCAGCCGTTGCCGGTGCTGCCGGCCAGCGTGCCGGTGGATGACGCGGGCGCGCTGATCCAGCGCAGGCCGGATGTGCGCAAGGCCGAGCGTGAGCTGGCGGCCTCCTCGGCGCAGATCGGCCAGGCGATCTCGGCCTACTTCCCGCAGGTGACCCTGCTGGGCAGCATCGGTGCCGGTGCCACCTCGATTTCCGACCTCGGGCCGGACTCTGCGGCCACCATCGTCGCCCCGTTCCTGCGCTGGTCGCTGTTCGATTTCGGGGTTAACAAGGCGCGGGTGGCGCAGGCCCGGGCCGGCAACGAGGCGCGGCTGGCGGCCTACGAGGGCACGGTGCTGGCCGCGCTGCAGGACGCAAACACCGCGCTGGCCCGGTTCGGTGCCGCCCGCCGGCAGCTGCAGGCCAGCCTGCGCGCCGAGGTCTCGGCGGACCGCTCGCTGGCCCTGATGCTGCAGCGCCGGCAGGCCGGTGCCACCTCGCAGATCGACCTGCTGGACGTGCACCGACAGCGCCTGCAGGCCCAGGATGCCGCCGCCCAGGCTCGCCTGCAGCTGCTGGTGCGCTACGTGGCCCTGCAGAAGAGCCTGGGCCTGGGCTGGCAGCACGCCCCGCCGGTGGCCGCGCGGTGATGCATTCCGCCGGGCATGGCCCGGCGCTACCAGAACGATTCCTGTCGGCACTGTTCACGCCGCCGCGCACCCCGGTAGCGCCGGGCCACGCCCGGCGAGCGCTGCGGCCAGACGCTCACCGGCCCGGTAGGTGCCGACCGTTGGTCGGCACGCATTTGCGCCCCCCGGCCGGTAGAATGGCCACCGCTGTCCACCGCCCGCTCCCGGAGCCCCCATGCCCGTTGAAGCCCAGCCGGAAGCCGCCGTCGTCGATGCGAACGGTGCACCCGGCTATCTCTCCATTCGTGACCTGCGCAAGGAATTCGATGGCTTCGTCGCCGTCGACGACGTCAACCTGGACGTGCGCAAGGGCGAGATCTTCGCCCTGCTCGGTGGCTCGGGCAGCGGCAAATCGACCCTGCTGCGCTGCCTGGGCGGCTTCGAGACGCCCACCAAGGGCAGCATCACCCTCGATGGCCAGCGCCTGGATGCGCTGCCGCCGTACCAGCGGCCGGTCAACATGATGTTCCAGTCCTACGCCCTGTTCCCGCACATGACAGTCGAGCAGAACATCGCCTTCGGCCTGAAGCAGGACGGCCTGGCCAAGGACGCGATCAACAAGCGCGTGGGCGAGATGCTCGACCTGGTGCAGATGGTCCACCTCGGCAAGCGCAAGCCGCACCAGCTCTCCGGCGGCCAGCAGCAGCGCGTGGCGCTGGCGCGGTCGCTGGCCAAAGGGCCCAAGCTGCTGCTGCTGGACGAACCGATGGGCGCGCTGGACAAGAAGCTGCGCTCGCAGATGCAGCTGGAACTGGTCAGCATCATCGAATCGTCGGGCGTGACCTGCGTGATGGTCACCCACGACCAGGAAGAGGCCATGACCATGGCCACCCGCATTGCAGTGATGGATGCCGGCTGGATCCAGCAGGTCGGCAAGCCCGATGAGGTCTACGAGCAGCCGGCCAACCGCTTCGTCGCCGGCTTCATCGGCTCGGTCAACCTGTTTGAAGGTGTCATCGACGAGGACCTGCCCGAGTACGTAACCGTGCGCTCGCCGCTGTTCCCGGCACCGGTCTACATCGCCCACGGCATCACCTGCTACGAAGGGCAGCCGGTCGCGTTCGCACTGCGCCCGGAAAAGGTGATGATCGGCAAGGACGAGCCGGAAGGGCCGACGAACAAGGCGCAGGGCGTGATCGAGGACATTGCCTATTTCGGCAGCCATTCGGTCTACCACGTGCGCCTGCCCAGCGGCGCCAAGGTTCTGGCCAACTTCGCCAACTCGCAGCGCTGGGCCAGCGATGGCCTGACCTGGGGCGATGAGGTGTGGGTGCACTGGCGCGACAACGACGGCGTGGTGCTGACCTCATGAACGCGGCGGGCCTGAAGCGCTGGCTGCCGGGCACGCGTGCCACGGTCATCGGCATTCCCTCCCTGTGGCTGCTGCTGTTCTTCGCGTTGCCGTTCCTGATCGTGCTGATGATCAGCTTCTCGCACAGCCGGGTCGGCTCGCCGCCGTATACCTGGCTGCTGCAGTACGTGGATGGCGCGTTCTCGCTCAAGCTCAACCTCGAGAATTACCTGGCGCTGTTCCGCGATTCGATCTATGCCCAGGCCTTCCTGAGCTCGATCAAGATCGCGGCGATCTCCACCTTCCTCACCCTGCTGATCGGCTACCCGATGGCCTACGCCATCGCGCGCCTGTCGCCGGCCGCGCGCAACGTGGCGATGATGCTGGTGGTGCTGCCGTCGTGGACCTCGTTCCTGATCCGCGTCTATGCGTGGAAGGCGATCCTGGACCGCAACGGCCTGCTCGACCAGTTTTTGCAGTTCAGCGGCCTGCAGTCGCTGATGACCAGCATGGGCCTGCCCAAGCTGCAGCTGATCGACACCCCGACTGCGGCGTATATCGGCATCGTCTACTGCTACCTGCCGTTCATGGTGCTGCCGCTGTACGCCAACCTGGTCAAGCATGACAACCGCCTGCTGGAAGCGGCCTACGATCTCGGCGCCAAGCCGTGGCAGGCGTTCCTGCGCATCACCCTGCCGTTGTCCAAGGCCGGCATCATCGCCGGGTGCATGCTGGTGATGATCCCGGCGGTGGGCGAGTTCGTGATCCCGGAAATGCTCGGTGGCTCGGAAACGCTGATGGTCGGCCGCCAGCTGTGGAACGAGTTCTTCAACAACCGCAACTGGCCGGGTGCCTCGGCGATGGCGGTGGCGATGATCCTGTTGCTGCTGGTGCCGATCCTGTGGTTCAACCGTTCCCAGCAGCGCCTGCTGGAAGGGAAGCAGGCATGAGCCCGCGTAGCGCAAAAGGCCTGGGCCTGGGCGTGCTGCTGCTCGGCTTCGCCTTCCTGTACCTGCCGATCCTGCTGCTGATGTTCTATTCGTTCAACAGTTCGCGGCTGGCGATGGTCTGGGCCGGGTTCTCCACGCGCGCCTACAGCGACCTGTTCGCTGACCGCGCGCTGATGGATGCGATGTGGACCAGCCTGGTGGTGGCGTTCTGGACCGCCTGCACCGCGACCGTGCTGGGCACGCTGGCGGCGATGGTGATGACCCGCTTCCGCCGTTTCCGCGGCAAGCAGGTGTTCGGTGCGCTGGTCACCGCGCCGCTGGTGATGCCCGATGTGATCCTCGGCTTCTCGCTGATGGCGCTGCTGGCGTCGATGGGCGCCATCCCCGGCTTCCCCGCACGTGGCCTGGCCACCATCTGGATCGCCCACGTCACCTTCACCCTGTGCTTCGTCACCGTGGTGGTGTCCTCGCGCCTGCAGGAAATGGATCTCTCGCTGGAAGAGGCGGCGATGGATCTCGGCGCCAGCCGCCTGACCGTGTTCGGCCGCATCACGCTGCCGATCATCGCCCCGGCGCTGGTGGCCGGTTGGCTGCTGGCCTTCACCCTGTCGCTGGATGACGTGGTGGTGGCCAGCTTCGTTGCCACGCCGGGCTCGACCACGCTGCCGATGAAGGTGTTCGCCTCGGTGCGCATGGGCATCAGCCCTAAGATCAACGCGCTGGCGACCCTGCTGGTGTCGGCGGTATCGGTGGCCGCGGTGATCGGCTGGTACATCAACGCGCGTGCCGAGAAACGGCGCCAGCGCGACCTGCAGCTGGCCCGCCAGGACAACGGCTGAGGCCCGCACGCCGCCGCCATGCGGCGGCAACACCCGGCTCACGGGTGCCGGCGCAGACTGGGGATCTGCCTGATGGAGATCCCCCATGACCGTCGAAATCGTCAACCCGGCCACCGGCCAGGTCACCTACCGCCATGAACTGCTCGGCGCGGCCGACATCGAGCAGCGCCTGCAGGCCGCCGCCGAGGCGTTCCCCGTGTGGGCCGACAGCTCCCTGCAGGATCGCGGCGCCATCCTCAAGAGCATCGCCGCCCAGCTGCGCGCACGCCGCGGTGACCTGCAGCAGGCAATGACCGGCGAGATGGGCAAACTGAAGGCCGAGGCCTTGGCCGAGGTCGAAAAATGCGCGGCCGCCTGCGAGTTCTACGCCGACCATGCCGCGGATTACCTGAAGCCGCAGATCATCGACACCGAGGCGCAGCGCAGCTACGTTCGCTACGAGCCGATCGGCTGCGTGTTCGCGGTGATGCCGTGGAATTTCCCGATCTGGCAGGTGTTCCGTTTCCTGGCTCCGGCGTTCATGGCGGGCAATGTGGCCCTGCTCAAGCACGCCAGCAACGTACCGCAATGCGCCGACCTGATTCTGGCGGTGTGCCGTGACGGCGGCCTGCCGGTGGGTGTGTTCGACGTGCTGCACATCGACAATGACCAGGCCGCCGAGGTGCTGCGCGACGCGCGGGTGAAGGCGGTGACCTTGACCGGCAGCGAGCGGGCAGGGCGCTCGATTGCCTCCAATGCCGGCAGCCAGCTGAAGAAATCGGTGATGGAGCTTGGCGGCAGCGATGCCTTCGTGGTGCTCGAAGATGCCGACCTGGACAAGACCGTCGCCGCGGCCGTGAAGTCGCGCTTCGACAACAGCGGACAGACCTGCATCGCGGCCAAGCGCTTCATCGTGGTCGAGGCGGTTGCCGATGCATTCACCCAGCGCTTCGTCGACGCCGCCGGCCAGCGCCAGTACGGTGATCCCAACGACGGCGCCACCACGCTGGCACCGATGGCCCGTGGCGACCTGCGCGACGAGCTGCACAAGCAGGTGCAGGCCAGTGTGGCCAAGGGCGCGCGCGTCCTGGCAGGCGGCGAGCCGATTGCAGGAACCCACGCGGGATATCCGGCCACGGTGCTCGACCAGGTGGGGCCGGGCATGCCGGCCTACGACGAGGAACTGTTCGGGCCGGTCGCGGCGGTGATCCGGGTCAAGGACGAAGCCGAGGCGCTGCGCGTGGCCAATGACACCCGCTTCGGGCTGGGCGGCAGCGTATGGACCGGTGACGTGGTGCGCGGCGAGCGCTTCGCCCAGCGCATGGAATGTGGCGCGGCCTTCGTCAACGCCATCGTCAAGAGCGATGCGCGGCTGCCGTTCGGCGGCAGCAAGGAATCGGGCTTCGGCCGCGAACTGGCCGACCACGGCATCCATGAGTTCATGAACATCAAGACCGTCTACGTGGCCTGATGAATCATCCCGACGCGCCACGACCAACGGTCGTGGCCTACCGGTCTGGTAGGTATCGACCGTTGGTCGATACGCCCTACAACCACTTCGCGCGCTTGAACAACCGGTACAGCCCCACGCACACCGCGGCCACGCCGACGATCATCACCGGGTAGGACCACGGCTGGTTGAGCTCGGGCATGTGGCTGAAGTTCATGCCGTACCAGCTGGTGATCAGGGTAGGCGCGGCCAGCAGTGCCGCCCACGCACCCAGGCGCTTCACCGTCTCCCCCTGCGCCAGCGTCACCAGCGACAGGTTCACGCTCAGCGCCGTGCCCAGCATCTCGCGCAGGGTGTCGATCACATCGCTGATGCGCGCGGCGTGGTCGTGCACGTCGCGCACGTACAGCTTCACTTCGTCGGGAATCAGGTCGCCCTGGTAGCGGCGCAGCTGCGCCAGTACGTCCTGCAGCGGCGCCACCGCCATGCGCATCTTGTTCAGTTCGCGCTTGAGCTCGTACAGGCGCGTCACCGTGCTGCGCTTGTAGGTCTCGGCGAAGATGTCCTTCTCCAGCAGGTCCAGCGTGTCGCGGAAGCGGGTGGTGATCGGCAGGTAGTTGTCCACCACGAAATCGGCCACCGCGTACAGGCAGTACGACGTCCCCATCTTCAGCAGCTGCGGCTCGCGTTCCACCCGCGCGCGCACCGGCGCGTAGGACAGCGATGCGCCATGGCGCACGGTCACCAGGAAGCGCGGGCCGAGGAAGGCGTGGGTTTCACCGTACTGGATGCGCTCGTCGACCATCTGCGCGGTGGTCATCACCACGAACAGCGAGTTGCCGTAGGCCTCGGCCTTGGGGCGCTGGTGCGCGTTGCGCGCATCCTCGATGGCCAGGTCGTGCAGGCAGAACTCTTCCTGCAGTTTCAGCAGCACGTCGTCGTTGGGATCGAACAGGCCTACCCAGACGAAGCCGTTGCCGCTGGCGATCACATCGCTGATGGCATCCAGGCTGATGTCGTGGCGCTTGCCCTGGTCATCGTAGTGGACGCAGTTGATGACGCAGGCGGGGTTGTCCGATGCGGGTGCGGAAGCGGAGGCGGGCAATGACATGCCCGCCATCCTGCGTCAGCGGGGTGTTTCCGACAAGTGAGGACGACGCGCCAGCACCCAGGCCAACGCGACGTGTACCGGCAGCAGCAGTACGATCCACTGCACGTTGTACTGCGCCCGCAGGCTCAGCCAGTGCAGCACCAGCGCCGCCATGGACTGTGCGGCCAGCAGCCACAGCACGATGCTGAACATGCGTCCCGGCACGCGCCGGCGCAGCAGGGCGATGGCGCCCGGCAGCAGCAGCACCGCCAGCGGCGAGAGCAGCAGCAGGTTGCGGTTGGCCCACGCGGCGTAGTGGATGCTGAAGCCCCACAGGAACACCAGCACGCCACCGAACAGGGCGCACAGCAGCCAGAACGGCAGGGCGATGCCGGCCAGCAGGCGCGGGCGGCTGCGCAGGGCCAGCACGCCGGCGGCGATCACCAGGCCGCACAGCAGCCACGGCCACCAGCGCCGCGCGAATTCCTTCGGCTCGGGATCGATGCGGTGCGGCAGCAGTTCCTGCTCGCCCTGCACCAGCGGCCGGCCATCGCTGTTGCGCACCTGGCGCAATGCATCGGCCAGGCGCATCGGCACGAAGGCTTCCTGCCAGCGCGACAGCGGCTGGTCGGCGAACGGACCGAGGCCGACGTCGAAGCCCAGCCACATCCACGGCGCCGGCGATGCCAGGCGCACCGATTCGCTGCGGTAGGTGTTGCCGCGCGAACGCCCGGACAGCTGCGCATGCAGGCCGCCATCCAGTGCCTTGTCGAGGGTGTCGCGCACCATCGTGGCGCAGTTGGCGGTGTAGTAGTCGTAGTGGTAGCGCGCGTTTTCCGGCTTGGCCCGTTCGGCCAGGCCGGCGGCCAGGGCACGCGCCTGGTCCGGGCGCAGGTCCAGCCACTGCACGCTGGCACCACGGCCGGTCTCGTCGTAGTACGACAGGTCCTGCTGCAGCGGCAGTGCCACCAGGTAATACATCATGTCGCCGCGTGCGAAGCGGCTGATGAAATCATCCTCGGACGGATCGAAATAGCCGAAGTTGTACGAGATCGCCTCGCCGCTGACCGGGTCGAGCACTACGATGGCATCGTGGCCAAAACGCTCGAAGAAAACCGTGCCCGGCTGCATGGTCACCACGCCAATACGCGGCGCCGGTGCCTCCTGCGGGGCGGCGGCATCGGCGGCCGGCGTGGCAGCCATGGCCTGCGCGAAGGCCGCCTGTGGCAGGGCCATGGCCAGCACGCACAGTGCCAGCCACACACTCAGGATCAGGCCCCGGCGCTTCAAGCGTCGTCCTGCTCGTCCGGCGGCAGCACCGTCACATGGAAGGCCTGCACCCGGCGCGCATCGGCGCGTGCCACGCGGAACATGAAGCGGTCCAGCGCCAGCTCGTCGCCCACTTCGGGCAGGTGGCCGATCGCTTCGGTCACCAGGCCGCCGATGGTGTCGTAGTCCTCGTCGGAGAACGTGGCACCGAAACGCTCGTTGAAATCGCCGATCGCGGTCAGCGCATCGACCACATAGCGGCCGTCGGCCTGGATGGCGATCTGCGCCGACTGGTCCTCGGCCTCGTCATGCTCGTCGTCGATCTCGCCGACGATCTGTTCCAGCACGTCCTCGATGGTGACCAGGCCGGCGACACCGCCGTACTCGTCCACCACCATGGCCATGTGGTTGCGCGACAGGCGGAACTCCTTCAGCAGCACGTTGAGCTTCTTTGCCTCGGGGATCAGCACCGCCGGGCGCAGCAGCTCGCGCACGTTGGCCGGGCCGTTGTCGGCGACCACGCCGCGCAGCAGGTCCTTGGCCAGCAGGATGCCAAGGATGTCGTCCTTGTTCTCGCCGTGCACCGGGAAGCGTGAGTGGCCTGATTCGACGACCTGTTTCATCAGGTCCAGGAAGGGCGCCTCGACCGGCAGCGAGACCATCTGCGAGCGCGAGATCATCACGTCGCCCACGGTCAGCTCGGCCACCGAAATGGCGCCTTCCATCATCTTCAGGGTATCGGCGGCGATCAGACCCTCCTCCTGCGCGGTGTGCAGGACAGCGACCAGCTCGTCGCGGGTATGGGGTTCGCCGGAGAAGGCGGAGGTCAGGCGTTCAAGCCAACCGCGCTTCTTTTCATTGGGCTCCAGGGAGGAGCTGCTACTGTCGTCTTCTGACATCTCTGGAAAAAGGGCACCCGGCAAGCCGGGCGTTGTCCCAAGTCTAGCAGGATGTCGGGGCCTTTCAGTGACCGCCGGCGGCCGCGGCCGGAACCTCGTCGTCGGCCGGCAGATCCAGGCTGTAGGTACAGCCTGCCAGAGTCTTGCCGGGGTGGCTGGCCACCGTGGACACGCTGAGGATGATCGACTCGATCTGGGCCTCGCCGGTCCTGGGGTCGGTCACGTCGCGGCTGACCACCTCGCGGCCGGCCATGAACTTGCCGTCCTGGTCGTAGCCGGTTTCCAGTTCCAGGCGCTTGGCCAGCGGGTGCGGGTCGGCCTGGTCCAGCACGGCCATCACGCTGGCACCGGCCACGGCCACCCGCTCGGTCTGTTGGCCGAACACGGTGATCGGATTGGCCAGGCGGAACTCGGTCATGAACTGGTTGCCCTGCGGCAGCGGCTGCAGGCCTTGGGCCACGGCCTTCAGCGGGTCGGCCAGCAGCGGTGCCAGCGCGGCATGCTCGGCCACGCCCTGGCGGCATTCGATCAGGGCAGGAAGGTCGAGCGGGGCGGCCGAAGCGGGGGCGGCGAGGGAGGCGAACAGCAGGGGCAGGGCAGTACGCAGCAGCACAGGCAGGAGATCCGCGATGAAGGATGCCCGGACATGGTAGCGGCGGCGGACGGCGACTGCGACCGGGCAAGCCGGCTCAGGGCGGGACCACCGTTGTGCCCGGTGGCAACCATGCAATCCTGACCGGGAAGCCCAGCTTCAGCTGCAGCTGGCCGATGGCGGCGGCCGCGGTTGCGCGCTGGGCAGGGGTATCCCGCAGCATCAGTTCCAGCTGCCCGGTACGGACATCCAGGCTTGAGCCGAACAGGTCTGGGAACAGCTGGCTCATCCAGCTGCGTTGCTCTGCCAGCCGGTGCTGCATTTCTGCCTCGGTCAGTGCCGCGCCAGTGCGGTAGTGCACGTGCTGTAGGCCCAGCGGCCCCGCGTACTGCTCGTCGGCCTGGGGCGCGGTGCCGGTCAGGCGCACGAAGATGTGCCAGCCCACGTTGTTGTCGACCCAGACACCGGCCAAGCGCGCGGCGTGGCGCGCCTGCAGGCGTTCGATCAGATCGCTCTGCTGGGCGGTCGCGACGACTTCCCGAAGAGGGGCGTCGTCGCCGCCGAAGAAGGCCTGCAGTTCGGCTACCTTGGCCGCGATGTCTGCCGGGGCGTCGCTGGCAGGCACGGGTGAGGGTCGGTCGGTGTCGGGCATCAGCCTGCCTGCCGCGGACAGCACGGCCAGCAGGGGCGCCAGCAGTAGCGCGGTGAGGGAATTCATCGGCCCACGGACCAGAGAGGCCGCAGTGGCATCAACCCCGCGCTGCCAGCCGCACCCGCGCCCATGCCGCCTGCACTGCACCCCTGACCAGCGCCCGCAGCGCCATCAGCGGCAGGGTGATGACCACCAAAGCCAGGAACAGGTGGATCAGCCCAGCCATGAGCCCGGCCACGAGCTGCACATAGGTCAGCTCCAGCGTCGTCAACCATGGACCCCCGCCGTGACGGCCGCGGACCCACATGTAAATGACGGCAAGTGCGAACAGTGCGAGCAGCTGTGCCCGGGTCGCCCTGAAAAACGGCAGGCTCTCGCTTTCACGCCGCAGGCGGCACAGCACGAGCACTCGCCAGCTGATTGGCGCGGCGAACGCGCCGATCAGTACCAGCGGCAGTACGGACAGCGTCAGAGCGTTGCGGGCCTGCGCCGGAAGGAGGTCGTAGGGCAGATGCGGCGCAGCCATGCTGATGCCCATCCCTGCCAGCAGACTGATGGGCGACGCCAGCGCCAGCGTACACAGCAGCCAGTGCCGGCCATCGGGGTGGCGGGCACCGATGCAGTGCAACACATCCAGTCCCACCACCGTCATCAGAAGGCAGGCCGTCATGACCAGTGTGAGTGCGAGATAGCCCGACATCATCCATGTGTCCTCGGGAAGCAGCGGACCCAGAGTACCGCGGTCCTGCCCTCAGCGCTCGCCGGCGTAGGGATCGTCGATGCCCAGCTCGGCCAGGATCTCGCGCTCAAGCTGCTCCATCGCCTCGGCTTCCTTGTCGTCCTCGTGGTCCCAGCCCAGCAGGTGCAGCACGCCATGCACGGTCAAGTGCGCGTAGTGGGCGTTCAACGCCTTGCCCTGCTCGTCGGCCTCGCGGGCCACAACCGGCGCGCAGATCACCAGGTCACCCAGCAGCGGGAACTTCACGCCCTTGGGCAGGCCTTCGGGCACGTCGGCGGGGAAGCTGAGCACGTTGGTGGCGTAATCCTTGCCACGGTAATGCCGGTTCAGCGACTGCCCTTCCTTGGCATCGACCACGCGGATGGCCAGGTCGGCCTCGCGGATGCGTCCCTTCAGGGCCGCCGCTACCCATTTGCGGAAGCTCACCGCCGCCGGCAGGCCGGTGCGGGGCAAGGCGTAGCTGATGGCGACATCAAGTCGCACGGGGCCTTTGGTCATGGGGTGGCTCCAGGTTGAATCTGATGCAGGTCGCGGCGGTCGTAGGCATTGACGATGCGTGCCACCAGCGGGTGGCGGACCACGTCGCGCGCTTCGAAGAACGTGAACGTCACGCCCTCCACATCGCGCAGCACGTCGATGGCGTCGCGCAGGCCCGACTTCACGTGCTTGGGCAGGTCGGTCTGGGTCAGGTCGCCGGTGACCACCGCGGTGGAGCCGTAGCCCAGGCGGGTCAGGAACATCTTCATCTGCTCGATGGTGGTGTTCTGCGCCTCGTCCAGGATCACGAACGCATCGTTGAGCGTGCGCCCGCGCATGTACGCCAGCGGCGCGATCTCGATGACGTTCTTTTCCAGCAGCTTGACCACTTTCTCCACGCCCATCATTTCGTACAGGGCGTCGTACAGCGGGCGCAGGTAGGGGTCGACCTTCTGGCTCAGGTCGCCGGGCAGGAAGCCCAGCTTCTCGCCGGCCTCCACCGCCGGACGCACCAGGATCAGCCGCTGCACGCGCGATTCGTTCAGTGCTTCCACCGCGCTGGCCACGGCCAGGAAGGTCTTGCCGGTACCGGCAGGGCCGATGCCGAAGTTGATGTCATGCGTGGCGATCTGGTGCAGGTAGCGGCCCTGGTTGGCGCCGCGGCCGCGCACCGTGCCGCGCTTGACCTTGATCGCCACGTCCTGCGCTTCGTAGGAACGCTCGGCGATCTGCTCGACATTGGCCTGCGCCAGGCGCAGGTGGATGGCGTGGCTGTCGAAGGTGGTCTCGGCCGCTTCGACGTACAGCGCCTCGATCAGCTTCTGCGCCTCGACGATGGCCTCGTCCGGACCGGTGATGCGGAACACGAAGCCACGGTTGGCGATCTCCACGCCGAGCTTCAGCTCGATCTGGCGCAGGTGCCCGTCGAAGGGGCCGCACAGGTTGGCCTGCCGCTCGTTGTCTTCCGGCGACAGGGTGAAATCTCGATGCTCGATGCTTTTCATAGCGTGGGGTGGGGCGGGTTCGCCGTCCACCGCGATGGACCCAGGGAAGACAAGATTAGCGCGCGGACGGACGGGACGACAGTTCTCCACACCGGGTGTGGATCGGCGCCGGAGAAAGCTGTGGACAAGTCATTGCGGAGCCTGCGCGGCAAGGGAGGTGAAGCGCTGGTGAAAAATGTGCCATGGGGGCTGCCCCCCGGTAGGTGCCGACCGTTGGTCGGCACACCTTCCTTACTCCGCCACCACCCGCGCACGCAGCGAATTGGTCAGCGCCTCGGTGATCATCACGTCGACGAACTGGCCGATCAGGCGCGCCGGCGCCGGGAAGTTCACCGAACGCATGTTCTCGGTCTTGCCGGTCAGTTCGTTCGGGTTCTTGCGCGAGGGGCCTTCCACCAGCACGGTCTGCACGGTGCCGACCATCCTTTCGGAAATGCCGGCGGCGTGTGCATTGATGCGTTCCTGCAGGCGCGACAGGCGCGCGTGCTTTTCCGCATCGCTGATCGTGTCCTCCAGATCGGCCGCCGGGGTGCCCGGGCGACGCGAATAGATGAAGGAGAAACTGTGGTCGAAGCCGATGTCCTCGATCAGCTTCATGGTCTTCTCGAAATCAGCATCGGTCTCGCCGGGGAAGCCGACGATGAAATCCGAGCTGATCGAGATGTCCGGGCGCACCGCGCGCAGCTTGCGGATCTTCGACTTGAATTCCAGCGCCGTGTAGCCGCGCTTCATCGCCGACAGCACGCGGTCGCTGCCGGCCTGGACCGGCAGGTGCAGGAAGTTGGCCAGCTGCGGTACGTCGCGGAACGCGTCGATCAGCGAGTCGCTGAATTCCAGCGGATGCGAAGTGGTGAAGCGGATGCGGCCGACGCCGTCGATCTCGGCGATGGTGCGGATCAGCAGGCCCAGGTCGGCGAATTCACCGTCGCCGTAGGGACCGCGGTAGGCGTTGACGTTCTGTCCGAGCAGGTTGATCTCGCGCACGCCCTGTGCGGCCAGCTGCGCCACTTCCACCACCACGTCCTCGAACGGGCGGCTGACTTCGGTGCCGCGGGTGTAGGGCACCACGCAGAACGAGCAGTACTTGGAGCAGCCTTCCATGATCGAGACGAACGCCGAGGCGCCATCGGCGCGCGGTTCCGGCAGGCGATCGAACTTCTCGATCTCCGGGAAGCTGATGTCCACCTGCGGGCGCTTCTGTTCGCGACGGGCGCGGATCAGTTCCGGCAGCCGGTGCAGGGTCTGCGGGCCGAACACCAGGTCCACGAACGGCGCGCGCTTGATGATCGCTTCACCTTCCTGCGAGGCCACGCAGCCGCCCACGCCGATGATGACTTCGCGGCCTTTGTTCTTCAGGCCCTTCCACACGCCCAGCTGGCTGAACACCTTTTCCTGCGCCTTTTCGCGGATGGAGCAGGTATTGACCAGGATGACGTCGGCGTCGTCCGGGGTATCGGTCAGTTCCAGGCCATCGCTGGCGGCAAGCACGTCGGCCATCTTGGCCGAGTCGTACTCGTTCATCTGGCAACCGTGGGTCTTGATGTAGAGCTTGCCTTTGACCTGGTCGGGCTTGCGCGGACCAGTGGGCAGGGCAACGAGCGGGGTACCGCCCGAGGCGGGCGGAAAGACGTCTGGCGTCCCGGTCATGGCGCTTAATCCATTCGGGTGGCGGGAAAGCGGGCAATTCTACCCGCATCCCACGCCGCCCGCCGCGCTGCGCGCTCGCGGGGCATGGCCCGCGCTACCCGCATCCCATGCCCCCCATCGCGCTCCTGTAGAGCCGAGCCCACGCTCGGCTGCCCTTATGCCGCCACCAGCTCCGCGTCGATCTGCCGCGAGCGGTCGAAGGCGGCCAGCGTGCCCATCCGGTCGATATAGGCCGCGGTGGCCGGGGCCGGCTGCACCATCCCGAATTCACGCATCCAGCCCAGCGCATTGCCCCACAGGATGTCCGCCGCGCTCAGTGCCTCGCCCAGCAGGTACGGGCCCTGCGCCAGCTGCGCCTCGATCACCTGCAGCACGGTCTCGGCATCGTTGTAGGGCGACATCATCCGCGGCGGCGGCTCGCGGTGCAGGGCCCTGTCGGTCATCGCCGGCTCGAAGCAGGCGCCATAAAAGGCCATCCAGCGCAGGTAGGGACCGCGCTGCGCATCGCCGATCGGCGGCGCCAGCCCGGCTTCCGGGTACAGGTCGGCCAGGTACAGGTAGATGGCCACCTGTTCGGTCACCAGCGCACCGTTGTGGATGATCGCCGGCACCTTGCCCATCGGGTTGATGGCCAGGTAGGCCGGGGCCAGGTTGGCGCCGGCCTTCAGGTCCAGCACCTGCAGCCGGTAGTCGGCGCCGAGTGCCTCGAGGAGGGCGACGGCGCCGCTCGAGCGGGAGCGGGCGGCGTGGTAGAGGGTGATCTGGCGTGCAGACATGGCAGGGCTCCTTGCGGTGAGTGGTGAAGCGGGAGGCCATGCTGGGGCACAATCGCGGACGAATTCTGTCCTCGATTCCTCATGCGCCATACCGCTCATCGACTGCTGCGCCTGATCTCGCTCCTGCAGGCCCGCCGCCACTGGTCCGGCGCCGAGCTGGCCGAGCGCATGGGCGTGGACCGGCGCAGCATCCGCCGCGACATCGAGCGCCTGCGCGAGCTCGGCTACCCGGTGCAGGCCTCGGCCGGGGTCGGTGGTGGCTACCGGCTCGGCACCGGCGCCCCGGTCCTGCCGATGCTGCTGGACGAGGAGGAGGCGACCACCCTGGCCATTGCCCTGCGGGCCGCCTCGGCCACCCTGTCCGGCATCGACGAGACCGCCCGCGGCCTGCTGTCGAAGCTCGACCCGCTGGTGCCGACCCGGCGTCGGCAGCAGGCCGGCGAGGTTCATGCGGCCACCGCCACCCTGTCCGACCTGCCAGCCACCGATGCGCGCCTGCTCGGCCGCCTGGCCCAGCACTGCCGACAGGCCGCACGGCTGTCCTTTGACTACCGCAGCGCGCAGGACGTGCTGACCCAGCGCCAGGTCGAGGCCCAGCACCTGGTCAACTACGGCCGTCGCTGGTACCTGCTGGCCTGGGATCTGGTCCGCGAGGACTGGCGCACCCTGCGCGTGGACCGGATGGGCGCGGTGCAGCTGCAGCCCGGGCCCGGCCTGCACCGGCGCACCCCGGCGCCGCCCGACGTGATGGTGCGCCAGGCCGTAAGCCAGGCGCCTTTCACCCTGCAGGCCACCCTGCGCCTGGCCGGCAGCCTGGCCGAGCTGGAGGGTCGCATTCCGCCCTGGTGCGGGGTGCTGGAGCGCGAGGGCCCCGGACACTGCCTGCTGCGCATGGGCGCGGAGAGCCGCGGCATGATGCTGGCCCAGATCCTCAGCCTGGACCGGCTGCCTCTGGCCCTGTGGACCTCACCGCTGGAACTGCGCGACGAACTGGCCCAGCGCCTGGCCGGGCTGGGCCAGCTGCTGGCTGTGCCGGCGGTCACGGACTGAGCGGGGCGGCTTGGCAAGCCCCGGCGAAGCTGGGACACTCGCCGCCATGAAGGGGATACTGGGGACAACGGCGATCATCATCGCTGCGCTGACCGCTGCGCCGGCCGGCGCCGGCACCCTGTTCAAGTGCCAGGGTGCCGACGGCGTCACCAGCTATGTCAGCAAGCGCGTGCCCGGCGCGCGCTGCAGCAGCATCAGCTACAGCCGCGATACCCGCCGTCCCGCGACCCCGCGCGCCGTACCGGCCGCTTCGCCGGTGCAGACCGCCAGCACCACTCCGGCCGCCACCCAGGTGGCCAGCGCCGAGCGCAACCCGGTGGCCGTGGCCGCAAATGCCGCCAGCCCGGCCGTCGCCGCCACCCCTGCAGCCAAGCCGGCGCCGCCCCCGCGCGGCGGCCGCATGGTCAGTGGCCAGGTCTATTCGTACATGCAGGACGGCGTGCGCCACTACACCAGTGCGCGCCCGACCCAGGTCGCCAACCTCGGCCCGGTACGCACCATCCGCTACAGCTTCATGGAGCGCTGCTATGCCTGCGGGGTCAACCCGCGCGTCGACTTCGGCAGCGTGCGCCTCAACACCACCTCGTTCCAGACCGAGATCGCCTCGGCCGCGCGTGAGTTCGGCGTGGAAGAAGCGATCGTGCGCGCGATCATCCATGCCGAGTCGGCCTACAACCCGACCGCGCTCAGCCGCGCCGGCGCGCAGGGCCTGATGCAGCTGATGCCACCGACCGCCGCACGCTTCGGGGTCAGCGATTCCTACGACGCCAGCCAGAACATCCGTGGCGGCGTGCAGTATCTTGCGTGGTTGCTGAAGCGCTTCAATGGCGACTTGACCCTGGCCGCCGCGGGCTACAACGCCGGCGAAGGCGCGGTCGACCGCCATGGTGGCGTCCCGCCGTATAGTGAAACCCAGTACTACGTGCGCCGCGTCGGCCAGCTGGCCGACCGCTACCGCACCGCATTGACCAAGCAGTAGGTGCCGACCGTCGTCAGGTGCCGACTGTTGGTAGGTGCCGACTGTCAGTCGGCACGCTTTTCAAAGATTGTTGCAATGCGTTGTGTGGCGCGCGACGGTTCCGCTACACTCGCCCATGATTCAATGCGGCTCTGGCCCCCACCGGATCCGCTGGCAGCCTTAAAGCTACCTAATCAATATCGGAGTGCCGGATGGCCAACGATGGGGTACACGATTCAGTCAACACCGGACGTCGGCGTTTTCTTTCTGCCACCACAGCCGTGGTGGGCGCCGTCGGCGTCGGATTCACCGCAGTTCCTTTCATCAAATCCTGGAACCCCAGTGCCCGCGCCAAGCTTGCCGGCGCACCGGTGGTGGCCGACATCAGCGCCCTGCAGGAAGGCCAACGCCTGATCGTGGAATGGCGTGGCCAGCCGATCTGGATCGTCAAACGGTCCAAGGCGATCCTCGATGCGCTGCATGGGCTGGATGGCCGTCTCAAGGACCCCGAGTCCGGCGAGAAGGACCAGCAGCCGGACTACGTGCTCAAGCAGAATCCCGAGCTGCGTTCGATCAAGCCGGATGTCTCCGTGCTGGTCGGGCTGTGCACGCACCTGGGCTGTTCGCCTGAAATGGTGGCGGAGATCCGCCCCGAGCCGTATGACCCGCAGTGGAAGGGCGGCTACTTCTGCCCCTGCCACAAGTCGCGCTTCGACATGTCCGGCCGCGTCTTCAAGGACGTGCCGGCGCCGATCAACCTGAAGGTGCCCGCGCACCATTACCAGGACGACAACACCATCATCATCGGTGTCGATCCGCAGGGGGCAGCCTGATGGCCAACATCCTCGCCCGTACCGCCAGCGGCGTCGCCGACTGGGTCAACGCGCGCGCGCCCGGCCTGATGCCGGTCTACCGCAAGCACGTCAGCGAGTACTACGCGCCGAAGAACTTCAACCTCTGGTACTACTTCGGCTCGCTGGCGCTGCTGGTGCTGGTCAACCAGATCGTCACCGGCATCTTCCTGACGATGCACTACAAGACCAACGCCGCCGAGGCGTTCGGCTCCATCGAATACATCATGCGGGATGTGGAGTGGGGCTGGCTGATCCGCTACATGCACTCCACCGGGGCCTCGCTGTTCTTCATCGTGGTCTACCTGCACATGTTCCGCGGCCTGATGTACGGCAGTTACCAGAAGCCGCGCGAGCTGGTGTGGATCCTCGGCATGCTGATCTACCTGGTGCTGATGGCCGAAGCCTTCATGGGCTACGTGCTGCCGTGGGGCCAGATGTCGTTCTGGGGCGCGAAGGTCATCATCTCGCTGTTCGGCGCGATACCGGTCATCGGCAACGGCCTGACCGAATGGATCATGGGCGACTACCTGCCCAGTGACGCCACGCTCAACCGCTTCTTCGCCCTGCACGTCATCGCCCTGCCGCTGGTGCTGCTGCTGCTGGTGGTGCTGCATCTGGGCGCGCTGCACGAAGTGGGGTCCAACAACCCCGACGGCGTGGAGATCAAGAAGGGACCCAAGGGCAACCGCTGGTCGCCGAACGCCCCGGCCGATGGCATTCCCTTCCATCCGTACTACACGCTCAAGGATGGCGTCGGCGCCGGCTTCCTGCTGATCATCGCCGCCTTCATCATCTTCTTTGCGCCGGCCTTCGGTGGCCTGTTCCTGGAGCACGACAACTTCACCGAGGCCAACCGCCTGGTGACGCCCGAGCACATCAAGCCGGTCTGGTACTACACGCCGTACTACGCGATGTTGCGCGTGGTGCCCAACAAGCTGGGCGGCGTGCTGGTGATGTTCTCGGCCATCGCGATCCTGTTCCTGGTGCCGTGGCTGGACCGTGCGAAGGTCAAGTCCTACCGCTACCGCGGCGTGCTCTCAAAGGTGCTGCTGGGCGTGTTCGCCGTGTGCTTCGTCTGGCTGGGCGTGATCGGTTCCGGCCCCGGTACCGACGCGCATGAGACCTACGTCGGGCGGGTGCTGACCTTCCTGTACTTCGCGTTCTTCATCACCATGCCGGTATGGACAAGGTTGGACAGGACCAAACCGGTACCGGAGAGGGTGACCACCCATGACTGATCGCTGGATGGTCCGGCTGGCCCTGACGGCCACCCTGATGCTGGGCAGTTTCCTGGCCTCCGCCGCCGAAGGTGGCACCAAGCTGCTGCAGGCCGGCAACGACCTCGGTGACCGCGCATCGCTGCAGCGCGGCGCGCAGCTGTACATGAACTACTGTTCCGGCTGCCACGCGCTGAAGTACCTGCGCTATTCGCGCATGGCGCAGGACCTTGGCCTGAGCGAGGAAGAGGTGATGGCCAACCTCAACTTCACCGGCTCGGCGATCGGTGACCCGATCCCGGTGGCAATGCCCAAGGAACAGGCGGAAAAGTGGTTCGGCAAGATGCCGCCGGACCTCAGCCTGATCTCGCGGGTACGCGGCAGCGACTGGGTCTATACCTACCTCAAGTCGTTCTACCTGGACAGCAGCCGGCCGCTGGGCTGGAACAACGCCCTGTTCGCAAACGCATCCATGCCCAACCCGCTGTGGGAGATGCAGGGCCTGCAGCACGCGGTGCATGGCAAGGCCGAGGCGCCGGGCATGGATCCGCCGGTCACCGGGCTGCGCCTGGAAACGCCGGGCAATGTCGATGCCGGGCAGTACGACCAGGCCGTGAGGGACATCACCAACTTCCTTGAGTACGCCGGTGAACCCGCCGCCTTGAAGCGCCAGCAGCTGGGCGTGTGGGTGATCCTGTTCCTGGCCCTGCTGACCTTCCTGCTGTACCTGCTGAAAAAGGAATACTGGAAGGACGTGCACTGATTCTGCTGCCGGCACGACGCAAAGCCTATTGGCTTTTGTGATGCCGGGTTGCACACTCGGGGAGGAGTCGACCGCCAGCACGGTGCTGGTGGCGCCGATGCGGCAGGCGGTCTCCTGTCGTGGGAGAGCCTTTGATGGCGGCGAGCGTACGCATGCGCAATACACTGACGCTGTTTTCCTCGAACGATGATGTCCTGTGCCACCGGGTCCGCCTGGTCCTGGCGGCCAAAGGGGTCAGCTATGACTCTGTTCCTGTCGACCCGCAGAACCCGCCTGAAGATCTGATCGACCTCAATCCCTACCACTCGGTGCCGACCCTGGTCGAGCGCGAGCTGGTCCTGTACGCCGCCTCGGTGGTCAGCGAGTACCTCGACGAGCGCTACCCGCATCCGCCGCTGATGCCGGTCGATCCGCTCTCGCGTGCGCGCATCCGCCTGGCCATGCTGCGCATCGAGCACGACTGGGTGCCGCAGGTGCAGGCCATCCAGCTGGGCAACAAGACCCAGGCCGAAGCTGGCCGCAAAAGGCTGAAGGAACTGCTGACCGCCTCGCTGCCGCTGTTCAAGGCCAGCAAGTTCTTCCTCAACCCGGAAATGAGCCTGGCTGACTGCGCGATGGCGCCGATCATCTGGCGGCTGCAGTCGCTGGACGTGCCGCTGCCCAAGGATGGCAAGGCCATCGAGGATTACGGCAACCGCATCTTCCGCCACCCCGGTTTCGTCCGCAGCCTGACCGACCAGGAAAAGAAGCTGCGCGACCTGCCGGGCTGAGTCCGGCGGGCGCATTCCGTCTGCATGCCCACCAGCGTGCAGGCGATCCGCCCCGGCAGGGGCGTCGGGCGCGTACACTTCACGCATGACCGACGACTTCTTCCACATGACCAGCCACCGCCCGTACCTGCTGCGGGCGCTGGTGGAATGGATCAATGACAACCAGCTGACCCCGCACATCCTGGTCGATGCCGGCGTTCCCGGCGTCCAGGTGCCGCCTTCGGCGGTGAAGGATGGCCGCGTGGTGCTCAACATCGCCGAGCGCGCGGTGGTGCAGCTGATGATCAACAACGAGATGGTGAGCTTCTCGGCCCGCTTCTCCGGTACCAGCTATCCGGTGCAGGTGCCGATCAGTGCGGTGCTGGCCGTGTACGCGCGCGAGACCGGGCAGGGCATGGCGCTGCCGGACGATATCCCGGGCACCGAACCGGCACCGACCAGCGACGAGCTGCTGCACGAAGGCGAGACCCCGTCGGATGACACGCCGCCGGACGACCGGCCGCCGACCACGCCGCCGCCGAAGGGCCGCCCGACGCTGCGCGTTGTCAAATAACGGATAGGTGCCGACCGTTGGTCGGCACGTCGTTATCGCTTAGATGTCCTCTGCGTCTTCCACATCCGCGCGGATCTGGCTGATCCGCGCCGCACCCGGGCCGGAGAACGACACCAGCTGGTCGCCGCGCAGCACCATGCGGCCGACGTGGCGATCGATGCCGTCGTAGGAATACTCGAACTTGAAGGTGCGCTCGAAGCCGAGCCGCCCATCCTCGCCGCGCGACAGGCGCATGCCGGTGGCGTGCACCGCCTGGTCCAGCCACTGCACGTCGGCGGCGCGGCACGCATTGCGGCCGAGTTCGATGGCACGTTCGGCGGCCGAACGCGCGGCGTTCCAGAAGAAATAGACGATGCCGCCGGCAATCAGCAGCAACAACAGGGTAGGCATGGCGTCACGCGTGCAGGGTCGATCCCGCAAAGATGGCGGCGAACGCGCAGCGGATCAAGCCACCTCGCTCATTGTCCGTTCTTGGCTACCCGCGATGCCGGAGCCGTCAGCTGCAGCAGTGCCGCCCAGTCCTGGCGGTTGAAGCTGCATTCGTCCTCGCGGCCGGGCGTGCAGCTGGGGTCGATGCCGCTGCTGCTGCGATCGCGCGCTGGCGGCAGCTGGATGAGGCCCGTGCGGTCCAGCTGCAGCAGGCGCATGGCCACGGTGTTCATCACGTTGCCGCCCACCAGGTACAGGGTCTGGTCGCCGCCGAGGTTGGCCGCCACCACGACTTCGCAATGCGATTTCCAGTTGCCGACCGAGCCGTTGCCCAGCGCCTTCAGCAGCCCGCTGTAGCTCAGCGTGCTGCTGCGGTCGCGCAGGAAGCACAGCAGGTCGCCCGGTGCAGGCTTGGCCGTGGCCGGATCCACCAGCCGGTACGGCACGCCGGACGGCCCCGCCTGGTGGGCGGCGCGGATGTAGTCGATATGTCGCGGCGAAGTAGTGAAGCCCGGCACGCCGGCGCGGGTCATCACCCAGGAAATGAACGCGGCCGACCACGGGTTGTCGACCAGGAAGGCGCGGCAGTCGCTGTCGGTGTAGCGCGTGCCCAGCGGCGCCAGGCAGCTGCTGGCACCGGGAATGCTGCCCATCGCATTGAGCGTGCCGCTGTCGCGCCAGTAGCTGGCCACGCGCTGCCAGGCGATCAGGCCGTTGTCAGCCAGGTTCTCGTTCTCCGCTTCGGTGACGCTGAGGCTGGCTGCGCGCCCTTCGCGGTCGATGAAGGGGCGGTACCAGAGCCGGTGTTCGTTGCAGGCGGCATTGCGGATGGAGATCGCCAGCGGACTGAGGCCGAAGCGGGGTGGCACGTCGCAGGCTTCGGCGGCGGCGGCTGACAGCGGCGCGGCGGCCAGCAGCAGGCAGGCAGTCAACAGCATCCAGCGCATGCGCGGCTCCTGTGGGGGATGGCCGCAGCGTCGCAGAGGCAGGCGTAGCCGAATCGTGAAGGCCTCCGCGCGTGGCGGAGAGCCGAGCCTATGCTCGGCTCATCGCGCGAAGCGCGTGCAGGTCCTGCAGGCCTCAGCCCGGCGGCGGCCCCAGCTTCAGCGACAGGTCGATGGCCTGCACGTGCTTGGTCAGGCCCCCGATGGAAATGCAGTCCACCCCGTCCCCGGCAATCGCGCGCAATCCGTCCAGGCCGACACTGCCGGAGACTTCCAGCGGAATGCGGCCGGCGGTGATGCGCACGGCCTCGCGGCGCAGCGCGGCATCGAAATCGTCCAGCAGGATGCGCTCGCAGCCGGCATCCAGTGCCTGCTGCAGCTGGTCCAGGTCCTCCACCTCCACCACCAGCGGCAACGACGGCCACTGCCGGCGCGCGGCAACCACGGCAGCGGGCAGCGAGCCGGCGGCGCGGATGTGGTTTTCCTTCAGCATCACCGTGTCGTACAGGCCGAAGCGGTGGTTGTCACCGCCGCCGCAGCGCACCGCGTACTTCTGCGCCAGGCGCAGGCCGGGCAGGGTCTTGCGGGTATCGAGGATGCGCGTGCCGGTGCCGGCCACGGCAGCCACGTAGCGGGCGGTGGTGGTGGCGGTGCCGGAGAGGGTCTGCAGGAAATTCAGCGAGGTGCGCTCGGCGCTGACCAGGCTGCGGCTGCGCCCGTGCAGCAGGGCCAGCACGGTGCCGGCGGCGACGCGGTCGCCCTCGGCCACGCGCCATTCGATGCGCACGTCCGGGTCGAGTGCGCGATGGGTGGCGTCGAACCAGGGCCGGCCGGCAATCACGGCATCATCCTGCTTGCACAGCAGGTAGGCGCTGTCGGCTTGGTCGGGCAGCAGGGCGGCGGTGACGTCACCGCTGCCCAGGTCCTCGGCCAACGCGCGGGTGACATCGGCCGCGACGAGGGCCGCATCCGGCGTCGGCAGGGCGGTCATGCGGCGGGGAAGTCGGCGATCTGCGCGGTCGGGATGGCCTCTTCGGCCAGCAGCACCGGAATGCCGTCGTCGACCCGGAATACCTGCTTGCGGTCGCGGGTGACCAGCGCTTCGCGCAGCGGCTGGGCCAGCGGGTTGCCGTCGGCCTTGTTGACCGAACCGGCGGAAATGGCCTTGTTGAGGGCTTCCAGGCCCTTGCCATCCAGCAGGGACAGGGGCTGGCGGGTGTCCGGCGACACCAGCAGGTCAAGCAGCTTGCGATCCATGGTTCTTCGTCTTGCGTGGAAGACGGCTAGAATACGTCTTTAAGGCAGGTGACGGCCAATGACCCCCAACCCGATCGCGCCGCTTGTCGGCATCGTCATGGGTTCCCGCTCCGACTGGGAAACCATGCAGCACGCCGCCCAGAAGCTTGAAGCCCTGGGTGTTCCGTTCGAAGTGAAGGTGGTCTCCGCCCACCGCACCCCAGACGTATTGTTCAGCTATGCAGAAGAGGCGGGCCCGCGCGGCCTGCGCGCGATCATCGCCGGTGCCGGCGGGGCTGCGCACCTGCCTGGCATGATCGCCGCCAAGACCGCCGTGCCGGTGCTGGGCGTGCCGGTGCAGTCCAAGGCCCTCAACGGCATGGATTCGCTGCTTTCGATCGTGCAGATGCCGGCCGGCATTCCGGTCGCCACCTTCGCCATCGGCAATGCGGGTGCATCCAACGCGGCGCTGTTCGCCGCGGCGATGCTGGCCAGCGACCAGCCGTCCATCGGTCAGGCGCTGGGAGCCTTCCGCACCCGCCAGACCGAAGATGTCATGGCCCACGACGATCCGCGCCGATGAGCCTGACCGTCGGCATCCTGGGCGGCGGACAGCTCGCCCGCATGATGGTCCTGGCCGGTGCGCCGCTGGGGCTGCGCTTCGAGCTGTACGATCCGGCGGCCGACGCCTGCAGCCGCCCGCTGGCGCCGCTCACCGTGGCGGCGTTCGATGATCGCAAGGCGTTGATCGAGTTTGCCGCCAAGGTCGACGTGGTCACCTTCGATTTCGAGAACGTGCCAGCCGACAGCGCGCAGTGGCTGGCCGACCAGGTGCCGGTCTACCCGCCGCCGTCGGCGCTGGCTGTCGCACAGGACCGGCTGAGCGAAAAGACCCTGTTCCAGCAGCTGGGCATTCCGCTGCCGGCCTTCGCCGATATCCGCAGCCGCGACGAACTGGCCGCGAAGGCTGCCGAATTCGGCCTGCCGTGCATCCTCAAGACCCGTCGCCTCGGCTATGACGGCAAGGGTCAGTTCCGCCTGCGCAGCGAGGCCGATATCGACGCCGCATGGGACGCCCTCGGCGCCCAGGTCGAGCGCACCGGCCTGATCCTCGAGGGTTTCGTCGCCTTCCAGCGCGAAGTGAGCGTGGTCGCCGTGCGCGGCCGCGACGGCAGCTTCCAGGCCTGGCCGGTCACCGGCAACTGGCATGTCGATGGCGTGCTGTCGGCCAGCGTGGCCCCGGCCGTGCTGTCCGATGCCGAGCATGAGGCGGCGATTGGTTACGCGCGCCGTGTGGCCGAGCATCTGGGCTACGTGGGCGTATTCGCGCTGGAGCTGTTCTGCCGCGATGGCGAGCTGCTGGCCAACGAGATGGCACCGCGCGTGCACAACTCCGGCCACTGGACCATCGAAGGCAGCGAGACCTCGCAGTTCGAGAACCACCTGCGCGCCGTGCTGGGCCTGCCGCTGGGCAGCACCCGCATGCTGGGCCATGCCTGCATGCTGAACTGGCTGGGCGCGATGCCCGATCCGGCGCCGGTACTGGGCCAGGCCAGTGGCCATTGGCATGACTACGGCAAGCAGCCGCGCGACGGCCGCAAGGTCGGCCATGCCACGCTGCGTGATGATGATGCCGATGCGCTGGCCGATGCACTGCTGCAGGTCGGCCTGGAGCTGGACCGCCAGGACCAGGTGGCGCCTGTGGTGCACGCGCTGCGCCGTTAACGTGTCGCCGGGCCATGCCCGGCGGCACGCAACCCCAGTAGCACCGGGCCATGCCCGGCGGATCGCGATGCCGGTAGGGCCGCGCCATGCCCGGCGGATCGCAACCCCGGTAGCGCCGGGCCATGCCCGGCGGATCGCGATGCCGGCAGGCGCCTCAGCGCAGCTGGCTCTCGGCGAATTCCCAGTTGACCAGCTGCCAGAATCCTTCCAGATAGCGCGCGCGCTCATTCTCGTAGTCGGTGTAATACGCGTGTTCCCACACATCGCAGCACAGCAGCGGGGTGCTCTCGCCAGTCAGCGGCGTGCCCGCGTTGCGGGTCGCCTGGATGCCGAGCTGGCCACCGGGGTGCTGCACCAGCCAGACCCAGCCCGAGCCGAACAGCCCCAGCGCGGCGCGGTTGAATTCCTCGCGCAGGCGCTGCCCATCGCCGAACTGGCGCTTGATGAGCTCACCCAGCCGGCCCTGCGGCTCGCCGCCGCCCCGCGGGCGCAGGCACTGCCAGTAGAAACCGTGGTTCCAGGCCTGGGCTGCGGCATCGAACAGCGTGCCCTGGGCCTGGCGGACGATCTCCTCCAGCGGCGCTTCTTCCCATTCGGTACCGACGATGGCGGCATTGACCGCATCCACGTAGGCGCGATGATGGCGGCCGTGGTGCAGTTCCACGCTCTGCGCGGACAGGTGCGGCTGCAGGGAGCCGGAAAGGTAGGGCAGGGCAGGCAATTCGACGGGCATGGACAGGTTCGTGGCCAGGGGACGGCGGCAGCCGGTTCCATCGGATTACAATGGCGGCTACCGTGGGCAGTCTAGCCGACCACTGCGGTCGGTTTGTCCGGCGAAGCAAGGAGTGAGGTGTGGCGGTAATGCAGCAAATCCAGGCCGAGGTGGATCGTTACCCGCTCGTGCTGTTCATGAAGGGCACCCCGCAATACCCGATGTGCGGCTTTTCCAGCCGGGCCGTGCAGGCGTTGATGGCCGCCGGTGCCGTCGCCCTGCGCACGGTCAACGTGCTGGAGGAACCGGAGATCCGCGCCAACCTGCCGCGCTTCTCCAACCTGCCGACGTTCCCGCAGCTGTTCATCAACGGGGAGTTGATCGGCGGCTGTGACATCGTCATGGAGCTGTTCGAGGCCGGCGAACTCAAGCGCATCGTCGAAGAGGCCTCCCAGGGATGAGTGCCTGGCCATCGATGTCGGCGACCGGTGCGGCGCTCGATGGCCGTCCCCTGCAGGATCGCGTGGTCCTGATCGCCGGTGCCGGTGGTGGGCTGGGCGGTGCCGCGGCCATCGCGGCCGCCGAAGCCGGGGCCACCGTGGTGCTGATGGGCCGCAAGCCGCGGCGGCTGGACCGGGTCTATGCCCAGGTGCAGGCCGTGGGCCCGGAGCCCCTGCTGTATCCGCTGGATCTGGAAGGTGCCGGCCCCGACGACTATGCCGAACTGGCCCAGGCCCTGCAACGTGGGCTGGGGCGGCTCGACGGCCTGCTGGTCTGCGCCGCGCATTTTCCCGGCCTGACCCCTTTCGAGCTGGCCGACCCGGCCAGTTTCGCCCGCGCCGTGCACGTCACCCTGACCGCCCCGGCCTGGCTGGCCCAGGCCTGCCTGCCGCTGCTGAAGCAGCGCGACGATGCGTCGATGGTGTTCGCTGTTGATGCCCCTGAAAGGGTGGGGCAGGCCTACTGGGGCGGCTATGGCGTGGCCCAGCACGGGCTGCGCGGGCTGATCACCAGCCTGCACGATGAATTGGGCCGTACCACGGTCCGGGTCAGCGGCCTGTATCCGGGGCCACTGCGCACCGCACTGCGGGCCCGCGCCTATTCAGTTGACCAGGACCCGGCCGCCAAGAGCCCGGAAAAGGCCGCCGCTGCGGCCGTTGTGCTGCTTTCGGCAGCCGGTTCCCCGTGGCGCGGGCAGGTACTTGACGCCAGTCATACTGCTGTCGCCAGTTAACTGAGCGATAAGACGGAATGAAGGTTCCGTCACGATCGGGTTGCGATCCCGTGCCGTTTGTCGCACAACCGTCACATTGCAGGCGTAGCGTGTTAATCTAGTGTTAACCGTTGCGGCAGCTGCCGTTCACGGTAGGGAACCCCAGATAAATGTCCAGTCAGCCGCCCGCAAGGCTGGCTGGATGCGCTTTTTTTCCGCCATCGCCAACTCGCATCGAGGCTACCGAAAAATGACCCACCCACTCCGGATGTCCAAGCTTACCCTTGGTCTCGTGGCTGCACTTGCCGCCGCCCCCGCCTTCGCCCAGAGCACCTCTGCCGGTGTCGGCGGCCAGGTGATCTCCCGCGCGGGCCAGCCCGTCGCCGGCGCTGAAGTCACCATCACCCACACCGAGTCGGGCACGGTTTCGCGTGCCACCACCGATGCGGCCGGTCGCTACAACGCCCGCGGCCTGCGCGTGGGTGGTCCGTACTCGATCACCATCACCAAGCCCGGCGAAGGCACCAAGACCGAAGATGGCGTCTACCTGGGCGTGAACCAGACCGGCACCATCAACGCCACCCTGGCCGGTGACCTGGCTGCTGCCACCAACCTGGACACCGTGCAGGTCACCGCCGTCGGCGGTGGCTCGGAAGTGTTCAGCGCCACCAAGATGGGCTCGGGCACCAACCTCAGCCAGCAGCAGATCGAAGTTGCGCCGTCCATCGGCGGCAACATCCAGGATCTGATGCGCCTTGATCCGCGCGTGACCTTCATCGACCGCGCCTCGGGCTCGATCTCGGCCGGTGGCCAGAACCCGCGCTTCAACTCGATCAACATCGACGGCGTCTCGGCCAGCGACACCTTCGGCCTGGAAGGCAACAACATGCCGACCCGCCGCCAGCCGGTCGCGATGGAAGCCATCGAAGCGCTGGACATCAACCTGTCCAACTACGACGTCAGCATCGCTGCCGCCGCCGGCGCCACCGTCAACGCGGTGACCAAGTCCGGTACCAACGAATTCCACGGTTCGGTCTACGGCACCTACCGTGACGGCGACTGGTTCGGTGACAACCCGGAAGGCCAGCCGTTCAAGGGCTTCACCAAGGAAAAGACCTACGGCATGACCCTGGGTGGTCCGCTGATCAAGGACAAGCTGTTCTTCTTCGCCAACTACGAGAAGTTCGAGCAGGCCGCTCCGGGTGCTGACCTGAGCGGCACCGCGCTGGGCAAGGCCAACCCGCAGTTCACCCTGGCCGACGTGACCCGCGCGCAGCAGATCGCCCAGGGCTACGGGATCAACGCCGGTGGCCTGGAAAGCAATGGCGACACCGAGATGGAAGAGTACGCGCTGAAGCTCGACTGGAACATCAGCGACAACCACCGCGCCAACTTCCGTTACAGCAAGATCGACCAGAGCAAGCTGCGCATCAACGGCATGACCACCAGCTCGGCCTCGCTGAGCTCGTACTGGTACCAGCACGACAAGACCAACGAGAGCTACGTCGCGCAGCTGTTCAGCGACTGGACCGACAACTTCTCGACCGAGTTGAAGGCTTCGTACCGCGAGTACTCGGCGATCCGCAATGTGTCCACCGACGCGCCGAGCATCCGCATCTACTTCCAGGGTACCCAGGCTGCGCCGACCGGTGACTCGCTGTACCTCGGTACCGAAGTCAACTCGCAGAACAACATCCTGCAGACCAAGGCGTGGAACTATTACGCCGCCGGCACCCTGACCCTGGGTGACCACGACGTCAAGTTTGGCGCGTCGTACGACACCAACGACATCTACAACTACTTCGGCGCCAGCTCCTGGGGTGCTTATACCTTCTTTGGCCTGGACAACTTCGCCAACGGTATCTGGAGCACCTACAACTACAATCCGGAACGGACCCCGGGTTCGATTCCGGCTGACTACAAGTACAGCAACCTGGCCCTGTTCGTGCAGGACACCTGGTATGTCAACAGCAACCTGACCCTGACCATGGGTGTGCGTGCGGACCGTGCCGACACCAGCCCGGCCCCGGCCTACAACGCTGCGGCGTCGGCCTTCTTCGGCAATGACAACAGCAAGGTCCTGAGCAACAAGTTCCTGGTGCAGCCGCGCTTCGGCTTCAACTACACCTTCGACAGCGAGCGCCCGACCCAGCTGCGCGGTGGCGTGGGCCTGTTCCAGGGTGATGCCCCGCAGGTGTGGCTGAGCAACAGCTACTCGGCGACCGGCTTCAACAATTCGGTCTATACCAACAACGCCTACAACCCGGCGCTGCCGTTCAGCCCGAACAAAGACAGCCAGCCGGTCCCGACCACCCCGGGTTCGAACCGCCAGAACGTCAACTTCGTCGGCAGCGACTTCAACATGCCGTCGGTCTACAAGGCCAACCTGGCCTTCGACCACGAGCTGCCGTGGAATGGCATCGTGGCCTCGGCTGAACTGCTGGTCACCAAGGTCAAGGACGCGCTGTACTACAGGAACCTTAACCTGGGTCCGGTGCAGCAGCTGGGTCCGGACGGCCGTGAGCTGTACTACGCCGTGTCGCGCAACAACAACGCCTGGACAAACAACGATGCGCGCTTCGGGCGCAACGGTGCTTACGATTCCGTGTACGAAATCGCCAACACCGACAAGGGCCGCACCTCGCAGTTCACTGTGTCGCTGAGCAAGCCGTGGTCGGAAGCCAGTGACTGGTCCTGGAACCTGGGCTACACCTACACCGACGCGACCGAAGTTGGTTCGCTGACCAGCTCCACCGCCAGCTCGGGCTGGGGCTACCAGTACGCCTTCAACGCCAACAGCGAAACCGAGAACACCTCGCGCTACCAGATCCGCGACCGCCTGTCGGGCTCGCTGAACTGGAAGCACAAGTTCTTCGGCGACTACGAAACCAAGGTGGGCCTGGTGTACGAAGGTCGCAGTGGTCGTCCGTACAGCTACGTCTACGTGAACGACGCCAACGGCGACAGCCGTTCCGCAAACGATCTGTTCTACGTCCCGAACCCGGGTGAGGTGCTGTTCGGCACCCTGTCGGGCAGCACCTTCACTCCGGATGCGGCCATGGAGAAGTCGTTCTACGAATGGCTGGCCAACAACCCGCAGCTGGCGAAGTACGCAGGCAGCTATGCTCCGGCCAACGGCTTCCGCACCGGCTGGATCAACACCTTCGATATCCGCGTCAGCCAGCAGCTGCCGGGCTTCATGAAGGGCCACAAGTCGGAAATCTGGCTCGACATCCAGAACGTCGGCAACATGCTGAACAAGAAGTGGGGCAACATCTACGACTACGGCTTCTTTGCTGATGCCCGCGTCGCCAGCCTGCAGGGCATCAAGGACGGCAAGTACGTGTACAACTTCCGCGGCGCGGACGAGCCGGCGGTGGCCAACAACGACGCGGACGGCTTCGACGTCGGTGTCTCGCAGTGGTCGGTCCAGCTGGGCTTCCGCTACCAGTTCTGATGAACTGACGTAGTTGCTGCACACGGAAACGGCCGGGGAAACCCGGCCGTTTTCCGTTCAGGCGAAAGTCCTTGCGGGCGTGCGGGCGGGGGCGTAGCATCCGCTCTCGTGCACGGCGCACTGCGCCGCCTGGCGGTCCCGGAATGGCGAACGCGGGCAGCACCTATCCAACGGTCGGGTTTCCCGGCCGTTTTGCTTTTTAAGGGGGCGGCAGTACAGTCGGAAACCTTGAAGGAAGCGAAAAGTTGGATATGACGACGAACGAAAAGGCAGCCCGCGCGCTGCCGGTGCAGGATGCGCGGATCTACCCGCGCGGTGGGCTGGATGTGCTGTCGCGGGCCGAGGTCGCGCGCCTGCGCGATGCCTCCGGTGGCGGCATGCACGAGCTGCTGCGCCGCTGCGCGCTGGCGGTGCTGACCAGTGGCAGTGCCTCGGACGATCCGCGCGCGGCGCGTGATCTCTACCCCGATTTCGACATCCAGGTGGCGCAGCAGGATCGCGGCGTGCGCATCGACCTGGTCAACGCCCCGGCGATGGCCTTCGTCGACGGCGAGATCATCCGCGGCGTGGCCGAGCTGCTGTTCGCGGTGGTCCGCGACCTGGCCTACATGGCCATCGAGATGGGCCCGGCCTACGCGGCCGAGCTGGAATCCTCGGAAGGCATCACCAACGCGGTGTTCGGCCTGCTGCGCAACGCGCGCATCCTCAACCCGGGCGACCCGAACCTGGTGGTCTGCTGGGGCGGCCACTCGATCGGCCGCGACGAGTACCTGTACACCAAGCAGGTCGGTTACGAGCTGGGCCTGCGCGGCCTGGACATCTGCACCGGCTGCGGCCCGGGCGCGATGAAGGGCCCTATGAAGGGCGCTACGATCGCCCATGCCAAGCAGCGCAAGACGGTCACCCGCTACATCGGCCTGACCGAGCCGGGCATCATTGCCGCCGAGTCGCCGAACCCGATCGTCAACCACCTGGTCATCATGCCGGACATCGAGAAGCGCCTTGAGGCCTTCGTCCGCATCGGCCACGGCATCATCGTGTTCGCCGGCGGCGTCGGCACGGCCGAAGAGATCCTGTACCTGCTCGGCATCCTGCTGCGCGAGGAGAACAAGGACCTGCCGTTCCCGCTGATCCTGACCGGCCCGACCGTGGCCGCGCCGTACTTCGAGCAGATCGACCGGTTCATCCGCCTGACCCTGGGCGATGCCGCGGCCGAGCGCTACGAGATCATCATCGGTGACCCGGTGGCGGTGGCCCGCAAGATGGCCAGCGGCATCAAGCAGGTGCGCGAGCACCGCCTGGCGCAGAAGGATTCGTTCTTCTTCAACTGGTCCATCGAGATCCCGTGGGAGTACCAGCAGCCATTCGTGCCGACCCACGAGGCGATGGCCGCGCTGGACCTGCACCACGGCCGCGCCCCGCACGCGCTGGCGGCCGACCTGCGTCGGGCGTTCTCCGGCATCGTGGCCGGCAACGTGAAGGAAGACGGCATGCGCCGCATCGAGGAGTTCGGGCCGTTCCAGATCCATGGCGACGCCGACATGATGCAGGCCCTGGACGCGCTGCTGCGTGCCTTCGTCGAGCAGCGCCGGATGAAGATCTCCGGTGAGTACCAGCCCTGCTACCAGGTGCTGGCCTGACCGGCTGCCCGGGGTCGGATCCCCGAAGGGGCGCCGACCCCTTCCGGCAGCTGCCGGAAGGGCAGGGCGTGTCAACGCTTTGACGCCCGTCGCCCCGTTCTGACCGTTCATCCTGCCGCCGCTTGCCGGCGGCACCCGGGTGCGCCATCGTGGCCACCAACACGCTGGGGAGCGTTCCATGTCACTGCGCCGGTCCAAGGGCTTCACGCTGGTCGAGTTGATGATCACGATTGCCGTGCTGGCCGTGCTCGTGGCCATCGCTTTTCCGAGTTTCCGTGGCGTCATGCGTAACAATCAGGTTGCCAGTGCGAACAACGAGGTACTGGGCCTGTTTGCGTTGGCCCGAAGTGAAGGGCTGCGCAACAATCGCGGTGCTGGGGTGTGTGCGAGTACCTCTGGCTCGGCCTGCGACGGTTCCTGGGGGGACGGGCTGATGGCTTACGGCGACCTCGATGGCGACGGCACTTTCGGAGGCGGAGACACGGTGCTGCGCTTTGTGCAGATCCGGCCGGCCTTGACCGTGACCAGTGCGGCTTCCGCCAGCAGCGGCTTCATCTTCGACAGCCGCGGTCGCAGTCGCGCCACCGCCAACCAGTCCATCATCATCACGCCCAGCGCCTGCAAGCCGGGGGAGCCACGCCGGACCCTGACGGTCAATCTCTCCGGACAGGTCCGGGTGCTACAGGACACCTGCTCATGATGCGTCGCGCATATGGTGTGCGTCCCCGCCGCCAGCGGGGCTTCAGCCTGCTGGAAGTGCTGATCGCTCTGCTTATCCTCGGCTTTGGCCTGCTGGGCTTCGCCTTGCTGCAGACGATGAATGTCCGCTTCGTGCAGAGCGCGAACTACCGCACCCAGGCGACCAACCTTGCCTACGACCTGATCGATCTGATGCGGGCCCAGCGCAGCGATACCCTCAATGGTGGCGCCTATGCGACCGCCTCTTTCGCCGCCGGAAGCGTAGCCGCATCCGATGGCCCCTGTGCCTGGCCAACCGGCACCTCTGTCACTCAAGCACAGAACATCGCCCGTTGGCGGTGTCAGGTCGTCAAGACACTGGGTGACAAGGCTGCGGCAAACGTGAACATCAACAACGGCGTGGTAACGGTAGGCATCGCTTGGGGAGACCAGCGCTGGGACAAGACCGCTCCGGATACCACCACCACCTTCACGCTGGTCACCCGTCTATGACTCCCCGCCCCGGTTTTCATTCCCCGCTGCGCGCCATGCGCGGTCTGTCACTGGTGGAACTGATGATCGCCATGGTCATCGGTCTGATCCTCATGCTGGCTGTGGTGCAGATATTCCTGGCCTCGCGCTCGGCCTCGCGGTTATCCGAGGGCGTAGCCCGGACACAGGAAAATGCGCGATTCGCGGTGGACTTCCTCGAACGCGATATCCGCATGGCTGGGCACATGGGCTGCGTGAACGATCAGGCGCATATCGTCCGCTCCAACGACGCGATCCGGATCAACCTGGCTGGTGTCACGCCCGGATCCGGGTCTGCTGTGGATTTCAACATTCCCATCCAAGGCTATGACGCGCCGGGTACCGCGCCAGGGGGCTCACTGGCGCTCGGGGCCAATTGGGCGGGCCTGACAACGCCTCCGTCGAGCATCGCCAACCTTTCCCCTGCGCCGCGTGGCGGCAGTGACGTGCTGGTGCTGCGTTACCTGGCCCCGGAAGGTGCGCCGGTGCTCACCATTACCCCCGGTACCGACTCCACCCTCACCATCAGCACGACCGCTGCGGCCCGTCTGACAGCCGGTCTGACTGGTTCTCCTTCGCTGTTCGCGGTCGGTGACTGCAGCGGGGTGGATATCTTTGCGGGCACACTGTCAGGCAGCACCATCACTGCTACGAACACCAATCTGTCCCGCTACGCTGCCAACAATGCGGTGACCATGGTCTATCGTGCCGAAGCGATGGTGTACTACGTAGCCAACAACGGCGCGACGCCGTCCCAGCCTTCGCTGTTCCGCGCCCGAGCGGGCGCCTCCGGGGCTTTCGGCTCCGGTGAAGAACTGGTGGAGGGCATCGAGAGCCTGCAGTTCCTGTATGGCCTGGACCAGAACGCCACCATCGGGCTGTTGCAACCGCCGGCAGGCAGGATAACCGGGCAGCAGCCGGCCAGTCTTGTCAGTACCGCCACCACGTCGGCTGCGGTGGGCGCCTGGCGCCGCGTCGGGATGGTCCAGGTGGGCCTGCTGGCGCGCAGTCCGCAGCCTGCCGCCTCGGCACAGCCGACGGAGACTACCGCGGTACCAGGTGTGCTGGGGGTCAGTTTCACCAATGCTTCCACGCCGGATAACCGCTATCGCGCCACCTACGAAATGTCGGTGGCTCTACGCAATCGACTCTTCGGGAACTAAGTCATGAGACGCCGACCTCCTGTTTCGATGGGTGCCCCGCGATCGCAGCGCGGAGCCGTCCTCTATGTCGCGCTGATCATGCTCATCCTGCTCTCGCTACTCGGTATCGCGGGGATGCAGGTAGCGAACATGCAGGAAAAGATGGCGTCCAACTACCGCGCGGTGAATGTCGCCTTCCAGCGTAGCGAACAGGCGGTCCGCACCACGGAATCACAGATCGAGGCGCTCGCCAACCGTGACGATACGGCCGGTGCGACCGGTACGCTGACCTCCGCTTCCATCGAACGCACCTGCGACGACGGCTTCGATCCGTCGGTGTGGGCTGCAGCACGGCGCATTGGCGATGGCCAGGAGGTGAAGGTGCGGCAGATTGAAAGCTGTATTCAAGGCGAAGCCTCGCTTGATATGGGTCGGCCGACCGATGTGGCCACCCCGATCTACCAGATTTCGGCCTATGCATCCGACGCCGGCAGTAGTACCGATACCGGCACGTCGGCCGTTGCCATCGACACTGTATTCAAGCTCTGAGGATGGCTGCCATGGCAAGCCGAAAGACCAAGATCATTGCTGGCAGCGGCGTTGCCGTTGCGCTGGGCACTGGCGCGCTGATCTATTCGCTGTTCGCCGCGCAGGGGCAGGGTGTGCTGGCGCAGGCGCCGCTGAACATCCAGGTCCCGGTCACGCCGTCGTTCATCATGGCGGTGGATGACTCCGGTTCGATGACATTCCAGACGCAGTTCCCCGGCGCCGACGGTGAAGGCTGCTGGAACACCACCCGTCGCAGCTTCTTTGACGCGAGCGGAAACCTGTACACCTCCGGAAACTGCGATTACCAGTACGTGCTGCCCGGTACGCGCGCCGGTACCAACTGGTATGGCATCCCGCCGATTGATACGCTTGGCTTTGCGCGCTCGTCCCGCTACAACCCAGCCTACTTCGATCCCAGCGTCCGTTACGCGCCATGGGTCAACCGCAACAAGGCGAGCTACGGTGACGTAAGTACAAGCAACACGCCGATCGATCCGCGCAGTCCGGGTACAACGGTCAACCTGGCCAGCAACTACCTGAGCACCACCGACACCTTCCGGATGCAGAACGGCATGGTGATTCCGGCAGGCCAGCGCTTCATATACGGCAACATCACCTACGAGTTCCAGAGCGATTACACCTGGGACCAGGGTGCGGCCAATGTGTACATGCGCTACTGGCCAGCCACATTCTTCCTGCCTTACACCAGCAACAACGATGCGTATCCCCAGCTGGACGGCGCGACCAATGCATACGCAGGCAGCAGTCGGGTCAAGGTGGACAACGCGTGTGGCACCAACTGCGCGATGTGGAAGTACACGATTCCGTCCGGTGATTCCGAGGCTCTTCGCAATTTCGCCAACTGGTTTGCCTATTACGGCAACCGCAACCGTTCGATGATTGCCGGCATGACGCTTTCAATGGCGCAGGTCGAGAACATGAACGTTGGCTACTTCCGCATCAACCAGCACGGGTCCTTCGACAGTTCTACATCGGCAGGCAAACGCCTGACCATGTACAACATGGGCACCGCGACGGACAAGCAGCTGCTGTATGACAACATGATTTCGCTCACCGCAAGTGGTGGTACTCCCAACCGCCAAGCGGTGAACGCAGCGGGTCTCCAGTTCAAACGCACTGATGCCAACGCACCGGTAAAGCTGTCCTGCCAGAAGAATGCCATCATGCTGTTTACCGATGGATTCAGTAACGGCGGCACGCCGTCTTCGACCAACAATGACGGGGGAATGGGCGCTCCCTTCAGTGACGGCAATGCTGGCACGATGGCCGATATCGCGGCCAGCTACTACAACACGCCGCTACGTTCTGACTTGGCGGCCGGTCAGGTGCCGATCCCGAGCGCATGTTCGGCCAGCCCCGGTCCCCGGCTGGACTGCAACCCCGATCTGCACATCAACTTCTATGGCGTGACACTCGGGTCGCGTGGCGTGCTGTACAACCCTGATCTCAACCAGGACCCCTACACCGACGCTTCGATCTACGGCAACTGGCCGTCGGCGCAGAATGACAACCGCACCACGGTCGACGACATCTGGCACGCCAGCGTAAATACGCGTGGTGAGTACATCAATGCGCGCACGCCTGCTGAAATCACGGCAGCCATGCGCCGCATTCTTTCGTCGGTGAACGCAGGCGCGTCTCCGTCCGGAAGCATCGCCATGACGGGTGCACGCATTGGTACCGGCTCGCTGGCGGTGACGCCCACCTATGAAGTGGCCAACGAGAGCACCGATTGGTTCAGCCGCCTGTCCGGGTCAACCGTCAGCGTCAATGCCACGACGCGTGTTGCCGAGTACACCGCCGCCTGGGAAGCGTCGGCACGTATCGCCACGCAGTCGCCTGGCACACGCAATATCGTCGCCGGAAAGGGCAATGCGGCGTTGGCGTTCAGCACGGCCAACTTCAGCCTGGCCGACCTGTGCACCAAGACGCTTGCCAATGCGGGCATGTCATTCTGCTCGCCGAAGGAAATCACCGATATGGGGGGGGACCTGGCCAGCGCTGTCGCCTACCTGCGCGGTGAAACCTCGCGCGAAGTTCGTTTCAGCAATGGCGTCTATCGCACCCGTACGACACTGCTCGGTGACATCGTCAACTCCAGCCCGGTGGTCAGTTCGCCTTTGGATGACTATGGCTACCGCGCTCTGGGTGGGACGCTGGCCACCAGCTATGCGGCTTTTCTCGAGAACAAGAGGCAGAACCGGCGCCACATGGTGTACGTAGGTGCAAACGACGGCATGTTGCATGCCATCGATGGCGGGATCAACGCGGCCGGTGTCGCCAACTCGACCGGCGGCAACGAAGTGTTCGCCTACATCCCGGCAACGGCGGTGGGGCACATGGGCAATCTGTTGTTCCCCTACGTGGCCGCACAGCAGGGGGACCAGAAGTTCCAGCACCGGTACTATGTCGACGGGCAGGTGACGGTGGCGGACGTGCAGTTCGGCTCCACCTGGGGGACCGGCCTGGTAGGCGCCGCCGGTGCGGGTGGTCGCTCGGTGTTCGCTCTGAATGTCAGCAACCCGCAATCATTCAATACCGCAAACCGCCTGTGGGAAATCAATGATCTCAACCCGTCGCTGGATGCGACCGTGCGAGCCAATATTGGTTTCGTGCTGAGCAAGCCGGTGATCGTTCCCACCCGAACGGCCTCGGGTGGTACGGAATGGAAGGCGATTTTCGGCAATGGCTACAACAGCGCGAGCGGCAAGGCGGTGCTGTACGTGGTCGACATGAATTCCGGTGCAGTGCGTATGATCGAGGCTGCGGAGGGCGCGGGTGCGCCGTCCGGCACGAATGGTCTTGGCAACATCGTGGTCGTGGACCGGTTCGCTCCAACGACCAGCGGCGGCACCACGTCCCGTCTTCGGGGTCGCGACGGCATGGCGGACACTGTATATGCCGCCGACCAGCGTGGTGCCATCTGGAAGTTCGATCTTGAGTCGACAGCAGCCACGGTGACCCGCCCGGTCTTCACCACGCGCACAAGTACTGAGAGCAGCAGCGGGACGACGTTGACCTACCGTCAGCCAATTATCGGCGGCATGACCGCGGTGGCGGGCCAGGGTGACGGCGTCATGCTGCTGTTTGGCACGGGAAGTTTCTCGTTCAATGGCGATGAGCGCGACACGGCGGTACAGAGCTTGTATGGAGTCAATGACCTCAGTGTGGGTCAGCCGGTTACGACGCTCACCGCGGCCAATCTGCTGCCTTACACCGTGACGACAAACAATGGCGTGCGCGGTCTGAGTCCTGGCACTGCGACGGGAGCAACGTCCGGTTGGACCGTTACCCTGCCGACGGCCGAACGTTTTGTGGGAAATCCTACAGTGGTTTCGGGTGTCGTGTTCATGCCGACCTACGTGCCCAACCAGTCGCAGGCCGGGTGCTCGACCGAGGGTTCGAACTGGCTCTTCGGGCTGTCGGCCAGCTCGGGTGCCCCGGCGCTTGACCAGGCACGCAAGGTTTCCCCATCTGGTGACCAGGTCGGCACTGGCACTGCTGCATTGCCCCTCAATACGGGTGGCACATCGCCGGTCAAGGATGTGGCGGTGGCGGTCATTCCGCGTCTCAGCAGCGGCAGCGGTCCGCAGGATCGGGCGTGCTGGATGACCGTGAGCGCGTCAGGCGCAGATCCCCTGTACGTCCCTTATCCGTGCGGCCGCCAGTCCTGGCGGCAGCTGCAATGACTCTGGAGCATTCAATGCATTCACGCCCCTGTTTCCTCGATCGTCGACCACACACCGAGCGCGGGTTCACCCTGATCGAGCTGATGATCGTCGTGGCAGTTGTGGCCATCCTCGCCGCCATTGCCTACCCGAGTTACAACGAGCAGGTCCGAAAATCCAGGCGCGGGCAGGCCAAGGCGGATATCGCGGAAGTCACTCAGCTGGCTGAACGCTTCCACACAGTCAACAACACCTACTCGGGTTTCACGTTGCCGTTTACTCGTTCGCCACGTGATGGTGGCAGCAGCCACTACACGATCAGCTTCAGCGGTACGCAGTCGACATTCACAGTGACAGCGACGCCCTCGACGGCAACAGGTCAGAACAGGGACAAGTGCGGAACCCTGAGCATCAACCAGGCGGGTGTGAAAACACCAGCGGAGGCGACCGTGCCAGGTTGCTGGTAGCCGCCGGGGGCGCTGGCAGGCGCTGGATGTGCGGGTGTTGCATCTCGCTGATGCAGCGTCTAGAATGCGCCTCCCCGCCCGAATAGCTCAGCCGGTTAGAGCACTTGACTGTTAATCAGGGGGTCGTTGGTTCGAGTCCAACTTCGGGCGCCATATCCTGCAGAAGCCGCGAGAATTCGCGGCTTTTGTTTTTTGCAACGGCCTGCCATCACGGCGGCGATGCAGCACTCAGCACGGCGTGGGCGTCACGATTCTCGTGCTTCGGGTGCGTCCACCGTTGTTGATCACCACCTGGCCTAGTTGCCGGCCGTCGTGGCAGATGCGCAGGGTTGCATTGGCTCCGGGGCTGCGGCCATCTGCCTGGAAAAACAGTTGCGGCCGACCTTCGGTGCCATGCGCGCTTAGCTGAAGCCCGCTGCGCTCCTGGTGGTGTGCCAGGACATCTGCAGCTGAGGCCGGTGGACGGCGGTGGATGCCACTGCGGTACATGATCCAGCCCTCGCCCCAGTCTGGGCTGCACTGCAGCCCATCCGCGCTTGCACAGACCCCAATGAGTTCTCTACGTGTGATGGCCTCGTAGCGGGCCCGGTTGAGACTTGTGTGCAGCGTCATGCGCAGCGCGTCAGCCCGCAGGCTGTACAACAGCGAGCCGAGGGCGGGAAAGCAGAGCGCGGCCACTACGGCCAGAACGCTCAGCGCTGCGAGGCATTCAGGCAGGCTCAGGCCTGCATTGCGTGGAGCCGGACGGGCCATGCGGAGATTCCTCGGGCCGGGGCTCCAACGGTGGACCCTGGCGAAGTACGGCACCATCAGGCAGACACTCCCCTGACGACCGGTGCTTTCCTCAGCCGGCCGTCACCAGACCGGCCGCTATAATCATCATTCCCGGGACCTGGCAATACCATGAGCGACAGTTTTCAACTCGTCTCGCCGTATTCACCGGCGGGCGACCAGCCCAACGCGATCGCGAAGCTGACTGACAATTTCGAAGCGGGCATCGCCAAGCAGACGCTGCTGGGCGTGACCGGTTCGGGCAAGACCTACACCATCGCCAACGTCATCCAGAACGTGCAGAAGCCGACGCTGATCATGGCGCCGAACAAGACGCTGGCCGCGCAGCTGTATGGTGAATTCAAGGCTTTCTTCCCGCACAACGCGGTCGAGTACTTCGTCAGCTACTACGATTACTACCAGCCCGAAGCCTACGTGCCTTCGTCGGACACCTTCATCGAGAAGGACAGTTCGATCAACGAGCACATCGAGCAGATGCGCCTGGCGGCGACCAAGACGCTGCTGTCTCGCCCGGACGCGATCGTGGTGGCCACCGTGTCGGCAATCTACGGCCTCGGCGCGCCGGAAGACTATCTGTCGCTTCGCCTGATCCTTTCCAAGGGCGAGCGCATCGAGCAGCGCGACCTGATCAACCACCTGACCCAGCTGCAGTACACGCGCAACGAGTACGAGCTGCAGCGCGGCACGTTCCGCGTGCGTGGCGAAGTGATCGACGTGTTCCCGGCCGAATCGGACAGCGAGGCCCTGCGCATCGAACTGTTCGATGGCGAGGTCGAGAAGATCACCCTGTTCGATCCGCTCACCGGCGAGACGATCCGCAACATGCAGCGCTTCACCGTCTACCCGAAGACCCACTACGCGACTACGCGCGAACGCGTGCTGGCCGCCGTGGAGACCATCAAGGTGGAGCTGAAGGAGCGCCTGGAGCAGCTGTACGCGGAGAACAAGCTGGTCGAGGCGCAGCGCCTGGCCCAGCGCACCCAGTTCGACATCGAGATGATGGCCGAGGTTGGTTTCTGCAACGGCATCGAGAACTACTCGCGGCACCTGACCGGCAAGAATGCCGGCGAGCCGCCACCGACCCTGTTCGACTACCTGCCGCCGGACGCGCTGCTGGTCATCGACGAATCGCACGTGACCATTCCGCAGATCGGCGCGATGTTCAAGGGCGACCGTTCGCGCAAGGAAACCCTGGTCGAGTTCGGCTTCCGCCTGCCGTCGGCGCTGGACAACCGTCCGCTGCGTTTCGAGGAATGGGAGGCGCGCTGCCCGCGTGCGATCTACGTGTCTGCCACGCCGGGCCCGTATGAGTACCGCGAGACCGGTGATGACATCACCGAACTGGTGGTGCGCCCGACTGGCCTGATCGATCCGGTGGTGGAAATCCGCCCGGTCGGCACCCAGGTCGACGATCTGATGAGCGAAGCCAACGAGCGCATCAAGGCGGGTGACCGCGTGCTGGTCACTACCCTGACCAAGCGCATGGCCGAGAACCTCACCGAGTACCTGACCGAACATGGCATCCGCGTGCGCTACCTGCACTCGGACGTGGACACGGTGGAGCGCGTGGAGATCATCCGCGACCTGCGCCTGGGCAAGTTCGACGTACTGGTGGGCATCAACCTGCTGCGCGAAGGCCTGGACATGCCGGAGGTCTCGCTGGTGGCGATCCTGGATGCGGACAAGGAAGGTTTCCTGCGTTCGACCGGTTCGCTGATCCAGACCATCGGCCGCGCCGCCCGCAACGTGCGTGGCAAGGCCATCCTGTATGCGGACAAGATCACCCGGTCGATGCAGGCGGCGATCGACGAGACCGACCGCCGCCGCGCCAAGCAGGTCGAGTACAACGCGGAGCACGGTATCGTGCCGCGTTCGGTGGCCCGGCCGATCGTGGATGTGCTGGAAGGCGCGCGCTCCGATGCTGCCGAGAAGGAGTCCCGCAAGGGCAAAGGCAAGGGCAGGGCGGTGGCCGAGGATGCGGCCGATTACCGGTCGATGTCGCCGGCCCAGCTGGCCACCCGGCTCAAGGCGCTGGAGCAGCAGATGTACCAGCATGCCAAGGATCTGGAGTTCGAAGATGCCGCCCGCGTGCGCGACCAGATCCGGCAGCTGAAGGAGGCCAGCCTCGGCTGAACACGGTAGCGCGGCAATCTTCACAAAAGTGTTGCGCTTACCTGTCGGCATCCGTAATATACGCGGCCTGCACCGACGCAATCGCGGAGATGCAGAAGCAAAACGGGCGGTTAGCTCAGCGGTAGAGCACTACCTTGACATGGTAGGGGTCACAGGTTCGAACCCTGTACCGCCCACCACGAAGTTCCTTTCAGAGGGGCTGTCGTGACTTGAAAAGCCCGGCCCTGGCGCCGGGTTTTTACGTAGCAAGGCCTGCCTTCGGGCGGCACGAACAAGATGGGCGGTTAGCTCAGCGGTAGAGCACTACCTTGACATGGTAGGGGTCACAGGTTCGAACCCTGTACCGCCCACCACCTGGCTCCCGGCATTGCCGGTGCAGCGGTGGTAAAGAAAAAGCCGGCCCGACGGGTCGGCTTTTTTGTTGCCTGGCTTCCGGCCCTCAGAACTGCATCATGCTGCACATCCGCACCGGTCGCTCGCTGCGCACCAGGCCCTTGTCCGTGCGGCACTGCTGCACGCGCTCCTCGGCTTTGCTGCGGCAGTCCGGGCACAGCGCGGCCAGCGCGCTGTCCTTGCCCTGCGCCGCAGTGCAGACGCGCTGTGCGTGGTCGGCGCGTGCCTCGATGGCGCGCTCTGGCGAAACGGCCTCGCCCATGGCATTGACGAAGCGATAGTCCGCGAATGGCTGCGGCAGCGCGCATTCCTGCCTGGCGTTTTCCACATGCGCCGCCTCCAGCTGGCGGCGCAGCTGCGCGCCCTGGCGATCACAGTCAGCGATCAGCGAGCGCGATGCGGCAGGCGTCAGCTGCGGGTTTGCGTAGACCGGGCGGGTGCGGATCTCGCTGCCGAACGGGCAGCAGGCGGCAAGCAGCGCGACGGCAGGCAACAACAATACATGGGCAACGATCCGGGTCTTCATGGCGCTTCCTTTCGAGAGGGCATCATGCTGTCACCGGGCGTGCTGGCGAGGATGAATCGCGGCTGGCGATCAGTGCGCGTCCGATGCGCCGATGTTGAAGCGGTGACGCAGCTGCCAGTGGCCCTCGACCTGGTGCACCACACCCAGGGCATGCGTCTTCCCGCCTGCGCCGCGCTCCCAGCGCAGCATGCTGTCCTGGCGCAGGCGCACCTGCAGGCAGAGATCGTCGGGGCTGGCCGGGGTCAGCCCCGCAGGGAGCGCCTGGCCCGCAGCCGGGCCGCCGCTGCCGACGCTGGACAGGACCGCGTGCAACAGCAGCAGGGCAAGCATCGGCATGGCGCGGTGCTCCGGAGAAGGGAGTCCAGCGTGTCACCGGCGCTGGCGGATCGATACCGGCATGCGACGAAGCGGGGAAATGTGCGTGCCAAGGGCTCGCTGCGGGGATGAATCCGTGCGCTGGCGGGCTGATCCGCGCGCCGGCAGCGCCGCTCAGGCCGCGGCGTAGACCTGGCGGAGGTTGCGCAGCGTCGACTGGCGGTGCGCCGTGGCGCAGGGCTCGTCCATCTCCAGTTCCTGCAGCCGCAGGCCGACCAGGGTCATCGACAGGGCATAGCCGCGGGCCGCATCGGCAACACGCGAAAGGCCCAGTGCGCGGCGCACCAGCGCGTCGATGTGGGCCTGGTCCGGCATCAGGCCGAGGTAGGCCTGCTCGGCACTGTCCAGGTCGGGCGCGCGCAGGATGGCCTGCGCATCGGTGGGGAGGGAGACGGAGGCCATGGGGGTGTCCTTGTCCGTTGCACGGCGCGCGATCAGAACGCGCGCAGCAGGGAAATGAAGGCGGAGTTCTGCGCGCCGCGGCGGGCCATCGGGCTGTCTTTCACCGCATCACCGAACCACTGGCTGGCGACCACGCCGGTGGCGCGCCACTTCGTGCCCAGCGGAGTGGTGACTGCGATCTGCAGGCCCGGCGAAGTAGCGCTGCCTGGCGAATAGGCGGCCAGGCCGGAGCGCAGGGCTTCCTCGTCGCTGATGCCGTAGTAGTAGTCGAGCAGGCGTGCACTGCTGTGCACCACGCCCACGCGCGGCACCCAGGTGAAGCGCCCGGCCTGGATGGGATAGCTGTAATACAGGCTGGATTCGAGGCCGCCACCGTGGCCGCTGACCTCGCGCTTGACGCTGGCCGACAGGGCACCCCAGTCGGCGCTGTACTCGGCGCTGACGCCGGCCATGGCCGACATCTGCCGGCTGTGCAGGCGGCGCAGCTGCGCATCGTTCACGTCATCGGTCTTGAAGCGCAGCGTATACGGCGTGACCACCGCGGAAACGCGCAGGCCCTGTTCCTTGTACAGGTACATGCCCAGCGAGCCGGGGCTGGCATGGAAGCGCTTGCCCTGCCATGCAAGCGCCGGCACCACCAGGGGCTTGTCATCGTAGTGCGCGTACGCACCGGTGGTCGCGCCGAAGGTGATGCCGGCCTGCACGCCCAGTGCCTGTTCCTGGGCGCTCGCCAGCAGCGGCGTGGAGAGAACGACGGTGCACAGCAGGGGGCGCAGCAGGGCAGGGGGCAAAGGGAGCATCGAGGGGAACTTCGCAGGGAACCGCGTCGCATCCTGACCGTGCAACATTGTCGGAACATTGCGCCACGGCAATGTCCGCGCAAAGGCCTCATTGGTGCACGGCAGGCACTATCATCGGCAGCGTTCCCGGTAGCCGAGCCCACGATGCGCATCCTCCTGGTGGAAGACGATCCCGATCTCTCACGGGCCCTGCAGTCGGGCCTCGAACGCCAGGGCGTGGTCGCCGACGTGGTCGGCAGCCTGGCCGAGGCGGCGCTGGCCCTGCGCGAACCCGTGCACCAGCTGCTGCTGCTCGATCGCCAGCTGCCCGATGGAGATGGCGCCGTTTTCGTTGCCACCGCGCGTGCGCTGCGGCCGAATATCGCGGTGATCATGCTGACCGCCAAGGGCACGTTGTCGGACAAGGTGGAGGGGCTCGATGTCGGCGCCGACGACTACCTGGTCAAGCCCGTGGCGATCGAAGAACTGATGGCGCGCATCCGCGCGGTCTCTCGGCGGCCGTCGGCGATGGTCACGCCGAGCCTGCGGCTGGGCAATTTCGAGTTTGATTTCGAATCGCTGCAGGCGCAGGTGGATGGCCAGCTGCTGACCCTGCCGCGGCGCCAGGTACTGGTGCTGCAGGCGCTGGCGATGCGCCAGGGGCGCACGGTCACCCGCAGCGCATTGGAGGCGGCGGTGTACGGCTTTGACGATGAGATCCAGTCCAACGCACTGGATGCGCATATCTCCAAGCTGCGCAAGGCGCTGCAGCAGGCGGGCGCGGGCGTGGAGATCCACGTCATCCGCGGCGTCGGCTATCTGTTGGCGGAGGGCTGAGATGGCCAGGCAGATCCGTTCGATCACCCTCGGCCTGGCCTGGCGCCTGTTCCTGGCACAGGCGTTCACCGTGCTGTTCGCGGTGGTGGCGCTGATCCTGACCTGGGGTGACAAGGAATCCTGGGGCATGGACATGTTTACCGCCGAGGACGTCGCCAAGGCCGTGCACAGCCAGGGCGCGCATCTGGTGCTGGACGAGCCGCGCTGGCAGGCGTTGAACGCGCGCGCCGGTGGCAACCTGTGGTTCGTCGCCGTCGATGACCGCGGCATCTGGCTGGAGCGCGGCAAGGTGCCCGCGCTGCACGCACCGCTGCTGGCGCGGCTGCCGGCATTGGGGGCCACCGAAGTCGGATCGCTGGTGCCGCCCTACCTGGACGTGGCGCGGGTGATGGTGCGCATCGAGGATGGACGTCGCATCACCGTGATGGCCGGTGGCGCGCCGAAGGGCGGGCTGCTCGATGGCGCGCTGATGGTGCTGCGGCTGATCGGTTTCTGGTTCTTCCTGCCACTGATCGTGGTCACTCTGCTGGTGATGCCCACCGTCATCCATCGTGCGATGCGAGGGGTGCGCCGGCTGGCGCAGCAGGCCAAGGAGCTGGACATCGGCCAGCCCGGTGCGCGCCTGGACGAACAGCTGGTTTCCACCGAGGTCGCGCCCCTGGTGAGTGCCTTCAACGATGCCATCGACAAGGTGCAGCAGGGCTACGCCGCGCGCGACAAGTTCTTGGCCGATGCCGCGCACGAACTGCGCGTGCCGATCGCGGTTGTGCAGGCACGGCTGTCGCAGCTTCCGCAGGGTGAACTGAAGTCGCAGCTGCTGACCGACGTGGCGCGGCTGGGCAATGTGGCCGAGCACCTGCTCGACCTGCAGCGGCTGGACCGCAACGTCAGCACGCTGCAGCGGGTCGATCTGGCCCACGTGGTTCGTGAATCGGCGGCCGAGCTGGCACCGCTGGTGGTCGGCGCAGGGTATGGCTTCGAAGTGGATGCGCCGGAAGCAGCGGTCTGGATCCAGGGTGATGGTCTGGCGCTGGGCCGGGTGATGGCCAACCTGGTGCACAACGCCATCGTCCACGGTGGCGGCCGCGGCACCATCTGCGTGCGCCTGGATGCGCAGGGGCTGCTGGAGATCAGCGACCAGGGCGCGGGCGTGCCGGTGGGTGACCGCGAAGCGATCTTCGAACCCTTCCATCGCCTGCGTGCCGCCGGTAGTGGCAGCGGACTGGGGCTGCATCTGGTCAAGGAGATCGTGCAGCACCACGGTGGCACGGTCAGCGTGGCCGAAGCGGTCGGTGGTGGCGCCAGCTTCCGGGTCAACTTCCAGCGCGCCACCCTGCGCCGCTGAACCTGCCCACAGCAGCGCGCGGGTTTGCCTGATAGGCAGCCCTGCCGCCGCACGGCGACGCTGCGCCCATGCGCACCGTTGCCGTGGTTGCTCCCCTGCTGGGCCCTGCCTGTGCCGCCGGCCTGGTGCTGGGGGCGCTGGCGTGCGTGCTGCTGCCGGCATTGCCGCCGCGTTGGCTGTGTGTCGGCCTGGCGCTGCTGGCCCTGCCGGGTTGGGCGTGGCGGTGGCGCGGACGTGCGGCGGCCGCCGCCGTGTTCGGCCTGGCCTGGGCCGGCTGCCACGGGCACATGGCCCTGCAGCAGCAGGTGCCGGCGGCGGCGACGGCGCAGGATGTGCGGGTACGCGGGCGCATCGCCGACCTGCCGGTGCGACGCGATGACCACAGCCGTTTCCTGTTCGACGTGGCCGAGGCCGAAGGATGGCCGGCGCTACAGGGGCGGCGCCTGCAGGTCAGCTGGCATGCGCCGCGTCGTTCCACGGTTCCCGATGCCCTGCGCGACACGCTGCACGCCGGTGCCCATTGGGAGCTGACGCTGCGCGTGCGGCCGCCGCGCTCACGGATCAATCCGGGGGGCTTTGATGCGGAACGCCATGTGCTGCTGCATGGCCTGGCTGGCAGTGCCAGCGTGCGCGATCCCGGAGGCGCACGACAGCTGCGCGTCGCCCATGGCCTGGCCGCCTGGCGCGAGCGTTGCAGTACCGCCATCGCGGCGCAGGTCGGCAGGCCCTCCGCTCGATTCGTCCAGGCCCTGGCGGTGGGCGATACCCGCGGCCTGACCGATGCCGACTGGGAGCAGCTGCGCGCGCTGGGCCTGACCCACCTGATCGCCATTTCCGGCTTCCACGTCGGTCTGGTGGCCGGCTTTGCGGCGCTGCTGTGCACGGGCCTGTGGGGGCTGTGGCCGGCATTGGCACGCGCCTGGCCGCGCCCGCAGGCCGCCGCCTGCGCCGCGGCGTTGGCGGCCGCGTTCTACACGCTGCTGGCGGGCAGCGAACTGCCCACCGTGCGCACCGCGCTGATGATCGCCGCGGTGGCACTGGCGCGGGCCAGCCGGCGGCCACTGGGCACGGCGCCGGCGTTGTCCCTGGCGGCCGCGCTGATGCTGCTGCCGGCTCCGCTGTCAGTGCTGTCGGCAGGCTTCTGGCTCAGTTTCGGTGGCGTGCTGTGGCTGCTGTGGTGCCTGCCGCAGCGGCCGCCGTCCGGCGTCGGCGGCATGCTGCGCGCGGCGCTGGCCGGGCAGGCCGTGGCCAGCGTGGCACTGCTGCCGCTGGCGGTGCTGCTGTTCGGCGGCACGTCGTGGCTGGGGCCGGTGATCAACCTGCCGGTCATTCCGTGGTGGAGCCTGCTGGTGGTGCCGCTGGCCCTGCTCGGTACCGGCCTGCAGGCGCTGCACGATGGGGCGGGGATGTGGCCGTGGCGCGCGGCGGCGTGGGTGTTCGATCTCAGCTGGGGGCTGCTGCAGCCCCTGGCGCAGCACCCGCAGGCGATGTGGTGGCTGCCGCAGGCGCCGGAATGGGCGCTCCCGGCGGCCCTTGCCGGGGTGTTCTGGTGGCTGCTGCCGCGAGGGGCAGGCGGCGGCCTGGCGGGCGCGCTGCTGTGCCTGCCGCTACTGTGGCCCGCCGCACCGGGGCCACGCCACGGCGAGCTGGAAGTGCTGGTGCACGATGTGGGGCAGGGCGCGGCGGTGCTGCTGCGCACCGCCACGCATGCGCTCTGGTACGACGCCGGCCCGCCGGCCGGGGAGGGCCGCGAGCGGGTGCTGCTGCCGGCTGTGCGCGCGCTGGGGCAGGCACCGCCAGCGCAGCTGCTGCTCAGCCACGACCATCTCGACCACGCGGGCGCTCTGCCGGCCCTGCGCCGGGCACTGCCAGGGCTGCAGGTGCTGGCACCGCCGGGCAGCCAGGTCGAGGGTGCGCAGCTCTGCGTGAAGGGCCTGCGCTGGCAGTGGGACGGGGTGGATTTCCAGGTGCTGCATCCGCCGGCCGATGGCAGCGAACGTGACAACGAGGCCAGCTGCGTGCTGCGGGTGGCCGGTGCCCACGGGGTCGTGCTGCTGCCCGGCGACATCGGCGCCCGGGCCGAACAGCAACTGCTGCAGGCGCAGGCGGCGGCCATGCGCGCCGACGTGGTGCTGGTGCCACACCATGGCAGTGGCGGCAGCTCGACGGCTGCCTGGGTGGCAGCCGTGTCGCCCCGGCTGGCGCTGGTCTCGGCCGGCCACCAGAACCGCTTCGGCCACCCGAAACGTGACGTAGTCCTGCGCTGGCGGGCCGTGGATGCCGAGGTGCTGGCCACGGCCGACGCCGGTGCGATCCGCGTATGGCTTGGTGCACAAGGGCTGCAGGTGCGTGAACAGCGTATCCACGCGGCCCGGTGGTGGGATGCCGCTGGGCGGGCACGGTCGGCTGCTATCCTATCGCCGATCAAACAAGCGGCCGTTGGGCCGGAGGGTTGAAACGTGTGGGAACTGGTCAAGGCCGGTGGCTGGCCGATGGTGCCGCTGCTGCTGTTGGGCGTACTGGCTTTGGCGATCGTCCTGGAGCGTTTCTGGTCCCTGCGGCGCAATGAGGTGCTGCCGCCTGGCCTCGGCCAGGAAGTGCGCAACTGGGCTGCCCGCGGCAAGCTCGACCCGGCCCACCTGCAGACCCTGCGGGCGAACTCGCCGCTGGGCGCGCTGCTGGCCGCGGCGCTGGAGGCCCGCAACCGCCCGCGCGACCAGATCCGCGAGCGCATCGAGGACACCGGCCGCCACCTGGTCCACCGCATGGAGCGTTTCCTCAACGCACTGGGCACCATCGCCTCGGCCGGCCCGCTGCTGGGCCTGCTCGGCACGGTCATCGGCATGATCCAGATGTTCCTGGGCATCCTCGACCACGGCGTCGGTGATGTGAACCAGCTGGCCGGCGGCATCGGCAAGGCGCTGGTGTGCACCGCCACCGGCATGATCGTGGCCATCCCGGCGCTGATGTTCCATCGCTTCTTCAAGGGCCGCATCCACGGCTATGTGGTGGAGATGGAACAGGAAGCCAGCGCCCTGCTGGACACGCTGGACGGCCGCCCGGGCGTAATGAACGGCGCACCGGCGCCGCGTGCCGCCGCACCTGCCACGGCCAAGGCCTGATCGATGCGCATCGGCAACGACCGATCCCAGGATGAACCGCATATCGATCTGGTTCCGCTGATCGACGTCATCCTCGTCCTGATCATCTTCTTCGTGGTCACCACCACGTTCGATGCGCGCTCGACGCTGCAGGTGCAGCTGCCGACCGCCAGCGACCAGCAGACCAATGAGCCGCCGCGTTCGCTCAGCGTGCTGATCAACGCCGACGGCCGCTACTTCGTCAACGACCAGGAAGTGCTGCGCACCGACGTCGAGTCGGTCAAGCAGATCATTGCTGCGGTGGCCGGTACCGACCGCGAGCAGACCGTGCTGCTGCGCGCCGACGCGCGCACTCCCTACCAGGCCGTGGTCACCGCGCAGGATGCGCTGGGCCAGCTCGGCTTCCGCCGTATCGCAATCGCAACAGCGCCAGAGGTGCGTCCATGAGTTCCAATCACGCGCCGGTGTGGCCGATCTACAAACGCCTGCTCGGCTATACCCGGGCCTACTGGGTGTTCATGGTGGCCGCCGTCATCGCGATGGTGGTCGAGGCCCTGGCCGGCTACCACTTCACCAAGCTGATGGAACCGCTGGTCAACCGCGGCTTCGTCAACCCCGAGCCGCGCATGGCGGTGATCCTGCCGCTGACCATCCTCGGCCTGTTCCTGATGCGCAGCCTGGCCACCTGGGTCAGCGACTACACGCTGGCCAAGACCGGCCGCAGCGTGGTCCGCGACCTGCGTGAGCAGATCCTGGAAAAGTACCTGCACCTGCCGTCCTCGCATTTCGATACCGAAGCGACGCCGGTGATGGTCAGCCGCCTGAATTTCGATACCGAGCAGGTCACCCAGGCGAGCGCCGACGCGCTGAAGACCGTGGTGGCCGACACCCTGACCATCATCGCCATGCTGGTGGTGATGCTGCAGATGAGCGTCAAGGTGACCCTGGCCATGCTGCTGGTGGTGCCGCTCATCGGTGCCATCGTCTCCTACGTGGGCAAACGCTACCGGCGCATCAGCCGCGGCATCCAGGACGGCATGGGCACCATGGCGCAGACCGCCGAGCAGTCGCTGGCCGCGCAGCAGGAAGTGAAGGTGCACGGTACCCAGCAGCACGAGATCAGCCGCTATTCGCGGCTGGCCAACCGCATGCTGGCGCTGAACATGAAGGTCGAAGTGACCCGCGCTGCAGCGTCCAGCGTGGTCCAGTTCCTGGCCGCGCTGGCGCTGGCGGTCATCGTCTGGGTGTCCACCCGCGAAGCGCTGGCCGGCAAGCTCAACGCCGGCCAGTTCATGGGCCTGATGACCTCGATGATGGCCATCATTCCCTCGCTGCGCCGCCTGACCAGCGTGCAGACCTCGATCTCGCGCGGCGTGGCCGCCGCCGAGCGCCTGTTCGGCATCATCGACATGCCGGTCGAGCGCGACGCGGGGCGTACGCCGCTGCAGCGCGCCCGCGGCGAACTGGCCTTCGAGCACGTCATGCTGCGCTACCGCGCCGACAGCGGCATCGCCCTGGAGGACATCAGCTTCGTCGCCCGGCCCGGTACGGTCACCGCCATCGTCGGTCGTTCCGGCAGCGGCAAGACCAGCCTGATCCGCCTGGTGCCGCGCTTCTACGAGCCCAACGGTGGCCTCATCACCCTCGATGGCGTGGCCCTGGATGACTATCCGCTGGCCGACCTGCGCCGCCAGGTGGCCATCGTCGGGCAGAAGGTCATGCTGTTCGACGACACCATCGCCGCCAACATCGCCTATGGCATGGACGCGACCGATGAACAGATCCGTGCCGCGGCCGAAGCGGCCAACGCCTGGGAGTTCATCGCACGCATGCCGCAGCAGCTGCAGACCCCGGTGGGTGAGAACGGCGCGCTGTTGTCCGGCGGCCAGCGCCAGCGCCTGGCGATCGCCCGCGCGATCCTGCGTGACGCGCCGATCCTGATCCTGGACGAAGCCACCGCCGCGCTGGACAACGAATCCGAACGCCTGGTGCAGGACGCACTGCAGCGCCTGATGCCCGAACGCACCACCCTGGTGATCGCGCACCGCCTGTCCACCATCGAGCACGCCGACCAGGTGCTGGTGATGGACCATGGCCGCATCGTCGAGCGTGGCACCCACAAGGAGCTGCTGGAAATGGGTGGCCTGTACCAGCACCTGCACAGCATGCAGTTCCGCGAAAGGCAGGACTGATGGCAGGCAAGGGTACCCAGACCCCGCCGTACTGGTACGACGGCAGCCCGGTTCCATTGCCGATGCGGCTGCTGGCGCCGGTCTATGCCGGCGTGGCCGCGCTGCGCCGGCGGCTGTACCGCAAGGGCTGGTTCAAGCGGCATGCGCTGCCGGTGCCAGTCATCGTGGTCGGCAACATCACCGCCGGTGGCACCGGCAAGACGCCGCTGACCATCGCCCTGGTCGAGCGCCTGCGCGCGGCCGGCTGGAAGCCGGGCGTGGCCAGCCGCGGTTATGGTCGCGAAGAAGCGGACAAGGCGCGCTGGGTCGAGGCCGATACGTCCACCGCGCTGGGCGGTGACGAACCGGTGCTGATCGCGTGGAAGACCGGCGTGCCGGTGCGCGTGGACAGCGACCGCGTGGCGGCCGGCAAGGCCCTGATCGCGGCCGGCTGCGATGTCATCGTCTGCGATGACGGCCTGCAGCACTACCGGCTGCAGCGCGACATCGAGATCGAGGTCATCGACGCGCAGCGCCGCTACGGCAACGGCCGGATGATTCCCGCAGGGCCGTTGCGCGAGCCGGTCAGCCGTGCCGACGAATGTGATTTCCGCGTGGTCAATCTCGGCCAGGCCGATGAGGTCACCGCCGCCCAGGCCTGCGGTTTCGGCCAGTGGCCGATGGCGCTGCACATCGAAAGCGCGCAGCCCTTGCCGGGTGGGCGTCCGCGCCCGTTGGCCCATTTCTCGGGCCAGCGCGTGCATGCCGTGGCCGGCATCGCCAACCCGCAGCGCTTCTTCGACATGCTGCGTGCGCGCGGCATCGGCGTGGTGCCGCATGCCTTCGCCGACCACCAGGTCTACCAGCCGCAGGACCTGTCCTTCGGCAGCCAGCTGCCGGTGCTGATGACCGAGAAGGACGCGGTGAAGTGCCGCGCCTTCGGCAACGACTGGCATTACGCGGTGCCGCTGCGCGCCGAACTGCCGGCCGCCTTCTGGGTGGCGCTGACCGACCGCCTGGACAAGCTGCGCCCGAACTGAGCGGCCGCGCGGCGCTTGCAATCGCCCGCCGCCGGCCGCATTCCCGTTGTATCGCGCCTGCCGAGTGCCGCTTGCATGACTGAATTCGTTGTCGCCATTCCGGCCCGTTACGCCGCCTCGCGGCTGCCGGGCAAACCGCTCCGCCCGCTGGGCGGTGAGCCACTGGTGCTGCACGTGGCACGCCGCGCGCTGCTGGCCGGCGCCCGTGAGGTCTGGGTGGCTACCGATGACACCCGCATTGCCGATGCCCTGGATGGCCTGGCCGAAGTGAAGGTGGCCATGACTGCGGTCAGCCACGCCTCCGGCACCGACCGCCTGGCCGAATGCGCGCGCATCGCCGGCTGGTCCGACGAAACCGTGGTGGTCAACCTGCAGGGCGATGAACCGTTCGCCCCGGCGGCCGGCATCCGTGCCGTGGCGCAGGCGCTGGTCGAGGGCGAGGCGCCTATGTCGACCCTGGCAACACCCGTCGAGGATGCAGAAACCCTGTTCGACCCGAACGTGGTCAAGCTGGTGCGCAACGTGCGCAACGAGGCGATGTACTTCAGCCGCGCGCCGATCGCCTGGCACCGCGATGGCTTCGCGCGCAGCCGCGAGGCGCTGCCGGAGGGGCATCGCTGGCTGCGCCATATCGGCATCTACGGCTACCGCGCCGGCTTCCTGCAGCAGTTCGCGGCGATGCCGCCGGGCCAGCTGGAGCAGGTCGAGGCGCTGGAACAGCTGCGCGTGCTGGAAGCCGGTTTCCCGATCAGCGTGGCGATCTCGCCCGAAGCCTTCCCGCCGGGCATCGACACGCCCGAAGACCTGGCCCGCGCCGAAGCCCTGCTGCAGTCCATGGTCGCGCGATGAACCTGCTGGTCGTCTGCCTGGGCAACATCTGCCGCTCGCCGATGGCAGAGGGCGCCCTGCGTGCCCGACTGCAGGCCTCGCCGCTGGCCGACCGGGTGCAGGTCGACTCGGCCGGCACCGGCGACTGGCACGTGGGCGAAGCACCTGACCGCCGCGCCATTGCCTGTGCCGACCGCCACGGCGTGGATATCGGTGGCCTGCGTGCGCGCCAACTGCGGGCGGGGGATTTCGAACGCTTCGACTGGATCCTCTGCGCCGACGAGGCCAACCTGCGCGACGCCGCACGGCTGGCCACGGCCGCCCAGCGCGAACGCCTGTCGCTGTACCTGCCGTGGTCGGGCGGGCAGGGCGAGCGGGCCATCCCCGACCCCTATACCGGCGGCCAGGATCATTTCGAACAGGTCTGGGCGATGGTGGACCAGGCCGCGCAACGGACCGTGGCACGACTGTTGCATGACGCCGAGTCCGGCATAATCAGGCCATGAACGCACAGCCCGTCCAGGACCTGCCCGAGTTTGCCACCTGGCTCAATGCCGCCCCCTGCACCCTGACCGAGCTGCGTGGCCGGCCGGTCGCGCTGCTGTTCGTCAATGCTGCATCGGCCTGGAGCATGCAGCGGCTGGCCGAGTTCGGCCAATGGCTGTCACGCAACCCGGGTCGCCTGCAGCCGTTGGTGCTGCACGTGCCGCGCTTTGATTTCGAACGCGACGCAGGCGCTGCGCTGAAGCTGCTGCGCAGGCAGGGGCTGTCGATGCCGGCGCTGCTCGATGCCGACTGGGATGGCTGGCGCCGCTTCGGTGTCACGGCCTGGCCGACCGTCATCCTGCTCGACGCGCACGGGCGCGAACAGCAGCGCCTGGTGGGCCTGGGCGCACCCGGTGAGCTGGAACGCGCCTTGAACGATCTCTGCGAAGGTGCGCCGCCGGCGCCGTCGCGCGGGGGCAGCGAGCTGCATCCCGAACTGCCGCATCCGCTGCGTTTCCCGGCCGGCCTGGCGGTCAACCGGGATCGCCTGTACATCGCCGACAGCGGTCGCCATCGTATTCTCGAGTGCAGCCACGGCGGGCGCGTGTTGCGCCAGTTCGGGCTGGGTACTGCTGATTTCATGGATGGCAACCTGGCCGAAGCCGCGTTCCATCGCCCGCAGGGGCTGGTGCTCGAGCGCGAGTCGCTGTACGTGGCCGATACCGGCAACCACGCGGTGCGCCGCATCAACCTGTCGACCGGACAGGTCGACACGCTGTGCGGCAACGGCCGCCCCGGTACGCCGGTCGAAGGGCCGGTGGCGCAGGCGCGGCAGGTGGCACTGGACAATCCGGTCGGCCTGGCGATCGCCGACAACCAGCTGCATATCGCCATGGCCGGTGACAACCGGCTGTGGAGTTTCCACCTCGGCCTGCGCAGCCTGCAATGGCGCGCCGGCAGCGGTGCCATCGACGAGCGCGACGGCAGTGGCCACATGGCCGCCTTCGCCCAGCCCACCGGCCTGGCGGTGGTGCAGCAGGTGCTGTACGTGGCCGATGCGCTGGGCTCGTCGATCCGTGCGGTCCAGCTGCGTGGTGACCTCGTGCAGACCCTGGTCGGGCAGGGCGCCTGGCGCTTCGGCGCCGACGATGGCCCGCGCGGGCAGGCCAGCCTGCAGTATCCGCAGGCCATCGCATTGAGCCCGGACGCACCCGTGCTGTGGATCGCCGACACCGGCAACGGCCGCCTGCGCACGCTGCGACTGGGCGGCGGCGATCTGGGTACCCAGCCGCTGCCGCGCCGCCTGCATGGCCCGGCCGGCCTGGCGGTGGGTGCCGGTGCGGTCTGGATCGCCGAGACGGACGCGCACGCCGTGCTGCGTTTCGACCCCGACAGCGGCGTGCTCAGCGAAGTGCCGATCAGCGAATGACCGACGTCACCACCCCGGCCTTCGACGGCAAGGCCTTCGCGGCCCAGTTGAGTACCGCACCCGGCGTCTACCGCATGTACGCGGCCGACGACACGCTGCTGTACGTGGGCAAGGCGCGCGCGCTGCGCAACCGCGTCGGCAGCTACTTCAACGGCAGCCCGAAGAACGCGCGCATCATGTCGATGCTCTCGCAGATCGCGCGCATGGACGTGACGGTCACGCGCTCGGAAGGCGAAGCTTTGCTGCTGGAAAACCAGCTGATCAAATCCCTGTCGCCGCGCTACAACGTGTCCCTGCGCGACGACAAGACCTACCCGCACGTACTGCTGACCCGCGAGGACTGGCCGCGCATCGCCCTGCACCGCGGCCCGCGCGCCATTCCCGGGCGCTACTTCGGGCCGTACCCGGGCGTGACTGCGGTACGCGAAACGCTGAACCTGATGCACAAGCTGTTCAAGCTGCGCAGCTGCGAGGACAGCGTGTTCCGCAACCGTTCGCGGCCATGCCTGCAGTATCAGATCGGCCGTTGCAGTGCGCCCTGCGTGGACCTGGTGCCGGCGCCGGAGTATGCCGAATCGGTGCGTCGCGCCACGCTGTTCCTGGAAGGCAAGAGCGATGAGCTGACCCGTGAGCTGGGCGAGCAGATGCAGGGCGCCAGCGAGGCGCTGGAGTTCGAGAAGGCCGCTCGCCTGCGCGATCTCATCGCTTCGCTGCGCAGCATGCAGACCCGCCAGTATGTGGATGGCCGCGCCGCCGACCTGGACGTGCTGGCCGTGGCCATGCACGGCTCGCAGGCCTGTGTGCTGCTGCTGGCGTTCCGCGATGGACGCAATCTTGGCACCCGCCCGTTCTTCCCGCGCACCAATGGTGAGGACAGCCCGGAAGAAGTGCTGGCCGCGTTCGTGTCGCAGTACTACATCGAATTCGAGCCGCCGCGCGAGATCCTGCTGGACCGGCAGATTCCCGACGCGGACCTGCTGGTGGCCGCGCTCTCCGCCTCGGCCGAGCGCAAGGTGCAGCTGAAGTGGAATGTGCGCGGCGAGCGCGCCGGCTACCTGGAACTGGCCAGCCGCAACGCCCAGTTGACCTTGGCCACCGAACTCAACAGCCGCAATGCGCAGCACGCGCGCAGCGAAGCCCTGCGCGAAATGCTGGGCCTGGCCGAACCGGTCAAGCGGGTGGAATGCTTCGACATCAGCCACACCATGGGCGAAGCCACCGTGGCCTCGTGCGTGGTATTCGATGCCGCCGGCCCGGTGCGCGCGCAGTACCGCCGCTACAACATCAGCGGCATCGAGCCCGGCGATGATTACGCGGCCATGCACCAGGCCATCGACCGCCGCTTCCGCCGCGCCGTGGAAGAGCAGGGCGTGCTGCCCGACGTGCTGCTGATCGATGGTGGCGCCGGCCAGCTCGCCCAGGCACAGGCTGCCCTGGCCGACCTGGGCGTGGAAGGCGTGCTGCTGGTAGGCGTGGCCAAGGGTGTGGAGCGCCGCGCCGGCCACGAAGCGCTGGTGATGCCGGATGGCCGCGAGCTGCGCCCGGGTGCAGCCAATCCTGCGCTGCAGTTCATCCAGCAGGTGCGCGACGAAGCGCACCGCTTCGCCATCACCGGACATCGGGGCCGCCGCCAGAAGGCCCGGATGACCAGCAAGCTGGAAGATATCCCCGGTATCGGCCCGCGCCGGCGCGCCAGCCTGCTCAAGCATTTCGGTGGCCTGGTCGGCCTGAAAGCCGCCGGTGAAGCCGAAATCGCCAAGGTCGAGGGCATCAATGACGCCCTCGCTGCACGCATCTACGCTAACCTGCATGGGTTGGCCACGCCTGACCCGGCCGAGTAGAGAGAGAAGCAAGCCGCATGAAGTTGACCCTGCCCACCTGGCTGACGTTGTTGCGGATCGTGATGATCCCGGTGCTGGTGCTGGTGTTCTACCTGCCCTACACCTGGACCAATTTCGCGTCCGCAGCGATCTTCGGCCTGGCCGCGATCACCGACTGGCTCGATGGCTGGATCGCACGTCGGTACAGGCTGGAATCGGCGTTCGGCGCCTTCCTCGATCCGGTGGCGGACAAACTGATGGTGGCGGTGGCGCTGTTCCTCATTGTGCAGGGCCACCCGACGCCGTGGATGGCGTTCTGGGCGGCGGTGATCGTCGGCCGCGAAATCGCGGTGTCGGCGCTGCGCGAGTGGATGGCCGAGCTGGGCCAGCGCGCCAAGGTGCGCGTGGCCATGATCGGCAAGGTCAAGACCACCGCGCAGATGGTCGCGTTGCTGTGCCTGCTGTATTCGGTGGCACCGAACGTGCCGGTCAATGACATCTGGATGGGCCCGCCGGTGTTCCATATCGGCGACTGGACCCTGGCCATTGCCGCCGTGCTGACCCTGTGGTCGGGCCTGCAATACCTGCATGCCGCCTGGCCGAGCCTGCGCGAAGACGAGCGCGCCGCGCGCGAGCGTTCGCGGCAGAAGAAGCTGGGCAACTGAGCCCCGGGGTCGGATCCCTTTCCGCAGGAAAGGGCTCTGACCCCTCGGTTGAAGCCATCCACGCATGGCGTGGATCTACCGGATCGGGATGCCCGCATCCACGCATGGCGTGCATCTACTGGTGGATCTACCGACACATCGCGCGCGGCAGTAGTTCCACGCCATGCGTGGATACGCCATGCCGAGGCACCGCGAAATCCCCCTGAAAAAAACCGCTTGACGCCATTCCCAGAACAGGTAGAATTTCGCCTCCCAAGCGGGAATAGCTCAGTTGGTAGAGCGCAACCTTGCCAAGGTTGAGGTCGCGAGTTCGAGTCTCGTTTCCCGCTCCAGGTTCAAGAAAAGCGCTCCCGCAAGGGAGCGTTTTCCGTTGTGCGAAGCAACGCTTCATCCCCGCTTCACCGCCACCCCATCGCCCCGCCACGCGCACCGGCGACGCTGCAACACCGTTACAACCGGTGATGCCGCGATGTCCCGCATATCCTCTGCCTACGACCACGATCTGGTCATCGTCGGCGCAAGCTTCGCCGGTGCAGCCTGCGCATTGGCCTCCGCGCAATATGGCTTGCGCGTCTGCGTGCTCGAGCGCAAGGCAGATCCGGGCGAGCGCCTGCACACCACCGGCATCGTGGTGAAGGAAGCGATGGAGCAGACCTGGCTGGGGCGCATGCCCGAGCATCTGCTGCAGCGTGTCGCCCGCGTGCGGCTTTACGCGCCGAATCTGCGCAGCGTGCAGCTGGCCGCGCCCGGGTATTACTTCCTCACCACCGACACCCCGAACCTGATGCGCTGGCTGGCCGACGAACTGCGTGCCAGCGGCGTTGATCTGCGCCTGCAGCAGTCCTTCAGTAATGCTGAGGCCGGTGGCGATGGCTGGCAGGTGGAGGGCGCAGGGCGCTGCGCTTATCTGGTCGGTGCCGATGGGGCGCGATCACGTGTCGCCCGGCGAACCGGCCTGGGCCAGGTGCGCGATAACCTCTACGGCGTCGAGCGCGAGTTCGATGGCCTGCAGTTGCCGCAGGGCGATGCGCTGCACTGCTTCGTCAGCAAGCGTTACGCACCGGGCTATATCGGCTGGGTCGCGCAGAATCCTACGGGCGTGCACGTCGGTCTCGCCCTGCGCCATGATCCGACGCAGGCGCGGGTGCCGGATATCGACGGCTTCATCGAACATGTGCGCGACATCGTCGGCATCCCACCGTCCTTGCAGGCGTCATCCACCCGCGCAGGGCTGGTGCCCTGCGGCCTTCCGGATGGAGCGATCACCGGCCACCGCCTGATCCTGACGGGGGATGCGGCCGGCATCGTCTCGCCGCTGTCGGCCGGCGGCATCCACTCGTCGTGGCGGCATGGCTGGGCGGTCGGCGATGCCATCGGCCTGCACCTGCGTGGCCAGGGCCCCGCCGCCGAGCAGGTGGCGCGGCGGGTGGCGCCGACTTTCCGCCGCAAACGCCTGCTGCGCTGGGCCATGGACCATCTGCAGCTGGACTGGCCGCTCAACGCGCTGCTGCGTACCGCCGCGACGCGGCGCGTGGCCGAGCAGGTCTACTTCCACCGGCGCGGGGTGCGGGCCTGACCGCCAAGCTGAACGACGCAGTGCAGACGCCCCGAAAAAATCCAGTTGACGCCGTGCAGCAATATCGACACAATAGCGCTCCTTCGACGCAGGTCGAACGGAATCTGCGGGAATAGCTCAGTTGGTAGAGCGCAACCTTGCCAAGGTTGAGGTCGCGAGTTCGAGTCTCGTTTCCCGCTCCAGATTGCAGAAAAACGCTCCCGGAAGGGGGCGTTTTTCGTTCAGGCCTTCGCGCGGTTGCGAGCCGCCTGCCAGACAGTGACTGCCGATACCGCAAGCAGCAGCAACAGGGTAAGGTCCGCCAGCAGCAACCACAGCAGGTGGGTGCCGTAGACCGGGCCCTGATGCATCGCGCCCATCCCGAACGGCACGGACCAGGCCAGCAGAAGCGCGAAGGAGATCAGCAGGCGCAGCCAGGAGCGTTTCCATCGTGGCTGCGCGATCAGTGCGATGACCGCAATTTCCACGGTTCCGATGAACGCAAAGGTGGCCACCGTGCTGATCGGGTAGGGCAAGGTGGCGCCAGGTTCCAGTGCGCGCTGCATCCAGTAGTCGGGCCGGGTGCCGGCGAGGATCAGGGCAGCCATCAACAGCGCCCAGATCATAGCCACCATAAGCCAGTAAAAGCGGGTGTTGCGATCAGTCATGCGTGAGCTCCTTGCGCGTGCTGCAGGCCGTGGCGCGAGCGGCAAAGCGCTCGCTTGCGGCGATCGCGGCCAGTGCAAGCGCGACAGGGCCTACGGTGAAGTACAACATGCGCAGCGGGTTGTTGTGCATCAGCGTCCAGGCCGCGAATGCGAGCGGGATGGCCAGCACAAACAATTTCGCTGCCAACGGCCGCAGTACGCCGATCAACGGCTGTGCGCCGAGGAACAGCACGAACGCGTAGTACTGCGCCAGGCCCAGGCCGATGTTGCCGTGCGAACTGAATCCGGCATGGTCGCGATACCAGTTCATGCCCAGTGGCATCAGCGTCCAGTAGAGCGCGGCCACCAGCAGGTGCAGCAGCAGGGAGATCAGCAGGGATTTGCCGTGCAGAAACATGGGCCAATGCGTCCGGGCGAGGCAGGTTACCCCACCGCGCAAGGCCCGGATCGCGGTGCGTGAAGACTGTTGACGGCGTGAAGGAATTTGGACACAATAGCGCTCCTTCGACGCAGGTCGAACGGAATCTGCGGGAATAGCTCAGTTGGTAGAGCGCAACCTTGCCAAGGTTGAGGTCGCGAGTTCGAGTCTCGTTTCCCGCTCCAGATTCTACAGGGCCCCGGTAGGGGCCTTGTTTTTCTCCCGCCTCGGCACGGTGGGGCACGTTGGGCCACAAGGCTTTGCGCGCAGTCAGAAAGGTGAAATCGCTGGTGTGCGTTCCGGATTTCCGGTACCATGGCGGCTTACGCGGGAATAGCTCAGTTGGTAGAGCGCAACCTTGCCAAGGTTGAGGTCGCGAGTTCGAGTCTCGTTTCCCGCTCCAGTTTCGACAGGCCCCATCGCGGGGTTTTGTCATGTCAGGGGCACCGTTCCTGGCTGCAGTACGTTGGCCTCATGGCAGAGTGGCTATGCACCGGATTGCAAATCCGTTTACAGCGGTTCGATTCCGCTTGAGGCCTCCAATTGAAAAGCCCTGACTCCGGTCGGGGCTTTTTCTTTGCGCGGCCCCCTGCCAAACCGCACTCCTCGCCAACAAACACCCCTGCTAACGTCCGTCGTCACACTCAGGAAGAGGGGCAGGCAGTGCGCGCGTTGGCAATCCGGCAGGCAATCTACCTTCCTCTCGGCGCGATGTTGGCCGCAATCGCGTTCGGCTTCACCGTTCCCGGCTACAGCTCCCTCTCGCAGCACCTCAGCGAAATGGGCCTGATGCCGGGGCTGCCGGCAACCACGTTGACGGCCTGCATCGCGGTCAATGCCGCGGCCATCATCATCTTCAGCCTTGCGTTGCTGGGCGGGGGCGGCCGCTTCGCACTCACTGTGCTCACCTCCACGCTGTTCGGCGTGGCCATGCTCAGCAACGCGGTGTTCACCACCGGCAGCCCGCTGCACGGCATGTACTCCATCGGCATCTTTTCCCTCCTGACGCCGCTGTTGTTCCTGGTTGAACTCGGTGCCGATGCGTCCAGGCGTATTGCTTGGGTGGCGCGCGCCACGTCCCTGCTGGGGATGGCCTATCTGTGGTTGATGCTGTCTGGCTTCGACCCGCAGCCCTGGCACGGGCTGACCCAGCGCATCGCGCTGTTGCCGGCATTTGGCTGGTATACGTTCGCCGCGCTGGAACTGCGACGGGTGTCCGGCAACAGCTGATGGTGTGTCTGGTTACACTCAAGGCATGAACCAGATCGACAACTTCCGCGGCGCACTGCTCGGACTGGCCTGCGGCGATGCCGTCGGCACCACGGTGGAATTCAAGCCGCGCGGCAGCTTCACCCCGCTCACCGACATGGTCGGCGGTGGCCCGTTCAATCTGAAGCTGGGGCAGTGGACCGACGACACCTCGATGGCGATGTGCCTTGCCGAAAGTCTCGTGCGTTGCGATGAATTTGACCCGCGCGACCAGATGACCCGCTATGCCAACTGGTATCGCAACGGTTACTGGAGCGCGACCGGCGAGTGCTTCGACATCGGCATGGCCACGCGCGCGGCCATCGACCAGTTCCTGCTCAGTGGCGAGCCGTTGTCGGGAAACGAAGACCCGCGCAGTGCGGGCAACGGTTCGATCATGCGCCTGGCCCCAGTGGTGCTGCGCTATGCAGGAACGCGGGAACTGCCGGCGATGGCCGAGCTGAGTTCGCGCACCACCCATGCCACGCGTGAATGCCTGGATGCATGCCGCTTGCTGGCGGCCGCGATCGAGCGTGCGCTGGATGGGCAACCGAAGCAGGCCGTGCTGGATCTGCGCGACATCCCGGTGCAGGGCGAACGCCTACAGCAGATCGCCGCCGGGCAGTACCAGCAGGCAAGCCGTGAGCAGATCCGCGGCAGTGGCTATGTGGTGGACAGTCTGGAGGCGGCGTTCTGGTGCTTCCACCGGCACGACACCTTCGCCGCTGCGGTGCTGGAAGCGGCCAACCTGGGCGACGATGCCGATACCACGGCGGCGGTGCTCGGCCAGTTGGCCGGTGCCTTCCACGGTGCGGTCGGCATCCCCGCGCATTGGCTGCAGGTGCTGGCCATGCGTGCGGAAATCCAGGTACTGGCAGGCGCGTTGTGTGAACGGAACCGGGTTGCACGGGCTGGCGGGGGCTTTGCCGTTGCCAGGGAACCGTCGTAGCGTATGAGGAAGCGGGCCGACTCGGCCACGGACAGGAGGTCTGGATGAACGCGAAATTCGGGATGGGCCTGGTGCTGTCGTTGCTGGCACCGGTGGCGTCGGCGCAGGTTTACAAGTGCAAGGGCGCGTCGGGTGAAACTGTCTATTCGCAGGACCCGTGCGGCGCCGGCAGCGAGCCGATGAAGCTGCGCTCGAACCGCGCCGCTTCCGAGAGCGCTGGCGAAGCGTCCAATCGCGCGGCCGTGTATCGCAACACCGGCATGAGCGACGCAGGCATCGCCGAGCGCAACTGCCTGCAGGGGGAACAGACGCGCATCTATGGCCCGCTTGAAGCGCGTACGCAGGCTGTCAACCGACAGATCGCCGAACTGGACCGACAGCTGGCAGCCGCCCACAGCGCACCTGCGGAGGCCAGCAGCCCACTGTCCAATGCCACGCTCGAGTCGGGCATCCGTGCGCAGATTTCCAGCCTGCAGCAGTCGCTGAGTTCTGAACGCGTTGCCGCCGACGCGCAGATGTCCACGGCGCGCGAGCGCTGCGCGTCCGCCCGCCGCGAGCAGGAAGGGCGCGTGCAGCAGCAGTACGCCGCGCCGGCGTCCAACGCGTACTGAACCAGCACCGGGCCAATCTCAAACCGGGGCGACATTGCAAGGGGGTATCGTCAAGCATCGGCACTCGGGAGCAGCAATGGCACGCAGGGACATGCAAGACCGCATGCAGCACGCGGCAGGCCAGCGATGAGCAGATCCACTGCGGATGTGCGCTGGCTGACATTCCGGCTCAAGAACGGTCAGTCGATCGGGCCGGATCAGCTGAAGGACGGCTGGGTGATCGCGGCCGAAACGCGCCATTGCGGCGTGCGCCGTGAGAGCATCGAAGGCTCGGGCGTGGTCTACGCGCTGTATGGGCCCTCCGATCTGCCATCACCGCGCCGAGCAGAAATGCGCATGCGCGATTTCCTGATGCGCTCGGGTTACACCTTCACCATGGGCACGCTGGGCGGCTGACGCCACCCCTTGCAACTGCGCGGCTGCGCTCAGGGGCGCACGGTCAGCACCTGGCCGATGCTGCCGATCGGGCCACGTTCGTCGTGCAGCACCGTACTGGTCAGGCCGATGCCTTCGCTGCCGAACGACACCGAGGTGTCGAAGCCCAACCAGTCTCCCTGCGGCGTGCCGAACAGGTGCACGGTCAGGTCCAGGTTCGGGAACGCGATGTCCTTGGGATCGGCGCGCACGGCCATGCCGTTGGACAGGTCGAACAGGGTGGCTGCGCGGGCCAGCGGACTCACCGTCTCGCCGTCCAGCAGCGCCTGCCTCGCGCGTGCCCAGTAGGTCGCACGACCGGGGCCGTAGTCATCGCGGCGGATCTGCACGTTCTCGATGAAGCCGCCCGGCCACACCGTCGCCGGGTTCCATTCGGGCATGGTCTCGGCTGCGGCAATGCGCGCCAGCGGGGTACCGGCAATCGCTGCGGTATCGTTCGGGCGCATCAGCCACGCACGCACGCGCAGGGCGGCGCGATCCTGGTGGCTGAGGGTGGCTTCCACCAGTTCGATGGTGCGGCCGCCGCGCAGTACCTGCACGTGTGCGTCCATCGCTTCGATCGGAATGGTGCCGAGAATATCGTAGGACAGGCGGCCGATCAGGAAGCCGTGGCCGCGCGCGACGGCGTCGCGTTCCAGGTGATGCGCGAGCAATCCCATTGCCGGGGCGATGTGCTGCTCGTTGGTGTTCCAGGCGCCGCCCACGTGTGCGGTCGGCAGGTAGCGGGCGTCGCTCAGTCGTTCGAAGAAGGCCATGGGCTCACAGGGCAGTGGAATGAAGTGCGCGACGCGGAGTGCGGCGTGCCTCATCGTAGCGCTGCGACCGCCGACTCACGTGCATGGAGGCCTTGACCTACAGCGGCAGTCTTCAGTGCAGCCCTTCTGCGCAGCGTGCTGGCCCCGCATCTGCAGGCGTTGCTGCGGGCCGGGGTGTCGGTGGTGCTCGATTTCCCGTTCAACGCACTGGCCAGGCCGGCGACGCGGAATTCGAGCAGATCACCCGTCACTTCGTTGCGCCAACGCCGGAAGAGGCTCAGGGTGGTCCGCCATGCCGCCAACGGCATGGTGCAGGCAGATTCGATACGATAGGTCGCATCAGTCTTCATCTGCTTGATCCGGAGTCCTGCCATGGTCGACCGCCTCGCCACCCTTCTGGAACGTTTTGCGGTCAACGCCTCGGTGTTCCATGCCGGCGCGCTGTGCGGCATCAACAGCCTGCCGGGCGAGGATGAGGCAGGCCAGCTGCACCTGGTGCGGCGCGGGCCGGTGCAGGTCAGCCATGGCCAGCAGACCGTGCAGGTCGATGTGCCCAGCCTGCTGCTGTACCCGCGGCCGATGCCGCACCGCTTCAGTACCGACCCGCGGCACGGTGCCGACATGGCCTGCGCGAACCTGCATTTCGAAGGCGGCCGGCTCAATCCGATCAGCGCAGCGTTGCCCGATTTCATCTGCATGCCGCTGACGGATCTGCAGGGCGGCAGCGCCGCGCTGGATCTGCTGTTCGAGGAGGCTTTCGAGCAGCGCTGCGGGCGCACGGTGATGGTCAACCGCCTGTTCGAAGTGGTGATGATCCAGGTGCTGCGGCAGTTGATGGAAGCCGGGCAGATGCGCGGCGGCCTGTTTGCCGGGCTCGGCCACCCGCGCCTGCGCCTGGCCCTGGTGGCCGTGCACGAGGCGCCGGCGCAGGCCTGGACGCTGGAGGACCTGGCCGAAACGGCCGGCATGTCGCGCAGCGTATTCGCCGCCAGTTTCCGTGAGGCGATGGGGATCACGCCGGGCCAGTACCTGCAGGGCTGGCGTGTCAGCCTGGCCCAGCAGGCGCTGCGCCAGGGGCGGCCGTTGAAGCGGATTGCCGACGACGTCGGCTACGGCAGCGAAGCCGCATTGTCGCGTGCGTTCAAGGCACACACCGGGCAGTCGCCACGGCAGTGGCGCGAACAGGATCGCGCCAGCGCCGCTTGAGCGCTCAGCCCAGCGCGAGTCGGGCCAGCTTCATGCCGCCGAACAGACCGGCCAGGCCAAGTGCAACCGAGCCGCCGGCATACAGCGCCGCCAGCCCGTGCTGGCCGCGCTGCAGCAGCAGGCCGATTTCCAGCGAATAGGTGGAGAAGGTGGTGTAGCCACCGAGGATGCCGGTGGTCAACAGCAGCCTCAGCTGCGGCGAGGCGCCATTGCGCAGGGCGAAGGCCTCCACCACCACGCCCATCAGCAGTGCGCCGCTGATGTTGATGAGGAAGGTCGACCAGGGCCACGGGCTGCCGACGGCGACGCGCGCGCCGAGCAGGTTGCAGGCGTGGCGCAGGCACGCGCCCGCGCCGCCTCCCAGGAAGACCAGGACATAGTTGTTCAGTGTTTGCATCGTTTGCCTCGAGTGCTTGTTCGCAGGATCGACGGCGTATGCAATGGCGGGCACGGCCTGCCATCGACGAACGCCGGGTTCGTCAACAACAGGAGCCATCAGCCATCTCAGGCGGTTATCGGGGGAGCCCCATCCCCATCACGCGCCATGCTACCAGCGCGACGCGGTGCTGGGCGTAAATCTGTCAGGGCAGGGCGGTGGCGACCACGCGGGCGACCTTGCTGCGGCTGATGCCCTCGCGCAGCAGATCGTTGGCCATCAATCCCAGCGATGCCTGCCGGCGGAAACCAACATCAAGCCCGCGCCGGTCGAGGATGTTGGCCACCAGCTCATAGGCGGTTTCCCAGACATCCAGATAGGCCTCGCTGGGCAGGTACATATAGGCGCTGCCGCGTTCGCCGACCGCGCCATCGACCGGACCAAACAGCAGTTCGCGCGGATCCATCTTCACTGCATCGGCGATGCGGAAGAGCTGCTCGGCTTTTACGTGGTCGGCCTTGACGTTGTCGTTGAGCCAGTTGCTGACGGTGGCGGTGGTGCTTTGCGCAGCGCGGGCCAGGTCGGCCGGGCGGGGGTGCCCGGCATCCTTCATGGCGGCGGCGAGTCGTTGTCCAAGAGTATTCATCTATGCAAGCCAGCTTAACGCGTGGATTCAAAAGAATCCTTGCCACCAGAATAAGTCTGATGACGAAAGAGATCGAAAATGGACGAAATCTGGTGCAAGCGTCAGGTGCGCAACCGGCTGGGCCTGGAGACCGACGCCGAGCTGGCCAGGCTCTTTGGAATCAGCCGATCCGCTGTCTCGCAATGGCCCCGCGACTTTCCGATTCCGCCGCTGCGGCGCTACATGCTGCAGCAGCGCTATCCCAGTCTGTTCCCTGCGGAAAAGAGCGATCAGGTAGAAACCATCTAAGTAACGACTGAAACTGTCGCGGTTAGCGTGGTTATCCCACTTTGTTAAGTGCGCTTATCGCCATAGTTGAATTCGATTGAAACAGGCGCGGCAGGGGCGCTGCGGAACGCGTGTCAGGCGAGGGTGTCGGCTTTGGCGCGGCGGCGGGGCAGGGCGACCCTGCTACTCAGATCATGAACGATTAATAATTTCAATCACAAAAGTCGCACTGTGTAATTGACCTGTCGTGAAAATTATGACTAATTGGCATCAGCCGGTTGTGAACGCCGGGCCTCTTTCAGTACCACGCACGTAGATCGGTTGACCGTCAACGAATGCAGGACAAGTCCAACGGAGGTCGTATGGAATACGGCATGCATGGCTTGGCTGAACGGGTACGCCGCGAACTGGAAGCCAGTTATCACAAACACGGATGCGGTCCGGCGTTCTGGGATACCTACCAGCAGGTGCTTGATCGCCTGGTTCCGCAGGGAACCGAGCGTACCGAAGTGACCAACGATCTGGCGCTGATCATCGAGCAGCTCGGCATCGTCCGCCGTGCCCAGCTGGTGCCGCCGGACGGCAACAGCCGCCCGCGTTGAATCAGCACAGGCACCAGGCGCCGCACGCCAGCAGGGCCGCCAGCAGGGATGCCAGCACGGTGGTGCGTGTGCGCCACCAGCGCGGCGCCTGCCCGGCCATTGCCTGCGGGCTGCAGTAGCGCACCAGTCCCGGGCCGAAGCCGGCGCGGTGCTGCTGCTGCGCGCACGCTTCCAGGCAGGAGCCGCAGGCCAGGCAATCGGCCTGGGGCCCATGGCGGATGTCCAGCTGCATCGGACAGGCCGTCACGCAGGCCGCGCAGTCGGTGCAATCCCCCAGTCGGTCCGCACTGAAGGTGGGCATCGGTCCCGCCAGCAGCGGATGGGCGGCACGGAACACGTAGTCCTGTGCAGTGACCGGGTCGAGCAGGCCACGGCCGCGCGCCTGCACGCCGCCCAGTGCGGTGGGTCGGCCGCCACGGGGTTCGCCGCGCCGCGCGTCATACAGCATGCGCGGGGTATGCGGATCGGTCAGCAGCGGCTGCAGTCGTGCGAACGGGCACAGCGAACGGCACACCTGTTCGCGCAGGAAGCCGGCATTGCCGTAGGTGGCCCCCGCATAGAACAGCACCCAGAACACTTTCCATCCGCTCCAGCCGCTTGCGGAGGGCAGGCCGAACAGGCCGTGGATGGGGCTGAACAGGCCGACGAAGGTGATGCCGGTCCACAGCGAGAGCAGCACCCAGCACAGTCGGGTCGCGACCGTGGCCGCGCGGGGGGGGAGTCCTTGCGCCAGCGTGCGGGCGATGCCGTCGAAGGCGCGCATCCACAGGGTCTGCGGACAGGCGTGGCCGCACCAGATCCGGCCGGCCAGGTGGGTCAGCAGGGCCAGGCCCACGGCAAGCACCGCCAGCAGGCCCAGCAGCATGCCGATGTCATCCGGCCACAGCGTCCAGCCGAACAGATCGAAGCGGCGCGCGGCGAGATCGAGCAGCAGCGCCTGGCGTCCATCCCAGCGCAGCCAGGGCAGCACGTAGAACAGCGCCAGCAGCGTGGCACTGAGGGCGCCACGCCAGCGCCAGGGGCGCGGCAGGGAGGGGGGGGCGCAGCTCATCCCAGTGGCAGCTCATCGTCGTCGCCATCGCCGATCGGGCGCAGCAGGTAGCCGGTCACTGCACTGGACAGCGCGGTGACCGCCCAGAACATGAAGAAGCCCGCGGTGTAGCCCAGTTCACGGCTGATCGTGATGCCCGGGAAACTGATCGCCTGCAGCCGCAAGGGATCGACGAAGGCGAAGAACACCACGCTGGCCAGGCCGGCGGCGATGAAGCTGGGCCAGAGGACCGCGCCCCAGTGCTGGATCAGCTGCTGGCGGCGGCCGGAAGACGATGTGTTCATGCTGTCCCAGGTCTGAGGAAGAGGGCGGCGCGTATACTTCGCGGTTGTCGGCGCAGCATCCGCAGGGCATGCGTCCTGCAAGCGCGTCAGCCTAGGCGGGCCTGTCCGCGCCGACATTGATCTGGATCAACAGCGGCAGCCTCCGCCTTCGGCACACTGCCGATCCGTACTGGGTAACCCGATGAACGCACCCTCCCCGACCGAACTTCCCGTCGCCTCGCTGGCGCTGTGCAGCGAAGAGGAAGTGACCCGTCTGGTCCACGATTTCTACGCACGGGTGCGCGAGGAGGAACGGCTGGGGCCGGTGTTCAACGGGCATGTCCATGACTGGCCCTCACACCTGGCCCAGCTGGTCGATTTCTGGTCGGCCATGCTGCGCGGGACCCGCCGCTTCAGCGGTTCGCCGATGTCCAAGCACATGGCCATCGACCTGGACAAGGATCTGTTCGACCGCTGGCTGGTGCTGTTCCACAGGACCACGGCCGAGTGCGGCAACCCGCCGATGCAGGCGCTGGCCGACGACGTGGCCAAGCGCATCGCCGAGACCTTCTGGCGCCGCTACCAGATGCTGCGCTGGCCGCAGGTGGGCCTGCCGGTGCTGGGCGTCCGCGGCCAGGATTGATCCAGGTCAAGGCGGGGGCACCGCGCCGGCGCGATGCTGGCGCCATGGACACGTTCTCTCCCGCTGCTGGTGGCCTGGCCTGGACCTTCGACCCTGATCTGCTGCGCCGGCATGACCGGCCGGGGCCGCGCTACACCTCCTATCCGACCGCGCCGCATTTCCACGATGGCTTCGACGCGCCGGCCCTGCGCCAGGCGATCGCCGACAGCAACCAGACGGCGCGCGCGCTGTCGCTGTATGTGCACGTGCCTTTCTGCTCCAGCCCGTGCTTCTACTGCGGCTGCAACCGGGTGATCACCCGCGATCGCGGCCGTGGCCACAGCTACGTGGCGCGGGTACTGGCCGAGGCGGACCTGCTGGCGCCGCAGTTCGATGACGGACGCGAAGTGATCCAGCTGCACCTGGGTGGCGGCACGCCCAATTTCCTCGATGCCGAGGCCATGACCACGCTGGTGGAAGGGCTGCGTCGCCGTTTCGATTTCAGTGACTCGTCACAGCGCGATTTCTCCATCGAACTGGACCCGCGTTTCGTCGATGCCGGCGACGTGGCGATGCTGGCGCGCCTGGGCTTCAACCGCGCCAGCCTCGGCGTGCAGGATTTCGACCCGCAGGTGCAGGAATCGATCAACCGCGTGCAGGGCGTGCGGCAGACGCTGGACATCCTGCGCGCCTGCCGTGACAGCGGCATGCGCTCGGTCAACGTCGACCTGATCTACGGCCTGCCCGGGCAGAGCCTGGAAGGCTTCGGACACACACTGGAGCTGGTGCTGGCGCTGCGCCCGGACCGCCTGGCGGTGTATGGCTACGCGCATCTGCCGCACCTGTTCCGCGCACAGCGGCAGATCGACGAGAGCCGGCTGCCCTCGCCGGAAGACAAGCTGGCCCTGCTGGGGCTTGCGGTCGAACGCCTGTCCGCAGCGGGCTACCAGTACATCGGCATGGACCATTTCGCGCTGCCCGAGGAGGACCTGTCGCGCGCGCAGCGTGCCGGTCAGCTGCACCGTAATTTCATGGGCTACACCACTCACGCCGACACCGACCTGCTGGGCCTGGGGGTCAGTGCCATCAGCCACGTGGGCGCCACCTACAGCCAGAACCCGCGCGATCTGCCCTCGTGGGAAACGGCGGTGGACCAGGGCCAGCTACCGGTCTGGCGCGGGGTCGCGCTCAGCGAGGACGACCAGCTGCGCGCCGAGCTGATCCAGCAGCTGATGTGCCAGGGCGAGGTGGATGGGCATGCCCTGGGCCAGCGCCACGGGGTGCGGTTCGCGGAGTACTTCGCGCAGGATCTGCAGGCCGTGCAGCGGCTGCAGCGTGATGGCCTGGCCGAGTACAGCGATGGGGTGGTGCGCGCCAGTGCGCCGGGGCGGCCGCTGCTGCGGCTGCTGGCGATGTGCTTCGATCCGTATCTGCGCGTTGCGCAGGAACAGCCGCGGTATTCGCGGGCGATCTGAGGCGTGTTGCGCGTGGTGCCCGGAGCCGGAATCGAACCGGCATGGGGTTGCCCCCGGCGGATTTTAAGTCCGATGCGTCTACCAGTTTCGCCATCCGGGCCTGCAGCGCGCGCCGATTGTAACGGAATCGCTGCCCGCGCCGGCGGATAACGCGGCTTTTACGCAGCCTGCTGCGGCGCTGGTTACAGTCCGCCCACTCTCCCGGGAATGGCGACATGCGCGGATGTGGCAGGCAGTGGATGCAGTGTGGGCTGGTGCTGGCCGTGTGGCTGGCCGCAGGGGTCGTGTCGGCGCAGCCGGCACCACCGCCCGCAGGGCCTGACGCGGTGGTCGATCTGGATACCGTGCAGGTCACCGGTGAACAGCCGGGTCCGGGACTGTGGAAAGTGACCGGCCCGCAAGGGCATGTGCTGTGGATCCTCGGTACGGTATCGCCGCTGCCGGCGCGCGTGGAATGGCGGTCGGATGAAGTCGAACGCACCATCGCCGGGGTCGATCATGTGCTGGGCGACCCTGGTTTTGGATTAGACGCCAAGATCGGCTTCTTCAAGGGCCTGACCCTGTTGCCGCTGGCGAAGAAGACCGCGCGTGACCCGCAGGGGCGCACGCTGGACCAGCTGCTGCCGGCGCCGACCTATGCGCGCTGGCTGGGCCTGAAACAGACCTACCTCGGCAATGATCGCAGCGTTGAGAAGGAGCGCCCGCTGGTGGCCTCCGGCCGGTTGTACCAGGCCTTCCTCAAGCGCAATGGCCTGCGCGACAGCAAGCAGGTCAAGGACGCACTGAAGCGCGTCTACAAGGCGCACGATCTGCAGCCGGAAGACGTGCAGGTGAAGCTGAAGATCGACGACATCCGTGGCGCGCTGAAGGAACTGCAGGCCTCGGAAGTGGATGACCGCGCGTGCTTCGAGCGCACGCTCGACACGGTGGAGTTCCAGGCGCCGGTGCTGCGCGAGCGCGCCAATGCCTGGGCGCTGGGTGATGTCGCCGCGTTGAAGCGCCTGTCTTCCTCGACGATGGCGCAGAGTTGCCGAGAAATGCTTCAGGACTCGGCGTTCGTGCGCCGCCGTGGCTGGAGCAACCTGCCGCAGCAGGTCCGCGCGCGCTGGTTGCAGGCGGCCGATGCCGCGCTGGCCAGACATGCCGGCACGTTTGCAACGGTGCCGGTCAGCCAGCTGCTGGGCGAAGGCTACCTGGAAGAACTGGCGCAGCGCGGCTACCTGATCGAGGCGCCGCCGGAATAGCCAGCGCTTGAAGTCCCCGTGCTTCCTGTCATATTTCCCTTTATCAGGGAAGGGGAGGGGTGGAGATGGCGCTGCATGCGTTTGCCTACGTCAGCACGGCCCGGGAAGGGCTGGAGGTGTCTGACATCGATGCGCTGCTGGCCGACGCGACCACCTTCAACCGCATGGCCGGCGTCACCGGTGTGCTGACGTTCGATGGCACCCGCTTCCTGCAGTACATCGAAGGGCCGCGCGATGGCGTTGCATTGGTGCATGCGCGCATCTTCAATGCGCGCCGTCACGGCGGCGTCAGCGAATTGGCTGCAGGTGCGCTGCAGTCGCGCTGGTTCCCGCGCTGGACCATGGCCAACCGTATGATCGATGCGGCCACGCTGGACAGCATCGTGGCCGCGCCGTGGACGGGCTTCGACCACGCGCCGCCGTCGAGCAACCACGGTTTCGCGTTGCTGCTGGAGGCCTGGACCGGCGGCCACGGCGAACTGGAACCGGCCGCGGTCAGCCTGGGCTCCTGAGCCCGGCGTAGCCTGTCGCCGCCGCGGCGGTTAACCTTGCGGCCATGCTTGCCTTCACCGCGGACACCCGGATGACCCAGACCCTGTCGCTGCCCACGGGGCATCGCCCATGAGCGCGCCCATCGGCGCCGCACAGCAGCCGCTGCCGGCCGTGGTCGGGCTGGGCTATGTCGGCCTGCCGCTGGCGGTGGCATTCGGCCGCCACATTCCCACGCTGGGTTACGACATCGACGCGGTACGCATCGCCGAGCTGGGCACCGGCCAGGACCACACGCTGGAGATGGAGCCGGAGGAGCTGGCCGCGGCCGTGCAGCTGCGCTACAGCAGCGACCCTGCGCAGCTCGACGCCTGCAACGTCTACATCGTCACCGTGCCCACGCCGATCGATGCGTACGAGCAGCCGGACCTGGAGCCACTGCGCTCGGCCACGCGCCTGGTGGCCAGCCATCTGCGCGCCGGCGACCTGGTCATCTACGAATCCACGGTCTACCCGGGCACCACCGAGGAAGTCTGTGTGCCGCTGCTGGAAGAGGGGTCGGGACTGCGCTTCAACGAGGATTTCTACTGCGGCTACAGCCCCGAGCGGGTCAGTCCGGGTGATCGCCAGCGGCGCCTGGCCGACATCCGCAAGATCACCTCCGGGTCGACCCCGGCGGTCGCGTCGGTGGTCGACGGCCTGTATCAGCGCATCATCGCTGCCGGCACCTTCCCAGCGCCGTCGATGCGCGTGGCTGAAGCGGCCAAGGTGGTGGAGAACATCCAGCGTGACGTCAACATCGCCCTGGTCAACGAGCTGGCGCTGATCTTCGACCGGCTCGGCATCGACACCCAGGATGTGCTGGACGCTGCGGGCAGCAAGTGGAATTTCCTGCCGTTCCGGCCCGGTCTGGTCGGCGGCCACTGCATCGGCGTGGACCCGTATTATCTGCTGCACAAGTCTGAGAGCGTTGGCTTCCACCCGGACCTGATCCACACCGCGCGGCAGGTCAACAACCGTGTCGGCGAACACGTCGCCACCCGCGTGCTGGCGATGCTGGCCGAGCGCGGTCGTGCGGCAGCGCAGTCGCGCATCCTGGTGCTGGGCGTGACCTTCAAGGAGGACTGCCCGGACCTGCGCAACAGCCGCGCGCTGGAACTGGCCCAGCGCCTGCAGTCGGCCGGCGCACAGGTGCAGGTGAGCGACCCGTGGGTGGGGCCGGCGGCCCTCGCTGACGCCAACGTGCACTGGATCGCCGAGCCGCAGGCCGGGCAGTACGACGCGGTGGTGCTGGCGGTGGCCCATGCCAGCTTCAAGGCGTTGGATGAAGATGGAATCCGCGCGCTGCTGGCGCCGGGCGGGCTGGTCTACGACGTGAAGTCGGCCTGGCCGCGCCGCGTGGTCGACGACCGCCTGTAGACACCCGCACGGTAGACTGTGGCGGTTGCAACCGAGGAACGCCATGCATCGGTATATCGTCTACCTGCTCGCCATCCTGCTGTTTCCCCTGTGCCTGTGGTTGGCCACGATCTGGCCGGCCTGGTATTGGGGCGTCGGCCTGACCGCCGCGATGGTGGCACTGGGCACCTGGGACCTGCTGCAGAAACGCAGCACCCTGCGCCGCAACTATCCGGTGATGGCGCACTTCCGCTACGGGCTGGAGTCCATCGGCCCGGAAATCCGCCAGTACTTCGTGCAGAGCGACCTGGAGGACGTGCCGTTCTCGCGCCAGCAGCGTGCGCTGATCTACCAGCGCGCCAAGAACGAGATGGACACGGTGCCCTTCGGTACCCTGCGCAGCACCTACGCGGTGGACTATGAGTGGATCAATCATTCGCTGGCACCGACCACCATTGCCGCGCATGATTTCCGCGTGCTGATCGGTCCCACCTGTGCCAAACCCTACTCGGCCAGCGTGTTCAACATCTCGGCGATGAGCTTCGGCTCGCTGTCCGCCAACGCGATCCGCGCACTGAACGACGGCGCGCGTCGCGGCGGTTTCTACCACGACACCGGTGAGGGCTCGATTTCGCCGTACCACCGCGAGATGGGCGGCGACCTGGTCTGGGAAATCGGCTCGGGCTATTTCGGCTGCCGCGACGAGAAGGGCGGTTTCAGCGAGGAGCGCTTCATTGCCAATGCAACCCACGATCAGGTCAAGATGATCGAGATCAAGCTGTCACAGGGTGCCAAGCCGGGCCACGGTGGCGTGCTGCCGGCGCCGAAGGTGACTGCCGAGATCTCCGCCACCCGTGGCGTGCCGATGGGCGTGGACTGCGTGTCACCGTCGCGCCATTCGGCGTTCTCCACGCCGGTGGAACTGCTGCAGTTCGTGGCCCGCCTGCGGGAGCTGTCCGGTGGCAAGCCTGTGGGCTTCAAGCTGGCCATCGGCCACCCGTGGGAGTGGTTCGGCATTGCCAAGGCCATGCAGGAGACCGGCCTGCTGCCCGATTTCATCGTGGTCGATGGTGCGGAAGGTGGCACCGGTGCGGCCCCGGCCGAATTCGTCGACCACGTGGGCGTGCCGATGCACGAAGCGCTGCTGCTGGTGCACAACACCCTGGTCGGCCTGGACCTGCGCGAGCGCATCCGCATCGGTGCGGCCGGCAAGATCACCAGTGCCTTCGAGATCGCCCGCACCATCGCGCTCGGCGCGGACTGGTGCAATGCCGGTCGTGGTTTCATGTTCGCGCTGGGCTGCATCCAGTCGCTCAGCTGCCATACCGACAAGTGCCCCACCGGCATCGCCACCCAGAACCCGGCGCGCTGGAAGCATCTGGACGCACCGGACAAGGCCACGCGCGTGCACAGCTACCACGAGCACACCCTGCATGCGCTGAAGGAACTGCTGTGCGCGGCCGGTCTGAACGACCCGGCCGAGCTGGGGCCGGAGCACATCCTGCGTCGTGTTTCGCCGGTCGAAATTCGTTCGCTGGCCTCGCTGTACCGCTACCTCGAACCGGGCGAGCTGCTGCACAAGGTGCCGGACCACGCGGTGTTCCATTCGTTCTGGGCCGAAGCGCGCAGCGATTCGTTCCAGCCGCCGCCGCGCATCCAGGCGTTGCGCGCGAGCAAGTCGCGGTAACGTGTTGTTGTAGAGCCGAGCCAATGCTCGGCTGCCCTTCGGTCCGGCATTGCGAGTTGGAGCGAAGATCCCAGGAGGCACCATGCAGTTCAGGACCGGCACCGCCGATGACGTGGCCACGTTGTGGGCCCTGCGTACGCGCTGCGTACGCGAAACCTGCAGCAGTCATTACCCGCCCGAGGTGATCGCGCCGTGGTCAGCCTCGCCGCCTCCGGCGCAGTACGAACGCCTGCTGGCGCAGGGCGGTTGCGTGGTAGCCGAGGACGGGCAGGGCACCCTGCTGGGCTTTGGGGTGTTCGATGCCGCCGGCAACGAGGTCGATGCGCTGTTCGTCGATCCGGACAAGGGCGGGCAGGGCATCGGCCAGGCTCTCATGCAGCGCCTGCTGGCACTGGCCGATCCGGCGCGTGAGGTGGTGCTGTCGGCCTCGCTCAACGCCGTGCCGTTCTATCAACGGCAGGGCTTCATCGCCGGGGTCGAGGAAGCCTACCCGCATCCCAGCGGAGTGGCCTTGGCCTCGGTGCGCATGCACCGGAACGCGTAGAGCCGAGCCCATGCCCGGCTGCCGTTGATCGAGCCGAGCATCGGCTCGGCTCTACACATGCAGCCGAGCATGGGCTCGGCGCTATAAAACCCGGGTCAGCGCCCCGCCAGCCACGCGATGGCACCCTCGGCCGCACGCAGCCCGCTCGCGTAGCACGCGGTCAGCAGGTAACCGCCGGTCGGCGCTTCCCAGTCCAGCATCTCGCCAGCACAGAACACGCCGGGCAGGGCGCGCACCATCAGGCGATCATCGAGCGCCTGCAGGCGCACGCCACCGGCGGTGCTGATCACTTCGGCCATCGGCCGCGGGCGCAGCAGGCGCAGCGGCAGGCGCTTCAGCGTCGCGACCACAGCACTCAGGTCGTTGCCGGCGTTCTTGCCCAGGATCTCGAACACCAGCGCGGTCTTCACCGCATCCAGTCCCGCCTGGCGGCGCAGGTGTTCGCCGAAGCTGCGGCCCTTGCGCGGGCGCGACAGGTCGGCCAGCAGGCGCGCTTGATCGCGGCCCGGCACCAGGTCCAGCCACAGGATGGCGTAGCCATCGCGGTTGAGGGTCTCGCGCAGATCGGCGGCCAGCGCGTAGACCAGGCTGCCTTCGATGCCGTACTCGCTGGCCACGCATTCGCCCTGCAGCGAGTGCGGCTGGCCGTGGATGTCGATCCAGTGCGCGACTACCGGCTTCAGCGGTGCGCCGGCATTGCGCTGTGCGAAGAACGGGGTCCAGTCCACGTCGAAGCCGCAGTTGGCCGACTGCAGCGGGGCGATGTCCACGCCGCGCGCCTGCAGCGGCGCGACCCATGCACCATCGCTGCCCAGCTGCGGCCAGCTGCCGCCGCCCAGGGCCAGCACGGTGGCATCAGCATGCACCTCAAGCGGGCCGTCTCCGGTGCTGAAGCACAGCGCGCCGTCCTCGTTCCATCCGGTCCAGCGATGGTTGGCATGCAGGCGCATGCCCTGTTCCTTCAGGCGGCGCACCCAGCCACGCAGCAGCGGCGCCGCCTTGCGGTCGACCGGGAACACGCGGCCGGAGCTGCCCACATAGGTTTCCACACCGAAGCCGGCGGCCCAGTCACGCAGCGCCTGGGCGTCGAAGCCATCCAGCCACTGGCCGACGGCAGCGGACTGTTCGCGATAGCGGCTGTCGAACAACGGACGCGGGTCGGAATGGGTCAGGTTGAGCCCACCCTTGCCGGCGATCAGGAACTTGCGGCCGGGTGAACCCTTGGCCTCGTACAGGTCCACGTCCAGCCCGGCCGCGCGCAGGCGTTCGGCGGCGAACAGGCCGGCCGGTCCACCGCCGATGACGGCGACCCGGCGCGGTGCAGCGGCATTACGGTTTGACATCGAGCAGCTCGACATCGAACACCAGCGAGGAACCGGCCGGGATCGGGCCGATGCCGCGGTCGCCATAGCCATAGGCCGGAGGAATCATCAGGGTGCGCTTGCCGCCCACCTTCATGCCGGCCACGCCCTCATCCCAGCCGCGGATGACCTGGCCGGCGCCGAGCGTGAAGGTGAAGGGCTCGCCGCGGCCGACCGAGCTGTCGAAGGTCTTGCCATGCTTGCTTTCGGTGCGCTGGTCGTAGATCCAGCCGGTGTAGTGCACCGAGACTTTCTGGCCGGGGACGGCTTCGGCGCCGGTGCCGACCTGGGTGTCGATGCGCTCGAAAGTGGTCAGGGTGCCACCCGGGGGCGGGCCGGCCGGTTCGCGGGCACAGCCGGCGGCGACAAGGGACAGCAGCAGGGGGAGCAGCAGGCGGCGCATCGGGCGTCTCCGGGATGGGTGGTGTCGGGGGCGGCAAGGGTAGCGCATCGGTGCCGGGTATCATGGTCGCATGGCCAAACTCCTGCTCAATCTCCGCAACGTCGGTGACGACGAATACGCCGACGTCTGCACGCTGCTGGACCAGCACGGCATCGCCTGGTACCGCACCGAACCCAGCCCGTGGGGCATTTCCAACGGCGGCCTGTGGCTGAGCGAGGATGCCGACCAGCCGCGGGCGAAGGCGCTGATGGCCGAGTACCAGGCGGCGCGCGGGGTGCGGGTGCGTGCCGAGCGCGAGCAGGCGCTGCGCGAGGGCACGGCCGAGACGTTCGGCAGCCTGCTGCGGCGCAGGCCGGTGTTCGTGGCGCTGGTGCTGCTGGGCATGGTGGTGGCGGCGGCGCTGGTGCTGCTGCCGTTCGTGCTGTTGCGGGGCTGAGCCCCCGTGGTGGTGCCGGCCGCTGGCCGGCAAGGGGTCGGATGCCTCCGCCGTGCGGAGGGCTGTGACCCCTGAATCTACCTGTGCGGGCGCGAGGCGCTAAAATGGCAGGATGATCGCCAATACCGCTGCCTACCACTTCGCCGTCATCGACGCCCCCCAGGTCCTGTGCGACCAGCTGCTGGCGCGTGCCGAGGCCGCGGAGCTGCGCGGAACCATCCTGGTGGCGGGCGAGGGCCTGAACCTGTTCCTGGCCGGTGCACCGGAGGCGATCGAGGGTTTCTACGCCGCCCTGCATGCGGATGCGCGTTTTGCCGACGTGCGGGTCAAGACCAGCTTCAGCGAGCACCAGCCGTTCGCGCGCCTGAAGGCCAAGGTCAAGGACGAGATCATCAGCTTCCGCCGTGATGACGGCCAGCCGCTGGAGTACCCGCGCGCGCCGGCCGTGGACCCGGCCACCGTGCAGCGCTGGCTGCGCCAGGGCCACGACGATGCCGGCAAACCGGTGGTGATGCTCGATACGCGCAATCTGCAGGAAGTGGAGTACGGCACGTTCAAGGACGCGCTGGTGCTGCCCATCCACAAGTTCACCGACCTGCCCGAGGCACTGGCGCCGCACCGCGAGGCGCTGAAGGGCAGCACCGTGGTCAGCTTCTGCACCGGTGGCATCCGCTGCGAGAAGGCGGCGCTGTGGATGGTCAACGACGGTATGGACAACGTGCTGCAGCTCGACGGCGGCATCCTTGGTTACTTCGAGGAAGTGGGCGGCGAGGGCTACCAGGGCCGCTGCTTCGTGTTCGATGAGCGCGTGGCGCTGGATGCGGCGCTGCAGCCGATGGTCGACGAACCGCTGGCCGCGCCGCGCTCCAGCGCGTTCTGACCGCGCGACTCTGTAGAGTCGAGCCCATGCTCGGCTGCCGTTGAGCGGTGAAAAGTAGAGCCGAGCCCATGCTCGGCTGCCTTTCGTGGTCCAACAGCAGCCGAGCATCGGCTCGGCTCTACACCCGCCCCGCAGGAATCAGCATCCTGCCACCGTCACTGGCCGTGGCCCCGTCCCGACCCCATGCAAGGGGACATCTTGTGATGGAGTACGCCTGATGATCCCGTTGTCGATCCTCGACCTGGCCCCGGTCTGCGAGGGCAGCGATACCACCGCCGCCTTTGCCAACATGCTGGAACTGGCCCAGCACGCCGATGCGCTGGGCTACCGCCGCTATTGGCTGGCTGAACACCACAACATGCCCGGCATCGCCAGCGCGGCCACCGCCGTGCTGATCGGCCACGTGGCCGGCGGCACCAAGCGCATCCGCGTCGGCTCCGGCGGCATCATGCTGCCCAACCACGCGCCGCTGCAGGTGGCCGAGCAGTTCGGCACGCTGGCGTCGCTGTACCCGGACCGCATCGACCTCGGCCTGGGCCGTGCGCCCGGCACCGACCAGCCCACCGCTCGCGCCCTGCGCCGCTACTTCGACAGCGCCGACCAGTTCCCGCAGGACGTGCGCGAGCTGCTGCACTACTTTGAGCCGGTGCAGCCCGGCCAGGCCGTGCAGGCCGTGCCCGGTGGTGGCCTGAGGGTGCCAACCTGGATCCTTGGTTCCAGCCTGTTCGGTGCGCGCATGGCCGCCTCCATGGGCCTGCCGTATGCGTTTGCCTCGCACTTCGCGCCCGATTCGATGGATGAAGCGCTGGCCGTCTATCGCCGCGAATTCCGCCCCTCGGCCATGCTCAAGCAGCCGCACGCGATGCTGGCGCTGAATGTCGTGGCCAGTGACAGCGAAGCCGAGTCGCGCCGGCTGTTCACCAGCCAGCAGCAGAGCTTCGTCAATCTGCGCCGCGGTCGCCCGGGCCGCATTCCGGCCCCGATCGACGACATCGAGACCTTCTGGGAACCGCACGAAAAGCTGGGCGTGGAGCGTGCGCTGGCCTGCACCGTGCTGGGTGATCCGCAGCAGGTGGCCGAGGGCATCGCCGCCTTCGTCGATCGCCACAAGCCCGACGAATTGATGCTGACCGCCAACCTGTACGACCACCGCGCGCGCCTGCGCTCGTTCGAGCTGGCCATGCAGGCCTGGCACGCCCGCCACGCGGGCTGAACATCGGCATCACGGCGCATTGCAGCCGCACCGGGTCTGATGGGGCTCCTGCAACCGGAGCCCCACCATGGCCGATTCCCGCGCCGAACACATTGCCCAGCTGGCCGAACTGATCAAGGACGTGGAGGTGGCGATGTTCACCACCGTCGGCGTCGACGGCCGCCTGTACAGCCGCCCGCTGGGCACCCAGCAGGTCGCCTTCGATGGCGACCTCTGGTTCGCCACCGCTGCCGACAGCCCGAAGGTGGCCGAGATCGCGCTCAATCCGCGGGTCAACGTGGCCTATGCCTCGCCATCGAAGAACACGTACGTGTCAGTGGCCGGACGTGCGCGCATCGTCGATGACCGGGCGAAGATCGAAGAGCTGTGGTCGCCCCCGATGAAGCTGTTCTTCCCGGGCGGCAAGGATGACCCGAACCTGCGGCTGATCCACGTGCGCGCCGATTCGGCGGAGTACTGGGATGGCCCTGGCACGCTGCTGGGCAAGGCGCTGAGCTTCGTGCTGTCGGCGGTGCAGGACGAGCCGGCACAGCTGGGCGATAACGGGTTCATTGACCTGCGGTGAGCAATTCCGCCGGGCATGGCCCGGCGCTGCCGCGGCTTCATCCAGGCATGGCGTGGATCTACTGCTTACGCATTGGTCTACGCCGCCCGCGCGATATCCGCATCGATCCATGTCGCCCGCGCGATCCAGTGGGTCCACGCCATGCGTGGATGATCATGTCATCCGCGGAGGGTAGTGCCGGCCAGCTGCCGGCTCTGCCAGGCGTTGAAATGGATGCCAGCACTCAGAACCAGCGCTGGAACAGCTCCACCGTATAGCCCACCAGCTGCCCGGAACTGAAGCCGAAGAAGGCGATCGCCACCAGCCCGGCAACCCAGTTGAACAGCATCAACGTCCCATCGCGTTCCAGCAGCGCCAGCGCGAACAGCAGCAGCTGGAAGCCGAACAGGAAGTTGGTGAACGGGATCGGCAGCGACAGCAGCACGCCCAGCAGCACCAGCAGCAGGCCGGTGAACGCATGCGCCGGCAGCGGGATCAGCAGCTGCGGCATGCGCGGCGACAGCATCCGGTCCAACCGCCGCAGCGGACGGTCGATGCGATCCAGGAAGCTGTGCATGGTGCCGCGCTTCGGCCCGCGGCGGGCAATGAAACCGGGCAGCCACGGCTTGCGCCGGCAGAACAGCATCTGCAGCCCGATCAGCGCCACCAGCGGCCCGCTGACCGCGCCGCCCATGCCCGGGATCGGAATGAAGGCGGGCAGTATGGCCACGAACAGGAATACGCCGAAGGCGCTCTGCTGCAGGTCCTTCAGGATCTGCCCGAGCGGCATGTGCTCGGCCGGGTCGCCCGAAGCGAACATCGCCAGCAGGGTGCGGATGCCCTCGTTGCGGTAGGTCGGGCGCCGCTCGCCCGATCCGGCGTGCGGCGCCTGGTTGGACTCAGGCGGTGAGCTCATCGGCCTGCTCGTCGGACAGGGTGCGCAGCAGCAGCTTGTCCACGCGCGCGCCATCCAGGTCGACCACCTCGAAGCGCCAGCCGGCCCAGTCGAAGTATTCGCCCGCGTGCGGGATGCGGCCGAAGTAATGGATGCACATGCCGGCCAGCGTGTAGTAGTCGCCGTCTTCGGCGTCGGGCAGCTCGTTGCTGCCGATCAGTTCGCGCAGGTCCTCGATCGGCAGCGAGCCGTCCACCAGCAGCGAGCCGTCTTCGCGGGTCACCACCAGGGCATCTTCGTCGGCGTTTTCCACCGCCTGCAGGCGGCCGACCACCGCGCCCATCAGGTCGCTGATGGTCACCAGTCCCTGGATTTCGCCGTACTCGTCCACCACCAGCGCCATCGACTGCTGTTCCTCGCGGAAGATCTCCAGCAGCTTCATCGCGTGGGTCGATTCGGAAACGTACAGCGGCTCGCGCAGGGTCTGGAACAGCGCGTTGTCACCACGCGCCATGCGCGTGGCCAGCGACTTCAGCTCCAGGATGCCGACCACGTCCATGTCGTTGTCGCGCAGCACCGGGTACCGCGAGAACTCGTGCTCGGCCATGATTTCCAGGTTGCGCTCCAGCCCCGCCTGGGTGTCCAGCCAGGCGATGCGATTACGCGGGGTCATCAGGCTGTCGGCGGTGCGGTCGCCCAGGCGCATGACACGGTTCATCATGTCGCGCTCATGGGTGTCGATCACGCCGGCCTCGTGGCTCTCGGCCACCAGCATGCGGATCTCTTCTTCGGTCACCTGGGCGGCCTCGTCCTGGCCCAGGCCCATCACCTTCAGCATCAGCTGGGTGGTCTTGGACAGCAACCAGACGAAGGGCAGGGCCAGCTTGGCCAGCCAGCTCATCGGCATGGCCACCAGGCCGGCGATGGCCTCCGACCGGGTCAGGGCCAGGCGCTTGGGCACCAGCTCGCCGAAGATCAGGGTGATGAAGGTGATCAGGCTGACGGCCAGCACCGTGCCGATCTTGCCGGCATAGGCAAAGCCGGGCATCAGCCCCTCGATCCAGCCGCCGAAGGCTTCGCCCAGCGCCTCACCGCCCAGATAGCCGGTCAGGACACCGATGACGGTAATGCCGATCTGGACGGTGGACAGGAAGCTTTCGGGCTTCTCGGAGAGCTCCAGCGCCTTGGCTGCGCGCTTGGAGGTGGCCGCCATCTGCTTCAGGCGGCTCTTGCGCGAGGTCATGACCGACATCTCGGACATGGCAAAGAAGCCGTTCAGAAGAACAAGCGCGAAAACAATCAGGATCATTTCAAACACGGGCATCGTCCCCGGTTGGTGGCAGGGAGGGCGGGTGCTTGCAGTGGCGGCAGGCGCTCAGGAACGGGGTCCGGCGCGGCGCAGGGGGGTTAGGGTCGTCGTCCATAAGGTGCGCCCGGGGGCGCGCTGGCATCTTAGCAAAGGCCCGTGGCAGGGTGGCAACTACCTGTTCAGGTTGGGGGGAGTCACCCCCTCTTGGCGGGCGGGGATACCCGGAATGGTCATCTAGCCGTCATAATTCGTCCTGGTGCCGTCCTTCCCGCGACGGCTGACAGGTTTCTCAATGTTCTCTCTGCAGACCATTTTCGGTTCCGGCAAACAGTTCTACACCCTGCTCGATGAGGCCGCCGTCGCGGCCAATGACGCTGCCAAGGCGCTGCATTCGATGCTGCGCGAGGCCGATCGCCAGCCGGCGCTGGACGCCTTCAAGCTGGCCCGCCTGCGCGAGCGCGCGGCCTCGGACAAGATCAGCCAGGCGCTGGTGGACAGCTTCATGACCCCGATCGAGCGCGAGGACATCGAAGCGCTGGGCTCGGCCCTGTACAAGATTCCGAAGCAGATCGAGAAGTTCGCCGATCGCTATTCGCTGGCCACGACCCACCTGGAGCACATCGACTTCGCGCCGCGCGCGGCGATGTTGGAACAGGCCGCCGGCGTGGTGGTGGAGATGGTGGCCGACCTGCGCCACATGAACCTGGACCGCATGACCGCGCTGAACGAGAAGCTGCGCTCGCTGGAGAACGAGGCCGACCGCCTGATGCTCGAGCTGTACCGTGACATCTACTCGGGCCGCCTCGACAACCTGCAGATGTTCCTGCTGAAGGAATTCTTCGAGATCCTGGAAAAGGCCATCGACCGCTGCCGCGAGGCTGGCGTCGTGGCGTACCAGATCGTGTTGAAGAACAGCTGACGGACGCCGCCGCATGTTGACCCTTGTCCTGGTGGTGATCCTGGCCGCGCTCGTCTTCGAGTTCATCAACGGCTTCCACGACACTGCCAATTCCATTGCCACCGTGGTGGCGACCAAAGTGCTCTCGCCCGGCTGGGCGGTGATGCTGGCGGCGGGCATGAACCTGCTCGGTGCGCTCACCGGCACCGCGGTCGCGCTCACCATCGCCTCGGGCCTGCTCAACACCAACGTCGTGGACGTCACCCCGCAGGTGATCCTCTGCGCGCTGCTGGGCGGCATCATCTGGAACCTGATCACCTGGTGGAAGGGCCTGCCGTCCTCCTCCTCGCACGCGCTGATCGGTGGCCTGTGCGGTGCCGGCCTGGCCGCGGCCCACAACAACTGGGACGCGCTGATCTGGTCCGAGCGCCTGGGCAGCTGGGCACAGAACAAGGGCCTGCTGTGGAAGGTGTTCGTGCCGATGATCACCTCGCCGATCGCCGGCTTCCTGCTCGGCATCCTGGTGATGGTGCTGCTGTGGGCGATCATCGCCGGCCTGGCCAAGATCGGCGGCGCCATCGGCCGCCTGGCGCGCCCGCGCATCGTCAATGCCTTCTTCGGCAAGGCGCAGATCGCCTCGGCGGCCTACATGGGCTTCGCCCACGGCCACAACGACGCGCAGAAGACCATGGGCATCATCGCGATGACCCTGATCGGTGCCGAAGCCACCGGCGCGTTGAACGACCTGCCGTCGTGGCTGGCCTTCATGCACCCGGACGCGCACGCCGGTGACGGCATCGCGATGTGGATCGTGCTGACCTGTGCGGTGGTGATGGCCGCCGGTACCGCCTCGGGCGGCTGGAAGATCATCAAGACCCTGGGCCACAAGATGGTCAAGCTGCACCCGATCCACGGCTTCGCCGCGGAGACCAGCTCGGCCACGATCCTGACCCTGGCGGCCCACTTCGGCATGCCGGTCTCGACCACCCACAGCATCTCCACCGCCATCATGGGCGTGGGCTTCGCCAAGAACCCGCGCTCGCTGAGGTTCGGTGTGATCGAGCGCATCGTCTGGGCCTGGATCCTGACCATTCCCGCCGCCGGCGGCTGTGCGTACCTGATCCTGAAGCTGTTCGAGCTGTTCGGCTGGACCTGAGGCCAGCAGCCCGATAAACGAAAAAGCCCGCCGGCATCCGGCGGGCTTTTTTCATGGGCAGATCATTTTTCCGTACCCACCGTGCCGACCAACGGTCGGCACCCACCAACAGCAACAAGTTCCAACAGCGCCAGGAACCTGTCAGCGGCGGGGTGGTGTGGACAGGCGGGGGCGCAGAGCGCCATGGATGGCGCTCTACGAGGCACGCAGGAGCAGTTTTTGCCGTCCCCCGCCTGTCCACCTCACCTCGCCAGCCCACGGAAAACTGGCTTTTGACGTTGAAGTTGCCGTTGCCGTGGCGGTCAGCGGGTGCCGGGCCGCAGGCCCGGCCACCACCACCCATCAATTGCGCTGGAACAGCGCCTGCACATCCTTCCGGAACGCCGCCTGGCTGTCCGCCCGGCTGTAGAACATGTGCCCACCCGGATAGCTGCGCACCTGCACCCGATCCGGGTTGCTGCCCATCGTCGGCATCTGGTCCACCGTCAGGATCGACCCCATGAACGGGCACGACAGGTCGTTCCAGCCATGCACGATCAGCACCTGCAGGTGCGGGTCGATCGCCACTGCCTGGCGCAGCTGGGTCACCGCCCCCTGGCGCAGCTCGCCACCGCGGTCCCACAGCCGGTTCACGTCGTAGTTCAGCGCCTGGTACCGCGCATCGACCTTCCAGCCGACCACGCGGGTGACGAAGTCGACCATCGCCGTGGTCGTCGGCGCGATGATGCTGTCCAGCAGCGGATCATTGGCACGCTGTTCCGGATCGTTCGGGAACGGATCGAACGCGGTCACGTTGGAATCGTAGCGGCTGCCCAGCGTGCCCTTGTCGCGGAACACCTCGCGCAGGTAGGCCTGGGTTTCCAGGCGGCCACCGGCGCGGCGCACGAATTGCGGGTCCAGCCCGGTCATCTCGGTCACCCGGCGCAGCATCGCTTCGGTTGCCTGCGGATCGCTGCGTCCCTTCATCAGCGCGGTCGCGTAGTCGCCACGGGTGTACTCGACCACCTCGCGCATCGCCGCGTCGGTCAGCTTGCCCTGGCGCTCCAGGTGCGCCGCCGCGATCGACGGCAGCGTCTGCATCCACGCCATCGGCGAGACGTCGGCGTTGTCTTCCAGGGTCGGGCTCAGGTACGGCGACACCAGCACCAGGCCGTTCATCGCCACGCCCAGGCGCGTCTGCAGGTAGTGGGTGATGCGCGGGCCGCGGTAGCCGCCGTAGCTTTCACCGGTCAGGTACTTGCGCGCGCCCATGCGCTGGTTGCGCAGCAGCCAGTCGTAGATCGAGCGCGACAGGTACTCGATGTCGGCGCTGGGGTTGTACAGCTGCTTCTTCGCCTCGTCATCGCCGATGCGGGCGCGGCTGAAGCCGGTGCCGACCGGATCGATGAACACCAGGTCGGTGAAGTCCAGCCACGTGCCGGGATTGTCGTGCAGGGTGGCCGGTGCCGAGGCGCTGTCGCCTTCCGAACCGAAGGTGACCACCTTGGGCCCGATCGCGCCCATGTTGAGGTAGACCGACGATGCGCCGGGGCCGCCATTGAGGGCGAAGGTCACAGGCCGGTCCTTGCCGGGCAGGGTGTAGGCGGTGAACACCACATCGGCGATCACCTTGCCCTTGTCATCGCGCACCGGCAGGGTGCCGACGGTGGCGGTGTAGTCGAGGGTGCGGCCGGCCAGGCGGATGCTCTGGCGGGCGGAGGCATCGGCCGGCAGCGCGGGCGCTTCGGTCGGGTCGCCCTTGGCGTCGGACTTGGATTCGGCGGCCGACGCAGTGACGGCGCAGGCGGGGGCAAAGAGCAGGCCGACGCAGAGCGCGGTGATGTGCAGCAGGGACTTCATGGCACCAGGACGGTATCGGAAGAGGGCCCTGATGCTAGGCCGCTGCCGCGCGTGCCGGATGTGTCCAAAGGCATGGCCGCGGCGGATCGCCGGTTGCATCCAGATTCGGTCAAGCGGGCAGGGCGCTGCGGTCGCCGTCGTCGGCCAGCAGTCCGTACACCGCCGAATCGGACAGCTCCCCCTGGATGCGCCAGCGCTGGCGCAGCACGCCCTCCAGGTGGAAGCCGAGGCGGTCAAGCACGTGCGCGGACGGGCGGTTGCGCGGGTCGATCTCCGCTTCCACCCGGTGCAGGCCCAGCGTGTCGAACAGATAGGCCAGCAGCTGTTGCAGCGCTTCGTGCATGTAGCCCTGGCCCTGCTTGCCGGGGGCCAGCAGGTAGCCGATCTCGGCGCGGGCCGCGTCGCGGTCCAGGGCGAACACCACGCAGATGCCCAGCAGCGGGCCGTCCAGTGATTCGCGCAGCGCCAGCTTGAGCTGGGTGCCGGTGGTGTGCGCGGCGAGGTCGTCGTCGATCTGTGCGCGGGCCTCGGTCGGCCGCGTCCACGCCGGATGGTTCCAGAAGCGCATCACGTCCGGGTCGGACTGCAGGGCGAACAGGGCGGCCGCATCATCGCGGCGGATCGGGCTCAGGACCAGGCGCGCGCTGTGCAGCGGCAATCCCGGGAACAGCAGCGAGTGGCTGGCCAATACGAGGGTCCACGCAGAGAGACAGGCATTATGGCGCCGCTGGGTTTGCCGATGGGGGCGTGATGTCTGTAGGGCCGAGCCGATGCTCGGCTGCCCGGCAGGATGCGAAATGCAGCCGAGCGTGGGCTCGGCTCTACAGAAGGGCTGCGAGCGTCAGGCTTCCAGCGACGCCAGGTCGCCCTTGCTCTCCAGCCAGCCCTTGCGGTCAGACGCACGCTTCTTGGCCAGCAGCATGTCCATCAGCGAACGGGTCTGTTCGCCGTCGTCCACTGTCAGCTGCACCAGGCGGCGCGTATCGGGGTGGATGGTCGATTCGCGCAGCTGCGGCGGATTCATTTCGCCCAGGCCCTTGAAGCGGGTGACGTTGACCGCGCCCTTGATCTTCTCGCGTTCGATCTTGTCCAGGATCGAGCGCTTCTCTTCCTCGTCCAGGGCGTAGAACACCTGCTTGCCCACGTCGATGCGGAACAGCGGCGGCATCGCCACGAACACGTGGCCGGCATCGACCAGCGCCGGGAAGTGCTTGAGGAACAGCGCGGTCAGCAGCGTGGCGATGTGCAGGCCGTCCGAGTCGGCGTCGGCGAGGATGACGACCTTGCCGTAACGCAGGCCGGCGATGTCTTCCTTGCCCGGGTCGCAGCCGATGGCCACGGCCAGGTTGTGCACTTCTTCCGAGGCCAACACGCTGTTGGACGACACTTCCCAGGTATTGAGGATCTTGCCGCGCAGCGGCAGGATCGCCTGGAAGTCCTTGTCGCGCGCCTGCTTGGCGCTGCCGCCTGCCGAGTCACCTTCCACCAGGAACAGTTCGGTGCGCGACAGGTCCTGGCTGATGCAGTCGGCCAGCTTGCCGGGCAGGGCCGGGCCTTGGGTGACCTTCTTCCGGACGACCAGCTTCTCGGTCTTCAGGCGCGCACTGGCACGCTCGATGGCGATCTGCGCGATCTTCTCGCCCAGCTCCACGTTCTGGTTCAGCAGCAGGCTGAAGGCATCGTGGGCAGCGCCTTCGACGAAACCGGCGGCCTGGCGCGAGGACAGGCGTTCCTTGGTCTGGCCGCTGAACTGCGGGTCGGTCATCTTCAGCGACAGCACGAACGACACGCGGTCCCACACGTCTTCCGGGGCCAGCTTGACGCCGCGCGGCAGCAGGTTGCGGAAGTCGCAGAACTCGCGCAGCGCTTCGGTCAGGCCGGTGCGCAGGCCGTTGGCGTGGGTGCCGTGCTGGGCGGTGGGAATCAGGTTGACGTAGCTTTCCTGCACCAGCTCGCCTTCCGGCAGCCAGGCCACGGCCCAGTCAACGATCTCCGTGTCCTTCTTCAGGTTGCCGACGAACAGATCGGCCGGCAGCGATTCGCGGTCGCCCAGCTCCATCTTCAGGTAGTCGCGCAGGCCGTCTTCGTAGTACCAGGTGTCGACTTCGCCGGTGGCTTCGTCGGTCAGCTTCACGGTCAGGCCCGGGCACAGCACGGCCTTGGCGCGCAGCAGGTGCTTGAGCGCACGCACGGCGAACTTGGGCGTATCGAAGTACTTCGGGTCCGGCCAGAAGCGCAGGCGGGTGCCGGTGTTCTTCTTTCCGACCGTGCCGACCACTTCCAGCGGCGAGGCGCGGTCGCCATCGCGGAAGGTGATGCGATGCTCGGCACCGTCGCGCTTGATGTGGATCTCCACCAGGGTGGACAGTGCGTTGACCACGCTGACGCCCACGCCGTGCAGGCCGCCGGAGAAGGTGTAGTTGTTGTTGTTGAACTTGCCGCCCGCATGCAGGCGGGTCAGGATCAGCTCGACGCCCGGGATCTTTTCTTCCGGATGGATGTCCACCGGCATGCCGCGGCCGTCATCGCTGACCTCCACGCTGCCGTCCTTGTACAGGGTGATCTCGATCGAGCGGGCGTGGCCGGCGAGGGCCTCGTCCACCGAGTTGTCGATCACTTCCTGCGCCAGGTGGTTCGGGCGCGCGGTGTCGGTGTACATGCCAGGACGGCGCTTGACCGGGTCAAGGCCGGACAGGACTTCAATATCGGCGGCGTTATAGCGTGCGTTCATCTATCTTCAAAGCGCGGAGCGACGCGCAAGTGTGCGGCGTGGACGGGAATTTTGCACGCCTGCGGTTCAGCCTCGGCGCCGGGGAGGGGGTAAAATGACAGTCGCTGGAATCTGAACGCCGGCGCCCCCATGTCCAAGCCATACGCGAGGAGGACTCCATGAAGAAGTTGCTGACCATTGCGATCCTGGCCGCTGCCGCCGTTGCAGTGCCGCTGGTGATGGCGCAGAACGCAGGCCCGTCGGCCCCGCAGCAGGGTGACCAGGCGGACAAGGCCGCGCAGTCCGAGGCCGATGCCAAGGCCAAGCGCCGCGCCCAGGCCAATGCTGAAATGAAGGCCAAGGGCCAGCCGGTCCCGCAGCAGGAAGAAGAAGAGGAAGCGCGGAAGAAGAAGTAAGGCGTCCGCCGCCGAGGCTTCTGCCGCAAGGCTCTGGCCCCTGAACGCCCCGCAATGCGGGGCGTTTTCTTTTAGTGGTGACGCCATCTGCCCCTTGGGTTGGCGGCCATCTATCTGTAAACTATGGCTTTCCGGGAGTAGTGCGTGTCCACCATTTGCGAATGGGCTGGGCCGGCCATGCGTGGCCTCCAGCAATGCGGGTCGCAGGTGACGGTCGAATTGACCGGCACGGCCGCCCCGACCTCGCACGATGGTCTCCGTCCGGCGCCTGCCGCCGACCGGTCCCGCGTCTCCCTCGCTGCCCCAGCGAACCGGAAAACCCCCTTTCTGCTCCACGCCCGCCCTTCGGGCAGGCGTGGCGCTGCCGTTTTCCATTTCCAGACAGGATGCTTGCAGCCATGACTCCCTTGATTTTCGTAACCGGCGGCGTGGTGTCCTCGCTCGGCAAAGGTATTGCCGCTGCGTCACTGGCCGCCATCCTCGAAGCGCGTGGCCTGAAGGTCACGATGATGAAGCTCGACCCGTACATCAACGTCGACCCGGGCACCATGAGCCCGTTCCAGCACGGTGAGGTCTACGTCACCGACGACGGCGCCGAGACCGACCTCGACCTGGGCCACTACGAGCGCTTCGTGCGTACCCGCCTGAGCCGCAAGAACTCGGTTACCACCGGCCGCATCTACGAGAACGTCATCCGCAAGGAGCGCCGCGGTGACTATCTGGGCGCGACCGTGCAGGTCATCCCGCACATCACCGATGAAATCCGCCGCTGCATCGACGAGGCCACCGAAGGCTACGACGTGGCCCTGGTCGAGATCGGCGGCACCGTCGGTGACATCGAGTCGCTGCCGTTCCTGGAAGCGATCCGCCAGGTGCGCACCGAGCGCGGCCCGGAGAAGGCGCTGTTCATGCACCTCACCCTGGTGCCGTACATCGGCGCCGCCGGTGAGCTGAAGACCAAGCCGACCCAGCACTCGGTGAAGGAGCTGCGCTCGATCGGCATCCAGCCGGACGTGCTGCTGTGCCGTTCCGAGCAGGCCGTGCCGGATTCGGAGCGCCGCAAGATCGCCCAGTTCACCAATGTTTCCGAGCGCGCCGTCATCAGCGTGCCGGACGTGGACGTGCTGTACCGCATTCCGTCGGGCCTGCACTCACAGGGCCTGGACGAGATCGTGGTCAACCAGCTGAAGCTGGCCGACAAGGTCGGCCCGGTCGACCTGTCGATGTGGGAGGACGCGGTCGACGCGACCCTGCACCCGCTGGATGAAGTGACCATCGCCGTGGTCGGCAAGTACGTCGACCACCAGGACGCCTACAAGTCGGTCGGCGAAGCCCTCAAGCACGGCGGCCTGCGCCAGCGCACCAAGGTCAACCTGAAGTGGCTGGAAGCGCAGGACCTGGAAGGCACCGACATGGTGGCGCTGGCTGATGTCGACGGCATCCTGGTGCCCGGTGGCTTCGGTGACCGTGGTTTCGAAGGCAAGGTGCTGACCTCGCAGTTCGCCCGCCAGAACAGCGTGCCGTACTTCGGTATCTGCTACGGCATGCAGGCGGCCGTGGTCGACTACGCGCGCCACGTGCTTGGCCTGGAAAACGCCAACAGCACCGAGAACGACCGCCAGTCGCCGGACCCGGTGATCGGCCTGATCACCGAATGGCGCACCGCCACCGGCGATGTCGAGAAGCGTGATGACAAGAGCGACCTCGGCGGCACCATGCGCCTGGGCCTGCAGGAGCAGCGCCTGAAGCCGGGCACGCTGGCCCGCGAGCTGTACGGCAAGGACGTGGTGTCCGAGCGTCACCGCCACCGCTACGAGTTCAACAACCGCTACCGCACTCAGCTGGAGGATGCCGGCCTGGTGATCTCGGGCAAGTCGATGGACGACACCCTGGTCGAAGTGGTCGAGCTGCCGCGTGATGCGCACCCGTGGTTCCTGGCCTGCCAGGCGCATCCGGAGTTCCTGTCCACGCCGCGCGATGGCCACCCGCTGTTCATCGGTTTCATCCGTGCCGCGCGCGAGCGCAAGGCTGGCGGCGCACTGCTGGCGCAAGCCCGCGCCTGACTTGTGAATGGGGGCTTCGGCCCCCATCCTGCATGCTTCAACCCCAGCACGCCGGTCCTGCCGGCGTAGCGGACAACAAGGAAACGCCATGAAACTGTGTGGATTCGAGGTCGGGCTGGACCAGCCCCTGTTCCTGATCGCCGGCCCCTGCGTGATCGAGTCGATGCAGCTGCAGCTCGATACCGCCGGCAAGCTGAAGGAGATCACCGATCGCCTCGGGGTCAACTTCATCTTCAAGTCGAGCTTCGACAAGGCCAACCGTACTTCGGGCACCGCCTTCCGCGGCCCGGGCATGGAAGAAGGCCTCAAGGTGCTGGCCGAAGTGAAGAAGCAGATCGGCGTGCCGGTGCTGACCGACGTGCACGAATACACCCCGATGGACGAAGTGGCCTCGGTGGTGGACGTGCTGCAGACCCCGGCGTTCCTGGTCCGCCAGACCGATTTCATCCGCAAGGTGTGTGCGGCCGGCAAGCCGGTCAACATCAAGAAGGGCCAGTTCCTGGCACCGTGGGACATGAAGCCGGTCGTCGAGAAGGCCAAATCCACCGGCAACGAGCAGATCATGGTCTGCGAGCGTGGCGCCAGCTTCGGCTACAACAACCTGGTCAGCGACATGCGTTCGCTGGCGGTGATGCGTGACACCGGCTGCCCGGTGGTGTTCGATGCCACCCATTCGGTGCAGCTGCCGGGCGGGCAGGGCACCAGTTCCGGTGGCCAGCGCGAACACGTGCCGGTGCTGGCACGTGCGGCGGTGGCGGTTGGCATCTCCGGCCTGTTCGCCGAGACCCATCCGGATCCGTCGAAGGCGCTGTCCGACGGCCCCAACGCGTGGCCGCTGGACCAGATGGAAGCCCTGCTGGAGACCCTGATGGAGCTCGACGCGGTGACCAAGAAGCACGGTTTCTCGCGCTTCGCGTGAGTCTTGATCCGTGGGCGGCGCTGGAAGCCCAGCGTCGCCGGCGCTCCTGGCGGCAGTGGCCGTGGGGGCTCATCGCGCTCGGCATGGCATTGCTGTCGCTGTCCGGTGCCTTCTTCATCTTCATGCTGGTGGGCGCAGCCATGCGTCCGCCCGGCGATGGTGCGCACGTCGATCTGAAGCCCTATGTGATCGCGCTGGTGCTCGCCGAACTGATTACGGTCAGCGCGGGTGTCATCGCATCGGTGCTGGCCTGGCGTTTGAACTGCGGCAAGGTCACCGCTGCGCTGGCACTGGTGCTGCTGTCGCTGTGGCTCGGCACGCTGTTGCACGATCTGTTCTGATGAATACGGGCGAAGCGCGCCCCGGTGGCTGGCCCTGGGGGCTGATCGCGCTGTTGCTGGCGCTGCTCGCCTGGGCCGGACTGTTCGGTGCCGGGCTGGCATTCGCCGCCAGCATGGGCTCGCCCGGTGATGGCAACCATGGCATGCAGGCCATGCAGTACTGGATTCTGGCCGCTCTTCTTGTGCTCGGCGGTTCCCTGATCAGTTCAGGGCTGCCGCCGTGCTGGCCTGGCGTCGCCGGCGCGGACCGGTCTGCGCGACCGTCGCAATGGTGCTGCTGACACTGCTGGTCTCGCTGCTGCTGATCGTGGCGGGGGCCACCCAAGGGCCAGCACTGGTGGCTGCCGAACACACCATTTGGCAAGCGGCGGGCAGCCGGGGATAATCACGCGGCATTTCACATTTGTCGCATTCCCTCCTCCAGACAGGTAACCGGTCCGCTCATGAGTACGATCCGCAGCATCCACGCCCGTGAAATCCTCGACAGCCGTGGCAACCCCACGCTGGAAGCCGAAGTCATCCTGGAGGACGGTTCGTTCGGTCGCGCCGCGGTTCCCTCCGGCGCCTCGACCGGCACCAAGGAAGCGGTCGAGCTGCGTGACGGCGACAAGACCCGTTATCTGGGCAAGGGCGTGCACAAGGCCGTCGAGAACGTCAACGGCGCCATTGCCAACGCACTGAAGGGCTTCGAGGCCGTCGACCAGGCTGGCCTGGATCGTCGCCTGATCGATCTGGACGGCACCGAGAACAAGGGCCGCCTGGGCGCCAACGCGCTGCTGGCCGTATCGATGGCCGCCGCACATGCCGCCGCCGCTTCCAGCAAGCAGGCCCTGTGGCAGTACCTGGCCGCCAAGACCGGTGCGACCCCGTCGCTGCCGGTGCCGATGATGAACATCATCAACGGCGGCGCCCACGCCGACAACAACGTCGATTTCCAGGAATTCATGGTGCTGCCCGTGGGCTTCACCTCGTTCTCCGAAGCCCTGCGCGCCGGCACCGAAATCTTCCATTCGCTGAAGTCCGTGCTGAAGAGCCACGGCCTGAGCACCGCCGTGGGCGACGAAGGCGGCTTCGCGCCGGACTTCCGCAGCAATGTCGAAGCGCTGGATACCATCCTTGAGGCCATCGGCAAGGCCGGCTACACCGCCGGTGAAGACGTGCTGCTGGGCCTGGACGTGGCCTCCAGCGAGTTCTTCGAGAACGGCAAGTACAACCTGGTGGGCGAGAACAAGCGCCTGACCTCCGAGCAGTTCGTCGACTTCCTGGCCGACTGGGCCGCGCAGTACCCGATCATCACGATCGAAGACGGTCTGGCCGAGAACGACTGGGCCGGCTGGAAGCTGCTGACCGACCGCATCGGCAAGAAGGTGCAGCTGGTGGGCGACGATCTGTTCGTCACCAACCCGAAGATCTTCCAGGAAGGCATCGATTCGGGCACCGCCAACGCGATCCTGATCAAGGTCAACCAGATCGGCACCCTGAGCGAAACCCTGGAAGCGATCGCCATGGCCGACCGTGCCGGCTACGCCGCCGTGGTCTCGCACCGCTCGGGCGAAACCGAAGACACCACCATCGCCGACATCTCGGTGGCCACCACCGCCACCCAGATCAAGACCGGCTCGCTGTGCCGCAGCGATCGCGTGGCCAAGTACAACCAGCTGCTGCGCATCGAGGAAGCCCTCGGCGCCAGCGCGCGTTACGCCGGTCGTGACGCGTTCGTTTCGTTGAAGCGCTGAGCCCATGCGCGACTGGCGCTGGCTGCTGTTGCTGCTGGCCCTGCTGCTGGCATGGCTGCAGTACCGTTTCTGGTTCGGCCCGGGTAATTCGGGTGAAGTGATGATGCTCGAAGCCCAGGTCGCCAACCAGGAACGGGACAATGAAGGTCTGCAGCAGCGCAACGATGCGCTGGCTGCTGAAGTGAAGGACCTCAAGGAAGGCCAGGCCGCCATCGAAGAACGCGCGCGCAGCGAGCTGGGCATGATCAAGCCCGGCGAGAAGTTCTACCGCGTGGTGGAGGATGCGCCGGTCCGTCCGGCGCAGGCTGCACCGGTCGCGGCGCAGGTCGGCGACCACCCGGCGGACGTGCCGTGAGCGCGGCCATCTGGGCGGTCGTCCCGGCTGCCGGGCGCGGCACCCGTTTCGGCGCGCCGCTGCCCAAGCAGTACCTGCAGGTGGGCGGGCAGATCCTGCTCGCCCACACCCTGGATGCGCTGCTGGCGCACCCGGCGGTGGCCGGGGCGATGGTGGTCATCGGCGAGGACGATGCGGATTGGCCGGGCTGGACCGGGTGGTCCGGCAAGCCGGTGCTGACCTGCATCGGTGGCGCGACCCGTGCCGCCTCGGTGCTGGCCGGTCTGCAGGCCTTGCCGGACAGCGTGCGTGCCGACGAGTTCGTGCTGGTGCACGATGCCGCGCGGCCCAACCTGTCGTTGGCTGACCTCGGCCGCCTGCTGGAAGTGGGGCGTGCCGACCCGGTCGGCGCGATCCTTGCCGCGCCCGTGCGCGACACCCTCAAGCGTGCCGGCGACGATGGTGGCATCGATGGCACCGAACCGCGCGAGCGCCTGTGGCGCGCGCTGACGCCGCAGCTGTTCCGCCGCCACCAGCTCGTCCGCGCGCTGGCCGCTGCGGCCGCCAGTGGTGTCGACGTCACCGACGATGCCATGGCCATGGAGCGCCAGGGCCAGCGTCCGCTGCTGGTGGAAGGCAGCGAGGACAATTTCAAGGTCACCACGCCGGCCGACCTTGACCGTTTCGAATTCGTACTTTCCCGCCGCGCCGGCTGATCGCCCGCGCGGCCCTGCTGCAAGGGTTGCATCCATGAGCACCGCTCCGTTCCCGCCCGTCCGCATCGGCCAGGGCTACGACGTCCATGCCTTCGGTGAAGGCGACCACATCATGCTCGGCGGCATCCGCGTGGCGCACAGCCGCGGCGTGCTGGCCCACAGCGATGGCGACGTCATCCTGCACGCGCTGTGCGATGCCATGCTCGGCGCCATCGCGCTGGGCGACATCGGCCAGCACTTCCCGCCCAGCGACGACCGCTGGAAGGGCGCGGACAGCAGTGATTTCGTCCGCCATTGCGACAGCCTGCTGCGCGAACGCGGCTGGCGCGTCGGCAACACCGACATCACCGTCATCTGCGAGCGGCCCAAGGTCGGCCCGCATGCGCTGGCCATGCGCGAACGCATCGGCGGCCTGCTGCAGCTGCCGCTGGATGCGGTCAGCATCAAGGCCACTACCTCGGAGAAGCTCGGCTTCACCGGCCGTGGCGAGGGCATCGCCGCGCAGGCCGTGGTCCTGCTGGTGGCGGCATGATTCCGTTGCCGCTGGCCTTTGGCGCGCCGCTGCTGAGCGCGCGCATCCGCACCAGGCCGGAGGATTTCCAGGTCGACGAACTGCCGGCCTTCGAAGCCACCGGTGAGGGCGAGCATCTGCTGCTGCACATCCGCAAGCGCGGCGCCAACACGGTGCACGTGGCCAAGCTGCTGGCGAAGTGGGCCGGCCTGCCGGAAATGGGCGTCAGCTACGCCGGCATGAAGGACCGCAATGCGGTCACCACCCAGCGTTTCAGCGTGCACCTGCCCAAGCGCATCGCCCCCGACCTGGCCACGCTGGCCAGCGACGAGATCGAAGTGCTCGAGGCCACCTGGCACAACCGCAAGCTGCAGCGCGGTGCGCTGGCCGGCAACCGCTTCAAGCTGGTGCTGCGCGACGTGCAGGGCGATGCTGCGGCCATCGATGAGCGCCTGCAGCAGATCGCCACGCGCGGCCTGCCGAACTGGTTCGGTGAACAGCGTTTCGGTCGCGACGGTGGCAACGTGCCGGCGGCGCTGGCGATGTTCGGTGGCCGCCGCATGCGCCAGGACCAACGTTCGCTGCTGCTGTCGGCCGCGCGCTCGGCGCTGTTCAACCGCGTGCTGGCCGCGCGGGTGGAGCAGGGCAGCTGGGACCAGCCGCTGGACGGCGAGGTGTGGATGCTCGATGGCAGCCGCAGCGTGTTCGGCCCCGAACCGTACACCGATGTGCTGGCCGAGCGCCTGGCCCGCTTCGACATCCACCCCAGCGCACCGCTGTGGGGCGAGGGTGAGCTGCGCAGCACCGAGGCTGCCCGCACGCTGGAACTGGCCGCGCTGGACGATGAGGAGTCGCAGGCCCTGCGTGCCGGCCTGGAAGGCGCGCGCCTGAAGCAGGAACGCCGCGCGCTGCGCCTGCGTCCGGCCCTGCTGCAGCACCAGTGGCTGGCCGATGACGTGCTGGAGCTGTCGTTCGCGCTGCCGCCGGGCTGCTATGCCACCGCGGTGCTGCACGAACTGGGCCCGGTGGAAGACGCCTCGCAGGGCTGATCGCCGGGCGGGGTCGGGATATCCACGCATGGCGTGGATCTACCGGCATCGCATGAGCTGCCGCGCCTGGTCGTAGATCCACGCCATGCGTGGATGAGGGGATCAACGCCGTGCCAGCAGCACCAGCACTGCGCCGGTGCCGCCCTGGCCGGTCGGTGCCGAGTGGAACGCGAGCACGTCGTTGCGCAGCCGCAGCAGGCGGTCGACCAGGTTCTTCAGCACCGGTGCGCCGCCATCGGACTGCAGGCCCTTGCCGTGGATGATGCGCACGCACCCGTACTCGTGCGCGTGCGCTTCCAGCAGGAACTGGCGCAGCAGCGTTTCGGCCTGCGCGGCGGTGGCGCCGTGCAGGTCCAGTTCGTCCTGTACCGAATACTGGCCGCGCTTCAGGCGCTGGAACATCCGCGGCGGCAGGTTGTCGCGGCGGTAGCTGGCGGTGTCGCCGGCTTCCAGTGGGCTGCTGTCGCGCAGCAGGCGGGCGAACTCGCCTGCGGCCTCGGCTTCGTCACGTTCGGCCATGCGTGCGCGCGGCTTCGGTTTCGGCGCGGACGGTGCCGGCTCGACCTCCTTGCGCAGCGGCTTCACTTCGCCGATGGCCGAACGGAACAGGGCGGCCGGATCTTCATCTTCAGGGTGCGACATGCGCACAGGGTAAACCGCCCGCGCGGGTCTGCCTATGTCGATTCGATGACGCGCATCACCACTGGCAGGGTAGGACCGGCGGCCCGCTTGCGGCACAATACCCGACGCACTTGCGCGATCGCCGGTTCCCGACAGGGGCACGGCCGGTCCCGCCCACGCGACAAGGTGACGGAATCGAATTCTTGGAAAATCAAGCGGTTAAATCGAAGATGCGCATCCTGGTCAGTAACGATGATGGCGTCGACGCCGCAGGCATCCGGATGCTTGCCGCCGTGCTGCGCGAGGCCGGCCATGAAGTGACGGTGGTCGCACCCGACCGCGATCGTTCCGGTGCCAGCAATTCGTTGACGCTGGACCTGCCGATCCGGCTCAAGCGCATCGACCACTACACCGTCTCGGTGGCCGGCACCCCGACCGACTGCGTGCACCTGGCGCTGACCGGCCTGCTCGAATTCGAGCCCGACATTGTCGTTTCCGGCATCAACAACGCTGCCAACCTCGGTGACGACGTCATCTATTCGGGCACCGTCTCGGCGGCGATGGAAGGTCGCTTCCTCGGCCTGCCGGCGGTGGCCGTGTCGCTGGTCACCCGCAACCACGACCCGAAGCACTTCGAGACCGCCGCGCGTGCCGCGGTGGAGATCGTCGCCCGGCTGAAGGCCGATCCGCTGCCGGCCGACACCATCCTCAACGTCAACGTGCCCGACCTGCCGTGGAATGAGGTCAAGGGCTTCGAAGTGACCCGCCTGGGCAACCGCCATCGCGCCGAAGGCTGCATCGCGCAGAAGGACCCGCGCGGCAACGAGGTGTACTGGATCGGCCCGGCCGGCCGCGAGCAGGATTCCGGCCCCGGCACCGATTTCCATGCGGTGCGCACCGGCCATATTTCGATCACCCCCATCCAGGTCGACCTGACCCGTTACCAGGCACTGGAGAAGGTGGCCAGCTGGGTCGGCGGCCTCAGCGCCGCGCTGGACCAGCCGGCATGAGCCCGCGCTTGCGCCTGCAACCGGAAGCGGTCGGCATCGGCATGACTTCGCAGCGCGTGCGCGACCGCCTGGTCGACCGCCTGCGCGAAGCTGGCATCGTCGACGAGTCCACGCTGAACGCGATCCGGGTGGTGCCGCGCCATCTGTTCATCGACGAGGCCCTGGCCTCGCGCGCCTACGAAGACACCGCGCTGCCGATCGGCCATGGCCAGACCATCTCCCAGCCCTGGGTGGTGGCGCGGATGACCGAAGCGGTGCTGCAGGTCGCGCCGAAGAAGGTGCTGGAAGTGGGCACCGGCTCGGGTTACCAGGCCGCCGTGCTCGGCGCCGTGGGCCTGGAGGTCTACACCGTCGAGCGCATCGGCGATCTGCTGCGCCAGGCGCGCAAGCGCTTCCGGGCGCTGGGCATGAACATCCGCACCAAGCATGACGACGGCCGGGTCGGCTGGGCCGAACACGGTCCCTTCGATGCGGTGGTGGTGACTGCCGCGGCACCGGCCCTGGTCGATGCCCTGGTCGAGCAGCTGGCGGTCGGTGGGCGCCTGATTGCGCCGGTGGGTGGCCCGGGCGGGCAGTCGCTGGTGCAGCTGGACCGCAGGGAAGACGGCAGCATCGAACAACGCGTGCTGGCACCGGTCACGTTCGTGCCGCTGCTGTCTGGCATGCTCGATTGAATCCACGGAGCAGGGTTGAATGAAGATTTTCGGACCGCTGTACGAGCGGGCGATGAAGTGGGCAGCGCACGAACGCGCCCCGACCTACCTGACGGTATTGAGTTTCTTTGAGGCGATCATCTTCCCGGTCATGCCGGAAGTGATGCTGGCGCCGATGTGCGTGGCCCAGCCCAAGCGCGGCTGGTGGTTCGCCACGCTCAGCCTGGCCGGCTCCATGGTCGGTGCGGTGGTCGGCTACGCGCTGGGTCACTTCGCCTTCGAGGCGATCAAGCCGCTGTTCGAGACGCTGGGCATGCTGCCGGCCATCGAGCAGGGCATCGCCACGGTGCAGGCCAAGATGGCCGAGTCGCCGTGGGCGGTGTTCACCTTCCTGGTGCTGGGCGGCTTCATGCCCATCCCGATGAAGGTCTTCACGTGGGCTTCGGGTATCGTCGGCGTGCCGATGCCACAGTACCTGCTGAGCATGTTGATCGGTCGCGGCAAGCGCGTGTACGTGCTGGCTGCGGTCATCCGCATCGGCGGTGCGCGTGCCGAAGCGGCGCTGCGTCGCTGGATTGAACCGCTGGGCTGGATCGCCACCGTGCTGGTGGTGGGGCTGGTTGCCTGGCTTGTATGGAGGTCGAAGTTCGCATGAGTGCAGATCGTCTGAGCAAGGGAGTGCGCATCGGCGCGCTGGCGTTGCTGGTATCCACCCTGGCCGCCTGTGGCACCGCCACCGTCGTCCGCCCCGGCGGCAGCAGCGGTGGCAGCACTGTCAGCACGCCCAAGGCCTCGGTGCCCAAGCCCGGGCAGACCGTTGTCGTGCGCAAGGGCGACACGATCTATGCGCTGGCCCGCATCCATGACATCACTCCGGCCGACCTGATCGCCTGGAACCGCTTGGACAACCCGTCGCAGATCTATCCGGGTCAGGTGATCCGCCTGTACCCGGCCGGTGCCACCGGCGGCCGCGCGCCGACCACGGTGGTGACCCCGCCGCGCGGCAGTGCAGGCAGGACCACCCCGGCACCTGCGCCGGTGGCGACGGCCCCGGTCGGCCCGGTGAAGAGCAACATCGACTGGCGCTGGCCGGCCGATGGCGCGATCGTCGGCCGCTACGTGGCCGGTGACGCGACCAAGCAGGGCGTGGACATCGCTGGCACCAGCGGCGCTGCCGTACGCGCCACCGCCAACGGCGTGGTGGTGTATTCCGGTGCCGGCCTGGTCGGCTACGGCGAGCTGATCATCATCAAGCACAGCGACCAGTGGCTGTCGGCCTATGGCCACAACCGCAAGCGCCTGGTCAACGAAGGGCAGAGCGTCAAGGCGGGCGAGCAGATCGCCGAGATGGGCCGTACCGGCGCCAACCGCGACATGCTGCACTTCGAGATTCGTTACAACGGCAAGCCGGTCGACCCGCAGCAATATCTGCCAGCACGTTGATCTGACGCCGCGATCCGGCGCCGCCCGAGCCTCGGCTCGGGCGCTACAGACAACCTGCAATCCAGGGTGGCGCCGGGCCAGGCCCGGCAGCTCTTGCCTCAACCTTCCAGAATGAAGGCGGCGGCGACCTTGCGGCCTTCGCCGGCAAGAATGTTGAACGTGCGCGCGGCGGCCGGGTTGTTCATCACTTCCAGGCCGATGCCACGCGACAGGCAGGCGGCCATCACCGCGGCAGGCGGAAACACCTGCCGGTCGCCGGTGCCCAGTACGATCAGCGCTGGATTCAGCGCAAGAATTGCTTCGAGGTGGGCCAGCTGCAGGTCCGCGGCCTGGCGCACCGGCCACTGCGCGACCAGCTGGTCGGGGGTCAGGAAGAAGCTCTGCCCCAGCACCTGGTCGTTGACCTTGGCCGAGCGGCCGTCGGCAGCGCGCAGGCTGTAGGCGTAATCGGGCGGTTCGTGGTTCAGCTGCATGGGGGCAGGGCGATCAGCCGCGCGGCAGCACGATCTGGCGCTGTTCCTTGCTCGGGCGGTACAGCACGGCAACGTGGCCGATGCGCTGCACCAGCGCCGCCTCGGTGGCTTCGACGATCTCGGCGATCATCGCGTCACGGGCGTCGCGGTCCTCGGCGGCAACCTTCACCTTGACCAGTTCGTGGCGCTCCAGGACTTCGTTCAGCTCGGCGATGAAGGCCGGCGTGATGCCCTTGCCGCCGGTCTGCAGCAAGGCCTTGAGGTCGTGGGCGTGGCCGCGCAGGAAACGGGTCTGGGAGGCGGTCAGTGCGATGGACATGCAGGAAAAGGGGGTTGAATGGGACGATCAGGGTATCATGACGACCCCATCAGCCCCTATTTCCAATGGCCACCCGTAGCAAAAGCAGCCAGCGCTGGCTCAAGGAACACTTCTCCGACCCCTTCGTGAAGAAGGCGCAGGCCGAAGGCATGCGCTCGCGCGCGGCCTACAAGCTCGAGGAGCTGCTCGAACGTGACCGCCTGCTGAAGCCGCACATGGTGGTCGTCGACCTCGGTGCGGCCCCGGGCGGCTGGTCTCAGCAGGTCCGGAGACAGATCGGCGACACCGGCCGCGTGCTCGCGCTGGACATCCTGGACATGCCGCCGCTGGCCGGCGTGGAGTTCCTTCACGGTGACTTCAGGGAAGAAACCGTCCTATCGCAGTTTGAAGCCATGCTCGGGGATCAGCCGGTAGACCTTGTGCTGTCGGACATGGCCCCCAATAAGAGTGGTGTGGGCGCGGTCGACCAGCCGCGGATGATGCACTTGGCCGAGCTTGCGCTGGACTTCGCTGACAATCACCTCAAGACCGGTGGGGCGTTCCTGATCAAGCTGTTCCAGGGTGAAGGCTTTGACGACTACGTGCGCGAGATGCGCCGCCGGTACGACAAGGTCTCCATCCGCAAGCCGGAAGCATCGCGCAAGCGCTCGCCCGAGGTGTATGCCTTGGGACAGGGCAAACGCGCCCACATGAAGTAAGCTCGCCGAGTACGCTCGACCCCAACGCAAGACCCGCACTAAGAGGAACGCCGGAGCCAATGAGGATGAACGACTTGACCAAGAACCTCCTGCTATGGGTGGTCGTCGCCGTCGTGCTGATGGTGGTCTTCCAGAGCTTCTCGCCCAAGTCCTCCGGGGCCGGGGCGCAGGGCGCGACGTATTCGCAGTTCCTGGACCAGGTGGACAGCGGCAACGTACAGAAGGTCACCTTCGGTGGCGATTCGCGCGGCCTGACCAACCAGCTCACCTACACCACCCGTGGCGGCCAGACGGCCACCATCGCTGCGCCGGCCGATCGCGACCTGATCAACGTGCTGCGCACCAAGAACGTGGACATCGTCCAGGAAGAGCCGTCCAGCGGCATTTCCTTCGCGGCCATCCTGATGAACTTCCTGCCGGTCATCCTGATCATCGGTTTCTGGCTGTTCATCATGCGCCAGATGCAGGGCGGTGGCGGCGGTGCCAAGGGCGCGATGTCCTTCGGCAAGTCGCGCGCCAAGCTCCAGGGCGAGGACCAGATCAAGGTCACCTTCGCCGACGTCGCCGGCTGCGACGAGGCCAAGGAAGAAGTGGGCGAACTGGTCGACTTCCTGCGCGACCCGTCCAAGTTCACCAAGCTGGGCGGCAAGATCCCGCGCGGCGTGCTGATGGTGGGCCCGCCGGGTACCGGCAAGACGCTGCTGGCCAAGGCCATCGCCGGCGAAGCCAAGGTGCCGTTCTTCTCGATCTCCGGTTCGGACTTCGTGGAAATGTTCGTCGGCGTCGGCGCCAGCCGCGTCCGCGACATGTTCGAGCAGGCCAAGAAGCACGCGCCGTGCATCATCTTCATCGACGAAATCGACGCCGTCGGTCGCCACCGTGGCGCCGGCCTGGGCGGCGGTCATGACGAGCGCGAGCAGACCCTGAACCAGCTGCTGGTCGAAATGGACGGCTTCGAGGGTGGTGAGGGCGTGATCGTCATCGCCGCGACCAACCGTCCGGACGTGCTGGACCCGGCGCTGCTGCGCCCGGGCCGTTTCGACCGCCAGGTCGTGGTCGGCCTGCCGGACGTGAAGGGCCGCGAGCACATCCTGAAGGTACACATGCGCAAGCTGCCGCTGGCCGACGACGTCGAGCCGATGGTGATCGCGCGCGGTACCCCGGGCTTCTCCGGCGCCGACCTGGCCAACCTCTGCAACGAGGCCGCCCTGTTCGCCGCACGTGGCAACGAGAAGGAAGTCCGCATGGACCACTTCGACCGTGCCCGCGACAAGATCCTGATGGGCGCCGAGCGCCGCTCGATGGCCATGAGCGAGGAAGAGAAGACCCTGACCGCCTACCACGAGGCCGGCCACGCCATCGTCGGCCGCCTGGTGCCCGAGCATGACCCGGTCTACAAGGTCACGATCATTCCGCGCGGTCGCGCGCTGGGCGTGACCATGTACCTGCCGGAGGGCGACAAGTACTCGATGAACCGAGTGGCGATCAAGTCGCAGCTGTGCTCGCTGTACGGCGGTCGCGTGGCCGAAGAGTTGATCTTCGGCGCCGACAAGGTCACCACCGGTGCCTCCAACGACATCGAGCGCGCCACCAAGATGGCCCGCAACATGGTCACCAAGTGGGGTCTGTCGGACCAGCTCGGCCCGATCGCCTATGGCGAAGAGGATGACGAGGTGTTCCTGGGCCGTTCGGTCACCCAGCACAAGAGCGTGTCCAACGACACCGCGCGCCGCATCGATGAGGAAGTGCGCAACATCCTCGACGAGGCCTACGCACGCACCACCGAGCTGATGACGGCCAACCTGGACAAGCTGCACGCGATGTCCCAGTTGCTGCTGCAGTACGAGACCATCGATGCGCCGCAGATCGACGCCATCATGGAAGGCCGCGATCCGCCGCCGCCGGCGGGCTGGAACAAGTCCAACAAGGACGGTGGTGGCAACGACAAGGGCGGCGACGCTCGCCCGCTGCCGCCGATCGCCGGCCCGGCCGAGTCGCACTGACGGCCGCCATTGCTGATCGCAGACGAGGCCGGGGAAACCCGGCCTCGTTGTTTCCGGGCCGCAAGGCCCATTGAAGTCACCGCCTTACGCTGGAGCCTGCATGTCCGTTCCCCCGCCGCAACCGATCTCCCATACCGTTGAAATGGTCATCGCGACCATCGTCGGTGTCGCCGTGGGCCTGAGCGTGGACAATCTGCTACTGGGCTGCGGTGTCGGCATCGCCGTCGGCATCCTGCTGAGCATCATCAAGACGCTGTACGTGGACCGGAAGCGCCGCCGGCAGCGTTGAGGGTGTTCCCTCTGCAGGGCTGCGCCCTGCACCTGCCGAGGCAACGTCAACGTCAAAAGCTGGCTGTCCATGGGATGGCGGGGCGGTGTGGGTGGTCAGGACGCGCCGTAAACCCATCCGTGGGGGCTCGTAGGCGCCATCCATGGCGCCTGCGGTCCTGCCCACCCACACCGCCCCGCCTCTGACAGTTTCCCGACACTGTTGGTGGGTGCCGACCGTTGGTCGGCACATCTTCCAGATATCGATATTCAACATGGGGTCGATTCGGCCAGTAGATCCACGCCATGCGTGGATGAAATCTGTCAGATATCGAAATCCATCTGGGGTCAGAGCCCGTTGCGCAGCAACGGGGTCCGACCCCGTGCGTTCCGACAGATCGCGGAAGTCTGTCGAAGGTGGGGTGGGTCCGGCTGAGGGGGTGTGAGCGGCATGGATGCCGCGACCAAGCCCCCATGGATGGGTTCACGGCGCCCCCCTCAACCGGACCCACCCCGCCAACCCTCGGAATGCCCGCTGTTGCCGTTGCTTCGGCTTTTGACGTTGATGCTGAAGCTGCCTCTGCGGGTGCAGGGCGCAGCCCTGCCGCACTAAACTAAACGCCGTTGCCCGCAGGATTGCCCATGTTCGATATCTCCCCCCAGCTCGACTGCGCCGGCCGCATCCTGGGCCTGGACCGCGCCCGGGTCATGGGCATCGTCAATGTCACCCCGGATTCGTTCTCCGATGGTGGCGCGCACGACAGCACCGATGCCGCCGTCGCCCACGGCCTGAAACTGGCGGAGCAGGGCGCAGACCTGCTCGATATCGGCGGCGAATCCACCCGTCCGGGTGCTGCGCCGGTGTCGGTGGAAGAAGAGCTGCAGCGCGTGCTGCCGGTGATCGAACAGCTTGCAGCTCGCACCACCGTGCCGATCAGCATCGACACCTTCAAGCCGGAGGTGATGCGCGCGGCCGTGGCGGCGGGCGCCGGCATGATCAACGACATCTTCGGCCTGCGCCAGGATGGCGCGCTGCAGGCGGCCGCCGATACCGGGGTGCCGGTGGTGCTGATGCACATGCAGGGCGAACCTGGCCACATGCAGGCCGACCCGCATTACGACGACGTGGTGGCCGAGGTCCACGGTTTCCTCGTGCAGCGGCTGTTCGCTGCCGAAATGGCCGGCATTGCCAAGAAGAATCTGCTGATCGACCTGGGCTTCGGCTTCGGTAAGACCACCGCGCACAACATGACCCTGCTGGCCCGGTCCGAGCGTTTCCTCGAGCTGGGCGTGCCGATGCTGGCCGGCCTGTCGCGCAAGCGCAGCCTGGGCGAGCTGACCGGCCGCGAGGTGGCGACCGAACGCGTGGCCGCGTCGGTGGCGGCGCACCTGATCGCCGTGCAGCGCGGCGCCCGCATCGTGCGCGTGCATGACGTGGCCGCCACGGTCGATGCCCTGAAGATCTGGGAGGCCGTGGACGCGGTGCCCGCACCCCGCGTCGATGCTGCCCCGTCGATCCGCTGGCCGGACGAAGACTGATGGCTGTCGACCAGCGTCCGCTGGCGATCGCGGTGATGGGCCCGACCGCCAGTGGCAAGACCGCCACGGCGATCCGCCTGGCCCAGGAGTTGGACGGCGAGATCGTCAGCGTCGATTCGGCGCTGGTCTACCGCGGCCTGGACATCGGTTCGGCCAAGCCCGACGCTGCCGAGCGCGCGCAGGCGCCGCACCATCTGCTGGATCTGCGCGATCCCTGGCAGACCTATTCGGCGGCCGAGTTCGCCGCCGATGCCGGTCGTGTGGTGGTCGACATCGTCGCCCGCGGCAAGACCCCGATCCTGGCTGGCGGCACCGGGCTGTATTTCCGTGCCCTGCTGCAGGGACTCTCGCCGATGCCCGAGGCCGACCCGGCAATGCGCGAGGTGCTCAGTGCCGAGGCCGCCGATCGCGGTTGGGCCGCCCTGCACGCCGAACTGGCGCAGGTCGACCCGGCCGCCGCCGCGCGCATCCACGCCACCGACCCGCAGCGCATCCAGCGGGCGCTGGAGGTCTACCGCCTGACCGGCACCCCGATCACTGAATGGCAGCGCCGCCCGGGCGTTGCGCCTTTGCCGGTGCGGACCCTGAAGCTGATCCTGGCCCCGCGCGACCGGGCGGTGCTGCACCAGCGCATCGAGGCCCGCTTCGACGCCATGCTGGCGCAGGGCTTCCTGGACGAGGTCCGTACCCTGCGGGCCCTGCCGCAGATGGCGGCCGTGGCCGCGCCGCTGGACCTGCCGGCGGTGCGCGCGGTCGGCTATCGCCAGGCCTGGGAATTCCTTGACGGGCAGGGCGACGCCGCCCGCTTCCGTGACAAGGCCATTTTCGCCACCCGGCAGCTGGCCAAGCGCCAGCTAACCTGGCTGCGTGGCGAGCTTGATGCCCGCTGGTTCGACCCCCATATCGACCACGAGCGCCTGTCCGGCGCGGTGTCGACCTTCGTCGCACGCTGAACCGCCGCCGGCCGTGTACCATCACGGGTCGGCAGGCGGCTCGGGGGCCGCGGCATCCGCCGGCAACCCAATAAGAACAATAATCAGGAGTTAGCAATGTCCAAGGGGCAATCGCTGCAGGATCCTTTCTTGAACGCACTGCGGCGCGAACGCGTGCCGGTTTCGGTGTACCTGGTCAACGGCATCAAGCTGCAGGGCACGATCGAATCGTTCGATCAGTTCGTGGTCCTGCTGCGCAATACCGTCAGCCAGATGGTCTACAAGCACGCCATTTCCACCGTGGTGCCGGCGCGTAACGTGAAGGTCGGACCGGGTGGTGGCTACGTGCAGTCGGGTGACAATGATGGTCAGGCGGGTGATGAAGCAGACGAATGATTCCGGAGCGGTGAATGTTTGACCGCTCGAAAAAGGGCGAGAACGCCCTGTTGATCCAGCCGCATTTCGGCAAGCTGGAAGAAGACGTGCTCGAAGAGTTCGGTGATCTGGCCCGCTCGGCAGGGGCCAGCATCGCCGCCACCATCACCGCGCGCCTGGACCGTCCCAACCCGTCGACCCTGATCGGCAGCGGCAAGCTGGACGAGATCAAGGCTGCGGCCGACGCGACCGGCGCGGACCTGATCCTGGTCAACCACTCGCTGAGCCCGGGCCAAGAACGCAACCTGGAACGGTTCCTGGAACGCCGGGTGATCGACCGTACCGGCCTGATCCTGGACATCTTCGCCCAGCGTGCGCACAGCCACGAAGGCAAGCTGCAGGTCGAGCTGGCGCAGCTGCGCCACCTGGCCACGCGGCTGGTGCGCGGCTGGACCCATCTGGAGCGTCAGCGCGGCGGTTCGATCGGCCTGCGCGGCCCGGGTGAAACCCAGCTGGAAACCGACCGCCGCCTGTTGCAGAAGCGGGTGGAGCAGCTGCAGAAGCGGCTGGAAAAGGTTGAGACGCAGCGCACCCAGATGCGCCGCGCGCGCCTGCGCAGCGAACTGCCGCGTGTGGCCCTGGTCGGCTATACCAACGCCGGCAAGTCGACCCTGTTCAATGCCCTGACCGGTGCCGAGGCCTACGCCGCGGACCAGCTGTTTGCCACCTTGGATCCGACGGTGCGCCGCATCGCGGTGCCCGGTGGCAGCGTGGTGCTGGCCGATACGGTCGGCTTCGTGCGCGACCTGCCGCATGACCTGGTCGCCGCGTTCCGCTCGACCTTGTCCGAAGCGCGCGAGGCCGACTTCCTGCTTCACCTGGTCGACGCTGCCGATCCGCACCGCGAGGAGCGCATCGCCCAGGTCGACGAAGTCCTGACCGCCGTCGGCGCCGGTGACCTGCCGCAGCTGCTGGTGTTCAACAAGATCGACCGCATCGAGGGTGCCGAGGTGCGCCACGACGGCCAGGACGGCATCCCCGATCCCTCGCGCCGCGAGCGGGTGTGGATCTCCGCCCGCGACGGCGAAGGTCTGGAACTGCTGCAGGGCGTGCTGGGCAAGCGCCTGGGCCTGCAGCACGTCAGCGGCCAACTGCGCCTGCCGCCCAGCGCCGGACGCCTGCGCGCGCGCCTGCACCAGCTGGAAGTGATCCGCAGCGAAGCAGCCGACGAAGACGGCTGGCTGCTGCAGGTCGACATCCCGATCGCCGAAGCCGAGAAGCTGGCCGCCAGCCCCGACGGCGGCCCGATCCGCGCCCTGCTGCCGGAAAAACTGCCGGAGTGGTAAACCACGACGGCTGGGGTCAGAGCCCTTTGCTGCGCAAAGGGATCTGACCCCGTGCCGACCAACGGTCGGCACCCACCAACAGCACTCGGAAACTGTCGAAGGCGGGGTGGGGCCGGTTGAGGGGGTGTGAGCGGCATGGATGCCGCGACCAAGCCCCCATGGATGGGTTTACGGCGTCCCCCTCAACCGGACCCGCCCCGCCATCCCTCGGAATGCAGGCTTTTGCTTCTGAAGGTGCCGGCCAGCGGCCGGCACTACCGCTTCTGCAGGTGCAGGGCTGCAAGCCCTGCTGGAACACTCCATATCGCACTGCCGGCCGATTACTGCACTCCAGCCGCCCGATAGTGCACATCCCCTCACGCCCGTCGGGCGGATGATCCGAAGGTCTGCCCCCCACGGCACCCCGGAGTTCCTTCCATGTCCCACGTCAGCCCCGACGCACTCCCCCAGTACACCTCGGCGGAGAAACGCCACCGCGTGTTCGCCATCATGTCGGCCTCATCCGGCAACCTGGTGGAATGGTTCGACTTCTACGTCTACGCGTTCTGCGCCATCTACTTCGCCGGCGCGTTTTTCCCGGCCTCCAACCCGACCGTGCAGCTGCTCAACACGGCAGGTGTATTTGCCGCCGGCTTCCTGATGCGGCCGATCGGCGGCTGGCTGTTCGGCCGCATCGCTGATCGGCTCGGTCGCAAGAAATCGCTGCTGATCTCGGTCAGCATGATGTGCGGCGGCTCGCTGATGGTCGCCTGCCTGCCGACCTACGCCACCATCGGTGCGATGGCACCGGTCCTGCTGCTGGTTGCGCGCCTGATCCAGGGCCTGTCGGTCGGCGGCGAGTACGGCACCACCGCCACCTACATGAGCGAGGTTGCCCTGCGCGGCCAGCGCGGCTTTTTCTCTTCCTTCCAGTACGTCACCCTCATCGGCGGCCAGCTGCTGGCAGTGCTGGTCATCGTCATCATGGAAGCGCTTCTGAGCGAGGCCGAGATCCGTGCCTGGGGCTGGCGCATCCCGTTCGTGCTCGGCGCCGTCGCCGCCGTGGTCGCGCTGCTGCTGCGCCGTACCCTGCACGAAACGCAGAGCGAGGCCGTCCGCGATGACAAGGACGCCGGCAGCCTGTCCGCGCTGTTTCGTGACCACAAGGCTGCCTTCTTCACCGTGCTCGGCTATACCGCCGGCGGCTCGCTGATCTTCTACACCTTCACCACCTACATGCAGAAGTTCCTGGTCAACACGGTGCACCTGCCGATCAAGACCGCCAGCTACGTGATGACCGGCGCGCTGTTCCTGTACATGTGCATGCAGCCGCTGTTCGGCATGCTGTCCGACCGTATCGGCCGCCGCACCAGCATGATGCTGTTCGGTGCGCTGGGCGCGCTCACCACCGTGCCGATCCTGATCACCCTGCAGCACGTCAGCACCCCGTGGGCGGCGTTCGGCCTGATCGTGCTGGCGCTGGCCATCGTCAGCTTCTACACCTCCATTTCCGGCATCGTGAAGGCCGAGATGTTCCCGCCGCAGGTGCGCGCGCTCGGCGTCGGCCTGGCCTATGCCATCGGCAACGCGATCTTCGGCGGCAGCGCCGAGTACGCCGCGCTGGGCCTGAAGAGCCTGGGCCACGAGCAGCTGTTCTTCTGGTACGTCACGGTGATGATGGTGGTGGCTTTCCTGGTGAGCCTGCGCCTGCCGCGCCAGGCGCGCTACCTGCGCCACGACCACTGAGGGGCAGGTGAGGACAGCGCTGCCGATCTGCGGTACAAGATGACCGTTGCTACCTCGATCCATGCCGATGTCCTTCCCCTCCGACGCCGATCTCCATGCCCAGGCCGCCGCGCTTGGGCAGCGCCTGCAGCAGGCCGCGCTGCAACTGGTCACCGCTGAAAGCTGCAGCGGTGGCTGGATCGCCAAGTGCATGACCGATATCGCCGGTTCCTCGGCGTTCTTCGACTGTGGCATGGTGGTCTACAGCTACGAAGCCAAGCAACGCCTGCTGGGCGTGCGCGCGCAGACCCTGGAACAGTTCGGCGCGGTCAGCCGTGAGGCCGTGCTGGAAATGGTATCCGGCGCGCTGATCAATTCCGGTGCCGGCATCGCGGTGGCGGTGACCGGCATCGCCGGGCCCGGCGGCGGCAGCCCGGACAAGCCGGTGGGCAGCGTCTGGATCGGCTGGAAGCGCCGCGGCGGCTACGCCCGTGCCGAGCTGTTCCAGTTCGAGGGTGACCGCGAAGCCATACGGCGGCAGACCGTGGCAGCGGCATTGCACGGCATCGACGCCCAGCTGTGACATGCTGGCCTGGTATGCAACCGGAGTAGGCACCGATGTGGGAGACGCTGGGTACCGTCCGTGACCTGGGCCGGCTGCAGGAGATCGCGGCCGTCCTGATCCGCTACGGCTTCGGCGACGTGGTCCGGCGCATCGGCCTGGCCACCGTGCTCGAGCGCGCCGGTCGCCTGCTGCACTGGAACGAGGAAAGCCAGCAGATGCTGCGCATGACCGCACCGGTGCGCGTGCGCAGCGCCCTGCAGGATCTCGGCCCGACCTTCGTCAAGCTGGGACAGGTGCTGGCCACCCGCGTCGACCTGCTGCCGCCGGAGTGGATTTCCGAGCTTTCCGAACTGCAGAACGCGGTGCCGGCGCTGCCGTACGCGGCCATCCGCGAGCAGCTGGAATCCGACCTCGGTGCATCGCCATTGCAGGTATTCGCCTTCCTCGATGAAACCCCGATGGCGGCCGCCTCGCTGGCCCAGGCTCATCGCGCGCGGCTGCATGACGGCCGCGAGGTGGTGCTGAAGGTGCGCCGTCCAGGCATCCGCGACGTGGTGGAAGCCGACCTGCGCCTGCTCGCGCGCCTGGCCGAGATCGTCGAGGCGCGGCTGCCCGACCTGCGCCGCTACCGCCCTGCCGAGGTGGTCCAGCAGTTCACCGTTTCACTGCGCCGCGAGCTGGATTTCGCCGCCGAGTGCCGCAACGCCGAGCGCATCAGCCGAAATTTCCAGGGTCGCGACGACATCCTGATTCCCGAAGTGCACTGGCAGTGGACCTGCGAGAGCCTGAACGTCCAGGATTTCGTCGACGGCATTCCCGGCCGCGATCTGGCCGGCGTGGATGCGGCTGGGCTGGACCGCCGTGAGCTGGCCCGGCGCGGTGCCGACATCGTGCTGAAGATGGTGCTGGAGGACGGCAGCTTCCACGCCGATCCGCACCCCGGCAACATCATCTACCTGCGCGACGGCCGCATCGGCGTGATCGATTTCGGCATGGTCGGCGCGCTGTCCGAAGTGCGCCGCTTCCAGGTCGCACAGTTGCTGCATGGCCTGGTCGAACAGGACCCGCAGGGCGTGGCCGACGTCCTGCTGGACTGGGCCGGTGGCGTGGAGGTCGATGAGAACCGGCTGCAGCACGACATCAGCCAGTTCGTCGACCAGTACCGTGGCGTGCCGTTGAAGGACCTGCGCATCGGCCTGATGCTGGGCGATATCACCCAGCTGCTGCGCAGTTACAGCCTGACCCTGCCGGCCGACCTGGCGCTGATGATCAAGGCCTTCCTGACCCTGGAGGGCATGGGCCGCCAGCTCGACCCGGATTTCGACATGGCCAGCGCCGCCCGCCCGTTCCTGGAGCGGGTGGTGCTGCAGCGCTACGCCCCGCGAGCGCTGCTCAAGCGCGGCCGGCGCAGCCTGCTGGGCATGATCGACTTCGCCGGCGAACTGCCGCGCGACCTGCGCAGGCTGGTCCAGGCCGCGCGCCGCGGACGCCTGCAGCTGAAGGTGGAGACCAGCGCGCTGCAGGGCTTCGGCGACCAGGTGAACCGCGCCGCCAACCGCCTGGTGATGGGCATCGTCACTGCCGCGCTGATCATCGGCTCGTCCATCGTCATGCACAGCGTCGGCGGCGTCTCCAGCCGCTGGCTGCTGGCGCTGGGCGTCTGCGGCTTCGTTGGTGCCGGCTTCTGCGGCGTGTGGATCCTGTTCTCGATATGGAGAAGCGGTAAGCACGCGTAGGCAGGTGCACGAAGTGCGCCTGTCGCGGTTCCAAAGGAACCGCAGAATTGCGAAGCGATTCTGCTAGCGCCGGGCCATGCCCGGCGACGATTGCCCATTGCCGAGCATGGGCTCGGCACGACAGAACCCGCCCAGGCACTTGCAAAGCCGCCAGTTAGTAGTAATACTACTAATCATGGACCTGACCGACACCCAGCAGGCGATCCTGCAGTTGATCGCCGAGCGTATCGAGAGCGAAGGCGCACCGCCGTCGCAGACTGAAATCGCCCGTGCTCTCGGCTTCAAGGGCGTGCGCGCGGCCCAATACCACCTGGAGGCCCTCGAGCAGGCCGGTGCGATCCGTCGCATCCCCGGCCAGGCCCGCGGCATCCGCCTGGTGCAGGCGCCGCCGATCGAGAAGCTGGCCGAGCCGGGCCTGCCCGACAGCGTCCTGCGCCTGCCGGTGCTGGGCCGTGTCGCCGCCGGCCTGCCGATCGGCGCCGACATCGGATCGGACGACTTCGTGGTGCTGGACCGGGTGTTCTTCTCGCCGGCACCGGATTACCTGCTGAAGGTGCAGGGCGATTCGATGATCGACGAGGGCATCTTCGATGGTGATCTGATCGGCGTGCACCGCACCCGCGACGCCCACTCCGGGCAGATCGTGGTGGCCCGCATCGACGACGAGATCACCGTCAAGCTGCTGAAGATCGCCAAGGACCGGATCCGCCTGTTGCCGCGCAACCCCGACTACAAGCCGATCGAGGTCCTGCCCGACCAGGATTTCGCGATCGAGGGCCTGTACTGCGGCCTGCTGCGGCCCAACCGCTGAGCCCCTGGCAGCAGCCCTGTTCCACCAGCATTACCCCGCGGTCTTTTGTGGCGATTCTCTGGTTCCACTGAGGTTGGTACGGATGTCCGATAATTCTTTTCTGAGCGCCGGGCAGAATCTCAGCCTGTGCGATACATCCGACTTAAAGTGAACCCATGGCAAAGAAGACCCCGAAAGACAGCACCCCCAACGACATGACCTCTGCTAGGAGCAACACGATGGACGAGAACAAAAAGCGCGCATTGGCTGCTGCTCTGGGCCAGATCGAAAAGCAGTTCGGCAAGGGCTCGGTGATGCGCATGGGCGACCGCGTGGTCGAACCCGTTGAAGCCATCCCGACCGGCTCGCTGATGCTCGACATCGCACTGGGCATCGGTGGCCTGCCGAAGGGTCGTGTCGTTGAAATCTACGGTCCGGAGTCGTCGGGCAAGACCACCCTGACCCTGCAGGCCATCGCCGAATGCCAGAAGATGGGCGGCACCGCTGCCTTCATCGACGCCGAGCACGCGCTGGATCCGATCTACGCCGCCAAGCTGGGCGTGAACGTGGACGACCTGCTGCTGTCGCAGCCGGACACCGGTGAGCAGGCGCTGGAAATCGCCGACATGCTGGTCCGTTCGGGTTCGGTGGACATCCTGGTGGTCGACTCGGTCGCCGCGCTGACCCCCAAGGCCGAAATCGAAGGCGAAATGGGTGACCAGCTGCCGGGCCTGCAGGCCCGCCTGATGAGCCAGGCCCTGCGCAAGCTGACCGGCAACATCAAGCGCTCCAACACCCTGGTGGTCTTCATCAACCAGCTGCGCATGAAGATCGGCGTGATGATGCCGGGCCAGAGCCCGGAAGTGACCACCGGCGGCAACGCACTGAAGTTCTACGCCTCGGTGCGCCTGGACATCCGTCGTATCGGCGCGATCAAAAAGGGCGACGAGATCATCGGCAACCAGACCAAGATCAAGGTCGTCAAGAACAAGCTGGCGCCGCCGTTCAAGCAGGTCATCACCGAGATCCTGTACGGCGAAGGCATCAGCCGCGAAGGCGAGCTGATCGACATGGGCGTGGACGCCAAGCTCGTCGAGAAGGCCGGTGCCTGGTACAGCTACGGTGAAGAGCGCATCGGCCAGGGCAAGGACAACGCCCGCGGCTACCTGCGCGACAACCCGACCGTCGCCGCCAAGCTGGAAGCCGAGCTGCGCGAGAAGTTCCAGCCGTCCGAAGCCGCCCGCGAGGAAGGCGACGACGACGGCGACGACGAGTAAGACTTGCTGTGGGGCAGGGCGGTGCCGTCAGTGACGTCGCCCTGTCCCGCAGGTTCGAACCGCCCACGGACGGGCAGGGTGCCAGGGACGGCGCCATCCTTGGAGTGAGCAATGTCCGATGCCGACGCCCCCACCGGCCGCAAGCGCCGGCCGCGCGAACAGACCCCCGTACAGCGTGCCTTGGGCCTGCTGGTACGGCGTGAGCATTCGCGCAAGGAGCTGACCCGCAAGCTGACCGCACGCGGTATTGAAGGCGAGGCCGCCGAGGCTGCCGTCGCCAAGCTGACCGAGGCCGGCTGGCAGGACGACACCCGCTTTGCGGAAAATCTCGTCCGGATGCGCGCCAATACCGGCTATGGGCCCATCCACGTCCGTGCCGAGCTGGGGACCCATGGCCTGGACAGCGCGGCGATTGCCGCCGCGATGGAGACCTACGAGGGCGACTGGCAGGAAAATGCCCGCGATCTGGTGCGCCGCCGCTTTGGCGAGGATGGCCCGCAGGATCTGCCGCAGCGGCGCAAGGCCGCCGATCTGCTGGCCCGGCGGGGCTTCGACGGTGACAGCATCCGCCGTGCGACACGCTTCGACCCGGATGACTGAGACTGGCGGCGCCGGGCCTGATACCCTTTAGGTTTTCGGCGGTCCGTTACGACCCTGGCCAGTGAGGCCGGCGGTTCGGGGCTGCCGGCCCGCACACTGCCAGCCCCCTCAATGAACGCACCCGCCAAATTCACGACCTCCCAGATCCGCAGCGACTTCCTTGAGTTCTTCAAGGGCAAAGGCCACACCATCGTGCCGTCGGCGCCGCTGGTGCCGGGCAATGATCCGACCCTGCTGTTCACCAACTCCGGCATGGTCCAGTTCAAGGACGTGTTCCTGGGCGCGGAAAAGCGCAGCTACGTGCGTGCGGCCGACGTCCAGCGCTGCCTGCGCGCCGGTGGCAAGCACAACGATCTCGACCAGGTCGGCTACACCGCGCGTCACCACACCTTCTTCGAAATGCTGGGCAACTGGTCCTTCGGTGATTACTTCAAGAAGGACGCCATCGCCTGGGCATGGGAACTGCTGACCCAGGTCTGGAAGCTGCCGGCCGAGCGCCTGCTGGTCACCGTCTACCAGACCGACGATGAGGCCTACGCGCTCTGGCGCGACATGGTCGGCATCCCGGAAGAGCGCATCGTGCGCATCGGCGACAACAAGGGCGCCCCGTACGCGTCGGACAACTTCTGGCAGATGGCCGACACCGGCCCCTGCGGCCCGTGCACCGAGATCTTCTACGACCACGGCGACCACATCGCGGGCGGCCCCCCGGGCTCGCCGGATGAAGATGGTGACCGCTTCATCGAGATCTGGAACCTGGTGTTCATGCAGTTCGACCGCCAGAGCGACGGCACCCTGGTGCCGCTGCCGGCCCCCTGCGTGGATACCGGCATGGGCCTGGAGCGCCTGGCGGCGATCCTGCAGCACGTGCACACCAATTACGAGATCGACCTGTTCCAGGCGCTGATCCGCAAGGCGTCCGAGCTGACCGGCATGGCCGACCTGGAGAACAAGTCGCTGCGCGTGATCGCCGATCACATCCGCGCCTGCTCGTTCCTGATCGTCGACGGCGTGCTGCCGTCCAACGAAGGCCGCGGCTATGTCCTGCGCCGCATCATCCGCCGCGCCCTGCGCCACGGCTGGATGCTGGGCGTGCGCCAGCCGTTCTTCAGCAAGCTGGTGCCGACCCTGGTCGAGCTGATGGGTGAGGCTTACCCGGAACTGCCGGCCCAGGCCGACACCGTCGTCCGTGCGCTGCAGGCCGAGGAAGAGCGTTTCGCTGAAACCCTCGATGCCGGCATGAAGATCTTCGAGGACGTGGCGGCCAAGGCAAGCAACGGCGTGATCCCCGGTGTCGACGCGTTCCGCCTGTACGACACCTACGGCTTCCCGCTGGACCTGACCCAGGACATCGCCCGCGAGCGCGAGCTGACCGTTGATACCGACGGCTTCGATGCTGCGATGGAGCAGCAGCGCGAGACCGCGCGTGCCGCCGGCAAGTTCGGTGGCGGCGTGACCCTGCCGGCCGAGCTGGTGGCGACCCTGACCCCGACCCTGTTCCTGGGCTACGACCGCGTGCAGGCCGACGGCCTGACCGTGCTGGCCCTGCTCAAGGACGGCCGCCCGGCGCAGTCGGCAGACGCCGGCGACGCGGTGATCGTCATCACCAACCAGACCCCGTTCTACGCCGAATCCGGCGGCCAGGTCGGTGACACCGGCGTGCTGGCCGGCAACGGCGTGCGCTTGGTGGTCAGCGATACCCAGAAGTTCGCGGGCCAGTTCCATGGCCACGTCGGCACCCTGTCCGAAGGCGGCTTGAAGGTCGGCGACGAGCTGTCCGGCCAGGTCGATGGCGAGCGCCGCAGTGCCACCATCCTCAACCACTCGGCCACCCACCTCCTGCACGCCGCCCTGCGCGAAGTGCTGGGCACCCACGTGCAGCAGAAGGGTTCGTTGGTCGCACCGGACCGCCTGCGTTTCGACTTCTCGCACTACCAGTCGATCAGTGCCGAAGAACTGGCCGTGATCGAGCGCAAGGTCAACCAGCAGGTGCGCGCCAACAACGCCGCCGAAGTGCACAACATGGGCATGCAGGAAGCGTTGGATTTCGGCGCGATGGCCCTGTTCGGCGAGAAGTACGGCGAGAACGTGCGCGTACTGAAGATGGGTGACTACTCCACCGAACTGTGTGGTGGTACCCACGTCAGCCGCACCGGCGACATCGGTCTGTTCAAGATCACTTCCGAAGGCGGTGTCTCGGCCGGCGTGCGCCGCATCGAGGCGGTCACCGGCCAGGGCGCCCTGGACTATGTGGCAGCCGAAGAGGCACGCCTGGCCGAAGCGGCAGAACTGCTGGGCGGCAGCGCCGCTGATGTGGTCGAGAAGATCCGCGCCCTGGGCCTGCGCCAGAAGCAGCTGGAGCGTGAGCTGGAAGCCGTGAAGGCCAAGGTCGCCGCCGGCGCTACCGCCGATCTCTCCGGTCAGGCCGTCGAGGTTGCCGGTGTGAAGGTGCTGGCCGCCCGCCTGGAAGGCTTTGACGCCAAGGCCCTGCGTGATGCCATGGACCGCATGAAGCAGCAGCTGGGCAACGCCGTGATCGTGCTGGCCGGCACCCAGGACGGCAAGGCCGCGCTGGTCGCGGGCGTGAACGGTAGTGCAATGGGCAAGGTCAAGGCCGGGGAACTGTTGTCCCATATTGCCAGTCAGATCGGGGGCAAGGGCGGCGGACGCCCGGACCTCGCCCAGGGTGGTGGCGAGGACGGGCCCGCCCTTGCTACCGCTCTGGCCGCGGTTGTCGAATGGGTCAGCCCCCGCCTGTGATGTGAACCCCTGCCGTCCCCCTCCTTGTAGGAGCGGGACGGCTGACGGTACCATTGCGAAATCTTTTCCCTTTGTCGTGGGGACGCTTCTTGACGGAGCGTCAAGCCGGTGGGGGATACCCTTCCACACGGTTCCATGGAGACTTACTAAAATGTTGATCTTGACTCGCCGCGTCGGCGAAACCCTGATGATCGGAGACTCGGTGAGCGTCACCGTGCTCGGCGTCAAGGGCAACCAGGTGCGCATTGGTATCACCGCGCCGAAGGACGTTGCTGTGCATCGCGAAGAGATCTACCAGCGCATCCAGCGTGGTGATGAAGCCGGCAGCACCGGAAGTGAAAATTCCGGCGAATAAAAGCTTTACCTTCGCGTCTGATTAACGTTATGATTCACGCCCCGCTGAGGTGCACCGCACCAGACGCGGAGAAAACCCCGGAGCGATGCCCGAGTGGCTGAAGGGGCTCCCCTGCTAAGGGAGTATAGGGTCAAAAGCTCTATCGAGGGTTCGAATCCCTCTCGCTCCGCCAGATACAAGAAAGCGCCCGCAGATGTCGAATCTGCGGGCGTTTTTCGTTATGTGCGGCATGGGCGGCTACTTGGCGATCAGTCGCAGCTGCTGAGATATCGCGGACGGATACTACGCGGACCTCCCTCAGGAACCGCTGTCATGGGTTTCACCGTCGACAACGTGCATCTGCTGGAAAAAATTCGCGACTTTCGCGTGGCGCTGGCGTTGCTGGCGTTCGCTGCCCTGCTGGATGTCGCGGTGGTGGCAACCACAGGCTCCAACCTTTGGAATGTCGAGTGGAGCAAGGTAAGTCGCCCCGGCTTCTGGGTACTGCTGGTGCTCGCTTACAGTCTGACGATGACGGTGGGCGCTGGAACGGTCTTCTCCGTCGCGACGGTCGTGCTGGCGTGGGTGGTGCCTATGCTCCACCGGTGGCTGGATGTGTCTGCCTTTCCGCAGAATCCGGACCCGCAGCGCTATGTCACGTGCATGGAGGCTGAGAAGGCGCTTGCGGGACGAGCCGATGCCGAGCGCCCGGGATCGGTGGTGAAGCAACTCGCGGAACGCGCGGAGGAGACGGAGAGATGGCTTGCTACGGTAGCAGCGGGCTGGGCGTGCGTTGCCTTGCTGGTGATTGATTGGTGCCTTGCCGGTTCCGGCACCGCGCTTCTTGCGCAATGGCAGTCCTGGGCCCCGTGGTTGCTTCTGGCGATAGCTGGCCTGCCGTGCGTTCATCAGGCATGGACAGGCGTTCCGGGGAGCGACTACATCGATTGGCCCCAGTTGGCCCAGGCCCAGTTTGCGTACAGGGCGGGTGCATTCGTGCCGATGCCCGCTGCGGGAACATGATCGTGATGGCATCGCCCTTGGGTGCCATTGCATCCAACAGGTGTGTGCTGGAGCGGGTGCCTGCAGAGCAACTTCCGCAGGCGCCGTACCGCGGATCTACCTCAGAGCCGCACACTCACCCCCACCTGGAAGCCACGCCCCGGCAGTGGCGCGATGTATTTGAGCGGCGAGTTGTGCGGGCGCGCCTCTTCATTGAGCAGGTTGCTGCCATTGATGAAGACCTCCATGCCGGCCACGGCGGTCGTGCGCAGGGGAATCTCCCGGCTCAGCTGCAGGTCGAGCAGGGTGAACGCATCCAGTGGCACTTCCTCGCTGACGTTGCGGCCGAGGTACTTCTGCGTGGCGTAGCAGGTGCCCGACAGTTGCGCCTTCCAGCCCTCGCGCTGCCATTGCACGGTGGCACCGTAGCGGTTGGTCGGCATATTGGGCAGGTACTCGCCATCGTTATGGGCACGCAGCGCATCGGGATGGTCGGCCTTGTTCTTCACCAGGTCGGCAAAGGCGGACAGCTCCAGGCTGCCGAAGCGACCGAGCGCCAGTGACTGCGAGGCATCGATCTCGAAACCCTTCACCGTGGTGTCGGTCTGCTTCCAGTACTTCAGCGGCAGGCGGTTGGCGGTCTGCAGGCCGGAGTAGCCCAGGTACAGGTAGTTCTCGTAGCGCATGCGGTAGGCGGTGGCCGACAGCTGGAAGCCGCCCTTGTGGACCTGCCCGGTCAGCTCGAGGTTCCTCGCACGTTCCGGCTCCAGATTCTGGTTGCCTTCCTCCTGGGTCATCACCGAGTAATGCGCATTGCTGGCGTAGAGCTCATTGATCCCCGGTGCGCGCTGCGATGAGGAGTAACGCAGCTTGGTGGCGAACAGCGGGCCGAGTTCAACGTAGGCGCCGATGCTGTAGCTGTTGAGCCGGAAGTCGCGGTCCTGCATCGTGGTGTTGGCGGAATTGCGCGCGGTCTTGAAACTGCTCGGCCGCAATGTGTGGCCCACGCGTTCGTGGCGCACGCCGGCATCGAAGGAGGCCCAGTCGAAGTCCAGTGTTTCCTTCAGGAACACCGCCTGGTTGCGCGTATCGACGTTGGGCAGGTAGCGCAGCGACCCGCTGCCGGTGACCTCACGCGACTGCTGGCTGAGGCCAAGCAGGCCGCTCAGCGGGCCGACGCGGCGATGGGCCAGCAGCAGTTCGGCCTGGGTGCTTTCAAAGTCGTAATCGTTGGCCTTTCTGGTACCCAGCCGTTCGCCCGAGGTGTTGTCCAGCTGCGAGACGCGCAGCTCGGCGCGCTCGATGCCCGGCACCGGGTCGCGCAGCAGGGCTTCCAGCGCATAGCGCTCCTGCTTGATGACCACGCCCACCGGCAGGCCGTCGGCGTAGTTGGAACCGAAGGACAGGTTCTGCATCGAAAAGCCCGGCACGCCGTACTCGCTGTCCTTGGCATCAACGCTGACACCCACGTAGCCGCGGTCGAAGAACAGGGTCGAGCCGAGTGCCGCCTGCGAACTGCGTGAGTAGCTGTTGCCCAGACGGTGGTGGTAGTCCGGGGTGACGTCGTTGTTGATCCGCTTCTGCACGTAGGACGGCGTGCCGGCGACGTAGTCTGGATTGACCGGATTGACGTAGGTCTGGCGCTGCCACACCGAGGTCGGGCTGTTGGTGTAGAAGGAGAACTCGCCATCGGCCCAGTCCGGGTTCTCGGTCATGAACTGGTCGATGTAGGGCTGCGAGGCCTTGTTGTAGACCTGCTGCACCCGGGCATCCTTCTGGCAGGCATCGGCCAGTGCCGAGTTGACGCCGCCGGCGGCCGGGAACAACTGCGTGTTGCAGGCCGCCGCCTTGCTGTTGCCGGGGATGTCGTAGTGCGAGATGCGCTGCCGCGAGACCTGCAGGTTGGTGGAGACGTTGCGCTGGTTGTTGAAATTCATGCGGAAGCCCTGCGCATCGGCCGCGTTGAAGCCCTTCCGCAGCACCAGTTCCATCGACTGATCCTTGTCTTCCATCGTGCGCGAAATCAGTGCGGAATCGACCTCGACGCTGCCGCCGATGGCGTTGCCGCCGTAGCGCACCGTGTCCGATGACTTGTTGACGGTGACGCTGCGCACGAACAGCGGGTCGAACGGAATGTTGATGTCGCCGCTGATCGCGTTCATGCCGAGGATGGACTGGCCGTCCTGCAGGATCTGCACGCGGTTGCCGCTGAGGCTGCGGATGACCGGCGCGCCGGCGTTGGGCCCGAAGGCGCTGTTCTGCACGCCGGAGACATGCTCGAGCAGGCTGCCGAGGGTGCGGTTCTGTGCCTGTGGATTGTCGACGGTGACCGGGCTGTCGATGCGCGAGGGCTGGCTGGCCTCCACCTGCAGGGTGGGCAGGGTGGGCGCGTCCGCCGCCCGGGCGGAATGGACGGCCACGGACTGAAGAGCGAGGGGGATGGCTGCAGCCAGCAGGTGGCGACGCATGACATGCTCCGTAAAAAATAAGATGAAATGTTATAACGTAACCATTCGTGGCGACAAACGATTTCTTCGACGTATCATCGAAGCCATCATCGATGGCGACCGGCCCTGCCTTGGATTCCCTGCAGCACTTCCATCCCGCCACCCGTGACTGGTTCCGTTCCGCGTTCGCCGCATCGACGCCGGTGCAGGACCAGGCGTGGGCGTCGATCGCCGCGGGCCAGCACACCCTGGTGGTGGCTCCAACCGGATCGGGCAAGACGCTGGCTGCGTTTCTGCATGCGATCGACCAGGTGTTCGCCGAGCGCGATAGCGACGCACGCCGCGACCCGGCGGCCAAGCCTGTGGCGCGCACGCGCGTGCTGTACCTGTCGCCGATCAAGGCGCTGGGCAGCGATGTGCAGCGCAACCTGCAGGTGCCCCTGCAGGGCATCAGTGCGCGGCGCAGCGAACGTGGGGATCCGGCCGTTGCGCTGACCGTGGCGATGCGCACCGGCGATACCAGCAGCAGTGACCGCGCACGCCTGGTGCGGCGCCCGCCGGACATCCTGATCACCACGCCCGAGTCGCTGTACCTGATGCTGACCTCGCAGGCGCGGGAGATCCTGCGCGATGTGCATACAGTGATCCTCGATGAGATCCATGCGGTGGCAGGCGGCAAGCGTGGCTCGCACCTGGCGCTGAGCCTGGAGCGGCTCGACGCGCTGCTGCAGGTGCCTGCGCAGCGCATCGGCCTGTCGGCCACGGTCCGCCCGATCGAGGGCGTTGCGGCCTTCCTCGGCGGTGATCGCCCGGTGCAGGTGGTGCAGCCGCCCTCGCAGCGGCAGCTGGAACTGAAGGTCGTGGTACCGGTGGAGGACATGACCGACCTGGTCGTGCACGGTCCGGCGGAAGGGCGCGGGGCCGGCACGCGCACCGGTTCGATCTGGCCGCATGTGGAAGCCAGCATTCTCGACAACGTGATGCGGCATCGCTCCACGATTGTGTTTGCCAATTCGCGTGGCGTGGCGGAACGGCTCACCGCGCGACTCAACGAGCTGCATGCCGAGCGCACGGGCGTCGAGCCTGCGGACGAAGCGGATACTGCGGGTACAGCGGCCTATGGATCGTTCACCGGCAGCACGGTGAACCGTGTCACCACGCCGGCCTCGGTGGTCGCCCGCTCGCACCATGGTTCGGTGTCCAAGGAACAGCGCGCTGCCATCGAGCACGCGCTGAAGTCCGGCGAACTGCGTTGCGTGGTCGCCACCTCCAGTCTTGAGCTGGGCATCGACATGGGCCTGGTGGACCTGGTGATCCAGGTCGCGGCGCCGCCGTCGGTGTCCAGTGCGCTGCAGCGGGTGGGCCGAGCTGGTCACCAGGTGGGCGGCCTGTCGCGCGGCCTGCTGTATCCGCGTACGCGGCGTGATCTGGTCGATGCTGCGGTGGTGGTGGACAGCATGCTGGATGGACGCATCGAAGCCCTCGATCCGCCGCGCAATCCGCTCGATGTACTGGCCCAGCAGACCGTGGCTGCGGTAGCGATGGAACCACTCGATGCCGAGGTCTGGTTCGCGCGTGTGCGCCGGGCTGCGCCGTACCGCACGCTGCCACGCAGTGCTTTCGACGCGGTGCTGGACATGCTGGCCGGGCGCTATCCGTCCGATGAGTTCGCCGGTTTCCGCCCGCGGCTTGTATGGAACCGGAAGACAGGCACGTTGACCGCACGTCCTGGCGCTCGCCAGCTGGCAGTGACCAGCGCCGGCACCATTCCCGACCGCGGCATGTATGCCGTTGTCCTGCCTGAAGGTGAAGAACAGGCGGGATCGCGCCGTGTCGGCGAGCTGGATGAAGAGATGGTCCACGAGTCGCGGGTGAATGATGTGATCACCCTCGGCGCCACGTCCTGGCGCATCGACCAGATCACCCTCGACCAGGTCGTGGTGACGCCAGCGCCGGGGCGCTCGGCGCGGCTGCCGTTCTGGCGGGGCGAAGGCATCGGCCGCCCGGCTGAGCTGGGGCAGGCCACCGGTGCCTTCCTGGCGGAACTCGAAGCCGACCCCGGTGGCGCTGGCGAGCCGTCGCCGGCATTGCTCGCCCGGCTGCGTGATCGCGGCCTGGATGAAAGCGCGATCGGCAACATGCTGGCGCTCGTGGCCGAACAGCAGCAGGCCACCGGTGTGCTGCCGACCGACCTGCGCCTGGTCGTCGAGCGCTGCCGTGATGAACTCGGCGACTGGCGGGTGATGCTGCATTCGCCCTATGGCCGTCGTGTGCATGATCCCTGGGCGCTGGCAGTGGCTGCGCGCCTGCGCGAGCAGGCCGGCATCGATCCGGCCGTGGTGGCCAGCGATGACGGCATCATCGTCCGCATGCCTGATCGCAGCGGCACACCGCCAGGCGCGGAACTCTTCCTGTTCGATGCGTCCCACCTGCGCCAGGTCATCCACCGCTCGGTAGCCGGTTCCGCGTTGTTCGCCGCTCGCTTCCGTGAGTGCGCCTCGCGCGCGCTGCTGCTGCCGCGGCGCACGCCGGGCAAGCGTTCGCCGCTGTGGCAGCAGCGCCTGCGTGCGGGGCAGTTGCTGGAGATCGCCCGTGGCCACGATGAGTTCCCGATTCTGGTCGAGACCGCGCGCGAGTGCCTGCAGGACGTCTACGACCTGGATGCACTGGATGCGCTGATGCTGCGCGTGCAGGCCGGCCAGGTCCAGGTGGTCGAGGTGGATACGGCCGTGCCATCGCCGTTCGCGGCGAACCTGCTGTTCGGCTATGTCGCCGAGTTCATGTACGAAGCCGATGTACCGCTGGCCGAACGGCGAGCATCGGTGTTGTCGCTGGACAGTGGCCTGCTGGCGGAACTGCTCGGTGAGGTGGATCTGGGCGAACTGCTGGACGATGCCGTGGTGGCCACCGTGGAGCGCGAACTGCAACGTTTGGATCCTGCCCGCCACGCACGTAGCAACGAGAGTGTGGCCGACCTGCTGCGTGAGCTGGGCCCGCTGCCGGCCGAGGAAGTCGCGCAGCGCATCACTGAGCCCGCGCAGGCGGATGCCTGGCTGCAGGCGCTGCACGCGGCGGGTCGTGCGATCCGCGTTCCCGTCGCAGGGGCCCAGCAGTGGGCGGCGGTGGAAGATGCCGCGCGGTTGCGCGATGCCCTTGGCATCATCCCGCCTGCAGACGTGGCCGAGGTCTTCCTGGCCCCGGTGCCGGATCCGCTGGGCGATCTGCTCGGCCGCCACGCGCGCAGCCATGGGCCTTTCAGCAGTGGCAGCGTGGCCGCCCGTTTCGGCCTCGGTGTGGCGGTGGTGGATGCTGCCCTGCACGCGCTGCAGGAACAGGGCCGGGTCGTACGCGGCCGGTTCGGCCTGGATCGTCGCGCGGCAGACGAGATCACCGCGGCGGCTTCACCGTGTGCAGGCCATGAGTGGGTGGGCACGGAGGTGCTGCAGCGGCTGCGGCTGCGCTCCCTGCAGGCCGCCCGCGAGGCGACCCGCCCGGTACCGGTGCAGGCCTATGTCGGTCTGCTGCTGCAGGGGCAGGGTGTGCTGCCTGGAGCCGCGCGCGCCAGCGACAGCGAAGGCGTGCTGCAGGTGATCGAACAACTGGCGGGGCTGCCACTGCCGGCGTCGCTGTGGGAACAGCAGGTGCTGCCCGCGCGCGTGCCCGGCTACACGCCGGCGCTGCTGGATGAACTGCTGTCCACCGGCACGGTGCTCTGGGTCGGCCATGGCCGGCTGGGCGATGACGATGGGCTGGTGTCGCTGCACCTGCGCGAGCGTGCCGCTGAAACCCTGCCGGTCACGCCAGTGCAGGCCGACGGCTCACCGATGCAGCAGGCCATCCTGCAGGTGCTGGCCGACGGTGGTGCGTTCTTTGCCCGGCAACTGGCGATGCAGGTACAGCCGCGACTGGTCGGTGCGGACACGGCGGGTGAGGATTTCCAGACGGCGCTGTGGCAGCTGGCCTGGTGCGGACAGATCAGCAGTGACCTGTGGGCGCCGCTGCGCGCGCTGGGCGGAGCGCGGCCCGCACGGGCGCGGCCAACGCCGGTGTCGCGCCGCCGCCGCGGCTTTGCCTTCGTGCCACTGACGACGGACACCGCAGGACTGGAGCTGGCCAGCAGCACCGGGCCCACGCTGGCAGGACGCTGGTCGCTGCTGCCGCGGGAGCGGGCCAGTGACACGCTGCGCGCGCTGGCGCAGACCGAGGCGCTGCTGGACCGCTACACGGTGGTCACCCGCAGCGCAGCGATGAGCGAAGCCGTGGCCGGTGGATTTCCGGCACTGCGTCCGGTGCTGCGCAGCATGGAGGATGCCGGCCAGCTGTTGCGCGGTCGCTTCGTGGAAGGCATGGGCGGTGCCCAGTTCGCCCAGCGCGACGACATCGACCGCCTGCGTGCCAGCGCCGAGCAGACACGTGGACCTGGCGGCTGGGTTGCCCTATCGGCGCTGGATCCCGCCAATCCGTTCGGCAGCCTGCTTCCGTGGCCCCGGCCGATCGGCGGGCCGCGTCCGGTGCGCCGGGCCGGTGCGATGGTGGTGATCGGCGAAGGCCGCCTGCAGCTGTATCTGCCGCAGGGCGGCCGCCAGCTGAGCAGCTGGATCGACGGCACGGCAGGCGACGCGGCCACGCGCTGGGAACCAGCGGCACAGGCGCTGGCCGTGGGCCTGAGGCGTGGGCGGCGATTGTCCTTCACCCTGGAGCGGATCAACGACGAGCCCATCCATCGCGGGCCCGCCGTCGATGCCCTGCGCGCGGCGGGATTCAGCAATGAACCGCGCGGGCTGGGCTGGAACGGCTGACGTAGAGCAGGGCTCGACCTTTCTTGTAGAGCCGAGCCCACGCTCGGCTCTACAGAAGCGTTCAGCCGTGCTCGAAGCGCAGCGGCTGGCCACCCATCGCCGGGTCGCTGGTGGCGGGGCGTCCGTCTTCGGCGCGGCCCGCCAGGCGCAGCTCGCTGTCACCGGCCACCACGTGCAGGTCATACCAGCCGGCGGTGGGCACAGCGTCCCACGCCAGCGTGGTCAGCGCGCCAGCAGCCAGGGTCAGCGTCTTCTCCGGCATGTGCCCGGCGTAGGCGCCGGCATGCACACGCACCGACTGCGCGGCACTGCCGGCATTGCGCAGCTGCAACCGCAGCTGGCCATCGGTCTGTTCAATCTGGGCCTGCAGCACCGGCGCACCGTCACCGCCACGGAAGTGCCGGTGGAAGCCGTTCGAGCCCAGCAGCCACAGGTCGTAGCGGCCCTGCGCATCCAGTGCCCAGTGGTCCTGCAGCGGTGCACCGGGCAGCACCGTGTAGCGGCGCGGCAGGGCGGTCAGCTGCAGGCGGTCGTAGACATGCAGCACGCTGGCGGCGCCTTCGCAGGCCAATTGCAGGGTCACACCGTCCGCAGCAAGCGCGTCCACCTGCGCCTGCGGGCGATACGGCAATGCACGCGACGGGCGCGTGCCCGCTTCCTGGCGCGCCGCCTGCAGGCCCTCGGGCAGCGCAGGCACGGTGCGACCCGGCAGGGCGGCGGCGCGCGCGGCGGTGGCGCTCACATCGGGCAGCCCACGCACGAACGGGCGGGTATCGCGCTGGGCGAAATCAAACGCGTTGGTCAGGTCGCCGCACACCGCGCGGCGCCACGGCGAGATGTCCGGTGCGGCCACGCCGAAGCGGCGTTCGATCAGGCGCAGCACCGAGGTGTGGTCGTACACCTGTGAATCGACCCAGCCGCCACGGCTCCAGGGCGAGATTACATACAGCGGTACGCGCGGGCCCAGGCCATACGGACGGCCGCGCAGTTCGGCAGCGTCGTACTTCTCGTCGCCCGGCGCCGGGTGCTGGTGGTACTCGCCATCGGTGCTGACCGACGATGCACCCGCCCAGCTGCCATCGGGCCGTGCCGACGGAGGTGCTGGCGGCGGAACGTGATCGAAGAAGCCATCGTTCTCGTCGAACATCAGCAGCAGCGCGGTACGGCTCCACACCTCCGGGTCGGCGGTCAGCGCATCGAGCACGCGCGCCGTGTAGGCCGCACCCTGGGCCGGGCTGGACGGGCCAGGGTGCTCGCTGCCGGCGGCATCGGCGATGATGAAGCTGACCTGCGGCAGGCGGCCATCAATAGCGTCTTGGCGCAGCTGGGCGAGGCCCCGCGTGCTGACCCCGCGCTGGCGAAGTGCAGCGTCGTGGTCCGGTGCGGCGCTGTAGGCCTGGCGGAAGGTCTCGAAGCCGGCCAGCGGGTTGTCGGTGAAGTTGTCGGCCATGTCCTGGTAGATCTGCCAGGACACGCCCGCCTGCTGCAGGCGCTCGACATAGCTGGCCCAGCGGTACGACTCCGGATGGCCACCGTGCTCGGGGAAGTTGTCGTGCGAGTTGGCGATCACCGGGCCGCCCGCGCGGGCGAAGGCATCGTTGTGGCCGGTCCACAGAAACACCCGGTTCGGGTTGGTGCCGGCCTGCATGGCGCAGTGGTAGGCATCGCAGAGGGTGAACGCTTCGGCCAGGGCGAACTGGAAGGGCAGGTCGGCGCGCTGGAAATAGCCCATCGCGTGGTTCTGCTTGGCCATCGGCCAGTGCCCCATGCGGCCGTGGTCCCACGCGCGCTGCGCGTCGGGCCAGGTGTGCGGCGTGCCTTCCACGCGCATGTAGCCAAAGTGCGCAGCCGTATCCAGCGGGAACGGCGCGATCGCGCGCTGACCGCTGGCATCGGGCTGCAGCCACAGGCTGCGTGGGCCGTCCCCGCCGGCCAGCGGCGCAGCGGGGGCGACGAAGCGGTCGCCGAAACCACGTACGCCCGGCAGGGTGCCGAAGTAGTGATCGAACGAGCGGTTTTCCTGCATGAACACCACGATGTGCTGAAGGTCCTGCAGGCTGCGCGTCTGCGCAGCCGGGGCGATCGCTGCCGCCCGGGCGATGCTGGGCAGCAGCGGTGCCAGGCCGGCGGCGACGCCGGCCTGCAACAACCGGCGTCGGCCGATATCAGTCACGAATGCCTCACAGATCCATGCGGAAGGAGATGCCGACGGTGCGAGGCGCGCCGATGAAGGCCGCGTTGGCACCGTCCACCCCTGCAAGATAGCGCTTGTCGGTCAGGTTGCTCACCACCAGGTTGGCGCCCATGCCCTTCAGGCGCGGCCACAGGCCCTGCAGGTCGAAGCCGATGTTGGCGTTGAAGATGGTGGCCGAGGGCAGCTTGTTGACGTTGGCCGCATCCAGGTAGCGGGTGCCGAGATAGCGGCCGGACAGGCCGAAGTTCCAGTTCTCGCCCTGCCAGTCGGCCGACAGCACCAGGATCTGCCCGGGCTGGCCGATCACCTTGGCGCCATCGACGATGCCCAGCTGGGTGTCACGCGCGGCGTCGCCGCTGCCCAGGTACTTGGAGCGGTTGTAGGTGTAGGCCGCATTGACCCGCCAGCCGTTGTCCCAGCCGTAGCCGAAGGCAGCTTCCAGGCCGTTGCTATCCACGCCGCCGAAGTTCTCGTAGACGCCGTCGGTCTCGCCCAGGTAATCAATGCCGCTGACGAAGCCGGCCGGCAGGTAGACGATGCGGTTGTCGAACTTGATGTTGTACAGGGTGACCGAGGCGGTCAGCGGCCAGCGGCTGATGCGCATGCCCACTTCGATGTTGTCGGCCGTTTCCGGCTCAACGTTGCGGAAGCGCTGCGGGTCGGTTTCGCCGAGCACGCCTGAAGGAATCGCTGCGAAGTTCTGCGAGAAGCCGGCGAACAGTTCCATGCCCTCAACGCCCGGCGCCCAGGTGAAGCCTGTGGACAGCAGCGGATCAGACTTGGAGTCCGAGGTCACGTGCTCGCTGGCACCGATCACGCGGTGGCGCGACTGGTCGACGAAGAACTGCTTGACGCCCACGCGCGCGCTGAACGGACCGAACCGCGCCACATCCTCGACGTAGTACATCTGCTCGTCCACTTTGTACTTGTCTCCGAACTGCACCCAGTACGGCTGGTGGTCGAAGCCGATGTCCTGGCCGACGTTGAGCAGGCGGTGCCAGTCGCGGCGTGCGGAGCGGTCCAGCTTCTCCACCCACAGGCCGCCGCGGATCGTGTTGTCGACGCCGCCGAAGGTCTGCCGCCATTCGCCATCGGCGGTCACGCCCATGCGGTCGTTGTCGTAGTGGGTGTGGCGATAGGACTGCGCGCCCAGCACCGTGCCGGCGTAGCAGTTGGGATCGTACTCGGCGCCGAAGCCCTCGCGCGGGGTGCAGCCGGCAATCGGCTGGGCGCTGCTGCCATCGGGGTTCACGAAGTAGATCTGGCCCAGGTTGCTGCCGCCGTAGACGGTGCTGCCGCCGAGGTATTCGGACTGCGGGCGGCCGGCGCCATCATTGGTGACATCGGCCAGGTAGGGCGGCAGCCAGTCGCCGCGGCCCTGCATGCGGTGGCCATAGGCGGCCATCGATGCCTTGAAGCCGTTGCTGCCGTCGAAGGCCGCGCGCAGGTAGCCGAAGGTGTTTTCGCGCAGCGCACGCGAACCGGAGCGGTAGTTCTGGTCCAGGTAGGGAATGCCGGTGAGGGTGCCGACGAGATTGTCGCGGTCCGGGTTGGTGGCGAAGCCCTGCGGCGAAACGCTTGTGTACTCCGGCTCGTCGGCATCGTTGTAGGACAGGTAGCCGGTCAGCGTCCAGCGGTCCAGTTCGGCGATGAACTTGCCGGCGATATGGTCGTTGCTGGTCTTGCCGCTGCCGTCGATCCAGTCATTCACGCGCGCCGAGGAAGCGCTGACCCAGGCGCGGGTGTGGCCGCCGAGCACACCGGTGTCGTAGCGCACGTAGTACTTGCGCGCATCGGTGTCACCGGCGCCGACGACGAAGCGCAGGCGGCTGTCATGCAGCGGGTCGCTGGTGAGGAAGTTGAGGGTGCCGCCGAGCGCTTCGTTCGAACGCGAGGAGATATCGGCCGTGCCCTGGCCGACCTCCACCGTTTCCAGGTCGAGCGTGTCGATGTAGCGGTTGGCCATCGAGCCGCCGCCGTAGCCCGAGCCGCCATTGGGCAGGCCATCGATGGTGGTGCCGATCTGCTGCGTATCGCGGTTGGTCATGAAGCCGCGCATGCTGATCTGCGTGCCCCACACCGACGAACCGGTGGCATCGGCTTCGCTGACCACGACGCCCGGGACTTCGTTGAGCGCGCCGTTGACGCTGCTCAGCACGGTCTGGCGATTCAGTGTTTCGGTGCGCACCGACGTTTTTGCGTAACTGGTGGCCTGGCCGATCACCTGCACTTGGTCCAGGGTTCGTGCGTCGGCGCTGCGCGTTTCGGCGGCCTCGCCCTGCGGTGCTTCGGCCAAGGCGTCCGATGCGGGGGCGATCAGCAGGGCAAGCAGCGAAACACGGGGAAATCGCGCAATCGTTCGCATCGAAACCGGACCTTGAGAGAGGGAAAGCCCGGGAGTTTCAGCAGCGCCAGTGACACGGCGGTGACGCATGGATGCACAGTTCGTATTGTGTGATGGCCGACACTTCGGCCATCTGCTCAGTAGCGCGCATCCCTGGGCTTGGGGTCGCGCGGCCAGTCCTTGCCTTTTCCAGCGAAATCCGGCCGCGGCTGGTGGATGAAGTAGTCGGCGATGTCCACCGCATCCTGGTCGGGCATCACCTGCTGGCCCAGCGGAGGTTCGCGGCCCGCTGCCGGCGGCATGTTGTGCTTGACGAAGCTGGCCGCCTTGTACAGCCGTGCCATGCCGGCGCCGATGTTGAAGCTTCGCTCGCCCCACAGCGGCGGGAAAGCGATATCGCCGCTGCCATCGCGGCGGCCCTCGCCATTGTCGCCGTGGCAGGCGGCGCACTGCGCTGCATACAGGGCCTGGCCGCGCGCGCGGTCGGGCACCAGCGAGGAGTCGATTGGCCCTTCGCTTGGCGCCGCCAACCGCGCGCCGTCGGGTACGGGGCGGCTCAGCCAGGCCATGTATTCCAGCATCGCGCGCATCGGCGGTGCGTCGCGGGCCAGCGGCTTGCCGTTCATCGAACGCTGCAGGCAGCCGTTGATGCGTTCGACCAGGCCGATCTCCTTGCCAGGACGGGTCATGTAGCGCGGGTAGCTGCCACCGCCGGTGTTGAGGTAGTGGTTGCCGAAAGGCCGCTTGCCCTCGGCCATGTGGCAGGAGTTGCAGTTCAGGTCATTGCCCACGTTGTCCGGCAGCAGGCGTGCGGTCTCGTTGAGCAGGCGGCGGCCGTACATCACCGCATCGCCATTGCTGAGGCTGGCGATCTCTTCGGCGCTGGGCATGTGGTACGCGCCGACCCGAGCGCCCTGTGCGTCGAGGATGTCCAACGTGGCGGGAGTGGCATCCAGCGACGGATGGCGGTACGCGTACAGCAGTGCGGCGGCGGCGGCCACCACCAGTACGCCGATGACAATGACACTGGCCGCGTTTCTGCGCTTGCGTGAGCGCCTCATGGCGCCACCTCCTGCGGAACCACATGCACGGGTTTGTCGCGCACCACCCTGCGCATGCGCGCGATGTCTGCTTCGCTCACCGCGCTGGCTTGGTTGCCCCAGCTGCTGCGGATGAAGGTCAGGATCTGCGCGAGCTGGGCGTTGGGCAGATGCTCGAAGCCGGGCATCGAGAAGGCCATCCGGTCGTGCGGTGTGTGCGGCGTGCGGCCACCGGCCAAGGTGACCTGCACCAGCGAACTCGGGTCATCGGCGAAGACGATGGAGTTGCCGGCCAGGGAAGGGTAGATGCGCGGCATGCCACGGCCATCGGCGCGGTGGCAGGCCTGGCAGTGCTCGGCATAGGCCAGCGAGCCATCCACGCGGTAGTCGCCGTCGCGCAGCGCGGTGGTGGTCGTGTCGGGGCTGGCAATCCACTGCGTGCTGCGGCCGGCGCGCGGCGGCAACTGCTTCAGGTAACGGGCCATGGCCAGCAGGTCGGCGTCGGTCAGGTACTGGGTGCTGTGTTCCACCACGTCGGCCATGCCGCCGAACGCGGCGGACCGATCGGTGCGGCCGGTACGCAGGAACTCGACGAGCTCGTCCTGGCTCCAGCTGGCCAGGCCGGTGGCTTCGTTGCGCAGGTTCTTCGCATACCAGCCTTCCAGTACCGAACCGGAGAGGAAGCGGCGGCTCTGGTCATCGGCCATGGCGGTTTCCTCGAAGGCCAGGCCGCGCGGGGTATGGCAGGCGCCACAGTGCGCCAGGCCCTCCACCAGTTCGGCACCGCGCTGCTGGCCGGCATCCAGCGAAGGATCGGCGACGAAGCTGCGGGGGCGGGCAAACAGCAGTTGCCACCACGCCAGCGGCCAGCGCACGTTGGCTGGCCAGAGGATCGTGCTGTCGGCGTTGTGCTGGCGCACCGGCTGCACCGCGCCCATGAAGTAGGCGTACAGCGCCTGGACCTCGTCATCGCTGGCGATCACGTAGGAGGCATAGGGCATGGCCGGGTAAAGCGGCAGGCCATCGTGGCGGATGCCGCGGCGGACCGCGCGCTCGGTCGGCAAACGCGCAGGCGCGTTCATTGATCCGGATCAAGGCTTTGTCCATATGCGACATCGCGCGAAGCTGAATCGATCCCGGATTGTCATCAACCCGTCATCGAGCTGCGATAGATGCGCCCGGTCGTGCCCGCTAACCTGCGACGCTGTCGTACCTTTTCCCCGATTGCCCATGAATCGCCCGCTGCTGCTGTTGCTGGCGTGCGCCGGCCTGTGGCTGGCTGCATGCTCATCCTCGATCACCGCCTCGTCCACCTCGCTCAGCGACCAGCTGATCGCGCCCGGTGGCGTTTCCACGTTGCTGGACACGCCGCGCATCGCCGCGGCCATCGCCCAGCTGCCCAACCGCCATGGCTTCCTGCCGGGACGCGATGGCGTGCCGATCTTCTGGCGTGCGTTCGATGCGGGCGACTACGGCGCCCGCTACCACTACCTGCCGCAGCGCCACGAGAACGGCCAGCCGCTGGACACCGGGCTGAGCCTCACCGTGCCGCAGCCTTTCCGTGCGCAGGCGCCGCGCGGCACCGTGGTGCTGCTGCACGGTTGGATGATGAATGGTGATTCGATGCTGCCGTGGTCGCTGCAGCTGGCCGAATCGGGGTACCGCGTGGTCACCCTTGATCTGCGCAACCACGGCCAGTCCGGGCACGGGCCATCCGGCTACGGCACCTATGAATCGGATGACGTGGTCGATGTGATCGGCGGACTGCGCGCGCGTGGCGAAGTGACCGGCCCGCTGTACCTGTTCGGCGTCTCCTACGGCGCGGCCACCGCGGTGTTCACCGCCGACAAGCTGGGCGACCAGGTGGCCGGCGTGGTGGCGATGGAGTCGTTCGCCAATGCCGGCGTGGCGATCCGCACCATGATCCCGCACCTGATGGCGCTGCAGCCGGAGGGGTTGAAGGCGCAGGCAGTGGCGTCCTATGCTCGCTGGCGTTATGGCGGCCAGGACATCAACCAGGTGATCGCCGCAGCCAGCCGCCGCATCGACGTCGACCTGGACCAGGTGGACGTGGCCCGCGCGCTGGCCGATACCCGCGCCTGCGTGCTGCTGCTGCACGGGCAGGGCGACCAGCACATTCCGGTCAGCCAGGGCCGTGAACTGGCCCGGGCCAACCCGCGCGCGCACTACATCGAGATGCGCGGCGAAGACCACATCACCCTGCCGCTGCGCCTGGACCTGCTGGCCGGCGTGGTCGATGACTGGATGGCGGGGGACGCACACCACCCGCGTGCGACCTGCCCGGCACCGCAGCTGCCCGCCCAGGCCGAGTGGCTGGTGCGCGCCTGAAAGAGGGGACGGAGGGGATTGGGTCGCTTGTGGCACAAACGACTTAATCCCCTCCGTCCCCTCTTTGGGTTCAGGGAAGGCGGCGGGCGAGGGCGCGGGCCGAGGCGGCGACGCCGAGCAGCAGCGCGGCCACGCACAGGAACGCGATGCCCAGGGTGGTGAAATGGGCCAGCCCGCCGATGGCCGCCGGGCCGGCGAGGATGCCGGCGTAGCCCAGCGTGGTCACTGCGGTGATGGCGATGCTCTCCGGCATCGCGCGCTGCTGGCCGGCCATCGAGAACAGCGCCGGCACGATGTTGGCGCAGCCCAGGCCGACCATCACGTAGCCGACCAGTGCCACCGCGAAGGAGGGCACCAGCGTGGCCAGGGCGAAGCCGGTGGCGGCGGTGATGCCACCAATGACGATGGTGCGCGTGCGGCCAAGGCGCTCGACGATGCCATCGCCGAACAGGCGCATCGCGGTCATCGCAAGGGTGAACACCGCAAAGCCAGCACCGGCCTGATCACGCGGCACCTGCCGCACGTCGGCCAGGAACACCGCGCTCCAGTCGAGCATCGACCCTTCGGCGAGGAACACAATGAAGGCCAGCACGCTGATGAACAGCACCACGCCATGCGGAATGGCCAGCATCGGGCCGTCATGGGCGATGCGCTGCGCGCGCCAGTGCGGTGCCGACAGCAGCGCGACCACGAGCAACGCGCCGACCGACAGCAGTGCCGCCATCCACAGCGGCGTGCCCAGCAACAGCAGACCGGTCATGCAGCCGGCACCGACGAAGCCGCCGATGCTGTAGAACGCGTGGAAGCCGGACATCATCGCGCGGCCGGCATCGCGTTCGACTGCGACGGCCTGCATGTTCATCGTGCAGTCCATCGCGCCCACGCCCGCACCGAACAGGAACAGCGCCGCGCCCAGTGCCAGCGGTGAGGGCGCGAGCGACAGCAACGGCAGCGCCAGCAGGATCAGCGTGGTGGTGATGACCATCAGGCGACGGCAACCCAGGCGTCCGCTCAATGCGCCGGCCAGCGGCATGGCCAGCAGCGAGCCGAGGCCCAGGCACAGCAGCACGGCGCCCAGGCTGGCATCGGACAGCCCGGCCTTGGCCTTGGCATAGGGCACCATTGGCGCCCAGGCAGCGGTGGCAAAGCCGGGAATGAGGAAGGCGGCACGGGTGGCGTGCTGCTGGGCACGCGGGGATGAAGGCGTCATGCGCAGGGAAGGCTCCGGAGAATCCCTGTCATGAAAACGTTTGCAGTTGGCTTGGGCAAGTGCCAATCGTGTCATCCCGTGGCGAATACGAATGCAGCGTCGTCCACCACACATGCAGAGGCCCGCGATACCGGTGGGCATCGCGGGCCTCGCTGCATGCTACGGCGCAGCGCTTACAGCGGCAGGTCGAACACCAGCACTTCCGCATCGTTGCCGTTCTCCAGAGTCAGCTGTGCTTCGTCGCTGACCTGCAGTGCATCGCCGGCATCGAGGGTGATGCCATTGACCTGCAGCTGGCCACGGGCGACCTGCACGTAGGCGCCACGGCCGTTGCCCAGTGCGTGGTGCAGCTTCTGGCTGCCATCAAGGATGGTGGCGTAGATGCGGGCATCCTGCTGGATGCGCAGCGAACCGTCGGCACCGTCCGGCGAGGCGATCAGGCGCAGTTGGCCGTGCTTGGTCTCCGGCGCGAAGTGGGTCTCGCGGTAGGAGGGTTCGATGTTCTCGCTGTCCGGGAAGACCCAGATCTGCAGGAAGTGCACTGGATCGGTGGCCGAGTGGTTGAACTCGCTGTGGCTGACGCCGCTGCCGGCGCTCATCACCTGCACGTCGCCGTAGCGCAGCACCGAACCGGTGCCCATCGAGTCCTTGTGCTCCAGCGCACCGCCCAGCACGTAGGAAATGATTTCCATGTTGCTGTGGCTGTGGGTGCCGAAGCCCTGGCCGCCGATGACCTGGTCTTCGTTGATGACGCGCAGCGGGCCGAAGCTGACGTAACGCGGATCGTAGTAGTTGGCGAAGGAGAAGGTGTGGCGGGAAGACAGCCAGCCATGCTCGGCCAGGCCACGGGTAGCGCTCTTGCGGATCTGCAGCATGATGATTTCTCCTTGTTCGATGGTTTCGATGGGGCGGGGCGGGGCGGTGGCCGCTGTGTTTCCCCGTTGGAGAGAAGTATCCGCTTGCACCCTGGGTTTGAAAAACGGATAGTTTTGACAGTCATCATCGAAAATTTCGAATGCTCAAGCTCAGCCTCGATGCCCTGCAGATTCTGGATGCCATCGACCGCCGCGGCTCGTTTGCCGCCGCCGGCAAGGCCCTGCACAAGGTGCCTTCGACCATCTCCTACACCGTGGCCAAGCTGGAAGAGGACCTGGGCGTGCAGCTGTTCGACCGGGTCGGCCCCCGCGCCGAGTTGACCGAGGCCGGTCGCGCCCTGCTGGACGAGGGCCGCCACCTGCTGCGCGCCGCCCGCGAGCTGGAGCTGCGGGTGCGCCGGGTGGCCTCCGGCTGGGAGGCCGAGCTGAGCCTGGCGGTGGATTCGATGTTCCCGACCTGGCTGCTGGGCCCGGACATTGCCGCATTCCGTGGCATTGAAGCGCCGACGCGCCTGCGCCTGTTCGGCGAAGCGCTGTCGGGTACCTGGGAGGCGCTGCTGGACCGTCGCGCCGACCTGCTGGTGGCTGCAGCGGGCGAGGGGCCCAGTGGTGGCGGTTATGTGGTGGAGCCGCTGGGCAGCGTCGATTTCGTGTTCGCGGTGGCATCGGATCATCCGCTGGCGCAGGTGTCGGGCGCACTGGGCCGCGAGCAGCTGGCCGAGCACTGCGCCATCGCGGTGTCCGATTCCGCGCGCCGCCTGCTGCCACGCACGGTGGGCCTGCTGATGGGCCAGGAAATGCTGACGGTGCCGGACATGGCCAGCAAGCTGAAGCTGCAGTGCGAGGGTGTTGGATTCGGTTTCCTGCCCGAGCCGTGCGCGCGCGCTGCGGTGGCGCGTGGCCAGCTGGTGATCCGCGAGGTGGAAGAGCCGAAGCCGGAGGAGACGTTCTGGCTCGCGTGGCGCACGGGTGAGGATGGTGCGGCATTGCGCTGGTGGCGCGAACGGTTGCGCAGGCCGGAGCTGCTGGCGCAGTGGTGGCAGGCAATGGGGTAGATCCACGCCATGCGTGGATGAGGGCGTTGTTCTGCAGGGCTTGCAGCCCTGCATCTGCTCAATGCAACGGCAACGTCAAAAGCTGGGTATCCGTGGGTTGGCGGAGGGGGGCGGTTGAGGGGGGGGGGCGCTGCAAGTACGTCCCTATAAGCTCGGTCGCCGCATCCATGCGGCTCACGCCCCCTCAACCGGACCCACCCCGCCTTCGACAGTTTCCCGCGATCTGTCGGAACAGCACGGGGTCGGATCCCGTTGCTACGCAACGGGCTCCGACCCCAATGTGGAATTCGAGATCTGACAGATATGCCGACCAACGGTCGACACCTACCAACAGCCGCGCGCCCCAGTAGATCCACGCCATGCGTGGATGATTCATTCGATATCTGACAGATGTGCCGACCAACGGCCGGCAGCCACCACCAGCAGGTTCCAACAGCCGCGTGAACCCGCCATCCCACGGAATGCCGCTTCGGCTTTTGACGTTGAAGTTGCTTCTGCAGGTGCAGGCCTGCAAGCCCTGCCGAAAACACAAAAAAAACAGCAGGCCGGAGCCTGCTGTTTCGGTGTAATGGTGCGCCCGGAGAGATTCGAACTCCCGACCGCCTGGTTCGTAGCCAGGTACTCTATCCAACTGAGCTACGGGCGCCAATTACATAAACCTGTTGTATTGATCGTGTGTGGTGCGCCCGGAGAGATTCGAACTCCCGACCGCCTGGTTCGTAGCCAGGTACTCTATCCAACTGAGCTACGGGCGCGCGGTACACAATCAATTTTGTTACTACATTTTACTGCATCTTCCAGCGGCGGATTCTGGAAGCCTGTCGAGTGGTGCGCCCGGAGAGATTCGAACTCCCGACCGCCTGGTTCGTAGCCAGGTACTCTATCCAACTGAGCTACGGGCGCCCTGCGACAGGAGCGGAATTATGCGGATGTCGGCGGCTGTCGTCAACGCTTTTGTGAAAATTTTCATTCAACTGAATGAAAAAGCTTTCAGCCACGGCATCCGGGGCCTTCATCCAGGCGAAGTGATCGGCGCGCGTGCCCAGTTCCTGCGCGGGCAGCACGCGGACGCGTGAGGCCACATTCGGCAGCTTGGCCAGCAGCGCCTGCATCGATCCGAGTGGCGCGAACCAGTCATCGGCCATCAGCACCGCCTGCGCGCTGCCATGGATGCGTGCCAGCTGCGCATCGAGGTTCTCGTCCATGCCCACGGCGGCGTAGTGGTTGTTCAGGCCCACCCGCGCCCAGTCGGCGATCAGCCCGCGTGCTTCGGTGCCGCCAAAGCCGAGGCGACGACCGTGCAGCACACCCTGGCGCCGCGCGATCCACGGCAGGAACCGGTAGAACAGCGGCAGCAGCCCACCGCGCGGGGGCGGGAAGACGCGCCAGAACGGCGTGCCGCTGGCCGCCAGCCACAGGCGCTGGAAACGATCCGGATTGCGGCCGGCATGCAGGCAGGCGAGCTGCCCGCCCAGACTGTGCCCGCCGATGATCCAGGGCAGGGCGCTGCCTGCGTCGTCTTCGTGGCCCAGCACAGCCTGGCTGGCCGGCAGATCCTGTTCGAGGATCTCGCGGTAGCCCCAGTCAGCCGTGCGTGAGGGGCGCAGTGAACTGCTGCCGTTGCCACGCCACTCATGCTGGTAGACGGCGATGCCACGCGCTGCCAGCGCCTGCGCAAGCGGCAGGTAGTGGCGCGCGGCCACGCCCAGTGCCGGCAGCCACAGCAGGCGTGCCAGCGGCTGTGCAGGCACGCAGGTGATGATCTCGTAGCGGTGGCCATCGCCGCTGTCCACGGCGATCGTGCGCGGCGCCGCGCTCATGCGTGCGGTGCCGCGCCGAAATGATCCAGCACCAGCACTTCGCTGCGGCCGGGCGCGTAGCCCTGCTGCAGGCCGCGTGCCACGTAATCGATGCCGGCTTCGCAGGCATTGGCCAGGCTGAGCCCGTTGCACAGCTGGGCGGCAATCGCCGAGGCCAGCGTGCAGCCGGTGCCGTGCGCGTCCAGCGGCAGCCGTGCGTGGATGAACTCCTCGCTGCTGACACCGTCGAAATAGCGGTCGATCACCCGGTTTCCTTCGTGCAGGTGGCCCCCCTTCAGCAGGACGGCGCCGGCACCCATGTCCAGCAGGGTGGCGGCAGCCTGCTCGGCCTGGTCGGCGTTGCCGATGCTGCGGCCGACCAGCAGCTCGGCCTCGGGGGTGTTGGGGGTGATCAGCGTGGCCAGCGGAATCAGCCGTTCTCGCATCGCCTGCAGCGCGCTGTCTTCCAGCAGGCGCGCGCCACTGGTGGCGACCATCACCGGATCGAGGACCACGTGCGCGGGGCGGCGCAGTTCGAGCACGTCAGCAACGGTGTGGATGACCTCTGCATTCGCCAGCATGCCGAGCTTCACCGCGTGGATGTCGAAATCATCGAAGCAGGCGTCCAGCTGCGCGCGCAGGAAGGCGACCGGCGGCACGTGCACGGCGGTGACGCCGCGGGTGTTCTGTGCGGTCAGTGCGGCAATGGCGGACAGGCCGTGCACGCGGTGTGCGGCGAAGGCCTTCAGGTCGGCCTGGATGCCGGCGCCACCGCCGGAATCGGAGCCGGCGATGGTGAGGGCGGAAGCGGGGGTGGTCGGGCTCATGCCTCGATTGTGCCGTGGTCCCGCAGGGGAAGGTAGATCCACGCCATGCGTGGATGCCCTGGTTCAATGCCGCCAGCGCGCCCATTGCTGGTACATCACATACACGATGCCGGCCAGGCCGGTGAGCAGGGCAGGGGCGAGCAGGGCGTCGTAGCGGAAGTGCATGAACAACCACGCGCCGATGATGCCGCCGCCGAGAAAGCCGCTGATGATCAGCCCGCTCAGGGTCAGCCGACGCACCTGCAGGGGCAGGCCGCGCAGCAGGTGGCCCAGGCCGATGCCGAGATCGGTGAACATGCCGCTCAGGTGGGTGGTACGCACCACCGCGCCGCTGAAGGTGGTAGCCATCGCGTTCTGCAGGCCGCAGGCCATGGCCGCGGCCAGCGCACCCCAGATCTGCTGCTGTTCGAACAATGGAATGGCCACCAGCAGCAGCGCCGATTCGATCGCCAGGGCCACGCCGTAGCGCCGGCCCAGCTGCAGGGTGTCGGCCTGGATCAGCAGGCCACTGAGCATCGCGCCCAGCGAGAAGGCGATCAGCAGGCCCCACAGATGGCCGACCGCGCGCCAGTCGCCCTGGGCAATCGCCATGCCCAGCTGGCTGGTACTGCCGGTCATGTGGCTCACCGCCTGGTGCTCGAAGCCCAGGAAGCCGACCACGTTGACCATGCCGGCCACGCTGGACAACGCGACCGCGCCGATCCAGACCCAGGTGGGCAGGCGGATTCCCATGCCGCCGCCTCAGGGCGACGGCACTTTGCCGCCGTTGAACTGCAGGTCGCTGAAGCTGCCGGTGGCGGGGTCGTACACCGCGCCCCAGAACTGCCGGCCGCCATCGCAGACGCGGATCGCTTCGCGCGCGGGATTGGTGCTGGCATCTTCCGGCAGGTGGAAGGCGTTGATGTAGATCAGCTGCCGGCCGCCACTTTCGATGCCCACGTACTGGCGATCGAAGTCCAGTACGTGCGGCACCTGTGCTTCCAGTGAGGACAGCTTCGCTTCCATCTGGTCCACCTGCTGCCGGCTCGGCGCCCAGTAGCCGCTCACCCGCCCGGCCTCGCGGCCGGGGCTGGTGCGCGAGCAGGTGTCCAGCACCTGCGCGGCGATGACGGGGCGCGTGACCACCCACGATTGGCCGGTGCGCTCGGCGGTCGGCACGCTGGCCGGGCCGCGCGTGGTGGTGCACGCACCCAGGACGGCTGCGAGGGTGATCGCAGCCGAGGGCAGCAGCAGGCGGGTGCAACGGTTCACAACACCTCCGAAGCGTAATCGGCCAGGCGCGAACGTTCGCCCCGGCGCAGGGTGATGTGCGCACTATGCGGCCAGTTCTTGAAGCGATCCACCGCGTAGGTCAGGCCCGAAGTGGTCTCGGTCAGGTACGGGGTGTCGATCTGTTCGACGTTGCCCAGGCAGACGATCTTGGTGCCGGGGCCGGCACGGGTGATCAGCGTCTTCATCTGCTTCGGGGTGAGGTTCTGCGCTTCATCGAGGATCAGGTAACGCGACAGGAAGGTGCGCCCGCGCATGAAGTTCATCGAGCGGATCTTGATGCGGCTGGCCAGCAGGTCGTTGGTGGCCTGGCGGCCCCAGGTGCCGCCTTCCTGGTTGTGGGTGAGCACTTCCAGGTTGTCGGTCAGCGCGCCCATCCACGGCGTCATCTTTTCTTCTTCGGTACCGGGCAGGAAGCCGATGTCCTCGCCCACGCTGACCGTGGCGCGGGTCATGATGATCTCGCGGTAACGCTGCTGGTCCATCGTCTGCGCCAGGCCGGCGGCCAGCGCCAGCAGGGTCTTGCCGGTGCCGGCGGTGCCGAGCAGGGTGACGAAGTCGATCTCCGGGTCCATCAGTGCGTTGAGCGCGAAGTTCTGCTCGCGGTTGCGCGCGCTGATGCCCCACACGGCATGGCTGCCGTGGCGGAAATCATCGACCAGCGACAGCACCACCTTGCCATCGCCGACCACGCGGCTGACGCGCAGCTCGACCTCGTCTTCGCCGGGCAGGTAGACGTACTGGTTGGGGTACCACTCCTCGCCGTCCTGCGCGAGGATTTCGTAATGCGTGCGGCCCTTGTCGCTCCAGCTGCGCAGGTCCTCGCCGTGGCGCTTCCAGAAGTCTTCCGGCAGCTCGGTGGCACCGGTGTAGAGCAGGCTGAAATCATCCAGCGCGCGGTCGTTCTCGTAGTCCTCGGACACGATGCCGGCGATGGCCGCCTTGATCCGCAGGTTGATGTCCTTGGAAACGAACACCACCGGCAGGTCGGGCGTTTCTTCCTTCAGCGCCAGGATCGCGCCAAGGATGGCGTTGTCCGGGATGACCTTGCCGAAACTCTTGCCCGCGTCGAAATGGCTGGTCTGGAAGCGCAGCTTGCCGGCGCTCTGCTTGCCGCGCAGCTGCAGGCCGTTGGGGCGCTCCAGCGCAATGCCGTCGGCCAGGTTGTCCAGGCCCGATTCCTGCACCAGCTCATTGAGGAAGCGGCTCACCTGACGGGCGTTGCGGCTCGCTTCGGAGGTGCCCTTCTTGCCGTTGTCCAGCTCCTCGATCACCTGCATGGGCAGGTAGACGTCATGTTCCTCGAACTTGAACAGCGCGGTGGGATCGTGCATCAGCACGTTGGTATCCAGCACGTAGATGCGCTTGCCTCGGGTCATCGTCATTTCCTGGTTACGGACAGGGAAAAACCACCACGGCCTGCTGCAGGGCAGGGTGGTGGAGGACACAGTGGGCGTTGGAACTCACTTGGATTGGGCGGCCTTCAGTTCGGCAAGCACCGCGTCGGCATGGCCGGCGACCTTGACCTTGCGCCAGGACTGCACGAGTTGGCTGTCGGGAGAAATCAGGAAGGTGCTGCGTTCGATGCCACGTACCTGCTTGCCGTACATGTTCTTCATCCTGATGACGTCGAAAGCGGTGCACAGTGCCTCGTCGGCATCACTGACCAGCGGGAAGCTGAATCCCTGCTTGGCGCAGAAGTTGTCGTGGGATCTGACCGAGTCGCGGGAGACGCCGAGCACGACCGCACCGGCCTTCTTGAATTCCGGCAGCAGCGCGTTGAATTCGATGCCTTCGGTGGTGCAGCCGGGCGTGCTGTCTTTGGGGTAGAAGTACAGCACCAGCCACTGGCCGGCGTAATCGCCGAGGGTGGACTGATCGCCGCCGGACAGGGCCAGCGGCAGGGAAAGGGTGGTGCTGTCCAGGGTATCGCCGTTGTTCATGAGGTCCTTCTGTCGAGCCTGGGGTGTTTCTACGACAATTGCATGAAACGCCACGCGCCCGTGAGAGGCGCGCGAAAATCCGCACGTCCGATCAGAATTTCATCGGGTCCATGATCGCGTCCAGGTTCAGGTGGTCGCAGAACTCGAGGAAATCGTCGCGCAGTGCGGCGATGTGCATGTTGGCCGGCACGCCGATGGTGACCTGCGCGCTGAACATTTCAGCACCGGTCTGCATGGCGCGGTAACGCGTGCTCTGCAGGGTCTCGATGGTGATGCCCTGTCGGTCGAAGAAGTCGGCCAGCTGGAACAGAATGCCCGGCTTGTCGGCGGCGATTACTTCGACGATGTACGGCAGCAGGTTGGACTGCGCCTGCTTGGCCTCGGTGCGGTACCAGACCAGCTTCAGGCCTTCCTCGCGCTCGAGCCGGGTCAGCATCGCTTCCAGCTTGGCGACCGAATCCCAGGAGCCGGTGGCCAGGGCGGTGACCGAGACATCGCGGCCGACCGTGGCCAGGCGCGCGTCCACCAGATTGCAGCCGCTGTCGGCGATGCGGCGGGTGACGGACAGCAGGGGGGACTCCGGATGCGTCGTGTAGGCGTTGATCAGGAGGTGGTTTTCGCTCGGCGCGGGGCGCGGGGTGGTGTCGGTCAAGGCGATTCCGGGTAATGCAAGGCGTGAGTCTGAATGCCCGCCGGGGGCGGGAATCCACCGGTGTCCAGCATACTTGCCCGTGCTTTCGCGCCGCAAGTAACATTCAGGTGCTCGGCCTGTCGTGGCGGGCGTCTCCCTCCCCAGCCAAGAGCAGTACGTCCTTGTCCCTTTCCGGCCTCATCACCGCGCTGGCGACCCCGTTCCGGGCCGACGGCTCCCTCGACCCCGACGGTTGGCAGCGCCTGCTGCACCTGCAGCTGGAGGGCGGCGTCCAAGGCGTCGTCGTCGCCGGCTCTACCGGCGAAGCCGCCACCCTGTCCGATGCCGAATACGACCAGCTGCTGGCCAGTGCGGTCGAAACCATCGCCGGCCGTGTCCCGGTCCTGGCCGGCACCGGCCTGTCGGGCACCGCCAAAACCATCGAACAGACCCGCCGCGCCGCCGCCCTCGGCGCCACCCACGCCCTGGTGGTGACCCCGCCGTACGTGCGGCCCACCCAGGCCGGCCTGATCGCGCATTACCGCGCCGTGGCCGACCAGGGCGGCCTGCCGGTGGTGCTGTACAACGTGCCCGGCCGCACCGGCTGCGACATGCTGCCGGAGACCGTGGCCGAGCTCGCCAGCCACCCGAACATCGTCGCCATCAAGGAAGCGGTGGGCGACATGGGCCGCGTGCAGGCCCTGCTGGCCCTGGCCGGTCCGGAGTTCGCCGTGCTCAGTGGCGATGACGGCACCGCCGCCCGCTCGATCCGGGCCGGCATGGCCGGCCTGATCTCGGTCGGTTCCAACGCGCTGCCCGGTGCCTACCGCCGCATGTGCGCGCTGGCCGCCGCCCACGAACATGACGCTACCGAAGCCTGGGATACGCGCCTGCAGCCATTCCATGATTTCTGCGGCGTCGAGCCGAACCCGATCCCGGTCAAGGCGCTGCTGCGCCGCATCGGCATCGGCCATGACCTGCGCCTGCCGCTGCTGCCGCTTTCGGCCGCACACCACCCCGCGGCCGACCACCTCGCCGGCGATATCGCCGCCCTTGAAGCCCTTTCCAGCCACTGACCCTTTGTCGTGGCCTGATCCAGGAGATCCACATGCGTCAATCCGTTTCCACTGTCCGCGTGCTGTCCTACGCCCTGCTTGCCGTCGCCGTCGCTGCCGGTACCACCGGCTGCTTCAAGCGCGGCGCCAAGGGTGATTACGCCCTGGCTCCCGAAATGCGTCCGCTGGAAGTGCCGCCGGATCTGAACGTCCCGGCAGGCGCCGGTGGCAACCAGGTGCCGGCGCTGAGCTCGGCCACCAAGCCGGCGGCTCCGGCGGCCGCTGCCGCCCCGGCTGCTGGCAACAGCGGTTTCACCATCCCCGGCAGCAAGGAAGAGGCCTTCGGCAAGGTTGGCACCGCGCTGGAAGGCGTCGAGGGCGTGACCATCGCCAGCCGCGCGCAGCTGCTGGGCTCCTACGACGTGGCCTATGAAGGCAGCAACTTCCTGGTCCGCGTGGTTGCCGTCGATGCCGGTGCCTACATCTCCGCGGTCGACCCGCGCGGCATGCCGGCCACCGCCGAAGCCCCGGTGAAGCTGATCGGCGCGCTGAAGGCGAAGCTGGCGCAGTAAGCGCCGGTGAAGGTTCCGCCGGGCATGGCCCGGCGCTACCCTTTGCCTTGCCACCACCCACAGAAAAGGGCGCCGCAAGGCGCCCTTTTTCGTTGCCGCAACAGGCGCTTCTCAGCGCTCCAGCAGCGGCAGCTTGTCCGGCTTGCCGTCCCACTCGCCGGCATCGGCGGGCGGATCCTTGCGCACGGTCAGCACCGGCCACGCCTTGGCGAGCTCGGCATTGAGGCCCACGAACACTTCCTGGCCGGCCGGGACATCGTCCTCCGGGAAGATCGCGTTGACCGGGCACTCCGGCTCACAGAGGGTGCAGTCGATGCACTCGTCCGGATCGATCACCAGGAAGTTCGGGCCTTCGTGGAAGCAGTCCACGGGGCACACTTCCACGCAATCGGTGTGTTTGCACTTGATGCAGTTTTCGGTGACGACAAAGGGCATGGGCGGGGCTGGAATCGCTTACTGAACGCGCCAATTCTAGAACAGGTTGGGCCCCGATGTCGGCCCGGGGGCTGGGAGGGGCCGCCAAGGCTCGGAGGGGCGGCCCATTGGCGTGGTCGCGGGGCTGTGCGACGCTGCGCCGTCAGCCCGGCCTTGCGCGGCCGCTTTCCCATTCCAGCAGGATCTTCCATGAGCCCAGCCCAGACCGGCGTCGCCGCCCACGGTGGTGAAAACACCGCCTTCATCGTCCTGATCAGTTGCGTGGCCACCCTCGGTGGCTTCCTGTTCGGCTTCGACAGTGGCGTGATCAACGGCACGGTCGACGGCCTGCGCCAGGCGTTCAATTCCAGCGAGGCGGCCCTGGGCTTCGAGGTGGCATCGATGCTGCTGGGCTGCGCGATCGGTGCATTCGTGGCCGGGCGCCTGGGTGACCTGCTGGGCCGGCGCAGCGTGCTGATCATCTCGGCGGTGCTGTTCCTGCTGTCGGCGCTGGGTGCCGGCGCGGCGCATGCCTCCTGGATGTTCGTGGCCGCGCGCATGGTCGGCGGCTTCGCGGTGGGGGCGGCCAGCGTGATGTCGCCGGCCTACATCGCCGAAGTGGCCTCGGCGCGCTATCGCGGCAAGCTGGCCACGGTGCAGCAGATGGCGATCATCAGCGGCCTGTTCGCGGCGTTCCTCAGCAACTTCCTGCTGGCCCGTGCCGCCGGTGCCTCCACCGAGGTGCTGTGGCTGGGGCAGGAGGCATGGCGCTGGATGTTCTGGATGCAGGCGATTCCGTCGCTGCTGTTCCTGCTGCTGCTGCTGGCGATCCCGGAAAGTCCGCGCTTCCTGGTCGCCAAGGGGCGCCAGGCGCAGGCCGAGGCGGTGCTGGTGAAGCTGTACGGCGCGGCCGAGGCCCGCACCAAGCGCAGCGAGATCGAGGGCAGCCTGGCCCAGGACCAGCACCGGCCGAGCTTTGCCGATCTGAAGGACAAGACCACGGGGCGCCTGCGCAGTATCGTCTGGGTGGGTATCGGCCTGGCGGTGCTGCAGCAGCTGGTGGGCATCAACGTGGTGTTCTACTACGGCGCGGTGCTGTGGCAGGCGGTGGGCTTCTCGGAAAACGATGCGCTGCTGATCAATGTGCTGTCCGGCGCGCTGAGCATCGGCGCCTGCCTGGTGACGGTACTGCTGATCGACCGCATCGGCCGCAAGCCGCTGCTGTGGGTCGGTTCGGTGGGCATGGCCGTTGCGCTGGCGCTGATGGTGGTGGCCTTTGCCAGCGGCAGCCTGGTCGATGGCAGGCTGCAGTTGTCCGACGGCATGGGCCGCTTGGCGCTGGTGGCGGCCAACGTCTACGTGGTCTTCTTCAACATGTCGTGGGGCCCGGTGATGTGGGTGATGCTGGGCGAGATGTTCCCGAACCAGATCCGCGGCTCGGCGCTGGCGGTGGCCGGTGCGGCGCAGTGGACGTCGAACTTCGCCATCACCGTCACCTTCCCGATGCTGCTGGCCGGCATCGGCCTGGCCGGCGCGTACGGCATTTATACCGTCGCCGCCTTCCTCTCCATCTTCTTCGTGGTCCGCTACGTGCGCGAAACCAAGGGCAAGGAACTGGAGCAGATGGAAGGCTGACGGCCTGCCCCCTCCTGACAGTTTCATGGTGCGTGCGGAAGCCGCGGGCTGCTTGCCGATGGCTGCGGCAGTGCGCGATCAACTGTCCGGAGACGGTGGGGTCACCCAGGCCAGGACCGCAGGCGGCATGGATGGCGCCTACGAGCCCCCATGGATGGGTCAACCGCGTGTCCCGGCCTGGGTGACCCCACCGGCTCATGCCGATAACAGGGAGGCGCCACAGCGACCAAGCACCCGCAGTAGTGAACCCCGGAAAACGGAAAAGCCCGCACGATGGCGGGCTTTTTCGGTTCCTGCTGCGGCGACTGGTGCTCCCTAGGGGACTCGAACCCCTGTTTTAGCCTTGAGAGGGCCACGTCCTAACCACTAGACGAAGGGAGCATAAAATTGTCGCTGCCGAGGCAGGAGCGCTAGTATATGCACCTCGATGCCATTGGGCAATCCCGAAACTTCAACCGGAAGCGCCAACATCAATTCCTCTGCTCCATCACCGTTCAGCCTGCGCGTCATCCCGCGCGACCAGCACACGATCTCCCGCAAGGACATCAGCCCGAACGCTCTGCGCGTGCTGTACCGCCTGCGCGATTCCGGCTTCGGCGCCTACCTTGTCGGCGGCGCCGTGCGCGATCTGCTGGTCAACGGCCGCCCCAAGGATTTCGACGTGGCCACCGACGCCACGCCCGAACAGGTCAAGCAGCTGTTCCGCAACTGCCGCCTGATCGGCCGCCGGTTCCGCCTGGCCCACGTGGTCTTCGGCCGCGAGATCATCGAAGTCGCCACCTTCCGCGCCAACAGCGATGACGGCAGCGGCGACCGCGAAATGGAAAACGGCATGCTCGTGCGCGACAACGTGTACGGCACCATCGAAGACGACGCCGTCCGCCGCGACTTCACCTGCAACGCCCTGTACTACGCCATCGAGGATTTCTCGGTGCGCGATTACACCGGCGGCTTCGAGGACGTGCAGGCGCGCCTGATGAAGCTCATCGGCGATCCGGTGCAGCGCTACCAGGAAGACCCGGTGCGCATGCTGCGTGCGGTGCGCCTGGCCGCCAAGCTCGGCTTCCAGATCGAAGAAGGCACCGCCGCACCGATCCCGCACCTGGCCAACCTGCTCAACGAGGCCGCCCCGGCGCGCCTGTTCGAGGAAGTGCTGAAGCTGTTCCTGTCCGGGCACGGCGTCGCCAGCTTCGAAGGCCTGGAACGTTACGGCCTGTTCGACGTGCTGTTCCCCGAAAGCGCCAAGGCCCTCAAGTCCAACCGCACCGGTGCGCTGCGCCGCATGCTGGTGGAAGGCCTGGCCAATACCGATGTACGCGTGGCCAACGACGAGCCGGTCTCGCCGGCATTCCTGTTTGCGCTGCTGCTGTGGCCGGCGTACTGCCGCGCCCAGGCCAGCCTGCTCAAGCAGGGCGTGGCGCCGGAGGAGGCGCAGCGTCGCGCCGCCGACCGGGTCACCGTGCAGCAGCTGAGCACCATCGCCCTGCCGCGCCGCTTCTCGCTGCCGATGCAGGAAATCTGGCTGCTGCAGTCGCGGTTCAGCTCGCGCCAGCGCAAGCGCGTGTTCCGCACGCTCACCCATCCGCGCTTCCGTGCTGCGTTCGACTTCCTGGCCCTGCGCCAGGTCGCCTCGGCCGAGCACGAAGCCGACGTGGCGTTCTGGCGCGAAGCGCAGGCGCAGTCCGGGCATGAGCTGGAATCCTCGCTGGATGCCATGCACACCGACGGTGGCGACGAAGAGGGTGGGGCACCGCGCAAGCGTCGCCGCCGTCGTCGTCGCACCGGTGTTGCCGCCGGCGGCGGCGCCGAGTAAGCCATGACCCTTGCCTGGATCGGCCTGGGGGCCAACCTGGGTGACGCGGTCACTACCGTCCGCGCGGCCATCGCCGCGCTGGATGGCCTGCCCGGCACGCAGCTGCGGCAGGCCTCGCGCCTGTACGCCACGCCGGCCTGGGGCAATGAAGACCAGCCGCCGTTCGTCAATGCGGTCGCGGGGGTCGAGACCACCCTGGCCGCTGGCGATCTGCTGCATGCGATGCTCGCGCTGGAACAGCAGTTCGGCCGCGTGCGCGACCCCGCCGTGCACTGGGGCCCGCGCGCGCTCGACCTGGACCTGCTGCTGTACGGCGAGCAGGTGCTGGATGAGCCCGGCCTGCAGGTACCGCATCCCTACCTGCACGAACGCGCCTTCGTGCTGGTGCCGTTGGCCGAGATCGCAGCAGATCTGGCCATTCCCGGGCATGGACGCGTGCAGGATGCAGTGGTGCGGGTCGATGCCTGCGGGATCGCGCCGATAGAGTGATAATGACCGGGTTATCTCCCCCGGTTATCCGCACATGAGCACCCACGCAGACAGCAAGCCCTGGACCGTTCCCGCACTGGCCGAAGCCAAGCGCAATGGCCAGAAGCTGGTCATGTTGACCGCTTACGACGCCAGCTTTGCCCGTACGTTCGACGCCAACGGCGTGGACCTGATCCTGATCGGCGATTCGCTGGGCATGGTCGTGCAGGGCCATGATTCGACCCTGCCGGTGACCGTCGCCGACATGGTCTATCACACCCGTGCGGTGTCCCGCGTGCTGCAGCGTGCGCTGCTGGTGGCCGACCTGCCGTTCGGCGCCGATGCCACCCCCGAGCGCGCGCTGGAAGCTTCGCTGCAGCTGCTGCAGGCGGGTGCCGAGATGGTCAAGATCGAAGGTGCCGGCTTCAAGGTCGATATCGTGCGCTACCTGGTCGAGCGCGAGATTCCGGTCTGTTCACACCTGGGCCTGACCCCGCAGTCGGTGCTGCGCCTGGGCGGCTTCAAGATCCAGGGTCGTGGCGATGCCGCGCGCCAGCTGGTGGAAGATGCCAAGGCCGTGGCCTCCGCCGGTGCCGCGCTGATCGTGCTCGAATGCATGCCGACCCCGGTGGCCGCCGAAGTGACCGCCGCCGTTGGCGTACCGACCATCGGCATCGGTGCCGGCCCGCAGTGCGATGGCCAGGTGCTGGTGATGCACGATTTCATCGGCCTGGACAGCGGCCACCGCCGTCCGAAGTTCGTCAAGGACTTCCTGGCCGAAGGCGGTTCGGTGGCCGGTGCCACCCGCGCCTATGCAGACGCCGTGCGCGACGGCAGCTTCCCCGACGAACAGCACGCCTACGCCCAATGATCCAGACCTTCAACGACCTCGGCGCGCTGCGCGGGCAGATCGCACAGTGGAAGCAGCAGGGCCTGCGCGTGGCGCTGGTGCCGACCATGGGCAACCTGCACGGTGGCCACCATTCTCTGGTGACGCTGGCGCGGCAGTACGCCGACAAGGTCGTGGCCAGCATCTTCGTCAACCCGACCCAGTTCGGGCCGAATGAAGACTTCAGCCGCTACCCGCGCACGCCCGAGGCCGACGTGGACGGGCTGGAGCAGGTCGGCTGCGATGCGGTGTGGCTGCCCAGCGTCGAGGCGATGTACCCGCTGGGCGTGGACAAGACCACGCAGATGCACGCCCCGGGCGTGAGCGAAGTGCTGGAGGGCGCCAGCCGCCCCGGCCACTTCGATGGCGTCTGCACGGTGGTCGCGCGCCTGTTCCTGCAGGTGCAGCCGGACGTGGCCGTGTTCGGCCGCAAGGACTACCAGCAGCTGGCCGTGATCAAGCAGATGGTGGCCGAGCTGTCGTTCCCGGTCCAGATCGTCGGTGCCGAAATCGTGCGTGACGACGATGGCCTGGCCAAGAGCTCGCGCAACCAGTACCTGGACGCCAGTCAGCGCCCGCTGGCCACCACCATCCACCGCACCCTGCTGGGCATGCGCGAGGGCTATGTCGCCGGGCAGACGCGTGTGCAGATCGAGGCCGATGCCACGGCGGCGCTGCAGGCCGCCGGCTTCCAGGTGGACTATGCGGTGCTGCGCACCCCCGAGCTTGCCGAGCCGACCTTCGACGGCGGCGGCCGGGTGGCGCTGATCGCTGCCCGTCTGGGCAGCACCCGCTTGATCGACAACCTGGAATTCTGAGTTCCGCACATTGGGTAGCGCCGGACCATGCCCGGCGGACCGCGGCCGCTGCGCTCGCCGGGCACGGCCCGGCGCTACCTGAACGGGTTGCCGGTCGTGATGCCCCGCGCTGCGCGGGTGCTAGAATCCACGCTTTCCTTTGCGTTGTGCCGTGCCATGCATCTGTCCCTGCTGAAGACCAAGATCCACCGCGCCACTGTTACCCATTCCGAGCTGAACTACGAAGGCTCGATCGCCATCGACGACAACCTGCTGGCTGCCACGGGCATCCGCGAGTTCGAGCAGGTGCACATCTGGGACGTGACCAACGGTGCGCGCTTCTCGACCTACGCCATCCGTGCCGAAGCCGGCAGCGGCGTGGTGTCGCTCAACGGCGGCGCTGCACGCCACGTGCAGGTCGGTGACATCATCATCATCGCTGCGTTTGCCAGCATGACCGAGCAGGAAGCCGACAGCTTCAAGCCGAAGCTGGTGTACGTGGACGGCAACAACCAGATCACCCACACCAACGACACGATCCCGACCCAGGCCGCATGACAACGAACAACGGATTCGACTCGCTGCATTCCCACGCCCAGCGCCTGAAGGGCGCAAGCATCCCCAGCCTCCTCGCCGCCGAACCCGGCCGCGTGCAGGACCTGGCGCTGCGGGTCGGTCCGTTGTACGTCAACTTCGCCCGGCAGAAATACGATGCCGCGGCGCTGCAGGCGTTGCTGGCACTCGCCGCTGATCGTGATGTCGGCGGTGCCATCACCCGTCTGTTCCGCGGCGAGCAGGTCAACCTGACCGAAGGCCGCGCCGCGCTGCATACCGCGCTGCGTGGCGATGGGGTTGATGCGCCGGTGGCGGCCGAGGCCTATGCCACCGCGCGCGACATCCGCCAGCGCATGGGCGTGCTGGTACGCGCTCTGGAGGACAGCGGCGTGACCGATGTGGTCAGCGTGGGCATCGGCGGTTCCGACCTGGGCCCGCGCCTGGTCGCCGATGCGCTGCGCCCGGTCACCGGTGCGCGCCTGCGTGTGCATTTCGTGTCGAACGTGGACGGCGCCGCCATGCAGCGGACGCTGGCCACGCTGGATCCGGCCAAGACCGCCGGCATCCTCATTTCCAAGACCTTCGGGACCCAGGAAACCCTGCTCAACGGGCAGATCCTGCACGACTGGCTGGGTGGCAGCGAGCGCCTGTACGCGGTCAGCGCCAACCCCGAGCGTGCGGCCAAGGCCTTCGCCATCGCCGCCGATCGCGTGCTGCCGATGTGGGACTGGGTAGGTGGCCGTTACTCGCTGTGGTCGGCGGTCGGTTTCCCGATCGCGCTGGCCATCGGTTTCGAGCGTTTCGAACAGCTGCTGGACGGTGCCGCGCAGATGGATGCGCATGCGCTGGACGCGCCGCTGGAGCGCAACCTGCCGGTGCTGCACGGCCTCACCGACATCTGGAACCGCAACGTGCTGGGCCACGCCACGCACGCGGTGATGACCTATGACCAGCGCCTGGCGCTGCTGCCGGCCTACCTGCAGCAGCTGGTGATGGAGAGCCTGGGCAAGCGCGTGCAGCGCGACGGCCAGCCGGTCACCACCGACACCGTGCCGGTGTGGTGGGGCGGGGCGGGCACCGATGTGCAGCACAGCTTCTTCCAGGCGCTGCACCAGGGCACCAGCATCATCCCGGCCGACTTCATCGGCTGCGTGCACAACGATGATCCGTACACGGTCAACCACCAGGCGCTTCTGGCCAACCTGCTGGCGCAGACCGAGGCACTGGCCAACGGCCAGGGCAGCGATGATCCGCACCGTGATTATCCGGGCGGCCGCCCGAGCACGCTGATCCTGCTTGACGCGCTGACCCCGCAGGCGCTGGGCGCGCTGATCGCCATGTACGAACACGCCGTGTACGTGCAGTCGGTCATCTGGAACATCAACGCCTTCGACCAGTTCGGTGTCGAGCTGGGCAAGCAGCTGGCCAACGGCCTGCTGCCGGCGCTGCAGGGCGAGGACGTGGCGATTGCCGATCCGATGACCCGCGAGATCCTGGCGCAGCTGAAGCGCTGAGGTACGGCCGCCGGGCCATGCCCGGCGGATTCGCCGCGTCAGCGGCTCGGGTCGCGTTCCGGGCTCGGCCGCTTGGCCAGCTTGCGCTGCAGCGAGCGCCGGTGCATGCCGAGCAGGCGTGCGGCGGCCGACACGTTGCCGCCGGTCTCATGCATCGCCTGCTGGATGTGTTCCCACTGCAGGCGACTGATCGGCGTCATCGCATCGGGCACTTCCATTTCGCCGTCGTCGGCCGGGCCGTCGTCTTCCTCGCCCAGCGCGCGCAGGATCATCGGCACCGTCGCCGGCTTCGGCAGGTAGTCATCCGCACCGAGCTTGATCGCCTCCACCGCGGTGGCGATGCTGGCGTAGCCGGTTACCAGCAGGATACGCATGTCCGCGCGCAGGGCGCGCAGCGGCTGGATCAGCGCCAGGCCCGAATCGCTGCCCAGCTTCAGGTCGATCAGCGCGAACGCCGGCGGATGCTGGCGGGCCAGGGCCAGCGCGCTGGCGGCATCCTGTGCGGTCTGCGTCTCCAGCCCCTTGCGGGCCAGGCTGCGCTGCAGCGTGCGCAGGTACAGTTCGTCGTCGTCGACCAGCAGGCCGAGGGTTGAGGCACTCATGGGATTTCCTCGTGGGGAGCCAGGGGCAGGCGGAAGCCGACGCGGCTGCCGGCGCCTTGCGCCGGGCGCATCCACATCTCGCCCTGCAGGCGTTCGATGGTGGCGTGGGACAGGGCCAGGCCCACGCCCATGCCTTCACTCTTGCTGCTGCCGAACAGCTTGCCCGGCAGCACCGCGGCGCGCGCATTGAAGCCATGGCCGTAGTCGCGCACTTCGCCGATCAGATCCTCGCCGTCGATGCGCAGCTCCAGGTCCACGCGCGGTCGCCCGGCCTGTTCGCCGGCATCGGCGGCGTTGTTCAGCAGCACCATCAGCAGGTGCCCAACGCCGGGGTCCAGCGGCAGGCGCAGCGGTGCATCGTCATTGCGGTGCAGATCGATGGTCGGGCGCACCAGGCGCCACTGTTCCAGCACCTGCTGGGCGCTGGAATGGCTGCGGCCGGGGCCGTCGGTGGCGGCCGGTGCGGCCAGCGCCAGCACCCGCTCGCGGCATTGCACCAGCAGCTCGCGCAGGGTTTCCATGTCCTCGCGCACTTCCGGTTCCTCGCTGCGCTCGGCCACATCGTCGGCGAGCAGGGTCATGGTTGCCAGCGGGGTGTTCAGCTCGTGTGCCACCGAGGCCGCATGGGTGGCCAGGGCGACGATACCTTCGTTGCGGGCGAAGCGCTCGCGCAGCGCCGACAGTTCCAGTTCGCGCATGCGCAGGGCCATCGCCAGACGGGTCGAAAAGGTCAGCACCACCGCGGCCGACAGCAGGAAGTTGGCCACCACGCCCCAGCGGTTGAGGTCGAGTGCGCGGAAGTAGCCGCTCGGCAGCGGTTGCCCGAACAGGCCGCTGGCGGCGTAGCCGAGCAGGCAGGCGGTGGCCACGGCCAGGGCCCAGCGCAGGGGCAGGGCGAAGGCGGCCAGCGCGATCAGGATCAGGAACAGCGAGCCGAAGGGGTTGGCGATGCCGCCGCTCCAGCCGACCATCCAGGTCAGGATGATCACATCGACCAGGATGTGACCGAACGCGGTCAGCGGCGCGGTGTCGTCCGGCTCCGGGCGCAGCTGCGTATACAGGTTGAACACGGCCAGCACGGCCACGCCCGCCCACAGCGGCAGCTGCGGCAGCGGAAGGCCGAGGACCCAGGTGGCGACCAGGATCGTCGCGGCCTGGCCGGCCACGGCCAGCCAGCGCAGGCTGCACAGGGTACGTAGGAAGGGGGCGTCGGGACCGGTCATGCCCGACCATCGTATGCCTTCACCGGGCAACCTGCCTGCGACAATCGGCCGCAGACGTGCCGACGGCTGAATGGGAATCGCCCGGAATGCAGGGCCGGGCGGTAGAATGCGCCCATGCACGACGCCGTCACCCGCCCGACCCAACCTTCCGATGCCACCGCCTGGTCCCGTCGCCAGACCCATGCCGTCCAGATCGGCGGGGTCACCGTAGGTGGCGGCAAGCCCGTGGTGGTGCAGTCGATGACCAACACCGACACCTCCGACGTGGCCTCCAGCGTGAAGCAGGTGGCCGAGCTGTGGCGGGCCGGTTCGGAAATGGTGCGATTGACCGTCAATACCGCGGAAGCAGCCGCGGCAATCCCGCGCATCGTCGACAAGCTGGCGATGATGGGCATCGATGTGCCGCTGATCGGTGACTTCCACTACAACGGCCACCAGCTGCTGACGGCCGAGCCGGCCTGCGCCGAAGCGCTGGCCAAGTACCGCATCAACCCCGGCAACGTCGGCTTCGGCAAGAAGAAGGACCTGCAGTTCGCCCAGCTGATCGAGTTCGCCATCCGCTACAACAAGCCGGTGCGCATCGGCGCCAACTGGGGTTCGCTGGACCAGGCCCTGGCGGCGAAGCTGATGGACGAGAACAACCATCGGGAACAGCCCTGGGACGCCGGCCGCGTGCTGCGCGAGGCGCTGATCCGTTCGGCGCTGGATTCGGCCGAACAGGCGGTGGAGATCGGCCTGCCGCGCGATCGCATCATTCTTTCGGCCAAGGTCAGCGGCGTGCAGGAACTGATCGCGGTGTACCGCGACCTGGCCCAGCGTTCGGATTTCGCCCTGCACCTGGGCCTGACCGAAGCCGGCATCGGCAGCAAGGGCATCGTCGCTTCGGCGGCGGCGCTGAGCGTGCTGCTGCAGGAAGGCATCGGTGACACCATCCGCATTTCGCTGACGCCCGAGCCGGGCCAGTCGCGTACCCAGGAAGTGATCGTCGCCCAGGAACTGCTGCAGACCACCGGCCAGCGCGCCTTCACCCCGCTGGTCACCGCCTGCCCGGGCTGCGGTCGCACCACCTCCGAGTTCTTCCAGGAACTGGCCAAGGTCGTGCAGAACCACGTGCGCGAGAAGATGCCGGTCTGGAAAGTGCAGCACCCCGGTGCGGAGAACATGACCCTGGCGGTGATGGGCTGCATCGTCAACGGTCCGGGTGAGTCGCGCCACGCCAACATCGGCATTTCCCTGCCGGGTACCGGCGAAACGCCGGCCGCACCGGTGTTCGTCGACGGCGAGAAGAAGGTGACCCTGCGTGGCGACAACATCGCCCAGGAATTCGTTGCCCTGATCGACGACTACGTTGAACAGAAGTATGTCCGGATCGCCGGGTAAGCCGGCGATCCTGGCCGCGCCGGAACCGGCGTCCGGCTTCCGACACTGGATGGGGCGCAATACGTGGCGCCTGGTGCTGCTGTTTGCCGGCGTGCTGCTGCCGCTGGCCGGCTTCGTCGCCCTGGCCGATGAAGTGCACGAGTTCGAGTCGTTCCATTTCGACGCCCCGCTGCTATGGCAGATGCACGGGTTGCATTCGCCGTGGCTGGACCGCTGCTTCGTATTGCTGTCGAAACTGGGCTACGAGTGGTTCCTGATCCCGGCGGACGTGGTGATCGTCGGCGCGCTGCTGTGGCGGCGGCGTTGGCGCGAGGCGACCTTCGTGGCGGTGTGCTTCGTCGGCTCGGCGCTGCTGAACATGGGCAGCAAGCAGTTCTTCCAGCGCGACCGCCCCAGCCTGTGGGAATCCATTGCGCCGGAATCGACGTTCAGCTTCCCCAGCGGTCACGCGATGGGCACCATGACCCTGGCCGCGACCCTGGTGCTGCTGGCCTGGAACACCCGCTGGCGCTGGCCGGTGCTGGTGCTGGCGCCGCTGTTCAGCCTGCTGGTCAGCCTCTCGCGGGTCTACCTCGGGGTGCATTACCCCTCCGATATCCTCGCCGGATGGTGTGCGGCGCTGGTTTGGGTGGTAGGGTGCTATCTGGTCATGTTCAGTCGCCGGCAACCCTGGCGACACCGCGGTTCGCCGCCAGCAGGGGCCAGCGAAGCGATCGCAACAGGGGAGTGACGTGGATGGCCCTTCGGGGACGTCCATGCAGCAGCAGGTTGTTTCGTTGTAACGGGTTCTGCGGGACAGGGGGCAACATCGATGTGCGAAGAATGTGATGCGCAAGGCAGAACGCCGTTTTTGCGCAGTCGTCGTGCTTGCGGTGCCCGGATGCCCTGCCTAGCGTGGCCCGCAATGGCCGCATTCGAAGAGGTACGTGAATGACGATTCGAGTCTACCTGGTGGACGACCACGCGCTGGTCCGCACCGGTATGAAGATGATTTTGTCGAGTGAAACCGACATCGAGGTGGTGGGCGAAGCCGAGACCGGCGAAGACGGCCTGCGCGAGATCCGCCAGCTGCTGCCGGACGTGGTGCTGTGCGACCTGCACCTGCCGGGCGTCAGCGGCATGGAGGTGACCGAGCGCATCGTCCGTGGCCACCGCGCCACGCGGGTGGTGATCGTGTCCGTGCTGGAAGACGGCCCGCTGCCGAAGCGACTGCTGGAAGCGGGCGCCGCCGGCTACATCGGCAAGGGCTGCGATGCGCAGGAACTGCTGCGTGCGGTGCGTGACGTGGCGGCCGGGCGCCGTTACCTGGGCACCAGCATCGCGCAGAACCTGGCGCTGTCCACGGTGGAAGGCAACGCCTCGCCGTTCGATACGCTGTCGCCGCGCGAGCTGGAAGTTGCCCTGCTGTTGACCCAGGGCCTGCGCCAGGAAGACATCGCGCGGCGCTTGAGCCTGAGTGCGAAGACGGTGAACACGCACAAGGCGCGGCTGTTCGAGAAGATGGGGATCAGCGACAACATTGCGTTGGCGCGCATGGCCAGCCAGTACGGCCTGGTGGATCCGGCACGGCCGCTGTAACGGGGTTCGGCCAACGGCGAAGCCCCTCGCGGTGGTGGTGCGGTCGGATTTCTGTGGTTGGCCGGGCGGAATGAAGAAGGAAGAGTAGAGCCGAGCCCATGCTCGGCCGCTTTCCGGTCCGCTGGCGCGGAGCCGAGCGTGGGCTCGGCTCTACACCTGGGTGGGACTCAGTGGCCGCGGACGCGCTTGATGATCTTCGCGGCGTCGGCGGCGCTGGCGCGCACCTTGTCCCACTCGCCGTCGGCGATCCAGTTGCCCGGCACCATCCACGAGCCACCGATGCAGACCACGTTCTTCTGCTCCAGGTACTCGGCGGCGGTGTTTTCGGTGATGCCACCGGTCGGGCACAGCTTCAGGTCGGCGACCGGGCCGGCCAGGCCCTTGATCATTGCCAGGCCACCCACGGCCGTGGCCGGGAACAGCTTGCACACGCGGAAACCGCGCGCGTAGAGCGACAGCAGCTCGGTCGGCGTGGCCGCACCCGGCACCACCGGCAGCGGTGCCGCCGCCAGCGCATCGGCCAGCACCGGCGGCGTACCTGGCGTCACCAGGAAATCCGCGCCGGCATCGATCGACTGCTGCATCTGCTCCACGGTCAGCACCGTGCCCGCACCCACCACCACATCGGGCAGCTCGCGCTTGAGCATCGCCAGCGCTTCCATCGCCACCGGCGTACGCAGCGTCAGCTCGATGGCCGGCAGTCCGCCCTCCAGCAGCGCCGCACTCACCGCACGCGCCTGGTCCAGCGTATGAATCGTCACCACCGGCAGGATGCCCGCCGCACGCAGCAGTTCCGCCGCCTTCACCTGATGTTGTTCGATACCCATAGCTCTGCTTCTGCCTTTGCTTTCGAATTTGATTTCAATGATCACTTCGCGGCATTGACGCGCCGGAGAGTGTCAGGAGGGCGCGGTCAGCCCCAGCCGGGACCGTGAGCGGCATGGATGCCGCGACCGAGCCCCCATGGGTGGGTTTACGGCGTGTCCCGGCCAGGGCGCTCTACTGCCCAAGCCGGGAAGCCTGCCGCGGCATTTAGCTTCAGGCGTCTTTTGCCTCATGCGGCGCCGCCGCAGCCGCAGCATCGTGCCCCAGCTCGTACTCCGAATCGTAATCCCACGGCCCACCATCCGCCGCCGCCGGCCCGCACGAAATCGACATCGCACCCTGGTCCGCCGGACCCACCACGCGACGGTTGATCGCGAACAGGTTGCGGCCCAGGTCATGCGCCGCCGGTGCCGTGTTCGGCGCCAGCGAACGCGCCGCCCACTCGGCCGCATCCACCAGCACTTCCAGCGTGCCGGCTTCACCGTCCAGGCGGATGATGTCGCCCTCGCGCACCTTGGCCAGCGGGCCACCGCGCGCCGCTTCCGGCGTCACGTGGATCGCCGCCGGGATCTTGCCCGAGGCACCGGACAGGCGACCGTCGGTGACCAGTGCCACGCGCCGGCCCTGGTTCTGCAGCAGGCCCAGCAGCGGCGCCAGCGAATGCAGCTCCGGCATGCCGTTCGCACGCGGGCCCTGGTAACGCACCACCGCCACGAAATGCTCGGGCAGCAGGCCACCGGCGTGCAGCTTGTTCAGCACCTGCGGCGCGTCGACCACCACGGCCGGAGCCTCGATGGTGCGGTACTGCGGCTTCACTGCGGACAGCTTGATCAGCGACTTGCCCAGGTTGCCGCGCAACAGGCGCAGGCCACCCTGGCTTTCGAACGGGTTGTCGACGCTGCGCACCACGTCCTCATCGGCGCTGCGTTCCAGTCCCGGCAGGTACACCAGCTTGCCGTCGCGCAGCTGCGGCTCGCGGGCGTAGTCGGCCATGCCACCACGGGCCACGCTGACGATGTCGCCGTGCATCAGGCCGGCCTTGATCAGCTCGCCGAACACGAACGCCGGGCCACCGGCCGCGGCGAAGCGGTTCACGTCGGCCTCGCCGTTCGGATAGACGCGGGCCAGCAGCGGCACCAGCTGCGACAGCTCGTCGAAGTCGTCCCAGGTCAGCACGATGCCGGCGGCGCGGGCCACGGCGATCCAGTGGATCGTGTGGTTGGTCGAACCGCCGGTGGCCATCAGCGCGATGACCGCGTTGAGGATCGCCCGTTCGTCGATGATGCGGCCCAGCGGACGGAAATCGTCGCCCAGCGCGGTGATGTCCAGCGCACGCTCGGTGGCTTCGCGGGTCAGCGCATCGCGCATCGGCGTATCCGGGTTGACGAAGGAGGCGCCCGGCAGCTGCACGCCCATCGCTTCCAGCAGCACCTGGTTGGAATTGGCGGTGCCGTAGAAGGTGCAGGTGCCGACGCCGTGGTACGAGGCGGACTCGGCTTCCAGCAGTTCCTCGCGGGTGGCTTCGCCGGCGGCGTAGCGTTCGCGTACTTCAGCCTTCTGCTTGTTCGGGATGCCCGGGGTCATCGGGCCGGCCGGCACGAACACCGCCGGCAGGTGGCCGAAGGCCAAAGCGCCGATCAGCAGGCCCGGCACGATCTTGTCGCACACACCGAGGTGGATGGTGGTGTCGAACATGTCGTGGCTGAGGCCGATGGCCGTGGCCTGCGCGATGACATCGCGCGAGAACAGCGACAGTTCCATGCCGCCGCGACCCTGGGTCACGCCGTCGCACATCGCCGGCACCGCGCCGGCTACCTGTGCGGTGGCGCCGAGGTCGCGCGCGATCTCGCGGATCTGCTCCGGGTAGGTCTCGAACGGCTGGTGCGCCGACAGCATGTCGTTGTAGGCGGTGATGATGCCCAGGTTCGGGGTCACGCCGCCGCGCAGGCGGCTCTTGTCGGTCGTGCCGCAGGCGGCGAAGCCGTGGGCGAGGTTGCCGCAGCTCAGTCGGCTGCGGAACGGGCCATCGCGCAGGGCGGCGTCGATCGCGGCCAGGTAGGCGGCGCGCGAGGCGGCGCTGCGGCGGATGACGCGATCGGTGATGGCTTGCAGTTGCGGATGGAGGCTCATGGGCTACCAGCGTTCAAGGTGGCGAGAGGCAAGCGGCAGCGGACGCCGCCGCCGACGTCAATCAGCCCAGTGCACGCGCAGGCGCGCGCCGTCCAGGTTGATTGCATTGAGGATCGGGTACTGCTGCGCGTCGTTGCTGTCCAGCGCCTGGCGCAGCACCTGCAGCTTCTGCTTGCCGCGCAGCAGCAGCAGGCGCTGGCGGCACTGGCCCAGCCCGCGCGGGGTCAGGGTGATGCGCAGCGGCCACTGGTTGGCGCCGGGGCAGCCGGTGGCATCCAGCGCAGCGTAGGGCAGGGTGCTTTCCAGGGCGCGGGCCAGATCCTTCGATCCCGGAAACAGCGAGGCGGTGTGGCCATCATTGCCCATGCCCAGCGCCACGACGGTCGGCGCCTGGCTGTGCTCGGCCTGCAGGTTGGCGGTGTACACGCATTCGGGCAGCGGCTTGCCGATGCGCACCAGCGGATCGAAGTGGGCACCTTCGGCGCGCTTGAGCAGGTGCTCGCGTACCAGCCAGGCATTGCTGTCGCGATCCTGTGGCGACAACCAACGCTCATCGGCCAGGCTCACTTCCACCCTGTCCCAGAGCACGTCCAGTTCGGCCAGCGCCTGGTACACCGGCGCTGGGGTAGTGCCACCGGACAGCAGGATGCGGGCGCGGCCCACTTCGTTGATGTCGTGGTTGATCGCCTGGGCCATTTCGGCGGCCACGGCTTCGATCCAGCCATCGGCATCGCCATGGCTGATGAAGTCGATGCGGTCGTCGTGGAAGACAGCATTCATACGGCAACTCCTGGTGCATCACGTTCGGCGTCGGCGGCATAGGCGGCGGCGCCCAGCAGCCCGGGGCAGGGGTGCATGATCGCCAGCGACGGCACCCGCGCCATGATCGAAGAGAACCGGCCCTTGTGTTCGAAGCGCTGGCGGAAACCGGAATGCTGCAGCGAATCAAGCATCTTCGGCACCAGGCCACCGGTCAGGAACACGCCGTCCCAGGCACCCTGCACCAGCACCAGGTCACCGGCGATGGCCCCGAACACGGCGCAGAACACGTCCACCGTGCGCATCGCCTGCGGGTCGCCCAGCGCAGCACGCGCGGTGACATCGGCCGGCTGCAGCTGGCCCGGATCGAACCCTGCCATCTCGCAGACCGCCCGATGGATGTTGACCAGGCCGGGGCCGCAGATCAGGCGCTCGTTGGAGACGCGGCCAAACTGCTCGGAGAGGATCTCCAGGATGCGGATCTCCTCCGGCGTGCCCGGCGGAAAGCTGACGTGGCCACCTTCGGTTTCCAGTGCGTAGCCACGGTGGTGGCGCACGATGAGCCCACCGACCCCGAGCCCGGTACCCGGTCCGATCACGCCGTAGTTGCGGGGCTCGCCCGGTGCTGCCGGAGCCCAGTGCGCGCCGCCGATCTGGACCACGTCATGCGGCTGCAGCAGGGCCACGGCCATCGCCTGGGCAGCGAAGTCATTGATCAGGTGCAGTTCGTCGAAGCCGAGCATGGCCGCGGTACGGCTGCGCGAGATCACCCACGGGTGATTGGTGATGCGTGCTTCGTCGCCGTCCACGCGGCCGGCCACCGCGAACACGCCGCGGCGGGCTGTGGCACCCACCTGTTCCAGGTAGTGGCGGGCGGCATCACCCAGCGAGGGGAACTCGGCCACCGCGTATTCGCGGATGCTGTCCTTCTGCAGGGGCGCGTCCAGCGAGGTGTCGGCGAGGGCGAAGCGGGCGTTGGTGCCGCCGATGTCGGCGACCAGCACGGGCTGGCTGCCGGCACTCATGCCGATGCTCCGCTGTCCGGGGCGTCAACACCCTGCGGCAGGAAGTCGCTGGCGTTGTCCGGGCCCCACTGGCCGGCCGGGTAGGGTTCCAGCGGCAGGTTGGCGGCCTTCCAGGCATCGGCCACGCTGTCGATCCAGGCCCACGCCGCGCGCACTTCGTCGTCGCGCACGAACAGGGTGTGGTTGCCGTTGAAGGCATCGAGGAACAGGCGTTCGTAGGCGATGCGGCGGTGCAGGCCGGTGGGCACGGACAGTTCCAGTTCCAGCGGGTGCAGTTCCAGCGCGCCCCATTCCGGGCCGGCCAGGCTGCTCATCAGGCCCAGTTCGATGTTTTCCTGCGGCTGCAGCTGGAACACCAGGCGGTTCGGCGCGGCCTGCGCACGCTGCGGGCGCTCGAACAGCCAGTGGGTGACCGGCTTCAGCGTGACCACCACGCGGGTGGTGCGCTCGGGCAGGCGCTTGCCGGTGACCAGGTGGAACGGCACGCCGCTCCAGCGCCAGTTGTCGATGTGCGCGGTGACGCCTGCGAAGGTTTCCACGTCGCTGCCTTCCGGCGGCTGGTAGGCCTGGGCCGGCTGGCCGTTGATGCTGCCGGCGGTGTAGCGGCCGCGGATGCTGTCACGGGCGGCATGCTTGGCGTCCAGCGGGCGCAGGGCGCGCAGCACCTTGACCTTCTCGTCGCGGATGCGGTCGGCTTCCAGCGAGGCCGGCGGCTCCATCGCGACCATGCACAGCAGCTGCAGGATGTGGCTCTGCACCATGTCGCGCAGCGCGCCGGAGCGGGCGTAGTACGCATCGCGGCCGTCCACGCCTTCGCTCTCGGCCACCAGGATGTGCACCGATTCGATGTAGTTGCGGTTCCAGACTGCTTCCAGCAGCGTGTTGCCGAAGCGCAGGGCGATCAGGTTCTGCACCGCCGCCTTGCCCAGGTAGTGGTCCAGGCGGAACACGCGGTCTTCGTCGATCCACTGGCCGATGGTGGAGATGATCTCCTCGGCGCTCTCGCTATCGCTGCCGATCGGCTTTTCCAGCATCAGGCGCGACGGCGCTGCCAGGGCGCCGCCCTTGGCCAGGCCTTCGCAGGTGGAGATGTACAGGCCCGGCGGGATGGCCAGGTAGCTGACGCAACGGCGGTCAACCAGGTCGGAGACGGCGGCGGCGACCGAGTCGACGTCACGCAGGTCCACCGAACGGTAGTCGATGCGGCGCAGCAGGGAGGCGATGTCCTCCTGGCTGGCCATCGGCATGGCCTGCTGCAGTCGCGGCCGCAGGATATCGTGGAAGGCTTCGGTGTCATGGCCGGACAGGGCCAGCGCACGGATGCGGAAGTCCTCCGGCAGCAGCCCGTCGCCAAGCAGGCGCAGCAGCGAAGGGAACAGGTAGCGCTGGGCCAGGTCGCCTGTGGCACCAAACAGGAAGAGGGTGTCGTGCATCGCTCGAGTTTCAGATCCGGGTGACATCGTTGTCAATCGCTTCATGGCTGGGTTCAGGGGACATCCGCGCTACTGTCTGTCCGAGGCTCGATGGGGGCGGATTTCCGGCGGGCCGGAAGACCGTTCCATTCGTAACCACTACGACGATGACCTTTCGTCTGGTCGTCGAAGCAGATCGGCGCGCACCGACGTTCGGATAGTGCCACGTGAAAACGTTTACATGGCAGAATGGGCAACTGTATTCGATTGCAGTGGTCGCCGTCATGCGGCAGCTGCGCAATCATCACTGCCATCGGGAGGGCCGAGGCAGTCCCCAATGACAGCCCGGCGTCGGGCGGACTGGATAGATTGAAATGGCAAAAGTGCAGTTGCAGGGTGTGCGCAAGGTCTACGACAACGGCCAGGTCGCGGTGAAGGACGCCACCTTCGAGGTCGCCGATGGCGAGCTCATGGTGCTGGTCGGACCGTCCGGCTGTGGCAAGTCGACCCTGCTGCGGATGGTGGCGGGTCTGGAGGAGATCAGCGGTGGCACGCTGACCATCGGCGACCGGGTGGTCAACGATGTGGCGCCGAAGGATCGCGACATCGCGATGGTGTTCCAGAGTTATGCGCTGTACCCGCACATGACCGTGGCCGAGAACCTGGCCTTCGGCCTGAAGCTGCGCGGCCACGACAAGGCGACCATCGACAAGCGCATCGCCGAGGCGGCGCAGACGCTGGGCCTGACCGAAATGATGGACAAGCTGCCCAAGGCGATGTCCGGCGGCCAGCGCCAGCGCGTGGCGCTGGGGCGTGCACTGGTGCGCGAGCCGGCGGTGTTCCTGCTGGACGAACCGCTGTCCAACCTGGATGCCAAGCTGCGCCACAGCGTGCGTACCGAGATCGCGCAGCTGCACCGCAAGCTGGGCACCACCATGATCTACGTGACGCATGACCAGGTCGAAGCGATGACCCTGGGCCAGCGCATCGTGGTGCTGAAGGACGGCATCATCCAGCAGATCGACACGCCGATGGCGCTGTACGACCGTCCGGCCAACCTGTTCGTGGCCGGCTTCCTCGGTAGCCCGGCGATGAACGTGCTGCGCGGCACGCTGCAGGGCGATGCCAGCGGCGTGACCGTGGTCGATGGCGAATGGCGCGCGCCGCTTGGCCAGGCCACCATCGACCCGGCATGGCTGCAGAAGTCGATTGCCGTGGGCGTGCGCCCGGAGCACCTGCAGCCGGCGACCGCTGACGATACCCATGCGTTCACCGCACGCATCGAGGGCATCGAGCCGGTCGGCAACGAGATCTTCGTCAACCTCAGCAGTGGCAAGCATGCGCTGACCATGCGCGTGGCGCCGCAGTCGCTGCCGGGCGTGGGCGAGGACATCCGCGTGGCGATCCAGCCGCAGGGCCTGCATTTCTTCGATGCGGAAAGCGGCGAACGCCTGTAAGGGGCGGTAGCGCCGGGCCATGCCCGGCGTCATGAACGGCGTGCGGACCAACGGTCCGCACCCACCCGATTTTGTAGAGCCGAGCCCACGCTCGGCTGCTTCATCCGGGGTGAAACCTCAGCGCCCCAGGCCATCCAGCAGCGGCACCCGCTGCGCGGTCACACCGCCCACCTCCAATTCGGCATCACCGGTTTCCAGCGGCAGCACCGCGAGGGCCAGATCGCCGGCCACGCTGGCAATGCTGCCCAGCGCTGCGCCGTCGTGCTGCACGGCATCGCCGGCCTGCGCCGGGGCGGCGGTGTGCAGCAGCTGCACCGCGCGCTTGGCCTTGCCGAGGAAGTGGGTGCGGGCCACGATTTCCTGGCCTGGGTAGCAGCCCTTCTTCACGCTGTAGCCGTTCAGCCGGTCCAGGCCCAGCTGCTGCGGCGTCCACACTTCGCGCTGGCTTTCTTCCAGGCGCGGCAGGCCGAAGCGCAGGTCGGCCTGGCGCCAGGCCAAGGCGAACGCGGCTTCGTCGGCCTCGCTGCCGGTCGCAAACCCTTCAGCCGGACCGATGCGCAGGGTCCGCGGCAGGGCATCGCTGCCCAGATCCAGTTCCCAGCCTGCATCGCCACCACCGGCAATCGCCGCGCCACTGGCCGCTTCCGGCGCAGTGAATGCGCCAGCGACGGCAAGATCCGCACGCACCTGCAGCTTCACCTTGCGGCGGAATACAAAGCGCTGCAGTTGCGACGCAATCGCATCTGCATCGCCATCGGCCAGCACCAGCATCAGGTGATCCTCGGCCAGCCGCAGCAGCTGAAACACTGCAAGGGTGCGGCCCTTGGCGCTCAGCCAGGCGCTCCACTGCCAGTGCTGCAGGGGCAGGGCGGTCACGTCGCTGCTGAACTGGGCGTGGGCGAAAACGGCCGCATCGACGCCTTGCAGGCTCAGCAGCTGGTGGCCGGACAGGCGCGGGTATGCGACGAAAGCAGGGGGAAGGTTGTCAGGCACGTGAACGAGGTCTAAAATTTGTGCGTTGCGAGACCGAACATGATAGGCCAAACAACCCCCACTCCCGACGACGAAACTGAAGCCCCGCTGGTCCCCGCGGCACCTGTGCCCGTGGAAAAACCAGAGGTGGAAGAGGAATTCGGCGGCCGCGGCGGACTTGATCCGGTGCGGTATGGCGATTGGGAGAAAAACGGACGCTGCATCGATTTCTGATCAGCATTGAGCCAACGCGGCATCGTGCCGCCCAGCCGAGACAACGAGCCCAGCGAATGGCGACCAGACAACGCCCCCTATCCCCGCACCTCCAGGTGTATCGCTGGCAGATTCAGATGGCCACCTCGATCCTGCATCGAGCCACTGGCGTCTTTCTGTCCGTGGGTGCCCTCATCATCGCTGCCGGCCTGCTGGCCCTGATGATGGGCCCCGATTCGTGGAACTGCTTCACCGGTCATGCCGGGGCCTGGTATGGCCGCGTGTTCCTGTTTGCGTGGACATGGTCGTTCGCCTACCACCTGTGCAATGGCATCCGCCACGTCGTGCAGGACTTCGCCGTTGGTTTCAGCATTCCGGCCTTCGTCCGCAGCAGCTGGATCTCGGTCTTCGGCAGCCTGGTGATCACCGCGCTGGTCTGGGCCTACGTGTTGTTCGGAGGTGCCGCATGAGCAAGTTCCGTACCCCGCTGAAGAACGTGCGCGGCCTTGGCTCGGCCAAGACCGGCACCGAGCACTTCGTGCACCAGCGCCTCACCGCCGCCGCCCTGGTGGTGCTGGGACTGTGGTTCCTGGTGTTCGTGGTGCGCATGGCCGGCGCCGACTACGCCACGGCCGTGGCCACCATCGCCAAGCCGTGGAATGCCGTGCCGCTGATCGGCCTGCTGATCACCATGTTCTGGCACGCACAGCTCGGCATGCAGGTCGTGCTGGAAGATTACATCCACGAATCGCTGCTGGCCCTGGTGCTGCAGACCGCGGTGAAGTTCGTCGCCGTGCTCGGCATGATCGTCAGTGTGTTTGCGGTGGGCCGCATCGCCCTCGGCGTTGCCTGAGCCCAGGCACCAAGACAGGAATCCAGACTAGATGTCCGCTTACAAGATCACCGAACACAAGTACGACATGGTCGTGGTGGGCGCCGGCGGCGCCGGCCTGCGCGCCACGTTCGGCCTTGCCGCCAAGGGCCTGCAGACCGTGTGCCTGACCAAGGTCTTCCCGACCCGTTCGCACACCGTCGCTGCACAGGGTGGCATTTCCGCCGCGCTCGCCAACATGGGCGAGGACGATTGGCGCTACCACTTCTACGACACCATCAAGGGCTCGGACTGGCTGGGCGACCAGGACGCCATCGAGTACATGTGCCGTGAGGCCATCCCGGCCATCATCGAGCTCGAGCACTACGGTGTGCCGTTCAGCCGCACCGCCGAAGGCAAGATCTACCAGCGCCCGTTCGGCGGCATGACCACCAAGTACGGCGAAGGCCCGGCGGCGCAGCGTACCTGCGCGGCGGCCGACCGTACCGGTCACGCCATGCTGCACACCCTGTACCAGCAGTCGCTCAAGCACGACGCACGTTTCATGATCGAGTACTTCGCACTCGACCTGGTCTTCGATGACGAAGGCGTGTGCCGTGGCGTGCTGGCCCTGGACATGGCCGACGGCACGCTGCACCTGTTCCGCGCCCAGGGCGTGGTGCTGGCCACCGGCGGCTACGGCCGCGCGTACTTCAGCGCCACCTCGGCGCATACCTGCACCGGCGACGGTGGCGGCCTGGCCATGCGTGCCGGCATCGCCATGCAGGACATGGAGTTCGTGCAGTTCCACCCGACCGGCATCTACGGCGCCGGCTGCCTGATCACCGAGGGTGTCCGCGGTGAAGGCGGCATCCTGCGCAACAGCAGCGGCGAGCGCTTCATGGAGCGCTACGCACCGCACTACAAGGATCTGGCCTCGCGTGACGTGGTGGCCCGTTCGATGACCATCGAGATCCGCGAAGGCCGCGGCGTCGGCGAGCACAAGGATCACATCCTGCTCGACCTGACCCACCTCGGCCCGGGCGTGATCGACGAGAAGCTGCCGGGCATCGCCGAGAGCGCGCGCATCTTCGCCGGCGTCGACGTGCACAAGCAGCCGATCCCGGTCATCCCGACCGTGCACTACAACATGGGCGGCATTCCGACCAACTTCCACGGCGAAGTCGTGCGCAAGGATGGCGACAACCCCGATGCCGTGGTGCCGGGCCTGTACGCCATCGGCGAAGCGGCCTGCGTGTCCGTGCACGGCGCCAACCGCCTGGGCTCGAACTCGCTGCTCGACCTGGTGGTGTTCGGTCGTGCCGTGGCCAACCGCTGCGCCGAGACCATCAAGCCGGGCGCCGCGCACAAGCCGCTGCCGGCCGATGCCTGCGACAAGGCGCTGGGCCTGCTGGACAAGCTGCGTTACGCCAATGGCGATACGCCGACCTCGGTCATCCGCGACAACATGCAGCGCACGATGCAGGCCGACGCCGCCGTCTTCCGTACCAGCCAGACGCTGAAGGAAGGCTGCGAGAAGATGGCGACCGTGTTCGATTCGTTCCAGGACGTGAAGGTCAGCGACCGTTCCCTGGTCTGGAACTCGGACCTGATCGAGACCTACGAGCTGAACAACCTGCTGCTGAACGCGGTGGCGACGATCAACTCGGCCGAACAGCGCAAGGAAAGCCGTGGTGCGCACGCGCACGAGGACTTCCCGGACCGCGACGACGTCAACTGGCACAAGCACACGCTGGTCACCGTCGACGAGAAGGGCAAGTGCAGCTTCGACTACCGTCCGGTGCACATGTACACGCTGACCGACGAGGTCGACGTGGTGCCGCCGAAGCCGCGCGTGTACTGATCGCGACCCCCGCCTACCATGCAATCCGCGCCTTGATGGCGCGGGCCGCCTGAGCCAACGAGAGCAGCCATGGCCGAGTTTTCACTCCCCAAGAATTCCAAGGTCACGAAGGGCCAGCACTTCCCCGCCAAGAGCGGCGGCAAGAACCTGCGCACCTTCAAGATCTACCGCTGGAGCCCGGACGACGACAGCAATCCGCGCACCGATACCTATGAGATCGATCTGGACGCCTGCGGCCCGATGGTCCTGGACGCGCTGATCAAGATCAAGAACGAGATCGATCCGACCCTGACCTTCCGTCGCTCCTGCCGCGAAGGTATCTGCGGTTCGTGCGCGATGAACATCGACGGCACCAACACCCTCGCCTGCACCCGCGCCATCGCGGACTGCGGCAAGAAGGAAGTGCCGATCTACCCGCTGCCGCACATGAGCGTGGTCAAGGATCTGGTTCCGGACCTGACCCACTTCTACGCGCAGTACGCCTCGATCAAGCCGTGGATCCGCACCCAGACCCCGGCGCCGCCGGACCGTGAGCGCCTGCAGTCGCCGGAAGACCGCAAGAAGCTCGACGGCCTGTACGAGTGCATCCTGTGCGCCTGCTGCTCGACCAGCTGCCCGAGTTACTGGTGGAACGGCGAGCGTTACCTGGGCCCGGCGATCCTGCTGCAGGCCTACCGCTGGATCATCGACTCGCGCGATGAGGACACCGGTGCGCGCCTGGACGATCTGGAAGATCCGTTCAAGCTGTATCGCTGCCACACCATCATGAACTGCGCCCGGACCTGCCCGAAGGGCCTGAACCCGGCGCTGGCGATTGCCGAGATCAAGAAGCTGATGATGGAACGCCGCGCCTGATACAGGCCTGGCGTTACCCGATAGAGCCACGCCATGCGTGGATGCACCAACCAGTAGAGCCACGCCATGCGTGGCTTTGCTGTATCTGGAGAAACACGATGGACGAAGACACCCTGCTGAAGAAGCTGCGCTGGCGTTGCCGCCGCGGCATGCGTGAACTGGACCAGCTGTTCGGCCGCTACCTCGACCGCGAATGGAGCACTGCGCCGACCGAAGAGCGCGAAGTTTTCCTGTTTCTGCTCGAGTGCGAGGACGATAAATTGTGGCGCTGGTTCATGGGCTACGAGGCCTGCCCGCATGCCCACGCCGTGCCCCTCATGCAGAAGATCCTCGCCCTCAAGGCTTGAGTGGCGACCCTCGCGGCTGCAGGCCGGCGCGCAGGCGCTGGTACTGCTGGCCGCGCCCTGGCTGCTGCGCGCCTCGGCCCTGCCCGAAGACCGGTACTGGCCGGTGCTGGTGGCGGTCTGGCTGCTGGGCCTGGCCCGGCTGGGCTGGCGACTGCGCCGGCCCGCGTGCCGGCTTGATCTGACCACGCTGCCGGCGCCGCTGCAGCTGGATGGTGCCGATATCGACGCGCCGCGGCTGGTGGTGCGCGGCCCCTGGCTGCTGCTGCACTGGCGTGTCGACGGCCGGCGCGGGCGCCTGCTGTTCTGGCCGGACGTGCTCGACCACCGGCAGCGACGTGAACTGCGACTGGCCGTATCCGCACGCGGCGTTTCACGTCGACCCCGTACGATGGCACCATAGACTGAATTGACTGGCGTGCCTGCATGTTCAAACCCATCCCCGTGGCCATTGGCCTGCGCTACCTGCGCGCCAAGCGCCGCAACGGCTTCATCTCCTTCATCTCGATGGCATCGATCCTGGGCATCGCGCTCGGCGTCACGGTGCTGATCACCACCCTGGCGGTGATGAGCGGTTTCCAGAAGGAAATCCGCAGCCGCCTGCTGCAGATGACCGCCCATACCACCATCAGCCGCGACGGCGAGCCGATGCCAGACTGGATGCGCGTGGTCGACGTGGCCAACAAGGATCCCCGCGTGGCCGGTGCCGCGCCGTACATCGAGATCCAGTCGATGATCAGCGGCCCGCGCGTGCAGGGTGCGATCATCCAGGGCATCGATCCGGCGCTGGAGCCGAAGGTCTCGGTGATCGACAAGAAGATCACCAAGGGCAGCTATGACAGCCTCAAGCCGGGCAGCTTCAACCTTCTGCTGGGCAAGGAACTGGCCATCTGGCTCGGCGTGGACGTGGGCGACCAGGTGCTGGTGACGTTCGCCGAAGTGCAGGGCACCCCGGCCGGCGCGGTGCCACGGATGAAACGCTTCACCGTCAGCGGCCTGTTCGAGGCCGGCTACAACGAGGTCGACCGTGGCGTCGGCTTCGCCAACATGAAGGACCTCGAGCGCGTGCTGCGCTCCGACGGCGCCACCGGCGTGCGCCTGAAACTGCACGACATGGACCGCTCGCTGGAAGTGGGCGTGGACCTGGCGCAGAACCTGGGCGGCGCGTACCGGGTGAGTGACTGGACCCAGCAGAACGCCAACCTCTACCACTCGCTGCGCATGGAGAAGGTGGTGATGGGCATCCTGCTGTCGCTGATCATCGCGATGGGTGCCTTCAACCTCGTCTCCTCGCAGGTGATGCTGGTGACCGACAAGCAGGCCGACATCGCCATCCTTCGCACGCTGGGCCTGACCCCGGGCGGGGTGATGCAGGTGTTCATGGTGCAGGGCTCGCTGATCGGCATCTTCGGCACGCTGGCCGGCCTGATCGGCGGCATCACCCTGACGCTGAATCTCGAACGCATCCTCGGTGCCATCGAGTCGCTGTTCAACGTCAAGCTGCTGCCGGAGGATGTCTACTACATCACCGGCCTGCCGACCGACATGCAGACCGGCGATATCGTGGCGATCACGCTCATCGCGTTGCTGATGAGTTTCCTGGCCACCCTGTATCCCGCCTGGCGGGCAGCACGCACCCAGCCGGCGGAGGCCCTGCGCTATGAATAAGGTCGTCAACCGCGGCGATGAAGTGATCCGTGCCGAGGGCCTGGGCAAGACCTACGCCGAAGGCCGCATGCAGACGCCGGTGTTCGACGGGCTGGACCTGAAGGTCAATGCCGGCGAAACGGTGGCGATCATCGGTGCCTCCGGCGCCGGCAAGAGCACCCTGCTGCACCTGTTGGGCGGCCTGGATGTGCCGACGGCAGGCGAGGTGTTCGTCACCGGCCAGCGCATGTCGACCTTGTCGGACACCGCGCGTGGCCTGCTGCGCAACCAGGCGCTGGGCTTCGTCTACCAGTTCCACCACCTGCTGCCGGAATTCACCGCGCTGGAAAACGTGATGATGCCGGTGATGCTGGCCGGTACCGGCGTGCCCGAAGCCAGCCAGCGTGCGACCGCGCTGCTGGAAGCGGTGGGCCTGGGCCATCGCCTTGACCACAAGCCGGGCGAGCTGTCCGGTGGCGAGCGCCAGCGTGCCGCCGTGGCGCGTGCGCTGGTCAACCATCCGGCCTGCGTGCTCGGCGATGAGCCGACCGGCAACCTGGATGACCGCACCGCGGCCACCGTGTTCGAGCTGATGCTGGAACTCAACCGTGCCCGGCACACCAGCCTGGTGCTGGTGACCCACGACCGCAGCCTCGCGCGCCGCCTGGACCGCGTGCTGGAACTGCGCGAAGGGCGCCTGCACGCGCTGGCACACGCTGACGTCTGAGGCGCTGGCCTCGCACTGGTGGATGCCGGCCCTGGTCGGCTGCTTTTGCAGGGCGTGCGCCAACCCAGGTTGGCGACTACCGGGCCGCGCCGACCGATGGCTGAACCGGGCCGCCGGCCGTTGCGCCGGCGTTGCCCGGCCGGGCGCATGATGTGCGCAGTTCCCCGCTGGAGATCGCCATGAAGACCCCGCTGCTGATCGCCGGCCTGTGCCTGGCGCTGGCCGCTTGCGCCACCACTGGCCTGACCAGTGCCGACCGCCTGGAGCTGTACCGCGCCCACGCCGGTCCGGCGCAGAAGGACATGCAGTTCCTGGGCACGCTCAACGGCTGGACCGAGTTGGGCGACAGCGCGCTGGCGGTCTGGACCAAGCCGAGCGAAGCGTACCTGCTGGAACTGACCGGGCCGTGCCCGGATCTTTCGTATGCGCCTGCCATTGGCCTGACCAGCCACATGGGCCGGGTCAGCGCGCCGTTCGACAAGGTAATCGTACGCGACCCGACCGGCGGCCCGCGCCTGCCGTGCTTCATCAAGACGATCCGCAAGCTGGACGTCAAATCGCTGCGCGCGCAGGAAAAGGACATGCGCCAAGCGCAGGTGCAGGAGCGTGAAACGCCCGCAGAATAATCAGGTAGCGCCGGGCCATGCCCGGCGGATATCTGGTCGCCGGAAATGGCACGGCGCTACCGGCTCAGGCCTCGGGGGTGAAGCCGGCCGGCTTTTCGGCGTCTTTCTCGAACAGGAACTTGACCAGCTCCGCTTCCAGCATCGCGCGGTGCTCCGGCTTGCGCGGCGACAGGCGGTTTTCGTTGATCAGCATGGTCTGGTGCGCCAGCCAGGCCGCCCAGGCCTGCTTGCCGATGTGGTTGAACACGCGCTGGCCCAGGTCGCCGGGGTAGGGCACGAAGTCCAGGCCCTCGGCATCGCGTTGTTCGTACTGGCAGAAGACGGTTCGGGGCATGGCACTCACTCGTGGTTGCGGGGTTTGGTGGCTCTGCGTTTCGGCGCCTTTACCGGCGTGCCGTCCAGCAGCTTGCGGATCGGCGCGGGCAGGCCCAGCGCCGGAAGTTCATCGGCGGCGACCCAGCGCAGCGCGGGTTCCTCCACGCGCAGGCCGCGCACCTGCCGTGACAGTACCTGCAGGTGCAGCCGATAGTGGCTGAACGTGTGCTGCAGCACCGGCAGCTCCTCGGCCTCTTCCAGCGAACCGTCGACATGGGTGTCGAACCAGTCCTGCAGGTCGCTGCCGGCGTCGGCCTGCGGCAGCGTCCACAGCTGCGCCCAGATGCCCGTGTCCGGGCGCTTCTGCAGCAGCACGCGCTGCTGGGCGTCGCGCAGCAGCAGGGCTACGGCCTCGCGCTCGGGCAGGGTCTTGCCGGGTTTCGGCGTGGGCAGTTCGGCGGTGCGGCCTTCGCGGCGTGCCACGCAGTCTTCCTGCATCGGGCAGATCACGCAGGCCGGCTTGGCACGGCTGCACACGGTCGCGCCCAGATCCATCTGCGCCTGGGTGTAATCGGCCATGCGTCCGGCCGGAACCTGCGCTACATGCGCTTCGGCCAGCGACCACAGCTGTTTCTCGACGGCCGGCAGTCCGGGAAAGCCCTCGATGCCATGATAGCGGCTGAGCACGCGTTTGACGTTGCCATCAAGGATCGCGAACGGGTCGTTCCAGGCCTGGCTGAGGATCGCGCCGGCGGTGCTGCGGCCGATGCCGGGCAGGGCGTGCAGGGCATCGAAATCGCGCGGCAAGTCGCCGTCGTGCAGCTCCACGCAGCGCTTGGCCGCGGCGTGCAGATTGCGTGCGCGGGCGTAGTAGCCGAGCCCGGCCCACTGCGCCATGACCGCGTCGTTGCTGGCGGCGGCCAGGTCGGGCAGGGTCGGGAAGTGCTGCAGGAACCGCTGGAAATACGGGATGACCGTGGTCACCTGGGTCTGCTGCAGCATGATCTCCGACAGCCAGACCCGATAAGGACTGCGCGGATGCTGCCAGGGCAGGTCGTGGCGTCCGTGGTCGTCGAACCAGTGCAGCAGGTGGGCGACGAAACCGTCTGCGTGGTCAAGTGCGGCGCTGGCGTGCGGCTGGCGGGGCATGGGTGTTCCGGGGAAGGCAGCCACCTGTGGGGTGGCTCTACTGGATTGCGGTTGCGGTAGACCCACGCCATGGGCGCGCGCAGTGCAGTAGAGCCACGCCATGCGTGGCTGCACGGCGTATCAGGCGCCCAGCGCTTCAGGCAGCAGGGCGTCGACGAAGGCTTCCGGATCGAACACGCGCAGGTCTTCCGGGCGCTCACCGATGCCGGCAAAACGGATCGGAATGCCGAACTCGCGGGCCAGGGCGAACACCACGCCGCCCTTGGCGGTACCGTCCAGCTTGGTCACCACCAGGCCGGTCACCTTCACCGCGGCATTGAACTGGCGCAGCTGCGAGAGCGCGTTCTGGCCGGTGGTGCCGTCGATGACCATCAGCACTTCGTGCGGCGCGGTCTCGTCGATCTTGCCCAGTACGCGACGGATCTTGCCGAGCTCGTTCATCAGGCCGGACTGGGTATGCAGGCGACCGGCGGTATCGGCGATCAGCACCGAGGTGCCGCGCGCCTTGCCGGCCTGCAGGGCGTCGTAGGCCACCGAAGCGGCGTCGGCGTTCTGCCCCTGGGCGACCACAGCCACGCCGTTGCGCTCACCCCAGGCCTGCAGCTGGGCCACGGCGGCGGCGCGGAAGGTATCGCCGGCGGCCAGCATCAGACTGTGGCCTTCTTCCTTGAAGCGCTTGGCCAGCTTGCCGATGGTGGTGGTCTTGCCGACGCCGTTGACGCCGACGGTGAGAACCACGAAGGGCTTGGCGTTGCGGTCGATCACCAGCGGCTTGGCGACCGGCTGCAGGATCGCGATCAGTTCGCTGCGCAGCGCGGCGAGCAGCGCATTGGCATCGACAAACTCGCGCGACTTCATGCGCTTGCGCAGGCCCTCGACCAGGTCGGTAGTGGCGCCCACGCCGACGTCGGCGGTGATCAGCGCGGTTTCCAGCTCGTCCAGCAGATCGTCGTCGAGCTTGGGATTGCGCGAGAACAGGCCGCCGAAGCTGCGGGCGATGACGCTGTTGCGCAGGCGCTCGCGCCAGCCGGGCTTGCCGGCCGGGGCCGGGGCGGCATCGACCAGCACCGGCAGGTCCATGGCAGGCGTGGCCGGCGCTTCGGCCGGGGTGACCGGGGCCAGCGGTGCAAGCACGGCGGCGGCAGCCAGGGCCTCGGCTTCAAAGTCTTCCGGAGCGATGACGCGTTCCGGGGCCGAGGCCGGCGGCGCAGCGGCGACCGGCGGCTCGGGCGCTGCGACAGGCGCAGGCGCGGACGTGGTGGCCTCGACGCTGGCCGGCGTTGCGACCGGTGCGGCCGGGGCTTCTTCGACCGGGGCAGCGGACGGGAACGCCGCCGCCAGCTCCTCAGCCGAGTAATGCTGGGTCTTGGGCGCGTCCGGCGTGGCGGCGTCCTGGGGCTTCTTGCGGCGGAAAAAACTGAGCATTGGCAAAAGGCGCTGAAATCAGGGGGGTATGCTACCACTCGGGACCGTTGACCCGATGTGGACTCAAGGTTGCGCGTGCCGGGCCGTTAACCGGTCCGAGGGGCTGCGCAGGGTGGCCCGGAGACCGCCGATGAACGTGTTGGAGACTGCGCTGTCGGGAATGCGAGCGGCCCAGCAGGGCGTGCAGGTGGCCGCACGCAACGTGGCCAACCTCGCCACCCCGGACGCGCAGCGCCTGCAGCTGCAGCGCAGCCCGGTCGAGCAGGGCGGGGTGGAAACCACGGTCAGTGCCACCGATCCGGATCCGGCAGCGCCGCTGGGCGACCTGCTGGCAGCCAAGGCCGAGGTGGTGGCATTTGCCGCCAACGCCACGGTGATCCGCAGCCAGGACCAGATGCTGGGCGCGCTGCTGGACCGGAACGCCTGAGGCATCAGCCGCCCTGGCAGGTGTCAACCTTGGTTGACACGCCTTTGGAGCGCAAACCACGGTTGGCACGTACCAAAGCATCGACCGGTAGCGCCGGGCCATGCCCGGCGACCACCCCATCGGTCAGGCCGACAGTTCCAGCAGCAGCTTGTTCAGGCGCGCCACGTAGGCGCCCGGATCCTTCAGGCTGTCGCCGGCGGCCAGCGCGGCCTGGTCGAACAGCACCCGACCGAGGTCATCGAAGCGCGCGCCATCGGCTTCGGCGTCGAGCTTGGCGATCAGCGGGTGGCCCGGGTTGATCTCCAGCACCGGCTTGCTGTCGGGCACCTTCTGCCCGCTGGCTTCCAGGATCTGGCGCATCTGCAGGCCCAGGTCCTGTTCGCCGATGGCCAGTACCGCCGGCGAATCGGTCAGGCGGTGCGACACGCGCACTTCGGCCACGTCATCGCCGAGCACCGACTTCAGGCGCTCGACCAGGCCCTGCTTGTCCTTCGCTGCCGCTTCCTGTTCCTGCTTGTCGGCTTCGCTTTCCAGCGCGCCCAGGTCGAGGTCGCCACGGGCGATATCGACGAAGCCCTTGCCATCGAAATCGGTCAGGTAGCCCATCAGCCACTCGTCGATGCGATCGGTCAGCAGCAGCACTTCGATGCCCTTCTTGCGGAACACTTCCAGGTGCGGGCTGTTGCGCACCTGGCTGTAGCTCTCGCCGGTCAGGTAATAGATCTTGTCCTGGCCCTCGGCCATGCGGCCGATGTAATCGGCCAGCGACACGGTCTGCGCATCGGCCTCGCCACGGGTGGAGGCGAAGCGCAGCAGGCCGGCCACCTTCTCGCGGTTGTTGTAGTCCTCGGCCGGGCCTTCCTTCAGCACCTGGCCGAATTCCTTCCAGAACGTGGCGTACTGCTCCGGCTTGTCGGCGGCCAGCTTTTCCAGCATGTCCAGCGAGCGCTTGGTCAGCGCGGCCTTCATCGAATCGATGACCGGGCCGGACTGCAGGATCTCGCGCGAGACGTTCAGCGACAGGTCGTTGGAGTCGACAACGCCCTTGATGAAACGCAGGTACAACGGCAGGAACTGCTCGGCCTGGTCCATCACGAACACGCGCTGCACGTACAGCTTCAGGCCCTTCGGCGCGTCGCGGTGGTACAGGTCGAACGGCGCGCGGCCGGGTACGTACAGCAGCGAGGTGTACTCGAGCTTGCCTTCAACCTTGTTGTGGCTCCACGCCAGCGGGTCGCTGTGGTCGTGCGCCACGTGCTTGTAGAACTCGGTGTACTCGGCGTCGCTGATCTCGGTACGCGGGCGGGTCCACAGCGCGCTGGCGCGGTTGACGGTCTCCCACTCGCCGGCGGCCTCTTCGCCTTCCTTCGGCATCTGGATCGGCAGGCCGATGTGGTCGGAGTACTTCTTGAGGATGCTGCGCAGGCGCCAGCCGTCGGCGAAGTCGTGCTCGCCGTCCTTCAGGTGCAGGACGATGCGGGTACCGCGCTCGGCCTTGTCGATGGTGGCCACGTCGAAATCGCCTTCGCCACGCGAGGTCCAGCGCACGCCTTCGGCGGCGGCCAGTCCGGCGCGGCGCGAGGTCACTTCCACTTCGTCAGCGACGATGAAGGCGCTGTAGAAGCCGACGCCGAACTGGCCGATCAGCTGCGAATCCTTCTTCTGGTCGCCGGACAGCTGGCGCAGGAAATCGCCGGTGCCGGACTTGGCGATCGTGCCGAGGTGGGCGATGGCTTCGGCGCGGCTCATGCCGATGCCGTTGTCTTCGATGGTGATGGTGTGGGCGGCAACGTCGAAGCTGACGCGCACGCGCAGTTCGCTGTCGCCTTCCAGCAGGGCGGGCTGGGTCAGGGCCTCGAAGCGCAGCTTGTCGGCGGCGTCGGCGGCGTTGGAGACCAGCTCGCGGAGGAAGATTTCCTTGTTGGAGTACAGCGAGTGGATCATCAGCTGCAGCAGCTGCTTGACCTCGGTCTGGAAGCCAAGGGTTTCGGTCTGGGTGGTCTCGGTCATCGATAGGGCTCCGTGTGCAATGCCGCGCCAGCGCGTGCGGCCTGGCCAAGGGGTATGGCTGATTGTCCCGAAATCAAGGGGGTGGTCGGCAGGGCTGCGCCCTGCACCTGCTCAATGCAACGGCAACGGCCGAAGCAACAGCAACAGCGGGTTGTCCGTGGATGGCGGGACGGTGTGGGTTGGCAGGACACGCCGTAAACCCGTCCATGGGGGCTCGTAGGCGCCATCCATGGCGCCTGCGGTCCTGCCAACCCACACCGCCCCACCTCTGACAGGTTCACGCGACTGTTGGAACCTGCTGTTGGTGGGTGCCGACCGCTGGTCGGCACATCTGTGAGATATAGGATGAATTCATCCACGCATGGCGTGGATCTACTGGCAACGGCGGCTGTTGGTAAGTGTCGACCTTGGTCGACACATCTGTCAGATACCGAATTCCATCTGGGGTCAGAGCCCGTTGCGCAGCAACGGGATCCGACCCCGTGCTCCGACAGATCGCGGAAAACTGTCGAAGGCGGGGTGGGTCCGGTTGAGGGGGCGTGAGCCGCATGGATGCGGCGACCGAGCTCACAGGGACGTACTTGCAGCGCCCCCCTCAACCGAACCCACCCCGCCATCCCACGGGGTCCCCGCCGTTGCTGTTGCTTCGGTCGTTGCTGTGGCTTCTGCGGGTGCCGGCCGGGGGCCGGCCGAATTACAATCCCACTCATGGTGAATTTCTCGAACAACCCCCACCGGGGTAGCCGGTGAGCGGCCGTGGTGGCAATGACGGCCAGGTCCGCATCATCGGCGGGCGCTGGCGCAATACCCGCCTGCCGGTGCCGACCCTGCCGGGCCTGCGGCCCAGCAGCGACCGCGTGCGCGAAACGCTGTTCAACTGGCTGCTGCCCAAGCTCGGCGGGGCGCGGGTGCTGGACCTGTTCGCCGGCAGCGGCGCGCTGGGCCTGGAGGCCGTCTCGCGCGGTGCCGCCCACGCCACCCTGGTCGAACGCGATGCCCAGCTCGGCCGCAACCTGACCGCCGCCGTCGCCAGGCTGCAGGCGGCCGAGCAGGTCAGCGTGGTCCAGGCCGATGCCCTGCGCTGGCTGCAGAGCGCGCCGGCCCAGCAGGCCACCCTGGTGTTCATCGACCCGCCGTTCGCCGACGGCCTGTGGCAGGACGTGCTCGCCCAGCTGCCGCGCCACCTTGCCGCCGATGCCTGGCTGTACCTGGAATCCCCGGCAGGGCACGTGCCCGTGCTGCCGCCGGAATGGCTGCTGCACCGCGAGGGCGGCACCCGCGAGGTGCGCTTTGCCCTGTACCGCCGCGCCACTGCTACACTTTGACCTCATCTGAACATCTGCTACCGCCCATGACCGTGGCCAACCGCCGCATCGCCGTCTACCCCGGCACGTTCGACCCCATCACCAATGGTCATATCGACCTGGTGAGCCGGGCTGCGCCGTTGTTTGAAAAGGTCGTGGTCGGCGTGGCGCAGAGCCCGTCCAAGGGCCCGGCGCTGCCGCTGGAGCAGCGCGTGCAGCTGGCCCGGGGCGCCCTGGGCCACCACAGCAATGTCGAGGTCATCGGCTTCGATACCCTGCTGGCCCATTTCGTTCGTTCGGTCCAGGGCGGGGTGCTGCTGCGCGGCCTGCGCGCGGTGTCCGACTTCGAATACGAATTCCAGATGGCGAGCATGAACCGCCACCTGATCCCGGAGGTCGAGACCCTGTTCCTGACGCCGGCCGAGCAGCACAGCTTCATTTCGTCCTCGCTGGTCCGCGAGATCGCCCGCCTGGGAGGCGACGTGTCCGGTTTCGTGCCGGCCGCCGTGCTCGAGGCGCTGCGCAAGGTCCGCGAAGCGAAGTCGGCGCAGTCGTAAATCCTGCCCACGCGGCAGGGCCAGTAGTACCACGCACCCCCATTACGTAAACCACACGCACCACTCGGGAGGAAACCCATGAACACCACCATGCGCGCGATGCTGATCGCTTCGTTTGCCCTGGCCTTCACCGCCTGCAAGAAGGAAGAGGCCGCTCCGGTCGAAGACGCCAAGCAGGCCCTGGTCGCTCCGGCCAAGGAAGACGATGCAGGCTGGAAGAAGTACCTGCAGGAAGTGGCGATCCAGAACATGGGCAACATCACCAACAGCCCGTTCCTGTATTACCTCTCGCCGGAATCGGACCCGGACTTCCAGGCCAAGTACGAGCGCCAGACCGAAAGCGCGACCCAGGCCGTGGCCCGTGGCGTGCAGCCGGGCAACATGCTGGCCTTCGGTTCGTCGGCCTCGGGCAAGATGGCTGACATGATCCAGACCGTGTTCAAGGACGTCTCGCCGGATTCGATGAAGGGCGTGCGCGTCGTCTTCATCGGCCAGTCCGCTGACAACGCCCGCGTGCAGGCAGCCGTGCAGCCGACCGGCGCCGAGTACATTTTCGTCGAAGCCAAGTAAGACCGTGCCATGGCGGCCATGCTCCGGCATGGCCCGGGCGGCGCTCCGCGAGGGCGCCGCTGATGACCTGACCGACCCGCGCGCCCGCGCGGGCCGGTCCTTGTCCCAAGGCGCGGGCGAGGAGTATCGCCATGTCGCTGAAAATCAACGAGCTCTGCGTCAACTGTGACGTCTGCGAGCCGGCCTGCCCGAACCAGGCCATTTCGATGGGTGAAACCATCTACCTGATCGACCCTGCGCGCTGCACCGAATGCGTGGGTCACTTCGATGAGCCACAGTGCGTGGTCGTCTGCCCGGTCGAATGCATCGACCCGGACCCGGAGATCGTGGAAACGGAAGTCCAGCTGCTGGCCAAGTTGCGCCGACTGCAGCACGATCACCCCGAACTCTACGCGGAGCCCTCATCCGAATGAAGACGCTGATCGTCCGTCCCCTGCTGCTGCTCAGCCTGGTGCTGAGCCCGCTGGCCTGGGCCGAAACCACCGCCCGTGCCGAGCGCCCTGATGGCGCGGCCATCGCCAGTGGCCATGCGCTGGCCACCCAGGCCGGCATCGACATCCTGGCGCAGGGCGGCAACGCCTTTGACGCCGCGGTCGCGGTGTCCTCCACCCTGGCCGTGGTCGAGCCGATCAGCTCGGGCCTGGGCGGCGGCGGCTTCTTCCTGCTGCACGATGCAGCCACCGGCAAGGACATCATGCTGGATGCGCGCGAGACCGCCCCGGCGGCCGCGACCCCGCAGGCGTTCCTGGACAAGCAGGGCAACCTGGACCGTGACCGCTCGGTCAACGGCCCGTGGTCGGCCGGCATCCCTGGCCTGCCCGCCGCACTGGTGGAACTGTCGGCCAAGCACGGCAAGCTGCCGCTGTCGGCCTCGCTGCAGCCGGCCATCCGCATCGCCCGCGAAGGTTTCCCGGTCTATGACCGCATGGCCAAGGGCTACGCCTCGCGCCGCGAGGTGATGGAACGCTTCCCCGGCACGCGTGAGGTCTACCTGCGCAACGGCAAGCCGATCGCTACCGGCGATCTGTTCAAGCAGCCTGAGCTGGCACAGACCTTGGAGCGCCTGGCGGCCGGCGGTCGCGATGGCTTCTACAAGGGCCAGACCGGCAAGCTGCTGCTGGAAGGCGTGAAGCAGGCCGGTGGCAAGTGGACGGCCGACGAGCTGGCCGGCTACCAGGTCAAGCTGCGCGAGCCGATCGTGTTCGACTACAACGGCTGGAAGATCACCACCGCGCCGCCGCCGTCGTCCGGTGGCATCGCCCTGGCCAGCATGCTGCAGATCCTGGAAGGCTGGGACATCAAGCAGATGGATGCAGCCCACCGCACCCACCTGGTGGTGGAAGCGATGCGCCGCGCCTACCGCGACCGCACTTTCTTCCTCGGCGATCCGGACTTCGTGCAGATCCCGCAGAAGGTGCTGACCAGCAAGGATTACGCGCAGGGCCTGCGGGCCACGATCCACCCGGACAAGGCCACCCCCAGCGACCTGCTGTCGGGCAACCCGACCCCGCTGGAAGATGACGAGACCACGCATTTCTCGATCATCGACCGCGATGGCAACCGCGTCGGCGCCACCCAGACCGTCAACCTGCTGTACGGCTCGGGCCTGATTCCCAAGGGCACCGGCGTGCTGCTGAACAACGAGATGGACGACTTCGCGCTGAAGCCGGGCACCCCCAACGCCTTCGGCGTGATGGGTTATGCGGCCAACGCACCGAAGCCGGGCAAGCGCATGCTCAGCTCGATGACGCCCACCTTCATGGAGAACGCCGACAAGGTGGTGGTGCTGGGCACCCCGGGCGGCAGCCGCATCATCACCATGGTGCTGCTGGGCATCCTCGGCTATGACGCCGGCCTGGACGCGCAGCAGGTTGCCGCGTTGCCGCGCTACCACCACCAGTGGCTGCCGGACCTGATCGAGGCCGAGAGCGACGCCTTCGACGCGGACACCGTGAAGCAGCTGCAGGCGATGGGCCACAAGATCGACCTGCCGGGCGATGTCGCCGCCGGCGGCCGCGGCTCCAGCCACGTGTGGGGCAACCTGCAGACCGTGGAGTGGGACCGCACGGCCAACAAGCTCTACGGCGGCAGCGACCCGCGCAACCCTGTCGGCAGCGCCCAGGTCTTGCCGGCACGTTGATGCGTCGGTAGCGCCGGGCCATGCCCGGCGAATGGAGCGCCCCAGAACCCCGCCACCCGGCGGGGTTCTGCGCTTTCCGGCCCGTAATTCCGGCTAGCGATTATTTAACGGGGGGCGCTCGATAATTGCGGCATGAAACTATGGTCGATTCGTGGGAACTCGCAGCACCTGGATGGCGGTGCGATGTTCGGCAACGCGCCGCGTGCGGTGTGGGAAAAGTGGGCGGCTCCGGACGAGCTCAATCGCATCGAGCTGGCCTGCCGTGCGTTGCTGGCCAGTCCGCTGGATGGCAAGACGGTGCTGTTCGAGACCGGCATCGGTGCGTTCTTCGACCCCCGCATGCGCGACCGTTACGGTGTGCAGGAAAGCCAGCACGTGCTGATCGATTCGCTGCGCGAGGCGGGTTTCGAGCACGAGGACATCGACGTGGTGGTGCTCAGCCACCTGCACTTCGACCATGCCGGCGGCCTGCTGTCGGCATGGAGCGAAGGCCGCTCGCCGGAACTGCTGTTCCCCAACGCGACCTTTGTGGTCGGTGCGCAGCACTGGCAGCGGGCGCTGCAGCCGCATCCGCGCGACCGCGCCAGCTTCATTCCCGAGCTGCCGGGCCTGCTGCAGGCCACCGGCCGCCTGGAAGTGGTGGAGGGCGAGTACTCGAAGGTGCTGGGCAGCAGCGTGCGCTTCAGCTACAGCGACGGCCATACGCCGGGCCTGATGCTTGGCGAGATCGTCGGCCACGCGCATGCCGGCGAGGATGCGCACGGTGGCGTGGTGTTCTGTGCGGACCTGATCCCGGGGCGCTCGTGGGTGCACGTGCCGATCACCATGGGCTACGACCGCAATGCGGAGCTGTTGATCGACGAGAAGCGACGCTTCCTGGAAGACAAGCTTGCGCGCAACGTGCATCTGTTCTTCACCCATGACCCGCAGGTGGCGCTGGCGCAGCTGGGGCGGGATGAGAAGGGGCGTTTCGTGACCCTGCATGAGCAGGGGGAGCTGAAGGCGCGGGCGTTGGGTTGAGGGGTGTTCGTTCGGCAGGGCTTGCAGCCCCGCACCTGCAGAAGCAACGTCAACGTCAAAAGCGGGCTGCCCGTGGGTTGGGGGGGTTCAGGCGGCTGTTGGTGGGTGCCGGCCGTTGGTCGGCACATCTGTCAGAGATCGATGTTCAGATGGGGTCGGATCCCGTTGCTTCGCAACGGGCTCTGACCCCATCTGATTGAATGTGATGGCGGTGCTACGAGGCTTTCAGGCAGCTGCTCATGAAGGTCTTGCGGGCGTCGCCGGCGAGCTTTTTGGTCGCGGCATCGGCGTTGCACTGCTTCATGCGCTCCTGCGGGGTTGTGGCCTTGGTTTCGGTGGCGTGGCCGCTCAGGCAGGCGCTCTGCGCGGTTTTGTAGGCGTCGCCCTTCAGCCCTTTGTTCTTGGCCGAGCAGTCGGCCATGCGCTGCTGCTGCGGGGTGGCGGCGGTGGCGGCCAGGGGCAGGCCGATGAGCAGGGCGGCAGCCAGCAGGAAGGAGGCTTTCATGGCATCTCCAGGGCGAGCGGTGCGGGTGCGCGGAGCATTCGCCTGCTGGCTGGAAAACGACGTGAAGATTCGCGATCGTCCCGGTAACGCTCGCCCGGAGATGTGATCGGCGTATCGGTGTGCATCCTTTATGACGCACTGGAGCACGTCCATGACATCCGCTGCCGACCCTCATCCAGAGACCGATCCGGTCATCAGCCGCGCATTGGCCGCGCCGCGGGCGGCGTTGTGGCGGGCCTGGACGGAGCCTCAGCTGTTGCGACAGTAGTGGTGCCCGCGGCTGTAGACCACCGAGGTGCGTGCGTTCGAGCTGCGCCCGGGCGGGGCTTCGTCGAGATCGTGCCGCAGCAGCGCCTGGTGTTCACCTCGATGCTGGGCGGCGGCTGGCGGCCGCAGAGCCCGTGGCTGGGCTTCACCGCGGCCATCACCTTCGCCGGCGAAGGGCAGGGCTGCCGCTACACCGCGCAGGTCATGCACCCGGACAAGACCGTCCGTGACCAACACGAGCCGATGGGCTTTTTTGATGGCTGGAAAATGGCCATCGACCGGCTGCAGGCGCTGGCGGCCGGGCTTTAAAGAGCGGGGGCCCGGAGCCCTTCTGCGAAAGGGACCCGACCCCGGGGTCAGATCCCTTCCACCGGATCACACCACGCGGGTACCGAAGATGCGGTCACCCGCATCGCCCAGGCCCGGCAGGATGTAGCCCTTGTCGTTGAGCTGGGCATCGATGGCCGCGGTGTAGATCTCCACGTCCGGGTGCACGGCCTTGACCGCCTCGATGCCTTCCGGCGCGGCGACCAGGAAGATGCCCTTGATGCGGCGCGCGCCCGCGCGCTTGAGCATGTCGATGGTGGCGATCAGGGTGCCGCCGGTGGCCAGCATCGGGTCCAGGATCAGCGCATCGCGCTCTTCCAGACGGCCGGTCAGGCGCTCGAAATAAGGCACCGGCTGCAGGGTTTCCTCATCGCGCTGCAGGCCGACCACGCTCACGCGCGCAGCCGGGATCAGCGACAGCACGCCGCTGAGCATGCCCAGGCCGGCACGCAGGATCGGCACCACGGTGATCTTGGCGCCAGCGATGCGCTGCACGGTCACCGGGCCGGCCCAGCCGGGGAGGGTGTGCGGCTCGGTCTCCAGGTCGGCGGTGGCCTCGTAGGCCAGCAGCGTGCCCAGTTCGTTGGCCAGCTCGCGGAAATCCTTGGTGCTGAGCGCGGCGTTGCGCATCAGGCCGATCTTGTGCTGCACCAGCGGGTGGCGCACTTCGACGATCTTCATGGTCGGGAATGGGGGCTGTAGAGAGGCCTCCATTTTGCCGGATCGGCGCTGCGAAGCCCACGCCGGATGCAATGAATGTGCTGAACGGTGTCACCGCCGTGCAACGTTGCGGACATACCGTGCAGACCCATTCTTCACAGGTATGGGGCTCCACCGTGCACATCAAGACTCCGCTGGCCATGGCCATCACCGTGACCCTGGCGCTGGGGGCCGCAGCACCGCTGCAGGCCGCCGGACAGCAGGCCTTGGCCGCCACCGGCGTGGTTGCCGCCAATGCGGTCGATCTGGACCGCATCGAAGTGCGCGCCCAGCTCGAATCGCAGCTCCGCGCGGTTGATCTGAAGCGCAGCAGCGACGCCATCGAAGATGCGGTGTCCTCCGATGCCCTGGGCCAGTACCCGGACAAGAACGTGGCCGAGTCGCTGCAGCGCCTGCCGGGCATCAGCGTGACCCGTGACCAGGGCGAAGGCCGCTTCGTGGTCATCCGCGGCCTGGATGCCAACCTCAACAGCGTCAGCATCGATGGCATCGCCGTGGGTACCCCGGAAGACTCCAGCCGCGCCGCGCCACTGGACGTCATCCCCTCCGATTCGACCGAGCGCCTGCGCGTGGTCAAGTCGCCGACCCCGGACATGCCGGGTGACGCCATCGGTGGCGCGGTGCTGGTCGAATCGGCCTCGGCCTTCGACCGCGACGGCCGCAGCCTGCGCGGCAAGATCGAAGCCAGCCACCAGCAGCTGTCCGGCGAGACCAGCCCCAAGGCCTCGTTCAACTACAGCGAAGTGTTCGCCGAGACCTTCGGCATCGCGCTGGGCGTGAACTACCAGAACCGCAGGTTCGAGTCCGACAACACCGAAGTCGAGTATGACAATCTCGACGGTGACATTGATCCGCAGGACGTGAAGCCCGGTGACCTCACCGCGATCAACCTGCAGAACCGCAAGTACGAGATCGAGCGCAAGCGCATCGGTGCCAACCTCAACATGGACTGGCGCCCGGACGAGGGCAGCAGGTACTACCTGCGCACCCTGTACAGCCAGTTCGACGACGCCGAAACCCGCCAGCGCGTGATCTACAACTTCGATGACGCCGACATGGTGGCCACCGGCACCGACCAGTACCGCCTGGACGACCTTCCGGCCGATGCGATCCAGAAGCGCATGCGCTACCGCACCAAGAAGGAAAACACCTTTGCTGCCAGCCTGGGCGGCGAGAACACGCTGACCAACGCGGTGGTGGACTACAAGATCGGCTACACCCGCACCGAAGAGCGCGTCGACGACGAGATGGAATCACGCTTCGAGTTGGATGCCGACGACATGTCCGGCGCCCTGGACCAGCGCAGCCGCCTGCCGACCTACACGCTCAGCAGCAACGGCTGGATGGACAACGCGAACTTCGCGTTCGACCGCTTCGTGATCTCGCCCAAGCAGGTCAACGACGAAGAACGCAGTGCGCAGGTCAACGTGCGTTTCGATGGCGACAACAGCAGCATCAAGTTCGGCCTGCTCGGCCGCTGGCGCGACCGTGATGTCAACGTGGACGAGAGCGAACTGCGCCGCGGCCCGGACATCGACCTGGCCAGCTGGACGGCCGCCGATCCGGAACACCGCCACGGTGTGATGGGGCAGGGCATGAGCTCGGCCGCCATGCGCGCCTACTGGGCACAGAACGGCAGCCGCTACACCGCGCGTCCGCAGGACGTGGCCGGCAACGCCGCCACGTCGCTGGAAGAGGATTACACCGCCAGTGAAGACATTTTCGCCAGCTACGCGATGGGCACCTGGGACATCGGATCGCTGCGCATCATCGGCGGCGTGCGCGTGGAAAACACCCGCTTCAAGGCCACCGGCAACAGCGTCGAGCTGGACGACGATGACGGCTACACCGTCAGCCCGGTGGAGGCCAACCGCAGCTACACCAACGTGCTGCCGGGCCTGCAGCTGCGCTACGACGCGGCCGACGACTGGGTGCTGCGTGCTTCGGCCAACAAGACGGTCTCGCGTCCGTCCTTCGGTGACATCTCGCCGCGCCGCGCGCTGAACGCCGGTGACCAAGAGCTGCGCCTGGGCAATCCGCAGCTGGATCCCTACGAGTCGAAGAACATCGACCTATCGGTCGAGAAGTACATCGGCACCACCGGCATCGTCTCGCTGGGCCTGTTCCGCAAGTCCATCGATGGCTATATCGTGGAGACCGTGAGCCAGAATGATCCGGCTTACGACGGCCTCGACGTGATCCGTCCGATCAACGGCCGCAAGGCCACCGTGGCCGGCGCAGAGTTCAACTGGCAGCAGCAGCTGGCGTTCCTGCCGGGCGCGCTGGACGGCCTGCTGGTCGGTGCCAGCGGCACCTGGCTGGATACCAGGTTCGATGCGGGCATCGCTGACCGCGAAGGCGAGGAGTTCATGCTGCCGCGTGCCTCCAGGCACGTGTACAGCGCGCACATCGGCTATGAGAAGTACGGCCTGAGCACCCGCCTGGCCGCGGTCTACCGCAGCGAGTACCTGGACACCGTCGGTACCGGCCGCGCGTTCGACATCTACGTAGCGCCCAACACCCAGCTCGACTTCTCGCTGGACTACAAGTTCACCCCGCGCATCAGCATGTACCTCGAAGCGCAGAACCTGCTCGACAAGCCGCTGGAGCTGTACCAAGGCACCCGTTCGCGCACCTTGCAGATGGAAGAGTACGGCCGCACGTACGCTGTCGGCCTGAAGGTGGCCCTGTGATGTCGCGTGGCATGACCCTGCTGGCCGCCGCGATGGCCGCCTGCCTTGCAGCCGGCTGCACGCCGGCGGCGGCTCCGGCCGGCGCCGATGCCGCCGCGAAGGCCCCGGCCGGGAACGCACGCTCGGTGTCGACCATCGCCGAGGCGTTCCTAAGCCCGATGACGCCGGAAGACAACATCGATTCGCCCGCGGCCTGGAAGGCACCGGACGGCAAGACCTGGCTGATCGCCACGGCCAAGGCCACCGACAAGCTGGTGGTGTATGACGGCAGCACCGGCCAGCACCTGCGCGACGTCGGCAACGCAGGCACCGCGCTGGGCCAGTTCGACCGCCCCAACGGCATCTCGGTGACCGACGACCTGCTGTGGATCGTCGAGCGTGACAACCACCGCGTGCAGGTGTTCTCGCTGCCCGATTTCACCCCGCTGGCGGTGTTCGGTGCCGACGACCTGCGCAAGCCCTATGGCCTGTGGGTCGACCGCCGGGCCGACGGCTACAGCGTCTACGTCACCGATTCCTGGGACAACGGCGAAGACGCACAGGGCAAGGACATCCTGCCGCCGCTGGCCGAGCTGGACAAGCGCGTGCGCCAGTACCACGTCACCCGCGACGGCGCCAAGGTGGAAGCGACCCTGGCTGCCAGCATCGGTGATACCAGCGAAGCCGGCGCACTGCGGGTGGTCGAGTCGATCTGGGGTGACCCAGCCAACGACCGCCTGCTGATCGCCGAGGAAGACGAAACCTACGCCAGCGAGTTCAAGATCTACACGCTGGCCGGCCGTTTCACCGGCAGCACCTTCGGCCGCGATGTGTTCAAGGCGCAGGCCGAGGGTGTGATGCTGCGCACCTGCGGCAAGGACGGCTGGTGGATCACCACCGAGCAGGGCAAGCAGCGCAGCGTGTTCCACCTGTTCGACCGCCATACCCTGAAGCCGGTCGGTGCCTTCCAGGGCAACACGGTCGCCAACACCGATGGCATCTGGATGATGCAGCAGCCGAGCCCGCGCTTCCCGCACGGTGCGCTGTATGCCGTGCATGACGACCAGGGCGTGGTGGCCTTCGACTGGGAAGCCATCGCCAAGCAGCTGTCGCTGCCGCTGGAGTGTGGCGCATGAGCCGTCGTTGCAGGAATGCCCTTGCGTTGGGCCTGCTGCTGGCAATGCCCGCATTGGGGTTCGCCGCCGCCGAACCGAATACCCAGGTGCCGGTGGGCAGCCCTTACTACGCGGCCACCACCGTGCCGGACCGCATCGTCGCCTCGCCGTCGGTCGATCCCAGCCAGGGCTTCGCCGTGGCCTGGCGCACCGATGGCAGCGTGCAGGCGCCACTGCTGGAAATCGCCCTGGCCGGTGATTCGCCGGCCATCGAGGGCATCCGCCAGGTGCGCGCGAAGACCCGGGTGCTGCAGACCGAGCACGGTCTGTCGCACCACCATCGCGCCGAGGTCGATGGGCTGAAGCCGGACACCCTGTACGTGTACCGCGTGCAGGGCAATGGCAGCTGGAGTGCCTGGAACCAGCTGCGCACGCTGGGCAAGGCCGGCGAGCCCCTGACCCTGCTGTACTTCGGTGATACCCAGAACAAGAACCTCAGCCATGTCAGCCGCGTGGTGCGTGCCGCGCAGAAGACCGCACCGGAGGCGCGCATGAGCCTGTTCGCCGGTGACCTGGTCAGCGGTGGCGACGGCGCCGATGACAGCGAGTGGGGCGAGTGGTTCGCCGCCACCAGTTGGCTGGCGCAGGAGACGCTGGTGGCCCCGGCCATCGGCAACCACGAGTACTTCGAAGAGTTCGAGGACACCCCGCAGGAGCGCCGCGTGCTGGGCAAGCACTGGCCGGTGACGTTCGCGCTGCCGGGCAACGGTGCCGCAGCGGCTGCCAGCAGCACCTACTGGTTCGATGTGCAGGACGTGCGCGTGGCCGTGCTCGACGGCACCTCCGCACTCGACCTGGGCACCGCCCAGGCGCAGGCGCAGTGGCTGGACAAGGTGCTGGCCAACAACCCGCACCCGTGGACCATCGTGCTGCTGCACCAGCCGTTCTATTCGCCGCGCGAAGGCCGCGAGAACGCTGCGCTGCGCGACGTGCTGCTGCCGGTCGTGCGCCGCCACAACGTCGACCTGGTGCTGCAGGGCCACGACCACACCTACGGCCGCCGCGGCGAAGGTGAGGCCGCCACGCCGCAGTACGTTGTGACGGTGGCTGGGCCGAAGCAGTACCGCCTGTCCGACGAGGCACGCCGGACCATGGATCCGGTGGCCGAGGATACCCAGCTGTTCCAGGTGCTGAAGATCGATCCGCAGCACCTGCGCTACGAAGCCCGCACCGTCACCGGCCGGTTGTACGATGCCTTCGAGCTGCGCCGCGATGCCGCCGGCGGCAAGCAGCGGGTGGAACTGCGCGAAGACCGCATCGCCCCGCGCGGCTGCCCGCGTGCGCAGACCGCCAAGGGCCGGGCGGACCGTTGCTGGGAATGAGGAGTGACCGCATGAACACAACTCGACGCATCGCCCCGCTGGCCGCCCTCGGCGCAGCCCTGTTGCTGGTGGCCGGTGCCGTGACCGCCGCCGACAGCGTGCTGCATCCGTTCCTGGCAGCGCAGCCTAAGCAGGCCCCGGCCGAAGTGAACCTGGCGGTGGAGATCCCGGCCGGCAGCTTCACCAAGTACGAGATCAAGGAAGACGGTCTTGTACACGTGGACCGCTTCCAGTCGATGCCGGTGGCCTATCCAGCCAACTACGGCTCGGTGCCGCGCACGCTGGCCGGTGACAACGATCCGCTGGATGCGCTGGTGCTGACCCGCGAACCGCTGCATCCGGGCGTGATCGTGCGCTTCCGCCCGATCGGTTACCTGAAGATGATCGATGGCGGCGAGCACGACGAGAAGGTCATCGGCGTGCCCACTGACAAGGTCGACCCGACCTACGCCAACATCCGCGAGCTGTCCGATCTGCCTGAGATCGAACGGCAGCGCATCGAGGCGTTCTTCCGGGTCTACAAGGACCTGCCGGCCGGCCGTAGTCCGGTGCAGCTCAACGGCTGGGGCAATGCGGCCGAAGCCCGTGCGCTGATCAGCGAGGCGATGAAGCGCTTCGAAAAGTAGATCCACGCCATGCGTGGATTCACCCCTGCAACGTCTCGATGAATGACTCGGCCTGCAGGCGGTCGCCCAGCACCTGGGCCACCGCCTGCACGGCTGCCTCCAGGTGCTCGGCGCGGATGCCGCCGTCATCATCATCGTTGTAGAGATCGTCACCGGCATCCAGATACACCGTGCCGGCCGCTGCCAGCACCGCCATCAGGGTCGGCAGGTCGTCGACGAACGTATCGGCGTCCCAGCTTCCGCAGCCATGCCGTGCGAACAGCACGCGGCCATCGTCCATGTCGAGGATGAAGGGATCGGCGCCGAGGTCGGCCACGACCAGCCAGCTGGCCGGCCAGTCCTCGATCGGCTCGCCGTCCACGCCATTCCAGCGATACCCCGCCTGGTAGCTCCACAGACGCTGCAGCGGCGGCACCCATACCTCAAGCCCGGGAAGGGTGATGCCGGCATGGCCGACCTTTGGGTTGATCTCGCGTCCCAGCGGCCCGACCTGCGCATAGAAGCGGGCCAGCACCGGCGGCAGCGGGAACGGGCCCTGCCAGTCATGTTCGCCCTGGGCCTGCAAAGGGCCGAAACGGGCGAAGGCAGCATGCAGGTCATCCATGCGGGGGCGTTCCGGTAACGGGCCCGGCAGCCTAGCAGACGGCCCCCACGTGCAATGCCTTCACCGCCGCTGGCTATCATGTGCGCCATCCAGAACGAAGGCAATGCACGTGTCGGTAGCGTTGGTGTGGTTCCGCCGTGATCTGCGGCTGCAGGACAATCCGGCCCTGCAGGCCGCGCTCGATGCCGGCCATGAGGTGGTGCCGGTCTACATCCATGCGCCGCAGGAAGAGGGCGAGTGGACGCCCGGCGCGGCGTCGGATGCCTGGCGCCATCGTTCGCTGGCCGCACTCGACGCCGACCTGCGCGCGCGCGGTTCGGCGCTGGTGCTGCGCAGTGGTGAGAGCCTGGCCACGCTGCAGGCACTGATCGAGGAAACCGGCGCCGAGGCGTTGTACTGGAACCGCAAGTACGAGCCGGCCACCCAGCCGCGCGACGCCACCATCAAGCGCACGCTGCGCGAGCAGGGCATTGACGCGCAGAGCTGCAATGGCAGCCTGTTGTTCGAGCCCTGGGACATCGAGACCCAGCAGGGGCAGCCGTACAAGGTGTTCACCCCGTACTGGCGCAACGTGCTCAGCCATTGGCGCCTGCCCGCGCTGCAGGCCGCGCCGGAGCAGCTTCCGGCCCACAAGGTGCACAGCCAGGCGCTGGAAGCGCTGCAGCTGGCGCCGACACTGGACTGGGACACTGGCTTCTGGGAACACTGGCAGCCGGGCGAAGCCGGTGCGCTGGAGGCGCTGTCGGTGTTCGAGGATGGTGCCCTGCGCGGCTATCGCGAGCAGCGCGACCTGCCGGACCGGGTAGGTACCTCGCGGATGTCGCCACACCTGCATTTCGGCGAGATCGCGCCGTGGCGCATCGCCCATGCGCTGGAAGGCCTGCGCAGCGCCGGCACCGATGCCGATATCGATGGCTACCTGCGCCAGCTCGGCTGGCGCGATTTTGCGTGTCACCTGCTGCATCACTTCCCGAAAACGCCGAACGAGAACCTGAATCCGCGCTTCGATCGTTTCCCGTGGGCCAACCCCAGCAGCGCGCAGCTGCATGACTGGCAGCGTGGCAACACCGGCGTGCCGATCGTCGATGCCGGCCTGCGCGAGCTGTGGCACACCGGCTACATGCACAACCGGGTGCGCATGATCGTCGCCAGTTACCTGTGCAAGCATCTGCGCGCGCATTGGCTGCATGGCGCGCGCTGGTTCTGGGACACGCTGGTCGATGCCGACCTGGCCAACAACACCATGGGCTGGCAGTGGGTGGCCGGCACCGGCGCCGACGCAGCGCCGTATTTCCGGGTGTTCAATCCGGTCACCCAGGCCGAGAAGTTCGATCCGCAGGCGCGCTACATCACGCGCTGGGTGCCGGAACTGGCGGCGCTGCCGGTGAAGGCGCGCTTCGCGCCGTGGCAGCATCCGCTGCTGCTGGCCGACAAGGCGCCGGGCTATCCGCGCACGCCGCTGGTGGATCTGGCCGCTGGCCGTGATGCCGCGCTGGCGGCCTATCGGAGCACGGGTGGCGGGTAAAGCGGGCAGATGAAGGCCGGCTCAGAAAGCTGAATGCAGCACGTCCGGCCTTCACATCCATCATCCCGGCATCGCGCCGGGCTGTATATCCTCCGGGTCGTTCGCACGCCGCATTGGCCGGCATCCAAGGAGACCACCATGATCCGCAACACCACCCGCAACGTCGCCCTGGCCCTGATGACCGCTGCCGCGCTGACGGCGTGCGCCACCGGCGGCTCCTATGTGCAGAGTGACCAGTACGGCAACCCGACCGAGCAGCAGAACCGCACCGGTCGTGGCGCCCTGATCGGTACCGCCGTCGGCGTGGCCGCCGGCCTGCTGAGTGGCAACAGTGCTACCGAGCGTCGCCAGCACGCCCTGGTCGGTGCCGGCATCGGCGCGCTGAGCGGCGCGGCCATCGGCAACTACCAGGACCGCCAGGAGCGCGCCCTGCGTGAGCGCACCGCCAACACCGGCATCGACGTGCAGCGCCAGGGCGACAACATCACCCTGAACCTGCCGGACGGCATCACCTTCGATTTCGGCAAGTCGGCGCTGAAGCCGCAGTTCTACGGCTCGCTCAATGGCGTGGCCAGCACCCTGAACGAGTACAACCAGACCATGATCGAAGTGGTCGGCCACACCGACAGCATCGGCAGCGATGCGGTGAACAACCGCCTCTCGAAGGAGCGCGCCGATTCGGTGGCGCAGTACCTGGTGGGGCAGGGCGTGCAGCAGGTGCGCATCGAAACCCTGGGTGCCGGCAAGGCGTATCCGATCGCCGACAACAGCACCGACGCCGGCCGCGCACAGAACCGTCGCGTGGAAATTCGTGTGATTCCGCTTAAGCAGTAACGCATAGCGTTACTGCCTGAGCCGGTCCGGCCTTCGGCCGGAACGAAAATGCCGCCCTTGCAGGCGGCATTTTTGTGGAACCGGCCGTCGCATGTCCTGCCTTGGTCGGCACGCTCTGGCCTTTGTAGAGTCGAGCAAGCTCGACCCCTACAGGAGCACCGGCGCATCACCCCGCCGCCGTCGGCCGCACCACGATCTCGTTCACGTCTACATCGCCCGGCTGCTCGATCGCAAACCGCACTGCGCGGCCAATCGCATCGGGCTGCAGGGCGATGGCGCGGTACTGCACCATCGCTTCTGCCGCGACCGGATCAGTGATGGTGTCAGCCAGCTCGCTTTCCACCACGCCCGGATGGATGCAGGTCACCCGCAGCTCGCGGTGTTCCTGGCGCAGGCCCTCGGAAATCGCACGCACCGCGTACTTGGTCGCGCAGTACACCGCTGCCGTCGGTACCACCGACAGTGCACCAATCGAGGCGATGTTGATGATCTGCCCCTGGCCACGCGCCTGCATGTGCGGCAGTACGGCGGCGATGCCGTGCAGCACGCCGCGGATGTTGACGTCGATCATCCGGTCCCACTCGTCCACCTTCAGCGAGGCCATCGGCGAGAGCGGCATGACGCCGGCGTTGTTGACGATTACATCAATGCTGCCGAATTCTGCCAGCGCGGCGGCGGCGAAGGCGTCGACCTGCGCGCGCTGGGTCACGTCCAGCGCCTGCACCAGCACCTGCGCACCTTGCCCGCGCAGTTTGTCAGCCAGTGCCTGCAGGCGGTCCACACGGCGCGCGCCGAGCACCAGGCGGGCGCCCGGCTGGGCCAGCGTGCGGGCGATGCCGGCGCCGATGCCGCTGGACGCGCCGGTGATGAGAATGGTTCGGGTAAGGCTCACGGCAGGACTCCTGATCGGATGGAAAGGGTCGGTCTGGACCCGGTGTCACCACGGTAGATCGCCTGCGTTGTCGCGATAAGATGGCCATTGCCGATCAATCTGTTAAGTACTGCTAACCAATGTCCGTCGACCTCAATGCCCTTGCCGTGTTCCAGCGGGTGGCCGAGTGCCGCAGCTTCACCGGTGCGGCCGACCATCTGGGCGTGACCCGCTCCGCGGTCAGCCAGACGATCAGCAAGCTGGAACAGTCGCTGGGCATCGCCCTGGTCCTGCGCACCACGCGCAGCGTCAACCTGACCGATGCCGGGCAGGCACTGCTGGCGTCAGTGCGCCCGGCCCTGGCCGAACTGGATACTGCACTGGAGGCCACCCAACGGCGCCAGGCCGTCGTGTCCGGACAGCTGCGGCTTGCGGTCTCCTCCATCGCCGAAGCGTTCCTCGCTGGACCGTTGCTGGCCAGCTTCGCGGCAAAACACCCCGCGCTGCAGCTGGACATCACGGTAAGCGACGAGGAATTCGACATCGTCGGCGCGGGCTTCGATGCGGGCGTGCGCCTGGGCGAAGTCATTGCCCAGGACATGGTTGCCGTGCCCGTATCGGCGCGGCAACGGCAGCTGGTGGTGTGCGCGCCGTCGTACCGCGATCAGCACACGCTGCCGACGCATCCACGCGAGTTGGCCGAGCATCGCTGCATCGGCTGGCGCAGTGCGCCGGGCAAGGCGCCGTACCGTTGGGAATTCGAGGAGCGCGGCCGCGAGTTCAGCGTCGATGTGCAGCCGGAAATCACCAGCAACGACATGGGCGTGATGGTGCGCCTGGCGCTGGCCGGCGCGGGCATCGCCATCGGCATGGAAGAGACGTGGCGGCCGTGGCTGCAGCGCGGTGAAGTGGTGTCACTGCTGGAGCCGTACTGCCCGCGTTTCGCGGGCTTTTTCCTGTATTACCCCAGCCGTCGCCAGGCCGAGCCGAAGCTGCGCGCGCTGGTCGAGCACGTACTGGGTTGATGCGCGGTGACGTGCCGGCCGGCGGCCGGCACTACCGTCGGTCATGCCGCAGCAGTGACCTTCTCGAGGATGCGCTTGCCACTGCTTTCCAGCGCGGCGTCTTCCTTTTCCTGCTGCTGCCGTGCCAGCTTTGCCGCCGGGCACTGCGCCAGCATGTAGTTGGCGTCGAAGTTGAGCTTCTCCACCAGGAAATCGACGAAGGCACGCACCTTCGGTGAGACCAGACGGCCGCCGGCAAACACCGCGTTGAAGTCCACTTCCGGGCCGGTCCAGCCGGCCAGCACGCGGCGCACCATGCCCGATTCGACGAACGGCTTGGCCATCACGTCGCCGGTCAGCAGCAGGCCTTCGCCGCACACCAGCGCGCCATTCAACGCCGACATGTCGTTGGCGGTCATCAGCGGCGTCACCGGGAAATCGCGCAGCTCGCCACCGTTTTCGCCCAGCTGCCAGGTGAATCGCGGAGAATTGCCGGTGTGGTATGGCTTGCGCATGGCCAGGATGCGGTGGAACTGCAGTTCTTCCGGGTGCAGAGGCTCGCCGTAGCGTTCGATGTAGGCCGGGCTGGCAAACACCTGCGTGCGCAGGCTGCCGAGCTTGCGCGCCACCAGGTTGGAATCGGGCAGGGCGCCGACGCGCAGCGCAAGATCAGCTTCGCCTGCAATCAGGTCCAGCTTCTCGTTGCCCAGATGCATGTCCAGGCGGATTTCCGGGTACTGCGCATGGAACTGGCCCAGCAGCGGCGCGATCCAGGTGATGCCGATGGCGTAGGGCACGGTGAAGCGCAGCCAGCCACGCGGGCCGGACTGCAGCTGGCTTACCGCGCTTTCGGCTTCTTCCAGCTCGCGCGCGATGCGCTGGCAATGCTCGTGGTAGATCGAACCGGCTTCGGTCAGGCCGAGGCGGCGCGTGGTCCGATGCAGCAGGCGCGCACCCAGGCGCGTCTCCAGCTCCTGCACTTTGCGGCTGACCGTGGTCTTGGGCAGGCCGAGCGATTTGGCAGCGGCAATGAAGCTGCCTTGCTCGACCACCTTGACGAAGATCAGCGTCTCGTTGAGATCGTGGGACATGGTCGGGATCCTGGACGGCGGGGATGGGACAATCGTGACAGATCGATTGGACCGGGGACGGGATGATTATTCCCCTTAATCCGGACTAATCAAGTAAAGGTTTGAGGTCTATCGTGGCGCCATTCGTGAAATGGAGCTCGTCCCCCATGAGCCTGCGCAACATTCTTGACCACTTCCGGCGTGCCGGCCAGAACGCTCTGGACCAGGCCATGACCGTGGAAGCCCGCCCGAGTTCCTTGGTATACAAGGATTTCCGGGAGTTCACCGCGCCCGTCCGTAGCCAGCGCGGCAGTTCGATCCGTCTGGTCCCCCGTCAGGGCGACCGACTGCGTCGAATTGGGACTATCCCGGATTTGGGAGGAAATGTCCCGTGAATGGGATTCTGACGCCCGAAGTCCTGGTCCTCGGCGGCACCGGTGCCGTCGGCCAGGGCGTGGTCGGTGCCCTGCTGGAGGCCGGCAGTCCGGTCCTGGTGGTGGGGCGCGATCCGGGCCGACTGGCGGCACTGCACGAGCTGTTCGCCGATGAGCCCGGCCTGCAGACGATGCTGGGTTCGCTCAGCGACGACGGCTCGGCACGGGTGCTGGCCGAACGCGTGGCGCAGCGTCCGCGCCCGCTGGCGGCCGTGGTCGCGGCAATGGGCGGCCCGTACAACCGCGGCCGTGTCATCGACCGCAGCGGCGATGCCCTGCTGGGTGCGTTCCAAGCCGACCTGATGCCGCACGCCCACGCGGTGCGCCACCTGCTGCCGCTGCTGCAGGACAACCCGCATGCCCGCCGCTACGTGATGATCGGCAGCCCGGCCGGTGCCAAGCCCTGGGCTGGCTACGGTGAAACCTCGATCACCACCGCCGCGCTGCGCATGTACGCGCAGGTCGTGCACCAGGAAGCGCAGGCACTGGGCGTGCGTGCGCAGATGCTGGAAGTGTGCAGCCCCGTGTGCACCCCGGCCAACGCGGCCAACGCCTGCATCGAGTGGCCCAGCTCGCTGCTGGTCGGTCGCCGCGTGGTGTCCCTGCTCGATGGATGCCGCGACAACCGCGCCATCGTCCGCTGCGACAGCAGCGATGCGGAACTGCCGCGCGGCCTCTTGAACCTCGATCTGCCACCCCTGTGGCGCGACACCGCAGGCGTTGCTTGACCTCAACCATCGTTGAGGTCGCAGGCTATGCCGCCGATTTACCGATCTTCGATTTACACGCACTACCACCCCTTCCGTACGGATGCCTGCCATGACTTCCCCCAACACCACCCCACATCGTTTCAGCCGTCGCCTGGCGATGGCCGGCGTCTCGATCCTCGCAGCCGCGGTGCTGGCCGCCTGCAGTGGCGGCCATGCCGAAGAGGCCGGCGCACCGCCTCCGCCGCAGGTCAGTGCCGCCCCGGTGCTGGTCAAGCCGATCAGCCAGTGGGACGAGTTCAGCGGCCGCGTCGAGGCCGTGCAGAGCGTCGAACTGCGCCCGCGCGTGTCCGGCTACATCGACAAGGTCAATTACGTTGAAGGCGAAGAAGTGAAGAAGGGCGCTGTCCTGTTCACCATCGACGCCCGCAGCTACCAGGCCGAGTACGATCGCGCCGCCGCCGAGCTGGCCCGTGCCCGCACCCAGGCCAGCCTGGCCCGCAGCGAGTCCGAGCGTGCCAAGCGCCTGTCCGAGCAGCAGGCCATCTCCACCGAGACCGCCGAGCAGCGTCGCGCTGCGGCGGACCAGTCCGGTGCGGCGGTGCAGGCTGCGCAGGCCGCACTGGATGCCGCGCGCCTCAACCTGGAGTTCACCAAGGTGCGCGCGCCCATCGACGGCCGTGCCGGTCGCGCGATGGTCACCGCCGGCAACCTGGTCACCGCCGGCGACAGCGCCAGCGTGCTGACCACGCTGGTCTCGCTGGACACGGTGTTCGTGTACTTCGATGCCGACGAGAGCACCTTCCTGCGCTACGCCCAGATGGCCCGCAAGGGTGAACGCCCGAGCGAGCGTGACAGCGAACTGCCGGTGAAGGTCGGCCTGTCCGGTGAAGAGGGTTACCCGCACACCGGCAAGGTCGATTTCCTCGACAACCAGGTGGCCCGCAGCACCGGCACCATCCGCGTCCGCGCGCTGCTGGACAACGCCGACCGCCAGTTCACTCCGGGCCTGTTTGCCCGTGTACAGCTGCTCGGCAGCGGCCAGTTCCAGGCCATGCTGATCGACGACAAGGCCGTGCTGACCGACCAGGACCGCAAGTACGTGTACGTGGTCGACAAGGATGGCAAGGCCCAGCGCCGCGACATCCAGCTCGGCCGCACCGCCGAAGGCCTGCGGATCGTCGAAAGCGGCTTGGCCGCCGGTGACAAGGTCATCATCGACGGCGTGCAGAAGGTCTTCATGCCGGGCATGCCGGTGCAGGCCAAGGCGGTGGCCATGCAGCCGCCGGCCGCCGCACCGGGCCGCGATGCCACCGCCGCGCTGAACCACTGATCCGCCGTCTCCTGATCCACGTTTCCGCTTAGCTGTCGGCGCCAGCGGCAGCCTTCCTTGCCTTCGTCAGATTGACGAGGGGCGGGGCGGCTGTTGCCCGTCGGCGGCATTTCCCAGGAATTCCTCGATGGACTTTTCCCGTTTCTTCATCGACAGGCCGATCTTCGCGGCGGTGCTGTCGATCGTGATCTTCGCCGCCGGCCTGATCTCGATCCCGTTGCTGCCGATCGGCGAGTACCCCGAAGTGGTGCCGCCGTCGGTGGTCGTGCGCACGGTCTACCCGGGCGCCAACCCCAAGGTCATCGCTGAAACCGTGGCCACCCCGCTGGAAGAGGCGATCAACGGCGTCGAGGGCATGATGTACCTCAAGTCGGTGGCCGGCTCCGATGGCGTGCTGCAGATGACCGTCACCTTCCGCCCGGGCACCGACCCGGACGCGGCGGCAGTGAAGGTGCAGAACCGCGTGGCACAGGCGCAGGCGCGCCTGCCCGAGGACGTACGCCGGCAGGGTGTGACCACCCAGAAGCAGTCGCCGACCTTCCTGATGGTGGTGCACCTGACCTCGCCCAATGGCAAGTACGACACCCTGTACCTGCGCAACTACGCCCGCCTGCACGTCAAGGACGCGCTGGCCCGCATTCCGGGCGTGGGTGATGCGCAGATCTTCGGTGGCGGTGACTACGCCATGCGCGCCTGGCTGGACCCGGACAAGGTGGCCTCGCGCGGCCTGACCGCCAGCGACGTGGTTGCCGCCATGCGCGAGCAGAACGTGCAGGTCTCGGCCGGCCAGCTCGGTGCGGAACCGCTGCCCGACAGCCAGTTCCTGACCCTGATCAATGCCCAGGGCCGTTTGAAGTCCGAGAAGGAATTCGGCGACATCGTGCTCAAGAGCGGCACCGATGGCGAGATCGTGCGCCTGTCCGATGTGGCGCGCGTTGAACTGGGCGCCGGCGACTACACCCTGCGCTCGCAGCTGGACGGCAAGAACGCGGTGGGCATCGGCATCTTCCAGGCACCGGGCGCCAACGCGCTGGAAATCCGTGATGCGGTCATCGGCACCATGGACGAAATGCAGAAGACCATGCCGGCCGACGTCAAGTACGAGGCGGTGTATGACACCACCATCTTCGTGCGTGACTCGATCAAGGCCGTGGTCTCCACCCTGCTCGAAGCCATCGCCCTGGTGGTGCTGGTGGTGATCCTGTTCCTGCAGACCTGGCGCGCCTCGATCATTCCGCTGATCGCCGTGCCGGTGTCGGTGGTGGGTACCTTCGCTGCGCTGTACCTGCTGGGCTTCTCGATCAACACGCTGAGCCTGTTCGGCCTGGTGCTGGCGATCGGCATCGTGGTCGACGATGCGATCGTGGTCGTGGAGAATGTTGAACGCAACATCGAGGAAGGCCTCACCCCGCTCGCGGCGGCCCACCAGGCCATGCGCGAAGTGTCCGGCCCGATCATCGCGATCGCGCTGGTGCTGTGTGCCGTGTTCGTGCCGATGGCCTTCCTGTCCGGCGTCACCGGTCAGTTCTACAAGCAGTTCGCCGTCACCATCGCGATCTCCACGGTGATCTCGGCGATCAACTCGCTGACCCTGTCGCCGGCCCTGGCCGCGCGCCTGCTGAAGCCGCATGACGCTGCCAAGGATGCGCCGACGCGCCTCATCGACCGTCTGTTCGGCTGGGTGTTCCGTCCGTTCAACCGCTTCTTCAAGTCCAGCTCGGAAAAGTACGAGCGTGGCGTTTCGAAGATCCTCGGCCGTCGCGGCGCGGTGTTCGTGGTCTACGCAATCCTGCTGGTCGGTACCGGCTTGGTCTTCAAGGTGGTGCCGCCGGGCTTCATCCCGACCCAGGACAAGCTTTATCTGATCGCCGGCGTGAAGCTGCCGGAAGGCTCATCGATCGCGCGTACCGATGAAATGCTGCGCAAGGTCGCCAAGATCGCCCAGGAAACCGATGGCGTTGCGCACACCATTTCGTTCCCGGGCCTGAACGCGCTGCAGTTCACCAACACGCCCAACACCGGCGTGGCGTTCATTCCGCTCAAGCCGTTTGCCGAGCGTCATGGCCGTACCGCTGCGCAGATCAATGCCGAGATCAACCAGAAGATCGCCGGGCTGCAGGAAGGCTTCGCCTTCGCGATGATGCCGCCGCCGATCCTGGGCCTGGGCAACGGCAACGGCTACCAGATGTTCATCCAGGACCGTGGCAACCTGGGTTACGGCGCGCTGCAGAATGCCGTGCAGGCGATGCAGGGCACCGTTGCGCAGACCCCGGGCATGGCTTTCCCGATCACCAGCTACCAGGCCAACGTGCCGCAGCTGGATGCGGAAGTGGACCGTGTCAAGGCCAAGGCCCAGGGCGTGCAGCTCACCGAGCTGTTCGACACCCTGCAGACCTACCTGGGTTCGGCCTACGTCAACGACTTCAACCAGTTCGGTCGTACCTGGCAGGTAATCGCCCAGGCCGACGGCCCGTTCCGCGAGAGCGTTGAAGACATCGGCAAGCTGCGCACCCGCAATGATCGCGGCGAGATGGTGCCGATCGGTTCGATGGTCACCATCAAGCAGACCTTCGGCCCGGACCCGGTGCTGCGCTTCAACGGCTATCCGGCCGCCGACCTGGCCGGTGAGGCCGACCCCCGCCTGCTGTCCTCGGCCGAAGCGATGAACAAGCTGACCGAGATCGCCGGCAAGGTGCTGCCGGTGGGCATGACCACCGAATGGACCGACCTGAGCTACCAGCAGGCCACCCAGGGCAAGGCCGCCTTCATCGTGTTCCCGGTGGCGATCATGCTGGCCTTCCTGGTGCTGGCGGCACTGTACGAAAGCTGGTCGCTGCCGCTGGCGGTGATCCTGATCGTGCCGATGACCCTGCTGTCTGCCCTGTTCGGCGTGTGGATGACCGGTGGTGACAACAACGTGTTCGTGCAGGTCGGCCTGGTGGTGCTGATGGGCCTGGCATGCAAGAACGCGATCCTGATCGTCGAGTTCGCCCGCGAACTGGAAATGGGCGGCAAGGGCATCGTTGAAGCGGCGCTGGAAGCCTGCCGCCTGCGCCTGCGTCCGATCGTGATGACCTCCATCGCGTTCATTGCCGGCACCGTGCCGCTGGTGCTGTCCCATGGTGCAGGCGCTGAAGTGCGCTCTGTCACCGGCATCACGGTGTTTGCCGGCATGCTGGGCGTGACCCTGTTCGGTCTGTTCCTGACCCCGGTGTTCTACGTGGCCCTGCGCAAGTTCGTCACCCGCAACGGCGGTGGCCAGCTGGTGCAGCACGGCGAGTCCACCCTCCATCACTGACATGCACTCCCGCGGTCGCCGCCCCGAGCGGCGGCCGCTTTCCCCAAACCAAGGCATGAATCCATGAACACCCATCAGAACAAGATCGCGCTGGTCACCGGCGCCACCCGTGGCATCGGCCTGGAAACCGTGCGCCAGCTGGCCCAGGCCGGCGTGCACACGCTGCTGGCCGGCCGCAAGCGCGAAACCGCGGTGGAGCAGGCCCTGCTGCTGCAGGCCGAAGGCCTGCCGGTGGAAGCCATCCAGCTGGACGTGACCGATGCCGCCAGCATCGCCGAGGCCGTCGAGCAGGTGCGCCAACGCCATGGTCGCCTGGACATCCTGGTCAACAACGCCGGCATCATGATCGAGAACCCGGCGCAGGCGCCGTCCGAGCAGTCGCTGGATACCTGGCGCCGCACCTTCGACACCAATGTGTTCGCGCTGGTCGCGGTCACCCAGGCCTTCCTGCCGCTGGTCAAGCAGGCCAAGTCCGGCCGCATCGTCAACGTGTCCAGCATGCTCGGCTCGCAGACCCTGCACGCCGATCCGAACTCGGGCATCTACGATTTCAAGATCCCGGCCTACAACGCCTCCAAGGCGGCGGTGAACAGCTGGACCCTGGCCCTGGCCTACGAACTGCGCAACACCCCGATCAAGGTCAACACCGTGCACCCCGGCTACGTGAAGACCGACATGAACGGTGGCAACGGCGAAATCGAAATCAGCGAAGGCGCACGTTCCAGCGTGGAAATGGCGCTGGTCGGTGACGCCGGCGCCAGCGGCAGCTTCACCTACCTGGGCGAGGTGCTGCCATGGTGATCCGCACGTTGGCGATGGCCATCTCCAGCCTGGTGCTGGCCGGGTGTGTCAGCGTCGGCCCCAATTACACTGCCCCGGCACAGGAGCCTGTGGTCCTGCAGGGCGCACAGCAGGCGGTGTACAGCACCGCTTCGCCGGTGGCCAGCTGGTGGGCGCAGTTCGATGATCCGGTGCTGGAAGAACTGGTGCACGGCGCACTGTCGGAGAACCTGGACCTGCGCGTGGCCGTGGCCCGCGTCAGCCAGGCCCGTGCGGTGTTCGTCGAGAGCCGCTTCGACCAAGCCCCGCACGTCACCGCTGACGGCAGCTACGACCGCCGCAAGCAACCCGATCCGCAGCTGGGTGGGCAGCGGGTGTTCAGTGAAAGCTACCAGCTCGGCTTCGATGCGGGCTGGGAGCTGGATCTGTTCGGCCGCAAGCGCCGCGCCGCAGAAGCCGCACGCGCCGACCTCGGTGCCGAGCAGGCCAACCTGGCCGATGCACAGGTGCTGGTCGCCGCCGAAGTGGCACGCAACTACTTCGAGCTGCGTGGCACGCAGAAGCGCATCGCGGTGGCCCAGCACACGCTGGAAAACCTGCGCGATACGCAGAAGCTGACCGAGGCGCGCTGGGAACTGGGTGCCGGCAGCGAACTGGATGTGCAGAGCAGCCGCGCCCGCCTGAAGGCGATCGAGGCCGACATCCCGCTGCTGGAAGTGTCCGAGGCACAGTCGCGCAACCGCCTGGCGGTGCTGCTGGGCCAGCGCCCGGAAGTGCTGACCGCGATGCTGGCCCCGCAGGACGTGCCGGCGTTTGCCAAGGCGCTGCCGCTGGGTGACACCCGCGAACTGCTGCGCCAGCGTGCCGACGTGCGCGTGGCCGAACGTCGTCTCGCCGCCGCCACCGCGCGTGTTGGCGTGGCCACGGCCGATCTGTTCCCGCGGCTGTCGCTGTCCGGTTTCGTCGGCTTCCTCGGCGGCGATGCCAGCGGGCTGGTCAACGGCAACAACAAGGCCTGGTCGCTGACCCCGTCGCTGAGCTGGGCGGCGTTCGACTTCGGCACCGTGCGTGCACGCCTGCGTGCCAGCAAGGCCGAGGCCGAAGGCGTGGCCGCGCAGTACGAGCAGGCCGTGCTGCTGGCGCTGGAAGACACCGAGAACGCGCTGACCCGCTACTCCAAGCAGCAGGCGCGGCTGGCCATCGTGGTCGAGCAGGCGCAGGCGGCGCGGCGTGCCGAATCGCTGGCGCAGATCCGCTTCCGCGAGGGTTCGGAGGACTTCCTGACTCTGCTGGATGCGCAGCGCACGCAGCTGGCCGCTGACGATGCACTGGCCGCGGCCGAGGCCGAGGTCAACGTCAGTGTGGTCGGTGTCTACAAGGCACTGGGCGGCTGGGGGCAGTCGCCGCAGGCGCCGAGCGTGGCCCAGGTGCGGTAACCGCAGGGTTGCAGTACCCACGAAGGGACGGATGCGCAGGCATCCGTCCCTTTGTTGTATCTGGCCCGCTGCCGCCATGACGCTTCTGACTCTGCCAGAACGCTGGCCCCCCGTAGTAACTAATAGGGCAGGTTCCAAGGAGCGGCGGCAATGACTGACGACAAGCAATCGACGCAGCGGGTGCTGTTCGGCGATCCCGGCCTGCCTGGCGCAGGCCTGTCCGTAGTGGTGGTGGCGCTGCTGGTGCTGGCCGCGTTGGCAGTGGCCATCGGCTTCCTGCGCCTGCCCGATTCGCTGCTGGCGCCAGGCCTGGTAGGCATCGGCCTGTTCCTGGCCATCACCGCACGCATCTGCCAGGCCCGCGACCAGCATCAGGCGCTGTATCGCCTGCTGGGCAGGCGGCCACCGCCGTAGCGATGGCCGCACGCGCTCAGGGCTTCGGCCAGTCCAGTTCGACCACCAGCGGGAAGTGGTCCGACGGCAGCACGCCGCCGATGCGACGGTCGTCGGTGGTGAAGCTGCGGGCATGGAAGCCGCGCACCAGCACCCAGTCCAGCTGCACGGTGGCCTTGCCGGTGAAATCGTGGAAGGTCTCGCGCGGGCCCTTCGGCGCCTTCACCTGGGTGCGGGTGTCCTGCAGCAGGCGGGTGAACGCCTTGTAGGTCTCGCTGCCCGGCTCGGTGTTGAAATCACCGGTCAGCACCACCGGCAGGTCGGCCGGGAGCGTCTGCACGCGCTTGGCGATCAGCTCGGCACCCTTGATCCGGCGCGGCTCGTCTTCGTCGCGATAGGGCAGGTGGGTATCCATGAAGTAGAAGCGGCGGCCATCGTCCAGGCGGCGGAACAGTGCCCAGGTGACCATGCGCGGGTACAGGTTGCCCCAGGTGATGCTGCCCGGCACGTCCGGCGTATCGGACAGCCAGAAGTTGCCCGATTCCTCGATGGCCAGCACCTTGGTGTCGTAGAACACGCCCATGTGTTCGTCGCCGTCGCCACCGCGGCGGCCTTCGCCGAACCAGCGGTAGCCAGGCAGGTGGGCGGCCAAGTAGGTGGCCTGCTCCTGCACCAGTTCCTGGGTGCCGACCACGGCCGGGTGCGCATCGAGGATGACCTTGACCATGACATCGCGACGGTCGTCCCAGCGCTTGCCGGGGTCGGTATCGGCCGGGGTGCGCACGTTGAAGGACATCACCTTCAGCGGCGCAGGTGGCTGGGCTGCCCAGGCAGCGGCAGGCAGAGCGAGAGCCAGCAGCGCGCACAGTGCGGGCCGGCGAAGATGCGACAACATCGTGGAATCCCTCCATTCCATGAAAACGGTTTCACAGAGCATGCCATGTAACGGGCGGAGGAGGTGTGCCGGGATGGGCGGCTGGCGAACGCTGGGGGCCCTTTGGTCCGGCGCATGGATTGACGCATTCAGACACGTCGGGAAAGATACGCCCCTGTTCCGGGCCAGCCATATCGCCACGCCCTCCCCCCAAGAGGAGTTCACGTGCTGAGATATTCGCGGCTGACGGTCGCCATTTCGTTGCTGGTCTGTGCCCACGCCCACGCCGAGCAGGGTCCGCCCGAGGCGCGGACGCTGGACAAGGTCATCGTGACCGCCTCGCGTACCGGTCAGGACGCCGCCACTGCGCCGCAGACGGTGGTCATCATCGGCCAGGAACAGATCGAGCAGCAGCTGCGCCTCAGCAGCAATTCGTCCGATGTGCTGTCCAGCCTGCTGCCCTCGTACACGCCCAGCCGCGGCAAGATGAATGGTAGTGGCGAGACCCTGCGCGGACGCACGCCGCTGATCCTGGTCGATGGCATTCCGCAGTCGAATCCGCTGCGCCCGACCGGTCGCGAAGCACATACCATCGATTACGCGCTGGTCGAGCGCGTCGAAGTCATCCAGGGCGCCAACGCCATGAACGGACTGGGCGCTACCGGGGGCACCATCAACCTCATCACCCGGCGCCCGGAGCCGGGTGCGGTCAACCAGCACGTGGGCGTGCAGACCACGCTGCCGACGTCCGAGGTGCGCGGCGAAACCACCGGCTACCGTGCCGATTACCGCATCAGCGGCAGCAAGGGCAAGTGGGATTACCTGGTCGGCGCGGGTTATGAAGACCAGGGCCTGTGGGTGGACGGCGAGGGCACGCCGATTGGCGTGGACGTCACCCAGGGCGACCTGATGTCGACCCGTGCCTACGACCTGCACGCCAAGCTGGGCTACTGGATCGATGACAACCAGGAACTGCAGTTCAGCAGCAACCGCTACCGCATCAAGTCCAAGGCCGAATACGTGCCAGTGGCCGGCAACCGAGATCTGGGCGTTCCCACCACGTCGGTGCGTGGCACGCCGCCGGGCACGCCGGCCTGGAACGATGCCTGGACCACCGGCCTCAGCTACACCCACCATGACCTCGCGGGCATGGAACTGAAGGCGATGGTGTTCAACCAGGAATTCGAAGGCCTGTTCGGCGCCGACAACTCATCCACCTTTCAGGATCCGCTGATCGCACCGGCCGGCACGCTGTATGACCAGTCACGCTCGACCGCCTCGAAGTGGGGCTCCAAGACCAGCCTGGGCCGCGATGATCTGCTCGGCGGCGACCTGAGGATCACTGCCGGCGTGGACACGCTGCGCGACAGTGGCAAGCAGGATCTGTACGGCACCGGCCGCACCTACGTGCCCGATTCGCGCTACAGCAGCGTGGCCGGCTTCGTGCAGGCCGACTACAAACTGCTGCCGCAGCTGACCGTGCAGGGCGGGTGGCGCCGCGAAGAGGCCGACCTGCGCATCGACAGCTACACCACGCTGTACCGCTACAACCGCGTGGCGGTGCAGGGTGGCAAGCTGAAGTTCCAGCAGAACCTGCGCAACATCGGCCTGGTGTACGCGCCTACCGAGCGCTTCAACACGTTCGCCAGCTATTCCGAAGGCTTCGGCATGCCCGACGTCGGCCGCGTGCTGCGCTCGATCAACACGCCGGGTACCAACGTGGAATCGCTGCGTTCGTTGCAGCCGCTGCTGACCCGCAACAGCGAGATCGGCGTGCGCTACCGCTCGCCGTCGTGGGAAGCCGAGGCCAGTGCGTTCCAGTCGCGCTCCGAGTACGGCACACGGGTGATCGCAGTCGACGGCGCGTTCCAGCTGGCCCGCGAAAAGACCGCCATCGAGGGCCTTGATGCGAGCGTGCGCTATCGCCTGAATGATGCGCACCGCCTGGGCCTGTCCTATGCCTGGACGCGTGGGCGCTACGACAGCAATGCCGATGGCAGGCTCGACGCGCGCCTGGACGGCCTGAACATCGCACCGAACCGCGTCATCGCCACTTGGTCGGCGCAGTGGACGCCGGAGCTGTCGACCTTCGTGCAGGGGCAGTACGCCTTCAGCCGCAACTTCGACGAGGCCGCCAAGGAGTTCAGCGGCTACGCGCTGTTCGATCTGGGCGTCGACTACAGGCTTGCCAAGGGCAAGGTGAATCTGGGCATCGCCAACCTGTTCGACCGCCAGTACATCACCTACTACTCGCAGAGCGCGCTGATCGAACCAGCGCGGTACTTCGCCGGGCGTGGGCGGACGGTGACGCTGGGCTACAGCCTGGATTTCTGAGCCAGACCGGGCGGGCAGGATTATTTCTGCCCGCCATCATGCGCCTGCATGTCCTCGTGCAGGATGCGCCGCAGTTCGACGATCGCCGGCGTGGCTTCCTGCACGCTGTGCCCGGACACGATCACCTTTTCCGAGACCGCGTGGGGCAGGTGCGAGCTCCAGTAAGGCACCAGTCCGTCGTCAGTCTTTTCCAGCGGTCCATCGGCGTTGAGGCGGGCGATGATCGAGTGGTAGCGTACGCGCGGTGACATCGGCAGATTGGCCACGGCCCTGACAAACGGATCGTCCTTGTCCAGGTTCTGGATGCTGTTCATCCGGTAACCCTCTCCGGCGCCCTTGCCGCCAGGGGTACCGGCGTCATCAGCGCCGGCAATGTCCTCCAGGACGGTCAGTGGCAGGCGGACCAGGCGGCCGATCCAGCGGCCCAGGCGGGTCCCGGCCACGTCCGTGCCCCGGTGCGGGGTGGCGATGAACACCACCCGCGAAATCTCCGGCTCAGGCTGGAACGTCAGCACCGGCGCGCCGCGGGTACGCAGCAGCTCGCGCTGGGCGGGACTCATCTTGGCGGTCGCCAGCAGCGTGTCCACCAGGTGGTCGCCGGAGGAAGAGACCAGCAACCGGGAAATCACCCCGCCCATGCTGTGCGCGACCACCACCATGTCATGCGATGCCTGCGCCTTTCCGGCCGGGTCGTAGTGCTGCATCACGTCGTCCAGCGTATGCCGGATCGCATCGTGGCTGAGGGCGATCGGCATGTTGGTCGGGTAGTAGAACTGCCAGACCTGGAAATTCCGCCGGATCTCGTCGTCGCGCATCAGCTCGTTGGCCACGTTCACCCAGGCCTCCGGGCTGCTGGCCAGGCCGTGGATCATCAGCAGCACGCGGCGGTTGGGGTCGTAGGGCTGCAGCATGAACAAGTGCGGACGGTCGATGCCGCCCTTGCTGCCGAACAGGCTGCGCAGCGACTGCCGGCTGAAGTTGGAGCGGGCCAGCCACAGCGCGTAACCCGCGGTGAAATTGGCGGCCAGGGGCACCTTCTGCCCGTGCAGTTCCACCGCCGCGATCTGGTAGGGATCGTGGATCTCCACCGTGGGCGTCTGGTCATGCAGTACTTCCCACAGATTGGCGCCGGAGAAGCGCAGCAGCACCGTGATCGAGGGCGAGGGCATGCCACTCCAGCTGTGCGCGAGCGGTGCATCAGGGTCCGCCGTCTGCCCGGCTGCGTGTGCAGCGCTCGGCCCGGCACTGGCCGGGTCGGCCATCACCGCGACCAGCTCGGCACCAAAACCATCGCGGCGCTGCACCCGGCGCAGCGTGCCGGTAAAGGACAGCGAAGCGGCGGGCACCAGTTCGATCGGCTCCCGGGTGTCCTGGACCACGCCCTTGTCCGCCGGCGCCAGCACGAAGGTCCAGCGGCCGAGCTGCAGGCGGCCCTCCTTGTTGCGCACGCTCTGGCTGGAATACGCGTCGAACAGCATGACCGCCGATTCCTGGGCGGCCAGGTTGTAGTAGTCGCGCACCTGGGTCTGGCGATCCTCGAAGCCGCGCTGGTTGGCCGTGCGTTCGGTGAAGAAAAGGTAGGCGTAGGCCTGCCGAGCGACCTGCATCCATGCATCCATCCGGGGCTGGAAGCTGGGGTCGGCCACCCGCATGGCGGTTGTCGTACCTCGCTTCTGCTTGGGGGCGGGCATGGCCATGGCCTGCTGCAGCCACAGCTCGGCCAGCGTCGACCGCTTGTCTTCCTCGCGGACCACGATGCTCGCTTCCATCGCCTCGATGCAGGGCAGACCAGGCTTGGCACAGGTGGTCTCGTCCAGGCCGGCCACCCGCAGCGTTTCCATCGTGGCCGCACTCAGCCTGCCGCTGGTGAGGATGTCGCCGCGCTTGAGCGCGATGTACTGGCCCGGGGTAACCGAGGCCACCTGCACCGAGGGGCCGAATTGCCGCAGCGTCGCACATCCGTTGAGCAGCAGCAGCGCGGTGACGATCAGGGTCGTGCGGCGGATGATGGAAAAACGGGTGGGGGTCATGTACGGCTCCAGCGCGGTCGCGCAACTCTAGCGGTCACGGCGTCAACGCGGAAGCACGCTGGTCGCTTCGCGCCTGCCAGGTGTGGCAGGCTCTCGCATCGACCGACAGTGAGCATGCATGCAGAAGCTGGAAACACGGATTCCACCGCCGCTGCTGATGCTGCTGTGCGCGGTATCGGGGTATCTGCTGGCCCGCGTATGGCCATGGCCGGTCTTGCTGGTGCCCGTCTGGGGTGTGGTGGCCCTGATGCTGTCGGGGCTGGCCCTGAACCTTCTGCCCAAGCTGGCCTTCCGCCGCGCGCGGACCACGGTCAACCCGCTGCGCCCGGCCTCCGCCACGTCGCTGGTGACCGGCGGCATCTACCGCCACACGCGCAACCCGATGTACCTGGGGCAGGCGCTGGTGCTGCTGGGCGGAATGCTGTGGCTGGGCAGTGCCGCGGCCCTGCTGGTGGTGCCGCTGTTCGTCGGCTGGATCACCCGCTTCCAGATCCTGCCGGAGGAGCGGGTGCTGTCCGCCCGGTTCGGCGCCGACTATGCCGCCTTCCGGCGCGACGTGCGGCGCTGGCTGTAGGGCAGGGCGCCTGCGCTCAACCTGCGATCTGGCAGGTCACCGACGCCGAGTACCCTTCGTAGTCATCGGCCGCGCCGACATGCAGGGTGTGCTTTGCGTCCACCTTGCGGATGTACGACGGCGCTTCGGTCTCTGCGTCTTCATTGACCGCGGTGACCGACAGCTGTCGGCCCACCTGCGTGGCAGCCACGTCCTTCAGATAGACATGCAGGCTCTTGCTGCCGCCGGGGGCGATGTCGACGCTGGCGCTGTCCACGCTGCCGCCGAACAGGGCGACCTTGCCGCCCTGGGTCTCGAACACGCCGCCCCGCAAGTGCGTCAGGCCGGCAGTCTGCAGCGCTTTTTCGGCCTGGGCCTGGGTGAAGTCCGAGCCGGCCTTGCAGGCCAGCAGGGTTTCCAGGGCTGCAGTGCCCTTGTCCGTCGGCGCCGCGGCGAGGGCGGTGTTGGTGGCCAGGGCGAGGAGCAGGGTGGTGGTCTGGCGTTTCATGGCAGGTCCTTCTGGCGTTCGGGGGGGGGGGCGGTGGTCGGGCACGGATCGAGTGTGGGCCAGCCCGCAGCCGATTGCACGGGTCGCAGCGCGGAACTCAGACCATGCGCACGCCGGCGGCGTCGGTATCGACGGTGATGATTTCGATCAGCGCCCACAGACCGGTGATGAGCAGGCCGATGAACAGCCAACCCAGCAGCAAGGTGATGACCAGCTGGGCCACGGCACGGCCGTGGTAGCCGGCGTAGAAGTTGTGGATGCCCAGCCCGCCGAGGAACAGGCCCAGCAGGACGTAGGCGACGCGGGCACGCGCGACGGGTTGCGGCTGTGCATGAGGGGCGGCGTACGCCGATGCCGCATGCAGTGGCGGCGGGGTCGGGCGGTGGGCGCCGATCGGGGCGCCGCAGCCGACGCAACTGGCGGCCTTGTCACTGACTTCGCGGCCACACTCCATGCAACTCACCAACGCCATCGTTCTGTTCCCTGTGCTGGGCGGGGGATCCGCCGGTCCAAAGCAACATTATCGGTGGTGTCGGGCGAAATGCGGCCGTAGAACAGGCAACAAAAAAGCCGGACCCCAATCGACGGGAGTGTCCGGCTTTTCGTGCCCCGAAGGGCGGTACAGATGGTGGAGGTGGGCTCTACCTTAGATCCGCCGCAGGCCTTTGCGCTGCTGGGGTTCGGACCTACGCTGCGTCCGCGATACCCCCATCCATACCCCCGGTATCGCCCGGCTGGTCGCGCTGCTTCATCTGGTCCTCGATCCAAGAATTGATCTCCGATTCGACCCACCGAACGGAGCTGCCCAGGTGGACCGGTTTGGGGAAGGTTCCGGCCGAAATGCGCAAATACAGGGTCGACTTGCAGATGCCGACCCGGGCCAGGACCTCGGCCCGGCGCAGGAGGCGGCTGGGGGTGACGGCGGTGCTCTCGTTCATGCTTCCTCCTTCGGCGCGCCGGCGGCGGCCAGATTGGTGCCGCGGCGGCGGCGTTTCGATACGGGGGCCATGATCCGCTCGGCTTCGGCCCGGTCCCCACGGGAAAGTTCGATCAGGGCCAGGCCCCGGGCTTCCCATGCGCGCACGGTGGCCTTGCTGGCCTTGCTGAGATCCACCCCCGACAGGCTGGCGAGCACGTGGCCCACCTCACGGAAGTCGGGCACATCGTCCGCTTCTAGCAAGTCAATCACGCGGAGGAACCTCCCTGTTTTCTGCCGTGGCAAAATGTCGCTCTATCCACAGAGGGATCAGTGAATGGCAATGCTCGACGGCATCTTCCGCTGCAGCCCACTTGGGGTTGACGACTGCGTGGTGTGGTGGGACGCCTTGGCTGCAGCGGGTTCCTGGGCAGCCGTTGCTGTCGCCGTTGTTGCACTTGGTATTGCCTGGATGGGAATGATCGTTGCGGCAGGCTCCGCCTACGCGGTTTGGCGACTGGGCAGTGAGGCGAATCGGCTTGCCGCCGCCCCAGCCGAAGTCGCCCGGAAAGAGGCAGTGCAAGAGCGCGTGGTCCTTCTTTCCGCGCTCTACGGAGAGATCTTGAGAGTGTCCAGTAGCGCGGGTGCCTGGCACCGCCTTGTGCAGCAGTGCGGAATTGACCACATGTTGGACACTGAAGAAAGTCGGGAAACCGCGGCTGACGCGCTCAACGATATTGATATGCCGCTCACGAAGGAGCTGATGGGCCGCCTCCATGTGCTGCCTGTAGCTGAGTCGAGTGCCCTTGCACAGTGTTTGGGCATTGTTTCCGTGCTCCACGCCTCGGCGGAGTCCCTCAGGACAGCCAGTAGGGGCTCCGAGCGCGCGGTAGAAGTGTTGGAGCGTCTGATAAGCGATACGAAACTTCTGGAGGAATTGACCGACTTGATGTTTGTCCTTTGTGAAACGCAAATATATGTCAGCCAAACCCCGTTGATGGGCTGATCGCTCAATCATTGCCCGTCGCCTCCCCACCGCCAACGGTCAAGAAATCCTTGCCGGTTGCGTCCATTGGCTGGAAGGCTGCGAGGGCGCGCAGATCGTCGCGCATCCTTCTCACCGGCTCCCACCACGCATCGCCGTAAACCCGCCTGATGTTCGGCCAGGGGTCGTGGCCGACCGAGTAGTCTAGGAAGCGTGCGACCCGTTCAAGCAGCTCATCGCCCTGATCGGCCGGGGAGGGCCGTACCGGATTTCCGGCATCGACCAGCAATGGCCCGCTTTCGCCGCGCAGCTCCCGCAGCCGATTGGCCACGTCCATCTTGCTCATGCCCGGCTGCCCGAACAGGGCATCGGCGATCTGTGCGTCCAGGCGCTCACTGGCGCCGTCAGCCATCGTGGTGCTCATGCGTGCGTCTCCAGAAGGAAGTTGGGGTCGATCTGCCAGCCGGCCTCGCGGGCGCCGAGCAGGCGCAGCTCGTTGGTGTCGAACTCGTCCAGGTTGAGCAGCTTCGCGGCGAGCTCGATGTGGTTCGGGGAGATAGGCCGGTCGCGATAGAAGAGGTCGTAGACGTTGTGCTTCGAGCAGCCCCAAGCCTCAGCCAGGTCCTGCAGGCGCCTGCCTTCTTCCACCAGGTGCCGCTTCAGGTGCGCGCGCACGCTGTCGACCGAGCGGGGGATGCGGATGGGCCGGCCGCCGGCGGCCATACCGTTGTGGGCGTGCTGGCGACGGCCGCTCACGCGGCCTCCTGCATCAGGGCCTTGACCAGCGCCTTTGCGGTGCGGTTCGGGACCGCGTTGCCGATCTGCTTGGTGATCTCGGTGGCGTTGCCGGCGAAGTCGTAGACCTCGCCCTCGTCATCGAACGACGTTGCCCGGGCCAGTTCGCGCCAGTGCAGCATCCGGTAGTTGATGTCGATCCGGACCTCATCGGCGACGTCTGCTGCAGCGGCAGCCAGACCCAGCTCGCCGCGGTTGGCACCGGTGATGGTCGGCAGCGGCTCATCCAAGCCACGCACGCGCTCGCCGCCGTGGTGCGTGACCGGCATGGTGAACCGGCACGAAGGTGCTGACTGCAAACGCGAGCCTTCCGGCGAACGTCAACACCACGCAGGTCTGCCGGATCCTTGGTAGCGGCGGAGCGCTGAACGGTGCTGTTGAAGGCGCGCTCTGCGCTTACTGGCCTGGCCGCGTGCTGAGCGACGCCACCATCGCGGGCATCTATCAGTCGATCAAGCAGTCGCTGGGGGTGAGCGGTCTGGAGATCTGAGGCTGAACGCTGCGCCTCAGTTTTCACGGCGGAGTAACGGCGGGGCCGCCATGGTCCAGCAACGCGGATAGGGGACTGCTGCACGTTGATGGCTTGGACGTGTGGCAGGGCTATTCATCCCCAAGCCGGAGCTATTACTTCGTCATGAATCTTCTCGCGTCTCTGGGTTTTGCCGTGTTGTTCGGAGCGGCTTTCGTTGGGCTGCTGCACAGCGCGGTCGCGTTGTTTAAATCCCCGAAGTGCCAAGCCAGGTTGCGGAAGGGAAGGGCAGGTTGATGCGCTCCTTCCGTTACGCCTACCAGAAGGCACGCAGCTGGCACGGGTCTGTTCCCGCCTCCATCGTCGCCGGTATCAGGTACTCGCTGACAGGTGACAGCGGCTACTTCAAGTCGCACGGTGGCTGGAGGATGTCCCGCCTGCATCGCGGATCTGACATCGAAGAGTGATGGTGCTCAGCCGACGGGCGTCAGCAGCTGCTCGGCGTTGTTCCGCGGCGTGTTCACCGCCCGGCTGACGGGAAGATAGGGCGCCAAGGAGCACTAGGGCCGCTCTGTCCGCACGATTGCACAATGCCTAGGCGAATGCTATTCGTGTTTGGCCGTATTCCTCGGCCAAATTGAGCCAGAATCCATGAAGAAACTCATACTCGCAGCATTGTTCTTTGCGTCATCCTCTGCTCAGGCATCCGTCTATGTTGCCGCGCATGCGGACGATGTCGAGTTATTCATGAACGAAAGCGCATCGACGGACGTTTATCACGGCGCGAGAGTGGTGTTTATCCTCACCTCGGCCGGGGACAACGGGTATGGAGCTGGGCTGGGTGGCAACACTCTGGGAATTCCCTACTACCGGGCAAGGCTCATGGCGCATGAGCGTGCAATTCGTTTCTGGATCAGTCTCAGTGGCGCGCACGGAGTTCCAACAACAGACTCAACGATGTCGGTAAGAGGTCACCAGTTGGAGCGCGCCGATATTGCAAACGTATCGATAATTAATCTCAATTTGCCGGATGGCGCGGCAGCGGACGGGAAGACGCTGGGCGCGTTGCTTGCTGGACGAGTGTCGACGCTGACCTCCGTCGATGGGCGGAATACCTTCACTTTGGCAGATCTCAAGGCAACCATCAGAGAGATCATTTCCACCACCCACCGTGGTGTGAACCCTGTCTGGGTGAATTTCCAGAATGAAGACGCGTCAATAAACCTTGATGATCATGGCGATCACATTGCGACCGGGTCGATTGTGGCGACTGCGCTTTCCGAAGCCCCAAGCTATGCCTGCGTCGGCAAAGTGCGTTACTTGGACTATGTGATCGGTACGCTGCCTGAGAACATGACCGTTGCCGAGCGGAATATTCATATTGGCACTTGGGGCGCAGTTAACTCGGGGCTTTTTGACGCAGGCAACCAGAACAACTGGGCAGATAATCACAACGTCTGGCTGGGGCGGCAGTACGCAACGGGGCAGAATGGTAGCGGCTCCTGCAACTTCTGAAGATTGCATTCGAGGCCGCGTATTCCTGTAAGAGCCAGCCGCTCAGCCAGAGGTTGAGCGGCTTCACTCCGGCGCGTGGGCACCGGTCTGTTGAATTAACGAATTCGTCAAACCTCCAAAGCAACGCTTAACAAATGGCGCGGCAAACAATTCAGCCAGGTGCTCGCTGTGTTCGCAGGATCTGCGACTGCCGGCCGTATCCTCCTCGCCATGCTTCCCTCACTCGGCTACCAAGGCTTCCGCACCACCCCCATCCCGACCGGCTGGGTCCAGATGGGCGAGCGGTGGGCCCTGTGGTGGAACGGGCGCGAGGTGGCAAGCGTCACCCCGGCGCGCGAGGGTGGCTACCGCCTCCATCTGAACGCCCTGAAGATGTGGCAGACCAAGAGCGCTCCGGTTGCCAGCATCCGCCAAGGCAAGCGCTTCGCCGAGCGCTGGTGCGCGGCCAGGCTGTTTCCGGATCTGCCTCTGCGAGAGGCGGTTGTCCGCCTGACCGACAACACACCCATCCAACCGGCGCCGCCGCTGCCGGGCCTGCCACCCACCCGCGAACAGCAGCTTCAGGCCCAGCGCCTGGACGAAGCTGCTGCGACGGCCGCCGCACGGATCGGGGAAGCGCTCGAGCCGCCAAAGCCGCTTCCGGCGACCTCGCACTGTTCGAAGGGCGTGGGCACGACGTGGGTCAGGGCAGGGCTGTAGCAGATGCGCCGCGGGGTGCAGGTGACGCCGCTCTCGGACCTGAAACCTAGGCGCAACATCCTGAGCGGCTCCGGTGCCCCTGCCTTGCTGACTAACAGAGGCAGCAGAGCTAAGCTCTGCTCATGACTTCTTCCCGCCCCACATCGCTCCCAGATCCCGATTCCGACATACAGCAGCTGCAGCTCTTTGTTGAGCCGAGCGAAGCCCTGGAAGACACAAGCCTTTGGACGCCTAGGGAAATATGGGTGCGGCTCAATCAGCGCTACCTAGAGAGCTTGTCTGAAGATAAGCGCTTGGAGAGAAAGAATCCCTCAAAAGTGAATTTGGATGGTTTCGCTGAGTACCTTAGCGCGTTCTCTAATACCGTTGATGGCGGCGTAATGGTATTTGGTGTCGAGGATCGCGGAGCCATCACGGGTGTGCTTTTTGACGAGGCGCAAATCTCAAAGCTGGAATCGGCACATCGAAGCAGGTGCCCGTTGGCCAGGCCGGAGTTTCGGCGAATTCAAGTCGTAGTGAAGGGCAATCCAACTTATTGCTTGGCCGTGTATATACCCTATGTCGGCGTGCTGGTCGAGACCAGTAAGGCGGAGGCGTGGATTCGCTACGGCGACCAGAAGCACAAGATGTCCCCCGAGGAGTGCCTGGATTTCAGAACAACGCGAGCAGAAGTTTCGTTTGATCTAAGGCCGGTCGCTGGAGTTCGCTATCCGGATGACTTTGACATGCGAATCGTGCAGGACTTCTGCGATTCTTTCCGGGCAAGCGAGATGCGGCCCAACTGGACCAATGATGAAGTCCTAGATGACCGCCTTCTTTTTCGGGAGGTGGATGGTCGCAGATGTGTAACTAACTCGCTTATTCTGCTGGCCGGCAAAAGGCCCGATGTCCAACTTCCTGGGTGCCGTCTTCGTGTTTTGAGGTTTGACGGCTTTATTGAGGGTGAAGGCGTTACTTATCGCCCCCTTAAGGACATCGTGATAGAGGGGAATGTAGTTGCGATCCTGTCTAGGGCTTTTGAGGTAATTCCGTCAATTCTGTTTGACGTCACATGGTTGGACGACAGTGGGAAATTCGTAACTACACCAGAATATCCGGCGCTAGCCTGGCAGGAGGCGGTGGTGAACGCACTGGTCCACCGCGCGTACGCTTTTAGCGGGACAGAAGTTACGGTTAAGGTGTTCCGCGACCGCATGGAAATCGAGAGTCCGGGCGGGTTCATGCCTCCGGTAACCGCAAAGAATATCTATAAGACTAGATCCTCCAGAAATCACCATTTTATGGATGCGCTCAGGATTTTAGGGTATGTGAGAATGGCCAGGGAAGGTACGCGTCGAATGAAAGAGACGATGAATGGCTATAAGCTGCCGGAGCCTTCATTCCGTCAGGAGTCGATCAACGGAGTGGTGGTTCGAGTCACCCTAAAGAATGATATGGACTCTAGAAAGCGTTCCACAGAGAGGGACGTCGCAGCGCATTTTGGTGTGGATCTGTGGGCTGCACTCTCACCAGTAGAGCTGGAAGTTGCGGCTTATCTGTTTAACAACAAGGAGGTTCAGGTGGCTGAGATTGAGCGCCTGACCGGTAGGACTTGGCGTACTTCAAAACGCATCTTGGACAGCCTTGTAGAAAAAGGAGTTGCTGACTACAGGCCCGGTAAGTTCAATCGAGATCCGAAATCCGGTTACCGAATTCGGTAGGTTCATAAACAGGCTCGCGCGATTATCGCGCAAGGTGTGGTCCTGCCTGCCGGTGAGGAACGAGCAGGGCCAAGGCCTCAAGCCACCCGCAGCTGCACCACGTTGCCGTCGCGCAGCCGGTCCAGGTAGTCAGCCCACTCCTGCATCATCCGGATCCGCTCATCGAGGTGGGTCGTCCGGTTGTAGGCGCGGCCGTTCGGATCCTTCACGGCATGGGCCAGCTGGTGCTCGATGATGTCCGGACGGAACCCCAGCACCTCATCCAGCAGCGTGCGCGCGGTGGCGCGGAAGCCGTGACCCGTCACGGTGTCCTTATCGAATCCCATCAGGCGCAGGGCCGCCAGCACCGCCACCTCCGACATCGGGCGCTGGGAACTGCGCTGACCCGCGAACACGTACTTCCCGCCGCCCGTGTGCGGCTGCAGCTCCCGCAGGATCTCGACAGCCTGCCGGGCAAGCGGAACGATATGGGGCTGGCGCATCTTCATCCGCGCCGCCGGGATCGACCACAGGCCGGCATCCAGATCCATCTCAGTCCATTCGGCTTGGCGCAGCTCGCCAGGACGCACGAACACCAGCGGCGCCAGCTTGAGCGCCGTGCTGACGATGCCGGCGCCACGGTAGGAGTGCAGGGCGCGCAGCAGGCCGCCCAGCTGCACCGGGTCCACGACCGCCGCGTGGTTCTTCTCCGGGGCCGGTACCAACGCGCCGCGCAGATCCGCGACCGGGCTTCGCTCGGCGCGATCGGTGGCCACGGCGTAGCGCATGACCTGGCCGCAGTTCTGCATGACCCGGTGGGCGGACTCGAATGCCTGGCGCGCCTCCATCTTACGGGCGATCTTCAGGAAGTCGGACGCCTTCAGGTCGGCCGCGCGCAGCTTCCCGATATGGGGGAACACGTCATTGTCGAACCATGCCTCGACCTTCTTGCTGTAGTTGGGCACCCAGGGGCGGGCGGCCAGCCACTCGCGGGCAATCGCCTCGAAGCTGGAAGCGGCATCCACGACGGCGGCCGTGGCGGCTGCCTTCTTCTGCTCGCCCGGGTCCACCCCAGCGCGCAGCAGGCGCCGGGCATCGTCGCGTGCGTCCCTGGCGCTGGCCAAGCTCACCTCCGGGTACAGCCCTAGCGCCAGCACCTTCTCCTTCCCCCCGAAGCGGTACTTCCAGCGCCAGCTCTTGGCGCCGGCAACGGTGACGTACAGGTAGAGGCCACCAGCGTCGGACAGCTTCTGCGGCTTGTCGGCTGGCTTCGCGCGGCGGATCGCGAGGTCGGTCAGGGGCATGGGGGTATCGGGTTTTCGTGGGCGGCTCGATACCCCTAGATATACCCCCACCGTCTCATAGGCTGCAACGGAACGGCATGGACAACCGTGGAAAACGAAAAAGCCGGAACCCCTTATTTGACGAGGGATTCCGGCTTTTCGTGGACCCTTTCGGACCCGGTATTGGTGGAGGTGGGCGGAATTGAACCGCCGTCCGAAGGCACTCCATCCCCAGCACTACATGCTTAGCTCACCGTTGAATCTCATCCCCGAGCAGCACGGTGTGCAAAGCGCACCCGGGAACCAGCCTGTTGTGTTCTAGTGCCGGACTGACAGGCAGCCGCCCAGCGCGATTCCATGATAATGACTCTACGCTGCGAGCATGGACACAAGCAGTTTCGAGGCTCCGCCTAAGTCGGCAGAAGGTCACGCACCGCAGTTTTTAGGCTGCGAGAGCGACCGGAGCGTAGTTGTCGTCGTTGGCAACTAGAGTTTTGCAGCTGGATTTACGAGGACAGCTACCCCCTCGGCATGCGCCAGGCGACTTCACAACCCCCGTCGAAACCAATGCACCCCCGGTTTCTTCAAGTCTTGCAAGGCTTTCAGGTGCCTGGTTGCCCAAGGACCCGCCTAACGACACCAATGGTACGGCAATCTTCCTGAACAGTCACGCTCGGCGGACGTGTGTGTGGGTGAGGGCACCCTGCCGAGGGACATGTTGTGACTGCGTGCTGGCCGTGCTCGAATCAGGCCATTCAGTCTCCAGGGGGACATCGGATGTCAGTCAGGTCATGGGCAGTGCAGTTCGCGTGCATCGCTGTTCTATTACTGCTGGCCCAATGGGCCCGTGCCGAGCCGCAAGGCCTTTCGCGACAGGCATCACCCCTGGTGACCGTGGGCTACGACGAGGCCTTCGATCTGTTCAACCTGCTCGACAACCTGCCTGACTGGCTGCCGGGCTATACGAGCGCGATCTACAGGGAAGACTGGGAGCGCCGCTTTGGGCTGGATGCGCAGGATCGTGCCGTGCTCAAGGAGTACGCCCGCTTCCGCCAGCGCACGTCCCCCATGGTTAGGGAGGACGACAATGCGCGGCCAGTGGCGGAGCGCTTGTTTGCCGGCAGCGACACCCGCGTCGGCGACCCCTACACCGGCTACTTCCAGAATGCCGCGTCGTTCACGGCTGCCGCGAATGCCGCAATCGCTGCTCAGGCGCCTGCCGACCACGAGCTGTTGCGGCGCTACTATGCGCGGTTCGAGCCCCGTGCCCGCGAGCTGCTGGCAGGGGCTGGACGCTTCATCCAGCAGCAGGAAGTCTTGACCCGTGAACTGGCGGCGCCGGAGACAGCCGTGTTCGTCGCGCGCATGCGCACCTTCTACGCCGCCGAGGCTGCGCCTGTCTTCCAGGTTCGTTTTGTGTGGTGGCCGTACGCCAACCGCACCCAGGCCAAGCTGCGAGGCGGGTCCATCGTGCTGTTCTCGCCGCCGGGTGTGGAGGACGACTGGGCGCCGATCGTGCTGCACGAGTACGCGCACTTCCTTTCGGCTGGCCAGCCCGCGGCCGGGCGTGAGGCATTGGCGGCAGCGTTCGCGCGGTTGTGCCCCGCGGCCCTGGCCCTGCCCAATCCGTTGAACGCATTGGAGGAGCCGCTGGCGATCTACTGGGGCCAGTACCGGTTTGAGCGGGAGGTGCGTGGGGTGACGCTTTCGAGCCAGTCTTCGTGGTACGTCCAACCCCATGCCGACCGCGCGGCGAAGGCGATCGCGGCCGCGTTTCCGGCGGATCAGCCCGCGCCCGTGCTGAGTGAGGGCCCGCTGCTACAGGCTGCGGCGTCTGTCTGCGAGTGAAGTCGAGGGATTGCCGCATGCCCGTCATAGCGGATTGCTAACTTCATTGGCACGATTTTGCGACACACTGGCGGCCAACATCCGAGCCAGGAATGACACGGAGACCCGGGTGACCGACACCATCCAACAACGCAGTCTGCGACAGCTGATCGGGCCGGTAGGCGCCGACTACCGCCGACGCGCGTTGCCGCCCGGCTGGGTCTGGGCGGTGCTGGCCGCGATCGTCACGGCGGCCTGCCTGACCGCGTTGCCGGCGACGGCGGCGGTGTTCCTGGTGGCCAGCGCGGTGGTGGTGTACTGGCCGCGACGCGACCAGGCCCTGGTGCCGGGCTGGCGCATGCTGGCCCTGGCCGTGCTGGCGGTAATGGTCTGGGGCCCGGACGTCATCGCGCAATGGTTCGAGCACGGGGCGGCGGTGGCCCTGCTGACCCTGGCCTCGTTGAGCATCCTGACCCATGTCCGCCGCAGCTGGGCGCTGTCGCAGCAGCTGCAGCACCAGGCCGATGCGCTGGATGACCAGCAGCTGCTGGCTTTGTTGCCTGACGATGCGGCCCAGCTGGCAAAGCAGTGGCGGGCCGGCGATGACCGGCATGCGCCGGAGCTGGCGGTGGTGATGCACCTGGCGGTGATGCATGCGGCGCTGGCGCCGCGGATGCGTGGGCAGGGCATGCTGGCGGGCTGATCGCCCACCTTCCTGTAGAGCCGAGCCATGCTCGGCTGCCCTGCAACCAGTAGAGCCGAGCCATGCTCGGCTGCTCTACACAAGAGCCAAGACGAGCATCGCTCGACTCTACAGACAGCTGTTACGCGTCGCGGTTTCCGCGACGCATCACGCGCTGCTTCTCGATCGCCCAGTCACGGTCCTTGGCGGCATCGCGCTTGTCGTGGGTCTGCTTGCCCTTGGCCAGCGCCACTTCGAGCTTGATCTTGTTCTTGCTCCAGTACATGGCCGTGGGCACGATCGTGTAGCCATCGCGCTCGACCTTGCCGACCAGCTTGTCGATCTCGTTCCGGTGCAGCAGCAGCTTGCGCTCGCGCCGGTCGTTGGCCACCACGTGGGTGGAGGCCTGGATCAACGGGGTGATCTGCGCGCCGATCAGGAAGATCTCGCCCTGCTTCACGTAGGCGTAGGCGTCGATGATGTTGCCGCGCCCGGCGCGGATCGACTTCACCTCCCAGCCCTGCAGGGCCAGGCCTGCCTCGAAGCGTTCCTCGATGTGGTACTCGTGGCGGGCACGCTTGTTCAACGCGATGGTTTTGTTGGCCGTCGCGTTCTTTGCTTTATCCTTGCCGCTGTTCTTGCTCATTTCCGTATTGTCTCCGATTCGGGCCCGCCCGGTCGATTGCCGAAACGCGCCGTCTTTATGCCTACTATCCGCCGCAGCGCCCTGGTCGAACACTCGGCCGCGCGCATGTTCGACCTGGTCAACGATGTCCAGGCCTATCCGCGCCGCTTCCGCTGGTGCTCGGATGCCCGCGTCCTGGAACAGGGCGAGGACCGCCTGGTCGCCCGCCTGGATCTGGGCCTGGGTTCATTCAGCACCTGGTTCCAGACCGAAAACACCCTGCAGCGCCCGCACAGCATCGATATGCAGCTGCGCGACGGCCCGTTCAAGCAGCTGCACGGTCGCTGGGAATTCCATGCCCTGGCCGAGGATGCCTGCAAGGTCACCCTGACCCTGGAGTTCGAGCCGAAATCCCGCCTGCTCGCGCCAGCGCTGGCAATCGGTTTCCAGGGCCTGGCCGACCGCATGGTCAACGACTTCGTCCGCGTTGCCGACGAGGGCTGAGCGATGATCGAGGTCGAGGTGGTGCTGGCCTGGCCGCAGCAGGTGCTGTCACGCCGGCTGCAGCTGCCGGAAGGCGCGACCGTGGCCGAGGCCATTGCCGCCGCCGCCCTCGAAGGCAGTGCCGACTGTCCGGCCGCTGCCGTGCATGGCGTGCTCGCACGCCCGCAGCAGGCGCTGCTGGATGGCGATCGGGTGGAGCTGCTGAGGCCTCTGCAGGCCGATCCCAAGGAAAACCGCCGGCGTCGCGCGCGCGGCGATTGATTCCAGGGTCCCGCCCCGAGGGGCGGGTCGAAAGGCTCAGCGGCCCTTCTTCTTGTCCTTGGCCAGGTTGCGGCCGAACTGACGCACGGTCTGCTGGGCCAGGGCCTTGTCGTTGGCAGGGAAGTAGTCGCCTTCCCAGCGGGTGACGGCGTCGTTCTCGAAGTACACGGTGAAGTTCTTCACTTCGGTACGGCCGAGACGGTCGATGCGCTGGCTGGCGGTGTAGTCCCAGCGCTGGGCGTGGAACGGGTCCGGCACGGACGGGGTGCCCAGCAGGGCGTTCACCTGCTGCTTGCTCTGCCCGACCTGCAGCTTGGACACGGCATCTTCCCGGATCAGGTTGCCCTGATAGATGGGTTGCTTGTAGATGATGCCGCACCCGGTGGTGGACAGGGCGACGGCGGCGACCAACAGAAGATTGCGCATCGGTACTGGCGGTTGGGGAAATCAAACCGATGATACACTGCCGGCGTGCCACCGCGACCCAATCCGAGGCAGCTGGCGCTAAATCGCCAATGAACGGAGACCTATGGAAACCCACGACCTGCGTAAAGTCGGCCTGAAGGTGACCCATCCGCGGATGCGGATCCTGGCGCTGCTCGAGCAGCGCGATGCGCAGCACCACCACCACATGACCGCCGAAGACATCTACCGCCAGCTCTTGGAGCACGGCGATGAAATCGGCCTGGCCACGGTGTACCGGGTGCTGACCCAGTTCGAGGCCGCCGGCCTGGTGCTGAAGCACAACTTCGAAGGCGGCCAGGCCGTCTACGAGCTGGACCGCGGCGGCCACCACGACCACATGGTCGACGTGGACAGCGGCAGGATCATTGAGTTCGAAAGCCACGAGATCGAGGAGCTGCAGCGCAAGATCGCCGCAGACCACGGCTACGAGCTGGAAGAGCACTCGCTGGTGCTGTACGTGCGCAAGAAGCGCAAGTAAGGCGCTGCAGCCATCTGCGGATGCATGAAGACCCCGGGCCTGCCCGGGGTTTTTCGTTGCTGGGCCTGGTGCTGGGGTCAGAGCCCTTTGCTGGCGCAAAGGGATCCGACCCCGGCCGACCCCGGCTCGTGCAGTAGATCCACGCCATGCGTGGATGTCCCAAGCAGCGCGTCCAGATCCACCACCTCGGCCATGGCCCGGTTGCCGGCATCGCCGGGGTGCAGGTGGTCACCGGAATCAAAGGCAGCGGCCATCCGCGACGGTTCCGCCGGGTCGCGCAGGGCCGCATCCAGGTCGACCACCGCATCGAAGGGGCTGTCCGTGCGCAGCCAGTCGTTCAGCTGGCGGCGCAGCGCGTCCTTGTCTGCGTCGTAGTAGTTCTCCAGCGGCGTGCCGGGCAGGGCGCCGGCGAACGGCGGCAGGGTCGCGCCGAGGATGCGCAGGCCGTGGCGGCGGGCCTGCTGGGCCAGTGCCCGATAGCCGGCCTGCAGCCCGGCCAGGGTAGGGCGGGGCTCATCGCGTGCGAAGGCGGTGCCCGGCCAGCTGATGTCGTTGATGCCGATCAGCACGATCACGCTGGCCACGCCGGGCTGGTCGATCACGTCGCGTTGGAAGCGGGCGAGGGCGGCTGCGCCCATGCCATCGCGCAGCAGGCGGCCGCCGGAAATGCCGGCATTGACCACGGCAATGCCACGCGGGGCCAGACGGGCGGCCAGATGGTCGGTCCAGCGCTGGTCCTGGTCCAGGGTGGCGGTCGCGCCATCGGTGATCGAATCGCCGATGACCACGACGCTGTGCGCGCTGGCCGGCGCCTCGACGTCGATCCCCGCCAGCAACGCGCGCGCCGTGGTGGGGCGGGCGTCGTGCAGCGTGCTCGCCGGGCTCTGGTCGCCCGGCGCGATCCAGCTGGTCTGGCGGCCTTCCCAGTGGAAGGTCTGCAGCGGGGTCGGCCCGGCCAGGTAGGTGCTGACCTGCACCTGCTGCAGGTTGCGGGTCGGCAGGGCGAGCGGATCGCTCACGCACTGCTGGCCCGGTGCGATGCGCACGCCCGGCTGACCATCGAAACGCAGGGCCAGCGGCGGCGCATCGGCCTCCACCGCCACGCTGGCCGCATCGATCTGCAGCGGCTGCGTGCCGTGGGCGTTGCTCAGTCGCACCCGCAGGCGCGGCCCGCCCAGGCTGATGCGCGCGGTCTGCCGGAAGGTCTGGTTGTCCAGCTGTGCGGGCAACAGTGTGGGGAACAGGAAGTCCTGTTTCCACACCGGTTGCGGGCTGGCCTGCCAGCTGGCGACCCAGTGGCTGGGGCTGGCAGGTTGAGTGCCGGCGTTGCCGGACAGGGCGATCAGGGCAGTGGCGGCAAGATGGCGAAGGTCGTTCATCGGTCAATCCCGGCAGGTGGACGCGCCATGGTGATTGCGGCCCCATCTGTGAACTAGACTGCGGATGGATAATCATCTATGAACTGGATTCACTGGCATGGCACGACCCGACATCAACCGATCCGGCGAACTGGAAGTGTTCGTGCGGGTGATCGAGACCGGCGGCTTCTCCGCTGCCGCGCGCTCGCTGGACATGACGCCCTCGGCGGTCAGCAAGCTGGTGGCGCGGCTGGAGCAGCGGCTGGGTACGCGCTTGCTGCAGCGCTCCACCCGCCAGCTGCAGCTGACGCCGGAAGGCTGTGCGTTCTACGAGCGCGGCCTGCGCGTGCTGGCCGACCTGGAGGAGGCCGAGCGCTGCGCCAGTGCCCACGCCGAGCCGCGCGGGCGCCTGCGGGTCAATTCCAACGTGCCCTTCGGCCAGCACTTCCTGCTGCCGCTGCTGCCCGCGTTCCTGCAGCAGCACCCGCAGGTGGGAGTGGACCTGATCCTGAACGACGAGGTGATCGACCTGCTGGAGCAGCGCACCGACGTGGCCGTGCGCGCGGGACCGCTGAAGAGTTCCAGCCTGGTGGCGCGGCGGCTGGGCTCGACCCGGATGATGATCGTCGCGGCGCCAGCCTATGCGCAGCGCCATGGCCTGCCGCACTCGGTCGAGGCGCTGCAGGCACACAACCGGCTGGATATCGGCCACGCGCGGGCGATGCAGGGCTGGCCGGTGCTGCAGGACGGGCGCGAGCGGATGCTGCTGCCCAGCGGCAATGCCCGCGCCAGCAATGGCGATGCGCTGCGCCACCTGGTGCTGGGTGGGCTGGGCATGGCGCGGCTGGCTGCGTTCCAGGTGCAGGCTGACATCGCGGCGGGGCGGCTGCTGCCGGTGCTTGAAGAGGTCAACCCGGGTGACCTGGAAGAGGTGCACGCGGTGTTTCTGGGGCAGGGTGGATACCTGCCGCTGCGGGTGCGGGCGTTTCTTGATTTCCTGGTGGAGCATGTGGATCTGGCGCGGCCGCTGGGGTGACGCCGCGCGTGGATGCGCCGGAGCCGAGCGTGGGCTCGGCTCTACATGCCGGTTTCGTTCGGGCGCACGTTGTAGAGCCGAGCCCATGCCCGGCTCAATGCGGTCAGTCCAGCGAGCTCGACGCCACCAGCAGCTTGCGGGCTGCGGCGCGGGCTTCCTTGCTCACTTCCACGCCACCCAGCATGCGTGCCAGTTCTTCTTCGCGCGCCTTGGTGTCCAGCTTCTCCACCGCGCTCTGGGTCATGCCTTCCACCGGGGCCTTGCTGACCCGGTAATGGGCGTGGCCCTTGGAGGCGACCTGCGGCAGGTGGGTGACGCACAGCACTTGGCGCTTCTCGCCAAGTGCACGCAGCTTCTGGCCCACGATGTCGGCGACCGCGCCACCGATGCCCGAGTCCACTTCGTCGAACACCATGGTCGGCACCGCATCCAGGTCCAGCGCGGCCACCTCGATGGCCAGCGAGATGCGTGACAGTTCACCGCCTGAGGCGACCTTGCGCAGCGCCCGCGGCGGCTGGCCGGCATTGGCTGCCACCAGGAACTCGACGCGCTCGGCGCCCTGCGGGTCGGGCTTGCCGCTGTCCTGTGTTTCCAGCTCGATCAGGAACTGGCCGCCACCCATGCCCAGCTCGGCGATGATGCCGGTGGTGGTGGCCGACAGCTCGGCAGCGGCCTTGCGGCGGCTGGCACTGAGCACCTCGGCCTGCACGCGCCAGGCGGCGGCAGCCTTCTCGATCTCACCGGCCAGGCGCTGCAGGCGCTCGTCGGCACCGCGCAGCTGTTCCACTTCGGCATGCATGCGTTCGCGCTGCGCGCCCAGCTCGTCCATCGGCACGCGGTGCTTGCGGGCCAGGTCGTGCAGGCGGCCGAGGCGGCGCTCGTTTTCTTCGAACTGCTCCGGGTCGGCATCGAGGTCGTCGTGCACGCGGTCCAGCAGCGACAGGGCTTCGTGCAGCTGGATCGAGGCGTTCTCGATCAGGCCGTCCACGTCGCCCAGGCGCGGGTCGTGTTCGATCAGTCGCGACAGTTCGTGGCGCACCTGCTGCAGCAGGTCCATGGCCGAGCTGCCGTCGTCGCCATTGAGCTGGTTGCTGGCCGCCTGGCAGGCGCTCAGCAGGGCGCTGGCGTGGGCCTGGCGGCGGTGGCTGGCACCCAGCGCGACAATCGACTCGGGTTCCAGGTCTTCGCGGTCCAGCTCGCGCAGCTGGTGTTCGAGGAAGCCGATGCGGTCGGAAACGTCGCCCTGTTGCGACAGGGCCAGCGATTCATCGACCAGGGTCTGCCAGGCAGCAGCGGCGCGGCGCACCTGGCGGCGCTCGTCCTCGTTGCGAGCATAGGCATCCAGCAAGGCCAGCTGCGACGGGCGCGTCAGCAGGGCCTGCTGCTCGTGCTGGCCATGGATTTCCACCAGCCGCCCCGCCAGATCGGCCAGCTGCGCCAGGGTCACCGGGCGGCCATTGATCCACGAGCGCGAGCCGCCATCGGCGCGGATCACCCGGCGCAGCTGGCACTGGTCCTCGTCGTCCAGCTCGTTGTCGGCCAGCCACTGGCGCGCGGCCTGCAGCTGGTCCAGGGCGAACTCGGCCGACAGCTCGGCACGGGCGGCGCCATGGCGGACCACGCCGCTGTCGGCACGCAGGCCGGACAGGAAGCCGAGCGCGTCGACCATCAGCGACTTACCGGCGCCGGTCTCGCCGGAAACGACGGTCATGCCCGGCCCGAACTCCAGCTCGGTAGCGCGGACGACGGCAAAATCCTTGATCGAAAGATGTCTGAGCATGGGTACAGGGGTGTCTGAGCCGCGCAACGCTAGCACGCGCGGCGGGGTGGTCCAATGACTTGCCAAGGCGACGCACCGCCATTATCTAGTCTCCGTGTCTCACAGGTTGATTCCATGCACGGTTCCGCTGACCAGCTTGCCCCGCGTGCGCGCCATCTATTGCGCACGCTGATCGCGCGTTACATCCAGGACGGTGAGCCGGTCGGCTCGCAGACGCTGGCGCGCGTGGCGGGCCTGGAGGTCAGCCCGGCCACCATCCGCAACATTCTGGGCGACCTGGAGGACCTGGGCCTGCTGGCGTCGCCGCATACCTCGGCCGGGCGCGTCCCGACCGCGCACGGCTACCGGGTGTTCGTCGACAGCCTGCTGCAGATGCAGCCGCCGGGCGAGGGCGAACTGGCCCGCCTGCGCCATGAGCTGGCCGGTGGCGGCAGCACCCAGGCCCTGCTCGGCAGCGCCTCGGAGCTGCTGTCGGCGATGAGCCACTTCGTCGGCGTGGTCAGCGCGCCGCGGCGCGAGCAGTTCGCCTTCCGCCAGATCGATTTCGTGGCGCTGGACGGCCGCCGGGTGCTGGCGATCCTGGTGTTTGCCGACAACGAGGTGCAGAACCGGGTCATCGAGACCCGCCAGGGCTTCGAGCCGGGTCAGCTGGAACAGGTGGCCAACTACCTCAACGCCCATTTCGCCGGGCTGCCGCTGGCCGAGATCCGCACCCGCTTGCTGCTGGAGCTGCGCGACGCCCGGTCCGAGCTGGAACAGCTGCTGGCGCACAGCATCGAGCTGGCCGAGCAGGCCCTGCAGCCACCGGCCGACGACATGCTGGTAGCCGGGCAGACCCGGTTGATGGGGGTGCAGGACCTGTCGGACCTGGAGCGCCTGCGCGAGCTGTTCGAGCTGTTCTCCAGCAAGCGCGAGATCCTGCAGCTGCTGGAGCGGACGATCCAGGCCCCAGGCGTGCGCATCTTCATCGGCGAAGAGACCGGGATGATGCCGCTGCAGGGGGTCTCGCTGGTCACCGCGCCCTACACCGCCAACGGCCAGGTGCTGGGCGTGCTGGGGGTGATCGGGCCCAAGCGGATGGCCTACGACCGGATGATTCCACTGGTCCAGGCCACCGCGGACGTGCTCGGGGCGGCCTTTTCGCCGCCGGGACGCGGTCCGGGGCCGGCAGACGCTTGAAACGCAGCATCCCGCCCACACTAGGGTGGGTGGAGGCGGAGAGTGACCGCCAGGGACCCAGACATGAACCAAGAACAGCCAGATATCGAAGCCCAGCAGAGCGCCGCCGATGCGGCCGCTGCCGCGGGCACCCATGACGAAGTGGAGCGCCTGCGCGCCGAAGTCGAGCAGGTCAAGGCCGATGCGCTGCGTGAGCGCGCCGACCTGGAGAACCAGCGCAAGCGCGTGGCCCGCGACATCGAGCAGGCGCGCAAGTTCGCCAACGAGAAGCTGCTGGGCGAGCTGCTGCCGGTGTTTGACAGCCTGGATGCCGGCCTGAAGGCCGCCGGCGACGATGCCAACCCGCTGCGCGAGGGGCTGGAGATGACCTACAGGCAGCTGCTGAAGGTCGCCGCCGACAACGGACTGGTCCTGCTGGACCCGACCGGCCAGGCATTCAACCCGGAACACCACCAGGCCATCAGCCAGGTGCCGGCCCCCGACGCGGCCCCGGGCAGCGTGGTGACCGTGTTCCAGAAGGGCTACCTGCTCAACGAGCGCCTGCTGCGGCCGGCGCTGGTGGTGGTGGCTGCCGACTGACGCGCCGGGCCGGCAACGGCCCATCGCCGTCAGGTAGCCGGGCCAGGCCCGGCGCACTTTGAACGGTTGAACACAGCGTTCGGGGGATGGCTTGAATGTTCCACGAGCCTCCCCCACATCCCATTCATCCACCGGCCGACCGGCCGGATTGACACCAACAAGCATTCTTCAGGAGTCTCCCCCATGGGCAAGATCATTGGTATCGACCTCGGCACCACCAACTCGTGCGTGGCGATCATGGACGGCGGCAAGGCCCGCGTCATCGAGAATTCGGAAGGCGATCGCACCACCCCGTCGATCGTCGCCTACACCAAGGACGGCGAAGTCCTGGTCGGCGCCTCGGCCAAGCGTCAGGCCGTCACCAACCCCAAGAACACCTTCTACGCGGTGAAGCGCCTGATCGGCCGCAAGTTCACCGACGCTGAAGTGCAGAAGGACATCGCCCACGTCCCGTACAGCATCCTGGCCCATGACAATGGCGACGCCTGGGTGTCGACCAGCGATGCCAGGAAGATGGCGCCGCAGGAAATCTCGGCCAAGGTGCTGGAAAAGATGAAGAAGACCGCCGAGGACTTCCTCGGTGAGAAGGTCACCGAAGCGGTCATCACCGTGCCGGCCTACTTCAACGACAGCCAGCGCCAGGCGACCAAGGACGCCGGCCGCATCGCCGGCCTGGACGTCAAGCGCATCATCAACGAGCCGACCGCGGCCGCGCTGGCCTATGGCCTGGACAAGGGCGACAACAAGGATCGCAAGATCGTGGTTTACGATCTGGGCGGCGGCACCTTCGACGTCTCGGTGATCGAGATCGCCAACGTCGACGGTGAGAAGCAGTTCGAAGTGCTGGCCACCAACGGCGATACCTTCCTGGGCGGCGAAGATTTCGACAACCGCGTCATCGAGTACCTGGTTGAAGAGTTCAACAAGGACCAGGGCATCGACCTGCGCAAGGATCCGCTGGCCCTGCAGCGCCTGAAGGACGCCGCCGAGCGCGCCAAGATCGAGCTGTCCAGCGCCCAGCAGACCGAAGTGAACCTGCCGTACGTCACCGCTGATGCCTCGGGTCCGAAGCACCTGAACATCAAGCTGACCCGCGCCAAGCTGGAATCGCTGGTCGACGAGCTGATCAAGAAGTCGATCGAGCCGTGCCGCGTCGCCCTGAACGATGCCGGCCTGCGTTCGAGCGACATCAGCGAAGTGATCCTGGTCGGTGGCCAGACCCGCATGCCGAAGGTGCAGCAGGCGGTGACCGAGTTCTTCGGCAAGGAACCGCGCAAGGACGTCAACCCGGACGAAGCCGTGGCACTGGGTGCGGCGATCCAGGGCGGCGTGCTGGGCGGCGACGTCAAGGACGTGCTGCTGCTGGACGTGACCCCGCTGTCGCTGGGCATCGAGACCATGGGTGGCGTGTTCACCAAGATCATCGAGAAGAACACCACCATCCCGACCAAGGCCTCGCAGGTGTTCTCCACCGCCGAGGACAACCAGTCGGCCGTGACCGTGCACGTGCTGCAGGGTGAGCGCGA